>Ga0209476_10000002_pt1 | contig 638803 bp, 606 predicted proteins | sample KloWWTrecipitate_FD_187179 | JGI IMG/M metagenome (GOLD analysis project Ga0209476, IMG submission 187179) | Active sludge microbial communities from Klosterneuburg, Austria, studying microevolution and ecology of nitrifiers - Klosterneuburg... | ecosystem: Engineered > WWTP > Aerobic... | reverse complement strand
CGTTCTGATGGCGCTCGGCTTCTTCACGTGCCAGGATGATGATCTTGCGACCCTTGTCCGTGAACCGTTCGAACATCCCGCCTCCTTATGGTGATGGGGTCTGTAAGAGAAGCCTTAGCTGAGTGATGAAATGCAGGTCAAAGGCTCGAAAATACTGATGTTGTGATTCTAACTACCGCAATATGGGGTGTCAAGGTATTGAGAGAAACGTGAGAGGCGCGCTACGCCTGGTGAAACACCGTCGTGCATCTCGGATCAGATCATCTTTGCATCGTGTGCTTGTTTGACAGTAAAAGAATCATCCCGATACAATCCCGCACCTTTCACTCGACTTCTTATTTCTTCGCGACGCGGTCTCATTTATGAAAAGCAAAAGCATCGGGATTCTGACAAAACCAAAATTTCCGGAAGTCAAAACGACTGTGCAAGCCGTGGTCGAGTGGCTGCGTTCCAGGAACATCGACGTCCTCTTGGATATGACGGCCACGACCCTGCTCGGCGAGCAGGGAGGGTTTCAGAAAACGCAGCTCGCCAGCAAGGCCGATGTCCTGCTCGTGCTGGGAGGCGACGGCACGATGCTCAATGCGGCGCGATTGGCCGGCGAGCGTGGCATTCCGATTCTCGGTGTGAATATGGGGGGGCTGGGTTTCCTGACCGAGGTCGTGCTGGAAAACTTGTATCCGTCGCTTGAGCGGATGTTCGCGAACGACTTTGTGCTCGACGAGCGGCTGATGTTGAAGACCCATGTCCATCGGCACGGTGAAACAGTGGCGCGAGGGGTTGTCTTGAATGATGTGGTCATTAGCAAGGGCACCCTCGCCCGGATGATCGAACTGAAGATTGCCATTCAAGGTCAATTCGTCACGAATCTGCGTGGAGACGGTTTGATTGTCAGCACGCCGACCGGATCGACTGCCTACTCGCTTTCAGCCGGCGGTCCGATCATCAACCCGGCGGTCCCGTCATTGATCCTGACGCCCGTCTGTCCTCACACGTTGACACATCGGCCGTTGATCGTGCCGGCCAGCGCAGAAATCGAAGTCGTCCTGACCAGTAAGGATGATGGGGCGATGGCGACTCTCGACGGCCAGGTCGGAGTCGCGTTGACGCAGGGCGACACAGTGGAGGTCCATGCGTCCGAGCACATGACCAGGCTGATCCGCTTCCCGGAGAGTAGTTATTATGAGGTGTTGCGGGAGAAGCTGAAATGGGGCGACGGATAAGGTCGGTTGAACGGGACGCGGCTAAGCGCGTCCCTGTTCGATGCGGGCCAACATGTCGGCGTTCGAGGCAAACTTAAACTCGCCGATCGCCTCGGGCGAGGCGGCATGGGCCTTTTCCACGGCATCCAATACTTTGAGTCCCTCGAGATCGACCGGGCGGCTCTTGCGTTCCTTCAGCACCGTCTGAAGTTTGGCGAGCACTCCCTCAATCGTTCCGCGCGACTGGGACGTTTGCGTCGCCAAGTACCGGGTGATCACTTCCGCGCACCAGTCGCCGTCCCGCTTCGCGATTCCCACCAGCCCTTCGCTGGCTTTCCTGGCCCAGCCGGCGAGGAACACGCCTGCCACCACCTGCCCTGATTTGTCGTCATAGGCTTGGAACAGCGAGTCGTCCGGATCATTGCTGGTCTTATTCGGGTTCGTGACGTAGACGCCGTTCTTGTAGGGCAGTCCCACGGTATCGTCCACCCGGTCGCCCACGGCAAACACCACGCTGTCGACCGGGAACTCATACAATTGCTTGAGTCCAACGGCAGCCGTGTCTTCCCCTTTCGGCTCCAGTTTATTTTCTTCCATCTCGAGTGCGCGGACGCGATTGTTCGCGTCGACCAGCACGCGTTTGGGGGACGCCAGAAAGCGAAAGCCCATTTTGGAGGGACTGCCTGTCGGTTCACACTTCGTGAATTCGGCGGTCATGCTCGCCAGGACTTCATCGGCATTCTGCCCCACGGCCGCGAGCCGTTCCTTGACGCGAGCAAACTCCTTAACAAGGCCGTCCTGATCCATGTTGGCACAGACCGCTCGAATTTCTTTTGGGTTGTATTTCCGTTCAACCGGACCGCGGCGGGCAATCGCCGTGACCCGCTCCACTTTCTTATACTTGATCAACCAGTGAGCGATATCCACCATGACATCGCCGACGCCGATGATGGCGACATGTTTTCCCATATCGAAGGGACGATCGCCGAAGCCCGGGAGCCGGTTGAAGTGGTAGACCACGTCCTTGGCATGGAACACGCCCTTGGCGGATTCTCCCTCGACTCCGATGGCCTTGGTTCCTTGGGCGCCGATGGAGAACGCTATGGCGCTTGCGCCCAATCCGTGCAAGTCTTCAACCGTGAGGTCTTTCCCCTGCCCGACCGAGACATTGCCGAAGTAGTGGACATTGGGTTGCTCGAGCATTTCCCAATATTGTTTCTTCAATCCTCCCCGCAGCTTGAGTTTGCTGGGAAAAATCCCGTACTCCGCCAAGCCGCCGAACTTGATGTCGCGATTCAGAATGATGACCTCATGGCCCGCGTCCGACATCTTCTTGGCGACGGCCATTCCGGCCGGGCCCGCGCCCACGACGATGACCACCTGCCCGCTTATCTCAGAACCGGTTGCACTCATTATCTACCCTTCAATCTATATCGACGGTGAATCGTGAATGACGTAAACCCTTAGGATGATCACAGATGTGAAAATTTTTCGCACGTTAGCATAGGGTTCCTCGGGCTGTCAAAATCCATGGCCGCATCTGAGGGTGCCCTGGTGAGGCCCATGGTTCATGTCCGGTGACCTGGTATGGCGGCTGCCTACCCGCCCGCACTTCCGACCGGCCCGCCGGCCTGGGTCATACGCCAGGGATCGAGGAGTTGTGTGAGTCGCTTTTCCGGCAACACGTTCTGTTCGCGAGCCACGTCCCGCACGGTCTTGCCGGACTTATAGGCATCCTTCGCGAGTTTCGCGGCGGCCTCGTATCCGATCACCGGCGCGAGCGCCGTGCACATGGCGAGACTTTCTTCGATCAGACTCTTGCAGCGTTCCTCGTTCGCCTTGATGCCGTCGATGCATTTCACCGCAAAGTTCGTCGAGGCCGTCGCCAGCAACTCGATGGACTGCAGGAGGTTGTAGGCCATGACCGGCAGCATCACGATTAATTCGAAATTGGCCGCCTGGCCGCCGACGGTGATTGTGACATCATTGCCGATCACCTGAGCGCAGACCATGGTCACGGATTCCGCGATCACCGGATTGACCTTGCCCGGCATGATGGAGGAGCCCGGCTGGGTTTCCGGAAGGTTGATCTCGCCGAGACCGCAGCGCGGACCTGATCCGAGCCAGCGAATGTCATTGGCGATCTTCATCAGGCTCACCGCCAGCGTGCGCAATTCACCACTGGCCTCGACCAACGAGTCCTGCGCGGACTGGCCTTCGAAGTGGTTGACCGCTTCCTTAAAGGCGCATCCGGTTTCTTTCGAAATGATGGCCATGACTTTACCCGCGAATTTCGGGTGACAATTGAGTCCGGTCCCGACTGCGGTCCCGCCGAGGGCCACTTCGCTGAGCGCCGCCTGTGCCCGTTTCATGCGTGCGATGCCCAGCTCAATTTGTCTGGCATAGCCGCCGAATTCCTGACCCAACCGAACCGGTGTCGCGTCCTGCAAATGGGTGCGTCCGATCTTGACGATCTTGTCGAACTCGCGTGCTTTCCCGTTGAGCGCCTTGTGCAGCCGCGTGAGCGCGGGAATCAGTTGCTGTTGAATCGTCTCCGAGGCCGCGACATGGATGGCAGTGGGGACCACGTCGTTGCTGGATTGGCCCAGGTTCACGTGGTCGTTCGGGTGCACCAGTTTGCTGCCTCTGGCGCCGCCGAGCAGTTCCGTGGCCCGGTTCGAGATGACTTCGTTGGTATTCATATTGGTGGAGGTGCCGGAGCCGGTTTGGAAGATATCCACCGGGAATTCGGCATCCAGGCGTCCTTCCACCACTTCGGTGGCGGCGCGAACGATGGCGTCGGCCGGCTTCTTATCGAGTAGTTTCAACGAATGATTTACCGACGCGGCGGCGCGTTTGATGAGTCCCATGGCCCGGATCATGGCCCGGGGAATCCGCAGGGAACTGATCGGGAAGTTCTCGATCGCGCGGGCAGTCTGGACCCCATAATAGGCATTGGAGGGAACCGGCAGTTCTCCCATCGTGTCGCGCTCCATGCGTGTGGACGTGGTCATGGATGCGGTGGTGCCGGTGGTGCGCGAAGCTTTCTTCATCGTCGGGTCTCCTCGAATAGCTGGCGGTTGACATGCTGGAGCGGGGCATCTTAAACGGTCCCCGTGCGGAAGCACAAGCATATCGGTACCCGGGCGTGGAAATTGTACTGCCCCGTCCGTGAACAACCTAATCCGGATTCAACAGCGGGATGGTGATGCGAGGGCGGGCTGGGTTGCGGAAAAAGAAAAGGCCCGCAGCGCGCGGGCCTTCCTTTTCATGGCACAGAGTCCTGTTACGCGATCTTGACGTCGATCTGTTTCGGTTTCGCCTTCTCCGATTTCGGGAGATGCAGGCGCAGGACGCCGTCCACATATTCTGCCTTCACTTTGCTCTCGTCGACCGAATCAGGAAGCGTGAAGCTTCGGGCGAACCGACCGTAGGACCGTTCGATCCGATGGTACTTCGTCCCCTTGTCTTCCGTTTCTTGCTTCCGCTCGCCTTGAATGGCGAGGACGCCGTCTTCCACTGTGACCTTCACCGCGTCTTTTTTCACGTCCGGAAGCTCGGCCTTAATGACATATTCGGCTTCGCTCTCGCTGATGTCCACGGTCGGAATCCAGTCGGCCACGGTCATGACTTCTTTTCCTTGTCCGGCAGCCGTGCTGCTTGCCGGCCGCGCAACCATGCGATTCAACCGCTCCGACATGTCTTCCAACTCCCTGAATGGATCCCATCGTACAATCGTCATGGAAAAACCTCCCTGTGTGGATGATGTTGTTAACGGTGTTCACTTGAGACATCCTACTTACTAGTGAAGAGGTAATCTTCCTGCCGGTGAAGTCAAGGCCGAGGGGGAAAGAGTTCCCGTCGTCGATGAGGCCTTGACATTGAGACCCCTGGCATTATTTAGTAGCCCCCTTCACACAGGGAGACGATGACCATGCTGGAATTCATGTCTTATGCACTGCTCGGCGGCATCATGTTCGTGACATCGATTGTGTTGTGGTGGTTCATCGGTCGCACCGAGTAGCCGGTTGTCCGGCTACCGCCGCTCCATCGGCACGTAGTGCCGGTCATGCTCCCCGGAGTAGATTTGGTCCGGCCGATACAGTTTGTTCTCCCGCAATTGCTCCAACCAGTGCGCCAGCCACCCGCTCACCCTCGCCATCGCGAACAGCGGCGTGAACAAATCCGTCTCGATGCCCATCTTGTCGTAGATGATGCCTGAGTAAAAGTCGACGTTCGGGTAAATCCCCTTGTCCTTCAATCGTTCGCCCGCGAGTTGCTCCACCGCCACCGCCACTTCATAGAGCGGAGACGTTCCACAGACATTAAACAGCCGCATGCAGAGCTCCTGCAGCACGGTCGCACGCGGGTCCTTGACCTTGTAGACTCGATGCCCGAACCCCATGAGTTTGTTTTTCCCCTGCAGTCGGCTTTCCACCGCCGCATCGACGTGAGACGGGGTGCCGATTTCCCTCAGCATCATGACGACGGCTTCGTTGGCACCACCGTGCAGCGGACCCTTCAACGCGCCGATTGAGGAGGCCACCACCGTATAGGGGTCGGCTAGGGTTGAGGCCGTCACCATGCCGGCAAAGGTCGAGGCGTTCATGGTGTGCTCGGCGTGCAGAATCAGACAGTCATCGAAGACTTCACTCCACAACGGATGCGGAACAGTTTCGGTCAGCATATAGAGAAAGTTCTCGGAAAACGGCAGATCATCCCGCGGTGGGATGTACTCGTCCCCACGTCTTAAGCGCGCCCAGGCCGCCACGATGGTGGGGAGTTTGGCGATCAGGCGCACCGCCGACCAGTAGTTGTTGGCCACGTCTTTCACATTGCGGCCCGGGTAGAACATGCCGAGTGCTGCGACGGCTGCTTGTAATGCATCCATGGGATGTCCATGTTCTGGCATGACCTTCAGCAGGTCCACGATGCGAAATTTAATTCGCCGGTGGTGGGTCACGTCGTCCACCCACTGGGTGAGCTCGGATGCGTTCGGCAATCGCCCGAACAGCAGCAGATAGCTGGTTTCAAGAAACGACGACTGCTGACACAGCTCCTCCACGCGGATGCCACGATATTCAAGTACTCCTCGTGTTCCATCCACATCGCTGATCGCTGATTTTGCGGCAGGCACCCCGGCCAATCCCGGCATGAAGTCGTGCGGCATAGACGCTGTCTCCTCTCCTCAACAGAAGGAATGATGGCCCATTACATGTGCACTTGGCGGCAGCGGACGTGCTTTCGCGCGCCCGGTTCCGGCACCGTCCCCTGCGCCTGTGCGTGGTTCAGCTTACCATGATCCGCGGTATCGACTCAGCCGTCACCTTGAATTGGTGCGACACGCTTGGCATACTGGCCCAAGGGTGAGGTCATGGTCGGATTCGGAGGCAAGAAGTGACGGGTTTGACGCGGATGCTGGTGCTGGTCGGGCTCCTGGTTCTGGGTGTGGCCCTGTTCATGGTCGGGCGTGGCGAGCATTCCACAGGCCCTACGGGGGATGCTCGCATCGGGCGCAGCGCACTGAGTCATGGCGGGCCTGGCCCAGAAACTCCACCCGCGCCACCCGGAATCACTCCATCCGCTGATCGCCATTTGTCTGTGAATCCGTCGCCCAACGCAACCACGAGGTGAGGCATGAGCCTGTTTCGCTTATGGGCAGGGAGAGTTGTACCGCTGTTGGTGTTGGGCCTCCTGGCCCCGGCGTGGGCGGCCGACGAACAGACGGTGTTTGCCGTCATCAGTGACGTGCCGAAAGACAAGACGCGCGTGCCGGCGAAGGCGTTGCTCGACGGTGCGCTCTCTGACGTCAAGCTCCTGCCGGGAGAATCGATCCTTGGAAATCCGGTCTGGCGCTCGCTGGAGGTCTGCCATGCGCTCAAGATCGAAGGCGTAAGGACGAGCGATGGGGTCAAGGTCACGTCAGCACGGGTGCTCGACGCCAGCATGCTGCCCATGACGCTGCAGGGGTATGCCGGAGATTGCTTGATTAAGAAGGCGGTGGAGATTGCGCCGTTGGCGGACTAGTGAGAAGGCGGAAAAATCAGCCGGCGGTGTTCTCGACATCCGTGTCGCGTGAATCGTGCAGCGAATCTCGTCAAGAACCGCACGTGCGGTGAAGCCAGAGACGGCCGAAAAGGACGTATTTTTTTCGCACCCTGGGAGCGGTCCGCTAGGATGCGCACTCGGGGCAGACGGTCGGTTCTTCGTCCGTGTCGCATTCGTCGACCGTGAGCGGGAAAAATTGCTCACATTGCCGGCACGTACGGATTTCGAAATAGGCCACCCCTTGCTCATCGATTTCAGTCGGAAGCAGGAGTTCGAGCGGATCGTACCCCAACTTGACCTCGTCATCGAATCGAATAATCGCCAGGCGGTCGTTGAAGACTTCGAAGGTGGCTTCTGTGCCTTTTCGTTCTAAGCGATGGCCGACGACAAACACCGGTTGTCCCTTGCGTTTGGCTCGCAGATCTTTCAAGGTGCGTTGTGTCGTCGACGTGCATGCAAACTTGCCGGCTTGGTCGCTGGTGTCGGTTCCGAAAATGGGCATAGGTCAATTGTATCGCATTAGGGTGAAGTCTCGTGTGTCCATGTAACACAGGTCAAAAATTTGCGTCAAGGGAACCTTACTGGAGGAGGAAAGGCTAACAGCATGGCGGAGATCACGATCTATCAGAAACCTACCTGTTCAACGTGTCGCGAAGCCGTACGGATTGTGCGAGAAAGCGGGGCACCGTTCAAGGCCATCAATTATTATGAACAGCCGTTCACGAAGAGCCGGCTCAAGGCCCTGCTGAAGAAAGCCGGACTGACGGTGCGCGAGGTGTTACGTGCGAAAGAAGATCTGTACAAGTCGTTGAAGTTGTCCGATCCCACGCTGAGCGAGGATCAGCTGCTTGATCAAATGGTTTTGCACCCGGACTTGATTCAGCGTCCGCTCGTCGAAAAGGGTGATCAGGCCATGCTGGCGCGCCCGGCGGACACGATCAGGAAACTGCTGTAAATCACGTAGGCGCCTGGCGCTTCTGCGGAGGCGCCGGATGGGCATGACGGAGGACCGCGCCGATGTCTGCATTCGGTTCCATGGATCGCGTGTCACTGTTCGGGCGGATTCTACAGCGGCTCAACCTTCGTTTTCCGTCCCTTTTTGTGTTGTTCGCCGTGCTGACCCTGGCGGATATCATTGTGCCGGACGTGATCCCGTTGGCCGACGAAATCGGCCTGGCTCTGCTGACGTTGTTGTTGGGGTTGTGGAAGGAGCGCCGGCCTCGTAGCCGCGCCCAGGCCTCCCCAGGCGCGACCCGGTAAACGGCGGAGATTACGGGTGATCGAGATGGCCGAAGCGGAGTTTGCCGAGTTGCGGGTCGATCCACACCTTCAGATCGCCGGATAAGACACTGAGGAGTGTTTCTCCGACCAGTTGCCGCCGCCATCCTCGCAACACGGGAATGTCCATCTCCTCCACCGGCGAGGCGCGTTCGACCAAAGCCTGCAAGTCGCCTGTGGTGGCGATCAATGTCGGAGCGATATTTTCCACGGAGGCACGGGACTTCAGCACGGCTTGCAGCAGCTCCAGCACCCCGGTGGACTCGGGGTCTGGCTTGCGATCACGCGGAATCTCGGGCCATTCGGATTCCGGTCGCGCCAGCGCCTGCTGCATGGTGGTGAGAAGGGCTTGCCCGTTGCGTTCGACTTCAGACGAATACATGCCCCGCATGCCGCGCAATTGATCCAGTGTCCGCGGCGTTTGACGGGCCAGCTGCACCAGCACCTCGTCGCGCATCACTCGTCCTCTCGGGACATTACGACGTCGCGCTTCCCCTTCCCGCCAGGCTGCGAGGTCACGCAGAACACCGGCCGCGCGCGGCTTGAGGCTATCCCATCCACGAATGCGCTGATACCGTTCCTGCGGGTCGCGCGCCTGGGCGCCGAGGGACACCTCCAAGCGGGAGAACTCCTCATCCACCCACTCCAAACGACCCATGACGGACAATTTTTGCCGGAGATGCCGGTGCACCGGCAGCAGAAAGGTCACGTCGTCCAAGGCATAGACCAGTTGCTCTTGGCTCAGCGGACGCTGACTCCAATTCGTAAACGTATGGGCTTTGTCGAGTTTCACGCCCTGGACTCGCTGCACCAGGTTGGCATAGGCCGTCTGCGCTCCATACCCGACCATGGCGGCGGCGATTTGCGTATCGAAAAAGGGTTTCGGTAACCGTCCGGCATGATGTGCAAACAGTTCCAGGTCCTGTCGTCCCGCATGGAGCACCTTCTCGATACGGGCGTCACAGACGATGTCCCAGAACCGGGCCATCGGCGCAGTCTCCTGCACGGCAGGGAAATCGATCACCGCCGCCACTCCTTCTGCCGCTACCTGGATAAGTTCTAAGCGAGGGATGAAGTGTTCCTCTCCCATGAACTCGGTGTCGATGGCGATGACCGAACTGTGGATGAGTTGATCGCAGAGGGCGTCGAGGGCATCGTCGGAGGTAATGAAGCTCTGATCGGGGGGCAGTGTGGCCATAGGTTACTCAGTGGGACGATATTCCGCCCCGCGCGAAATCGGCGGTTCGGTGTTGCTGAGGCTTAAGTATTCTTTGAGGAATTGATAGGCTTCGAGAATGCGCCGGAGTTCAGGTTCGGAACTGCGGTCGCCGTTGCGGGCGTCAGGGTGAAGCTCCTTGGCGCGTTGGCGAAAGGCGGTGGTGACATCGGCCAGCGGCGTGCCGAATTCCAACCCGAGCAACTGATAGGCATCGTAGGCGTTCGTGACTTCATTGGTCGCGCCGCTGGGGTTCCCCTCCCCTCCTGCCGCTTTGAGAAAGTCTGCCAGGTTGATCTTGCGACGTCGGCGGCGCGGGCGCTCACGCACTTCACTATCGAGCTCATCCCAGCGGTCTTCGACGAACTCTAATCGGGATTCCAGACGAATCGCGCCCGAGACATCTTTGACCAGGTCCAACTCATCTTCGATCTGCTGCAGCGAGCATTCCACTTCTTCGAGGCCCGGCTCGATGCGGAAGTAGCTGTCGACTCGTTCCTGCATCATGAAGTCGACGGCAAACTCCATGCTGTCGACGTTCTTGGCGCGCAACATACCGATGCGTCGCCGCATGCCTCGTTGATATTTAAACAGGCGATTGGTTGAAAAAGCCACGAGTCCTCGTTGGCATGACCTCACAGCATTCCGGCAAGGTCGGGAGCATCTTAGCACAACCGTTTGCGCTTCGATAAGAGCCGAGTATCCGGGTCCGGAGAAGAGATCAGCGGTGTACGGGCATCGGAGCCTGAGTCCCGCGATGATCGTGAGCGACACCCCAATTAGGCACAGTCTTGTCGAGCCACCGTCTCGTTCTCGGAGCGCTCGGGAAGGATGGCAGCGATTTCAGCATGGAGAACGAACGCCTAGGAATGCGCGAGTGTCATCGCGACGTAGGCCGCATACCCTGCCAGGAGGACGAATCCACGTGCGCATTGAATTACTTGCTGCCGAGCAACGTCCCACTCCCACATCATCGTGACCATGCCGGCGGGAGAGCGACGTCGCAACCAGTAGGGCGACAAGATCGATCGAGGAGAATGGCCTCTCACACATCACTCTGTCGTCAGGATTCATAGGAAGCGAAACGCCAGGGCCGCCACGACCGTTGGCGGCAGCGCGGCCAGGAACAGTCCGAGCGGATGGACGGTCTCATTTTCGAAGTGGTCGCGAAGAATGGCACGACCGGCCGGATTCGGGGCGTTGGCAATGATGGTCAGCCCGCCGCCCGTGACTGCGCCGGCGACTAACGCGTACTTAGATCCATCCGAGAGTCCTTCGACGAGTGACCCGAGATAGGTCAAGGCTGCGTTGTCGGTGAAGGCCGTCAGAATCATCGCTCCGAAGAAGAGCGCATCGCTATTCATACTCAGCAAGATGGGCTGCAGCCACCACTGCTGCTGTCCTCCCAGGACGACGAGGCCTGCCAGAAAGAATCCGACAAGCAACCCTTCCCGCAGGATCAAACGATCCTGATAGCGTTCATAGGCTTGTGCGATGCCCAGGAAGAATAGGAAGATCCCCATAAACATTACCGGATGATGGGCGAAGCGCACGACCAAGCCGAGAAAAACCAGGTGGAGTCCCACCATGGTGAGGGGCACCGTGTCATCTGTCGTTTCGCGGACCGTTGCAGAGATTCGGCAGAGTTCCTTCCGGAACACCAGGGTCGCCATCAGCGCATTGATCACCACCACGATAGCCGCTTTCCAGCCGAAGGTCTCCATCATAAACGGGAAATCCCAGTTCCAGGTCCCGGCCACCATCAGGACCGGAGGCGCGGCAAAGGGGGTGAGTGTCCCTCCGATCGAGACATTCACGAACAGCACACCCAACGTGGCATACCGCAAGCGCTTTGAAAGGCCATTACGAAAAAACCGATCGCGCAGCATCAGGGCAGCCAGCGTCATCGCTGCGGGTTCGGTGATGAATGAGCCCAACACGGGAACCAGGGCCAAGAGGGTGAAATAGGTGCCCAAATTGTGAGGCAGCGGGAGGGCCTTGCTGAACAGTCGCACTGCGGTCGTGGCGGCCTGCAGGATCGGGCGCGTTCCCGCGATGACCATGATCGCGAAGACGAACATCGGTTCCGTAAAATTGCGCGAATCCAGGTAGTGGGTGGCAGCGGCGGCGCCATCGGTGAAGAACATGGTCACAACAAGCACGAGGGCCCAGAAGCCGAAGACCACCTCGAGTTCACCCAACAAATGCCAGAGCCCTGCATGCGCGGGTCGCATACTGGCCAGTTGTTCAAAAAATGCCGTTGAGAAGGTGTGCAGGATCGCGACGACAAAGAGTACCGTCCCGATCAATTGAATGGTGGTTGGGGTCACGCCGATCTCCTAGCGCACTGTTCAAATGAAACTGCGGTGCCATAGTTGTTCGACCACAAAGCGTGGCCTCACGCAGGGTCCGCGTACTGTACACGGATCGTGCGCAACACGCCAACGGTGCAGGAAAACCAATGAGGGGGAATGCTGAGGAGGAGCGATCAGCGAAGGTCGTCGTCGATCCGGATACGGCGGCGAGCCACCCCGGTTGCGCGTGCGGCGGCGGCCACTGCCTTTGCGACCCGCGGCACCACGTCGCGATCGAATACGCTGGGGATGATGTAGTCTTCCGACAGGGCCTCTGCAGGCACACAACCGGCGATGGCTTGGGCCGCGGCCAGCTTCATGGCTTCGTTGATTTCGCTGGCTTGCACGTCGAGCGCCCCACGGAAAATGCCTGGAAACGAGAGGGCGTTGTTGATCTGATTGGGAAAGTCCGAACGCCCGGTCGCAAAGATGCGCGAGGCCTTGTCACCGACCTTGGCATCGATCTCCGGATCCGGGTTGGCCATCGCAAAGACGATCCGGTCCTGATTCATCCGTTCGAGATCGTCCCGATTCAGCACATTCCCCACGGAGAGCCCGATGAACACGTCGGCGCCTTTTAGGGCATCGTGTAACGTTCCCCGCGGCTGATCACGTCGGATACAGGCCTGAAGATCGGTACGACAGGTTCGCAGTTCCTCCGCATCACCCATCAGCACGATCCCCTCTTTGTCGCAGCCGATGAGATGTGAGGCTCCGGCGGCGAGCAGAATGCGGCAACAGGCGGTGCCGGCCGCGCCCAGACCGTTCACGACGATCCGGACGTCCTCCATCCGTTTTCCGACGACCTTTAACGCATTGCTCAGGGCAGCGAGCAGGACGACAGCCGTACCGTGTTGATCGTCATGCATGACAGGAATGTCGAGGGACGTCTTCAGCGCCCGTTCAATCTCAAAACAACGTGGCGCGCTGATGTCTTCCAGGTTGATGCCCCCGAACCCCGGAGCGATTCCACGCACGATGCGGATGATTTCGTCGGGGTCCTGTGTAGCGATGCATATCGGCCAGGCGTCGATCCCGGCTAGTTCCTTGAAGAGCATGACTTTGCCTTCCATGACCGGCAGCGCGGCGGCCGGGCCGAGGTTGCCCAGTCCGAGCACCGCAGACCCGTCGGTGACGACGGCCACGCTATTGCTCTTGATCGTGAAGGCATAGGCTTTCGAGGGATCTTTTGCGATGGCCTGGCAGACGCGCCCGACGCCAGGGGTGTAGATCATCGAGAGGACGTTGCGCGTATTGACCGGGACTTTGCTCTGGACTCTGATTTTTCCACCCAGATGGAGGAGAAAAATGCGGTCGGATGCCGAGAGCACATTCACTTCCGGCAGGGCTTCGAGCCGCTCGAGGACACGTTCTCCATGCGCCTCGTTCTGAACATCGAAGGTGATGTCTCTGATCATGCGTTCGGCATTGGCCGACACGATGTCCACGGCCCCGAGGTTCGCCCCCTCCTCTGCCAGTAGGCCGGCGACCTTCGCGAAGATGCCGGGTTTGTTGAGGAGTGCGAGGCGGACGGTCAGGCGGTAGTTAGAATAGGGGCCGATGTCATCGGTGGTCATAGTGGTTGACCCAGGGAGTGAGGTGCTCTGCGTATGAGTGTATCACAGCAGGTGGGGCTCGAACGCCTGACGTGTAGCCGTGCGTCTGGCAGGCACTGCAGCAATGGGTAGATGGTCAGGGACCTGGACCGGCGCAAAGAGTTTCGTTGACTTTTTTTTTCAGGTTGGCTACCCTCGGCCCGCCCTTGTGGTGGGCACTTATATTCTCAACCTTTCAAGGAGGGGTTTCCATGAAGCGTACTCTATTTGCATTCGTAGCGGCAGCCATTCTCGTTGCATTCACCGCTCCGTCCTTCGCGGGTGACGACAAGAAGAAGGAAGAGAAGAAGGGCGGCCACTTCTCCCAGACCCTCTTCGGCGATGACAAGAAGAAGGAAGAGAAGAAGGGTGGACACCTGTCCCAGACCGTGTTCGGCGAAGAGAAGAAGAAGGACGAAAAGAAGGGCGGACACTGATCCCCGCTTCCGACGTTCTTGCGTAGTCTCAATTGGCCCGCGATTCCGGATGCCGGCGCGGGCCAATTTTTTTTCTCTCGCGCGATGGCCGATCCCTCTCTCGCCCGCTTCACTTCATTGACCCATTCGATTGGTGCGTGATACGGTTCGCGCATGACCAGTACAACCACCGGCCGCGAGCCGAATCGCCTGATACACCAGACCAGTCCTTATCTGCTGCAACATGCCTATAACCCCGTGGATTGGCATCCCTGGGGGCCTGAAGCGTTGGCCGAGGCCGCGAAGCGGAATCGGCCGATTCTGCTCTCCATCGGCTATTCTTCCTGCCATTGGTGTCATGTCATGGAGCGGGAATCGTTTGAGAACGAGTCGATCGCCCGACTGATGAATCAACATTTCGTCTGCATCAAAGTCGATCGCGAAGAGCGCCCCGATCTGGACGAAATTTATATGCAAGCCACCTTGGCGCTGAACCGGAATCAGGGTGGCTGGCCCATGACCGTGTTCCTCACTCCCGACCAGAAACCGTTTTTTGCCGGCACCTATTTTCCGCCGGAGGATCGATGGGGCCGCCCAGGGTTCCCGACGCTGCTGAAGAAACTCGCTGAGTATTGGGAGAAGGACCATGCCGGAGTCGTTGCGCAAGCGGCGACACTCACCGCGCGCCTGCAGAACGGCAGCCAGGCCCCTTCCCCGACCACGGTCGGCGAAGGCGAACTCGACATGGCTGTGACCCAGTTCGCGGAGGATTTTGATGCCAAACTGGGAGGATTCGGCGGCGCCCCGAAGTTCCCCCCTGCCACTGGCCTCTCGCTGTTGCTTCATTGTTATCACCGCACACAGGATCCCCATACGCTCACGATGGTCCGCACCACGCTGGATGCCATGGCAGCCGGCGGGATCTATGATCAGATCGGCGGCGGCTTCGCGCGGTATTCGACCGACGAGCGTTGGCTGGTGCCCCATTTCGAGAAAATGCTGTATGACAACGCGTTGCTGGCGCGCGTCTATGTCGAAGCCTTCCAAGTGACGGGTGATCACACCTACCGCCGCGTGGCCTGTGAGACTCTCGACTATGTTCTGAAGGAAATGACGTCCCCCGAGGGCGGGTTCTATTCCGCCACCGACGCCGATTCCGAAGGGGTGGAAGGGAAATTCTTCGTCTGGACGCCGGATGAGATTCGCGCGGTGCTCTCGAACGAAGAGGACGTGCGGCGGATCTCTGCCTATTACGATGTCACCGCGGCCGGCAACTGGGAGCACAAGAATGTGCTGCATACGGCCAAGCCCGTAGCGTCGGTGGCGAAAGAGTTAGGGGTCACCGCCGAGGAATTGCAGGAGACCATCGATCGGGTCAAGCCGGTGCTGTATGCGGCGCGCGCGAAACGGGTTCCACCCGGACTCGATGATAAGGTCATCACCGCCTGGAACGGGATGATGATCAGCGCCATGGCAGAAGCCGGGCGGGTGTTCGACAGTCCGCGCTATCGGGCTGCTGCCGAGCGCGCCTGTGAGTTTCTGCTGACCACGCTCTCCAAGGCGGATGGACGGCTCCTGCGGACCTATCGTGCCGGCACGGCTCATCTGGATGCCTATCTTGAAGATTATGCCTACTTTGCCGAAGGGTTGATCGACACCTATGAAGCGGGCGGCAATGAACGGTACCTGTCTGCGGCAGTGCAGCTCGTGGAGCGAATCCTGGAAGATTTCTCCGACGGTCAGCACGGCGGGTTTTTCACCACGGCCACGGGCCATGAAGCGCTGATCATGCGCAGCCGTGAAGGTCCGGACGGAGCCACGCCGAGCGGGAACGCGGTGGCGGCATCGGCCCTGGCCAGGCTGTCATACCACTTCGGCCGTGAGGACTTCCGGCAGGCGGCGGCGGCAGCGATCCGCGCCTATGGCCGGCAGGTCGCTCGTTACCCGCGCGCGTTCGCGAAGAGTTTGATCGTCGTCGATTTATTGACCAGCGGGCCGGTCGAACTTGCCGTCGTCGGCGCATCCGGCGATGCCGACACCGTGGCGTTGTGCGCGGCAGTCAGCCGGACCTACCTCCCGAATCGTGTCATTGCCTATCGGACCTCGCAGCAGTCCGAGCCGACCCATCCATTATTGCAAGGGAAGGCCCTGGTCGGGGGCAAGGCGGCGCTGTATGTCTGTCGGAATTTTGCCTGCCGGCAACCGATTACCGATCCTGCGGACCTCCCTGCCCTGCTCGATCCATCGCAAAAAACTGCACCGGCATTAACGGTGCCCGAGCAGAAGGTCTTGAGCGGAAATTTACATCCCGGGGCCGCGACCGTTCAGGGCACGGCCGGATATGCGGCGAGAATGATCCACGACGCGACCGGGGCCGGCTCCCTGGCCAACGGGTTTGGGCCATTCGGGGCGACGGGACTGACGGTGAGCCGTCTCGGATTCGGCACGTACCGGGTTGGAGAACGGGACGCGGAGCATCGGGAGGCTTTACTCAAGGCGATTCGCTCGGGCTGCAATTTGATCGACACCTCGACGAATTATATGGACGGCGAAAGCGAGCACCTGGTGGGTGCGGTTCTGCAGCAATTGATCCGTGCGAGTGAAGTGGCCCGCGAGGACATCGTCGTCGTGTCGAAGATCGGTTATGTGCAGGGCCAGAATTTGGCGCAGGCCAAAACGCGTGAAAAATCCGGGAAGCCCTACCCGGATATGGTGAAGTACGGCGACGACATCTGGCATTGCATCCATCCGGAGTTTCTGGCCGATCAATTGACGCTGTCGCTGGATCGACTGGGCCTGGCGACGCTGGACGTCTGTTTGCTCCACAACCCGGAATATTTCCTGTCTCATGCAACCCGTCTCGGAGCCAGTGAGCAACGGGATCTGTCCATGCTGCGCGACGAATTCTATGCACGCTTGCAACTGGCATTCGACTATTTCGAGCGGCAAGTTGAAGCCGGCCGGCTGCGCGGGTACGGTGTCTCGTCCAATACCTCCACGGCCCCTCCGGATGAACCCGGCGCCACGTCGTTGTCTCGGATGATTGAAGCAGCGAAAGCGGCCGCCAAGAAGATCGGTGCGCCCGCTCACCATTTCATGGTCTTACAGTGTCCGATGAACCTGTACGAATCCGGCGCGGCATTAATCAAGAATACCGGCCCGAATAACGGCAAGACCTTGCTGGATGAGGCCGTGAAGGAAGGTGTCGCGGTGCTCGTCAATCGCCCGCTGAACGCGATGCCAACGCAGCGCGGCGGAGTGGTGCGGTTGGCCGATATCCCGGTGCCGGCCCCGGAGGCGGAGTTCGATCCGCAGCGACAGAAGGTCGCCCTGTTGGAAGACGAGTATCGAACGGCGCTGGCGCCGGCGGTGGCCCATAGCGGCCAGGGCATGCTTCCCGCAGACTTTTTCCGATGGGCCGATGAATTGCAGCGCATCCGTACGCAAGTGCAGGGCTTGGAACATTGGGAGCAAATCGAAACCCAGATGATTGCCCCGCACGTGAACCAGGTGCTTCGCACGCTCTCGGACGCGTTTACGGGAACCGTGGCGGAGCAGTGGGAAGCCTGGCGTGACCGATACGTACCGGAACTCCTCGCGCTCCTGCGAACGTTGCATCGTGAAGCCAGTGAGCGGAGTCGGCTGCGCGCTGAGGACCTGCATCGAACCATCGATCCGCTGTTGCCTGAACACCGGCGGAAGGCCAGCTTGTCGCAGAAGGCTCTGTGGGTGCTTGCGAGCACCACGGGTGTCACCTCCGTACTCAACGGCATGCGCACGCCCGCCTATGTGGAGGATGCGCTGCAGATGTTACGGTGGGAGCCGTTGTCGGATTCGCGACGAGTCTTCGCTCGGTGCGCAGAAAAGAAGTAACTTGCCCTGTTCGCTCGATTTGATTATTCTGTGCCCGTCCACTCCAGAAACTCACCATGCGCCGGAGGTGTTCATGATACGTTTGCGCCCGTTAGTCTTGCTCGGATTGCTTGTCGTCGCCGGCCCCCTGTTTCTTGACGGCTGCGCGAGCAAGTCGGGAACCAGTGGCGGAGTGACGGCGACTCCCCCGAAGCCACGGCTAGAGGAGCGTGTGGCTGCGGCTCCGGTCCAAGAAATTCCTCGTCCGCCGCAGGAGGCTCCGATTCCGTTGCGTTCGGCCGAGATGGCCGCGCGGAATGCGACTGGGGAACAGAACATTCCGTTTCCCGACGTGCTGTTTGATTTTGATCAATATGTGCTGCGAGACGATGCGCTCACGTCGGTCGAGGCCAATGCCAAGCGGTTGAAAGACAACCGGGTAACCAAGGTGTTGCTGGAAGGTCGTTGCGACGAAGTGGGGACCTCCGAATACAATCTGGTGTTGGGAGAACGGCGAGCCCTCTCCGTGAAACGGTATCTCGAATCGCTGGGGATCACTCAACTCCAGGTGGATGTTACCAGCTACGGTAAAGACCGTCCGTTGTGCCTCCAGCACAATCCAGTCTGCTGGCAGAAGAATCGCAGTGTCCATTTCGTAGTGAAAGAGTAGTCGTAGTCCTCTCACGGTGCGGCATGGGCGATTCTCGCCTGTGCCGCATCTGTTCTCCCCTCGTCTCACTTCGAACTCATTCGTAACAGAGAATTTACCTCTGCCTAACCGTCCTGGAATGTGGCCGGATTATCCTTTCTCGTAGAAGATCGGCACGGTGAACGACACCGACCGATCACACCCATTCAACAAGGAGGATGCAACGATGGTCACAGTCAGTGAGTTGATGACGAAAACACTGGTGACGGTCCCGGCCGGCACGTCGGCGGCCGACGCGGCCAGAGTGATGAACGAGCGCCGTGTCGGCAGCGTATTCATCGAGCAGAACGATCGTGTGATCGGCATCGTGACCGAGTCCGACATCGTTCGAAAAGTCGTGGGAGAAAACAAGCCGGTGCATTTCGTTCCGGTCGAATCCATCATGAGCAGCCCCGTTATCAGCTTAGATGAGCGGCGGTCGATTACGGAAGCAGCCGATCTCATGCAGCATCACCACACGCGTCATCTCGGTGTCTTGAAAAGCGGCGCGATCGTCGGGGTGCTCTCGGTTCGGGATCTCTTGCAGCCGGTGTCGGTGGACGAGTTTTAACTCGCCGCCGACTCGCCGTCTGCCCATCGACGGTCTGCCGGGTTTGAGCAGGCCGACTCTCCCCCCCCCTTTCCTCGTAGACCCTCTAACCTGTTCCCCGCCCCGGCGACGCCCTCGCCGCCCGTTTCCTATTCCAGAGGCTTTATCCCGCATCCGTTGGAGATGTCACCGCGGTACAACGCGGCGGCGGTCCGCGGTCACATGAGCTATGTACGGGAAAGAGAGAGCCGAAAGAAAACGGTCAGCAGCTCTGGAGTTTGTATCCTACCCCTCGAATCGTGACGATGAACATCGGCTTGGAAGGATCGGCCTCGATCTTTTGACGCAACGAATGGATGTGTACATCCAGCGCATGTTCTTCGAGCGCGTACTCTTCGCCCCACACCCGATTGAGCAGCCCCTGCCGCGACAACACCACCCCGGGAGACAGGAGAAACTGATGGAGGATTCGAAACTCTTTCGGTGTCAGTTCGACGTGCCTTCCTCCGACCGTGACTTCATGCCGGGCAATATCCATTGCAAGATTATCCGCACGCAATACGGACGGAGGCGCAGATGTCATGTGTTGTCGACGAAGCATGGCTCGGATATGCGCGAGCAGTTCACGATAGTGAGGAGAACAGAACACCATGTCGAATCCGGCATCCAACTCGGCGAGACATTCATCCTGGTCACATGACTTGTCGAACGGCTGAATGACAATGATTGGAATAGCAGGAGGGAACTGGTCTCGGCATGCGGCTTCTTTAAGAATGATCTGTCGATCGAGAAGAATCAGCGCCGGCGGTAGCCGACGGATCGCGCTCAGCGCCGATTCCTGTGTCGCCGCGACGCTGAGGTTGTAGCCGTTCGCCTCAAACAGTTTCGCCAGAGCGCCGGCCGCAACCTTGTCGGCGCTCACGAGAAGAAGAGCCTTCGCTATGTCGGCCATGTTTGTGACCCCCTCATGGATTGATGTCGCAACATAGCGTTGTCTGGTTGTTGACGGGTAATCGGCATGTTACATGCCTGTAAATTCTCTTGCTATTGCTCATCCTCGGATTGTGTTTACAGCGTCTTAATCTATCGGTGACAGCTGTGTCACGAAGCAGATGGATACTCGCCGCGTGCAGATCGTCTGTGTTTAGCATTCGTGCTGCGGGCAAACATTACAGGCTGACGGGTACACGTATCACACAATGAGGAGGGATGAATGAAGTACGGCGGAATGTGTGTTTTGAAATGGTTCGTGGTGACGCTCTGCATCGGTGGGACTCTCTCGATGTTGCCGCTGGAGGTGTCAGCCGGTTCGGAAGAACCTATGCCAAAGCTATTCGCTCAAGCGCCCGTTCAATCGAGCCAGGCACTATCCGCCATGGAGACCGGGCCTCAAGTCATACCCGCCGCGAATAATATCGACCGGGAAACATCTGGTCAGCGCCTCTCGATCGAGAGTACATCGCTCGAGAGCCTCTTGCTGGAGAAGGGTGTGATCACTCAGGAAGACTGGATACGCCTCAAGGCTGAAGAAGAACGCCGCATTTTTGAACAGTCGGCAGAATTGCAGATGGCCGGCAATCCCCGTTGGTACGAGCGGATTCGCGTCACCGGGTACATGCAATTCAAATACAATATGGGCGCGACCGATAGGCGGTTCGATATACCCCTAAACGATAGTTTCGGTGATCAACAGGGCAACGAATTTTACGCCAGACGGCTCCGTCTCGTCTTTCAGGGGCAGGTGTCGGAACGCGTGGCGTTTTTCATGCAGTTCGCATTGGAAGGCGGCCAGCAAGAATTATCGAACAGAGAAATCATCGACGCCTATTCAGACTTCTACCTCACGAAAGATAAAGTGCATCGGATTCGATGGGGTCTCCATCGGGTTCCCAACGCCTTCGATACGTACCGATCGAGCACCAACCGGCAGGAAATGGATCGGCACGAATCGGTCCAGAGTGGAGCGCCGGGAGAACGAGATCTGGGTATCGCCTATTACTGGAGTCCAAAGACTGCGCAGGAGCGGTTTGCGCAACTCGCGGCCTACCATAACGGGCCTGGCGATTACGGTGTCTTCGGCGTCATGGTTTATAATGGACAAACTCGGAATCGATTGGAACTCAATCACGATAAGCATATCGGAGCCAAACTGGCCTATCCGTTTCAGTTTCCGAACGGGCGACTACTGGAAGCCGGCGTCCTCGGTTTTCACGGAGTGTTTGCCGTGCAGGGAGCGAGCCAACCGAATGTCGCGAGTTCGGCGAGATGTATTAGTCCCCTGACGTCAGAAGGAGGCTGCGATATTAAAGATCAACGTGTCACCGCCTACGTCTGGACCCCTCCCCAGCCCTGGGGGCTTTTGGCGGAGTTTACCGTCGGACGCGGCCCTAAGCGAAACGGCCAAACCAACTTTATCGAGGAGAGCAGCATAGTGGGTGGGTACGTCCAAGGTTATTATACGTGGCGCTATTCGGATGTGGGTATGTTGACCCCTTATGTTCGTTACGGTGAGTACTATGGCGGGTTCAAAACATTGAACGGAGCTCCGGACGGCCAGTCCAGGACCTGGAACCTCGGCCTGGTATGGGAGCCTGACACACATTTCCGCATGACGGCAGACTGGGTGTTTAAAGACGGTCTGAACAGCACCTTGGTAGCCAACCGTGCACAGAGCGACTTTGACGCCTCACAATTGCGATTCCAAGCGCAATGGTTCTGGAACTAGACGCCTCGTACCGTGAGGTTGAGGGAGTCCGGAGGCTGACACACTCCGGGCTCCCCCCGTCTCTCACCTGCTTCTTGCCACCACCTTCTTTCTGCTTCCCCTCTCTCTTGGTCGGTTAAACAAGGCTCTTCTCGTCTCTGACGCGCTGGCATACTCAGTGACGGCGACGCTGACCAAGAGGACCGTCGGCAGGCTCACACGCAAGCAACAGAGGCAGGCGATTTGCCCTAGGCCTACCGTTGCTCACGAACCATTCGGTGTGCGCCACAAATTGGGAGGAGGCTACCGTCCAAGCGAGGATCCAGCCAGGCTCCGCGCGAGTGAGGAGGAGACCGGAGTTTCCGGAAGGAGCAGTGTCGTTCAAGACCGAAATCCAGGCCGGTAGAACGAATTGAGGGTCAGGGTTTAGCGGCCGGCGGCGCCGACTTCAGATCGCGGTTCAGTTGCTGCAGGTCGATGGCCAGTATGCGGCCTTGGTCGATATACGGCCAAGACTGGCGCTCATCCCGCGGCACGATGGCTGTCGGCGGGGTAAATTCGACACGAAAACTTGTGCGGGAAATGGGAATCAGTGGACTTTCAATCGGATCAAAATCGGTCACCATGTTCTGGTTCATTCCCTCGGTCGGCAAATTCCGGTTGTTCGCCAGCACCACATACAGAACGTTGTCTTGGAGAAACATGCCTCCGGAGGTGATGGCCAAGCCCACGCTTGCATCGGAGACGCGACGATAGAAGGTGACGACTTCCTGGGGAGTGGCTTCGGCCAATGCCGCGCTGAGGCGCGGCGCCAGCATCTGGATTTCACTGGATGAGAAGGCGGGGTTTGCCTGCGGTTGTCCGGTGACCAATGAGCTGATATATCCTGAGCGCGGCACGACACGGAGGCCGCCGAGCACGCGAGCCATCTGATCGGGGCGGACCTGGCCAGGATGGCTGTGTCCAGTGTCGGCACGTTCATCGATGTAGAGACGTATGGAGGTAATGGGGTCTTGATAGGACGTTCGAGGCGGCGGCAGACTACTGCATCCGAACTGAACGGTCAAGATGATCACAGTAGAACAGAGCAGAGTCCGAACAAGGGTGCGTTTCATCGATTCATCTCCGCTGAATGCCTCATGCTATGAGGAGCGAGAATACGTTGTGACGACGGCGTTCCTCCCGAACGGAGGAACGACATGTTAGCAGACCTGAACTGAAAATGAGGAGCGGCCTTTTATCCAAAGGCCGCTCCTCGGTAGGTCGTGCCAGCGAAGGGCTGTGCAATGATCTTTAGCGTGCCATCTGTTCTGCGACTTGCATCTCCAGCTTTGTTGCGGGCGTGCCGACCATCGCCCCTTTCAAGAGACCCAAATCCTGTAGGTTTTTTGCCACTTGAGTGCGGGTCAGCGGATAGAAACTCGCCCGCGCTACGGTCTCTTGTCCCTGTCGGCTGTTCACGAAGGAAAGGAATTCCGCCACGAAGGGGTCCAGCTTGTCGTTGGGATTCTTTTTCACATAGAGATACAAGGATCGTCCCAAGGGGTAGGTGCCGGAAGTGACGGTGTCCACCGACGGCAAGAGAGCCGTTTGATCAGGTTGTGAAGCGATCGGCACTTGGCGTACGTCAGAAATGTTGAATCCGGCCCCTGCATATCCGATAGCCAGAGGGTCTTGTGCAATGGCAATGATTTCGGAAGCGGAGCCCGGTTGTTCCATCACCGCGTCGATTAGGTCTCCGTCCTTGAGGGCGACATGCTTGAAGAATTCCCTGGTGCCGGACCGCTTGTCACGGCCGTATAGGTGGATGGGCTGTTGCGACACTGATGCCTCCGGGAGTCCGACTTGGCTCCAGTTGGTGATGGCGGCTCCTCCTCGCTTGTGGTCTTTGCCGAAGATGCCATCGATTTGTGCCAGCGTCAAATGTTGAATCGGGTTGGTCTTGTGTACATAGATCGCAACGGCATCCATCGCAATCGGCACTTCAAGCGCGCGATAACCATAGTTGAACTCAAACCCCTTCTGCTCTTCTTCCGTCAACTGACGGGACGAAGCGAGCAATTCAACAGCGTTGGATCCTGCCGTCCCTCGGCTTTGGACTTTATCCCCGCGGCGTTGGTACGAGAGGCCTAACAAGAACTCTCGGATGGCCGCACTCGATCCCGTTCCTTCCACCGCAATCTGCGCCCCGGGGTGGAGGCTCAAGAATTGCGCGGACAACTTCGAAATCAACGGTCTCATCGTGTCCGATCCTGCAATGCTGAGCTTGCCATGTAACCCATTATGGTTGGTATAGGGCTCGATCGCAGGATCGACCGTCGGCACTCCAGCAGCGTTGAGGCCAGCATGTTCTGCCCCGGCATAGCCTCCGGATACAGCCAGCATCGCGACGGCGGCCAGCGCAGTGAACAGCGAACGAGCGCTACGGGGGTGGTTGAAACCTGTCTGCTGCAGTCTTGTCATCTGATGCCTCCGAATGAAGTGATGGATGCTGCTCATTGGATTGTTCGCTTGAGTCGAAACGGCCACATGTTCTCTTTAATCGATGCCAGGATACCCGTGCTGAATTGCCGGTCAATTAGCGAGATGTTAACTCAGTGTTAACTCTTGGGCATGCGTGATCGGGTTTGCACACAGTCGCCCGCTGAGGTTGGGTACGCGACGGTATCCACAGAGACTCCCGAGCCACTTCTTCAGAAGTAACAACGCTGTAACCAAGCAATGACCTTCCTGGAACAGCGCCTCGTTATAGTCGATCAGGTACGACACCTTGATGAGTGACATTCTTCTCTCTAAGCAGGAGGGCTCTTGATGCAGGCTGCCGACCTCATGACATCACAATTCTCAACTGACACCTTCCACCTTGCCATGATCTTGCTGGTCGGCCTCTTTCTAGGGTTGTGGTCCATCATGATCAAGCATGAGTAGTCGAACCGTGCCGTTGAGAGGAAACGTGCCCTCCCAATCAAGGAGTGTGAAACATGATGTTTATGAATTTTGAGCCTCGTGCTCACCGGTTCTCCGATCTGATCGGGCGGGCCATCGACACCGACCTCACCGAACTCTGGATGAAAGGGATCAAGGCGGTCCTCAGTCTGCTCATTCTGACGATCCTCATCGCCCTGACCGGCGGGGTGATCAAGACCTTCCTGGACATCCGGCTGTTGTTTGATCTGCCGGTTGAAATCGGTCTGCGCCAGATTATCGTGGATACATTGATCCTTCTCGCGGTGGTGGAAGTCTTCAAGACCACGTTGACCTATTTCTCCGAAGGCCGCGTCAAAGTTACCTTTATCGTCGATACGATCTTGGTGGTCATGCTGACGGAAATCATTTCTCTCTGGTTCAAGGAGGCCGATCAGGCCAAGCTGCTTTCGCTCGGGGCCATTCTCCTGGCACTCGGAGCTATTCGAGTGGTGGCGGTGCGTTGCTCGCCCGCGCAGGGCGACGGAAGCAGCAAGGAATTCACGGCGAGCCGAGAAGGCTTTTAGCGGCATAGACGTGCGGCATAAATTTACCCAAACTTTATCCGGCGCTGATGCCAAAGACACAGGCAAGGAGGACTGTGGAGGTTATGGAAGCCTGTGTACCCGACCTTCGCGTGAGTGTGCAGTGGCGAAAGACCAGAACTTTCACCCAGGAGGATTTGCTATGGTCTCCCCGTCTACTTCTCAATGCAGCGACGGACTCATTCTCGACTTGTTACACGATCGAAGATCGCTAACGCTGGAGCAGGTCGTGACCCTGCTGCCGGAGCTCAGCTGGAACCAGGTCTTTAAGACCGTCGACGAGCTGAGCCGGCGCGGAGAGATCATCCTGCTTCGAAGAGGCTTCGAGTATGAGATCGAACGGATCAGGTCGAAGGCGCGGGTCTTAGCCTGCGCCGGTTGATCCACGTGTGACGGGTCTCAACTGACATCTTGGGAGAGCCTGGCCCTGCCGAATGGTCGTGGTTGAGTACCGCAGCGTTCCGAATGAGGCGGTAGTCCTGCCGGAAGTCTCAGGTCGGCCTCGGATGGGCCAGGAAGCGATAACGAGACCCCGGTAAAATCTCAATCGATCCCGTCCCGCTGTTTTCCAGTTTTCGTCGGAGAAAACGCACACGGTGATCCAGTTCCTCTCTGCTCGTGTTCCCGAACTCCTCGCCTGGAAGCGTCAACAATTCATCGTCGCGCACTAATTCCCCATCTCGAGTCACCAGGTACTGAAGCAGCTTCAGTTCCGTGCTCGAGACGGTGATTTGCCGTTGCTGCAAGGTTAGGACGAAGTAAGGCCCTTCCATTGTGATGGAGGTATCGGAAAACAGAACAGGGTCCTCACGACGTGTCTCATTAACCCTGCGCAGCACAGCCTGAACGCGGGACACGACCTCCCTCGGGCTGAACGGCTTCACCACGTAGTCGTCTGCTCCCATCTCAAGGCCGGCAATGCGGTCTGCTTCTGACCCGACGGCCGTCAGCATGATGATGGGGATATGGCGCGTCGTAGGCGTACGTCGGACCAACCGGCAGACTTCATGGCCGCTCAGCCCCGGCAACATGAGGTCGAGGAGAATCAACGAGGGCTGCAGTCGTTGCGCATCCCTCCAACCGCTCTCGCCATCCTTCGCAAGCGTCGTGGCGAAGTGAGCCTGACGCAAGGCGCGGTCCAACAGGTCGGCGTGGAGCGGCTCGTCTTCAATGATTTGGACGATCGACGTGGTCATTGGTCGCAATGGTAGGGCGGAGATGTTTCCGTTCTTTCTCGCGAGTTTTACCGTGCTGTTAACTTGTGTAACTTGAGACCAGGGAGGGAAAGTTAACAATTCCCTAACATGACCGTGTTCCTGCGGCAATCTGATGGGTTTACCGTTTGGGCGACATATAAATTGTTTCGATGGCTCGATTGATAGGAGGCAGGAAATGGTCTCTTCCGACAACAGACTGCAGACTCCGTTTTCGAGGCGGACGATGTCCGGGATCCGGATAGTGTGCGCTGCAATGTTGCTGGTGCTGGGCGGGTTCCATCCGACTCAGGCAGAGCAAAGCGGACCGTTCGCGGGGGTCATGGTTGATCCCGGCCTCGAGCGATATAGCCCGAAATCTCAAGTGGTGGGTGGGTTTCGCGTCCAAGGATCCGACACCATGCATGCGCTGATGCGCCGGCTTGTCAGTGACTTTCAATCTCGGCAACCCAAGATCACCATCGACCTGAAGGCGGGCGGATCTGCCAAGGCGATTGCGGAGTTTATCGAACCTCCTCAGCCTGGCCGGATCGTCGTGAAAGAGGAGCGGGCGAAACAAATCCTGTTGGTGAGCAGTTCCCGGGAGTTGTTGGATGCGGAGAAACAGAAATTCTCCTCGGCGCGAGGCTACGAGCCTCTGGCCGTTCCAATTGCAATCGATGCCGTCGCCTTATACGTGCACAAAGACAATCCACTGACCGGGTTGACGCTGGACCAGGCAGATGCCATTTTTTCGACGGCTCGCCAACGCGGGTATAAACACGATATCAGGGTGTGGGGCGACTTAGGCCTCGACCATGGTTGGGAGACGGCTCCGATCCAATCCTATGGACGAGATCGCAAGTCTGGCACCAGAGCGTTTTTTCAGGAACATGTGTTAGCCGGCGGAGAGTTCAAGCCGACCCTGCATGAGGAGCCGGGAGCGGCGTCGGTGATTCTGGCGCTGAGTCGGGATCAGTTGGGCATCGGGTATAGCGGGATCGGGCTCCAGGCCTCCAGCGTGCGGATCCTGCCGTTGGCTGAAAGCGAGGGCATGCCGTTGATTACTCCGTCGGCCGCCACCGTCGCCGATCAGAGCTACCCTCTTCGCCGCCTCCTCTACTTGTATCTCAATAAGGAACCTGGCACGCCATTATCGCCGGCGGTGCAGGAATTCCTGGAGTTCGTCAAGAGCCGGGAAGGACAGGAGTCTGTGGCGCGAGCCGGTTTCTATCCCCTACCGCTCGATCAGGTGGAAAAGTTGTCGGTTGCCCTGGGATTTACCCCGCATCCCCCTGCAGCAGGAAAAGAATAGGTCGGCTGAGCGGATCTACTTCCGCAAGGTTCATGGCGTGGCTGGTTTTCTGGATGGAGACCGTTTCGATTTGGCGCCCTCCGACTCTCGACGCATCTTGGTCAGTTCCTCCTTCAATTCTTGCAGCTGTTCGGTTTGCTGATTGAGTCGATCGCGGAGATCGAGATTCGACTGGGTCAATTCGCGGATCTGCAGTCGGAGCTCCTGTGAAGCCGTGGTTGGCTCGCTTGCCAGGGCAGGCTGAGACTTCATCTGCACCTGAGCCTGTTCGGGGATTGCTCCCGCGCCAGTCACGCTTCGGTTCGCTTGAGCCAGCATCTCCTTCACTTGCATCGAGAGATGCACTCGTTCAAATGGCGCCCAGTCCGGTTCGTCTGCATCGCGAAGCACCGCGGCTTGATAAGGACGCGGGAGACTCAAGATCATCCCTTTCGTGTCCCGAAGGTCCTTTTCATCTCCCCCTGCGGTGTCCGCTCGAGGGAAGGCTTTATGATCGGTGACAACCAGGTGCAGAAGTGCATGCCGGAGGAACAGCGCTCCGGTGGTTGCATCGCCATACGCGGATTGTGGATTCGAAAGAGAAAATACGATGCGTTCGGTAGGTGAGGCTTGTTGCACGGCGTCGGAGATCGGCCTGGCAATGGCCTGAAGATCTGCCTCATCAAAGAGTGGAATAGGCCTGGGTTGGTCGAACCAGCCGACGACGGTGCCGCTCCATCCGCTGACACGAACGGCTCCCAGCAAGGCCTGAATCTCTTCAGGGGTCAGGTGTCCCGGATGCTCGTTCAACGTGGGCGGGGACGCACGGTGCACGGATGGATCGTTCTCAATGCCGATTCTCACACCACGTTCATCGAAGAGGAGTCGTTGGTTGTCGAACAATTGACAACCCGCGAGCAGAAGAACACCGCCTCCTATGGCAATGGCGAGACTCCACGTAATCCGGATGCGACTGCGTCGGCCCTCGATTACCCGCATACGAATTCAATTCCCCACAGGCGGTCCATCCCCATCTGGCCCCGCCACGCTCGATCGGCAGCCTTACTCACTTTGGGAAGTTCTCCCTCCCGCACGATGCGCGAGCCCTTCGGACATTTCTCGGCCATCCGTTGGATCGCGTCGCGGCGGCCTGAGGAGGCGAGGACTTCGGCATCGCTTTGGAACGGATAGGAGACGAGGCCGCCCTGATCTGTCTCCCGGACGAAGGTGGCTTCGTGGGTGCAGCCGATGGTTCCGGCCAGCAGAATCGGGAGCAGACAATATCCGAGGCGTCGTCTCGACATCTTCATAGGCAGCGCCCACTCTTCGTGGGCTCAGGGGGCACAGTGAGTTTCTTCCCCCAATGGCTCATAACCGCCGCCGGTATTGTAGGGAAAGTCGGAGATCTCCCGTCCTGCAGTTCTCCACACGTGCACACATTCGGCGATCAGAGAAGGCAAACTGCGCTGCACGTCGTCCACCATGACCGCCTTGGCTTGCGCGGTTGTGCCGATGACAACCAGCCGATGTCCCGGTGCCAGCCATTTAGGATCGAGGGCGCCTGGGTACACAACGGCAAACTCACCGGAACGCTTGCGATTATCCTTCGGCCCATAGGCCGGCTGTTCGACAATCGGCAACTGGGTGACGATGATCACGAGTCCGTCCTTCTCCCTATTGGTTTGCACAATGCGTCCACCGAGTTGAACCTTCCGGTCGGTTTGGGCATTCGGCACGTTACGCCAAGCGGTGAAATCGAAGTTTGTTTCCACGCCGTCCATGAGGGCGCGTGGAAAAATCTGAGGCGGTCCACAGGCCGCCAGCGCAAGCCCGATGACCAGGAGCACGCTTCCACCGTAACGAGTCATGACTCTCCTCCTTACTCCTTGCCCTGCCGAGTTGCAACCGCAGGGAACTGATCGTGGATTCGGCCAGTCCGCACACTACATGAATCGGATCTGGAATTGGACGAGGAATGCATTCTGCGCGAAGGCATCGAAGGTCGTATCGTACGCCACGCCCGGCCCGTTTCCCTGGTGGTGCCTGAATTCATAATTGAACTGAATCTTAGATTGAACTTTCGGAGGAAAATTTTCAAAGTAATACGTGAGGCCAAGAATGGTTCTCGTGTACAGGTCGTTGGACATGCTGGTGCTGGGGTCGAATTGTTCGTACATGACGGTCGGTTCCCAGTTTTGCAAGGGACCGTCGGAAATCAAATATTTTGCCAGTACGTACCAGGTACGTCGTTGGGCGCCGGGTGCGCCGGATCCTCCGCAGAGCGATTGATCGAGGCAGGCTCCGTTGGCCGGCCGGCCGACCGTCGTCTGGTTGGACCCATCATGTCCTTGCCACCATTCGCCCTGCACCAGGAAGCCAGGAATGATTTTCGAGGTATAGCGAAAATCGAGCCCGTACCGATCGAAGGCTCCCTTGCCTCGCCCGTTGATATTGGTGTTGGCGTTGTTCGATTCCCCCTGAATGGTGGTAAAGCTGATCCAGGACACGTCCGTACCGAAGAGGCGAACACGGGTGTAGAAGCTCTTCGGGGCGTTGGCTCCCGTCGCATTCGCATGGAAGTTGTTGTTGTTCATGATGCCGGCCACGTACTCAAGCCGATTGAAGAGTTTTCCGCGGACATCGACGAAGAAATCCCGTTCCTGCAGGAAATCGATGCTGCCTGCCGATCCGGTCCGGTTGCCGTTGCCGCTACCCACCGAGGTGAGGTACGGGGAACTGATGATGTCGCGGAGACCGCCGGACGTCTCCGTGAATATGCCAAAGGGCATCCGGAAAATGCCCATACGAATGAAGTTCATATAGGGCGCCCAGGATTGGAAGGGACGAAAGTCGATATATGATTCCCGAAAAAAGGTGGCGGCAATCGGCTGCCCTGTCGCGGCGCCGCTGCCTCCCGCAGGGGTTTCACGTCCGAAGTTAATGCTCTGAAACTCCATGAGAGCATGCCAACGAGGTAAGGTATCGCTGATCCTCCCCCAGAATAACAGCTCGGATCGCCGAATCGAGAAATTGTCCTGGCTCTTGCCTTCCGGGACATGTGCGTCCTGGTGGCTGTAGAGAAACTGCAGCGCGTTCAGCCCGAAGTTCACCTTATCCCGCAACATCGGCAAGAGCTCAGTTCTGGTTTTCCAGTCTTCAATCGCATCGATTCGTCTCGCACTCTCCGCTCCGCTGTATTCCTGTTCCGCGCGGATCTGAATCCACTCATCCATCGTAATGCTGCCCTTTTGAAGCAAAAGATCTTCGATGGAGGTGCCGCCCGGGGGCAAGACCGTCGCCCCCGGGGATACGGGAGGCGCAGAGGGCGCAGCCTCCGCTGATGCAACGGTTGAGACAGGCTCTGGAGTTTTCGATAGGACGCTGTTCTCAGCCGCCCAGGCCAGAGCGCCCACACTCCACAGGCAGATTCCGGCCAGACACGCGGTCATGGTTTGTCGCCGACGGAGATTCATACAGCCTCCTCCCTCACCATCTCGAATGATCGCAATCAATGAACGGATCTACTGGCAATGAACGGATCTACTGGCCGAGGTCTATCAGCCATCCATCACGGTCGCGTTTCTGTCGCGTTACAGAATCGTTAACTGCGCCGATCTCACCTGCACCATACGTTCATCTGCCTATGGTCCAGATCGTCGGCCGTTGTGAGGCGGGGGAGGTCAGAAAGAGTTAACACGGCGTTAACACGGTTCTGAACGAGGGGCAACGACATGCCCCTATGCTATCGGTCGCGTTCGTGATAGGCGATGAACCCTTTGTAGGGAGGAGTGCAGAGATGTTTCTATCCCCTGGTCGAGTCTGTATGGGTGTCACACTCACCGTATTGGGTCCATTCATGACGACCAATCTCTGGAGTGCCAGTGCTGCTGAGCCTGTCGCCGCCGTCGAGCAGGGAAAAGTCGATGAGGGACTCAAGTCTTATAGTAAGGTCAGTGGCATTTCCGGCGCCATCAACAGCATCGGTTCAGATACCCTAAACAATTTGATCACGCTGTGGGCCGAAGGATTTCGGAAGCAATATCCCAATGTGAAAATTCAGGTCGAGGGCAAAGGTTCCAGCACAGCCCCACCCGCTCTCATTGAAAATACCGCTCAACTTGGTCCGATGTCGCGGACGATGAAATCGAGCGAGATCGATGCGTTTGAAGCGAAGTTCGGCTACCCGCCGACACCGTATCCCGTCGCGGTCGATGCCCTCGCGCTCTTCATCAACAAAGATAATCCGCTCAAGGGACTGACAGTGCCTGAAGTGGATGCGTTGTTTTCCAAGTCCCGGAGGCAGGGCCATGCCGTCGACCTGAACAAGTGGGGGCAGCTCGGATTGACCGGCGACTGGGGCGCTGCGCCCATCAGCCTCTACGGCCGCAATTCTGCGTCCGGCACGTACGGATTCTTCAAGGAACATGCACTAAAAAACGGCGACTTTAAAGATCAAGTGAAGGAACAACCGGGCTCAGCTTCGGTGGTCCAGGGCATCAATGAAGACCGTTACGGCATCGGGTACAGCGGAATCGGCTATAGCACATCCGGAGTCAGAATGGTTCCGCTGGCGGCGAAGCCGGGCCAACCGTTCATCGAGCCTACTCAGGCGAATACGAAGAACGGCACGTATCCGCTGTGGCGCTACTTGTACATCTATGTGAATCAGGCCCCGGGAAAACCACTCTCGCCCATCGTCAAGGAGTTTCTGGCCTACGTGTATAGCAAAGAAGGGCAATCCGACGTGCTGAGAGATGGCTATTTCCCGGTTGATGCCACCTTGGCTGAGAAGCAGCTGAGCCAGATTCGGTAATGATGATGGATCGATTCCGGTCACTGTTGAAGCCTGTTCATCTGCGAGACCTGATCGACCGGCTCGCGCGAGCCGTGATTACCGTCGGCGGACTGGCGACCATTGTCAGCATTCTCGGGATATTTTTCTTTCTGTTTCGTGAAGTCACCCCGTTGTTCACCGCGCCGAGCGCGAAGCTGACGCAACGCCTGAGTGTCCCTGCCCTGCTTGAGGACGGAGGCCCGGCTCAGGTGGCGGTCGATGAGCATCGTGAGATTGCACAGGTGTTCACCTCGGGAGCCATCCAGTTCTTCGATCTGGCATCCGGCCAACCCATTCCATTGGACATGCCGGCGCAGGTGAAGGACCGCCGGATTACGGCGATGGCGTCGGGTGGCGGCAATACTCCACGGTTGGCGGTGGGCACGGCCGACGGGGAAGTTCTGTTCTTGAAAGTCGGCATCACGACGGATTTTTCTGAGCAAGGCGAGCGACGGAAGCGTCCGCACATTCGCGCCGGACAACCCATCGCCTTGACGAAAGGTCCCATCGTCCAGCTGGCCTATCGGACCAATGATCAAGGCAGCCTCCTGGCCCTCTTGTCCGAGGGAGGTCGGCTCCTCCTTGTGCGCATCGCGGCGGATGATGTGACGGGTAGCCATCCGATCATCACGGAACTTCCGCAACCGGAAGGAAAGATCACGGCTCTCGCCCTGGATGTGTTGCTTGAAAATCTGTACGTGGGAACATCGGAAGGGCAAGTGGTGCATGTCGCCCTATCCGAGGCGGGGTCGCCGGAGATGAGAGGCACCTATGCGGTCGCTGCGCCTTCGACGGGCGTTTCGACGTTGGGGTTTCTGAGCGGAGACCGTAGCCTGGTGGTCACATCTGCCGACGGTGCCGTGTCGACCTGGGGGCTTGTGCGACGCGCCGAGGCTCCGTCCGGTTGGAGACTGACCCAAATCCATAGCTTCCGCTCTCACAATGCCCCGATCACTGCCTTTGCTCCGTCTCAGCGGGTCAAGGGGTTTGTGACCGGAGATACGAAGGGAAACCTCTTTCTCCACCATGCGACCTCTTCTCAAACGTTGTTGCGGCTGGCCAACGGTGAGTTTCCGATCCGCGCCGTGGGGTTCGCGCCGAAAGGCGATGGGTTGATCGCGTTGGATGCAGCCGGACAACTGTCTCTGTACCAGGTGCAAACAGCCTATGCTGAAGTGACGCTCGACACTCTCTTCGGCAAGGTGTGGTACGAGGGATACGATTACCCGGCGTATGTGTGGCAATCCTCTTCCGGGTCGGATGATGTGGAGCCGAAACTCAGCCTGCTTCCGCTGGCATTTGGGACGCTCAAGGGTACGATGTATGCCTTGTTTCTCGCCGTCCCGATCGCCATCCTGGCCGCGATGTGCACCGCGCAGTTCATGCATCAGGACCTGCGCGCAAAAATTAAACCGATCATTGAAGTCATGGCGGCCTTGCCGACGGTGGTGTTAGGCTTCCTCGCCGGGCTCTGGCTGGCTCCCCTCCTGGAACGCATGCTCCCGGCGGTCGCCGCTATGGCGCTGGTGTTGCCCCTGCTCGTCGTCGCCTCCTCGTTCGCCTGGTATCTCTGTCCGCTCGCCGTCAAACGACATTTCTCGCACGGTCAGGAAGCCTTGCTGCTGCTTCCTATCCTGGCCCTTGGGATTGTCGGGTGCCTTTGGGCCAATGCCACTATCGAAGGCTGGTGGTTCGACGGGAACGTCAAGGCCTGGCTCTCGAGTCGGCTCGGCATTCAATACGATCAACGCAACGCCCTGATCGTCGGGATCGTGATGGGGTTCGCCATCGTCCCGGTGATCTACAGTATTGCCGAAGAAGCGCTCTCCAATGTGCCGAAGACCCAAATTGCCGGGTCCCTCGCGCTCGGGGCGACCCGTTGGCAAACGGTGCTGCATCTGGTGTTGTTGTCTGCCAGCCCGGGAATATTCTCTGCCGTGATGATCGGGTTTGGGCGCGCGATCGGGGAAACGATGATCGTCCTGATGGCCACGGGCAACACGCCCATTCTGGATTGGAACTGGGCGAACGGTTTCCGGACACTGTCAGCCAATATCGCCGTGGAAATTCCGGAGGCTCCGCATGGCGGTAGTCTCTATCGGGTATTGTTCCTGGCCGCGTTGCTCCTGTTCATCGTCACGTTTATTATCAATTCGTTGGCGGAACTGATTCGTCAGCGGCTCCGGGATAAGTACAGCCATGGTTGAACGATCGACACGCATGAAGGACTTCTGGCGAGGCGGGGAACTGTTCGTCTGGATGACGGCCTCCGGTGTGGCGCTCAGCCTCTTGATGGTGGCCGGGATGCTGACACTGATTATGATCAACGGGTTGGGCCAGTTCTGGCCAGGGGCATTGCAGGAGACCAGGCTGAGGACGCAAGAGACCGTGATCGGTCAGGTCGTGGGAGAAGAAGTCATCCCCAATTCGGTCTCGCCGGACTCGCCGGCCGGACAGCGTCGGTTTCGGTATCGGGTCGGCAACCGAGATGTGTTCGGAGCCGAATATCGCTGGATTAATGAAGCGGATATTGTGTCGAGCACGCGACCCGATGATTTAGTCGTTGTTCAGCGGCGTGAGTGGGGACCTGCCTTTGGTCGCGTCACTGTCGGCGTGGAAGGAAACGCGGCAGACGGTGAACACGGGAGCACCTGGTCGACGGTGGTGACGTTGGTGGAGCAGGCTAATCACTTGCGTCGGCGGATCGAACATCTGGAGCGAGAGGAAATCGGATCCATCAACTATCGGATTGAGAAGGCCAGACTCGCCCGGCAGGCGTTGACGCTGAATGGTCCGCTTGCCCCCGGCGATGCCGACAAAGACCGGCGTCTTCTCGATCAGGTGACCGAGTTGGAACGGGACTATCTTGTCAAGACTGAGGCACTTGAGCGGCTGCACAAGGAGGCCGGGCAGGAAGTCTTGTTCTTGACGCTCTCCACCGGCCGGTCGGTGCGGCTTTCTCTCGATCAGGTGTTGGACGTCAGTCGGCCGAACGCGATGCATTGGTTTGAAAAGCTCCTGGCCTATGTCCATAATCTGTGGCTGTTTGTGTCCAGCGAACCACGTGAAGCCAATACGGAAGGTGGTATCTTTCCGGCGATCTTCGGCACCGTCTTGATGGTGTTTCTCATGACCATGGCGGTCATGCCGTTTGGGGTGATGGCCGCCGTCTATTTGCGGGAATATGCGAAGCAGGGGCCGTTGGTGAGGCTGGTCCGGATTGCGGTGAACAACCTGGCCGGTGTGCCATCCATCGTCTTCGGCGTGTTCGGCCTCGCCTTTTTCGTCTATGCGCTGGGGGGCACAATCGATCAATGGTTGTTTCCCGAGGCATTGCCCAATCCCACCTTCGGCACGGGTGGCATTCTCTGGGCCTCGCTGACGTTATCGCTGCTCACGGTTCCGGTCGTGATCGTGGCGACGGAGGAAGGCTTGTCTGCGGTCCCACGTGATTTTCGGGAAGGGTCGCTCGGACTAGGCGCCACCAAATTTGAAACACTCCGGCATGTGATTCTCCCCTGCGCGTTGCCGGGAATTTTGACGGGACTGATTCTCGCGATGGCCAGAGCTGCCGGGGAAGTGGCGCCGTTGATGCTGACCGGAGTGGTGAAATTGGCCCCTGCCCTTCCGCTGGACGAGTACCTGCCGTTTCTACATCTCGACCGGAAGTTTATGCACTTGGGCTTTCATATTTACGATGTGGGGTTTCAATCCCCGAACGTCGAGGCGGCGAAGCCGATGGTCTATATGACCACGCTGATTCTCATCCTCGTGGTCGTCTTGCTGAATTGGGCGGCCGTGCGGCTACGTAATCGATTACGGCGACAATTTACCGCATCGGCAGTATGATCACAGAAAGGGCCTGTATGGATAACCCGACTCGTAGTCTGTCGCAGACGGCGCCGACTTATTCAGTGCGTCCGACCGTTCCCAAACCAAGGTTCACCCGTTCGCACGAACCGCATGGAGCCTCAGTCGATGCAAAAGTGTTGATTCGCAATCTTGACTTCTATTATGGCCAACGGCAGGCCCTCTTTCATGTCTCGTTGACGGTACGGGCCCATTCTGTCACCTCTTTCATCGGTCCATCGGGGTGCGGAAAATCCACACTCCTGCGCTGCCTGAATCGCATGAACGACTTGGTAGAAGGGGCGCGCGCGACAGGGCGCGTTGAGCTGGACGGGGTGAACATCTACGATCCTGCTATCGACGTCACCGATCTCAGGAAGCGTGTGGGCATGGTGTTTCAGAAATCGAATCCGTTTCCCAAATCGATCTACGACAATGTCGCCTATGGACCGCGTCTGCATGGCACCAAGGATAAGCGGTCGCTGGACGAACTCGTGCAGCATAGTTTGCACGGGGCGGGGCTCTGGGATGAGGTCAAAGACCGGCTCACGCAGAGCGCGTTGGGACTGTCCGGCGGCCAGCAGCAGCGGTTGTGTATCGCGCGTGCGTTGGCTGTCCAGCCCGACGTGATCCTAATGGATGAACCCTGTTCGGCCCTCGATCCCATCGCGACAGGGAAAATCGAAGAGTTAATCTATACCTTGAAGGATACCTACACCGTGGTGATCGTGACGCACAACATGCAGCAGGCGGCGCGTGTCTCCGATCAATGCGGATTTTTTCTGATGGGCGAGCTGGTGGAGTTCGGCGATACAAAGACCATCTTCACGACCCCGCACGATAAGCGGACGGAAGACTACATCACCGGTCGATTCGGATAGACGGAAGGAACTCGATGAAGCAACGACATTTCGATCAAGATCTCGCGCATCTCAAGCAGACATTGCTCCGTATGGGCGGGCTCGTCGAGTCGCAGATCCAGCAGGCCCTGGAGGCACTGGTGGAGCGGGATTCCGATCTGGCGGTCGACGTCATCAAGCAGGACCACGATGTGAATGCGTTGGATGTCGAGATCGACGAGCTCTGCATCCAATTGCTGGCCCTTCAACAGCCGACGGCCCGCGATCTTCGCTTTGTGACGACGGGGATGAAAATTTCGTCCGAATTGGAACGCATGGGCGACCTGGCCGAGAACATCGCTCAGCGAGCCCTGGAATTGAACGGCGAGCCGCAGCTAAAGCCCTATATCGACATCCCGCGCATGGCCAACTGGACGATGCGCATGGTCAAGGATTGCCTGGATGCCTTCGTGAATTCAGATCCGGTGTTGGCGCGGAAGGTGTGTGTCGACGACGATTTTGTCGATGAGGTGAATGAGCAGTTGTTTCGCGAACTGCTCTCCTTTATGCTGGAAGATACGCGTACCATTACCCGTGCGATCCGGCTCACTTTCGTGGCGAAATCTCTCGAGCGGATTGCCGATCATGCCACTAATATTGCGGAACTTGTCGTCTACATGGTTGAAGGCAAGAACATCCGACACGTAGCCCCCTCTGCGAGCCTGTAGATGCCCAAGCTGGCCGTCCTCGATATCGGCACCAATTCCATTCATATGGTCTTGGCAGAAGTTCAGCCGGACTACACCTACAAAATCCTCGACCGCTTCAAAGACATGACCCGTCTCGGTGACGGGGTGTTCACGTCGCGCCGACTGTCCGATCAGGCGATGATGCGCGGCCTCGAAGTCATCCGGAACCTGGTCACCCTGGCCAGGAACAAGGGCTACGAGCGAATTGAGGGCGTGGCGACCAGCGCAGTACGAGAGGCGCGAAACGGCGGAGAATTTCTGGATCATGTCGCGCAGCAGACTGGCTTGACGGTTCGGGTCATCACGGGCACAGAAGAAGCTCGCTTGATTTTTCTCGGCGTGCAAAACAGCGTGGCTCTCCCTGAGCCACCGACCCTTGTGATCGATATCGGAGGCGGGTCGGTCGAGGTAATCGTCGGAAACCGGGACACGATCTATCAGGCTCGTAGCCTCAAGTTGGGAGCCATTCGCCTGAAAGACCTGTATTTGACCAAGACGCCGCCCTCCAAGGCAATGCTGCACGAGTTGGAAGACGCCGTGACTCGACAACTCAAGCAGGCGCTCGGTACCTATAAGACGAAACGTGTGGAGCAGATCATCGCCACCTCAGGGATGGCGGGCAATCTCGCCGAAGTCATTCACCTGCAGCGCACCGGCCGCCCGCTCCAGCAACTCAATCTCACGAACATTTCCGCGAAAGAAATTGCCGTCGTTGAAAAACGTCTGGCCGGTGCCACGCTCAAAACCAGGCTGGCCATGCCCGGATTGGATCCCAAGCGTGTGGATACCCTGCTTCCTGCGACAATGGTGTTTCGAATTCTGCTCGATGTGTTACGGAAACAGGAGCTGACGATCTGCGATAAGGCGATTCGAGAAGGGATCATTTACGATTTTATCCAGCGACACCACGAGGGCATTCAAGCCGAGCGGGACATTCCCGATGTCCGAAAACGGAACATCCTGGCCCTGGCTCGCCGATGTCATGTGTCCGAGACGCATGCACTCCATGTCGCCGGACTCGCGTTACAGCTGTTCGACCAAACCACGTCTCTGCACGGATTCGGGCAGCGGGAGCGTGAGTGGCTGGAGTTCGCGGCCATCCTGCACGATATCGGATATTTGATCAATTCACGCCAACATCACAAACATGCCTACTACCTGATCAAGAACAGCGATCTCTCCGGATTCACCGCGGAGGAAATCGATCTGGTCGCGAACGTCGCGCGGTACCACCGTCGTTCGGTTCCCACCCGGAAACACAGTGAGTTCACCGTGCTACCGCAAGGGAACCAACGCATCATCAATGTGCTGTCTGCCCTGCTCCGTATCGCCGACGGATTGGATCGAAGCCAGTTTTCCGTGGTACGGAACGTCGAGGTGAAACTCGGGAAGGCCGTCGTCATGACGGTGCAGGTCTCGGGTGATGCCGAGCTGGAAATCTGGGCGGCGCGGGGTCGCAGCGATTTATTCGAGAAGGTGTTCAAGCGACCGGTTCAGTTCATCACGGCAAGCCAGGACGACGAAACCACCTGAACCGTCGTTCTATGCGGCCTGGCGTGTAGGTCGCAGGAACCCCGCCGGCGGACGTTCTCTGCATCCTGCTACTGGTTCGATTGGCAGTGGATCATGCGAGCGCGCGCAGTTGTCCGGCTGTCAGCCACCACTCAAGTCGCCCTGCCGCAGGCTTCACGGACTCCTCGATGTGTATCAGGCAGGCGCCTGCTTTTTTGAGCGACAGCCCGCCGCAGGGCTTGCCGGTCAGGAGGATCCCGGCGGCAAGACTCAAGTGCGGTTCGTGGCCGACACACAACACGACGGCATCCGATGGCAAGGCATCCAACAGGGAAAACAGGGCGTGCGGCGCCGCGGCAGGATCGAGTTCTGTGCAGATCTGGATCTTCGGCTTGGAATGAATCAAAGACTGAAGAATGACCGCGGTTTCGTGTGCCCGTGTCAGGGGACTTGAAAGGATATGCGTTGGCCTCATGCGCAACGCGAGGAGTCCCTTGCCGGATTCCTTGGTCCTGCCGGCGCCTTGGTCGGTCAGCGGGCGGTCCTGTTCCGACCCTCTCCACTTCTCACGCTCGATTGCGATACCATGTCGAAAGAAGAGACAGTCCATCAAGCATCCTCCAGCAGCAAGAACGTGGGTAATGGGGTGACGGTCATGACTTCAATCGCGACTCGATTTTTTTCCGCTGCCCTGTGTCTGTCGCCATCCACGTCCACTCCTGGGTTGCCGTGAGGACGCGACACTCCTCTATTCATACCGCACTGCCCGGTCTCGGGCAAGATGTCGTTCGGACGGCGGCGGCGTACCAATCTACGGTCCTTGGGCTGATACGCCATGCAATGGCGGGTGAAGGCTCCGCTGAGACCATCCACTCGATTCGCACCCATTGCCGGAGACTGCAAGCCGTACTGGAGCTCTGTGATGATCGTGACCGCGCCGCCGTGATGGCTCAGGCCGTGAGTCGCTTGAGTCGGCTGCGGGCCTCACACGTGTTCCGGGAATATCTGATGAAAATTGAGGCTCCCGAGTCGGACATCATGGCCGCCGAGGTCTGGATCGCGGGACGAGAACACAAGCTGGTTCGCGCGCAGGCCTATCACAAGATTGAACAGGTGGTCTGGAAACAGGCGATTCCGCTGATCACTCCCGCGGGTCTTTCCCTGAAGCGCCGCCTGGAAGTGTTGAGGCATGAACATGAGCGTGCGCTCTCGCAGTTGATCGAGAAGGCTTCGGAAAAGCCTCGTCGCAAACGGCTCCATGCGTTACGTCTCAGACTCAAGACGATCCGGTATCAGACGGAATGGTTGCCGGAACGAGCCGCGATCAAACACGATGTGGTGAACCGGATTAAGCAGGTGCAGGCCTTGTTGGGGCGTTATGAGGAATTGGCTGATTTCAGGCGTTGGGGTAAGAGGCTGAACCTCACCGTGCAGGCACGTATCGAACGGGATTGGAAGCGGGCCCGCCGACGAGCGAGACGAGTACCGGGAGAGTTAGCCTGGTTGCCGGATCTCCTGGCATCCGGACGCCTGTGGATGGGAGTGGATCTGAACGAGACGTTACTGAGCCGGAAGGACGTCTGACTTTTCTGATGATGGAAGGAGCAGACGAAATCCGCCGGGCACGATTTTAATGCTTCCGCTCGCCGGCCCCTCCCCGGCCAGTTTGCTATTCAATTGTTCTATGCAACGGTTCATTTCACCGTCGTGCAGTAAGGCATCGTTTCCCCACAACAGGGTACTGAGTTCCTCGCGAGGCACCACGCTTCCGGCGCTGTTGACCAATCGGCGTAAGGTCTTCCATTCTTCCGTGGAGAGGATGAGCTTGCGCCCACGGTAGTCCACCGCATAAAGATTCTCGGTGAGTGCAAGGTCTTCGCCGAGCTCCTCCTCCTGCCCTTGCCCTTGTTGCGTTCGACGGAGGAGGGCGCGTACTCGCGCGACCAGTTCGGCCGCTCCATACGGCTTGACGATGAAATCATCCGCCCCACTATCAAGCGCTTCAACCCGGCTTTCCTCTGAAGAATAGCCGGACAGTACGATGAAGGGAATATGCTTCGTAGAGGGGTCTTGTCGCAGACGCTTGCATATTTCACGTCCGTTCAGGCCGGGCAGATTATCATCGGCCACGATCAACGAAGGCTTGATGCGCCAGACATCCTGCATGGCGGAGGGTCCATCGAATGCGACGTTGGTGCGGAAGGATGCCTGACGAAGGATTTGATCCAGTAGCTTGGCTTGGCTGTGATCGTCTTCGACGATTTGAATGATTTCTAATCCCATGTCGGCACTCCCCTGGCTCCTCATCGGTTGCGACCAGGCAAAACTTGAGTGCTACTCACTTGGGTTGCCGGATCGGACGAAGCGGTGGGCTACTTGGAGGCGCCGAGGATGCGCTGGAGCTGGGCCATCCAGGACGATCCCTCGCTGCCGTGCTCCCGTTCACGAGTCGATGCAGGTCGGCGGCTGTCCAGGCGGTCGAGTCGTTCGGCGACGTCCTTGAAAGCAGGTTCTTCCCGTCTGATCCAGCGGTAATGCTCAAGCGCGTCCTCGATTCGTCCCAAGGACTCGAGTGTGCGCGCGAGCAGATACCGTACCTGGATCGTATCGGCGGACGTGCCTCGTTGCGCCTGTAAGGATTTTTGAAATGCGGTGACGGCTTCCTCGGATTGGCCGAGGGCCTTCAGGCAAATGCCGACTTGCGCCATGGCCCTGAAGGTGAAAGAGGCATCCAGGGCGGCAAGGGAAAACTGCTGCAACGCATCTCTATGCAACCCGACTTTCTTAATCGCCAGGCCGCGTTCGTAGGCCTCCTGCGCATCACGACCGGACGGATGGGCTGTCGTTGCGGTCGCCTGCGCATTGTTGACCGATCGGTCGGCGGTGCCGGGAGCAGAAACGGAGTGTGCCGCAAACGTGGCGAGCTCAGTCTGCTCCGCTAACTCCTGTTCCGGCGTCATGGCCGTCAGCGCATCGGCGCCCGCGAGCGGGAGAATGCCCCCTTTGCTCCGGTCTTTCGCCGCTTCTGCCACGATCTTGCTGGAGAGAAAGGGGGCTCCCTCCGCGTACCCGTAGGTCAGGGACGTATCGCACAGTTGGTTGATCAGGCGTGGAATGCCCCCGCTGAGCCGATGAATCATCCGAGTGGCGTGCTGGGTGAAGATCGGTTCCTCGCGGCCCGCCACCCGCAAACGATGGGCGATGTAGCCCATGCTGTCTTCTTCCTGAAAGGGATCGAGACTGTAATCCACCATGACGCGTTGAGCGAACTGGGTGAGATCTTTGCGTTGTAGAAGCTGTCGCAGGTCCGGTTGCCCGGACAAAATGATCTGGAGAATAGGTGCCTTGTCCTTATTCAGGTTGGAGAGCAGGCGCAGTTCTTCCAGCAGATTCGCTCCGAGATTTTGCGCTTCATCGACGATCAAGAGCACCCGCCGTCTGGCGATGGTCTCTTTCGCGAGGAATTGCTCAAACTCATAGAAGGCCTGCAGTTTGTCTGGGTGTGCTCCGCCCAGACCGAATGCCAGCAGAATCCAAGGGAGCAGAGTATCCATGCCCGGATGGGTATTGGTGATCAACCCGGTCGTGAAATGGCGCTGATGCTCAGCCAGGAGTTGTTGCAGAAGGGTCGTTTTCCCCATTCCTGGCATGCCTGTGAGCACGACAAAGCCTGCTTCGTTGAGGAGGCCGTATTCCAATGTCGCCATCGCAAGCCGATGTGTGTCTCCCCGATAGAGGAAATCAGGATTCGGTGCAAGCGTAAAGGGCCTGAGCTTCAGGTTATAAAAGGCTTCGTACATACTCTCCTACTTACGGGACAACCGTCTGAAGGTCAATAGCATTCGTGCTAGAGCTGATGGGCAGCACCGCTGCTCAGGCTTCGCACTGCCAGAAAACAGGCGCGGGTGCCCGGGCTGATGAGAGACGCCTCGTTGAGCACCAAGAGGCCGTTGCCACGGAGGCAGGGCGGAGGCACCTCCTCTACCGTCACCGCACCGGACCGCTTATGCTGAAGAATTTGTTTCATGGTGTGAAGGGACGTGCGTCGGTATTGTCCCGCAAGTAACGGCTCCCATTCAACAGCTGCCGGACCTGCGTCCAAGCCCATACCGGTTTGTACATCGGCCGTTCGAGCGATCAGACGAGTTTCTTCATCTCAGCCGGGCCGATCCCCGCCCGCCCTGCTTTGTTCAAGACCGTGCCAAGTATCGGGGTTGAGTGCTTCACCAACGACAACGCCCGTTCGACATCCTCGGCTTTCGTATGCCCTTCTTCGATGACTAACAGCAGCGCGTCGATATAGGGTGTAAAGGCCAGCACGTCGGATGTGTTCAGGAGCGGCGGCAGATCAAACATGATAATCCGCGAGTGGTAGCGATGTTTCAGCTCTTCCACCAAGGCAATCATCTTGGGGGAGGTCAAGGCCTCGGCCGAGTGGGGAACAGCACGTCCGCCCGGAAGCAGCACAAATCGGCCGATGCCGGGATGGATCAACAGATCTTCAAGCGGGGTATCGTCGAGGAGATAGTTGGCCAAACCTTCGCTGGCTCCGAGATCGAACACTTCGTGGATCGTGGGACTCTGGAGATTGGCATCCACGAGCAGGACCGATTGGGTGACGTCCATCGCCAGGCTGATGGCAAGGTTCACTGCCGTAAGCGTTTTGCCCTCCCCCAGGCCTGGGCTGGTCACGCCGATGACGTTCCAGCCCTTCTCGCGCATTCGATGAGTGATCTGTGTGCGAAGAATCTTGAAGGCATCGACGAACTGCCCGCCCCCAAAACCAGCAATGATGCGACGCTCCCGCAACACCGCTTCAGGAATGTGGAGCGACCGTGTCCGGGTGTAGACGATTTGAGCAGGAGCTGTTCGAGCGGACGGACCGCGGTTGATCCTGGACGCCGGACGATTCTGGGGCGGTTGCTGTTTGTATCGATCAAGCGCGGCTTGAAACCATTCCATGGCAATCCCCTTTAATTCGTTCTTCGTGAAATGTTCCGACGATCGTGCATCACCTATGACACCTGACCACGATCATTCCACGCCGAACCGCTTCAGCGTTGCGTACCAGAGCACATCCAAGGGAGTCCAGAAGAGATGACTCACGAGCAGGAGCAAGGCCAAGGCCCCTAAGCTTGCGGCACGAATCATTCTTCTGCGTTTCAACGCGCGAGTGAGGTCTTCCCTATTCGGCATGTAGGGAATAACCGCGAGCGGAAAAGCCTGCGTCAATCGAACCACTTGTTCCGGCGTGCGAATCGAGCGGTCGAGGTGCTCCACGACGGCCGCGCTTCCTGCGCCGCCCGCCAACGCCAGGATGAACCCCAACAATACAATGGCCTTCCGGTTCGGTTTTTCAGGTGACTCCGGCAGCCCCGGCGGATCGATGAGCGAAAATCGTTCGCCTTTTCGTTGCACCTCAAGGCCTTCCGATACCTTGGCTTCCAGGAGTCGCGAGCGAATGTCCTGGTACTTTTGAGACGAGGTGTCGCGGTCGCGCGCGAGAACGAGATAGTCCGGTTCCAATTCCGGTGTCCGCTCAATGCGTTTGGCATAATCCTGGAGGCGCCGCTTGATGGTCGTGCGGCTGGTTTTCAGCGCTTCCAGCGAAGAATTCACCGAATTGAGTTGCGCCTGAATGTTGATGTAGGCCGGGTTCTCAGGCCGTTGCATTGGCTTGTTAGCTGGAGTGGTCCCGATCCGGCGGAGCTCCCGCTCGAGCGCCCCGATGGTTCGGGTGGCCTGAAGCACGTCGGGGTGGTCTTTCCCCAGACGGTCGGCGAGTGTGGCCTGCCTGGCTCGCGCATCGATCAATTGCTTGGCGATCTCCTGGGTTTCCGGATTCGCGCCGGTTTCCGTCTCCAGTGCGGAGATTTCCTGCTTCATCTTGATCACGTCCGGATGATCGGGGGAAAGGTTTGCGCTCGCACCGGCATACTCGGCCCGGAGCCCGCGTAATCGCTCCACGCTATCGAGGATACGTTCTCCGGTGACGGACAGGATGGGCGTATTGGGTTTGATCGTCGCCAATTCTCCATCGAGATACGACTTTCGCTCCTCAAGGCTGCGGATCTGCTGATCGAGATCCATCAGTTCACGGTCCGCCTGGTTCATCATTTGGAGATTCAACGGCATTAACTCGGGCAACGCACCGCTTGCCCGCTGTTTGAACTTGGACAGCTTGGCTTCCACTTCCTCGATATGCGCTGCAAGGCTCTCCGCCTCCTGTTTGAGAAAGGTGGTGGTCTCCTGCGCCTGCCGTTCGCGGCTCTTGAGATTCTGACCGAGAAAGAGGCTGGTGAGCTCATTCGCCACGCGTTGGGCCATTTCAGGCGATCCGCTATTATAGGAAACAGTGAACGCGATGGTTGCCTTGGTGGCATGTTGGGTCCGTTTGTCGATGACGTCTGCACTGATCACTTCTACTTCGATATCCTTGATAAAGCGCTTAACGACCTCTTCGGTGGGGTTTTCACGTCTCATGTCGGGATACAGATTGTACTGTTCTACGACTTTCCAGAGACTGGAACGACTCATCACCTGCTGCTTGATCATTTCAATCCGTTGGTCGGCATAACTCGTGATGGTGCTGTGGACCAATTCTACCGGAACCTCCTGTTCTTCGATAAGAATGGTCGCGGTGGACTTAAAGGTCGGAGGCCAGAGAACCGCCGCCGCTAAGCTGAGACACAGGAGCATCCCTGCTGCGAGGAACACAACGGCTCTTCGACGCTTGAATATTGCAAAGTAATCTCCAAGATTGATCGTAGATTCTGGTTCTTGTGATTGCGGTTCACCTGCCATGGAATGTCCTCTTTCCTAATTCCTAAGCCTAATTCGAGATGGCCAGTTTCGGCGGATAATACGTCAACATGATCATGAGGGTATTGGCCATCACCGGCTCATTAAAGGTCTCCGCATCACGCCAGCGATAACTGTAGGAAGCCTCGGCCCTCCACCATTCCGAAAAATGCCATGCCAACTTAGGGGTAAGATAAAAGAGCCGCTGCTCCTGCAGCGTGCCTCCTCGAGCCTGACCGGTCACCCCTGACACGATATAGCCTGAAGCATCTAAGGAAGCCGTCAAGGCGTCGGTCAGGTTATAAGAGGTGAAGGCTCCAATACGATCAGTTTGGAGTAAGAGGCCAAACCCGCTGGGAAAGATATCACGGGTCACGCTCAGTTGCAGGCTCGCTTGCTCGAACTGTTGCGTCAGACTTGCCCCGTACACCCAGATCGTGTCATTTGTCGTCTGACTAAACCCGCCGATCTGGTTCGTGGAACTCACAAATCGTGGTCCACCATAGGCCGTGGCTTTCAAGCCTTCCGTGAAGATGTGAGTGAGGGTCAACATGGCTCCTGGGTAATAGGCTCTAAGTCCAAAAGGAGCATTGGTGGTATGGAAGTTGGTGTAGGTTCCAGCAATTTGCACATCGTCACGTTCCGTCACGTGATAGAGGAACCCGGCTGTACCCCCGAACACCTGATAGTCGACCAGCCCGAGACGGAGGCCGTCTTGATAGCTTGCATCGCTGAACTGGAATGTGCTTTGAATGCCAAACTTTTCAGTGATCATTCTTGTCCAACTCGGATTCAGATTCCACAGGTTTCGTTGGGTGAATCGCAACACGATGCCGGTCGTGAATAATTCCCCCATCAAGGTGTTGTCCCTGGTGAATCCGCCGGTGAATCCCCATTCATCTCGCTCTGTCCGGTACTTCAGCGTCAACGGCAAAAATACATTCGTGAATCGGTTGGGCTCGCCACCATAATAGTCCACGAAGTCAAGCGCGGCTCTCCCACTCACCTCAAGGCGTTCTGTTTTTCCTGCAAACTCCGCCGCAGGAGAGATCCAATAACCATAGGTCGGATCGTGCGGCAACGGAGTCAATAACAGATTGTCATTGTAGGTCGCCTTGGTGCTCATCGAGGGCGTCAGAGACCATTCGGCCGCGAGACAGGGAGTGGCGATGGTCAAGACGAGAGCCACAATCGCACAATAAGACAGGTGCCTTCTGGCCTGCCCATCTCTCAAAGCTCTCTTACAACTGAGCGACGACAGCTTCACGAGTTACGGCACCATCACGACGTCGCCGCGCTGTAAGATAATATTCTGCTCCAGATCGGTTCCTTTTCGCACATCACCGTAGCGAAACGGAAAGGTCTGCTGCTGCCCCATGACCCGGCGCACGACCTTGATGTCGTTTTCTGCCGCAAAGGGTGTCAATCCTCCCGCGAGGCTCAAGGCTTGGAGCACATCGGTATAGTGACCGACGAGGAACTCACCGGGTTTCGCCACTCTCCCGACCACATACACCTTGTAACTCAACGGTTTGATGACGGCCACCGTGATGTTGACCGCAGGAATATATTTGATCAATCGTTTGGCGAGGTCTATGCGCAGCTCCTCCACCGTTCGCCCTTCAGCCGCCACATCTCCAACCAAGGGAAATGAAATCATGCCATCCGGCCGGACGACGACCTCTCTCGTCAAGTGCTCGTCTTTCCAGACGGAAATGAGGAGCACATCTTCGGGGCCGAGTTGATACCCCTGGTCGGCAGTCGGTGCCTCCTGAGATGTGCTGCGCACGTCAGCGTATTGGCAGCTCACAGTGGAGGTCAGGCACAGCCCGATGATCAATCCGAACGCGATTCTCTGAACGATCTGAAAACTGCACGGCATGGTTCACGACTCCTATCCGCTCGTCCTGGCGAGCAACTGTTGCGCTTCACGTCGGCCTTGGAATTGTTCTGTGCTCTTCAGCGCTTTCGCGAGATACACCTTGGCTTCGACATTGCGGCCTGACTGATAGAGTGCCGCGCCGAGGTGATAATTGAGGATCGGGAGATCCGGGGCTTTCACAACTGCTTGCCGCATAATGCGAAGTGCATCTTCGAGATGCCCCATTTTTAGCCGCACCCACGCCAACGTATCGAGAAACAGCGGGTGTGGAGCATCTTTTTCGAATTCACGGCTCAATAAAAACGCACGCTCCAAGTTTGGCGCATCGCTTTTGTGATCTGCTAGCAGCGACGCGAGATTGTTCGCCGAGAAAATATTGCGCGGATTCATGCGCAGCACCGCGTCATAGGCCATGATGGCCTCATCGACCTGCCCTTGGCTTGCCAACACCGAGGCGAGCAACATGTGCAACTCTTCACTGGATGGGTTTGCGGACAAGCCTTCTTTCAACGTTCGAATCGCGCTGTCCGCCTGTCCCTGTGAAAGCGAGAGAGTCGCCGAATCGAGCCAAGGAGTGACCCAGGTTGGATTGATTCTGGTCGCCTCATTAAAGTGGCCCCTGGCCGAATCCTGTCGTCCGATGAGGGACAACACCTCTCCCATCAAGCCGTGGGCGTACGGATGATTGGGATGAGCGGCAATGATGGCCTCCAGGCGGCGTCTCGCACGCTCAGGCTGTTTATTGTGAAGATCAAGTTGGACGACGGCTACCAGGGGCTCCTGCGCATCGGCTGCCATGATCACCGCTCGCTCATAGGCGGCGATGGCACGGGCAAAGTCTTTTTGGCTCTCGTATAACTTGCCCTCCGCCATAAGGAGAGCGGCGCTTTCTCCCTCCAATTGCCGTAGACGGCTCAGAATTGATGCGGCATGATTCCAATCGCCGTCCGCAAGGTCTAAGCCAAACAAGAGCTCCATCGCTTGCCGATGGTCGGGGTGAGAGTGCAGGATGTCCTTCAGGCGTACCCTGGCGCGTCGCGATTGCCCACTCCGATTGTCCATTCTCACTAGCCCCAATCCCGCCTCTACCAGTCCGGGTTGGAGTGCCACGGCCCGTTCGAAACTTTCGCGGGCCAACGCCGAGTCCCCTATCATAAGATACGCTTGGCCGAGGAGGTGATGCACATGGGCAAGTTCCGGCTGATCACGAAGGACGGTTCGAAATGCCTGCACCGCCCCTTTCCCGTTTTGTCCGATCAAAGCCACCTTTCCCTGCAAGATCAATCCTTGGGCCGAACGCGGATTTTGCCGCAATACTTCCGACAGTCGTCCCTCGGCTTCTGTCTGACGCCCGGCGTTGAAGTCGAGTTGCGCGATTTTGACCTGGGCATCCAACCCCGCCGGCTTTTTATCGTAGTCCTTCGCAAGCGTTTCATACACCCGTTTCGCTTCCGCGAGATCATTATGGGACTCATACAGCGCGGCTCGTGCGAACGGTATTTGAGTGGAATAGGGCAGCTGCTTAGCAGCTTGTCGGAGTGCGACCTGCGCTGCGTCCTTTCCCTGACGTATACTCAAAAAGTCAGCCAGGGCCAACCAGGCCTGTTCGTTCTCGGGGAACACCGTTAACGCTTCGCGCAGCACCCCTTCGGCCTGGTCAGTTGCGTGGCGCTGGTCGAAAAAGCGAGCCAGTGTCAGCCGAGGGTCATAGAGCGTGGGTTCTTCCTGAATCATCTGACGCAAAACCTGTTCGGTGCCCTTGTCGTCGTGGGCTTCGTCGAGGATGGTTTTCAGATTGCGCAAGAGATCCAGGTGATGCGGATGCGCCTGAAGCGCACGTTGCAACGTCGCCCTGGCCTCTTGCAAGCGGCGCATCTGGCCATACAACGTGGCCAGGAGAATGGCGACATCCGGCTCGGTCGGGTATTGTTTGCTCAACGCCTCCGCTCGGACCCTCGCCTGATCCATCTTGTCCTGCTGCGCGAGCAAGGCGATCTTCAATGCCTGAGCCTGCGGGTCTTGCGGGTGTTTTTCCAGAACCTTGTCCGCGGCTCGTCCCACCTCATCCACCAGTTTGGCTTCGAGATAATACTTGGCCAAGACAATGAGGGCCTCTTTGTGGTCCGGTACGATCTCGATGACTTGCTGGTAGTTGGCGACCGCATTGCGCCAGTTTTTTTCCTTTTCCTCGACCTGCGCCACAAGGAAGTAGGCGTCCGCATCCTTAGGATCGATCTTCAGCACGTTGCGGAGGGCGACTCGTGCCTTCGGGAAGTTGCCGGCCTGGATATAGTCCTGCGCCTTGCTTCGATATTGCGCCTTCCGCTCCTGAGGCCCTCCACAGGCCGATAACGTGAGTAGCAAGGCCAGCGTGACCATGGCCGCGCAAGGCTTGAAGGAGGAAGGCCATAGGCCGGTCATCGGGATCATACGATGCACTGGTTGTCGTGAATCTATAGCCATGCTCTCACTCCCAGTCCAAATAGGATCCATAAAGACAGGAATCCGAATTGTTTCACTCGATCGACGAACGTATGAAGCAAGAGCTCGAACGAGAAGTATAAGACGATCAACTTGGCGGCGAGGATGCTCAGCGTCGGCATATCTGCGCGCATTTCCGGCAGCAAGGGGACGATCAAGGCGAAAAACACCATGAGGTAGTCCAATGGGGTGGTCTGAAATCGATTGCCGCGACTGAAGCGCATGCTTATTAAGACGAGAAGCGCAATAAGGGCCAAGAGCGAATTTTTCGTGACATAGACCGGCCAGATGTCAGGTATGTCGGATTGCTCCCCCATGTACATGAGAAAGGCACTGCCGACATACAACCCTCCCCGCACGAAGTGGGAGCGATATTGTGGCATGAACCACATTCCGGCAATGACAATCCCAAAGAGACTCAGTGCGGCGTATCCGACATCCATCGGTACCTGACCCGGCAAGAAAACATTAAAGACAAGAAAGAGGGGGACGACGACGGCCAGAAATCGAGGAGCCATGTCGCTGAGCCACAATGCTGCCCTGGCCAGTTTGGTGTCGGAGAGGACCCGGCCGTTCGATGCCATTGACCACGGAGCACGGCGACGCTCAGTCGCGATAAACAGAGCGAACATGGCGAAGGCAAATGCGCCATACATGGTGAGAATCAGTGCATCAGATTGCCAACGGAGAAGATACGCCAGACCTACCATCACCGCCTGGATCGCGTAGATCACGATGACGGCTTCGTAATGCGACAATCCAAGGCCCAGCAGCTTGTGGTGTACATGGTTTCGGTCGCCGATGAAGGGTGATCGGCCCTTCACAAGCCGCTGTCCCATGACCGCAAGTGTGTCGAGGAACGGCAACCCCAGCACCAGCAACCCGACGGCCCCAGGGAAGGGAGCACGCGCTGGGTCGTTCAAGAGGAGAACGAGCACTCCCATCGAGAACCCCAACAACTGACTTCCCGCGTCACCCATAAAAATGTGGGCCGGATAGGTGTTGTATCGCAAAAATCCCAATAATCCGCCTAAGAAACCGGAGGCCAGTACCAGCACCGTCAGATCATGCGACAGGTATGCCAGGTAGGCGATACCCGCAAAACTGAGGAATGCCAGCCCCCCGGCTAACCCATCAAGGCCGTCGGAGAGGTTGACGGCGTTTGCAGCCCCGACCAGAAATACCACCGTCAGGGGTACCGTCAGCCAAAGCGGTGCTTCTTGTTCATAGAAAAACGGGATCTGCTCGAACCGGATATGACCAAAGGCGACCACCACGAAGATGGCCAACAATTGCCCGACGAGTTTGATTCTGTAGTTCAAGTTGGCACGGTCGTCCCAAATGCCGAATCCCAGAATGATCGAGGCACTCACCAATACCGGCGCAATGATCGGATCTTGCGGTACCCAGAAGAAAATTGAGAGGAGTGCCGCAAAGCCAAATGCGATGCCGCCGATCCGCGGAATCGGATTCGCATGGACCTTTCGCTCGCCCGGAAGGTCCATGAAGCTCCAACGCCCCGCGTTCAACTGCAGTGGCGGGATCAAGGCCATGCAGATGAACAGGGAGGTAATGAAGCTGAAAAAGACGGCGCTGGTCATGGTTAGTCCGGAATATACCGATTGAGTTGAGGTTGAATACTTTTGGCAAATTGCAATAATCGCTGTTCGACCTCTCGCTCATCTTCACCTGGATCGACGGCGGCGGACAGTCGAATCAGGGCTCCGTCACTGCGTTGTCTGGTCATAGCGTCCCAGAATAAATACAGTTTCACCAGATATTCGTTCGAGAGAATGCGCTCGCGCTGCTTAAACCAATAGACCACCAGCTGTTTCTGTCGATCCTTTTGGATCAGCACACGATTGACTGGTTCGGTGAGTCCATCCATCGGCAGATCCACCGTTCCTTTAGCTGTGATCTCCCACCCGCCACCGGGAATGCAGCTTTGCGGAGAATGGGCGGATTGGCCCTTTCGCTGAGATTGGTAGTAGGCTATGTACAGCGTCAGCGGCCCACCACCCGGTGCTGCATAGTCAGCCAGCAAATAATCATCAAACCGCAGGGCTGAAATGAGTTGAGGTTCCACCGGCTGTGGACTGCCCTGCCACTCCCCGATGCGCATGGAAAAATCCATAAACGCCGAACGATCGGGAATGATCTCCGTCCGTTCCCCGAACGACGGAGCCAATACCGCAACGGGAAGAATCAGGGCTAAACTCCCGACATAGGCGGGCACCCTGGGCTGCATTCCGGGTACAATGCCTGGCGTGATCGTGGCCACTCCTGTCGATTCCGGAATGATTTCCCATGAGAACCGTTCCAATAGTCCTTTTGACCCAGGCAGCGCTTGGACTTTCGATAAGACCCACATTTCGAGGACGAGGAGGCCCAGGGTGGCGAGGAACAAGACCCAGCCTTCGAAGAGATGCAAAAATCCCTCGGCCGCCTGCGGACCATAAAATTCCACGAGCACCCCAACGATCCCGATGCGAAGGCCATTGATGAAGATCGAAACCGGAAGGGCCGATACCACGAGCACGACGCGTTTCCACAGGCGATCGCGGTAGAGATAGGCGCACAGAAGAGCCAGGGAGGTGAGCGGAAAGAGATAGCGGATACCGCTGCACGCCTCGGCAACTTGCAATTGGACGGGACCAAGATCGATCACGTTGCCTTCTCGAAATGCCGTGACTCCGATCGCCTGCAGAAAACCGACCCCCAAAGCCGAGGACCACAATTGCAACTGGTTTGAGAGTGTATTGTAGAGGAACACCGGGAGAGGGATGGTCGTTAACAAATAGCTCAACGGGAAGGCCAGCACTCGCATCGCGGGACGGCCGATGAAGGACAGGACGACGCCAATGATCACAATCCATAAGGAGAGATGGAGTACGACGTAGAGCGTGGCATAGTCGCCCAGGATAAAGAGCAGCATTCCGATGGCAACAAGCAGCGGCCCCCACCAGGATGGGGAGATTCCGACCCTCGACACCTGTGGCCATCGTTGCCAAATAAGAACCGCACTGATGATCGGGATAAATGGCCCATGGCTATAGTCGTCTCGTCCCCATTGGACGAATAGAAACACTAAGCTGTCGGCGTAGATGTAGCCCAAAACGGCTACAGTCAGTAATCCGATGACAGCCACTGAGCACCTGGATGTAATACTAATCCTCTCCCCCAGCCGGGGGAGAGGAAAGAAGATGGTGAGTGATGAAAGTCCTGATCGTTTCGCCGGAAGTGAGGTGACCGCTAGGCACCACGAAGAGCGAAACAATGCGGGCGAAAGAAACGCAAGCCCGCGGCTTCGGAACCAAGTCTACGACTCTTTTCTTGCGACCAACCCACGCGACCCCAACCCAACCAGCGCGATCAACCCTGCGCCGAACAACCACACCGCCGCAGGCAAAGGCACGAGTGATGTTAAGGCACCCTGCACTCTCGTGCCGACTCCGCCAAAAAGCAAACGGAACTCAGAGCGTGCGAACGAAGACAGGCTCGGTGGCGCTTGAAGCTTATCACTGGAGAATACCGTGCCGCTCGGGTCGGTCAACTCGAGCAAGAATTGGCTTGGCGAATATCCGTTAACTTGGTCTCCAAACAAGCCATTCACGGTCAGTTTGTAGACGTCGTTGCCGGCGCCAGGAGCACGGTTGGTTATAGTAATGGAGCTAGAGCCCGGTGCAAAGGCGGCAAAATAGGTACCAACACTGACAGAGAAGTCTTGTATCGGGTTGTTATACAGTCCAAGGTTTGAAGCTGGCCTGGTGTCCGTTGACAGCGTGTTGAAGCTAGCGCCTCCCGATACTGGAAGAGCCGTGGTAAAGCCGTCATGACCGAAACCTTGCGGGGTGAACACTCCGCCGTGTACGTCTCCAACGGACCCGCTGAAATTAAATGAGATTGACGCTGCCTGACTGCGATCAGGGGCCATGAGCAGCGCACACAACAGACCAGCTCCGAGGCCAACCATTGTCATCACAGGCTTTCGAATCGTCTTCGTCATCATCTCCTCCTCAACAGAAATAGAAAGCAGGCTACTAGACTACGTAGACCATCAAACCGCACAGATTGCGTATGAACACAACCCTCACCTGGACAGTACTGAAAAGTTCAAAACATCGCAAGTGTTTTTTTGAAAAAAAATGAAAGCTTTTCTACGTATGCGTCAAAGTTGTAGGGAATGGACTACGATATGAGGTTTAAATCGACGATTGCTGTGTAAATATGCGTCAGGATGAGACGAGTCACTGTTTTGACGCTGGTGTGACTCCATTCGGTCAGGGTCAAAAGGACCTATTGCCCCTCGACATGAGGTTGTGGCGACGGATGTGCGAGCTTCTTGAGGTTGATTTGGTCAGGGGGAAGGATTTCTACTCAGCTCCCTCCCACAGAAGGGGCTCCGGAAATTTGGACAATGTGGTAAGTGGTAGCCTGGCTTCACCCGAGCCACCAACAGATGGCGAAGCAGATGAGCGAGGCAATGAAGCGAACGAGACGGAATCACGGGCCCACGTGTAAGGCGCAAGTGGCTGTCGCTGCCATCAAAGGTGACAAGGCGCTGGCCGAGTTGGCCGAGCAATTCAGTGTCCGTCCCACGCAGATCACCGAATGGAAGCCGCAATTGCTGGAGCGGCTCGCTGACGTGTTTGGCGGCACCAAACCAGCGACCGACACGCCGGATTTCAAGGTCCTCCACGCGAAGATCGGGCAACTGGCGCTGGAGAATGATTTTTTAGAAGGGGCGCTCATCAAGACGGGATTGTTGAGCGCAACACGATGATCGACTGAACCCATACCCTGCACGTCGTGCGGCAATGTCAGCTCCTTGGGCTGTCACACTCGACGGCCTACTATCGGCCCACGCCGGTGTCGGCCGCGGATCTCGAGCTGATGCGACGCATGGGCCTGGAGGGCCTGCATCGCAAGCCGCGCACGAGCCACCAGCATCTGGCCCACACCATTTACCTCTCTCTTCTCAGGGATCTGACGATCAGGTGCTCTAACCACGCCTGGGCGGCCGATATCACCTACATTCCGATGGCGCGGGGCTCTTCGTCTATCTGTTCGCGGGGCTCGACTGGGCCAGTCGTCGGGTGTTGGCGTGGCGGCTGTCCAACATGGCATCCAGATCAGTATGGACGGAACAGGGTGTTGGCGAGACAACGTGTTTGTGGAACGGCTCTGGAGGAGCATCAACTATGAGGAGGAGAATTTCCACGCCTATGACGCCGTCAGCGTAGCCCAGCAGGGTTTAGAGCGCTACCTGACGTTCTATGACTAGACCAGGCTGCATCGGGCGCTTGACGGTCAGACGCCCGACCAGGTGTATGATGACCATCTGACGACACGGCTGACGGCCGCGTAGTCAACAATCCGCCAGGCACCACTTAAGGAACGCGCAAGACTGTCCAACCAACCGGAGCCACCTCTGACATCAGGGTTGTGGCGGTGCAACTGTTTTCATAAAGTCCGTTGTCACTTTCCACCAGGCTGCATTGTCGTCCCAGGTCATTCGCCCTTTAGGACTCCACCCCCCCCAAATCACAACTCCGTCGGCATAGCGTTTGGCCATTTGCAATTGGAGTCTCCAGAAATCAGCCGGCAGAAACGCTCCCTTGAGAGACGGATTGGAGTCGTGATATTGAGGCCATATAAATACGTATACAGGCTTCCCGTTTGAAGTGCGCCGAGCTTCGGCTATTTGGGCATATGCGTACCGTATCCATCCACCCCGGTCGGTATAGAAGGTGTAGAGCGAAGGAAAAATGATGTCTACCGCTCCTGCCAAAGGTCGGAGCTGATCATTCTCCTTTGCAAACGATGCCCACTCCTTGCTCCTGGGGGAATTGAGCGACTTCCAGTAATCACGCAACGGAGGCGCTCCATAATAACCCACCGCCAATCCGGGGGCCGCGTCCTTGAACCATTGAAGCACGGTCATATACTTGGATAAACTGGCGCGCACTTTGGTGGGATCACCTGATAACGGCCAATGTTCAATATCAATGACGACTGGAGCATTTCTTGCCTGGGCCTCTCGAGCGATTTTCTGAACTACGCTCATGTCAGGCAAGGTGTCGGAATTTTTGAACCAATGCAAGCCGAATGCGCCTGTATACGCGATCGAGACGGGACGGATGCCATGTACGGACAAGTCCGGTTTGCCGGCATATAACGTCCCGTCAAAGACCACGAAGGGCTTCTTGTTCGGCAATGTCTGTGCATGCACGACCGGTTCAGCTAGTTTGCCGGCCAGTAAGAGCACTGAAAATATCCCGAGTCCGGCCGCTATGACAGACGCGAAAATGATGGGCCTTCTCGTTGTCGATTTCATTATGTGCACTCCCTATGAAAGCCTACAAGTGTGTCACTTACAGCCAGCTGTTTCCGCGATCACTATCTGTCCAGTGCTCCATGTAGAGGGATGATCGAATGGTCGGCGGAAAAGCATTACTGCACTACCTACAGGTTCATCGGTTTCATGTCACGACAACTTGATCGGATTCGCGAAACTTCTTTCTTTTTTGTCTCTGTGCGCTGAGTCGCGTTGTCCATGTTGGATCACCTTGCGACATGACCTAGGGGTCTGTCCTCAAGGTGATCAACTAAGGTTGAGGGTGATAACTGAAATGCACAACACAAGAAGGAACTGTGGAGAGCCACAGTAACGGAGGTGCGGAAACTAATCGTGCAACAGCTGTTAGCGGTCGATTACCAGAAACGGTTCACATTTGTGCGGCTAACAGGATTCACTGCCCTACTCTCTATTTTTCGATATGCATCAGTTCCTTCCTTGAGTCATAGCCGCACCTGGTGCAAATAGAGCATCGTCTGCGAGCACTGGATCATTGACTCGCTGATCACTAGCGGCATATCGCGGTGCTCAGATCGTGTCACGAGGGTGCGAGGTTATTTGACGTCTCTCTCGGCTGGCCGAGGAGGCGCGCCGATCGTCTTCATAAAATCCTTCGTCACCTTCCACCAGGCGGCATCGTCATCCCATTTTATGGGACGATTATTGGTCCCCCACCCGCCCCAAAGAATAATCCCGTCTGCGTATTGTTTCGCTGTTTCCAATTCTAGCCTCCAGTAATCAGCCGGCAGATAGGTTCCTGCGAGCTTGCGGTTGGAGTCGTGGTATTGAGGCCATAAAAATACAAAGACCGGCTTGCCGTTTCCATAGCGTCGAGCCTCTGCGATTTGCGCATGGGCAAATCGCACCCATCCACCTTGATCGGTATAGAAGGTGTAGAGCGAAGGAAAGAGGATGTCTACCGCTCGTGCAAGGGGTTGAAGGCGATCATTGTCCCCTGAGTAGGATTGCCAGTCCTTGCTGGACGATGGGCTGATTGCTCTCCAGTAGTCGCGCAAGGGCGGCGCTCCATAGTAGCCCACGGCTAGTCCGGGAGCCGCCTCCTTGAACCGCTGGAGGACCGTCATGTACTTCGATAGGCTGCTCTGAACCTGGCTGGAGTCTCCCTTCAGGGGCCAATGTTCAATATCGATCACCACGGGACCGGGTTTTCCTTGCGCCTCGCGGGCAACTCGTTGCACGGCTTCCCCATCAGGCAGACGGTCAGACTGTTTGAGCCAATCCTGCCCGAATTTTCCAGCGTAAACTATCGTGATGGGCTGAATCCCAGAAACCGATAAGTCCGGCTTCTCTGTGTACAAAGTTCCGTCAAATACTACAAAGGGCTTGGGATCCGGCAAGGTCTGCGCCTGTGCGGTGGACGTATTGAAGGTGGTATCAAAAATTGATTGTGCCGCCATGCAACACAACCCGACTGCGACGAGGGTCAACCTTGCACTTTTGTTCATGATCATCGTTCTCCTCCACATGGCGCTCAGCGATCAATCACCACGTGTCTCTCTTCGTTATGGCTTCCGTCATTACGTTTTCCCATGCTTTCTCCGCAAAACTCCTCTCGAATCGTTGGTCGAAGAGCCTGCGTGCCCGATGGCCTAGCGAGCTGCAAGCATCCTCGTCGTGAGCCACCTCGCGGATGACCGAGGCTGCCTGTTGTGCCTGGTTAATCTCCACAGAAAAACCGCATTGCGCACTTCGTAGTATTCTTGGGATCTCTCCATCTCCAGCGCCGATATAGAGCATCGGTCTACCGGCTGCAGCAATGCCGTAAAACTTGCTTGGGACGATGAGCCCTTCCAACGCAGGCTGCAAGGAAATCAGATGGATGTCCGGGACGCTGAGACTGACAGCAAGCCGATCTCGCGGCTGATAGGGTTTGAAGAAGACATTTTTCAGATTCCTCTTTTCCACTTCCTGCTTCATCCACTCCAGTTGAGCCCCGGCTCCGATGAAAAGGAATGCGATATGGTGTTCCACGCGCAGCAATCCTGCCGCCGACAGGATCGTCTCGAACTCGTGAGCCCTTCCGAAGTTGCCGGAGTAGCCGACCACGAATTTGTTTTGCAGTCCCCACGCGATCCTCAGGTCATTCTTCTCCCGCTCGACTGGTCGAATCGCCAGGCCATCGGCCCAATTGTGAATGACGCGTATGGCGTTCGGTGGAAGACCCTCATCCCGCAGTTTATTCGCCATGCCTTCGCCGATCACGACATTACACCGGGCTGCTCGCAGAGATCGATTTCTCAGGTTGCGGAGTGGTTGTTCCAACCATCCGGCTCCCTGCACCGCTAGGGCGGACGCGACTTCGGGAAAGAGATCTTGAATCCAGTTGATCAAGACTGCGCCTCTGACTTTGCTCACAACGGCGGCGAGGACCGAAATGAGGGGCGGGTCGGTTTTGGCGATGATGACATCACCCGGGCGGACATGTTTCAGAAGGCACCAGAGTGCGCTCAGGTAAAACGTGCCATAGTCGATCGCTCGCCCCCAGAGTCGACCTCGCCCGAAACGGCTGGTCCAGACACGTAGGATCTCGACCCCTTGGATGGTTGACCTTGCAGGGAGTGCCACAGTCGGATCGTCATAGACTTGCCTCCCCGTGACGACGAACACAGCTCTTCCGGATTTGGCTAAGTGCAGGGCCAAGTCGGTCAATAGCTGGCTTGTGGCGGAATGGTCCGGATAGAAGAAGCGATTGACGAAGACTAGTTTCATGTATTCCGCGCGCATGAAGGGATGGCGTTACTTCTACGGCGCTATGACGTTCATGACGTCGAGTGTTTCCTGGACTGATCGCTGTGAGCGTCTAATGTTCTGGACTTGATCACCCGGGCAGAATTGCCAGCCACCACCATCCAAGGTGCCACGTTCTTAAAGACGCTTGACCTTGCCCCAACGACGGCGCCTTCACCGATTGTCACTCCCGGTCCGATGAATACGTCAGCTGCAACCCAGGCACTCTGCGCAATCGTAATCGGAGCGGTAATGAGCGGCATGGTGGGATCAGCATAATTGTGACTGGCAGAGCAAAGATAACTGTATTGACTGACAGTAGCGTGGGCGCCCAGACGGATCTTGTCGACGGAATAGCAGTCGACATAGTCTCCCAAGCAACTATGATCGCCCATCTCCAGATTCCACGGTGCCCAAATGACCGCCGATGGGTAAGGGCGGGCCTTGTGTCCTACCTGTGCGCCAAAGAGCCTCAGTAGCATTCGTCTCCATCCATGACACACCCTGGGACTGGGCCGAAAGAGAAAGAGCCACACGACTCGCCATAAAACCCTTCCCACTTTGTTGGAGAAGGGATGCGGACTCGGGCAGTGCGATAAGTCCACCTGAATACAAACATCAGAATTAGCTCGAGTAGACACAATCAGGCATCCGATCCTTTTTAAGAATCCACTGATAAACCGAGTACATCTTCTCCACCACAGAAGGCCACCCAAAGGATGCCCGCACTAGCTGCATCCCAGACTCTCCCATACGCTCTCGCTGGGCATCGCTTCTTGACATCAAAGTCTTGAGACCAGCCGCGATCCCCTCCACATCGGAACTGATCTCAATCGCTGCGCCTCTCTCAAAACCCGCGGGTATATTGCACTGGGGTGTCATGAGAACTGGAAGCCGATGGGCCCAGGCTTCTAATACCACCATAGGAAGTCCTTCACTGAAGGAAGGCAGAATGAACGCATTAGCCTCGGAAAACGCGCGCTCTTTTTCTGCGCCGAATTTCGAACCTACAAATTGAACAGAGTTTTCAACGTTCAGTTCCTTACATAAAGACCTGAGAGTCATTTCGTACGTGCCTTCACCCCAACCCGCGATTCGTAGTATCCATGGTTCCGCTCCGAGCTGCTTTTTACTATGCACCATCTGCCAGGCATGAATCAGATTATGAAGGCCCTTTTTCGGGTGAAGTCTTCCTAGGTACAGCAACACGTTCTGGCTGCATGTCTGCTCAATAGTAGAACTTGTTATTTCCGGGACATCAATTCCCAAAGGAATCAAACAGATGGGATTTCTCAATCCAAGTGCACGGATAGAGTCTGCCTCCGATCCCGTCAGAGCCTGGAGGCAAGAGGCATTCTGAAGGTGCTTATTCTGATACCACCAGCCTGCTAAACGCTTTTTCCAGCGAGAGTTGTTGATTGCCCATGAATCCAGCATGCCATGAATGGATGTAAGGTACGGCTTTGACTCCCGTTGAGCCCATATCGAACTCGCCAGGGCAGGATAAGTCCACAAACCATGCACATGAAGCAAATCTAGATCCGCCCTCTGCATAACACTGACCAATTCCGGAGCATACCCAAAGCTCCGAGGGCCAGTGATACGAGAGATTGTTAGCGGCAACGGTTCCCATTGGAGTCGATCTCTCTCAATCAACTCATCGTGGAGCCCAAATATTTTCGGTTTCACATCACAATACTGATAGAGGGCTTTATACTGGCCGAGCGTTGCACCAAAGATGCCTCCAGCCTTGTTCGATGCTGAATGGAGCAATACTCCAATCTTCATATGAGTTTGCGCCTACTTTCCGGCCGCTATCACTGAGGGTTCGGCATGAGGGGTGTTTGATCTGTGCTCTGCAACAAAGGTCACGTTCCAGCCGTCGAAAAAAGTAGCGAGATACCCGACCCGTTTAAGTTTGTTAATTACTTCCTGGATACGACGACGATAGTCTTTGTCCTTTGCATTGCGACCTTCGTCAAATTCCACACATATGATCCGAGGGAATATGTTGTCAGCCAGCATTGAGTCGAGGATGCCGTACTCGGCCCCCTCGACATCAAGCTTGAGCAGAGTAAGCGCATCATGTTTGAGTTCCTGCATTACCGTCTTAAGCGTCCGGCACTCTGCTTCGAAATAGTCCGTCGTACCCTGCAAATTGACCAGAGAATGGGAAACATGGGCCGAATCCCTGGGTACATAGAATCGCATCACCCCCCCTTCCCTCCAGATCCCATAGGGGAAAAAATGAAGGTTAGCAAGTGTGATTGAGTCGCACCGATAAGACTCCGAAGGACTGTATTCTACGGTATGTACCTTGCGGACTTGGATGCTCTGGCGAAGCCCCTCGACATGACGCTGAGCTCTTGGGGTTGGATCGAAGGTGTACACATGGCAACGAAATTTATTAATCAATTCAATATCAAAGCTGACATCCTCGCCAGCACCTATGCAGTAACATATTGACTGTGCATCTAGAAGGTTAGCTGGAACATACCAGCCTCCATATCGACTGCCGAGCTTTTGATGCAGGTGATGGGACTTATCGCGGTTGAACTGAAGCCGGTATTCGTCCCATTTCATCCGAAACTTCCGTAGAATATTCTCACCCATTTGCAATATCCGCATCTCTCGGCGTGAGGGGCCGAAGCGATTGTTCGTCATTCCTAGCCTCGCTATGCATCGACTCGTCCTTTGATTGACGCTGCGGCATGTGCTGCCTCCCAGAAGCGACGGACCATTTCTGATAATGTGAACTCTTCGCTCGCCGTAAAGAGCGCTCGTTTTGACATCGCCATGCGCAGATCCTCGTCGGTAAGAAGACGAACAATTTTGTTGCACAGATCGGAGCTACTGTTCTCTTCGCACAGAAGTCCATTCCGTCCATCAACCAAGGCCGCTACCTCAGGAGACTGATTTGCCATGTTTTGGTGCGTAATGACAGGAAGTGCATATCCCATTGCATGCATAATACTTAGGCCGATATACCCTGGATACACGAATACTTTTGCCGAAAGAAACCAAGGTGCCATGAGGTTTTGATCATAAAGAGCACCAAGCCAGCGAATAGATTGCGCGACGTTCAAACGTTCCGCTAATTCCTCCAAATTTCTTCGCTGGTCACCATCTCCAATGATCACCAAGAGGCAGTCCTTATTTTGCTTGCAAAGTAGGGCGAGTGCTTCAATCGCTAGGTCAACCCTCGCCTTGGCTGAGAGGCGGCCGCAAAAGAGAAGGACCTGTTTACCCGAAAGACCATGTTCCTGTTTGAATGCGGCCACGCGTGACGGAGGCCAGCTGGCCGTTGCTGCCTGCACCGATCCTTGATCAATCGCATTGTTAATAGCAAACAGCCGCTCTGGTGGGAACCCCATGCGAAGAAATTCCTGCTTTTCTCGTTCGGTATAAAGGAGAACGATATCCATCCAGCGCATGATTGTTGTGCGCAGGAAGTATCGGAGGCGATTCTGGCCTGGCATCGAGCCAATCCCCCACCAGACCGTTGCAATGTTCCTTCGTTTTGCCTGCCAGATAAGTGGATAATTACTGAGGAATCGTGCGTTGCCACACACAACTAAAACATCGCCACTACTTAAGCGATCTTCGAGAAGAATCCCTCCCTGCCAGAGCAGCCTATTGTTAAAAAACCCGGTACAGGGGTGATCCAGATGGAGGGCTGAGTCAATGCAGGCAGCAGTTTTTATACTTGGATCGTTCGGTAATTGCCTACTTGCAAAAACACGAACCTGATGCGCGCTATTTTGAACGAGTTTTTGAAAAAAAGGTACGCGATATTCTGGTATGAGTGGTTGGACGATTTGGACGTTCATTATTTTTTTCCAGTAAAGGGCCGAGTCTCGGCGAACGGCTTTCAAGCAACCCTTGAAACGTTGAATGGCTTATAGAGATCAAGAGAGTCGACATCGGCAATCTTTTTACGCGGTCTCCTCCGACACATCAGAGATTTCGAGTGCTTGTCCATTATGATCGCAAACATGAAAAATTCAAGGTTGCCCAGTAAGCTTCCTTGCTTAAATGAAAGGATGAGTGTGAACAGTGTCAGACTCACGAGTGTGCCAAAAATAAGGAGTTCTTCGGGTTCACTTCTGAGCATTCTCAAACTTCTATATGAACTGCGTAACAGCAAAACCAATATAAGCAGATAAATACCAGAACCGACGAGTCCTTCCTCGGCCAATATCTCTAGGGGAACAAAATGGGGATAAATGCCGAGTATCCTCGGATCGAATGCGGCAGAGTTTCCTAGCCCGAAAAAAATGGTTTCAACTGAGCGGAACCAGATGTGCAGCAGATGAAACGCTTGTCCTAGCCTGTCTGCCATGGCGCCTTCCATCGCGCTTGTACTCCACCGGCTCCCTCCGGCGTAATAGGAACTTCGTGTGCTCCAAAACTCTTGGAGACCCAGGCTTGTTACGCCTACAAGGAATCCCATCAGGCCGATCAACAGAATCACATGACCGACGCTCTTGACTCGATGGCTCAAAGGCCAACATGCTACGGAAACAAGAACGAGGCCCACCAACTGTCCACGCGCTCCGGATCTGATCACCAGAAGGAGGCAGAGCACTACCACCGCCCAACGCAGAACTTGCCACAATTTTGATGACCGCCACGGATCTCCAAGGATGGCCACCAAGGCCACCATTGCTGCCATTTGTGACACGGCCAGAGGGTTACCAGAGCCGCCCTCCAATACGATCGTGCGTGAATCCCAGGAGACAAAGAGTAACAGAAGTATTGTCAAAGCCGTTCCCATTAGGATCAGTGCCTTGAATGCCACTACAATATCCTCGGTGCGGGTAATGACCAATGGCGTGAGCAGGAGAAACGTCACGACATAGGGCCCTCGGCTGGCCCAGATACTTTGGGACAGGTCGGGACGCGGCGCCCAAATGGTTGATGCAAGGGCATAACTAAAGAGTGCAAGGACCAACCATCCTACCGGCGGATACCCCACCACTACATTTTCGCGTTTGATCAACTTGATGAGAATCGCCAGCAGGAGGGTGCTTCCGATCAAAAAGTTGGTAAACGTTTGATGCTGAGAAAAGAATGGGTGAGTAGCTTGGCCCCATTGCTCCAAGCCAAACATGCACAGCATCCCGGCGAGTGCGATCGATGGTCGTCTCCAGATGAAAAGGAGCATCCCTCCCGCGATGAGACAGTATGCGATAATTCCCAACATGCCGATGAGTACGCCTAGATTAATCGAGCCCCTGTGGCTCGCAGGAGCAAGGTCTTGATTTCTACGAAACTGTTTCCCATAAAGATTTTAGCAAGCACGACGTAAATGCCGACATAAGCAGTTAGGGCAATCGGTTCCTGCCACATCTCCGTAGCATTCTGCTTGCCCCAATGCAGCAACCAACCTCCTGTTGTGACTGCTGCAATCCCAATCCAGAGCGTCGAAAATAACGGAATCAGTATTGGTTTCAACGGTGTCATGAGGCTCTTGGCCACTATGCTGCAGTAGAAAAGACCGGAGAGCAGGTTATAGGCACTGACTACTGCGGTGATGACAATGAGTCCACCCGTCCAGGCTCCAATTGCTCCAGCACAAATGATCCCTACGCCGTCGCAGATAGACAGCACCGATACGAGCTTCCACTTCCCACGGGCTTCCAGCATGGCCCGGCACAGCGGAATCATCAGGCGCACCGGCATCGTCAGTGACAGGAGCTGGACGACCGGGATCGCCTCGTCCCATTTGCCTGCCCATAGACCGTGTATGGCTATCGGAGCCGCGAGCACGAGACCGAAACAGGCAAAGGTAGCCCCTATGGCAAGCAGACGAGTTCCTCTCAGAAATAAATCTGTTTGACGTGCGATCTCACTGCCCAATGCAGAAAAGATCGGCAGCATGACGCCATCCAAGCTGCTTGTCACTAGTGCCACCAGTGCGAGGCTCAGTTGAAAGCCAAAGAAATAGACGCCTAATACCTCTTTGCTCTGCAGGAGGCTAATCGATAGGTAATCTCCATTGATGGTAAGAGCACTCGCCAATGCCGTAAGCATCACCCATTGACTATCCCGAAGAATCCCACCGATGGAAGCCCAGGTTAAGGCCCGGTTCGGCGGCCAACTCTTGGCCCAATACCATCCCAGCATCGTCTCCACAATAGCCACAAGGCAGAGCGGTAAGACGAAGCTCAGTGGTCCGAGTCCCATCCACGCAAACAGGACCATGGATGCATGACGCGTGAGGGAAGACAGGATGATCAGGCGCGAAATCTTGGCGAACTGCAGATCAGCCGACAGCTTGGCCTGAAAGATCATCGCGGCCGTACTCAAGGGCAGCGACAACCCCAGAACACACAACATCATGCGCAGGTCCTGACTATTGTACAGGTCAGACAGGATGGGAGCGGCTGCGATAAGGATCGCGCAGCCGCCAATATTCACCAGCAGGGCGAATTTCAGGTATATCGCGGCCAGCTCTGAGTACTGTGCGCCTTTCTGAATCAACAGGCGTTGCGTGCCTCCATTTCTCACAGCCATGACAATGGTCGACCAGGAGATGGCGATGGCGTAGAGCGCAAAATCTTCTTTGGACAGAAGCCATCCGAGTATGAGCTGCGCAATGAGACTGGCGCCCTTGCCCACTGCAATGCTGAACATCGACCATAAAAGCCCGGCCGTGACCGTGCTCCTCAGGCCAGTCGTGGATCGTTGCCCGGCATTTACGGACGATGGCCCGTAGGGGTCTGCACTGCATTCTACTGTCCGGCCTGCTTCCATCCTGTAATGAATTCCTTAGCTCGATGGGGAGAACGATGCGGCGTAGGCATCGTAGGTTTCCGAGATGAACCGTTCGATTCCGAATAGTCGTTGCCCGCGTTCATAGGCCGCATGCCGCATCATACGGAGGCGGGCGCGATTCCCAATTAACGTCAGCAGCTTGGAGGTAAGGTCGCTGACGTCACCACTCTTGAAAAGCAATCCGGTGACCTCATCCTCGATCAGTTCTGCCGTCCCGCCGGCATCGGCCGCGATTAGCGGGAGGCCATCCAGCAGCGTTTCACAGGCCCACATGCTGCAGGGTTCGGGGCTGATCCGACATTGCAGACCGAGATCATACAATTGATGGTGCTCCCTGAGAGTATCAGAAAATCCCATGAAGCGAATGCAGTCCGCCGCATTCGCTTGACTCACCAGACGTTTCAAGTCGTCATAATACGGATTCCCATCGAGAGGTCCTCCGAACACGTCGAGGCTGACGTCGTATCCCGCAGCTCTTGCATTCAAGACGGCTTGAATCGCCAAGTGGTGTCCTTTATCTTCCGTCAGACGCCCGGCGATGATACAGCGAAAGTTGTCGTCTCCTCGTTCATTAGGACCTTCGAACAGTTTGGGCGCTGCGTTGTGAATGACGCGTATGGGGACACCTGCGCCTTTCCAGTTGGCTCCAATAAAGTCACTCACCGGAATCAAAAGGGCCGCTCCCCATTTTGCCAGAAGGTGGTTGAGTTTCCTGCCTAAGCCGAACATGCGCGCGTGGTTCATGTTCCCATGGATGTGCCAGACTGAGGCGTAACCTCTCCGCCGCATATGCCCTGCAATGATATGTTGCGGAAGCCAATGGGCATGCACAACACGTATGTCCAGTTGTTGAAACAACTTGTCCAAAACTTCCGCGGACCGGTTTGCCTTGAGTAGGACCGATGGCAATTGCATGAGCGTGCGAGCTGAACTGGTGGCCGTGAAACTCGACAACCCCTCTACCAAGTGGACTCGGTTGCCGTTTTGTTGCAGCCATTCCAGCATGGCTCCTGGTCCCATGCACACAAAATGAATATCCGGCGCATGACAGGCATATAGCTTTATGACGGAGGCCACCCCATACCCGTCATCTCCCTTGCACAACATCGCCACACGGCTGTAATCGGGTTTTGCTTTCCGAGACACATTGCCCTCGCCAAGTCTGGATCGGTTATTCTTCGTGATAGGCCAATTGGAGGGAGGCATTCATTGAAAATCCTCTCCCTAACCTGACCTTAACGGGTTTCCTAGCATGAATGAGCGCCGTCATCTTGTGACCATCCCAATGCCAGTCGAGATGGCCATCGCCGACGCTGAGCCCCTGGACATCCATCGGAGTAGGCAGTCAGCTTTGGGAGATTTCCCACCGATGACGAGCACTGGCTCCGCTGCGACGTCATTGAGCTAACCAAGCATGCCATTTTGAGCAGAGGCATTTCCGCAGCGGTCCAGTAATGAGCGTCACATAAGGAGGACTCATCCACCCACGTATGTATGTCCAGCTTCCAAATAAATTTTCCTGGCCATCGCCTTCCCACCACGTGTAAAACCCGGGCGAACTCTGATGGCTCGAAAACCGCCACATCAGGGGTTGCTTCATAGAGCACCGCCTTGGGCCCCCCAGTTCGGGTTCCGCAATCAGCCGACGGACATATGCGTGGAACGCCATCCAGGCAGTCGTCGGCCTTTCGCATGCAGATGATTTGGATATAGTTAAACCCTGGGAGCGCTCAACTGACGATCGGCGCCGCGGCTTTAGGTCGACGGTTGGCATTCTTGCCAGGCCATTGCTACCGCCTCATACTTCAAACTATCGTTGTGGATTCACCCTGGTCATGCCAGCAGGAGGCATTGAGTGCGGCAAACCTTCTTGCCTGATCCATGATTCCTGGAGCGTCTCGGGCGAGTGTCAATTCCCCTAGAATGTGACCTCACGAAATGACTCTCGGTTGGTATGGAACCAGGCAACTGTTCCCCGTATTCCCTCGCGCAATCTCGTCTCCGCCTCAAACCCGAACAACTGTTTCGCCTGCCTGGTATCCAAACATCGGCGCGGTTGGCCATTGGGTTTGCTGGTGTCCCACAGAAGCTCGCCCTTGAAGCCTACCTCGTCGGCGATCAGATGTGCCAAGTTCTGAATCGTGATTTCTTCGCCCGTCCCGATGTTCACCGGCTCGTCGCCATTGTAATGCTCGGCCGCTAACAGAATGGCACGCGCCGCATCATCCACATAGAGAAACTCTCGCGAGGGCGAGCCGTCGCCCCACAACACCACCTGCTCTGTTCCTCGTGCCTTCGCCTCGACACACTTGCGGATGAGGGCCGGAATGACATGCGAGGTGTGCATGTCGAAGTTGTCGCCGGGACCATAGAGGTTCACCGGAAAGAGTACGATGGCGTTAAACCCGTATTGCTGCCGGTAGGCTTGAGCCTGGACTAGCATCATTTTCTTGGCCAGGCCATAGGGCGCATTGGTCTCTTCCGGGTATCCGGCCCACAGATCTTCTTCGCGGAATGGGACGGGAGTATATTTGGGATAGGCACAGATGGTGGCAAGCGCGACGAACTTTTCCAGGCCTCGCTGCCGTCCCACTTCCATCAATTGCGTGCCCATCATCAGGTTGTCGTAGAAGAAGCGCCCCGCATTGGCTTGATTGGCACCAATGCCTCCGACCCGTGCCGCCAAGTGCACCACCACGTCGGGTGCCGCATCGTCGTAGAGTCGCTGCACGGCTTCCATCTGGACGAGATCGTAATCCTGACTTCTCGGTACCCAGATGTCCCGGCACCCCTGCTGCCGAAGTTGTGCGACGACCACTGAGCCCAGGAATCCGGCGCCTCCGGTTACGACGACGCGTTTGTTTGAGAAAAAAGATGTCATGATTGTTTGAGGCTAGAGGTCTGAGGCTGGGGGCAGCTGTCGAACCGTCGGAAGTTGGCGATCATTGCTTTCCTCCCAGATCTCACACCCTCTCTCCACGTTTCTTTCCCCTTACCGAATTCATCAATCCATTGAGCTTTCGATCGATCTGTTCCGTCTTACCACGAATTTGCACGTATTCCATTTCGTCAAAAAGTTTGTTTCTGTGGAATACTTCGGTCAACGTGACCGTCTCATAGAGCGATCCTTGGGCAATACTCAAATACTGAAGAAATTCTTTCTTATGCTGCCGCCCTTTTCCTTCCGCAATGTTTTGCGCAATTGAAGTGACAGCTCCCTTTAATTGAGACACGATCCTCAGGTGCCTATTCGGAGGAATACGTTCCAGCAATCCCAGTACAACATCCGCCAATTCGATGGACTCTTGCCACACCTCAAGTCTTTCGAAAGGGAAGATGTATCGTTCAGACTGTGCGAAGCGTTTTTCCCCTCCCTCCATCCGGCCTCTAGCGCGGCACTCCCTTCGTTCCCTCCAGCGTCTGTCGCTCCGCTCGCAGATCCGCGTCCACCATCATGGTCACCAACTCTTGAAACGACACTTTCGGTTCCCATCCTAATACTCGCTTGGCCTTCGCGGCATCGCCGATCAAGAGATCGACTTCCGTGGGACGGTAGTAGCGCGGGTCGATTTTGACGTATTGTTGCCAGTCCATATCGAGGTGGCCAAACGCGCGGTCGAGAAATTCTCTCACCGTATGCGTCTCACCCGTTGCAATCACATAGTCATCCGGCTGGTCGGCTTGCAGCATCATCCACATGGCCTGTACGTAGTCACCGGCGAACCCCCAGTCGCGCTTGGCGTCGAGATTGCCGAGGTACAACTCTTTCTGTACGCCCAATTTAATTCTAGCCGCAGCCCGCGTGATTTTTCTGGTCACGAACGTCTCGCCGCGTCGCGGGGATTCGTGGTTGAACAGAATGCCGCTGCAAGCAAACAGATCGTAGGCTTCACGGTAATTGACGGTAATCCAGTGGGCGTACACCTTGGCGGCGCCGTACGGGCTGCGCGGGTAAAACGGGGTGCTTTCCCGTTGCGGAATCTCCTGCACCTTGCCGAACATTTCGCTGGAGGAAGCCTGATAAAACTTGGGTTTGATCCCGGACTCTCTGATGGCTTCCAGGAGGCGAACGGCTCCGAGCGCTGTGACCTCGGCGGTATATTCCGGAACGTCGAAACTGACTCGTACGTGACTCTGTGCCCCTAAATTGTAAATTTCATCCGGTTGAATCGTGCGCAGAATCCGATTGAGCGAACTGGCGTCGTTGAGATCTCCGTAGACGAGCCGCAACCGCGCTTCCGGCACGTGCGGATCTTGATAGATGCCGTCGATGCGAGCTGTGTTTAAGGAACTAGAGCGACGAACAATACCATGGACCTCGTAGCCTTTGGCGAGCAGCACTTCTGCCAAATACGATCCGTCTTGTCCGCTGATGCCGGTGATGAGTGCCTTTTTCACTGTGCCGCGTCGCTCCCTTTTTGTGTCTCAACAGAATACCTGCGGATATCCAGAGTCACGCAGTATCGTCTCAACGAACCATGACCCCCTGTTCCTTATCACAATTCCGCTACGTAGTGTTAGTGCCATCCGCCCCCGACTGAATTTCTCTGCATCGGCTGTCTTATTCTGACGCACGACTCCCGCTCTTCCGGCATGCCTGTGTCACGCCACCGGTGCAGGGTTACGTGGTTTTCGGCATTGACCTCAGCGCTCGACGAATGTACTGTGCCTTCATCGACGTAGCACTTAATCAAGGCCGAATGGACGGAGCCTTGTTCACAATTTTTGTTCCCACTCATTCTGCATGGCTTGTCAGTGCGCGTAACGCTGTCATTCAATCCCAATGCTCTCCCCCAACGTCTCGCGTCGTCGGTGAAAGCCCTCGCCGCGCCGGGACGCTTGGAATGGTGGAGTCACGCGAGAGAGCGCGCGCTGTTTTCGCTCTTACACCTGCGGCAGGGACTCGGCCGGCAATCACTCCATCGAGCATTTACGGCGCAGGATGTGTCGCGCTATTCGTTCTGCGCCAGTTCCTCGCCGATGTTGCCTCCTCTGCCCTGGCATCTTCCGGCAGATGAGTCCCGGCTGGAGGCTCTGCTCAAAGGCTTCGTGACCATCTTTGGGTATACCTGGGCCTGGGCTCCAGACGGCTCCTGTTGGCATCGAGCGCCGGATACGGGCACCCTCTGGCCGCGCCGATTTTTTGCCGACATCCCGATTCAGTCCGGCAACCCCTGCGGAGATATCCGCATGGCGTGGGAGCCTTCACGCCTCCAGCACCTGGTGCTCCTGGCGATGTTGGCACAGCAGGCTGAACCGGCCGTGCGTTCAGCCGCCGTGGCGGCGGTGGAGGCACAGCTCGTTTCCTGGGTTGACGCGAACCCGTTTTTGATGGGGATTCACTATATCTGCCCGACGGAGTGCGCGCTTCGCCTCCTGGCAGTCTGTCATGCGATGGATGCACTCCGTCCGTCGGCGCTCACTTCTGCGCCAGTGTGGCCTGCGGTGTTGACCCTCATTGCCGGTCATGCGGAATTGATCCGAAAACGCCTGTCGCTTCGCTTGATTACCCCTCATGACACGCTGGCGGGGGCAGTGGCATTGATCTATGCCGGCAGTCTCTTCCCTGAAATGGACATGGCCGAGCGATGGCTCGCATTCGGGCATTACCTCTTGGAAGAGGAAACTCCCCGGCACATCAGTCATGACGGCGGCAGCCAGGAGCAGGGAGTGGGGTACCTGCAATTTTGTACGGATCTTTACGGGATGGTGTTGGCGCTCCTCGATCATCGGCAGTCGCCTGTGCCTGAGAAGATCCGCCAAGTGTTTGCGCGCAGCCGCGACTTTCTGGATGAGTTCCGCAATTCAATCGACGGGAGCCTTCCGCCGATTGGAGAAGGTGAGGATGAACACGCGCTCTCTCCGTACATGCATTTTGTTCATCCCACCAGGCCACACTCTCCCGGGCTGTCCACCTTTCATCTCTCGGGATATTCGATTATTCGTGGCCGCACGCGAGACAGGGCGATTTTCGATCATGGTGCGCTGGGGATGGCGCCACGGTATACGCACGGGCATGCCGATGCCCTGTCGCTGTTTTTGCAGGTGGGCGCGCAGGATGTGCTGATCGACCCGGGCACCTATACCTTCACCGGTCATGATGAGTGGCGGGCGTATTTTCGTAGTACACGCGCTCACAATACGGTCACCATCGATGGGTTGGACCAGGCGATACAAGACGGTTCATTGGCCTGGTCCCTGCCCTTTGACACCCACCTGGTCTACAAAGATGAGACGCCCGAAGGGAAAATCACCGTGATCGCCCGGCATTATGGATACAAGGATCGATTAGGTGTGACCCATTTGCGAGGGGTGTCGTATGAGCCGCCCGGTTCCTGGATGATTTGGGACTGGCTCACGGGGACCGGCGTGCACCAGGTGGAGCTCAATTGGCACTTGGGGTGCCGGCCTATTCCCGTGGATGGGGGATATCGCTTGGAAGGGTGTAATCCCCCGCTCCTGCTCACGGTTGAAGGAGGCGCGAGCACTCTCTGTGAGGGCAGCGTACAACCGGTGGGAGGATGGGCGTCGAAACGGTATGGGTCCAAGCATCCGATCACGACACTGCGGGTCGCCTATACCGGTTCTCTCCCGCATGAATTCATGACTCGTTTGCGCATCCTGTAGCGCACGTTCCCTGCTCTTCTACCCCCAACAATGCGAATGTGTGGAATGCAGCCCTCGAAGGCCTGAGTGCTGGGTGCGGTTGGTTCACGGATAGTGTCGAGCGAAGACGAGTTGAGACTTGGTACATAACGAGGAGATCGACGCACGCGTGTTCAAGTAGTCTACGGGGATGTCACCCTCGATCTGCGACGTTTTGAATCCTACGGGGTATGCGGTTGGAGCTATGCGCGCACCAACAGTGTTCGGAGATGTTCCACGATTCGCTCGGCCGTCTTTCCGTCCCATCGCGGTGGAATTGCACCTTTCTTCCACTGGCCGGCCATCAGGCGCGCCAGTGCCGGAGGTAGTTTCCGCGGATCGGTTCCAATCAGCTCATTGGTCCCGATCGTGACGGTCTCCGGTCGCTCGGTGTTGTCGCGCAAGGTCAGGCAAGGCCACTACAGCAACTGGAATCCTTCGAGTTTACCGGCGGCTCGATCAAAGGTGACGGTCGACTCACAGCCGCCCAAGCGGTTGGTTGATCCCAGAAGGCAATCCGAAAAATCCGCCTTCCCCTTTTGATACAGCCGATAGGCCGTCCATGCTGTCTGTGCATCCTCCACTCTGAGTTGGCTCGTACGCAGAAGACGATCCAGGACATTCACGATCGTGTCTTTCGAATATCCGTAGGCGCTCTCCAAGACCCAGACTAGCTCGCAGAGGACGATGCGGTTAATAAATCCTGGGTTATCCCGCGTGCATTGCTTCGTGATGACCTGTGTGGCTGCGTGTGCCTGACGGGGGTCGTCTTGTACTAAGTGCCTGACGAGCACATTCGTATCGATCCCGATCATCGCCGCCCCCCCCGCTTGCGAATCACTTGATTCATCTCTTCGACAGTGACCGGCTTGGCCGGCCGCTTGAGCATGCCGGCAAGCTCCGAGGCATCGACACTCGCCGGAAGCACAATCACCCGTCCGTCCTCGTCGATGACAAATTCTAGACGATCCCCTGGATGGAGATTGAGCCGTTCACGGACGTCTTTCGGTATGGTGGTCTGGCCTTTGCTGGTCAACGTCGAGGTGGACATCGTTCCTCCTTACATAAAGTAGCTATCATTACTTTACCGTAATGAGTGATGTGTCGCAAGGTCCTCGTCTATTCGTAGGGTTTGAATGCAGTCATGATGAGAGGAGCAGCGTTTCCAAGTGTTCCACGATTCGCTCGGCCGTCTTTCCGTCCCACCGGGGTGGAATTGCACCTTTCTTCCACTGGCCGGCCATCAGGCGCGCCAGTGCCGGAGGTAGTTTCCGCGGATCGGTTCCAATCAGTTCATTGGTTCCGATCGTGACGGTCTCCGGTCGCTCGGTGTTGTCGCGCAAGGTCAGGCAAGGGATTCCGAGTACCGTCGTTTCTTCGGTGATGCCGCCCGAATCCGTAATCACCCCGCGGGCGTGTTTGACGAGGTAGTTGAATTCAAGGTAGCCCAATGGATCGACATAGTGCATGGAGGGCAATGTCTTCCCTGCCTCCCGCAAATTCTTAGCGGTCCGCGGGTGTACCGGAAATACCACCGGTAAGCCGTGAGTCCCCTCCGCGATGGCTTGCAACAGTCCGAGCAGTTGCTGCTCCCCATCCACATTGGCCGGTCGATGGAGCGTCACGACAAAGTATGAGTTGGGTTCCAGCGCGAGCGAAGTCCAACATGACGGCGGGCGTAACCGTGGGAGTTGCTTCAGCAGCGTATCGATCATGGTGTTGCCGACGAAGAAGATTCGATCGTCCGTCACTCCGGCGCGACGCAGATTCTCGTTGGCAGTGTCGCTGGTGGTAAAGAACCAATTGGTGAGGGAATCGGTGACGACACGATTGATCTCTTCCGGCATGGTCCAGTCGTGCGAGCGAATGCCGCCTTCCACATGGGCCACTGGAATACCCATCTTGCGCGCGACGATGGAACAAGCCATCGTCGAGGTCACATCTCCGACGACCAGACAGAGCGCACTCTTCTCTTTGGACAGGACTCGTTCATAGTTCACCATGATGGCCGCTGTTTGCTCGGCCTGAGTTCCGGACCCCACTTCTAGATTGATGTCCGGATCAGGGATTCCGAGTTCCTCAAAGAAACTTCCCGACATGGCACGATCATAGTGCTGCCCCGTATGGATGAGCCGGTACTGTAGCCGGCTGCCCTTCGAGCGGGCCGCAGTCAAGGCGTCGATGATCGGCGCAATCTTCATGAAATTGGGTCTGGCGCCGGCGATGAGATCAATTCGTGTCATACGTCTGTTCCTGTTTCTGTTCCGACAAGCGGCTAATGTGCCATGGCAAGCCGGAACTAGTGGATGTGCTCATGGCCCGAACGAGGATGTGCTGGAAGCCGCCAACGCGCCGATACAAGGAATCGGCTGATCGTGGAGCGCGAGTCGTGAGTCTGACGAGTTCGCCACGAAGATGGCTGCCTCGTCATCTACATAGCGGAGCTGGATCCGTCCGTCAACAAAAACGGTGCTGTTCACAGAGGCGGGTCAGCAGGGAGGTCGTCTCGAGCGATCGAACCGCGGTTTGGTCGCAAGAGGCGTCGGCTGTCGTCGATCGCCGGACCAGACGCTCGCTCGTCTATTCTTTTTCTACCAAACGCCACCCCTGCTTCTGGACGCAACGCTCGGTGGCCTGGATGATCAGTAGCTGAATGCCCTGTTGGAGCTTGGGATCACGCATGGTGTCGGCTTGGCACTTGTTATAGTCCTGCGTGAATTGATCTTTCGGACGGCTCGGGTGTACCCATTCGCTGGTACTGCAGCCGGACAAGAAAGTGAGGAGCAGGAACGAGACCATCAGGGGCGTGCGAGGAGTCATGAGGTGCCTCATAGATGACCGTGTGGCAAAAAATGCGAATCGGCGAAGGGAAGATAAACCCTGGCTACAGGCGGCGTCAAGTCAGATGGCGTCGCCAAGCACGTGTCCTATGCCAGGGGCACAGAAAAAGACACTTCCGTGCCGCGTTCGTTATAGGTGAGATCAGGAAAGAAGGCCTTGGCGAGAAAGACGCCGCGTCCATTCGCGTCGCGGCTATCGCAGGGCTCGTCCGATCGCGTGAGGAAGCCGTTCCAGCGAAACCCGTTCCCCTGATCCGTAATGACGTACCGGATGCGGCGATGGATTTTGTCGTACAGGGCTTTGACAATGACACGGCGCGTTGCAAACCGCGGATGCCGGCGGCGGTCGGCGATCAGCGACTCAAACTGATCGGCGCTGAGCGCTTCATGTTTCTCCTGGTAGAAGATTTCAAGGCTGCCATGTTCGACCGCGTTGACGATCAGTTCGATAAGCGTGGTGCGGAGGTGCAGCCGCTGGGTTTCCGGTAAGGTCATGGCCGTCCGCTCGACGAGCCACGTCACACAAGACTCGACATCGGCAGGATTGGTGCCGATGACGAGCCGATACTCCACCTGTTCAATGCCAGGAATATCCTCAACGGTCTGAGGAATTCGCTCGAACGCCCGATTCAGAGCCTTCCAGAATTCTTCAACTCGGACTGGACTGTAGAGGTAATCTCCCGCACCCGCACGAACGGCGTCCAGAATGGCATGCTCATCCCCTTTGTGTGCCGTGGCGATAATCGGCATCCAGAGACAACGGCGGCGGGCCTCATGGAGAAGCGCTAGCCTGGTCTTTGCCGGCTGAAACCAGTCGACCAATAAGATGTCGGGCATGGCCATGTCCATCATTGATAAGGCCCCATCCGAATCTGGTGCCGTGATGACCGAGATCCCACGTGCCGTCGCCTGTTCCATAACCAGTGCCGATGTCTCCGCACTGGGATGAACCAGTAACAGCTTTTTGGCGTTGGAGGCAGGCGTCATGAAGGAAATCCTTTTTCGATAATCACCTTCAAGGCCGCCGTTAACCGTTGGAGCTCAACGGACACTTGGTCCGCGAGCGCGGGGATTTCCTGTGTGGCCGACTGACGGGCCGATTCTTCAAGCTGTGCTGCTGCGGCCACGGTTGGGCGGGCGCAGAACTCCATGGCCGATCCCTTTAATTTATGGGCTTCCTTCACCAACAACGGCAGATCCTGGTCGACGAGCGCGGTCTGGATCCCGATGAGTGCGGTAGGGGCTCGCTCGAGGAACATCTCGGCCAGGGTCAGAAAGAGGTCCTGATCACCGTCGAACCGTTCCAAGGCAGCGGCCAGGTCCATGACAGGTTGTGCGTCCATTACGGCTTTTCCGTTGCCGAAGCCGAGCCGTCCAATACTTCGACGCCGAGAAGCGCCACATCATCAGGGAAAATGTCGCCCCCTAGCCACAGTCGGGCCGTTGCCATAGCTTCTCCTATGCTGTGTGCCAACGTGTGCGTGCGATGGGTTTCCAGTGTCGCTTGCAGACGGTCTCTGCCCCACAACTCCCCTGTCGGCGACGGGGCTTCATAGATCCCGTCACTCAGAAGATACAGACGATCCCGGAGCTGCAATTGTGCGGTCGTACTGTCGAAGGTGATGGTCGGATCGAAACCTAAAGGAAGACTGGCCGAGGATAACCATTGGGAGGTCCCTTCGATGGAATGCAGGAATGCGCCGCAGTGCCCTGCTGCGGCATACGATAAGGTGCGCGACGGGAGGTGCAGACGCCCTACCCACAAGGTGAAGTATTCCCCCTCCGGGGTCAACGGAAAGCGACGGTTGGCCTCAGTGATGATGGCTCCCGGATCAAAAGATCCGACCGCTTTCGCGAGATTGTCTTCACGCAAAAAACTCATCAGCGCGACCGCGCGCAACGCTGCGGACACACCGTGGCCCGACGCATCGAGAATATAGAATCCCAATGTGTCAGAACCCCAGGCGCTGACCTGAAACAAATCGCCGCCCAAAGCGAGAGACGGTTGGTAGGCCCACTGCATGCTGATTCCCGGTGCCGGCATGCCGGGGAGAGGCAGCTGCGCACGCACGAAGTCCGCAGCCGATTGCAGTTCGCTCTCCAGTTCGGTTTGTTTGGCGGACAGCAGCCGATGGGAACGATCAAGATCATCGCGGGTGCGTTCGATTTCGCGGACAAGCGCGCTGGATCTGAGACTGGCCTGCACCCGTGCCAAGACTTCCTGCTTACTTGCCGCTTTGCTGAGAAAATCATCGGCGCCGCGGGAGAGCCCTTCCGCAATTTGTTCGGGTTGGTCGTGTGCAGTCATGAGCACGACCTGACTGGACCGTAACTCCTGATCCGCACGGAGCGCCTCGCAGACGCTGGGGCCATCCAGACCCGGCATCATCCAATCGAGAATCACGAGATCGGGACGCTGTGCGCGGATGGCGGCCAAGCCAGCGACTCCGTCGCTGGCTTCGATGACACGGTAGCCCAACCGCTTCAGCCGCCCAGCCATACTAATACGGGTAATCTCATCGTCGTCGACGAGGAGGATGACCGGCACCGACTTGGAGGCCTTTGCGGCAGGAGTTGGGTCAATAATACGCGCTGGCTCAGCCACGTCTGCTGCTCCTCATACCGGACTTATCCGACCGCCGGAAGTCGGCTCCCCGCAAGGGCATCCTGTTCCGAAGTATAGACCGGCAGAAGCGTATGAAGATTTGCCAGGGTGACAATCTCTTTGACATAACTCTGAGGATTCAGCAGGCTGACTTTCCCCTGCGTGGCCGAAAGGCTCTGCGTCAGCAACGCTAAGGTGCCGAGCGCGGAACTATCGAGAAATCGGACGCCACGCATGTTCAAGATCAGGTGTCGACACCCGCCTCGTTTGCATTGCTCCACCGCAGCCTTGAAGATCGTACGATTCGCGTAGGTTAATTCCCCCATCAAATCGAGAATGACAGACTCTCCGATACGGCGTTCCGTAATCTGCATGCAGCGCTCCTTCCTGGGCCTGGGGACGGAATTTATGCGCTCTTCTTAACCATGGACGACACCTGCGCCTCAATCACCGGAATCGTTTTGTGCAGATTCGCCAGTTCAATAATTTGGCGAACGGTCGGTTGAGGATAGGCCAACGAGAGCGTCCGCTTCTCGGCTTGGAGTTGCCGATGACTGATCATCAACAATCCCAGCGCCGCGCTGTCGAGGAAGGCTACCTGCGACAGGTCGATAACGATTTCATCCACTTGATTGGTGCCGACGGCCTTCAACGCCTCCTGAAACGGCTTGCGCTGAGTATAGGTAAAGTTTCCTTCGAGTTTTAATGTCACTTGTGTGTTGCGCACTTCCTGGGTAATTTTCATGCTGAACTCCTTTTGCGTGAATGTGAAATGGTTAGGTGCGGGATACATGCGTGAGAATACCCGACGCGACGTCTTGCAGCGGAAGAATCCGTTCGGCGGCACCGAGCTTGATGGCCTCTTTCGGCATACCGAAGACAACGCAAGAGGCCTCATCCTGTGCGATGGTGTGGGCGCCGGCTTCCTTCATCCGAAGGAGGCCCCTGGATCCGTCACCGCCCATCCCGGTCAGGATCACGCCGACGGCATTTCCGCCGGCGAACTGCGCGACGGAGTCGAACATGACGTCGACTGATGGACGATGGCGATTCACCGGATCGTCTTGGTTGATGCGAACTGAATACCGTGCGCCGCTGCGGACCAGCGTCATATGGTAATTGCCGGGAGCAATGAGCGCGTGTCCGGGCAGCACACTGTCTCCGTCCTCGGCTTCCTTCACCGAGATGCGGCAGAGTTGGTTCATGCGATCGGCCCACGTTTTGGTGAAACGCTCCGGCATGTGTTGCGTGATCAGAATCGGAGGGGTGTTGGGTGGCAGCACCTGCAACACCTCCTTCACCGCCTCTGTACCTCCGGTTGAAGCCCCAATGGCGATGATCATATCTGTGGTCTTGATCATCGCCGAGTTCAGCGCGGCCGGCCGCGAGCTGCCTTGGGGAGAGGCTGTCGGAGCGCGCCGGACGGAAGCGGTGGCGGCGCCCTTCACCTTAGCCAGCAGATCGTCTGCGATGGCGTCCATTCCTTCCCGTAAATCAATTTTTGGTTTGGTGATAAAGTCGACGGCCCCCAATTCCAATGCTCGAATGGTGGTTTGGCATCCGGCCTCCGTGAGGGAACTCACCATGATGACCGGCATCGGTCGTCCACGCATGAGTTTCTCGAGAAAGGTGAGCCCATCCATTTTTGGCATTTCCACATCCAGCGTCAGGACATCGGGATTGAGCGTCTTGATTTTCTCTCGCGCCACATAGGGATCCGGAGCACTGCCGATCACCTCGATCGTTGGATCCTTTGAAAGCAATTCGGCCAACACTTGTCGCATGAGGGCTGAATCGTCGATGATCAGGACCCGTATTTTTTTCATAGTCTCCCTCGTATCTGATCAACGTGATGCACCCGCGTCCGGAGTCGAGAACTTCGATCGGCGAATGAGACACTGTGCTCAGAACAACGTGATGTTGTCCTTGGTTGCCGTCGGTTCGACTTCGATCCGGTGTTGGTATTCGGTTTCCCGTTCGAAGATCGTCCGATTTTTCACTCGTTCGATCTTCTTCATCAGAACTCGCCCTGAATCCGTAAAGTAATACACTTTCCGTGGGAACACATCGCCTAGATCACTTTTTGCAATTGTGTACCCTTCGTTTTTGAGGAAATGTAGGACCCATTCCGTATTTCTGGCTCCGACATCAATATTGCCTTCGTAGATCTTCCCGGCACCGAACAATTTGACTTCCAAGCGATGCTTCATCCCGCCGCGTTTCAAGATTTCATTGATCAGTTGTTCCATGGCAAAGGAGCCATACCGTGTAGACTCCCCTCCCCAGGCATCGCCAGACTGATGCTCTTTCGGCGCCGGGAGCATGAAATGATTCATGCCGCCGACTTTTGCAACCGGATCACGAATGCAGGCCGAAATGCAGGAGCCGAGCACGGTATAGACCACCATGGGTTCCCGGCTGACAAAAAACTCGCCCGGCAGAATGCAGGCAATCTCGGTCAGGAAACGATTATCGTGCATCCGCCGGATATGGGAGAACGTGTCAAGATTGACTGCGGCCATTCCGATTAGCCTTCCTTCCAGTAGATGGTCGGCGCAAGGGTCTTGAATGGGTGGGAGACCCATTGGAGGCTTTCTGAGTGGCCGATGAAGAGATGTCCGCCTGGTTTCAGATGATGATAAAACTTGTTGACCAGACGTTCCTGCGTCGGGCGATCGAAATAGATCATCACATTCCGGCAGAAGATCAGATCCAAAGGCGCTTTAATGGGAAAGCGATCATCCATCAAATTCATCCGCCGAAACTTGATGATCTCCGAGAGATGCGGTTTGACTTTCACGAGCCCTGCGCTGTCGCCGCGTCCGTGAAGGAAATGCCGTTTTACGACTTCCGCCGGCACATCGCGGAGGCGTTCCTCCGCATACAGGCCCTTGGCGGCATGGGCCAATACACGGGTGGAGATGTCTGAGGCCAGAATTTCAAAGTTCCACAAGGCCGGGTTCTTGACGGCGTCGTGCAGCGTCATGGCGATGGTATAGGGCTCCTCGCCGGTGGAACAGGCGGAAGACCAGATGCGGATGTGTTTTTCCTGTTGCAGTGTGGGAAGAATGCGCTCGCGAAGAAAGTCGAAATGCTTGGGTTCGCGGAAAAAATCCGTTTTGTTCGTGGAGAGCAGGTCCAGCATTCGGGTGAATTCTTCGCCGCTGTCGTCCTGAGTCACGTACTGATAGTAGGAATCGAAGCTCTCCAGTTGGAGGTCGCGCAAGCGCTTCGTGAGGCGGGATACCACCAGGGATTGCTTGCTGTCCCCCAATGAAATGCCGCTTTCGTCATACAACAAGGTACGGATTTGCTCATATTCCTGTGTCGTAATGGCGTAGTCCATCGTGTTAGCTCCGGTACCAGACAAACAGCATTAAATAGACCAGATAGGCCGTGATCATGGTGCCGCTGAACGTCCAGACGAGCGCATTCCCCATGCGGCGATGGGTGGTCATGCCGGCGACCATGGCTCCGACACTTCCATATCGAAGGCGATGCAGGCCCATATACAGATTGTAGGCGCCTAGTCCTATGGTCGTGATCGCGAACAACATGTGTGTCACAAAGATTGGGACATAGACCGTCCAATAGGCGCTATCAGGGCCTTTGAACGATTCACGGCCGAAGATTGCTTGTTTCAGGACGTAGGCCACCAGCCAGATACCGATGATCGTGCACCCCACGATCATGCGATGGGAGTGATGATTCACATCATGGGATTTGGCTGCTCGAACCCCCGCCAAGACGACGAGATACGCGACCGTCAAACTGGAGAGGACGAGATACCAAAGCGTCGTTTTAAGATCCATGATCCGTCCCTGGGCTAGAGGTGGATTCAATCGAAACCGGCTCAGGCGCTGGGCCTTGAGCGTATTGTCACACGCAATTCCGCATGGAACAGGTTCTGAGGCTGCTGCGGGAATGGACAACTACTGCCCATCCCCGCAGCCCCGGACCTAGAATTCCTCGAAATCGTCATCTTTCTTACGGCGATCGTGACCATTCCCGGCCGCCACACCGACCGGGGCTTTGGCCTCCCCCGCTTTGGACGAGAATACCGGCTTTTTAAGGGCCGGTTTGGGGGCGCCACCAGCCTTGACCGTTGGCTTCCCGGTCGCAGGTCGCGTCGGCGATGCCTGCTGGGCTCCTTCCTCGTCAACCTTGAACACTTCAACCTGACGCATGAGTTCCTGCGCCTGGTCTTTCATCGACTGGCTGGCCGACGTCGTTTCTTCAACCAACGCCGCGTTCTGCTGCGTCGTCTCGTCCATCTGCATGATGGCCTTGTTGACCTGGTCGATCCCCTGGGCCTGCTCCTGGGACGCCGCGGTGATTTCAGCAATGATGTCCGTGACGCGCTTGACTGAGCTGACAATCTCTTCCAGCGTCTTGCCGGATTGATTGACCAGTTCGCTGCCGTCGTTCACGCGTTGGATGGACTCGTTGATCAATCCTTTAATTTCCTTGGCAGCCGTCGCCGACCGCTGTGCCAGGTTACGGACTTCGGCGGCCACGACCGCAAACCCGCGACCATGTTCCCCTGCCCTGGCCGCCTCGACGGCGGCATTCAAGGCCAGCAGGTTGGTCTGGAAAGCGATCTCGTCGATGACCGTGATAATGTCCGCAATCTTTTTGCTGCTCTTGTTGATCTCTCCCATGGCTTCGACGGCACGGACCGTGACGGACCCGCCCTTGTCGGCGATGTCGCGTGCGGCAATCGCCAGCTGGTTAGCCTGTTTCGCATTGTCGGCATTTTGCTTTACGGTCGAGGTCATCTCTTCCATAGAAGCCGACGTCTGCTCCAACGCACTGGCTTGCTCAGACGTGCGCTGAGAAAGATCCTCGTTGCCCTTGGTGATCTCCTCCGCGCCGGCGGTGACACTTTCCGCGCCGCCGCGCACGGTCGAGATCGCGGTACTCAACGTATTCATCGCACCGTTCAGGCTGGCCTTCATTTGCTCGAACTCACCCTGATAGGTCCCCGTCATGGTCTTGGTGAGATCGTTGGCCGCCATCGCTGTGAGCACCATCTGAGCCTCATGCAAGGGCGTCACGACGGCATCGAGCATCTTATTCACGCCTTCGGAGAGCGTCTTAAAGAAGCCGTCAAAATCCGCCGCATTAATGCGTTCTGAAAGCTGTCCGGCCGCTGCCGCACCGATGAGCTTGTCGATTTCGATCTGCGCCTTCTTCTGGGCGCTGACATCGGCCCACTCGACCACGTTCCCGAGGTACTCGCCCTTTTCACCCATGATGGCCGCGACCGCAAGGTCGAGCGTCAATGGCCCGATCTTGATTTCTGTTCGGTACGGCAAGTTCTGCGGGTTGTCGAGCAAACGGCGTTGGTGCGCTGGATTCTTGTGGTACTGGTCGACGTTCGACCCGATGACTTTGGCGACGGAGAACCCGGGCATGACTTTTTGAATATCGGATTCTAACCGGCGCAATGTGGTGACAGACTGGTTATTGGCATACACGATGGTGTAGGTGCGATCGCACACGAGCACGTTTGATCGTGCATTGTCGAGAGATGCTTTGAGCCGGGACATTTCGGTTTCGAGTCTGCGCTTCTCGGTGACATCGGCCCACTCCAACGCATTCCCCAAGTACTCGCCCGTGGGGCTCATAATGGCCGTGACTAAGAGGCTGAGGGTTAACGGCCCGATGTGAATATCCGCGCGATGCGGCATGTTGGCAGGGTTCGACAAAATCCGACGCTGTTTGCTCGGGTCCACGTGAAAGTCATCAATGCAGGTGCCGATGATTGCGGACGCACTGAACTTCGGCAGCACTTTCTTGATTTCTGACTCGAGAGTGGTGAGCGTCTTTTGCGCCGTCGAGTTGGCATACGTGATCACCAGATTGCGATCGCACAGCAGAATGTTGTTCTGCGATTGATCGAGGGCCCCCAGGTAGAATCCCAGCATGTCCGTTCCAGCAGAGGCGCCCTTCTTTTCTTTTGCCTTACTCATCGTCTTCTCTCCTTGTGTGGATTGTGCACGCTCTGCTCCAGCAAGCATGAGGGTCTTGATCGCTCCGTAGGCCTCGGTCCAGGCTTGCTTCACCTGGGGTGTCCATGCCGATCCGGCCACTTCACCGAGAACGGCCAGAAGATTTTCTCCGACTGCATCGTAATGGGCCGGCTGCACACCGTACCCCACATGCCTGGCTCCCATGTCCTGCAGGACAGGGGTGAGTTTCTCGGGGCGGCGGATGTTCTGAATCACTAAGACTAAGGACGCCAAGAGCTTCTTTTTTTGTTCCTTGATCGAGGTCTTCTTAAACAGGGGCTTCACTGCCGGGTACTTTTTGAATAGCCGCTCATAAAAGCGGGACACCAACTCTTCTCCCTTGGGGGCAACAAGCTGAAAACTGGACTCTAATAATTCAACATTCAATGCCATGTCCTGGTCTCCCTTGGTTCGAGTAATTAGGCTGCAGCTTTCGTCGCTTCTTGCATATCGCCATCGGTCAACAGACGATCCATATCTAACAATGCCACCAACTTGTCGCCGGCCTTGCCGATGCCGTTTAAGAAGCTCACGTCCACCTGCGCTCCGAACTGCGGAGCGGGTTGGATGTCCTTCTTGTCGATATCCAAGACGTCTGACACTGCATCCACCACGAGTCCCATGATTTTTTCTTTCACGACCACAACCACGATGACCGTGAACATGGTGTATTCGATTGTCGGCATGCCGAACTTCGTCCTGAGCTCCACGATCGGAACGATGGTGCCGCGCAAATTCAGCACGCCCTTGATGTGAGCCGGCGTATTGGGAATGCGCGTGACGGCGGTATACCCTTTAATCTCCTGAACTCGGAGGATGTCGACTCCGTACAGTTCTTCCCCCAGCTGGAAGGTCAGGAATTGACTACCGTCCGTCGTGAGCCCGATTTGTTGATTCGAATCTTTTCCTGTCAATTCCTGTGTCGCCATCGTAGCCTCCTCGCCCGGTTCGTGGAATCGTTCTCGTCGATCTTGTCTAGAGCTCTGCCTCTACGCCGCCTTTGCCGTGCCTTCCCGCGCAATGTTGAGCAATCCGCGGACGTCCAAAATAAAGCCGACGGTGCCGTCGCCGAGAATGGTCGCCCCGGCCACCCCTTCGATTTTCCGGAAGTTCTGTTCCATACTCTTGATCACGACCTGTTGTTGTCCGAGAATTTCATCGACCATGACCGCGACGCGTTCACCCTCCGTTTCGAGTATCAACAGTATCGCCTTGGTGGGATCCGAGATTTCCGGCTCCAACTGAAACACCTCATACAAACGCATAAGGGGAAGATAGGTGCCGCGCACATTGACCAACTCCCCTTTTCCGATGAGGGTCTTGAGCATCTCGCGCTTAGGCTGAATCGATTCGAGAATCGACAAGAGCGGAACGATGTACGTGTCCCGACCGACCCGGACGGTCATGCCCTCGATGATTGCGAGCGTGAGCGGGAGCTTGAGGGTAAAGGTGGTGCCTTTGCCCGTGACGGTCTTGATGCTGACCGTTCCGCCCAGCCCTTCCAGGTTTCGCTTCACCACGTCCATGCCGACGCCTCGACCAGACACATCGGTGATCTTGTCAGCGGTGGAGAAGCCCGGCTTAAAGATCAGCATCCAGATCTGCTCATCCGACAGTTTGTCGGATTCCGCAATCAATCCCTGCTTGAGCCCCTTCGCGACAATCTTGTCGCGATTCAGCCCGCGCCCGTCATCTTCCACCGTAATGCAAATGCTGCCGCCTTCGTGAAAGGCGTTGAGGCGAATGATGCCTTGTTCCGCTTTGCCGGCAGCGAGACGCTCGTCGGGCGGTTCTAAGCCATGATCCGCCGAATTGCGGACAAGGTGAGTCAAGGGATCGCCGATCGATTCGATCACGGTCTTGTCGAGTTCGGTCTCTTCTCCGGATAGGATCAATTGAATCTTCTTTCCGGATTTACCCGACAAGTCGCGCACCAGACGCGGGAATCTGCTGAATGCATTGCCGATAGGGACCATGCGGATCCCCATGACGCGCTCCTGGATCTCGCGTGTATTCCGTTCCAGTTGTGCGACGCGCTCCAGTAAGACGGGCAGTTGGTTCATCTCAAAGCGAGAACCGAGATCGCTCAGCATCGACTGGGTAATGACCAATTCTCCGACCAAGTTAATGAGACGATCGATTTTGACGGTATCGACCCGGATCGACGGAGTTTCCGCCTTCTTCGCCGGAGCGGTGCTTTCAGACTGCTTCTTGAGTGCCTCGGAGATCTGCTCCGGCGTGGCCATTTTCTGTTCGACCAGAATTTCGCCAACCTTTTTTTGCTGGGATAACGCTTGATTCAGCTGAGACTGTGACACCACACCGGTTTCGACCAGGATTTCGCCCAATGGCTTTGCGCCGTCGGACGCAACGTGGGTGATGTGCTCGGCGACCGGACTCTCCACAATCGTCAGGATGCTGTCCTCGCGCACGAAATCGAAGACAGCTTCGATGACTTTGAGATCCTTGACGGTTTCCAGATCGAGGGTCCACCCGAGGTAACAGAGTTCGGCATCCAATTCAGCCAGTGCCGGCAACCGACTGGCATCCAAGACCAGATGTGTCAGAGTGCCCAGCCCAGCCAGTTCCTTGATGAATTGACCAGGATCCAATCCCCGTTGGAACAGATACCCTGGTGGCACCCAGGTAATGGTATAGCGGTGCATGCCCGGAGCATGTGCTTGGGGAGCAGCTGCGGAGACGGTCGCGGCTTGTCCTGCAGATGATCCGCCTTGGCACGCTTCGAGTCTGACACTCAAAGCTTCGACGTGGGCCGCGTCGGGTGATTCTCCCGCACGCGCGCAATCAATTAGCGTTTTGAGACAATCCAGTGACTGCAGCAGGATGTCTGTGATCTCGACCGTCACCACCATCTGACTGCTGCGTAACTGATCCAATACGGATTCCATCTTGTGCGTGAACTGAGAGACGGCGGTGAAACCGAACATCCCGCTGTTGCCCTTGATGGAATGCGCTCCGCGAAAAATGCGGTTCAGCAGATCGATGTCGTCAGGTCGCTGCTCGAGCTGAAGCAATCCCTCTTCGATGGTCGTCAGGTGTTCCTGCGATTCTTCGAAAAAGGCATCTTTGAATTGTGAGAGGTCAGTGCTCATGTTTCCCCTGCTTCTGTATCGCTGGTACCGTCGGCTCGTTCACATAGGCTGTCAGATGGCTACTTATCCAGGCAGCACCTTCTTAATCACGGCCATCATCTGTTCCGGATTGAAGGGCTTCACGATCCAGCCGGTGGCGCCTGCGGCCTGGCCTGCCTTCTTCTTGTCATCGGAGGCTTCCGTAGTCAGCATCAAGATGGGCGTGAACTTGAGCGCCGGCATCTTCCTGATCTCCTTGATTAGGGTGATGCCGTCCATCTCCGGCATGTTCAGGTCGGTGACGACGAGGTCTGGCTTGGCTCCGCCGGTCACCTTGCCGACCGCCTCTTTGCCATTGCCGGCTTCCACCACCTGATAGCCTGCGCTGGTCAGGGTGAATGCCACCATCTGCCGCATTGTGGGAGAATCATCGACAACCAACACCGTTTTCGCCATGGCGCACTCCTTAATTCTTCTGATGATCCGACGTTACTTAAAACAACGTGACATTGGTGTCTTCTACAGGGGCTCTCCCTTGGGATGGCGCAGGGACGTACCCGATTGCAGCCCGGTGAAATACCGAGCGTTCTTCTTCCATCGTATAGCTGCGGTCAAGCTTTGCAAGGAAATCCATTTTACTGACGACCTGGTCATGGGACTGGCCCTGGATCAAGGCATCCATGACCGCGCGAACCTCAGTGAGCGGTTGAATCACATGCTCTAGTTTTTGCCTTGTGATGTCCTGAAATTGGAGGGCCATGATGATTTGGCCGACATCTCGCGCCAGTTCATCGGCATGGGATTTTGACGTCATCACGGCATCCTTCAGCGAATTGTTACGATCGGCTAGGCCCCGGGTCATCTGATCGAGCCGATGTTTTGTCCCCAGGGTTTTGCTCAAATCCACCGACGCGAGACTCTCCACGGTGCTCATGGCCAATGCCGTGTTTTTCTCTACGTTCTTCACGAGACTGTTGATGCTGTTGGCCGCTTGCCCTGAGCGATTCGCCAGTTTGGCGACCTCATCGGCCACGACGGCGAACCCACGGCCATGCTCTCCGGCCCGGGCGGCTTCGATCGCGGCGTTGAGGGCCAGCAAGCGTGTCTGATCGGCAATAAACTCAATTTCGCTGATCATCCCGGTAATCGCTTTGGTACTCCGCTCGACCTCGTCCATAATGGTTGCAATCTGAAGGGCCATTTCCGATGACTTCATCACGTCACCGACAAACCCTTCCAGCATCGTATCGGCGGTCTTGAGGACCGTGTCCACGCTCATTTCACCGTCGCCGAACAGATGCGCGGATTGATTGGCTTGCTCGGTCGCTCGGGCGGCAATCATGCCGAATCGTTGTCCCAAATCGGTCGCGGCCTGCTCCGTCTGCTCGATCACACTTTTCATCTGAGCGTTCAGTACTTGTACAAGCGGCAGCGTCGATTGCCCAAGTTGCTCCCACGCCATGGTACGCTTCGCACGTTCCTTCAGCATGGCCTCATGTGTGATCTGCAATGCTTCTCTGGCTGAGGCCATCTGTCGTTGACACCACAACCATGAAAGACACGCACCGACCACGAACGCTCCCAAGAATAGCGGCAAGTATAAAATCATTGCTGACGTTTCCCGTACATCATGACGAAATCAGACAGTCGTTACGCACCCAGTTCGGCCATGCGCGCCCGCAGCGCATCCGTCATTCCCGTCAACACCATGCGCTCCGACCGACGGATGGCAATCAGCAGTTGAATCGCTGACGCATCCAGTTTGTCGACCTCGGACAGATCCAGCTCGATTTGTGGATGCGTCGCTCCTGCCTGCTTAATCTCCCCGTGCAGAGTGCCAACTTCAAAAATTGTTAAGTCACCAGCAGGCTTGAGGGTCATGACAGTTCCTTTCAAGAAATGTCCTACTTCTAGGGTCTATCGGCCCGAACCCCGCGATTCTTAACACTTACGTGGCATGCCGTAATGCATCGTCCCACAAGACCTAGATCACTTCACTCCGAAGCACCAGCAGTTCTCAAAGCGGCTGGGCCGGAGTCCTCGCTCCGGGGAGCATCGAATCGAGATTGTCTCCAGTCAGATTTTTTTCCAGGACAATAATCTCGACCCGTCGGTTCTTCGTCCGTCCTTCGGGCGTATCATTGGTGGCGATTGGCTTGGAGTCCGCAAATCCGGTCGCGGAGAGATGGGATATCGGGATTTCGTAGAGCTCTGAGAAGATTCTTACAACCATGACGGCACGCAGGGCGGAGAGTTCCCAATTCGATGGAAATTGCGCCGTTCGTATCGGCACGTTGTCCGTGTGCCCCAAGATGCGCACATGGCGGTCCATTTCAATCAGGATTTCGGCCAACGCTTTTAGAAACGGTAAGGCTTCCGATCGCACCCGCGCCTCCCCGCTTCCGAACAGAATGGATTCCGGCAGGGAAATCATGATGGTGCCATTGCCGGTTTCCACAATCTTGATATCCGGCATTTCCAAGGCAAGGCTCGGATGGATTTTTCGCAAGATTTCTTTCATTCGCCGAATAACCGGTTCGTTGGCACTCGACATATCGGGATTGATCATCTTTGGCTTCGCGTCGCCAACGGTAAAGGGTAATCGGCTGGAGGGCGTGCTGTTTACCGGATTTAACGCCGCTTTGATGGAGTCGCTGACCGTTCGATATTTGCCTTCGTTGACCGATGACACGGAATACATCACGACAAAAAAGGCGAACAGCAGCGTAATGAAGTCCGCATAGGACACCAGCCAGCGTTCGTGGTTTTCGTGTTCTTCGTGTTTCTTTTTTGCCATCGGATACTCGTGAATCGTGGCTCGTGAAAGGGGACGCGTTTCAACCGGGAAACGAGATCGGCTTCACGCACGACAAACAACGTTATTTCTTGTCGTCTTTCGTCCGTTCATGTGGAGGGAGGAAACTTTCGAGTTTTTCCTGCAGCAGGCGGGGATTTTCTCCCTGAGCCAGGCCGACGAGCCCCATAATCACCATGTTCCGCAATCCGGCTTCTTCCTTCAGCTTAAACTTCATCTTGTTGCCGATCGGCAGGAAGAATAGATTGGCTGCGCCGACACCGTAGACCGTCGCCACGAATGCCACCGCAATACCGCCGCCGAGTTTTGATGGGTCGGCCAGGTTTTCCATCACGTGAATCAACCCGAGCACGGCGCCAAGAATTCCGACGGTCGGTGCGTATCCACCGGCGGCTTCCCACACCTTGGCCGCATGGACCCCTTCTTCTTCATGGTGCTCGACCTCAATTTCCAAGATTTCTTGGATGAGCTTCGGGTCGGTCCCGTCGACGATGAGCTGCACGCCCTTCTTGAAAAATGGGTCGTGCAAATCCTTTATTTTCCCCTCCAAGGCCAGCAAACCCTGTTTGCGTGACACGTTGGCGAGGTCCAGGATCTGAGTAATGGTTCCCTTGACGTCGTGAGGGGGATTGGTCAGCGCCAGCGTGACCATACTGATGGATTTCAAGACGACGGAGAGCGGGTTTTGCACACAACACGCGCCGATCGTTCCACCCATCACGATGATGAACGCGGTGAGTTGGAGCACCGACCCGACATGACCGCCTTCGAGCGCCTGGCCACCCAGGATGGACCCGATCGCGATGACGACACCTAAGATTGTTGCGATATCCACTGGTCGATTACCTCACCACCGCTTCTGAATGCCGTGTATCGACTGTACCCAGAATGGTGGGCTTGCGCCTCTCGGAAGCACTCTGATAGCGTGCGATCGAGTCACAATTCTGTTGCATGGAGGTGCTCTTGTGGGTCCTGCCGATAGCTTGATGCTTGATGCCAAACAAGCGATTCTCGATGAGCAGCATCGGAAATTTCAGGTCCTGCAGAAGGAAGGGCGCTGGCCCGAAGCCATGCAACAATTTCATGTCACCCTGACGTGTGCATCGGACGTGTTGACGGAATCATTACAGTTGCTTGAGCGCGTCCTGGAGACCAGGAATCGACAACGCTCGGATCCCCCGCCCGATTCTCATCCGCTGAGTTCCTAAGTGGAGGCCGAGAGGGGGATCATCCGCCCTCCCGGTACCCCGCTTGCTCTTCGTTTCGGTCTCATCAAGCCGCTTCACGAGCCAGAAGCAGTCGGCTCAGATCCACCAGGATCAGGAGCCGGTCATCAATCCGTCCTACTCCCTGGGTGAATTCCGCACCGGCTATCGTCCCGACTGAGGGCGGCGGCTCGATCGCACTCCTCGGCACCCGCAACACTTCCTCCACTGAATCGACGACTAGTCCGACCAGGCGGGCCTGCACCGATACCACCACAATTCGAGTCTGAGTGGTCTGTTGAGCCCCGCTGAGGCCGAACAGTTTTCGCAAATCCAGCACGGGAATAATGCGGCCTCGAAGATTGATGACCCCCTCCACATAGGGGGGAGTCTTCGGAACACGCGTGACCTCCACAATCCGGTTGATCTCCTGCACGCTCAGGACATCGACCGCAAACTCCTCACTTCCGATCCGGCAGATCACGAACTGCAGGAGATCGTCTGCCGCATTTTCCCCCAGGCTATCCACGCTCATGTCCGGATCCGCGTGATACTGGGATTTGACCTGTTGTTTAGTGGCACCCATGCTGAGCTCCTTCTCGTGCTTGGCGACTTAGATCTTGAAGCCACCCACGATTCCCTGCAGCTCCACCGCCAACTGACTGAGATCCTGGCTCGCCTTGGCCGACTCATGAGCGCCGGAGGACGACTCTTTGGTAACCTTCGCCACATTTTCGATGTCGCTGGCGATTTGCTGCGTCGCGACGGATTGCTCCTCCGAAGCCACGGCAATTTGTCGAATCATATCGGCGCTCTCCGAAACCATGCGCACGATTTGAGACAGGGCCTCGCCGGTCTTATTCACCAGATCCACACCCGCGGTGACTTTCTGCGTTCCCTGCTGCATCGAGTCCACCGCTCCCCGTGTATCCTGCTGAATCTGGCGGATCATGTCGCCGATTTCCTTCGTGGCTTTGGTCGTCCGTTCAGCCAATTTCCGGACTTCATCGGCGACCACCGCAAATCCACGACCCTGCTCACCGGCTCGCGCCGCTTCGATCGCAGCGTTCAACGCCAGCAAGTTGGTCTGATCGGCAATGTCTTCAATCGTTCGCACGATTTCTCCGATTTGATCGGAGGACTTCCCGAGGTCGGAAATGATCGTCGCCGAATTGGAGACCGCTTCAGACAACTGCTGCATACCGGAAATCGTGCTCGAGACCACCGTACCGCCCTCTTGAGCAGTCTTGACCGTATCTTGCGCCAAACTTGCCGCTTTGCCAGAGTTTTGCGCAACTTGGCCGACGGTGGCGTTCATCTCCTCCACCGCGGCGGCCGTCTGAGAGGCGCGCGACGTTAAGGTGTCGGTGCCCTTAGAGATCTCTTCAGCAGTAGCGGACAATTCGACCGATGCCGAAGCAACTTTATCCGTCACATGCGCGACCTTCTTAATCATCAGCTGCAGTTTTTCGATGAACTCATTGAAATACTGCCCCATGTGAGCGATTTCGTCGCTCCCCTCAGCCGGCACACGCTTGGTGAGGTCACCCTCGCCCTTGGCAATGTCGCGCGAGATGTCGCTCATTTTTGCCAGCGGCTGCAGTACGATGCTGCGGAGCAAAGCATAGGTAACGAGCATGATCAGCACAACAACCCCGACCATCAGTCCACCGGTTTGCCACATCGATTTGCTCGACAGTGCGATGGCTGGTCCCATGGGCAGAGCGACGCTCAGCATACCCAGAGTGTCACCGATCTGATTGCTGGTGTGACAGCTGATGCAGGCGGCCGAACTGGCCTTATCTACCATCGCCCGACGGAAGGTCGGAACCCCGTTGACTTCGTCTCGGCGAGCATAACTTTCGGCCCCGCCCATGATGGCTCGGATGGCTTCGTTTTCGAAATTATCCTTCGGTGAGTTGCCTGGATTCATCGGATTCTGACTCACCAGTCTCGCGCTATACAGGCCACCTCTCGTGGCTTCCTCACCCATTTCTCTGATTGCGGTCGCTGGAATCGGAATCGCATCCACATTCCCGGTATGTTCTTTCAGGACTTGAATATCCGCCCCCGCCTTCATTTTCTTCAGCTTGGCGACATAGTTGCTGGCGATGTAGGCGCGTCCGATTTGTATTTGTTGCGACAGCACTTGAGCACGCCCAGTCAACATGACATCCATCTTGTTTTCTTCTTGCTGATACAAGACGACGAGGCCGATGCCGATTGCGACAAACGCCGCCATCATAATCGACAGGACAAACTTCGGCCCGATGGTCATCCCCTTCATCATGCTGCCCATAATGCCTCCTACCTCTCCAGTTGTGAACGAGTGAATTGCGTCCCTTGTTACACCATGTTCATGATTTCGCCGATGACTTTGGAGAGCGAAACCACTTTCTCTGCACACCCGGCTTCCACCACGGCCTTCGGCATCCCATACACCACACTCGACGCTTCATCTTGCGCGACCGTTCGTCCCTTCGCCGCTTTGATCGCCCGCATGCCCTCCAACCCATCGTGTCCCATGCCCGTTAGAATCACACCGATCGTCCGCTCTCCATACAGAGCTGCCACGGATTGCATCATGATGTCCGCACAGGGCGCGTGAGGATGGTTCTCCACATTGGGGGAAAGCTTCACGACGGAGCTGGTAATGCTTTTTTTGACGACCCGGAACTGCAGGCCACCCGGCGCCACGAGAACGCGGCCTGGTTTGACTTCATCTCCATCGACGGCTTCTCGTACTTCAAGCGCACAGAGGTTGTTCAGTCGTTCGGCAAAAGGCTTGGTGAACGATTTCGGCATGTGTTGCACGATGACGATGCCGGCCGGGCAATCCGCCGGAATCGTCGGCATGATTTCAAACAGCGCTTGCGGCCCTCCCGTGGAGCAGCCGATCGCAATGATCTTGGAGCCGCGGGTCATGCTCACGGAGAGGCTGCTCAACGCCTTGGTCGGCAGGGCCACCGATTTGGCTCCTCCTATCAGAGGAACCTTCTTCAATTTCGCACCGGCATATCTGGCAGCCAGGACCTTGGGCACCAAGAGGTTTTGTATTTCAGTGATTTTAGAGGCCACGCCATCCAGCTGTTTGGGCACAAAATCGATCGCTCCCCACTCCAGGGCCTGCAGAGTCTCTTGAGCGCCCTCGACGGTGATGGAACTCACCATGATGACCGGCACCGGATGTTTCGCCATGATCTGCTGTAACGCTTGAAGCCCCGTCATGCCTGGCATTTCCACATCCATGGTGACGACGTCCGGTTTCAGTTGCAGGACCTGTTGAACAGCTTCTTCACCGTTCCGTGCGACGCCCACTACCTGAATCTGTTTGTTTGCTTCCAGCATGCTGGACAGACTTTTGCGCATGAATGCGGAATCGTCCACGACCAACACTCGCACCCGATTTGTTCCGCTCTGTGTTTCTGGAAGTGCCATACGCTCCTGCCCGATACATCGGCTACCTCCGGCCAAAGCTTGAATAGGCCGGTGTCCCACTTGCCTGTCGCGAATCGTTTTCTTTAGGCCGCTTTGCTCCCCGACGTTTTATTCGCGTCGAGATGATAGGCGAGTTTCTCGCCCAGCATCTTGGCGTCAAATTTAGTGATGTAGTCGGTCGCTCCGACGGCTTTCCCCTTCTCCATGTTGCACGCGCCGGTTAAGGAGGAGTGCAACATGACTGGGAGATGCGCCAATCTCGGATCCGCGCGAATATGCTTGGTCAGGGTGAACCCATCCATTTCAGGCATCTCAATGTCACTGAGGATGCATTGAATCTGATCCACTTGCTCCTTGCCTTCTGCCGTGGCCTGATCCGCTAGGGCTTCGAGCTTTTTCCAGGCCTCACCGCCGGTCGTCGCCATGATGTAAGACATCTCGAGGCGCTCCAACGCCTTGCGGATCTGCGTCCGCGCCACGGAAGAATCGTCGGCGAACAGTATGCATTTGGATTTCAAGCCGGGTGCGGAGACCATGCCGGCAAACACTTCATCATCGGAACGCGGGCAAATGTCGTTGAGAACCTTTTCAACGTCCAGGATCAGGACCATCCGTCCGTCCTCCAGCATCGTGACGGCGGTGACCGCGCCTTTGTTATTTTCCCGGACGATGGCGGGAGGGGTCTTAATGGCGGACCAGGAAAAGCGAATGATGCGATCGACGCCGGCCACGAGAAACCCTTGTAAGGTTCCGTTGTACTCGGACACGATCAGATAGGGATGGGTGCCCGGCGCACCTCCCACCTGCCCCTCGTTCTCCGAGCCGAGCCCCAAACTGCGCTTGAGGCCCACCACCGGCACCATAATTCCACGAATGTTGGCCATGCCCACGATACGGCTATCCGCTTCCGGAATCTGGGTAAGTGCCGGCAATTTCATTACTTCCCGAACCTTAAATACGTTGATGCCGAAGATTTCGTTGGTCCCGAGTTTGAACAGAAGCAACTCCATCTGATTGGCGCCGGCCAGTCGGGTGCGTGCATCGATTTCATTGATGAGAGTGGACATACTTCCTCCGCTTCTTTCCTTCTCGACCCCTGTTCCTCACGCGTCGATCATCTTCGAATGACCAGGCGACAGACACCAGCCTGGGCACGTCACATCAGGCTGCAATCCCGGAGTTGTGCCAGGCCTGAGCATTCTGCACCAACTCTGACGTATCCAAGATCAACACGACCTTGCCTTCTCCGGTGATCGTCGCGCCGGACACACCCTTGACGGTTTCCAGGTAATCCCAAATGGACTTGATGACGACTTCTTCCTGTGACCGCAATTCATCGACGACCACCCCGACCCGGCGATCGCCTAACGCGGCCACCACGACGTAGAAGCGCTCTCGCTCCGCGTCCGTGGGAATGTCGAACTCTTGGGCCAGCCGGATCAACGGCAGAACGCGGTCGCGTAAATGCAGCACTTCGCGTCCATTGATCGTCTTGATGTCATGGCGGGAAATGCGAACAGCTTCGATGACGGTGCTCAACGGAATGGCGAAGATGGATCGCTCGACCTCAACCATTAATGCTTGGATGATGGCGATGGTCAACGGCAGTTTGATGATGATCTGGCTGCCCTTGCCAACCTCGGACTCGAGATCGACGGTTCCGTTGATCTTCCGGATATTCGTCCGCACGACATCCATGCCTACGCCGCGTCCGGACACATCCGTGACCTGCTCGGCGGTGCTGAACCCGGGCAGAAAAATAAGATTGAGGATCTCGCGGTGCTCCATGGCCGCCAACTCGGCTTCACTGATCAGTCCTTTGGCGAGTGCTTTCGCCTTGATCTTTTCCACCTGAATTCCGCGGCCGTCGTCGTTGATACGGATAACAATACTGTTTCCTTCTTGACTGGCGGCAATCGTCAATTGGCCTTCGCCTGGTTTCCCTTTGGCCTGGCGTTCCGCCGGCGTTTCTATGCCATGGTCGATCGCGTTGCGCACCAAGTGCACCAGAGGATCGCCGACTTCATCGGCCACGGACTTATCGAGTTCTGTTTCCTCTCCGCGCATCTCCAGATGGACTTGCTTATTAAGTTTCTGGGAGAGGTCGCGGACCATACGCGGGAGCTTGGCGAAGACCTTCTTGATCGGCAGCATGCGGGTTTTCATCACGGCCAATTGTAAATCGGTCGTCACAAGATTGAGCTGCGCGAGTGTCTCGCTCAGGACACGCACCTGCGGGTCGGATTCATGATTCTGCTCCAACTGCGTTCCGATCTTAATCAAGCGGTTACGCCCGAGCACCAATTCGCCGACCAGATTCATCACGCTATCGAGCCGCTTGGTTTCCACGCGAATCGTGGCGTCTTCTTCCGCTGGTTTCGGCTGTTTTTCCTGTTTGTGGAGCGCTTGATCCAGCGCCCGTTCCGTAATCGCCTTGGCCTGTAGAAGAATTTCGCCCAAGGGTGTCTTCGGCTCGGGCTGATGTTGTTGCGCGTTGAGCGCATCCAGCACCTGGTCCTTCGAGGCAAACCCTTCATTCACCAGAATCTCCCCCAGTGTCGGCGGCTGCGCAGCGGCTAGTTCACTTGCCGCTGCAAGGGCTTCCATTGATGGCGCAGCGCTAGGTGCGACTGGGGCGGCAGAGGTGGCCTGGGCAGGTGCGGTGCCGCTGAGAATCGCATCCAACTTCGCCGCGATCACTTGAGTTGGAGTATGGTTGTCGGTTCCCGACTCTCGAATGTCGGCCATGATCGCTTTGATGACGTCGATGGTTTCAAGGATGACGCTGATGATCGTCGGACTGACAGCCATTTCGGCTTGGCGAAGCTTGTTGAGAATATTTTCTCCGCGATGCGCGACGTCCACTAAGTGGTTGAATCCGAGGAAGCCGGCCGACCCCTTCATGCTATGCATGGCACGAAAGATTTCGTTCAGCAGATCCGTGTTGTTCGGATCACTCTCGAGTGTGACGAACCGTTGATCCAAGACTTCCAGCATCTCATTGGATTCAGTGAGAAAGTCGTTGAGGATCTCCTGCATTTCATCGCTCATAACCCCACCTCAGTTAAAACCAAATTGCTTCAGTATTTCGTCGGCCAGATCTTGATTCATGGACGTGTTCTTGGTCGCTTCGAGTTGTTTCAGCATTTCATTGGCTTTGCCCTGATCATTTTTGGCAACCTGTTTTTGATAGGGGCCGAAGACCACCACGAGTTGCAGTAACTTGTGCTCCACTTCATCCAAAATAGTGACCAGTTTATTCACGCTCTGCGCGACCAGATCTTGGAATGACAGGGCGGTCATAATGTCGAGCAGGCGTTTATCATCCTTGCTAAGATCCTGCGTAATTTTCTGCACCTGCTGGATGAGGTTCGGAGCGACGTTGGCTTGCTGAAGGGCGTGTGTCAGTTCTTTCAGCATCTTGCCGACCTGAACATGGTTATCCTGGATGGACTCCACCTCCAGCATGACCCGATGCGTTCCCTGTTCGGTTTGTGTCTTGAGATTCAGGAGGTGCGTCTGTGCTTGCGGAAGTTGTTGGGAGGAGGCGCTGACCGGCGCGCTGAATTCGGAGAGCGTCTTCATCGTGGTATCGATAAAGCGTGCTAATTCCCCGAGTTCCTCATACAACTTGGTGTCCGGAGCCACTTCTGTCGGCTCTTCATCATCGATCGGATCCTTGGCTTTTCCTGCCGGGCGTGATTGTCCCATCATGCTCCTCACCGGTTAGAGGCCGATTACTTGAAAATCTTGTTGATCTTCTCCTGCATCGTCTCGGCGGTGAACGGCTTGACGACGTAATTGCTGACGCCGGCCTGCACGGCCTCCATCAGATTCTCTTTCTGCGCTTCAGCCGTGACCATCAACACAGGGATCTTCTTCAACTTCTCGTCTGCGCGGATGGCGCGCAACATGTCGATTCCCATCATGACCGGCATGTTCCAATCTGAGACCACAAATCCATACGTATCCGCTTTCAGCTTCGTCAGCGCTTCCTGACCGTTTTCCGCTTCTTCCAAGTTATTGAAGCCGAGCTGCTTCAGGATATTTTTAACGATGCGTCGCATCGTGGACATGTCGTCGACGACGAGAATCTTCATATTCGGATCGGCTGGCATGACTCATCCTCCTTACGTTTTTTCATGAATGACGGAACGACCTGCGTGAATGGTTTTGAACAACCCCGCCGTGTCGTGCAGAGTTTCTGAGAATCCGATCATTAAGTACCCTTTGGGGCGCAGGGCATCACGGAGATCCGACACGATCTGTGCTTTCGCCTTGTCGTCGAAATAGATCAGGCAGTTGCGACAGAACACGATGTCCATGCCGCGGATGAGTTTGAGTCTGGGGCGGTCGTACAGGTTAATGTTCATGAACCGGACCATGCCTTTGACTTGCGGGACGAGCGTGTGCTCCTCCTTTTTCCCGGTGAAATACTTGACCAGCATGGCCGGCGGCACCTTGCGTAGGGAATGAGAACTGTAGGTGGCTCCCCGAGCGATAGTGAGGACGTTTTCACTGATGTCTGTCCCCAGAATATCGATGGTCCACCCCGCGAGCGGCGGGTAGTCGCGGAGGAGCAGCGCCAGAGTATAGGGCTCGTCCCCGCTCGAGCAGGCCGCGCTCCAAATGCGCAGTTGTTTCGTGGCGGCATTGGTTTTCATGACTTCCGGAATCATGACCTTCATGAAACTCTCGAGCTGCGCTTCGTCGCGGAAGAAGTATGTCTCGTTCGTCGTAATGACCGTATAGAGTTCCGTGACCTCACGATCACGAAAAGCGTCAAAGCGCAGAAAGTTCAAATACTTTTCGAAGGTCTCGCAACGACAGGCTTTCAGTCTCGGCAGGAGGCGACTCTCCAGCAAATACGTCTTATTGTCTTGGAAATGTATCCCCGTTTTCTCATAGATCAGATCTCGGAGTTGTTTGAAGGTGTCGGGGACTAGCTTGGGCTCCGGGACGTCTACTTTCCTCGCCGTATTTCCGTCGGCCATGAGATGCCCTCTCTTGCCTGCCTGGAGGCGGCACGGTTGATCTGCTGCTCGCCGGTCGTGTCCGGCCTCTCCGCATCAGACCAGCAGCCTCACTCTCGCGAAGGGGAGATCAATGCTGCTGAGTTCGGCTATGCATCCATTCATGAATATCGCGCCGGAGAAAGCGCCAGTGCTTCCCTATTTTGGAAGCCGGCAACTGTCCGAGACGCGCGAGCTTATACACCGTGGACTTTGGCACGCGCAGAAATCGCGCCACGTCCGAGACGGTGAGAATTTCGCTCTCAGAAGGTGATGCATTTTCGAGGTTCGCTGTGGTTGTTGCGACGGTGGTGTTGTTCATGACGGATATGGTATCGGTGGGCGCTGTCTCAAACTTTAGTTGCCGGTTCTTGAGTGATGCGCTTTAATAGGGAAGTCCAGATCGAGCGACGACCGGTAAGATACGAGAGGAATTCACCCGGGCGGGCTTATGTTTCTCGTTCGGCAGGCCGAAAGAAGAGCTGGCACACACACTTCGCGGGAGAGACCAGTCTGTATGGCAATCATCGTGTCGGTCGGTTCCGGCAAAGGCGGCGTGGGGAAAAGCGTGATTGCGGCCAATTTGTCGATGTTATTGGCCAAACAGGGCAAACGTGTCGTCCTGGCGGACCTGGATGTGGGCGGTGCGGACGCCCATATCTTATTTGGTATTTTGAACCCTCGCCTCACCTTGACGGATTTCATCGAACGACGGGTCGAAGGCCTCAAAGAGGTACTCCAGCCAGTCTCGGCGCATCCGTTTCTTCAACTGATTCCCGGAACCGGCGATACCCTGGCAACCGCAAATCTTCCCTACGCCAAGAAAAAGCGCCTGATCCGCCACTTCCGGCAGTTGGAAGCCGACGTCATCATTGCCGATATCGGAGCAGGCACCAGCTATCACGCGTTGGACTTTTTTCTCATGGCCGATCACTATGTGACGGTCGCCACCCCGGATCCGACCTCAGTGCTCGACTTGTATCGCTTTATTAAATTAGCCGCGATTCGCCGTGTGCTTTCGGCCTTCCTGTCGCGCGATTCCGTCACCGAGACCCTCTCAGATCGGGATTTCAGCAGTATTGAAGACGTCATCCAGGCGGTCAGCGACACGGACCCGAACGCCCGTGAGATCGCCAGCCGAACATTGGAGGGATTTCAGCCATATTTGATCGTGAATCGGGTGTCGGGGAAGTCGCGTGTGAATGTCTTGCAGTTAAAGAAACTTCTGCAGCAATACGTCGGCGGAGATCTGACGATGCTCGGGGAGATTCCGGATGATCCGGCAATGACTCGCGCCGTGCGCAGTTACCTACCGGTCGTTGAATTTGAACCCACAGCACCAGCCTCGCTCGCTCTGGACAAAGCCGCCCACGCCTTGCTTGCCCAGCTCGCTCGCCCTGCGACGACACCGGCCGAGACCACTCCCCTGCCTGTCCAGGCGGCCTAAACTCGCGTGCGTTCCTAAGATGTTTCCATGCGTCGCCGGAGTCTCAGTGCGCCGCTTTTCTCGCCCGCAGGCGTTCGGCTTGCACCTGAAGAATATGCCGGATAATCAGCTCCTGCTCGTCAGCACCCAATTCCATAAACTGCGTCGCGACATGAAATCCGGTCGTGCCTTTTTCGGGCCGGCCCACTCGGATGATGCGCGCCGTTGCCTCGATCATACTGAATGGGGGCAAGATGATCTTCAGCATCAAGAGGTCATCCGCCTGAAACTCGCGCGGCGTATCGAAACCAAGCCCGCCGGCACTGATGTCGACATCGGTCAGTCGTGCGATGGCCACACTGCCTGGGTGACTCTTGACCAAGGCCTTGAGAATCGTCTCCAGCATCCAGTCGATTTTCGACACCCAGGGTAATAACGGAGAGCCAGCAAAGGTCTCCCCTCCCCGAACCAGCAGGTCAAGAGTTGGCTTTGAGACTGCGGTGGCGATGGTGTCTTCTGTCGCCGGAGCAAGGTGGGCGTTCATGGCCTCGGCCGGCTCGTCGTAGCGACGATACTCAAGCAGCAAGCGGTCGTCGATGCGAAGCCATTCGCGCCGCTCGTCATTGTCAATGTCTTTGTGTGGGCGTTGAGCGTGTCGGTCAGGTGAAGGCGTCATGCCAAACCTCTACAGTGAAAGTCACGAGTGAGCCTGGCTCTCTGACCCTACGGTCCTCAGGCTTCTCGGTGTATCGTTACACTGTCAGAGGCTAGTTGTCCGCTATTTTCACGTAATTGGCGTAGATGCCGTTTCACCTGGGCGGCCTCGGCCAATAACCCGGAGATCCCCGCTTGAGCTACCACAATGGCCTTCCGAACTTCTTCGTCCACGCTCAGAAGACGTTGTGCAAATGTGCGATCGAGCATGCATGCGGCTAGACTGATTCCACGTGCGCTATAACACGCGTCGACTTGATCCCAGTCGCCGGCGCGGGCGGCCTCCAGCGCTTGGATTGTGAGCCGCTCAATGGAGCGACGATCGTGAAGAGAAACGGTAGTGGAGGGACTAGCTGCCGACATGGGGCACCGCTTCTTGCCGCGCGACCACTTGCCAGCCTTCCCGCAGGGTGGTCAGGCAACGGATCGGCCCATCCAGATGCTTGCCGTTATGCCGAAGGTTGGCTTGAATACATTGCTGCACCATGTAGTCGTACAACCGGTGCAACGACACCGCAATTTCTCCGCCTCGCTCGAAATCCAGGACGCTGGACAGTTCCCCGACAATCGCGATGCTGCGGTCGAGAAAACGGGCCTTATCTTTATAGTTGTTCGTCAAAATGGCTTCCCGGGCCAGTTCCATCGATTGAATCGCAGAATCATACAGCAGGACGATCAATTGCACCCGATTGGCGGTCATGACTTGCGTCTGTTGGTAAGCGTTGGCTGCCGTAGCGATCATGGTGACCTTATTCGACTATTGGAGCGCCTTGAGGGCGCTGGTTTGGGACTGGAGTTTTTGTAATAATCCGTCTAATGAGGCGAACTGCAATCGCAGCCGCTCCTCATATTGCGAGGCAATATCTTCCTTGCGACCGATTTCATTGGTGAGCCTGCTGATCTGACTGGTGATGGAGTTTTTTCGAATGGTGAAGGCGCCACTGTCGACGCTGTCGAGGAAATCGACTGCCTTCACGATACGGTCTGCGATGCCGCTCGAGGTTGTCTGCGTCACGAACAAGGCCCGAGTGGCGGCATAATTGCCGGCCATCGCCGAGTCCAATTTGGCGTCGTCGATAGTGAGGGTCCCGTCGCGCTCCGTTTTAAATCCGACCTCACCAAGCGTCTTGTAGGTGGAAAGTCCACCGACCTCTCCCGAGACGGCGGTGCGCAACTGACTCAGGACATTTTTCGCGGTGCCTTCGTTGAAGAAGATGCCGCCGGTCTTCGTCGTGATGTCGTATCCGGTCCGATCGTTCACGAACTTCACGATATCGTTGTACGCGGTCACGAGACTTTTGATATTGGTCTTCACGCTCGCGGGATCGCTGGTGACGTTCACCGTGACCGGCTCCGCCTGGGGAGTCGTGACGGTTTTTGATTTCAGTGTGAGGGTGACGTCAGGAATCGCATCGGTGATTACGTTACTGGCGCGTTCAATGGATATCGTGGTTTGGTCGGGATCCCCGATCACGACAATGGCATTCTGCCCTGCCTGCAGCGTATCGTTGCCGCCCGTTCCGCTCGCGTTCGTAAAATCAAGAGTGGTCGTATCGGCCACCACGGTGATGGTATTGGCAGCGCCCGAGGAAGTTGCGGTCAATGTCATGCGGTAGGCCGGACTCGCTTCTGTGCCGGTATTGATCACGGAGGCGGTGACACCGGCTCCCAGATCGTTGATTGCCGAACGGAGATCGTCGAGTGTGGCGCCGGCGCTGAGGCTGACCGTTTGATCGGCTCCGCTCCCGACTCGAAAGGTAAAGGTGCCCGCACCGCTCGAAACCACCTCGGTGGTGCCCGAGACCGCTTTGGCGGCCTTGCTTGCAATTTGGTTGGCTTTAGCTAACTGAGTAACTTGCACTGTATAGCTGCCGGTCGCCGCTCCTGCGCCGGCTTGAGCGGTCAACACCGTCTCGTCGCTGACGACGCTGGTAGATCGATCGAAGGTACTCGGCAGCCGGAGAGCATTCGCAGCGCTCTGCAAGGCCAGGAGCTTGTTGCCGAGCGCCCCATAATCAGTCAGTTTGGTTTGCAGGTCTTTCTTCTTCGCCGTCAATGCGTCGATGGGCAGGCGTTGGACTTTGGCCAACTCGGAGACGACTTGGCCAAAGTCCACACCATTGCCTAACCCGCCGAAACTAATCGCCATGACTTCCCTTTCATGTCGTGAAGTCCGTCACACCTTGTGATGCAGGAGTAGCCCCGTCGGCGTTTCCAGTCTTTTCGCAAGGTCGATGACTTCCTGCTGCGGAATCTGGCGGATTACAGTACCTGATTCCCCGTCCATCACCTTCACGACCACCCGATCAAGATCCGGATCGACACTAAACTCCAGTCTGGAGTTTGCCTTCTGAAACACCTCCCGCACGCGGGACAGAGCCTGCTTCAGATCCTTCTCTTTATCCTCAGCCGACACGGGCTGGGGCTCAGGGGATTTGGCCTCCACTTTCCGTTCAACGGGGTGTTCAGGCCCGTTCTGGCTCGCATGGACAGCCGTTGCGGGAAGGTCCTTGTGATTCGAAACTTCGTGAACCATATTGCCCTCCTAGGGCCAATCCGTGGGTAGCCCTCCCCCGAGGGAAGGGCTACCCGCCGGTTGTGACCTTATCCTCGCAGCAGCGCCAACGCTTGCTGTGGCAGCGAATTGGCTTGCGCCAAAATCGCGATGCCGGATTGGGTGAGGATCTGGTTCTTCGTGAACACAGATGTTTCCTGGGCAATGTCCGCGTCTCGAATCCGAGATTCCGCTGCGGTAAAGTTCTCAGCCGTGACCGTCAAGTTCTGGATCGCGACTTCGAACCGGCTTTGAAGCGACCCGTAGTTCGCACGGGCGGTTGCCACCGCGCTGATCGCGCTGTCGATATTCGCGAGCATGCTTTGAGCCGCTACTGCCGTCGACACACTCGCACCGGTCAATCCGACCGCCGCGACGTCGAGATCGGCCAATGCCACATTCAACGAATTTCCCGATCCACTCTTGAAGCCGATGAAGACTTCAAAGGTATTGCTGCTTCCACTCAGAAGCGGCTGACCGTTATATTCCGTCGTCGTAGCGATGCGGTCGATTTCCGAACGCAACGAAACAAACTCCTGATCCAGATACGACCGCTCGGTCGTTCCGAGAGTTCCGCTGGCAGACTGCGTCGCCAGCTCACGCATACGAGACAGCAGGCTTCCGATCGTTGCCGCAGCACCGTCCGCCACCTGCGTCAAGCTGATACCGTCTCCGGCATTTCGATTAGCCTGATTGATACTGCGGATCTGCGCCCGCAAGGTTTCGGACACGCCCAATCCGGCGGCGTCATCCGCCGCACGGGTAATCCGCAAGCCCGACGACAACCGTTCGACTGAACGGCCCAATTGGGCTTGGTTGATCGCAAGGTTCCGCTGGGCTGCCAGAGACGCAACGTTGGTATTGACTACTAATGCCATGACGTACTTCCTCCTGAAGCTGTCTCACTACTACCGAGATCGCCGGCGTCCGTGCCAACGAGGTGGGAACCAGGTTTCGAAAGAATGTGCGCCCATCCCTCCTGCGCCTTGTTACCCTATTGATGTGTCCTTATCGGTCACCCATCGGGAAGACTTAAGTGCTTCAAGATGAACAGGAAATATCTGCAACGGGAGGCATTCCATGCTGCTGACCCATATCCGACACGAATGAACACTAGGCAGCGATACTGGTGTCGGCGAGCCGAGGCAATAATTCATATTCCAGGAGATCGGCGACACGGATGGCGTCCGTGTTGGTTCGTGCCCCTAAGAGTTCCTGGATCCACGGCAGTAACGGGGCCGAACTGAGCCCCTCGACGCCCTGGGCATGCCCGGCTTCCAGCATCTCGGTGTAGTCAGCCAGACGCCCGAGCCAGGCATCGATGCTGGCCACCTGGCCGATCCCCGAGCGCAACGGAGTCAGCAAACCCTGCCCGTCGACCCGTAGTTGAGTTGCAAAACGGGTGATCGCTTGCTTGGCATCGGTGATGATGGTGTGTAACGACTGCGACACAGCCTGTATCGCACCCGCGGCATGGGCTGGCTGGTTGAGAAACACAGACGTCAAATCACGATCGCTGACGGATCTTCCTCCCACTGTCAGAGACGTCACAATGCGGTGCCGAGCATGTGCCTCGTCGCTCAGAACGGCCAGTGCGTTCAGCAGAGAGGCCTCATCCGGGACCTGCAATTGTTCGCCATCAAGGGTGATATGCATAATCAGACTCCTTTAGAAAAGTTCGGCACGGGTCCGCCGCTACTGTTACGCCGAACGGACCATGGAAAGAGGCCGTCCTTGTGTTGAAGCGACGACTCCCTGTGGGTTGTTGAACGAACGGAAACTGGATGCGACCAGCAATAGCCGTTTCTGCCAGCGCCGATAGGAGGCCAGACGGGATTGCGCCATATCAGTGAGCCCCTGCCCGTCGTCATTGTGCGTATCCCTCACCAGAGCCACGGCCAGGGACGCGGTCGCCGGAGACTGCAAACTGAGCGCGACGATCGCCTGTCGTGCCCTGTTCTCATTCTGATGTGACGCTTGAAGGCTTTGAATCGGCAACGGTCGTTTCCCTGTCAGACGAACCAACTCTTCAGCCTGTGAGACGAGCTTGGCTGCGAGCGGAGTGAGATGCTCCAGCAGGGCGAGAACCTCCACCCGATCGGGGGAAGGTTCCGGATCCATCGGCACCAGACTTGGCTGGCCGGTAAACTGTTCATACCAGAACCGACGCCAGAAACGGCCGTACCATCTGACCAGTGCATCCTCCCGGCCGGCATAAAGTTCCGTCCCTCCCAAACCGTCCTCATCGACTCGGGAGCGGTAGATTCTGATACCTGTCGTTCGTGCAGGAAAGTCAGCGCCGGTCAGCACGTGCAGACACAGCATCGCGATCTGCTCCGGGACAAGCCGATCCTTGCAGGCGTGGTGTAAGCAGACCTCATCGAAGCCACACGGGGCACAGCTCATCTCCGGTTGCACCATCCAATGACCGGGGCCGTAGGGGCCAGTCTCGCGAAAATCGACATGCCCGACTGAGAGGTCCACGACTGGAATGCCCACACCGACGGCCAGATGCATGGGGCCGGTGTCGTTGGTCAACAACAGTCGGCATTGTGCGAGCACGGCGGCGAGTTGCGGCAACGTCGTACGCCCGACCGCGTTGCACAGGGGGGCGCAGCCACCCGCCTGGCGAAACGCAATTTGTGCGGCGTCAATCGCTTTGCGTTCCGCTTCCGTTCCGATCAACACATAGCCGACCTGTGTCTGCCGGCTGAGAGCGGCCAAGGTCTGCCCGAATAATTCTGGCCGCCAGGCTTTCATCGGATCACTGGCGCCGACCTGAACCGCCATCCAGGGCAGCTCCTGCCCACCCTGTGCGGCGAGAAATTCACGCGCCCATTGCGCGGTGTTCGCAGGGATGTTGAGCGTCAACGGCGCAAACGGTCCGGTCCCGCTCCCGCCTAACGCGTAAATATCTACCAGATTAAAGTGATTGAACCGACGCTGATTGTGTACATCCGTGAGATACGCCATCCAGGGATTATGAATCGTGACATCGCCGTCCTTCGGGGCTGAAATACCGCGAAGGTCTTTGGCACCGACGTAGGAAGCCAGCAGCCCGCTCCGTCGATTGAATGTCAGATTGACGACCCGGTCATATCCAGACTCCAGCAACGGCGCCGCCCACTCGGTCATACCGCGGTAGAGGGCCACCACATCCTGCACTTGCGCGCGACTCTCGTCGACGAGCCGATGAAAGTCGTAGTCGATGATATGGCGGAGGTGCGGCAGCAGTTTCGCGATCGGAGCAAACCGTGAATCCACGACCAGATCGACGGCGGCGCCAGGCCATTCGTGCTGTAACCGTTGCAGCAACGTGCCCATCTGCACGAGATCGCCCATGCGGGTGATATTGATCAGAAGGACACGCTTGCTCATAAGAGGTCCCGCGTTTCGCTACGGTATTCATCCAACATTAAGAGCATCAATTCTTCGCGATCCAGTGTGGCCGTCGGGCCCTTGCGGCGAATGTGTGCCGCCACATCCTTTAACTCGACCCGCTGCCCGGCGGGAAACGCCTTCAGCAGCGCTTCGAGCGGAGCATCCCCGGCGCAACGCGTCAACAATGTTTCCTGTTGTCGATCACCTCGGAGCACGGCCCCGATTCTATCTGGCTGCGACAATCCGATCTGCGCCAACAGGTCTCGCATCCGATGCACGTAGGTATGAGCATTCAACACGCGTGTGCGGGCGGCATCGGTTATGGCTCGTCGAGCCGCCGCATCTCCCAGCCACTGCTCTACCAATCCGGGAACGTCACCGAAGTCACGAAACGAGATCATCTCTCGGTCGGTGAAGAAGTCCGGTAATTGGGATCGATGATCGACCAACTGAAACGCCCCACAGGCGGCCAGCTCAAAGGTGCGAGGATTTACAAAATCCGCCTGGGGATCAAGCCCTGCGCCGGTCGTCGAATGGAGGTTGAGATTGAGGGTTGTCGCATTGAACACCTTCATACAGGTGTCCGTGTCGATCCGCGCACCATTGCGTTGCACAACGGACCGGAGATCCTCGGCCCCCTCCCACTCATTACCCCAGATCTTGAAGGTCCAGGGATGGCCAAGAAGCGCCGGAAAGAGGTGCCGACGATTCGCATAACCCGCACCGACGAAGGAGAGATCCGCACCATAAATTGCTCGCTCTTCCGGCGATAGATCCAGCGGTCGATGCAGCTCAGGATCCGCGGCCATGGGCAGGAAACTGACCTGTCGTGCGCCGGCCTGGCGGAAGGCGTCCAGACAGGCTCCCTGTTGAAACACAAACCAGTATTCATACCCGGGCGCCATCTGTTGCCAATAAGTGAGGTGGCGATAATTCTCCACGAACCACATCGCTGTCAGAAACTTCTTCTTGCGGAGATGTTCGAGGACGGGCAACGTCAACGGGGCCTGCGCGAGAGATAACACGAGATCAGGAGGTGACTCCGCCAGAGAAGCCACGGTCCATTGGCTCAACACTTCCGCCAAACGACCTTGCATCATTTGACGGTTGCGTACGTCCTTGAGAGCCCCCATCACCTCATAACTTGACGCGTGTACGCTGTGATCGATCCACTGCACCTTGTGGCCGAGCGTTTCCAGCGCTCGTTTCACATAACGCGCAATCGGGAGCGAGCCTCCGTAAATCGGTCCGACGAGCGCAATCGTGAGCTGGCCCCCCGCCTGACTGGCAATGCCGCGACGCAAGGCCTCTTCGAAGGCGCGGTGAAAGGTCGAGTCGGCCTGTGCCGCCGGAGTATAGGAGAGGCAGCGTACGGGACGTCCCGTCCGGCTCAATGTTTCGGCGATGTGGACCGGTGTTCCGGTCAGCCAGAGAATGTTGTCACTGCACGCGTCAAGCGGCCGCGCTACGAGCACATCATGAAATTCATCGAGGTCGGGGATCACCACCGCCACGACGATATCCGACGAGAGTTGTTTCCGAAGTGCCTCGACGTGGTACAGCAGTCCGACTCCGGCGACGACGACGGTTTCACCTTCCCTGCAAGCCGCTGCCTGAGTGTGGGCCCAGGTTTCCGCTTCGCGCAGTGGATCATACGCACTGTGAACCCACCGGCCTGAACGGCGTGCGGAAGGAACTCCGCTCCGGGAGGATTCGACTGCGAGCACTCCCCCGGCAGACGCCTTCACTGCCGCGGCGAGCGGCTGATCTCGCCTAGCCAGCCGATTGAGGTTGTCGTGAAAGATGCTCATGCGGCCACCGATTCGCACAGTGAAGGAGTGAGGCGGCGCCACACTGCCGCGCGTGAGTCCCCGTCTGTCTTCTGTCCGAAGGCGTCCTCAAACATCGTCCCCCAATGATCCATACGATTCCTCCAGAGGGTCCATCCAGGCACGGCTTGGCGCCGGCCCTCGCACATCAATGCGACACTTTCCTGAATCGGCCAGCTGTCGGGTTGAGTCTGCGTGGTGTGTTGATATACCCAGTGCCCTTCTCCATAGGGTCCGGTCTCATGCACCCGGGCGCGAGAAAAATAGAACCCTAGAGCCTGGCATCCCATCAACGTGCCCAAATGAAGTGGCCCCGTGTCGGCCCCGATGACCCATCGACATCGGTGCAAGAGCAGCATCAATTGCCCCACGCTGGTGCGGCCCGTGGCATCCCAGACGCGGCCTTGGAGTAACGTTGGAAGTGATTGGAGAATGGCCTGGCCGGTTTCGCGCTCATGGCCGCTTCCGATCAACACCACCTGGGCTTCGTCCGCGTATGACAACAAGGCGCGAATCCACTGCCCCCATGTGGAGGGCGCAATACAACGATCCGCTTCCCCTGCCCCTGTGACGAGCCCGATCCACAGCCCCGGCCGCTCACCGATCGGAGCAAGGTCTCCGGGGAGAGCGATTGCTGGAGGGGAACATCGCGGCGCCTGGCCTTGTGGTTTGACCCCACTCATGCCGCACCAGGCATCGGCCAGATGGACTCGATTATCACCACGCTCCTGAGCGATCTGTCGGAGATACTCGGCCCAGGGACGCATGTAGACAGCGGAGTGTCCCTCATGCTCAGTTCGTGTACGGTCCGTGGCAAAGAGATGCGTGAGCAGATGGCTCCGGCTGTGTTGATTCAAGGGATACACCTGATCGTATGCACGCTCGCCAAGCGACGCGAGATACGTCTGTGCGGCACGTAAGATGTCTCGAGGATTGTCCGCCCATTGGTCGGCCCAGGAGCGCCATTGTGCACCATCCCAGGGGATGACACGACCGATGTTCCGCGCTCCGCTAAGGACCGCCGCCAAGGGGGCTGCGCAGAGCACATCAAAAGACGTCTCCGGATGTCCTGCCTGGAGCGCCTGGAGCGCGGGAAGCGACTGCACCAGATCACCTAATCTGGCGATTTGGACAAGTAATGCGCGGCGGTCTGCTGTCGGGTCATGCAGCATGATCGGGAACCACGCTGGACTCGGGTTCAGCTAGTTGCTTCGCAAGTTCCTCCATTCCTTCGAATGTCGGTGCCAAAACAAGCAGGCGTTCATATTCGCGCTGCGCGTCTCCTCGCCGTCCGGATCGCAACAAGACTCCCGCCAACGCAAAACGCATGGCGACGTTACCAGGATTGCGAGCGAGAAACGTGGCCAGGCGAGAACTGACCACATCCCACCGTTCAAGCACCGTTCCGCACTTGAGCATCCAATACATGCATTCTTCGTCATCCGGTTCGTTGGCGCAGAGCGCCACCGCGTGCGACCAGGCTGTCTCGGCCCGGTTGTCACCCATCGCAGCCATCACGATGCCCAAGGTGGCTTTGCGTGAATCACCACCGGAGACCTTGGCTTGTTCGAAGGCACGCTCGGCTTCCGCATAATTGGTGTGTTGCATGGCCACGATTCCACGCAACAGCCAGCCTTCGCCGTGTGAAGGGTCATCTTTCAACAAGGCCGTCAGGTGGAGGTCTGCCTCATCCAATGCGCCTGTTTCCAGTGCCTGTCTTGCCAACCCGACGCGAGCGGGGGCATCCTCCTCAAGGGTGAGGATACGCCGCCAGAATGGCATCGCCAGTTTGGGTTGGCCTGTCGAGAAACAGACCAGCACCCCCCAACGCAAAATCCAGGGATCGGCGGGCCACTCATCCACGCGCGCGAGGAAGGCGGAGACGGCATTGAGGTCGCGACTATGGGCCACCCGTTGGAGGTCGGCCAGGATCGCTCGTTGTGCTTTGGTCGTCGGGTCGGCAATCGCGTGAAGCTGGTAGCTCAACATACCGTCATTGACATACGTGTGCAGGGCATATCCGTCTTCAAAATGTAGAAGATCCTCATCCGCCAGCCACCAACAGGCAGCCCAGCGCTCCCGGAGGCGCCGCCCGTTGTCGAGGTCATGTGTTTTTCTGCCCGGCGTCTTGCTTTCCAGATGATAGAGCACACTGTTGGGTTGATAGACGATCTTCCACTCTTTTTCCCGGATCTTCAGACAGAGATCGACATCCTCAAACCCGTTTCGATAGCCTTCGTCGAATCCATCCACCTGCTCAAAAACGCGACGGCGCACGAGCATGCAGGCGGCGGTGACGCACTGCAATTCACGCCGCCTGTTCACACAGGCTGCCTCGGCGCGACCGCCACGATACATATGGTAGGGCATCAAACATTCGCGTGAGAATGCCACACCTGCATGTTGGATCGAGCCGTCTTCGAACAGCAGTTTACTGCCTACCACCGCCACATCCGGATGACGACGAACCTCTTCAACCAAGGCCGACAACCAACCTTTCAAAGGAATTGTGTCATTATTCAGAAACACCAGGAATTCGCCGCGCGCCGCCCGCGCGCCCTGATTACAGGCCTTGGCAAAGCCCAAATTTTCGGCATTCCGGATCACCCGGACATCGCCGCCTAACTGGCCTAGAAACTCAGCGGTACGATCGTTCGAGCCGTTGTCCACGATGAGCACTTCATATTCCACGCCCTCGGTGACCTTGGCGAGAGCCATGAGGCATTGCTCCGTAAGCTCGGCCTTGTTCCAGACAGGAATAATGATCGAACAGGCATACGATGGTTTCTTCGTTCGCCCCCTCAGCTCTGCAAGATGATGTCGTTGTGCTTCCAGCAATTTCGGCTGGGCAGCTGCGTATGGAAAGTATTTGCGATAAATAATGTCCGTAGTGCGGCAGAACGCATCGTGATCGTGACTCGTCATCGATGAGCCGTCGGTTCTCCAGGTAAACTCTGCGGTCGTCTGTGCGATATGCGCAAACGGATACACCGTGGCGAGCCTGATCCAGAGATCCCAGTCTTCATGGACGAAAAGACTTTCGTCGAACATACCCACCTCATCGAGGCAGGATCGGCGATGCATCAGGCAGAGCACCGGAATATAGTTTTGCACCAGCAGACGCTTGGCATCGAAGTCATAGGAGTAAGGCCGGTCACGGCTCACTTCGCTGACCTCGGCCCCCGTTTCTTGCTCGGAGATACGCCAGGCATCGGTGTAGACCACCTGATGGGTTCCGCATTCGAGAAACATCACGAGGGTGCCCAGGTGATCGGGCAGGAAGCGGTCGTCGTCATCGAGGTAGGTTACGTAAGTCCCGGTTGCATGGCGAAGACCCGTGTTCCGCGCGGCTGCCAGCCCTCGGTTGTGATCATGATTGACGAGCGTCATCCGTCCGGCACGGTTCATCTCAGCGACCACGGATTCGACCGGAGTCGTGCCGTCATTGACCACAATCACTTCGAAATCCTGGTACTGCTGGGAGTTGAGACTGTGCAAGGCCATGCGCAACCGATCCGGTCGGTTGTAGGTCGGCACAATCACCGATACCATCGGTCTTCGTGTGAACGGCATCGGTCGCGTCCCTGTGGCCGCCGTACGACGGCAGGCCCAGACCTGATAGATCGGCATGAGTGTCTTGGTCCGATAATCATGGGTCGTGGCCGCCGGGAGATACCGGAGAGAAGGCACTTCGATCGGAATGCGTTCCAACCCCAAATGGTGAAAGCCGCCGTCTGCCAAAAGTTGCCCCAACTGCTGCTCCGTGACCCAATCCTCCACCGGCTGATTCGGCGGAGCGATGCGTCTCCATTCTTCCCACACATCCCCGCGGGGAGTTGTCAGAATGAGATAACCGTCACTCGTGAGGAGCTGGGCTAGTTGAACGACGAACCCTGGTTTCTGTGGATAGGGAACATGTTCGATCACTTCGGAACAGAGCACGACATCGAACGGTTTGAAGTCCTGCCTGGCCAACACCGTTTCGGGTGTGCCCGCCTCGAAGCGAATGTGAGGAAACATCCGACGCGCATGCTCAACCACGCCGGCTACCGGCTCGATGCCCTCACAGGTTCCATAGACTGCCGCCAGATTCGTCAGCCACCCCCGGCCACAACCCACATCGAGAATCCGTAGCGTGCGACCAGGAGTCTCGCGCCGCGTCTGTCGCACGACATGTTCAAGGAACGACGCGATCTTCGACCAACGCGCCGCTTCATCGGCGTTCGGTTCGGGTGTCGACCAAGCCGGCTTGTTGACGAACAGGTCTACATAAAAGGCATTCTGATCCATAGGCACCTTATGTGATGGGTGGGAAATCGGTGCAGCCGTCGGTAACCGTGTGGCGGTCGGCAAGGATGGGGATGCCGGCATCGAAACCCTGGTCTGGGTTGCAGATGAGGCGTGTGCCTGTCCCGACAAGCCATAGTCAGGGGCCTGTCCGGTGCGAATCCACTCCAACGTCCCTTGCAGGCGTCGTTCGGCTGTGTGATACCGCTTGATCTTGCTCTGTGCGCGCTGAGCCAGGGTCTGGGCACATGCGCGATCATGCAAAATCCGGTCGATCTGCTCGGCCAGGGCTGAAGGATCATCCTGGGGGAAGAGCAGTATCTCTGTCTCCGGTTCGAAGAGTCCCTTGTTCTTGGGTTGCCCGGGAATGTCCCAGGAGATCACCGGCCGGCCGGCCGCCATGGCTTCAATGACCCGTCCGCCATAAAATTTGGCGAGACTCGGCAAGTTCACGATGGCAGGCCATTGAGCCAGTTGCCCCATCCATTCCATGAATTCGGCGAGGCGGATCTGTTGCAGCGACTGGGCATACTCTCGAATGGCCTCGTCGGTGACCACATGGCCTTCTGCCAGATATTGGGCTGCAACTTGCTGCAACTGATCGAACAATTGCTGGTTTTTGGTAGGAGGCTGAGCCCCTTTTGCGCAATGCAGGCGGCCGCTCAGTGACGGCTCACTGATCCAATGCTGCCGTCGTCCATAGGGCGTTCCATGGAACACGGCCTGTGGCCGGGTCGGACTACCGATGGAGGAAACAATGAAGCGTTCAGGAACCATCGGTGGCCACCAGAGCACGTTGGCGAATCCCCGCGCCTGGAGCTCATCGGCATCCTGCTCGTCCGGCGCCAGCACATGGGTCAAATAGGGAAGTTGCGCCTCCAATTGCGATGGACGCAGCTTCAATTGCGGAGCCCAGGCGTAGTCCTCCGCATCGTAGCGAAGCGACTCCATGAGAACGCCGACTCGCACCGGCGCCAATTGAGCGACCCATTCCAGCGTCGCTTGATCAAGAGGCGTATGAATCAACCACAGCCACACTTGATCGAAGTGCTGACCAGCAAGAGCTTTCTTGGCATGGTAGACCCATGATGCAGGCGTCGAGCAGGCGTTCTCGGCGATCGCCGGCACGGTGACACACTCGACGCCATTCGCCCGCAACCCTTCCTGCACACCGAAGGCTGCGCTATAGGTCCAGGGGCGCGCAGTGGCCCAGGTCTGAAAATCCAATTGAATCAACAGGGCTCGTTGTCGAGGAGCGGCGACAGAGGCTCTGGAAAGAGCCGACGCAGTCCGGGCCTGTTCGCCTGGTTCCGATCCCCTGGGCACAGCCACACTCGCCGGTCGGCTTCGTTGTTCCCGCCAGCGTTGAAACTCAGGATCCACTGTCAGGTCCCGGCGAATGAGATGAGCAGGAATACGATCCTCGGAACAACGCACCGTCGACATGTCAAAACGTTCCCAGCAAGTGCCGCGTTTTCTCACCGCCCAGCACCCTGCCACTTGGGACACGTCACCGAAGAGTTCGCCCACGGCTAACGTGACGCCGGGATGATATTCGTACCCTGACCGCGGATCACGAATGTAGTCCGACTCGATCTGAGTGCGGGCATAGGTCTGGTCGATTTCGAATGATTGACGTTCCAGATCGTCACCGCATAAGACGCCCCCATCCTTAATCAGGCCTCCGGCTGCCTGAATATCAGCCAGCACTGCCGCATAGGAGTGGTCGCCGTCGACAAAGACGAGATCGAAATAGTTCCGTGGAAGGGCCGGCAATATGGCCGTAGCAGACCCTCTCAGAGGCAAAACCAGTCCCGCATGGCCGGCAGTGGTGATGTTATGCAGAAACAACTCATAAATCGTATCGTTGGCCAACGCTTCGGACATCTCGCGGTATACGGCTGCGTCCGGCCGCTTTGTCACATCGAAATACGGCTTCCAGGGATCGACGCAGACGACACGGCCGTTGGCTCCATGATGTTGGGTCAATGCCTCGGCCCACGTAATGGCTGATCCACCGGCCCAAGATCCTACCTCAAGAATATGAAACGGACCCGCACCCTGCCGAGAGGCTTCGAGCCGTACCAATTCCTGCATCACTACGTGACGAAGCGGAAGTCCTTGGGACGCCCACATCACCCGGCCGAAATAGGGGCGGTGCTGCTCGCGACAGAATTGGTAATACTCAACGTCAAGCGGAGTGACTCGGTTTGCCTCATTCGCGCCTTGCGACATACAGCTCCCTTACGGCTGTGACCGATCGTTCGGACGAACCACGTCGGGGTATTCCGGATTCATCCAGCCCTCAGCCGGCTCAATGGCCATGTTGGCTCGGAATTCTTCACGCGGCAGATAGGGATACATATCCTCGATGGGCGTCTTCCATCCGAAGATCCTGGGCTCGTAGGTGTGGAATTCATGCATGTCCACATCACAGACCATCGGCCCATCGAACTGCAGCACCTCTTCAATTTTTGCATCCATCTCAGCATGGTTGCGGATGGCGACTGTCTTGATCCCGTAGGCCTGCACGATCTTGAGAAAGTCCGGGGGGGTGTAGCCCTTCGGCCCGCAGGCTTCCGCGCGGCCCTGAAAGTTCGTCTCCTGGTACGCTTTGGTGATGCCGTAAATGTGATTATTGAGAATGAAGGTTTTGACTTTGACGCCGTAGTTGATGAAGGTCTGCAGTTCCTGGGGATTCATGTTGAAGCCCCCGTCCCCGATCGTACAGACCACTTGACGGCTTGGCGCGGCAAACCAGGCGCCCATCGCACCGGCGAAGGAGAACCCCATGGGCGAGTTGCCGTTGTTGGTCAGGTTTCGTTGGCCGTACTTGGTTTCAAACGCGTGATTGCTTACAACGATATTGCCGCCGCAATCCCCGACCAGAATATCCGTGGCGCCCATCTTCTCGGACAGACGTCGCATGAATGCATAGGGGTGTACCCGCTCGCGCTGGTCGAAGAACTCGGGCCGAACAGGATCGTACTGTCGTTTCCACTCCATCACCCGTTCTGTCCACCCCGAATAATCCGGCAGCGGCTTGCTGCGTCGATCGAGGGCGGTCAGCAGGCGCTGGGTGAACACTTTCGCATCGCAGAGAATGTTGACATCGAACGGCACCTGCTGAAACTTCCGCTGCACCATGGCTGGATCGATTTCCACCAAGAACTTTTTGGCCTGGCGCGCAAAACTCTGTACATTTCCGCCGGTAATGCGGCCGGAGATACGGCTGCCGATCGAGAGCAGCACATCGCTGTTCTGAATGCCGAAATTGCGGCCGGCTCCTCCATACGTGCCTACCCGACCGCCATAATTGTCATAGTCCGAGCTGATCACGTCCAATGCATTCCAGGTCGGAAAAACGGGGACATTCAGTCGCCGCCCCAAGGTGCGCACATCATCCTGGGCATCCGCTAGGCGCACTCCGCCCCCGACAAGAATCACCGGTCGTTCAGCACGTTGCAGCGCGTCAATGAGTCGGGTGATCTGTTCGTCGACCACTGTCACATCAAAACTCACAGCAGCCGGCGGCTCGAAGCCAACGAGTTGCTTCGCGTCGATCTTGCTCTTTTGAACATCAAGGGGAATATCTAAGAGCACCGGTCCAGGCCGTCCTTCCTGGCAAAGCCAAAGAGCTTTCTCCAGCTCATACCGGACGTCTTCAGGCTTAAGAATCATTTTGGCGTACTTGGTCACCGGAGTCGCCATTGCCACGATATCCGTTTCCTGGAATCCGATCTGACGGATCGAGGGATCAGGCCGGAGGAATCGGGAATTAATCTGGCCGGTGAGAAACACGCACGGGATCGAGTCATAAAAACAATTGCCCATCGCAGTCAGGAGATTCATGCCGCCCGGTCCGCTGGTCGCGATGGCAACACCAGGCACACCTTTTATCTTGGCGTACGCTTCGGCGGCGAACCCCCCGGCCTGTTCATGCATCACCGCGACGTATTTCGTCGCGTCCGTCCGGGTGAACGCATCGATCAGATCGCCGTTGGCGGCCCCATACACGACGAACATTCGGTCGACCCCGCGTTCAGCCAATGTCGTGATGATGTAATCTGCAACCTTGATGATGGCCATTCCTTTCCCCCTGTGTTCCGCTAGGCCGCTGTATCGGCCACGACATCGTGATGACGCCGCCGCACCTGGTGCCGGCACATGTCCGTCACATGGGTGGCGACCTGCGCCCCGAATGTCTGCTGGAGCATGTGCAAGTAATCCGGATGGGTAAAGTACTCGAGAAAAGCCCGATCCCTGAACGCCAGCACCTGTGTGGCAGTCAGACTGTCGGTCGGCAAGGGGCAACATTCATAGGCATGCTGCGAATAGCCGATCCAGCCTGGACCGTCCTGGTCATCCGGCAACGCCCAATGCTTCTGCTTTGCCAGCTCGTAGAGCGGTGAGCCCGGGTAGGCCATCGCGCAGTAGAAGTTGGCCCACTCTGTATTAAGTGTACGGGCCAAGTCCAAGGTCGTGCGCATGCTGTCCATCGTGTCATCGGGCAGGCCGAAGATGTAGTTGGCCGCCACATGTATGCCGTAGGAGCGGATCTTGTCGACGGTGGCCACAATATCGCGCTCACCGAAGCGCCCCTTTTCGACGCCGTCCCGAACATGTTGGCTTCCGGATTCGATGCCGAGCCCCAGCCAGGTAAAGCCGGCTCGGGCTAGCTTGGCCAACACTTCGTCTTGCACGCTGTCTACCCGGGCATAGGCCCAGATGTTGAGCCGATAGCCTCGTTCAATAATGCGATCGCAAATACCGATCACATGCCGTCGATTCAACACAAACATTTCGTCCGGGATCTTGATGTTACTGACGCCATAGTCTCTGACGAGCCGGTCGATCTGAGCGATGACGTTATCCGGGCTCCAGGTCCTCAGCATGGCTGTGGAAAACGGCGCATTGATACAGCAAAACGAACAGGTGAAGGGACAACCGAGACTGGTCTGCAGCGATGCGTAAGGGGCCCGTGCCTCCAGATGGCCGAAGCAATGCCAATTGTGGGCGCGATACCGGGTCATATCGAGCAGATCCCAGGCCTGTCCCGGCAGCTGGCGATCCAAATTCGTCAGGAGTGGTGCGCGATCATTCCCGACCGGCACACCGTTCTCCATGTGCCATAAGCCGGGCACCTCGCGGAGCGAATGTTGCGGTGCACGTAACGCGATCAGCAGTCCCAGGATTGTGGCCGGACCTTCTCCCTGACAGACGTACCTATACGGTTCTTCCAGGAGCGTGCGTTTCGGCAAGGCCGACGGATGTGTGCCCATGACCAAGGTGGGAACGTCACTCAAGGCATTGAGCAGTTCACAGACTTGTCGCCCGGCAGGCATACACTGCGTGGACGCCGATGGTTGCTGCCCATAGATCACAAATACGGCGAGTCGAGGGGCGACGGCCGCGATGTGTTCCGCCGTTTGCTGATGAGTCAATCCCTGCGCTTCTGCATCGAGAATGGCAACAGAGCAACCCTGTTGCCGGAGAAACGTGGCGATTAAGCCGGACCAGACAGGCGGTTCGATGGCGGCAAAGTCACGGCTCAGCGATTGATAGACCGCGACCCGGCTGGGCGGGGTGACCAACAAGACGTCAAGCGGCTTGGACACGGCAACCTCTCAGTGACTGGGCAAACTCGATCGTGCGGGACAGCCCTTCGTAAACATCCTCTTCCCGCCCGCACGTGGCCAGACGGATGAACGACGCATAGGCGCTGCCAAAACTTCGGCCCGGTGTCACGGCCGTGTGGTGTTCGTCCAACAACCGTTGGCAAAAGGTCATGTCGTCGAGCCCGCTACGACTAATGTCCACGAACAGATAGAATCCGGACTCCGGCTTGTGGCAGCTAAGGATCCCGGAACGATTGATGCGGTCATGGCACACTCCGAGGAGGCGAGCTCCCCGAGTCCGGATCTCATCGGCGTAGGTATCGAACACCGTCAGACCGGCCAAACAACCTAGCTGGGTGAATATCGGCAGACACGAATAGAGGGTCGAATTCGAGAGCGCCAGTTTTTCGGCGACGGCTTCATGGGCAAAGGCATATCCGGTTCGAAACCCAGGGATCGAAAAGACCTTCGAAAAAGAAGAGATCGCAACGACATGCCTGGCTTGGGCCGACGCGAGAGTACAGAATGAACGGTCGAAGGTCAGGTCAGCGTAGGTTTCATCGCTCAACAGCCAAATTCCGGCTTCTTCACACCGTCCCGCGAGTTCTCGCAGCAGTGCTGAGTCGTAGACGGCTCCCGTAGGATTGTTCGCGTTATTAACGATCACCGCCCGGGGTTCAGCAGCCAAAGCGGTATCGATGGCGTGTCGTGACAAATGAAATCCGTCCCGCTCATCCAACCGCACCGGCCTGACCTGAATGCCCTGATGGGTGGCGGCAGCCCAGTAAGAGGGAAACGCAGGTGTGAACAGCACCACCTCGTCCCCCGGATTGCAGGTGATATCCAGGAATTGGTGAATCAGGAGATTGGCCGGACTCATGACGACGTGCGCGTCAGTCAACGCCTGGCCCGTTAACGAAGCATATCGATCGGCAAGCGCCGCGCGCAATTCTTTCACCCCCGCCGTCGGCGCATATCCGAGATGCTGTTCTCGGAGGGCCTGTATGGCGCTGTCGACAATGGCGCTCGGCGGCGCGAGGCGAGGATTGCCGAGTTCCAAGTGATAGATCCGATGCCCCTGCCGTTCCAAGACTTGAGCCCGATCCATCACCCGAAACATCTCTTGCCCGATTAAACGTGCCCCGCGCGCGGAAAAGTTCAATCCATGCGCAGTCTGTGGAATGGGTTCTGTGTGGTGGGCCATTACAACATCGATCCTTGTGTCTGATGAACCGGTGATGCCGGGAAATAGGCTGAGGTGTCTTTCCATGTCGCTCGAAAGTGCGCCAGGCGTTCCGGTGTTCCGATGTCATACAGTGGGCTGGCTGTGACGAAGCCATAGCAGGGTTCGGTGATGAGTCGGGGAAAAAGTTCACGCTCCAACGACCAGGCAGCCGTCGTCGGAAACAGCGTCTCAACAGTACGATCAAACACATAGATGCCGGCGTTGTGGTATCCCGCTGTCCGAGCGCGCGGCTTTTCGACCATCGACAGGACGCGATCGTCTTCTCCAAGCGTCACCGCTCCGGTGTCCACGCGCGAGTCGGCTGGTGTAAGCGTCATCGTTGCGCGAGCGCGTTTCCTGGCATGAAATTGCAACAGTCGATCCGGGTTGATTTCGCACAATGAATCACCGTTCAGCACAAGAAACGGATTGCTCCGAACCAGTGTCATGGCTTTCGCTGCTGCACCGCCCGTTCCCAGAGGAGCAGGATCGCGGACGAACAGGGTTTCATACCCACCCCGGTGGCGGCCAAACCACTCCTCGATCATCTCCCCCATATACCCGGTGCTAAAGATGAATCGACGTGCCCCGTGGCGTAGGAAGTGTTCGACGAGCAATGACACAAACGGCCGGCCATGAACCTCCGCCATCGATTTCGGCCGGTCCGCCACCACCGATTGCAGGCGGCTGCCGAGGCCTCCACACAGAATGATCACATCGCAATCCGCCACCTGCCCCATCTTCACGCTGCCTTTCCGATCAACGCGGTCTTCAGACGGGAGGCCATATCGGCCGAGGTCTGAGCCCAGACGTCGTCGAGCATGAGATGATCCTCCTGATAGAACACGATCTGTGTGCCCAGACCTTCAAATTTGAATGGAACCTGCAACAAGCCGGGCAGGGCCCCTCGAATGCGTTCGTGGTCCTCCGGCTTGGCAAACAGCAGCATAAATCCACCGCCCCCGGCGCCGAGTAATTTTCCACCCAATGCACCGGCCGCTCTGGCTGCTGTGTAGATCTCATCGATCGCCGGCGTCGTGATACGCGACGTCAAGCGCCGTTTGAGCATCCAGGCTTCGTGTAGCAAGGTTCCAAATGCGGACAAATCGCCGCTACCGGTGAGAATGCCGATGCCTTCTTCCACCATCTGCAGCATGGCAAACAGTTCGGCTGTGCGTTGCTTCGTGCAATCGATCTGCTCGCGCGCCACTTCCGAGGCAATGCGGGAGAATCCCGTGAAGTAGAGTTGCAGGTGGCTCTGGAAGGCGGCCAGCCGGTCGGGCTGCATGATGATGGGGGTATGGCCGATCTCTCCATTCTGAAAAAACGTGGCCTTGCAGAGACTGCCATGCGCCGCGAGGACCTGATCCTGACACCCGACGGCTTCGCCGAGCACGTTCTGTTCGACATGGATGGCCGCCTGCGCCAACTGTTCCTTACTGGGCATGATGTGTTGAAGAGCATAGAGGGTATGGAGCAAGCCGACGGTGAACGACGAGCTGGATCCCAACCCTGTGCGGGCAGGCAGGTCTCCGTCATGATGAATCTCCAGGCCGTCGTTGATATTGAGATACTTCAGCACGCCACGAACGGCGGGATGCTCGATCTCGTCATTATTCTTCACATGTTCGATGCGTGAATAGGCAATGCGCGTTCGATGTTCGAAAAACGGGGGCAAGCGGCGGCAGCTGATGTAGCAATATTTATCGATCGTCGTGGCGAGCACAGCCCCGCCATGCTCACGAAACCACACGGGATAGTCAGTGCCGCCACCGAAGAAGGACATTCGAAAAGGCGTACGGCTGATAATCATCGCTGCCCTCCCCGTCGGCCTGGCATCGAATCAGACATTGGCATATTGACCGGCTTTGATAATCGTGTAGCACTTGATCAATTCACGAATGCCCCGCTCCAGCGACCACTCCGGCGTGAACCCAGTCGTGAGCAGCCGTTGGTTGGACACGATGTAGTCGCGCTTATCCGGGTCTTCGCCGATCGCTGCCTCGAAGGACACGAAATGCGGAATGAGACGCTGGATAACCCGGCACAGTTCAAGTTTCGACAGATTGGCATCGTCCAGCCCCACGTTGTAGGGACGATCTTTCATCTGATCGAAATGGTCGATGGCATGCAGGAACGTCCGCACGACATCTCGGATATGAATGTAGTTGCGCTTGCAGTGCCCCTCGAACACGACCACCGCGCGATCCTGCACGGCGCGCCAGACAAAATCGTTGACCAGCAAATCCATCCGCATTCTCGGAGATACGCCGAATACCGTGGCCAGGCGCAGGGTGATCGCGTTCCCTCGATCCAGCACGACCCGCTCGGCTTTGACTTTCGTCTCGCCATAGAGGCTGATGGGGCGAAGCGGCGACTCTTCCGTACAGGGGACTCCCGGTTGCCCGATTCCATACCCGCTGTTTGTGACGGGGAAAATAATCCGCTGCTGCGGTGACGACAGTTTGCAAAGGAGCTGCACGGCTTCGAAGTTGACGGTATACGCCCCGACTCGGTCCCGGTCGCAGAGTGGCGCCCCGACCAATGCAGCCAATGGAATGATGAGGTCGGCGGTTCGCAGGAGATCGATCAGCAGCCGTTCGTCGCGGCAGTCGCCTCGCACCACCTGAAAGCCCTCGTCGCCACAACAGTCCATCAGACTGTTCTGCCGATACATGAAATTGTCGAGGACGGTGACCCTGTAGCCTCGATCCAATAACCGTCTGCTGAGCACGGAACCGAGATAACCGGCGCCGCCGGTCACGAGCACATGGGGTACGGTTGTCTTCATGATCGAACGGGCTCCCCTCTCCATAAATAGTCAGGAAAATGCGGACATTCCGTCATGCCGCCTCCAGGACGATGCGCGCGATATGAGCCACATCCTGTTCGTTCATGGAGGCGTGATTGGGCAGAAAGAACCCGCAATGATGCACGCGGTCCGCCACCGGGAAGCTGGCTTTCCCGTAGCGGTTCATCCAGAACGGATGGAGCCCCAGATTGCCGGCGGAGAAAATTCTCGTTTCCACCCCTTCTGTGACCAATGCCCGGACGATCCGACGGCGTTGCTCAGTCGAATCGGCGAGTAATCCGAACGAGATACTCGCCACCTTAGAGCCCGCTGGTGGGCGCTGCGTGTAAAACCGGCCACCGAGGTGCTGTAGGTACCGTTCGTGATTGGCCTGTCGTCGCTCGGTCATCCCATCCAATTTGTGAAGTTGTTCGATGCCAATAAACGCATTGAGATCGGTAGAGCGCAGATTGAACCCCGGTTCGTAAAACACAAAGGGGGAATGGAAATCGTCGACCTGGTACTGCGTCACCAACTCCTGATGGCTGCTCCGGTCGAGATCCTTGCTCCAGCCGTGGCTGCGCAGCATCAGGAGCATGTCCGCCAGATGCTTGTCGCTGGTCGACACCATGCCGCCTTCAATCGTGGACATCTGATGGCCGAAATAGAAGGAGAAGCTCGCCATGTCGCCGAATGTGCCGACCTTCTTGCCGCCATATTCCGCTCCGATGGCGGCACAGGCATCTTCGAGCAGGTAAAACCCGTACCGGTCCTTCAGGGCCTGCAGTTCCTGCATGCGATGCGGGACGCCGAGAACTTGAACGAGCAACACCGTGTGCGCGTCATGGCGTTGTAGGAGATCTTCCAGATGGTTCAGGTCGAGGCCGAAGGTGTCAGGATCGGCCTCGCACATGAGGGGTGTGAAGCCAAATTGAATCGCCGGGGCGATCGACGTCACCCATCCGACACTCGGGACGATCACGTTCGTGTTGCGCAGCTTGCCGGAGCGCAGCAATGCGTAATACATCAACAGATTGGCGGACGAACCGGAGTTGCAGTGCACTGAATAGGGACGCCCCAACCATTCCGACCATTGGCGTTCAAAGTCCAGGGTCACCGCGCCTTTGGTGAGGCGAGGATAGGTCCGCAGCCACTCAATCAAATGATCGATATCCTGCCGATCGATCGTGTCCTGCGCGAGGCACCATCGAGGATTGAGCTTGGCACTCTGAGCGTGAAGCGTCATGATTGTCGTCCCTCTGGCCCCTAAATTTGGCCTTCGGCCCTCACAAGCCGAAGTGTGGCACCAAGAGACTAATCAAGATGTATGCCACTGACCTGTGTGACCGAAAAAACAGAAGTGGGTGGATTTCTTGGTATTGCGTGCGGCTAACGGAGAACGACCGGGCAAAAATTTCCTAGTCGTCGGCAACCGCTGCAGTCTAGGCGGACTCGATGGAATGCTTGCGAAGCACGACAGATTCGAGCGTTTTTTGAACTGATCCTCCCCACCCGCGATACTCGATCGTTTCCTTACCATCAAAGCGGAATTCTAGCCCTAGCTGGGTGCCGTCAGCCTGTATTGACACGTTTCGAATGGCCCCTGTCAGATTGTTGACGCGACCGGTGCCGACGATTTCGAACTCGAGTCGCACGAGCATGCCTATAAAAAACTCCTGTACTGGTCGCTGAAGGAGGACGGCACAGCCTGAGGCGCTGAGGTCCATGAGGAGTCCACCGATACGCGTGAGTGGTTCGGCTTGTACGAGAGTTCTGCCGTGTGTCACCGGAGTGAGGACAATCGGTTCCTGTGCCGACGCACGCCCATGCTTGCGAAGCGGGACCTCATCCAGGGTAGTGGGAAAGGCCAGGAGCAGAAACGGGAAGGGTTGCAACTGTGTATTCAACACTTCGGTGCGGTATCCGATCAACTTCCCGTCGTAGACATATCGTAGTCGACAAGACATCCCAGCGGAGCAGGGAATCGGTTGCCCGAGGTGAAACGGCCATTCACAGAGAATCCATTGCCGGTCCCCCCACCCCAGGACCGACGAGCCATATTGCGCTTGCGATTGCTCCTCCGACAGGCTGAGCTGAACGGAAAGGCCGACCGCGAGAATCGAGGAGGGACCACGATGGAGGATCGATGCATTCATGCGTTTTCTTCCGTATGCCACGGGCACATACATGTACCCGCATCCGCTTCATCGGCACAGCCGTCATAAATCTAAAGGAAACTTGGCAATACAAGCCCGACTCCGGTAAAGACCGGATCAGGATCAGCCGATATATTCACTACGGCAATGAAACCGTGCCGGTGTGCCGCTAAGTATGCCATTCGGCCCGAAGGAGTAGGAAAAGCCCGACATGGATTCGACAAAACGCATTCCCCTCGATCAACTCAAGCTCGGCATGTTTATCGTGGGCTTGGATCAGCCCTGGTATCGCACTCCGTTTTTCCTTCACAAATGGCTGGTATCCAACCCCGACGATATCCAACAGCTGAAACGGCATGGCATCCAAGTCGTTACTATCGATATCGAACGTGGAGTGGACACCGCTTCGTCTGTGCTGAGCACGACGCCTGCCGCACCCGCGTCACCTCCTCAGGAGAGTGAGCCTGTTCCGACGGCGCAAAGCGATGACAGTCCCCACACTAGATCGCTGGCGGCGACCTATCGAGAGGCGATGGTCGCCGTAGAACGCGTCTTCACTGATCTTGAAGCCGGTCACCCGCCGAAAATCGCGGCCCTGAAGCCGGTTGTGCGTACATTGTTGGGAAAAATCGTGGCCCAACCGGAATCGATGATGATCCAGTTCTGCCTGGATAAAGTACGACGCTTCGACAGTTCCCTCGCCGCTCATGGCATGGACGTGTGCGTGTTAGCGCTCATCCTGGCGGTAGAAAACGGCTGTTCGGAGGCGGAGCGGGAGACCGTTGGGCTGGGAGCCTTGCTCCACGATGTCGGGTACGTTCGTCTCCCGCGCAATCTGTATCGAAAAGCGACCCCTCTGACCGAGCAGGAACAGATGCTGATGCGACAACATCCGCACCTGGCGTCGACCGTGCTGGCACAAGCGGACGCAATCCCCGATGCGGTGTCACGGATCATTCTCCACCATCACGAATACATCGATGGCAGCGGATTTCCGAAACAGTTGAAACAGGACAGCCTGTCTCCCTTGGCGCAGCTGGTCGGGTTAGCCGATACCTATGACGACCTGCTCACGACGCGGCACGGTCGCCCCGCGCTGTTGCCTCATGATGCAATACGTCAGCTCTTCGTGTTGGGCGCCAAGGGCCGGTATGACAAAACCCTGGTCGAAGTGGCCATCAAGGCTCTCGGCGTGTATCCGCTTGGTAGCCTGATAAAGTTGAATACCAATGAATGTGCCATGGTCATCGGTCTGAATCATGAAGATCGGTTACGCCCGCGGGTGCGAATCATCAAAGGTACCGATGGGGAACACCCGGAGCAGACCATAGACATCGACCTGCAACAGCAAGCCGGCGACCAACCGGTGCGAACTATTCTTCGCGCATTGGATCCGACACAGGAACATGTGGATCTTTCGCAATACCTGGAATTCACGGCAGGGACGCCCTCGTGACACATCGCTCGCAACCGACACGCACGAACGTACCACCGCCTGTCGGAGGCGTGCCGCTTCCCCCGGAGGTACTCGCGCTCCTGTGTGATGCCGTGCCATTAGGCATCTGTCTCCTCGGCGCCGATCAGACCATCGTCTTCGTCAACCGCACGGCCACACGTCTATTTCGTCAATCTTCTGCGGACTGTATCGGGAAATCGCTACTGACTCTCATCGGTCAACAGGTCGATTTGAGCGACTCCCTGCGAGCGACCGGGATCTGGACAATTCCACAGGTGGCCCCGGATCTGAGCAATCAGACGCAGGCGGGTCACGATGAGCACCAGGAGCCAGTCCCATCCATCGTCGTGGAATGGCAACAACTTCGCGTATCAGGAATCCCATCGGTCGCCACCCTCTTGACGCTCCGCGATCTGTCGCGCGAAATTGAGCTCGAGAAAGACCGTGACCGTCTCGCCGAGGTGGCCGAAGAAAGCCCCTACCCCATCGTCGAAATCGACCGCCACGGCAATCTGGTCTACGTGAATCCCGCCATGGCGGACGTCCTGTGTCGCTTTGGATACGATCTCGCTGGAAAGCCGGACATCCTTCCCGACGATCTCCCCGCGCTCGCGGCGACCTGCTTACTCGAAGGACGAACCCTGACTTCTCAGGATGTGGTGCGGGGAGAGGCCTGTTTTAGCTGGACGCTCTGTCCGGTACCCAGCCACGAACTCGTCCGTGCGTTTGCTATCGACCTCGGTGAAGTGCATGCGACGCACCGTGCTCTGAACGACATCGCCGATCGTCTCCGGGAAAGCAATCGCCAGCTCGATCAAGCACTTCAACAGGCCCAAGCGGCCGCGCGCGCAAAGTCGGCGTTTTTGGCCATGATCACCCATGAATTACGCACTCCGATGAACGGCGTCATCGGGATGGCGAGCTTGATGTTGGACACATCCCTGACCGAGGAACAACGCTCGTTCACGCATACCATCCAGCAATGCGGCGAGGCGCAATTGTCTCTCATCAACGATGTGCTCGAATGCAGCAAGATCGAAGCGGGGAAACTCGAACTCGAGAACATTGATTTCCAATTGCGCACGACCGTCGAGGATGTGCTCGCGCAGTTTGCGGAACGGGCTCAGCGTAAAGGGTTGGAGATTACCGGCTTGGTGCATGCCGCGGTTCCGAATGCGTTGCGCGGAGATCCAGGCCGATTACGGCAGATCCTCACCAATTTTGTCGGCAATGCCATCAAGTTCACCGAGCGAGGAGAGGTCACCTTGCAGGCGTTTCTGGAGAGTGATTCTCCGTCCGGCGTGACGATTAGGTTTGAAGTCACAGACTCAGGAATCGGCATCAGCGAAGATGTTCAGGCGAGGCTGTTCCAGGCCTTTACACAAGCCGACAGTTCCACCACCAGAAAATACGGGGGCACCGGACTCGGCCTTGCTATCTCCAAGCAGTTGGTGGAACTCATGCGGGGGAAGGTCGGACTGCGCAGCAAACCCGGCCAAGGAACCACGTTCTGGTGCACGGCCTTGTTTCAGAAGCAGGCGGTGTGCACGCCGGCCATCGTCCCCTCAGTTGAACTCAGTGGTCGCCGCATCCTGATCGTCGATGACAATGAGTCCAACCGCAGGCTTCTCCATCATCTGGTCTCGGGCTGGGGCATGTTGGATGGTCAGGCTCGAGACGCCGACGAAGCCCTTCAGATGCTCGAACAGGCCGCCGAAGCGGGTACACCGTACGACGCAGCCGTGCTGGATATGCTGATGCCAGGAAAAGATGGGCTCCAGCTCGCGCAAGATATTAGAGCGCATCGCCACGGCGCAGGGGTTCGCTTGATTGTCCTGACCTCGTTGATCCAGCCCGGACATGCCGAGCGAGCACGACGCGCGGGATTCACAGCCTATCTCACAAAGCCGGTACGCCACGATCAACTGCTGGGTTGCCTCCGCGTGGTATTTGGACTGCAACCACACGCGACCTTCGCAGCGACAAGCACGCCTGCCGAATCGACGATTTCTCCAAGCTTGATCACACGTCATACTCTAGCCGAACAACGAGTTCGTCCGCGCGTGCTCGTGGCAGAAGACAATGTGGTGAATCAGAAGCTTGCCGTCCGCATGCTGGAACGTCTGGGTTACCAACCTGACGTGGTCTCCAATGGGCAGGAAGCCGTGGCTGCCTTCACACGGGAAACCTACGCCGCGATTGTGATGGATTGCCAGATGCCGACGATGGATGGATACGAAGCCACGCGGCATATTCGTGAGGAGGAGCAGCGAGCTGACTCGTCCAAGACCCGTGCCCATGTGCCCATCATCGCGCTGACGGCGAATGCCATGCCGGGAGACCGCGAACGGTGCAAAGCCTCCGGAATGGATGATTATCTGGCCAAACCTGTAAAGACCGACGATCTTGGAAGAATCCTGGAACGCTGGGTTCCATTGGCCCCCCTCGATGCCGCCCCGGCACCGATACCTCCCCGGGAGATGACGAAGACGGATGCCAGCGTGTTTGACGCAAGCACCATGTTGGCGAATATCGGCGGGGATGTCGAACTATTCGATCAGTTGATCCGACTGTTCTTGGAGCGACATCGAAGTATGGTCCAGGAGATTGAGACGGCCATCAAGCAAGGCAATGCGGTCGTACTGGAACGGGCGGCACATAGCCTCAAAGGGACAGCGGGAAATCTGTGCGCACCCGATGTGGTGTTGCTGTCAAGCCAGTTGGAAGCCATCGGGCGTCTTGGCACACTCGCCGAGGCCCCTACTCTGCTCGCCCAACTCGAACGCACGATCCAGCAACTGGTAGTCGTGCTGACGCGTCAGATCACACCAAACGACTCAAGCCCGCCGAGTTAGAAACCGTACCGCACATAGTGGGTCGACGTGCGCGCTCAGAGGAGCCGTTGGGTACCCGATCGAGGGAGTCATCTGGCACGAGGGGGAGATGCGCGATGCGCATGGAACTGGAGCTGCGGGCAGTAATTCAGCGGGCGGATGCCTGAAGTCGAACAGCCGGAGACGGGCTTTGTGCGGATGCGGGCGAGAACAGCGGGTACCGAGTCGGCCACTCTTCGGAGAGGACTAACTGCTTGCAGAGTCTTGTGCGATGGTTCATGACCAGCGGTCCACGGAGATTAGCCGTAACGGCAGCGGGATCGTCTGAAGGAATGGTCAAAATCGTGACGACCGACAATTCGTCGCCGTCCTGCTTTTGAATTTCGATCATCGCATCCAATGAGAGTTCGATGCGATAGTCTGGATTGAAGAATGCCGGGTCGAGGATCACAAACGCGAGTTGAGGTTCCTCAACACACTGGAGCCACTTGAACGGCGCGTCCGTATCGTGATCCAGTATGACATACTGCGTGCATTCAGAAAAGCCTAGGATGCCGGAGGGAAACACCAGGAGCGTATCGTCGTTCACCTCAAACGTTCCGAACCTGCTCGACTGACACTTCATGACCTGTTCTCAGCCCCCCCGGCGCCCGGTTTTATTGGACAATTGGCGAAACGCTTCCAAAGGAATTATTACTGGTCCTGCGGCAATGCGATTTTCGTCTTGAATCCTCGCATGCACTTCATCGCGATGTACCTGCACCGCCGGCGGAGCTTCAATTCCCAGCCGTACCTGTCCGCCTTTGATGCCGAGCACCACAATGCGAACATCGGGACCGATAGTGACGCCTTCTCCCCTGCGTCGAGTCAAAACCAACATACAGGCCTTCCTTGGCAACTGGACACGTGTACATAGGTATATCGGTTCCGAGGGAAAGGAACTTGAGCGATGGTTAGCGGAGATAGTTGATCAGGGATGAGTCAAAGATCTTAGTAAATGTTTGACTGGCAGCCTGCACCGCCACTTCGTGTAGGCGGAGTTGAGTGATTGCCGTTGCGAGGTCGGCATCCTCATTGTCCGAGATGGATTTCGTGATTGTCAGCGTAGCGGTCTCCAATGCGTCGTGCGTGACTTGCAGACGATTGGCCAGGGCCCCGATGGTGCCTTGCGCATCGCTGATTTGGGCCGTGGCCAAATCGAGCGCCCCTAACCCGGCCTGAATGTTGGCGCGATTATTCCCTTCAAGCGCCACCAGAAGATCGCGGAGCGAATCAAACATGTTGGTGGTGGATCCGGTAAAGACCGTGCTTCCCGGCACGAGAATCTGCACGGTCTGATTTTCACCCACGGCAATCGACTGAGTTTCACTGTTGCCCTGGTAGGCGACCGTGTCTCCTGATGTAATCGTGAAAGGCTGCACATCGGTTTTCGTTCCACCGAAAATTGCCTGCCCGGCCACCTCGGTATTGCCCAGCTGGATCAACTGGCGTTGTAATTGACGAACTTCCTTAGCGATGCTCTGGCGTCCTTCTGCGGAGGTGGTGTCACTGCCGGCTTGAATGGTTAATTCACGCACTCGCGTAATCAAGTTCTGGGCCTGTCCCAATGCCTGATCGGCGGCATTCACCCGAGATGTCCCGAAGTTGATATTGCGAATCCACTGCGTCGCCTGGGAAAGCGCCGATTTGTCGAGTACGATTTGTCCGAACGCGCTGGGATCGTCTGCGGGATTGGTGACTCGCTTCTGGCTCGAAATCTGTTCCTGAGAAGTCAGCATTTGCACTCGGGAGCGCTGAAGATTGCCGAGCAGGATTCCATACATTTGTTGGTCGGCGACTCTCATAATGGCGGCTCCCTGTGAAATGATGCGGCAACTACCGCTTCAACGACAGAATCGTCTGCAGCATCTCGTCACTGGTCGTGATGAGTTTCGAGGCTGCCTCAAACGCGCGCTGATACTTCAATAAATTGATGAGCTCTTCATCCATCGAGACGCCGGAGACTTCCGCCCGATGGGCCAGCAATTGGTCGTGCAGAATCTCCTGTCCTTGCAGGTCTCGAGTCGCCCCCTGAAGCGTTCCGCCGAAGCTTCCCGCCATCGCGCTATAGTACCCTTGAAAGGTCGTGTTGCCCAATCCCGCCACCGCGGCAGTCTGCAGATTGCTGAGCGCCAAGGCGTTCACGTTATTCCCTGGCACGCCGGCCGCGGTCGAGGAAGCCGCGATCTTTTGTCTGTCCGTCAGGGCCAGGCTAATCGAGCCGGCCGTGGTTCCCGATGACAAGAAGAAGTCCTGGGTCGTGGATCCATCCAGACCGTATCCCAAACGATGTTGCGTGTTGACCTGCGAGACGAGTTGGGAGGCGAGGGTATCCAATGACGTTTGCAATCCAGCGGCCGTCGTATCGCGTGCATCGATCAACCCTTTGAGGCGACCGCCGCTGATGGCGGATGTAATATCCGTATTGGGCCCGGTCCCGCCGTCGTACCGCACGTCCAAGAGCCCGCTGTTTGTCACGTCAGGGACGCCGGTCAGTTTAAACGCCGTCTGTTCGGTGACTAAGACTTGTCCGGTTCCGACAAACACCGTCACCTGTCCGGTGCCGTCTTCAATCGAAGAAATATCGACCAGCTCCGCAAGCTCGTTGAGATACCGGCCGCGCTGATCGCGCAGGTCGTTCGCCTGCTGACCGCTCACTTCGGTGAGTTTGATCTCCCGATTCAAATCGGCAATCTTGCTCGCCAGGCCGTTCACATCGTTGATGCTGGACTGCACTTGTCCGTCCAAGGACAGGCGTTGCGCCGACAGTTGCGAGGCCGCCTGGTTTAAGAGTTTGGTCACCCCGTCGGCCTTCGTCAGCAGGACAGTTCGCGCAGTCAGATCGGCGGGATTCGTCGCGACATCCTGCCAGGCTTTAAAAAATTCATTCAGGCCGGCCGCAATACCTTGATTGTTCGAATCATTGAAGACCAATTGGATTTGTGTGAGCGCCTTCTGCGAGGCGCCGAACTGACCGATCCGTTCGTGGGACCCGAGTAATTGTTGGTCGACAAAACTATCGACGGAACGCCGAATTTCGCTCGCCGTGACGCCGGTTCCGATCTGCCCAGGCCGCCCGTTTTCGGGCAGACTTTCCGTGAGAATGAGCTCTTGCCTCGAGTAACCAGGTGTGCTGACGTTCGCAATATTCTGGCCCGTGACGGACAAGGCCCGTTGGAACGCGGCGAGTGCGTTGGATCCGACGCCGAATAATCCGTTGAGGCCTGACATAGGGGCTACCTGTTATCCCTTCGCCCTAACCATGCCGATGGGGCCCGCCACGACGGTACCCGAAGAAGAATACAGCGCCGCGGACTGTGGTGAGCGCTGCCACAAGCAGAGTGTACCTTGCAGGAATTCGAGCGACTGCCCGATGAGCGCGGCATTGAATCGGTTCAACTGATCCGTATGGCCGATGGCTGCAACAAGATCGGCTTCCTGCTGCTTCAGCGAGGACGACGGTGTGAGCGCAGCCGATTGGGTCGCTTCGTGACGCCGGTCCTGTTCCAACGCACGCATCTCATCCAAGAGTTGAGATTTTCGCTGGGTCACCGAGGTAAATTGGCCGAATGAAAGCGATCGAATCGCATCCTGCTCCTCAAGCAACAAGGCGCGGAACGCCTTGAGCTTCTCGAGCAATCGATGGATAGACGATGCGGTTTCAGTGGGGATATGCTGCGCTGCAGTCGACACCTTGCCTCCTCCCGACGATGCGCTTCGAGCCTGCGAGGACACCGTGCGACGAGTCGAGCTTGTGGACGACTCGCTAGAGGACCGCATCCGTCAGAACGTTCCGAATGATGGCATCTGCCACCTTCTTGCCGTCCACGTTGTAGGTGCCCCCTTCGACGGACTCGCGAATCTGACCGACTCGAACATCACGTTCCGCATCCGGTTGTTCCGCCGCAGCCAGCAGACGCTGAAGTTCCTTGGCCTGCTCTGAAATCTGAACGCGGTCTTGGGGCTGCGTCCCTTGAGACGGAGCATTCTTGCCGTGTGGCCGCTCCGTTTCCTGCACTCCCAACAAGATTTTCGCGAGATCTGCGGCCCTGCCGTTATTTGAGATCTCCATGACAGCTTCTCCTCCCCCAATTGCCAGGGTGTTCCAAAAGGCGTTTCCCCGAGTCGAGTACTCTTTCGGAGGAAGTGGCCCGGAACTTTAGGAAAAGCCAATAAATCAGGTAAGTTTTTCGGCATAGGCATCAACGAAAGCTGAAATTCCGATTCCCCCTGCCTCGGTGGATAATTTGGCTATTTCTTGATCATAGAAGGAGTACCACACCTGCTCCTCCTTTCGATCCAGCAGCCCTTTCGGGACCGTTTCTCTCATACTTTTAATAAGATAGGAGATAAAGTACGCTTCAAACTCCTGCCCGGCCTTATGAAGCCCTGCGCGAGCCTTCTCCCCTGTCTCAGCCTGGTCCACCGGACTACGAAATCCCAACGGCTGGGGAGCTGCCATCTGGGCTAAATCAAGTTGACCGGATATAAGCGTTTTTATTTCCATCACTTACATAGGCCTTTCCTAGACAATCTCAAGATTCGCTTGAAGTGCGCCGGCCGATCGGAGGGCCGACAAAATGGCCACAAGATCTCGCGGTGTGACGCCCACGGCGTTTAATGCCCGCACCACTTCTCCCAGCGTCACGGTTTGATCGACGACGATCAGTCGTGACTCCTGTTCGCTGACTTCCGTCTGCACGTCTGGAGTAACCGTCGTTTGCCCTTGGGTCGACCCGATCAGCGGAGCCGGCGGCTGCGAGACGTTGAGCGTATTCTTGACGGAAATCGTCAGGTTGCCGTGAGAGATCGCGCAAGTGGAGAGTCGGACATGTTCACCCAGGACCACCGTGCCGGTACGTTCGTTCACCACCACCTTGGCGGCGACATCCACGGTCACATCCAACCCTTCCATGGTCGCGATATATTCCACGACTCGTCCGTGAAAGCTCGCGGGAAGCGACGTTTTGACGAGGCCTGCATTCACCGGTACGGCCGTGCCCTTCCCAAACGTCCCGTCGATCACTTCCGCCGTTCGAATGGCCGTGGTGAAGTCCGGATGGCGCAGCAGCACAGACACGGAGTCCCAGTTTTCGATATCCACGACCAATTCTTTTTCCACAATGGCGCCGGCAGGAACGACCCCGGCTGCCTGATGGTTCTTCGTCACGGTCGCACCGCCTGCGCCTCCGGTACCTCCTAAGAATCCACCGATGGAGACCGGCCCCTGAGCCACGGCGAACACCTGTTGATTCGGCGCCTTCAACGGCGTGGACAACAGCGTGCCGCCCTGGAGACTTTTCGCATTGGCCATTGAGGAGACGATTGCGTCCAGCGTCATCCCTGGCTTCACAAACGGCGGAAGTTTCGCCGTCACCATCACCGAGGCAATATTGCGGGTGAGCAACTGAATGGGATCGATCACGAGATTGATGCCCATCTTGTTCAACATGGACATCATGGCTTGAATCGTAAACTGTCCGCCGATGACCTGATCGCCCGTCCGGTCGAGGCCGACGACGAGTCCATACCCGATCAACTGGTTTTCGCGCACGCCTTCGATTGTCGCGACGTCCTTGACCCGAACGGCCTGCGCCAATGAGGCCGAGAACAGGGTGATCGTGAGGAAGGCCAACATGCCCACTGCGGTTCGCCGAAACCAGGCCATCCCCTGCGGCTGTCTCTCAGGGACAGGCGCCGGTTTCGGCGGCGGAGGTGTCCAGGGACGTGCGAGGAGGTCGGGATCCATCGAGGCCGGGCGCAGAACCCCGCTTGACAGCATCAGCCGGAAGCATTGCGTAATCATCGCCCGTTGTTGTTTGCGCGGCCTCGTCATGATAACTCCTGTGGCTGGTCGATGCTTCCCGACGACCTTGCGATCAAAACGGATAGACCCAATCAAGAATTCTGACGAGCCAACCCGGCCGCTGCACATCGTCGACGACTCCCAGGCCGGAGTATTCGATCTTGGCGTCGGCAATGGCGCTCGACTGCACGGTGTTCTTCGTATTGACATCCACGCGCCTGACGATGCCTGCGATGGTCATGATCTGGCGTTCCGAATTGACGGTCACCTCACGGCGCCCCTCGACCCGTAAGTCACCGTTCGGCAAGACTTCCGTCACGATGGCTGAAATGGTGCCCGTCAACGTGTCCTCTCGATTCGTCGCGCCTTTGCCGCCGAACTTACTCTTGGCGCTGGCATCAACGCCGAAGCCGCGTTTGGCTTCCCCGCCCAGACGGATCCCGGGGAGGCCGAGATACCCCATCCCGGTCCCGCCGATTCCATTCGAAATAGTGGAGTCTCTCTCCGCGTTCGTGTCGGCGCTTTTCGACCCCTTGTGCTTTTCCACAATCAGAATCGTAATGATGTCGCCGATGCGCATGGCGCGAAGATCTTCATAGAGATAGGCTCGGCCATTCTCTTCCTGCCACAACGACCCCGTCGTCTTGGGCGGAGGCAGTTTGGCCATCTCCACCTTTTGTTGTTTCGTGCTGGGTGAGGCCGAACAGCCGATCAGCAGGCACAACGCAAGCCCACACCAGAGGCTCCCAATGGCGCGATATCGAACAAGCGAGCGGTTAAAAACTGACACGGACCACCCCCGGTGCGACGACGGTCGCCCGCAATTCCTTGCCGGAATCGACGTTGGAGACCGTGATAGTTTGACCGAGTTCACCATGCGATTTCGTGACCCCGACGGTTTGAATCGACAACCCTCCCTGCCGAGCCTCGATCATGACCCGATCGCCCTTATGCACGGCGAAGGGACGTCGCAGCGCGGTCATGCGAATAGCATTTTGAGGTGGAAGCGGGCGGATGGCCGCTTTGCCGATCACCTCGGCAAGATGAGTCACAAACGGTTGCTTGAGATCGTACAGCACGATCCGTTCCGTGGTGACGTCGTCGCTTTCGATCTGCTCGTCCACTTTAATCGGCCGGACCGGGACCACCACTTCAACAATCGCAGCCACGTCGGCCGTGGCATCGATCGTCTTGATGAATCGCCCGTTCACGGCCAGATGAATCTGAAACACTCGACGGCCAAGCGACTCGTCCGAACGAGCTGCACTGACCTGCAGGTCGACCGCCCCCGATGGCACGACAATCGGTTGCTGCGGATCGCCGAGCGCCACCTGACAATCGACGGCTCGGCCGGCCAGTTCTCGCTTCACGAAATCGTGGATCACCCCGCGGATTTGTTCCGGATAAATAAGCCGTTTCCCGCGTGCCTGCGGGAGACTGTGGGTCGGATGCGCAAACGCCTCGTGTATCTGGAACTGCGGCCGGGTCGAGGCCCGCTCCCCTGCCATCGCCGGCAGAACAGTGCTCATGACCAAACTGAGGGTCGCAACAGACAGCAAGCCGACTCGATTCACAGGTCTCACCCTTGGTTGATGGTGCGGCGCCGATTACCGGCGCAGGTTGTTGGCAATTTGCATCATTTCATCCGATGCCTGAATGGTCTTGGAGTTAATTTCGTAACTCCGCTGGGCGATGATCATGTTGACCATCTCCTCCGCCAGATTGACGTTCGAACTTTCCAGGAACCCTTGCTGCAACGTCCCGAAGCCGGTCGAAAATCCGCCTGTGCCCTGTTGCGCCGGCCCGGACGCAAAGCTGTCGAGAAACAAGTTGCCACCCATCGCGACCAAACCCGACGGATTGTCAAAACGCACCAACTGAATCTGGCCCACCTGCGACGCCTGAGTGACGCCGGGCAGCAGGACGGACACGGTGCCATCCTGACCAACATCGATTTTTAATGCACCTGATGGAATCGTAATGACTGGATTGAGTTGGTCGCCGTCACCAGTCACGAGGTTCCCGACGTTATCGCGCTTGAAAGAGCCGTTACGGGTATACATGATGGTGCCGTCCGGCCTGGTCACCTGGAAGAAGCCGGCGCCGTCGATCGCCAGATCGAGATCGTTCCCGGTCTGCCGCATGTTGCCCTGTGCCCATTCCTTGGCCACGGTGATGGGGCGCACACCGCCTCCGACCTGCACGCCGACTGGAAAGACGCCCACGTTCGACGCATTCGTGCCCGGCAATCGCTGGATTTGATACAGCAGATCGCCGAACTCCGCCCGACTGCGCTTGAACGCGTTCGTGTTGACGTTCGCCAGATTGTGGGCAATCGTATCCACGTTCAGTTGTTGGGCCGTCATTCCCGTCGCCGCCGTCCACATTGCGCGAATCATACACCCCTCCTATTGCACTCGGCCCAGGTCTTGGATGGCCGTCTCCGTCATACGATCCATGGTTTGGATCAATTTCTGCGCCGACTCGTAACTGCGCATGCCCTGCATCATCTTCACCATCTCACTCAGCGAATTCACGTTTGACTCTTCAATATGTCCCGACTGTACCTGCGGTTGCGTGGAGACCGTCGGCTTCCCGCCGACAAAGAGTCCTTCGGCAAATTTCTCCGGCATCGCAGTTTCGGGGAACTCGACGACCTTGATGCTGCCGATCGGAGTCCCTTCCACTTGGATTGCCCCCTCTGCATTGATCTGAATGTTACCGGCCGGCACCTTGATCTCCCCTTTGGTACCCATGACCGGGTGCCCGAGATTCGTGACCAAGCGGCGTTGGCTATCCAGCGAAAAAATGCCGCTGCGCGTATATCGAACTCCATCGGGTGTCTTCACTTCAAAGAATCCGTTGCCCTGTAGCGCAAGATCCAAGGGATTCCCCGTAATGCGAATTCGTCCCGGCTCAAACGCGGTTCTGATGCCATGCGCTTCCGCGAACACGCGTTCGCTCGGACCGGCAGGCCTGGTGGAAATCGTGGCGGTGATTCCCCCTGTGACGACTCCTGTGCCCACAGAACTCGCGCGCGCAAAAAGTCCTCGGAACCCTTGCTGATCCTGCTTGAATCCAGCCGTATTGACGTTGGCCAGGTTGTTGGCAAAGACCTGGAGTTGCTTTTCCTGGGCAACGGCGCCGGACAGTATCGGGTAGATCGCTCGATTCATCTGAGAGTCTTCCAGTGGACCTGTGATGCTACAGGAGGAGTTAGCAAGCGACATGCCACCCCCCTTCCTGATGTGAGCGACACGTCAGCAGGGAGTGGCTCGAAGAAAATCCTTATGATTGCAGTGGGATGGACACCCGGGGACGGGCGGGCACGATATCGCCTCACTCCATCACCGATCGAATGGCCCGACCGGAGCGGAAGTCTTTGCCTCAAGGCAGGAAAGTCCTGCCTACATCAGCGAGCCAGTCTGTGGGAGCGAGGTGAATTACGCCGCGAGGGTGGAGGCCGAATCGAGGGAGGAAGCAGTCAGGGCGTCATGCCATCCGTAGATGGCGTACCCTTCGGCACGAGCCGCAGCAACAGCCCGAGTAGCGGCATTGAGGAGTGGGCCACTCTCTTCCGCATCATGGCCGGAAAGACCGATTCCCATGCGGCTGGTGAAAAACAGTTCGTGCGCATCCAGCGTCACCGGGAGCGCGATCGTGGCGTGCATTTTTTGGGCGATGGCCAGCGCCTCATCGGGCCCGCTCACCTGATCCAGGAGGACCACGAAGGTCCGTTCGGCCAACCGTGCGAGCGTGTCGGTGCTTCGCAGGGCACTCTTCACCCGCGCGGCTTGCACTCGATACATGAGGCTCTCGTTGACTTGTGTCGACGCATCGATTTGCGGCGTGAAATGATCCATCTCGATCATGATCACCGCGACCTGCCGGCCGTGCGCCTGTGCGCGTGGCAAGGCTTGATTGAGGAGCGCCGTGAACAACCGCCGAGTCGGCAAACCGGTCACCGAGTCGTAGGTGTGCAGGCCCATGATGTTCGACTCCTCCGAGCGCGTATGCAGCATACTCGCCGATTGAGCTGCCCTCGGCGTCCAGAAGGTCGCGCCAAAAATGACAAGTGTGAGAACGAGGCCGACCGAGATCATGAGCGGATAGGCCGTCAACGCCGAGAGAGTCAGCAGACCCACGGAGGCTGTCCAATATAATCCGCCGGCCATGAACAGAATGCAGGCCCCCGCGCCAAGTTGCGTGGTATCGAAGAATGCCGAACCCGTTTCGTCATCGGGCCGGCCATGCCGGTTCGTCGAATCACGTCCCCTGAGATCGCCCAAATGGCTGGATTCCTGGCGCGGCTGATTCATACCTTCCCCAAAACATCTCATTCCCAACGGGCTGTCTGGGCTAGGGAGGTATCGGAGAACGGTAGGAGAAACTGAAGGGAGGGGTATTCCTACGACGCCGCGGTGATATTCCCGATGTGAACGAACAAGAACGGCGATCAGGTTGCCAGAAGCGCCTACTCAGACATCAACCGGTTCGAGACGTGTCTTCAGGTGGAGGATGGCTTTCGAATGGATCTGACAGACTCGGGATTCGGTCACCTTGAGCGTCTGCCCGATTTCCTTCATCGTGAGTTCCTCGAAGTAATAGAGCGACAACACCAGCCGTTCTTTTTCAGGCAGATCGTGAATCGCAGATTCGAGCACGTGACGCGCCCGCTCATTCACCAGCAAGGACAGCGGATCGGGCTGATTCGAGTCGGTCAAAACACTCAGTATCTTATGCCCATCCTGATCCTGTACGCCCAGATCGTCGAGGCTGATGACCACGGCTCCCCGTGAGCGGGTTAAGAATTCATCCAATTCTTCCGCGGACATCTTCAGCTCTTTGCCGACTTCCTGATCCGTCGGCGGGCGGCCGAACCGATGCAAGAGCTCGGAATAGGTCTTTTGTAACAGTGTAATTCGTTCGTGAACCGAACGCGGAATCCAATCCATCGACCGGATTTCATCGAGCATGGCGCCACGGATTCGAAACTCTGCATAGGTCTTGAACTTCGCTTCTCGGGTCGGGTCGTACTTGTCCATCGCATCCATGAGGCCCATGATCCCGACAGACATCAGATCTTCCGCGTCCATATAGGCCGGCAGGCGGAATGCCAGTCGATGGGCCATGGCCTTCACCACGTGGGTGAACTCCTGAATCACGCGTTCTCGATCCGCTTCCGGAATCACCCGGCGGGAGGCGTTTCTGACTGCAGACATTTTTCGAGCATCCATCATTCGCTACAATCCTTTCAGTCAGTGCGTCCGCAAGAGTTGTTGCCAGAGAAACTGCACTGTGCCTTTAGGAAGCGCCGGTGGAGTCAACTGAGCCACCGCCTCAGTCAATTCTCGAAACGCACGGCTCGCCGGCGCGTGCGGAAAGAGATCGATCACGGCCCGCTGCTGAGTGACCGCCATCGGGACATAGTCGTCCAAGGGAATGGCGCCGAGATAATCCAGAGAAATATGCAAGAACCGGCTGACGGCCAACTCGAGTTTCCGGAAGATGCGCGCAGCATCTCGCGGCGACTTCACCATGTTGACGAGCACGTAAAACCGACGTTCCCGGTATTGTCGGAGCAGCACCTTCATCAAAGCATAGGCATCGGTCATGGAGGTGGGTTCCGGAGAGACCACGACCACGATCGATTGCGCGGCCGCTGCAAAGTAGGTCACGGTGGAAGAAATCCCCGCGCCGGTATCGATCAGCAACACGTCCATGCTCGAGGCCAATCGTTCAAGTTCATCTTGAAGGATCAGCTGCTGCGCTTCCGTCAGGATCGTCAATTGAGAAATGCCCGTACTGGCCGGGAGAACCGTAATCCCCTGCGGACCGGCCAAAGCGATATCTTCGAGCCGACAAGTCTTGGCAAGCACGTGCTCCAACGTATATTTCGGGGTCAGCCCCAGCAGAATATCGACGTTGCCCAATCCGAGATCTGCATCCAGGACGAGCACACGTTTTCCGGTTTGGGCCAGAGCGATGGCGGTATTGACCACGACATTGGTCTTCCCCACGCCGCCTTTTCCGCTGGTCACGGTAATGACCTGCGTGCGAGAGGGACCGACGTTGTCACCAAGCACCTTCATCTGCGGATCCATAATTCCTGGTTGCATCGCCATCGTCACTCCCCTCTTGTTCGACCGTCGCCTATCGCACGTAACTCTTCATGCCCGGCACACACGTTGGAGTCGTCTGTCGATCCCAGGTCTGAGTGCTCCCGCCGGCCGGCGTCCGCACTTGCCCTCCCAGTAACAGGTCGCCCAGGCGATCGACTTGCGCCTGAACCAGGTCGTCAGGCACCCGTTGGCCGGTTCCCCAATAGGAGAGCGGAATCCCGGTGCGATGGGTCGCCTCAAAGATGCCGCCATATCCGGCGGTTTCATCAAGCTTGGTAAACAGTAATCGGAGACCGGGCACATCCACACACTGACTGGTGCTGACCACGAGATCGGGCACACGCGTACCCGCCGCCAGAACGAGATGGACCTCCATGGGAGTGCCCCCGGTGAGCAAGCCCCTCCAGCGTTGCGCCGCGATGGGCTCGTAGGGATTGAAGCCGGCAGTATCGATGAGAATCAATTCCGCCTCACAGGCCTGCTCAATCGCCGCGCGAGCCTCGCTGCAAGACGCGGCCACCGACAGCTCGATACCCAACACCTCGGCATAGAGACGAAGATGTTCCACTGCCGCGGGTCGATAGGTATCCATCGTGATCAGGGCGACGCTTCGCTGCTCGACGATGCCGTAGTGCGTGGCCAGCTTGGCAATGGTCGAGGTCTTGCCGACCCCGCTCGGCCCCACGAACAGGGCAACTTTTTGCTCCCCTGCCCTACTGAGCAGAGGGCCGGCTGTGGTGACGCGATCAAGCAGCACCGTCCGGAGCAACTGCAGGGAGGAATTGCGCTGCGCCGACCCCTTCTCCACCAACGTTTCTCTAAGTTCCCGCAAGCACGCTTCGGCCGTCACATGCTCCACACCCTGCGCCAGCAAATCTTCATACACCCGTTGAAAGGACTGGAATGTGGTGCCTTGGCTCTCACCCTGACCGTGCGCGGAGGCCGGTGTCGCTCGGGGCTCACGCGGTAGACTTTCGGCCGGACGGCCAACCGGTCGCGGTTTTTCCGGCGACGTCTCCATCGCACCCTGGAGGGTTCGTTGAAAGCGCGATTCCTCCGCCGGCACCAGAGGCGCATGCCTATCGGCCGGACGTGTGGCGTCATCTTCACCGAGCAACGGCGCTGCTTCCGGGACGGCGGCATCATCTTCAATAGCTGCCATGACCTCTAAGACAGACCCGCCTAACAATCCAAACCCGTTATCCCACGATCGCACTCGTTTCGTGGACAGAATCACTGCATCGGGACCTAACGTGTCCTTGATCGACCGAATGGCCTCGTGCATCGATTTGACATGGAACGTCCGTACCTTCATGCCAAGCTCCTGCTTTCACCGACTTCAAGGTCGAGCCGGACGGTTTCCATCGCCTGCAAACGTGTCACGCTTTCCACCTCATTCATTCCCAAGATCGGTACCGAGTGCAAAATTCTGTCCGTCAGTTTCCGCAGATGCCGCCGTAAGGAAGGCGAGCATAAAATGACCGGCTGATGCCCTCGCCCGACCATACGTTCCGCGGCAGCCTTCAATGCTGTGAGCAGTTTCTGTGCCACCAACGGATCGGGCACCCACTGGTTTCCCTGTCCCGCCGCATTCGCCTGATCGGCCAGTGTCCGGTCCAATCGTGGGTCGAGTCCGATGATCGGCAGAGAGCCATCCGGCGCAAGGTACGGCTTCGTAATCGTCCGTCCCAGCGCTTGTCTGGCGACTTCCGTCAGGATATCGGGATCTTTGGTGCTCGCCGCATGGTCGGCCACTGTTTCAAGAATCGTTCGCAAGTCACGAATCGGCACGCCCTCCCGCAAGAGATGCGACAACACCCTGACAAGCGTACCCAGCGGAATGAGATTGGGAATGACTTCCTCGACCAGCTTGGGGTGATTCTTGCCGAGTTCATCGAGCAAGCCCTGCACTTCTTGCCGCCCCAGGAGTTCATGCGCATGCCGCTTGATCAGCTCTGACAGGTGCGTGGCGATCGCAGACCCGGGATCCACGACGGTATATCCCGCCAGCTGCGCCCGTTCGCGTTGCTTCTCCGGCACCCACAAGGCCGGCAGGCCGAAAGCCGGTTCCTTCGTCGGGAGTCCTTGGATAGCGCCGCGCTGAGCTGTTCCCGGATCGATTGCCAAAACATGCCCGGGCATGACTTCAGACTTGGCCAATTCGACACCTTTCAACAGGGCCGCATATTCATTGGGTCGAAGTTGCAAGTTATCCCGAATATGGATGGGAGGGAGCACGAAACCCATTTGCTCGGCAAACTGTCGCCGCAGCCCTTTAATTCGATCCAGCAGAGCCCCACCCTGCCCTCCATCGACGAGACTGATCAGTCCGTACCCGACCTGCACTTCCATGAGATCCAGAGGGACCACCTGCGTGGCCGACTCTTCGGCCTTGACCTGCGGCGCGGCCTGCGCCGGGGCGGCCTCAGCCAACTTCTGCTGCTCATTGATTTGATAGGCGATCCACGCGCTCAGCCCCCCCAACGCCAGAAACGCCACATGGGGAAGCCCAGGGACCAGGCCCAGGGTGATCAGGATGCCGGAGGCGGTGCCGATGGCTTTGGGCGAAATGAGCACTTGCCGGCTGATTTCAAAACCCAGGTTGACCTCGGACGCCGCGCGCGTGATGACGATACCGGCTGCGGTCGACACGATGAGCGCCGGAATCTGCGCGACGAGTCCTTCACCGACCGTCAGCAAGGTATACGTCTGCGCCGCGGCCGCCACCGTCATACCCTGCTGCAGGACACCGATCGTCAAACCGCCGACAATATTGACGAAGGTAATAATGACGGCGGCCACGGCATCACCACGGACGAATTTGCTCGAACCATCCATAGCCCCATAAAAGTCTGCTTCCTGCGCGATATCCTTTCGTCGCTGACGCGCTTCCTTGTCGTTGATGAGACCGGCGTTGAGATCGGCATCGATGCTCATCTGCTTGCCGGGCATCGCATCCAAGGTGAACCGTGCGGCGACTTCCGCGACACGGCCGGCGCCCTTCGTAATGACCACAAAGTTGATGATGACCAAAATCGTAAAGACCACCAGACCGACGGTATAGTTGCCGCCGACGACGAACGTGCCGAAGGCCCGAATGACTTCTCCGGCGGCAGCCGTCCCCTCATTACCGTGCAGGAGAATCAATCGCGTCGAGGCGATATTGAGTGCCAGGCGCAACAGCGTCACCATCAACAAGATCGAGGGAAACACCGAGAACTCGAGCGGCCGTCGCACCTGCATGCCGACCAGGAGAATAATGATCGACACGGTGATATTGAAGGCGAGCAGCAGATCCAGAAAGAACCGAGGCAACGGAATCAACATGACCATCAAGATGCCCACGACTCCGACGGACATCATGATGTCCGGGTGCTTCACCAAAGAGGTCGTGGGAATTGAAGTCGTCTCGTTCGCCATATACACTCCCGTTCCGACTACGCCGGCGGCAATTTGCCGCGGACCCGATACACAAACGCGAGGATCTCCGCGATCGCACGATAGAGGTCTTCAGGGACTTCACGCCCCACGTCGACCAGCTTGAACAGAGTGCGCGCGACCAACTTGTTTTCGACGATCATGACCCCGTGTTGGCGCCCGATTTCCCGGATCTTTTCGGCGATAAAACCGGCGCCCTTGGCCACGACGACCGGGGCCCCCATCGCCTTCGAGTCATACTTCAGCGCCACGGCCAAGTGCGTCGGATTGGTGATGATCACATCCGCCTTCGGCACCTCGGCCATCATCCGCTTTCGAGCCATATCTCTCTGCGTACTGCGAATCTTGGCCTTGAGGGCGGGATCTCCTTCCGCCGCACGACTTTCTTCTTTGATTTCATCGCGCGACATTCGCAGGTCGCGCTCCCATTCAAAGCGTTGAAAGCCATAATCCAGGGCACCGATGATCATGGCGGCCCCGCCCATCATGAGCGCGGCTTTGAACGTGGCCCACCCCACGGTCGGTAACAGCGTCTCCATACCGAATTGAGTCAGCGGTGAAAACAACGTCATATCCTGCTTAATCGTGAGATACCCGACGCCTCCGATGGCGATGATCTTGAGCCAGGATTTCACCAGCTCGCTCAATGACCGCACAGAGAATAGACGGGCGAATCCACCCATTGGACTAATGCGGGACATTTCCAACTGCAGTCCGTCCCGCTTCCAGAGAAAGCCGGTTTGCATGAGGTTCGCGCCGACGCCGACGACCGCGATTCCCGCCACCACCGGCCCCAGCATCACAAATACATCGAGTCCGATTTGCCTCAAAATGAGGTGCAGGTTATCGAGGCTGAGCGAGCGCTGGGTGGCCTCCTCCATAGATTTTCCGAGCCACCATTGCAGCGATCCGTGGAGCCCGTTCAGAATGCGCGGCGTCATCCAATACAGCGCGCCCAAACTTCCCAGCAACGACATCGCCATCGCGGCATCGCGACTGAGGGCCACCTGGCCTTTCGCCCTCGCATCTGCTTTGCGTTTCGGAGTCGCTTTCTCTGTACGATTGTCGCCGCCGTCAGCCATGTCCAAGTGCTTTCAAAAGACCCAGGATGGTGTCCACCAGAGTTTCGAATTCTTTCGCAAACAACGACAAGGTAAACGGCATGGCCAGGCTCATCGCCAGGAGCCCCGCCCCGATGGTGAGGGGAAAACTCATCACAAACACGTTCATTTGAGGGACGGCTCGACCGAGCACCGCCAGCACGGTGTTCACGACCAGCAAAGTCGCGAAGACGGGAGCCGCCAGTTTTAGCGCGACCCTCAACATGTTCTGCGTCAATTGGATGATATCCTGAGCGATACTGTCGGACAGCTTGGCAGCGAAGGGCGGCACGAACTCATAACTCATACCGATCGCATGCACCACCATCAGATGTGCGTTGAGGGACAGAAACACCAGCGAACCGAGGGTGAGCTGAAACTGCGCAATGATCGGCGCATTTTGATGGCTCATGGGATCGAACATCTGAATCGCACCGAAGCCCATCTGGGTGCCGACCAGCTCGCCGGCCACTTGAAATCCCGAAAAGAGCAGGCGCACCGCCAGCCCGATGGTCAAACCGATCAGGAACTCACTGCCGATTCCCGCAATGACCAGCGCCGGGTCCGCCGGCAAACTCGGCAAGTGAATGATCGGCGTCAGGACAAGCCCCAGCATGGTGACGAGTCCTGTTTTGACCGGCATGGGGATCGTGCGCGAATTGAGGATGGGAAACACGCTGACAATCCCCGCAATGCGGACCAGCAAAATAGAAAAGGCCTGGAACTGCGGGAGCGCAAGATGAATGGTGTTCGCGGTGCTCATTGCAGTCTCGGGTCCTTCAGTGGATCAATGTAGGAATGCTGGTAATGAGCTGGGTCATAAAGGCAATTAAGACGCCCATCATCCACGGCAGAAACAACAAGGTCGCGGCGAAGATCGCCAGCACTTTCGGCACGAATGTTAACGTCGCCTCGTTGATTTGCGTCATCGCCTGAAACGTGCTGACCAGCAGTCCGACGATCAGACTCAACCCCAAGATCGGCGCGGACACCAAAATCGTGGTTTCGATGGCTTGGCGGCCGATTTCCGTGACCGTTTCAATCGTCATAGGCGGTTGTCCTATTGAAAACTTTTGACCATCGAACCGACGACGAGATACCAGCCGTCGGCGAGGACGAAGAGAATCAGTTTGAACGGCAACGAAATCATGACCGGCGGCAGCAGCATCATGCCCATGGACATCAGTACGCTGGCGACGACCATGTCGACGATGAGAAACGGAATGTAGAGAAGAAATCCGATTTGAAACGCAATACGCAGCTCACTGAGGACGAATGCGGGAATGATCACGTGGATCGGAACCTGCTCCACTTGGGTGGCTTTGGGAGCATGCGAGAGTTCCATGAACAACTCCAAGTCCTTGTCGCGCATTTGTTTCAACATGAAGGCTCGGATCGGTTGAATGCCGCGGTTCCATGCATCTTCGTACCCGATTTGTTCGGCAAGCAGCGGCTGCAGGGCGTCCTTGTACACGGCCTGCCCGACAGGGGCCATGACAAACATCGTCAAAAATAAGGCCAAACTGATCAAGACCTGGTTGGGCGGGACCTGCTGCGTGCCCAGAGCCTGCCGAAGAAACGACAGTACAATGACCATCCGAGTAAACGACGTGACCATGATGAAGATCGCGGGCGCTAAGGAAAGCACCGTGAAGAGGGCCAGAATCTGCAGCACCACAGCAGTCTGTTTGGTGCCGCCCTGGCCGAGATCGATCGTCAGCGACGGCCCTTGGGCATGAACGGATGAGGCGCTGAAGAGGCAAGACACAATGATCAGGGCGACGAACAGACAGGTGAAGCGTCCATGAGCACGTGCCGGCACCGCCGTGGGACTACTTCGTTGCACGACGTGCCTCCTCGAGATCGTTTGATTGGGTGAAGGCCGGCGAAACGGTGGACGGCCCCGCATCCGCCAGAAGTCGTGTAACGACGGCAGGATCGGTGATCTTGCCGAGCGGCACCATATCGGTGGCCGTCGTGCCCAGGATCAACACCTCACCCGCAACGGCTACCACCATGACTTGTTTCCTCGCGCCCAACGGACCACTTCCGAGAATCCTCACCAACGGGGTACCGTGAACAGGAAGAAAGCGCCGCCCGACGGCGGAACGCGCCACCGCAAGCAGACCTAGGATCAACGCCAGGACGACTCCGAGCGCCGACACCATACGAACGACACTTTCCCACATCTCCATGGAGACCGTTCATTCCCGGCGGCGAGCGCGGGGGCCGTCTCGTCGCCGCCCTGATTTACCCGAGTTGCTGAATGCGCTGATTGGGACTCACGACATCCGTGAGGCGAATGCCGAACTTTTCATTGACCACGACCACTTCGCCGCGCGCGACCAATTTGTTGTTCACCAGCACCTCCATCGGCTCTCCAGCCAGCTTGTTCAATTCAATGACCGACCCCTGCCCGAGCTGGAGCAATTCCCGAATCAGCATGCGTGTCGAGCCGATCTGCACAGTGACTTGCAGCGGAATATCGAGCACAAACTCGATATTTTTGTTCGCAGGGACGGCACCCTGATTATCGACCGGCGGAAACGAGGTCGGCTGAGGAGCCATGTCCCCGGCGCCGACATTGGAAGAATCCGACTCTGCAGTGGCATCGCCGTTGCCCATACGTAAATCTCCTTTACTTCCGACGGACCCTACCCCACGATCTTGGTGACGCGGCAGGCATGGTTTCCTTTAAACACTCCCGGTTGCCCATGAAATTTCGCATCGCCTTCGACCAAGCACAGCATCGGATCGCCGGGATGTTGATCCAGCAGTAAGACATCACCGGGATTGAAGTTCAGCAGGTCCTGCACGTTGATCTTCGCCGTTCCCAGCTGCACGGCCACGGCGACATCGCATTCCTGGAGCGAGTCTTTGAACCTGCTGCCCCAACTACTGTCTTGTTCGACATTGTCTGCAAACAAACCGGAATACAGCTTTTCTTTGATTGGCTCCAACATGGAGTACGGGTAGGCAATGAACATTTCACGGGCGATGTCGCCCAGGTGCACCTGCAACGTCACGACCACCACGATTTCAGACGTCGTCACCACCATGGCAAACTGAGGGTTACTCTCCGATCGGAGATATCCGATCTTCACTGGCATGACGGCCTGCCACGCCTTCTCCAGATCGGCCAGCGCTTGCTGCACCAGCTTTTTGATCAGACGGACTTGAATCGTGGTGAACTCCCGGCCTTCAGGCTTGACGTGTGTTTGGACTTTTCCACCGAAGAAGAAATCCACAATCAAATACACCAGCATCGCGTCCATGACGTAGAGTCCGTTCCCCCGCAACGGTTCCATCCCGAACAGATTGAAGGAGGACGGCACCGGCACCTTCTGAATGAAGTCCCCAAACTTGATGATTTGTGTGCCGACGACGCTGAATTCGATTTTCTCGCGCAACAGGCCGCTCCACGAGATGGACTGCTGGCGCGTGAAGCGATCATTGATCATTTCCATCGTGGGCATGCGCCCGCGAATGATGCGTTCCTGGCTGGTCAGGCTATATGTTTTGACCCCGCCCGGTTCTTCCTCCTCCTTGGGAGCCGTTTCGACGTCGCCGGACATCACGCCGCCCATCAGCGCATCGATTTCTTCTTGCGAGAGTATCTTCTCCATGGCGTCCTTGAGGAACGGCAAACGGCTATTGGATGACGAACTCCGTGAAGTACGTCGATTTCACCGACTTTTTCGGCAGCAACCCGTTGATGCGGTCCGTAATGTCTTCTCGCAACTTGTGCTTCCCTTGCGGAGAACGGGCCGTCGCGGAATCCAACCCGGTCAGTAACACAAGGATGGCGTCCCGGATTTGCGGGGTACGCGCCTTAATCTGTTCGACCGTGCTCGAACTGTCGGCTTCCACCTTGAGTGTCACTTTGAGGTATCGGATTTCAGGCGTGTCCGCGAGGTTGACGATGAACGGGTCCAAATCGGCAATGGTGCCTGCATCGGCCGCCACACCATGGCCACCTTTGTCCTCGGCTTCCCCATGAGCGGCCGGTTTCTCCGACCCGCCTTCGCCTTGCGCCTTCTCCGCCGGCGGTGCGCCCATCATTTTGACCATCGCAAAGGCGCCACCCAGGGCCAGAACCAAGACCCCCGCGACGATGATGATGACCATCTTCATCGGAATACCCGCGGGTGCGGCGGGCGCCTTCTCTTCAGCTGCGTCTGACATACAAACCTCCTGCGGACAGTGTTTGCTGGCGTTGCTCGATTGTGCAATGCATATGCCACGCAGGGAGCGACCTGCCACCTCGATCCATCCTCGTCGATGCACAAGAATGGGTGATAACCCGCTGATTTCATGACCCTGCGTCCAGCGAGATCGTCCGTCGGTTTCAGTGGGTTGGAACGATGTCAGCAGGGTGACGCCGGCTTCGAGAAGGCTGACAGAATGTTGACGTAGAGGGGAACCGCGTGAGGAACGAACTGCTGGGGAACCGCTAGGTAGAAATTGCCCACTGGGGCCCTGATGCGCGCCGGATGAGCGCGCACCAGGGCGCTTCGACGTTATCGCTTGAGGTTCACCAGTTCCTGTAACATTTCATCGCTGGTCGTAATCGCGCGAGAATTGGCCTGGAACGCGCGCTGAGTAATGATCATATCCACAAACTCCTTGCCCAGATCCACATTGGATTGCTCCACGGTTCCCGACAAGACGCGCCCCAATCCATTGACCGTCGGAGCGCCGGCCAATGCCGCTCCAGACTCGACCGTCTCCAGGAAGTGATTATCGCCGACGTTGGCCAGCCCATCGGAGTTCATAAAGCGACTCAGGACGACTTGCGCCAACACACGCGTTTGGCCGTTCGTGAATTGCGCGAGCACTCGCCCCTGCTTATCGACGCTAATCCGATCAAGGGTGCCTGAGGAATAGCCGTTCTGAGATTGACTCACAACACCGGAGGCAGATCCGAATTGCGTCATGGCAGATAAGTCTACCGATATGGCCTGAGGAGTCGTGGCGCCGTTGGTCAGCGTCGCCGTGATCGCCTGTGTTCCCCCGGCGGTTAATGCACCGCTGGCATTAAAGGTCATATTGGTCTGCGCAGTCGCCGTGCCTCCGTCGATCTGGGAGAACACACCCCAGGCATTGGCGGCCGTCTTTCGGAAATACAATTGCATCTGATGTGAGTTTCCGAGGGAATCATAGAAGGTCATTCCGGTGGAGAAATTGTACGACGCGGTATCGGTGACGTTGAACGCCGCCGTGGGCACCGTAGCATTGGCATTGAGATTGCCAAGAATGTCGGCCGTGCTCGTCGCAACGGGTGGGACGGCACTGGACGTCAACGTAATCCCACCGATGGTGCTGGTCAGATTGCCGTTGGCATCGGCCTGATAGCCCTGGAGCAAGGCGCCGCTGCTGTCGACGACCTGGCCAAGATTGTCCACTTTAAATTGACCGGCTCTCGTATAGAAATTTGCACCGGACGGATTCCGTACCAGGTAAAACCCGTTCCCATCGATCGCCAGATCGAAGGTATTGCCCGTGGTGGTCATCGAGCCTTGCGCAAAGTTGGTTTGCACATCGTTGAGAAACACACCGAGACCGATCTGATCGCTACCGGATCCGCCGCCCAGGCTTGACGAGATCAGGTCTGAGAACGTCGCCCGGCTGGATTTAAATCCCGCCGTCCCGACGTTGGCGATATTATTGCCGATCACACCCATGGCATTGCCGTACGAACTCAATCCGGTCACGGCCGTGAACATCGACGTTAAAATACCCATTACCACACCCTCCTTGTTGCCACACCCCGTAAAACTCTCTCGATCCGTTCGACCATGCCGCCAGCCGACTCGCGCTAGGCTACCGCAGAGGTGCCGGTCGTCGCGGTCTTATTCTGTGCATTTTCCTGGAGCGTCACACTCTTCTCCATCAACGACACCAGCTTCGACATTTGTTCCAATTGGGAGAACTGCGCAGTCTGGGCGATGAAGTCTTCATTCTCCATCGGCTTCAGCGGGTCCTGATGCTGCAGTTGAGTCACGAGCAACTTCAGGAAATCGTCTTTCCCCAACGGCTTGGGCCCATCCGTAGTCGGCTTCGATGAGTCTGTGGGCGTCGTCTGTGTAATGACTTTGCTGATATCCATGGGGCCTCCAATCATGCAAATATACTGACTCGTTCACTTGTGTAATGGCGGCTCTCTTCCCTCGCACTTCGTTCTTCTTCTCCCTCGGTCGACTGTGGGCCCGAGGGCGTCGCAGAACGGCCCGATTGTTGCTGGAACATCCACGCGGTATCGCTTCGCCCCTGCTGCTGATCGACCGTCACCCGAAGCATGCCCATTTCAAGGCCGGTCGTGCGGAGCGATGACTCCAGGGATTGTCCCTGCTGCAACAGGCCTTGCCCCAATTCTCCATGTTCCGTTCGAATATGAGCATGCACGGTTTGATCGCTCATCATGACACGCACCCGCAGAGGCCCCATGTCCAGGGGATCCAATTCGAGCATGACACTCTGCGACACCGGCGCGGTTCCCCGAAGTTCGGACAGACGTTCGGATTCGGCAACACGGAGAGCCGCCGTCGCTTGTCCGGCATCCGTCCGGCTAGACGCGCTGTCGTTGGAAGAAACCGCCGGTTGTTGCATGCCGTTCATGCGATCGAGAAATGGCGATCGGTCCACCGATCCGTTTGCGTTCATCTGGCCCGGTAGTGAACGATCGTTCCCCGCCGCAGAATCGGAAAACTGTTGCGACTCCTTCTCCAGGTGCGTGTCGGCGGTGGCACCCTCTTGTCCTCGGCTCAGAGACGTCACAGCAGAGAGTCCCTCGAGAAATGCTGGTCGATCAACCTGAGTCGCCGCCACTGATTCCGAGACGCCAGCTTCCGTCTTGCTGTTCGGCGCGGCGGTGAGAACCGCCTTCATCCTGTTCGAGTCAAGGTTCATGTCTTTGAGCAACACCTCGGCGTGATCCGAACTCACGTCCGGTGCGAGGTGTTGATTGTCGGCGTGCAATGGCAGAGGGAGCGGTAGGGCATCCTTGCTACCCCCGTCGATTTCGGCCGTCTTCGTTGGTTCAGGATGCGGCGCTGTAACAACTGGTACGACTTGGCCAAGCGCTTCTGTTCCCGTAGAGAGCGCCGGAGCACTGACAGCGCCGGGCTGAACCGTCGAAGGCCTCTGGGCGATAGATGCCGCCGCGGCAGCCTCCCCTCCGGCCAGAACCGGCACGTCCGACTCGGTCTCTGAATCGGAGCCTTCCGTCGACGGTGTGACGGACATGTCTTCGACAGGTGCCGTTACCATCATCATCGCAGCCAGAAGCATCTCCTGTTGCTGCGTGGGTGCCTCATCAGCCTCGTCACGGCCTTCGTCGACGCTCATGGCATCCACTTCGTTCTTAGCCCCACAGTCTTTCGTCGCACAGGCCTGGTCGTGCTCACGCACCGGGTGTTCACGACGTACCGCAACAGCGGGGCGATCGGTCTGCTGCTGCGATGACTCAACTGAAGTAGGTCGTGACGAGCCCGTTGCGGCCATACGCTTGGCGCCTGCCCGGCCTGATACCGGTTCCTGCCTCATCGTGTTCTGGCGGGACTCCGCTCGTTCAAGCACCGAATCGAACTCGCGGGAGCCCCCCGCGTTATGGGCCGGTTTTGGGCGATCTCGGCTGTCCACACTGGGCTGTGTACCCTGACTTGGGAGTCCGCTGAAGAGCGACTGCATATCGGTGGCCATAGATGTTCCTATCCGTTTCGAAAGCTGTGCGCTGTCATGGAACACTATTACAAAGGTCGTGCCATCACGCCGACATGAGAAAACCCCGCATGACAGGGGGTTTTCATGAGGATGACATTGATTTGGGTCTGGGAGACGGAAGATTCTGCAGGAGACGAGGGAAAAACCTGCCGGATAACCGGGCAGGAGGACGCGGTGGTTACGGAGCCGTGAGCAATTGCTCGGTGAGTCGAGCGGCGCGATCAGGCTTCACTTCGGAGAGGATGGCACCTGCGGATTTTCCCTTGAGTAACCGCAGCACTTCCACGGCTTTGCGGTCCGGCATCCGTTCCAGACGGGCGGCCGCTTCCTCCGCGGGCATGGCTTCGTAGATTTTTGTCAGTTGCGCCTGATTAACGTTGGCCGCCCCCCCGGGCTTCGCACTTGTCTTGGATTTCTCCGCTTCAGTAGTCGCCTTCGCTTGAGCTGCCTGGCGTCGCTTTTTCTCCGCTTCTACCGCCTGTTCATGCCGGGTGACAATTTCTTCGAGTTCGGCCTTGAGCTCCAGGAGGTGCATTTCCGATCCACGCAAAGCCGCCTCACGCTTGTCGAGATCACGCTTACGCTGTTCAAGCATCTGAAGGATTTCACGCGGCGCGCTGACGGCCGGCCCTTGAATCTCTTTCTTGCTCGCCTCAGGTGTCGACTCCTCCTTAGAGGTTGCGGGTGGGGATGCGGTCGTCGCCTCCTCCGCGAACACAGGAATCGAGAAGCCTCCGACCAGAACCACAGCCAGGATCATTTGTGCGACCGGCTGTCGGTGCTGGTCTCGAGCGTCGCTCACATGAATCCGACTCATCCCCTTGCTCCCTTTTGTAATGGGCTTCGTCGCCAAGCCCGTTCGTCCAACAATTGCTGGTCTTGGCGATCCCGTCGGCGACAGAGCTCGAGTGCCGCACGCGCATCGAGGATATCGAGTTTCTTGCGATACTGCATGGCTTCAAGCAATTCACTGCGCTTCTGTTCCATCTGGGCTTGTTGGGCCGCCTGCGTCTGCTCAAGGTTCTTACGTGCCGCAATAGACTGGTCCATGGCATCAAGGTGGTCGTACGCCTGGGCAACGGTACTCCCCTGCTGGACCTGCAGGAGATAGCGGTCGGCATCTCCCCTGGCGCGGGCATCCAGCATGGACATACGATCGATCGTCTGCTGCAACGCGCTCACACGCTCCGCCAATTCGAGTTTGGCCACTTCCTCGAGTTGGATGGCATAGGTACGGAGCACAGTCACGTTCATCGAATCGATCCTGCCAGTGCGAGCAAGCCATCGATAGACTGCGATAACCCGACGGACTCTTTGGTCTCCTGCCGCAGGAATGCCGTGATACCGTCATGGGCCGACACGGCTTTATCCAAATCTTTACTCATGCCGGGCTTGTAGGCACCGAGAGTGATGAGATCTTCGGAGCGCCGATACATCGCGGTCCGTTCGAGGACCAGGCGGGCCGCAGCGTAGTGCGCCGGAGCCACAATGTCGCGCATCACCCGGCTCGTACTCTGCAAGATGTCGATGGCAGGGAAATGATTGCGGGCCGCGAGTTCACGGGAGAGCACGATATGCCCATCAAGAATGGACCGTACGGCATCCGCCACCGGATCATTGAGGTCGTCGCCGTCGACCAGGACCGTATACAGCCCGGTAATGCTCCCGCCGCTTTGAGCCGGTCCGACCCGCTCCAATAGCTTCGGCAGGACCGCAAATACCGACGGTGTATACCCTTTGGTCGTAGGGGGTTCACCGATCGCTAAGCCGACTTCCCGCTGGCTATAGGCGAGTCGCGATAACGAATCCATCATCAGCAGCACATGTTTGCCGCAATCACGAAAATACTCGGCGATGGCCGTCGCCACTAAGGCGCCTCGAATACGAACCAGCGGCGGTTGATCCGAGGTGGCGACCACGACAATCGAGCGAGCCCTCGCTTCGGGAGTGAGATCTCGCTCCAGGAACTCTTTGACTTCTCGCCCTCGTTCGCCGACGAGGGCGATGACCCGGACATCGGCTTGCGTATATCGGCTGATCATGCCCAACAACACACTTTTCCCCACGCCGGATCCGGCGAAGACGCCGATTTTCTGTCCCTGGCCGCAGGTTAGCAACGCATTGATCGCTCGAATGCCGAGATCGACGGGGTGCGTGATTCGGGCGCGGTGCAGTGGATTCAACGGAGGTGCGTATAGCGGAACCCGCACATCGGTTCGCAGCGGCGGTAGTCCATCCAACGGATGCCCGAGGCCGTCGAAAATTCGCCCCAACATCTGCGGGCCGACCGGCACCGACGCGACATGCCCCTTCATGACGACCCGGCTACCTGGTCCAATTCCCTGCATTTCACCTAGCGGCATGAGCAGGACCCGGTCTTCGCGGAATCCCACGACCTCCGCCATCACGGCGCCGTGGCCACCCTCACGAGTGATCTCACAGACCTCTCCGACGGATGTGAAGGGGCCTGAGGCTTCAATGACGATCCCTACCGCCTGAGCCACACGACCCGTAACAGAAAGTGGTTCGACCTGTTCAAGGCGGTCACTAAGTTTCACCGGCATCCCGCTTTCTCAACGCCTCGCCCAGTCGCAGCAGTTGGGTATCCAGCGTCGCATCGATCAACAGACTCTGTGCCTGCACTAGGCACCCACCCGGACTGACGGCGGAGTCGGATTCAAACTTCAGCGTTAACGAACCATGCGGTGTTTGGCTTAACGCCGCTCGTGAGGCCTCCAGCACCGGTACATCAGACGGATGAACCCGGATTCGGACGAGCCCGCTTTCATGCAGATGCGCGAGTGCCGTCCGCACCTGGGTCACAATGACGTCGCGTTTCTCGGTAACCAGGTCGCGCAGCACCTTTTGTGCGATCATGAACGAGAGTGAGGCCACTTCCTCTTCGACCGTGTCATGAAGGCTCCGCCAGCTACTCTCCAATTGCGCCATGAGCGATGTCGTCAGTGCTTGCTCCCGTTGTCGCATGGCCGAGAGTCGATCCGTCGCCCGCTTCTCCCCTTCCGCCACCCCCCGCTCGAACTCGGTCACATCATCCGTTCCGAACGGCCGATTACCACGACTGAAATCCGCCAGCGGCACCGTTCGCAACTGAATATTGCCGGACCGAATCAAGGTTCGCGTCAGCACGGTGTTCTCCTGCCGGAGACGATAGAGTTCCAGCAGGCGCGAGACCGCCTGTTTCACCAATTCAGCTTCAAATGGTTTCGTTAAGAAATCCGCCGCACCCGATTTCATGGCGCGGACGGCGAGCTCAATATTACCGTGCCCGGTCATGACGATCCCGAGCAGACGGCTATCGACCTCCAGAGCTTGTTGCAAGAATCCGATCCCATCAGTTCCGGCCAGTTGAACATCGACGATCAGGACCGCAATGGGATGGGCTTTCAGAAGCGCCAGGGCTTCAGTCACCGAGCCGGCCATGAGCATCGGATGGCCGGTGGGCTTGAGCATCTCGGACAGGAGCTGGCAAATAGAAGGCTCGTCGTCCACGATCAGCACCGCGCGCGGCGCGAGTTCCTTATCCGCTGTCGCAGGAAAGGGATTCCGCTCTTCTTTCCTCAAGGCCACCGTTCCCATCTAGAGGAGCTCCTCGCCGCCCCCGCCCCCGATCACGATACGCCCTTCCTCCTCGAGCTTTCTGCAGACCTTCAGAATGTTCTGCTGCGACTTCTCGACATCGGACACCTTGACCGGCCCGCGTGCTTCCATATCTTCCTTCAGCATCTCCGCCGCGCGACTGGACATATTTTTGAGGAACTTGTCCTTGATCTCCGGCGTGGCGCCGCGCAAGGCGATCGGCAGATCCTCTTTGCTGATTTCTTTCATGAGTTCCTGCATCCCGCGGGAATCCAATTCCACCAGGTCGTCGAAGACAAACATCAAGGCTCGAATGCTGTCCGCTAACGCCTGATCGCGCTCGGTAATCTTGGCCATAATGGCCCCCTCGGTATTCTTATCGACGCGCGTGAGAATGTCGGCCATTAATTCCGCGCCGCCGACCGACATGCTCGACATCCCCATCGAGGCGGATAAGATTTCCTGCAGGCTATCGCTCAGCTCCGAGAGGACTTCAGGCTGGACCTCCTGCATCGTGGCCAACCGGAGGGAGACATCCGCGTGCAGATGCACCGGCAACAACGCCAACACCGCGCTGGCCTGCTCCGCCTCCATCTGTCCCAAACACACCGCAATCGTCTGAGGATGTTCGATCTTGAGAATCTGCGCGATCGTACGCGGATCCACCCATTTCAGCGCATCAATACCGGGATAGGTCTTGGTGTTCAGGGACTCCATCATTCTGGCGGCCTTCTCGGGTCCAAGCGCCTTCTTCAGGATGGCTTCCATAAATTCACGTCCCTCAAACTCCACCTCACCCGTGGAACTCGCCTGCTCGAATTCGGCGATCACACTGTCCTCTTCCTGCTTCGTAATATTCGCCGTCTCTTTCATAAAGGATCCGAGCTTGCGAATATCTTTCGGATCGAGCACCTTCATGACCGCCGCTGCGGCCTCTTCCCCGATCGCGCGAAGCAAGATCGCTGCTTTTTGTGCACCTGAGAGTTCTTTGCTCATGACCACCGATCCGCGAGGTTAGGCGTTACTTTTTAGCCACTGCTTCACCACAACTGCCGTATTGGCGGGGTTATTCTTCGCCATATCGAGAATCTGGCCGGGTTGTTTCCCTGAAATCGCGGCTTCAACCTGTCCCACCGACGCCGGCAACGCCGGTGTCTCGCCCGCACCGGCAGCTGGCGAAGACTGAACCAGCATGACCATCAACGGCCGGACGATCAGGAAGAAGATCAGGAAGAAGAGGACTCCGCCCACTGCGTAACGCACGTACGGCATCCAGGCCTTGTTCGTATCCGGCGCCGCCTCCACTCCAACCGCCGGCTCTTCCGCACCGAGCCCGAATTGAATACTGACCACCTCGACTTGATCCTGGCGCTCGGTGGAATACCCCATGGCTTTCTTGACGATTTCTTCGATCCGCTTCATTTCTTCTTCCGTCCGAGGGACATACTTCTTGGGCTGTTCGGCCGCGGCTTCTCCGGCCTTGCCGCCGCCTTCATAGGTCCCATCCACCAACACCGCCACCGACAGTTTCTTGATCGTTCCGGTCGGCTCGACAATACGGGATACCGTCCGGCTGATCTCATAGTTGACCGTCTCGTTTTTCGTCTGGTTGTTGTTCGAGCTGGACTGGCCGCCCTCGGCCTCCGTGCCACCCGGCACATTCGACTCCACACCGGGTACGCCGCCGGACGTGCCGTTCACGCCGCTGGATTTTTCCTGTCCACGCTGCTCACTCCGCACAACCTGTCCGTTCGGATCATAGCGCTCTTCCGTCGTTTCGATTTTTCTGAAATCCAGCATGCTCGACACACGCACGACGGCCTTATTGACGCCGACGATCCGTTCCAACATCGTTTGAATGCGGGTCTCGATATCCTTCTCGAGTGTGCGTTGATATTCCATCTGTGTGCCGGAGAGCCCGGCCGACTCATCGCTGGACGTATTCGACAGCAAATTCCCGTGTCCATCCACCACGGTGACATCCCGTGCCTGAAGTCCTTCCACACTGCTGGACACGAGGTGCACCACACCCTGAATTTGCGCTTTAGACAGCGTTTGACTGGCGCGCAACGAGACCACCACGGAGGCCCGCGCACGATCTTGCTCGGTGGCAAACAACCGGCGTTCTGGAATCGCTAAATGGACACGCGCGCGTTCGACTTCCGGCATTTGCGTGATCGTGCGCGCCAATTCGCCTTGTAACGCCCGCCGATAATTCAACTTCTGAACGAAATCGGACATTCCCATCGTGGTCCGGTCGAAAATTTCGTAGCCGACGCCGCCGCCATGCGGCAGCCCCTGACCGGCCATCTCCAGTCGCAGATCATGTACCTGCGCGCTGGGAACCAGAATCGTGCTACTCCCATTGGCGGTCTCATAGGGGACCTTCGCGTCCTTCAACTTGTCGATGATACCCGACGCATCGTCCGCCGCCAGATTTGCGAACAGCACCTGCATATCCGGCTGCTGCGTCCACAGTGTCACTGCGATCAGACCGGCAATAGACCCGGCAAGCGCGAGCAGAATAATGAGGCGTTGGTTGATCGTGAACTGGCTGAATTTTGAAAACATACGCTATGGAATCCTTTATGCCGGAGACAGGCGACCGGATGACTCCCGCCTAAATCTGCATCCGCTGAATTTCCTCATAGGCGGTCACCAACTTGTTTCGCACCTGCATCATCAACTGGAACGACACATCGGCCTGTTGCAGCGCCACCATGGTTTGGTGAATGTTGGTACTTTGGCCGCTCACCAGTGCATCCACGGCTTGGCTCGCTCCGGTCTGGGCATCGTTGATATGCCCGATCGCCTCTTTGAGAGATCCCATAAAGTTCGCCGCACCGGTTTCACCACCCTGCCCCGCCTCGTGGATCTCAGGGGCCTCGATCGGTCGGGGCATCTGAGCCCCGGCAATACGCAGATCAGACATGATTACCTCCCAATCTCCAAGGCGCGATTCCACATCGTGCGGGTCGCGTTGATCGCCTGCACGTTCGCCTCATAGGCGCGGGAGGCGCCGATCATATTCACCATCTCTTCCATGACGTTCACGTTAGGCATGGTGACGAACCCTTTCTTATCCGCATCGGGGTGACGAGGGTCGTACACCTTTTGCCCGGGCTTCTGGTCCTCGATAACGCGGGCCACCTTGACTCCATCCAACGCGTGTCGGCCCGGTCCGGAGGTCACTTGCTTAAAGGCCTTCTGAAATTCAGAAGACACCGGCGCCGCCTGAAAGACGACATCCCGCCGGCGATAGGGCCCGCCCGTGCTCGTCTTTGTCGACTGTGCATTGGCCAGGTTGCTGGCAATGACATTTAATCGATGCCGGTGAGCGTCGAGTGCGGAGACCGAAACTGCGAGGCTATCTGTCAAATCCATCGGACACCTCTTATTGTTTCTGACCGGAAATCATGGTTTCGTATGGCGCTACGTTGACGCTTATCGTCCGTCACGAATGGCGCTGAGGAGGCTCTTGAACCTCATGCTGATGATGGTTGCGGCCGTGTTGTACTGCTGAGCGTTATCCGACATCTTCGCCATTTCCAATTCGATATTGACGGAATTGGCGTCGAGGGGCAGATCTCCTGCCGGCACGTCTTCGAGCTGGCCCACCACTCGCTGGTACCCTGTGCCTGTGGGACCGAAATGCTGTTGATTAGTGGAAACCAGGGAAATCGGGAGTTTTCCTTGCTGCGCATGCGCCAGCGCTTGCCCAAAATTCAAATCCCTCGCCCGGTATTTGGGCGTTTCTTCGTTCGCAATATTCGCCGCGATCACTTGCTGACGTGCCCCGCGCAGATCCAGAGATCGGCTGAGTAACTGCATGGTTCTGTCGAAAATAGTCATTGAGGACGCTCCTTCGATCAAATCCGCCACTAACGGGTGTGCAATCCGTATACCGCGCTCAGAGACCTGCGAATCGGAGTTACAGAAATGTTGTAGAGGCCCTCCTGGTCGGCACTCGGCAAAAATGTCCGGCCGCGAGAAGAATCTGCCTAGTGGAGACTCTCCTCTTCAGGACTTTTCGGCCTCGACCTGGTATCCCATATCCCGGTACTCTCGTAATTTATTCCGGAGGGTTCGGATACTGATGCCTAATTCCTTGGCCGCATGAGTGCGGTTTTCTTTGACACGCGCCAGGGTCTTGAAAATGAGATCCCGCTCCATGTCCCACAGCGATCCATGGACGGATGGAGCCGTTATAGCTTCCGCCAGCTCTGCGTCCCGTACCGGCAGCGTTCCGTCCCCCGGCATCAAATGCTCCGCATCGACCGCGCCTCCGGTGGCCACCAGGATGGCACGTTCCATCACATTTTCGAGTTCACGAACGTTGCCCTTCCAGATTCGTTGCTGAAGGTCGGCGATCGCCCGCTCCGATAACGTCGGCATAGTGAGGCCGTTTCGCTGAGCGGAAGATCGAAGAAAATGTCTAGCTAAGAGTGGAATATCGCCCGGACGATCCCGCAGCGGCGGCACCGTGACCGGAAATACGTTCAAGCGATAGAACAGATCCTCCCGAAAGCGCCCTTGGGTGACTTCGTGATAGAGGGAGCGGTTGGTCGTGGCAATCACGCGAATATTGACCGGCACCGGCTCGCGACCGCCGATACGATCCACTTCACGCTCTTGCAACACGCGCAACAATTTCGACTGCAGGCCCAAATTCATTTCACTGATTTCGTCGAGGAACAACGTGCCGGTGTGCGCCATTTCGAATTTCCCCAACTTCTTCTGAATGGCACCGGTGAAGGCCCCGCGTTCATGACCGAACAATTCACTCTCCAACAGGCTGTCCGGGAGAGCGGCGCAATTCAACGCCACAAACGGACGATGCGCACGCGGACTCCGAGCATGGATATAGCGCGCCAAGAGCTCTTTTCCGGTGCCGCTTTCGCCGCTGATGAGCACGGTGGCTTGACTCGCCGCGACGCCTTCCAACGTCGTCAGCAACCGGATCATGCCCGGGTCCTGCGTTAAAATCGCGCGCGCTTCGAGCGTGGCGGGCCCCTCCTGTTCATCCGGCGCGGTCGTGGCCTGCAGGTTGAGGATCACGCGTTCCAACAAGTCCGTGGAGAAGGGTTTCAGAATATAGTCGTTCGCGCCGTATTTCATGGCTTCCACCGCGGTCTCCACGGTGCCGTAGGCCGTCATGAGGATGATGAAACTCTGAGGGGATTTCTGTTTGATCGCTTTGACAAGTTCAAGTCCGTTCAAACGCGGCATCTTCAAGTCCGTCACCACCAGCCACGGTTTCACGCGTTCGATCTGTTCGATCGCGTCGGCCCCATCGATCGCACCCCGCACCTGATAGCCCAAGCGGCGAACAGTTTCCGATAAGGCGGTTCGCATCGACGGTTCATCATCGACGATCATCACAAGACGCGCTTCTTCTGAACAGGCCGAGGGGCCCTGCAAAGTCTGTTGCTCACTCATTCGTAACTCTCCTCTTCTGTTGCGCGCACGATCCGATGGGGTTTCACAGACCGGCCGGTCAGCGCCGCGGTTCGCACAGGCACACGCGACGGCTGCGCGGGGCCCCAGGGCAACGTCATGACAAAGGAGGTGCCCTGCCCGGGCCGACTCTCGACATCGATGCGGCCGTGATGCGCCTCCACCAGCGCATGGACGATCGCGAGTCCCAGGCCCGTGCCCTCATCTTTCGTCGTAAAAAACGGATCAAACACCCGCGACTGCAGCTCCTGGGGAATCCCGTCTCCGGTATCACTGACCGTCACCTGAATGGCGGGTGAATCTGAGGCCCCCGCCGGCGCAGGGCGCGCGGACAACGTGAGGGTGCCGCCTTCAGGCATCGCCTGAACTGCGTTTAGGACAAGATTCAGCAGCATCTGCTTCATCTTTCCACCGTCGCACCACATCTGCGGGACCTGGGGATCGACCTCACACCGGACCACGATCGCCGCAGGCGACATCGCATGGCTCGCCAGGGTCAAGACTTCCCGGAGCAGCGGTTCGGTCTTCTGCCACGCCACTTTCGAACAGTCAGGCCTGGTATAGACCAGGAGGTTCGACAACACCCGATCCATAGCCTGCACCGCCACCGAAATATGCTCTGCGTAGGTCCGCAACTGCGGCTGGTCGCGCAAATCCTTGCGCAACATCGAGGCGAATAGTTCCACGCTCCCCAGCGGGTTCCGGATCTCGTGCGCGATGTTGCCGACCATTTGCCCCATCGCTTCCAAGCGATTGCGCCGCTGCAACCGGTCTTCGAGTTGGCGAATCTTGGTCACGTCATGAATCAGCACCAGCTTGCCGATCAAGCGGCCCATCTCATCGGTCAGATCGTTCTGTGACAGCGCGATCGTCAGACCCGTCGGAAGCACCAGCGGGTACTCACCGTGATCTTTGCGGATCTCCTCCAGGACGTCCGTCGCCCGACGACCACGTAGCTGCGTGTGTGAAACACCCAAAAGACATTCCGTGGCGTGATTGCACCGCACAACCACATCCTGCGAATCGGCCACGATCACTCCCGTATCTAACGATTCCAACACCGCCGTCACATGGGCGCGCATGTCCTCCGTTTCGCGGAGATGTTCGCGCAAGCTGGCATTGGTTTGCGCCAGTTCGAGATCCATTTGCTGCAGCCGTGTCGTCAACGCGTCGTAGGACTGTTGCAATACGGTGGCGGCCTGATCAAAATCGTGGAACGCCCGCGTCAGGAGCTCATTGTTCGAGGTATCCGGACTGGGAGTGGTCATCGTTTCTTGGCTCCCACCGCAGGTGTCGGTTCAGCTACGTCGGTCTGCAGCGCGGCGGCGATGCGTCGCATGAGGGGATCGGGGTATTCATGCAGCGCGCGAACCCCATTCCGCGCCACGTCAGCGCGCTTTGCCCCGCGGGTCAACTGCACGATCTGGATGCGCGCCCACGCTTCTTGTTCCGTTTCGAGCCCCGCCATCAACGCCCGTTTGTATTGATCGACAGCCGGCTCCTGACGATTCAGTCTCGCCAGAACATCGGCATGTCGCAGCCGGTCCAACGCCGACAGATCCAACCCGGCCTTGAGGACGCTCTCATACAAGGGTGCCGCCTCAGTATCTCGTTTCGCTTGCCCCAGGGCACCAGCCAGTTTCAGCTGAACCAAGGCACGATCGGGATGACGCGGATTGTGAAGCAACCATTGCTTCCCGAGCTTGAGTACGCCGCCGAGATTGCCTTCGCCCTCGAAGGAGGTCAAAATTCCCAGCAACGCTTGTCCGGCAAATCGTCCGAGAGGAAACTGAAGCCGGTACCGCTCAAAGACGGCGCGAGCCGCACGCATGTCGTTCTGGTCCAGATAACTGTTCCCGAGCCCCATCAACGCGTCTTCGTGAAAGGCTTCGGATTTGGCATCGCGCACAACTGATTGAAACAGTCGCGCCGATTCGATGGAAAAACCGAGCCGTCGATGAGCCTCGGCCACTTTGAGCAAAAGCTCCGTTCCCACGTACAGCCGATCGGCAAACGGGCCGTTGCGATGAAAGAGGTCGATCACCTCGAAATCATCCCCTGCGTTGAGCGCGGCTTCGAGACGGGGGCGAACAAATCTCACCAGCTGCTCCCCTCCCCTCTCGGGCCAGGGATCATTCTCGAATTTTCCCGCACGTCGAACCACCTGTTCATACGCCTTCAACGCATCTTCTTGCTTCCCCGCCCGTTCCAGCGTTTCTCCGAGATGAAACAGAGCCTCGCTCCCGACCACCGAGCCTTCATATTGTTTGGCGCTGTTTTCAAACAGCGTGCGAGGGCTGAGCATCTCCCCAGGCTTTAACGGCACATTCGCAACATTGGCCGCGATGGTTTGCCGGAGATTGATCTCCTCGCCTTCAGGCACAAGATGCTCTTGCGCATCGACAAACCGCAGCTTGGCCGTGGGCGCAACCGACGAATCCGGATACTGCGTGAGGAGCGCCGCATAGAAGATGCTCGCATCCTCCCAACGTCCGGCCTCCTTATAACTGTCGGCCAAGTGCAACAACACAAGAGGATTCTCCGGCCTTGCGGGGTACAGGTTGTAGAAATGGAGGAGTTGTTCCCGCATCACCGGGCCCCGTTGCCCGTCACTCGCGGTATCGGCATATCGCAATAAGGCATAGGGGTCGGCTCGGAGCGAGGGAGCCCAACGGTTGCTGATACTTTCATAGAGCGCGTCGGCATCCTTGATTCGTCCCGATCGATAGAGGCTGTGGGCTTGCCCCAGCGAGGCGGAGACCAAGAGCGTCGGATCCGTGGTGCGCTTCAGCACATGATCAAAGGTCTGCACGCTGTCTTTCCAACTTTTCACGCCACGCAGGACATACCCGATTCCGAGCATCGCGCGATTGGCATCATAGGAATCACGCTCAGAGAGGCTGAGCGCATGCTGATAGGCGATCTGCGCCTCCTGGTACCAACCTGCGATCCGATAGACATCGCCGATTCGCCACGCGGCTCGCTTGGCGTTGGTCGACTGGGGATCCTCGCGCATCAATGTCTTATACTGGTCGATGATCTCCAACGGCCGGACTTCCTCAGGGCTGCCTTTTAAGAGGCTTTCCGTCAGAAAGGCCTGAATCGACGAGCGGAGGGGCGAGTCCTGATGTTCTCGACGCATGTCGGTGAAGTGACGGAACGCTTCGAGATACTGTCCTTGATTGTAGAGTGCCACGCCGCGCTCAAACCGGCTCCAGTCGGGACTCTTGGGAAGCCGCTCAAACCGTGGTCCCGGATCGGGCAACACCGCCCGGACCAGCTCAGATGGTTCAGGCATCAGGGCGGGCAACTCTTGTCGCATCGTCGAAGGCCCACTACCCGCAACCAGCGGTGTAGCTCCGAGGAGAACCAGCATTCCCAGGACGCACGCCAAGCGTAGGCAGTTTCTGACAGACTGTTGTGTCGAAGAGTGGTGTTGCACAGAGGGGCATTCAGCAAGTCTCGTGCCCCTTGGGAAATCACTTAACTGACGGTGTCACCTGATGATTTTCTGAAACGCAGGAAATGAAGCGCGGGGCCTTGTCAGAAACCACGACAGTCACAGACGAAGGCCGGTCAAGGAATTGACGTGAGATCAGATGTGGGAGTGTCGATGAGGGTCAGTTTTGAATCGAATAACCGTGAGTTTTGGGGTCAAATCCTTTGCGTTTGAGCTTTTCCACCAGCGTAGTTCGATTGACTTGTAGGAGCTGCGCAGCACGGCTGGTGATACCATTGGCTTTACGCAGCGCTTCTCCGATGAGCCGGTTTTCATAATGCTCCAGCTCCTTAGTCAGGTTGATGCCATCTTCGGCAAAGCGAATGAACTGCTCCGGTGCCTCGGCCGCCTTCCCGGCCGTCATCTTCATCGACCGCTCCGGCAAGTCGCTCAGCGTGATCATGCCTCGCTTCTTCAGCACACACAGGCGTTCGATCATATTTTCAAGTTCACGGATATTCCCCGGCCACTCTTCCTCTGTCATGCGGGACAATGCGTCCGGCTCGATGCCCAGAATTTCAGTCCGTCGCAATTGATTAAATTGCGCGATGAAATGGTTGACCAGGAGCGGAATATCGCTGCGCCGTTCCCGCAGCGGCGGAATATGGATCGGAATGACATGGAGTCGGTAGTACAAATCTTGCCGAAACCGGCGCTCCTGGACGGCTTGCTCCAAGTCTTGGTTGGTTGCCGCGATAATCCGCACATCGACGTTAATTGTCCGCGTCCCACCGACCCGTTCAAAACACCGTTCCTGCAACACACGCAGCAGTTTCACCTGCAAGGGCAAACTCATCTCCCCGACTTCATCCAAAAAAATGGTCCCGCTATGGGCCAACTCAAACCGTCCGAGTCGCGTGTGAGCCGCTCCGGTAAAGGCCCCCTTCTCATGGCCGAAGAGTTCAGACTCCAATAACGTTTCAGGAATCGCACCGCAATTGACGGGAACCAGAGGCCGCTCCCGCCGCATGCTGTTAAAGTGCAGCATCCGAGCAATCAATTCCTTGCCGGTCCCGCTTTCGCCTTCGATCAGCACCGTGCTGTCGCTGTCCGCGACCTTCTCGACAAAGTCGAGCACCATCCGCATGGGCGCGCTGGTCCCGACCAGATGCTCCAGTCGATATTGGTCTCGCACGGCTTTTCGAAGGAGGTGGTTCTCCTGCTTCAACTTATAGACATCCAAGGCCTTTCGGACCACCACCGCAACGGTATCCGACTCGAACGGCTTGGTGATAAAATCGAACGCACCCGCCTTCATGGCCCGCACGGCATAGTCGACCGTTCCATACCCGGTCATGACAATGGCAATAATTTTGGAGTCGACTTTGGATATCCGATCAATGGTTTCCAGTCCGTCGATCCCCGGCATCTGAAGATCGGTCAAGACCACATGCACGGGTTGATCCTTGACAGCCTCCACCCCTTCCAGTCCACTGGACACAACCGTCACCTGGTGCCCTTCACCGACGAGCGTCTCCGACAAAATCTGGCGCACGGCAGGGTCATCGTCAATGACAAGAATGTGTGACTGGCTCATAAAGGGCACTCCTCTTTGAAATCGAGCCACTCGAGTTCGGCGAAATACGAACAACCGCCGCGTCCGGAGAACCGGCCGCGTGTCAAATAAGTGGCTCTCGATTCAGCTTATTGGGAATTGAAACTTTATTCAAGTAAAAGTAGGGACCGTCGAGGATATGGGCTCATGAGTCTTCCGACAAAGTAGGATTTCTCCGCGCCCCAGACAGGGCGATATCTTGACAGGTGAGATGAAGAACTGTAGGGTTCAAAGTTCTTCACCCGACGATCACCTCACGTCGATTCTTACACGGGCTGGCGTAGCTCAATTGGCAGAGCAGCGGTTTTGTAAACCGCCGGTTGGGGGTTCGATTCCTCTCGCCAGCTCCACAACTTCCACTGACGAATCAACCGGTTGGCGGCTTACAGCGCAACGACTCTCCCCTCGCAATTCTGCGAGTGTAACCGTCTGACGTTCAAAGTACGCAGAGAGCAAACGCGCTGCCTGGTCGAGGTCCCGCTCGTTCACAATGTTGTACCGGTCGAACACGCTCCGAGTCTTGTGGCCGGAAATGGACATGGCGACCTTCTCTGTCACTCCGGCTCGCACCATGTTCCGTACAGCAGTACGACGAAAGCTGCGTGGGATTCTACCTACCCAGACCAGGCGCTTCTTCTTCTCATCGTTCACCATCCCGCCGAGGCCGATCCTCTCGCATGCCTTTCGCCACAGATGATTCATACTCTGGTGCGAATCCCTCCGCAATGGCAGCCCCACGAACAATCCGGCCATTTGAGGTCACAGCAAGTCTTCCAAGCCAACAGGACTCGGTAGAGATCGCCTGTGAGGTAGAGAACCCTGGGCGTGTTGGTTTTGGTGTCCTGAGCCTGAAGAAACAGCTTTCCCTCGGTTCAATTGATTTGCCGCCATTGCAGAAAGCAAACCTCCCCCCTTCACATCCCGCTGTAGTCTGCGAGCGTAGCTGAGACCTGGGCATAGTCAGGCGAAGCATCCCGAAGCGCGAGGAAATCCTCTTGCTCGAAGAGTCCTGACCGGAGGAGGGGGCAGATCAGATGGCACTCACAGCCAGGGAAACCGCGATACGGACCCTTGAAACATAGAGCTTTTCGCCACTTAATTCTCAGTCTTTTGGGACTAACTAGGCTGCCTAAGTCCATTGGATGATGATGCTACTGCCTTCTGTTTCCCCACAGAGACCCATAGTGCGTCCGATTTGGCCTACGTACTCAACCGCTCACTCGATAGCAGAGTGCCTTCCCCCCTTCGACCAATAGTTGCGACGATGCCGCTCGAAGTAGTCTCTCTCCAGCTTTGGAGGAGGATTCATTCTGTTCACGATGCGGTCTCTGAGTGGAAGTGTGCTGGTACTCACGCTGGCATGGTCAGTACCTGTTGTCTGCGCAGAGGACAACGGTCTCATACCTCAAGTCGATCCCTACATCGCATTGTTCGGTGGGATGACGTTGCCATCGAAAACCGATGCGAAAGTCAATAATGCCGGAATGAATCTTACGTTCTTGGATCAGGACTTCGGCAGCTCAAAATCGTTGGGAGGGAAAGTTGGTGTCTGGTTTCCTGGGCTGCGCCATTCCACCGGTCTTGATTTTGGTATGGAGTTGGATGTCACGAATTATCAGCCAGACGTAAAAGCTGGGCGGTTCCAGGCAAACGGCACACTCAATGGAACCCCCGTTGTCGCGACGGCTAGCCGGAGTAGCAACATGGATGTGAATGCCACTATCGTCGCGACCAACCTCTTGTTCCGTCTGCCGCTATATGTATCAGCTGAGTTTCCTCAGGGGCGGCTCTATCCATATCTCGGAGGAGGGCCAGGCGTTCAAAAATCTTCGTTCGGCTCCAACGGAAAATCAGACTATGATCTAGCACTTCAAGCCGTCGCCGGCATGCACGTCTTCCTTGCCAAACGCGTCTCCTTGTTTGCTGAGTATAAGTTTACGCACGCCACCCAAACCTTCGGCTTCACAAGCTCTACCGGTACCACCCAGGATGAGCGATATACCTTCAACGTCAGTCATGTCGTGGGTGGGCTTGCCGTCCACTTTGGAAACTGACCCGCCTAGTAGAGGGATTATGAAGACAGCCAGCACATTGATTCACACCGGAGGCCGTATGAAACACTCATCCAGATTGTGCGCACTTCTTGTTCTTGGGACTGCTTTGATAACTGGTTGTACGTCGGTTGGAAACTTAGGCATTGTCACGAAACCTTCAGCCAATAATGCCGATAGGCTTAAGTCGGGGGTGAGTTTTGAGGAACTTGGGCCGGTGGAAGGATCAGGCTGTCGTCACTTCATCCTTGCCATCATTCCATTCGGTGATTCCAGTTTCTCAACAGCTGTGGACGAGGCACTCAGTCAAAAAGGTGGCGATGCATTGATCAATGTAACCGTCTCGACCAGCCTGTATGGCTTTATCCCAATCTACAATATCTATAGCTTCACCTGCACATCAGTGAGCGGCATTGCCGTGAAATACAAATAAATGAAACACCTTTGCGAAAGGCCATAGAATGATGTTCCGCCTGCGAATCAACCCGATACTAGGCGTCCTCACTCTGATGTTCTTAGCAGGCTGTAGCACGACTCGGCTGCCTGCACCATCTGAGGCCATTTCTGATTTAACAGGGAATGCCAAGGTGGCAGTTGTTCACTATGATCCTGAACAGTTTATGATTTGGACGGGAGAACCGAAAACACGCACGACGGCTTTAAGCATGTTTGGATTGATCGGTGCCGCGATCGAGGGTGGGATGCAGCAGGCGGACGCCAAAGAGGTCGGAGCGAAATTCATCTCGTCCGCTCAACTTCTCGATCCCATCACGCAAGTAGAAAATCGGTTCATTGCTGCATGGCAACGAGAGCTCAAGCTCACGGCAGTGGGGGGATCCCATCTCGCAAAAAATGACAGCTCACAAAAGCTTCAGCAGCAATTTGGCGAAGGCTACGTGATCGACTTCAAAACGGAACGATGGAGCGTCGATCCGATCATCGTGGGCGGATTTTCATTTGAAACGATTACCTATCGCCCATCCTACACTGGACGGGCCCGATTGATCCGACTTGACGATCAAAAAACTCTTTGGCAAGGGACCTGCGAATATACGAAGGACGATTCCTTGACTCCAAAGCTGGCTCATGTCGACATTTCTGGAGATGACCGCGGTATAGCCGTGAAAGCGGGGATACAGACTTTAGCAGATGCCTGCGCCGACTATCTGTGGAGACAGTTTTTTGGACGGGAATCAGGGCCTGACATCTCGCTCACCGCGGTGACCGAAGCGCCGAAGTAGCTGGTTCGGAAGTCTGCGGGGGGGAGTTTTCGACACCCCCTCCCTCGAGTGCGCCCGGGCTTTTGCAAGCGCCGGCACAATGAGTCATGAGCTTGAAATAATCTGCACCGGTTCAAACTTTCCGGTAACCGTTCATATCAAGATATCTTCAAACCCAGCCATCCAACCATATGTACCCGATCTCCCCATCCATTCCGTAATGCGCGGGTGGCTTGTGCCACTCCGGGCACCGGCATCCTGCTTCCGGTTCTTGCTATTTGGACTGAGTGGCTTATCTTGACAGGACATGTGGAACCTCCAAGCCTTATACGGCTTCCAAGACGATTTGTCCCGCACAAGCTTCCGCCCCTCTGGCTCTGGGAATGGACCACCCACCATTGACAGAAGCAATCCTGTCATGTATCCATTGGATACATGACGCCTGAAGAATTCAAACGCACCAGACTGGCTCTGGGCCTCACTCAACAAGCCCTTGCGGATCAGCTCAAACGCAAGCGGCTCGCCATTGCTCGGTATGAAGGCGGGACACGCACAATCCCCGGCGTCGTCGAGGTGGCTCTGCAGTCCATCGGACAATCATCCCGGATTCCACTCGTCGGGATTGTGGCTGCAGGCGATCCCATCGAACCCATCCCGCAAACCGAACGTATTGAGGTCCCCAAGAGCATGCTCGGGCGAGGAGAAACCTTTGCCTTACGGGTCAAGGGAACCTCCATGCGCGACGACGGCATTCTCCCCGGCGATGTGGTCGTCGTACAAAAACAGAATGTGGCTCGAAACGGCCAAACTGTGATTGCCCTTTTGAACGGCGAGGCCACGATCAAGACATATCACCGCAAAGCCGGCGCGATTGAATTGCACCCGGCCAATGAAGCCATGACACCCATCCTGGTGCACGAAACCGACAGCTTCCATATCGAGGGCATCGTCGTCGGCGTAATCCGGCATCTGAAACGCTAGGTGCGCGCATCAGACCGCGTGAGCGAATGCCATGGATCGTCAGATTGTCTGCTTTGCCATCCCCTCTCTGGAAATCGCACTGGCGCGGTTAAGGCATCCATCACTCCGGACGCGTCCGCTCGCGGTCGCCACGGTCGACAGTCCTCGTGCGCTTCTCTGTGAGGTCTCTCCTGAGGCTGAACGAGACGGCCTCCACGTCGGCATGTTACTCGACCAGGCGCGCCGCCTCTGCCCGTCCTTGCATGTTAGTCCCCCGAATCCCCGTCAGGTTGCCACGGCCAACCATTCGATCCTCGGTGTCATTCAGCGGTATGCCCCGACCTGGGAACCCTTTCTCCCCGGGTCTCTCCTGATGGACCTCACCGGTACCACACGCCTCTTTGGGTCAACCTGTGATGTGATGGCGAAGATCCAGGCGGAGGTCCTCACGCAGTGTCACCTCGAAGGCGTGGCCGGCGTGGGCACCAATAAACTCGTCGCACAGACAGCCGCGACGCTGGTGGAACCCTCCGAACTCTACGATGTCCGCTCGGGATCGGAACGCCTGTTCATGTCCCCTCTTTCAATTCGAGCCTTGCCCGGCGTACACCGGCCCTGCATGCGCACAGTGCTGAAGCGATTAGATGATCTCAATTTGCGTTCCCTGGGAGATGTGGCGGACAGCCCGCTCGACGCCCTCGAAGTAGCACTGGGCACCTATGCCGGGCAGCTGTCTCGATGGGCGCAGGGCATCGACCCAACGCCGGTTCGTCCGCCGGTCGCCCATCCGGTCCTGAACGACACCACCACCCTCAACCCCGATGAGGTGGACGATGCACGGCTCCAGGGTCGGCTCGCAAATAGCCTACAACGACTCTGTCGTACCCTCCGCAGCCAGCGCCGGATGTGTGGCGGACTCGCCTTAACCCTTCGCCACAGCGATCATCGGGAGGTGACAACAAAGACGCGGGTGATCCCGGACACCTGCTGGGAGATCGATCTCTCCGGCTTACTCCAGGGGCTCTTTCAACGCGCCTTCCGGCGGCGTATCCGTCTTCGGAGGATGACGGTCACCGTGACCGACCTCACCGGCTTTGCCGAACAGGGATCGCTGTTCGAGGAACGGCCACCGGAGGAGCAACGGGATCGCGACCGGAGCCGGCGTCTTGCCGTCGCCCTCGATCACCTGCATCAGCGGTTCGGCGAACAGGCGATTCGTTATGGGAGGGCGCAGTGAATGTCGTCCGCCTTCGTACATCTCCACACCCATTCATCCTATTCACCCATGTGGGGTATCCCGACGCTTGAAGCTCTTTGCGAGGCCGCTCGTACACAACGGCAGGACAGACTTGCCCTCACCGATACCAATGGGCTGTATGGAGCCATCCGGTTTCTGAAGGTCGCGCAACAGACGGGCCTGAAACCGATCCTCGGGGCCGAACTCATTCATCAGGCGCACCGGGCGGTACTGTTGGCTAAAACGCCGGCCGGTTATGCGAATCTCTGCCGTCTTCTATCCGCTCGTCACGAGGAAAGCGCTTTCGATTTCATCGCGGACGTAACACGTTATCGAGCCGGGCTGATCATTCTGTCCGACGACCTGTCAGCGCTAAGAGCCTGGCGCAAAGACTCTCCGGAAGATGTGTATGTCGAACTCACGCCAGGATCAGACATCCAGAAGGCCCTCACGTTCAGCCGAGGCAACGGGCTGCCGCCGGTGGCCACCACTCGCGCTGCATTTCTTTCTCCTGCCGATTTCGAGACACATCGTCTGCTGCGCGCCATCGCCGAGAACACGACAGTGTCCCGACTCCGGCCGGAGCGCTGTTGTGCACCATCTCATTGGCTCATGCCGCCGACAGTCATTGCGCGATATCTGCCGCATGTGCCGGAAGCGCTGACAAACAGCCGGCGCATTGCTGACGACTGTTTCACCGACTGGACCTTCAAAGAAACGATCTTCCCCTCGTTCCGCCAGCTTTCGGCAGAAGCCGCATGTGAATCGTTACGAACGAAGACCTATGAGGGTGCACAGCGGCGTTATGGCACGCTGTCCGAGACCGTACGGCAGCAGATCGAAGCAGAGCTAACGGTCATTCGAGACAAACGTTATGCCGACTACTTTCTGGTGGTCGAGGAAATTGTCCGACAAGCGCCTCGCACGTGTGGACGAGGGTCCGCGGCCGCCTCGATCGTCTCTTATTGTCTCGGCATCACCCATGTCGATCCGATTCGACATAATCTGCTGTTCGAGCGTTTCCTGAACCCCGGCCGGCATGACCCGCCAGATATCGACATCGACTTTCCATGGGACGAACGTCCGAAAATTCTCGAATGGGTCTTTGCGCGATACGGCGCGAAACAGGCGGCCATGGTCGCCAATCAAAATACCCTGGCCGCACGCGCAGCCATGCGCGAGATCGCCAAGGTCTACGGTCTGCCGGCCGCTGAGATCGGCAAGACGCTGGATCTGCTCCACCGGCGCGCCAATTTCGTCGACGTGACCGCGGCTTCAACCTTGCAAACCTGGGCAAGCGAAGTCTGTCGCGCCCTACAATTGCGCCCACCTTGGCCGGACATTCTCTTCCGGGCCGGACAACTACAGGGACACTTCCGCCATCTCAGCCTCCACCCAGGCGGAGTGATTTTAGTCCCGGATGAGATCCGCCGGTATGTTCCGGTAGAAACCTCTGCATCCGGCTGGCCTGTCATTCAATGGGAGAAGGACCAGGCCGAAGATGCGGGACTGGTCAAAATCGACCTGCTCGGCAATCGGTCTCTCGCCGTCATTCGTGATGCCCTGGCTGCCATCCACCACAACACCGGCCGCCTGATCGACTACGTGCTCTGGGATCCGATCAGCGATCCGGTCACGCAGGAAGTGATCCGCCGCGGGGATACAATGGGCTGTTTCTATGTCGAGTCTCCGGCAACCAGACTCCTGCTCAAAAAACTGTGGACGACCATGCCGCAGGCACGTCGGGTTCTGGCGGATGTCTTTGAGTATCTGGTGGCCGTGTCGTCCATCATCCGTCCCGCCGCCAATGTCTATGCCGATGAGTTTGTCCGTCGATCCCACGGCCACCCCTACCGCTCATGGCATCCCTTACTGGATGAGGTCTTGGCCGAGACACACGGAATCATGGTCTATCAGGAAGATGTGATGAAAGTGGCGGTGGCCTTGGGCGGCTTCTCCGTGCACGACGGCGATCAACTGCGCAAGGTCCTCAGCAAGAAGCACAAGGAACGGCAACTGCGAGATTATCAGCGGCAGTTTTACGCCGGCGCGGCGGTCCGGCATATCTCGCGACCGGTGGTGGACCACGTCTGGGCCATGATGATGAGCTTCGCCGGGTACAGTTTCTGTAAACCGCATTCCGCGAGCTACGCCCAGGTGTCTTTCAAATCGGCCTACCTGCGGGCCCATTATCCGGCCGAGTTCCTCGCCGCCGTCATCAGTAATCAAGGCGGGTATTATTCGGCTTTCGCCTATCTGTCGGAAGGACGGCGCATGGGGCTCACGATCCTTCCACCGGACATCAACGCCAGCGACTGGGCCTATCGTGGATCGAGTCGGGCCGTCCGGGTCGGCTTGATGCAGATCAAAGCCCTGCGCAAAGAGTTCGCCCAAAGGATCGTCACGGAACGACAGGATCACGGCGCCTACCGCTCGCTACAGGATTTTCTCGACCGACTGAAACCCGAGATCGCTCAGGCCACGTTGCTCATCAAAGCGGGCTGCTTCGATGCCATTGCCGGAGAACTGACCCGACCGGCGCTGATCTGGAGGCTCTTCGCCGCCCAGTCAGAGAAACCCATCGGGTATCTGCCGATTCCACCGGAGTACTCGGCTCAACAGAAGCTCGGCCAGGAGCTGGAGCTGTTCGGCTTTCCTCTGAGCAGGCATCCACTGGAACTCTTCACCGACGTGGTCGCTAGCCTGCCGCACCTCCCGGCACGAGACCTGGCACAGCATGTCGGGAAAGAAGTCACCCTTCTCGGTTGGATGGTGACGGAAAAAATCGTCTCCACGAAGAAAGGCGAGCCAATGGAGTTCGTCACCTTCGAGGACCAGACCAGTCTCTATGATGCGACCTTTTTCCCCGAGACCTACCGGCGATACTGCCACCTCCTCGCCTCAGATCAGGCCTACCTCGTCACCGGTGTGGTGGAAGAACATTTTGCCACCGTCACGGTGACGGTCACACGACTTCGCCCCTTATCCGCTCCCGACGCGGAGGACACCATCTCACTTGAGGCGGACGCGCCAGAACCGTACACTGAGCAACATGACACCTTCTCCCCTGATCCGCTTCGGCACCTCCACCTGGACCTATGAAGGCTGGAAGGGGCAGATCTATACCCGCACCTATACGAAAACCGGCTTCACTCGAGACTGTCTCGGGGAATACTGTCAGTACCGCTACAACGGCGAGCCACTCTTTCGCACCGTGGGGAACGATGCGACGTTTTACCGGCCTCCCACGGCCAACCAGCTCACACGCTACCTGACGCAGATCCCGGAAGACTTTGAAATGTGCGCCAAGGTCTGGGAGGAGATTACCATCCCCACCTATGCCTCACATCCTCGGTATGGAATCAAAGCCGGACAGCGGAATCCGAACTTTCTAAACGCGGACGCCTTCCTCAAACTTGTCCTCCAGCCCTATCGCGATGCGCAATTTGGGCCGCACACCGGCCCATTCTTGTTCGAGTTTCAACGCCACGGGCTGTCCATTGAGGAATTCTGTACCGGGCTGGACGGATTCTTCGCGCGCCTTCCGAAAAACTTCCGGTATGCCGTTGAAATCCGGAATGCCGGATTGCTGGGCCCTCAGTACCACGAGGTGCTCAGCCGCCATGGCGTAGCGCATGTCTACAATCACTGGTCCTTCATGCCGTCTCTCGCCGAACAACATCAGCGAATGGGGACCTACACCGCACCGTTCAGCGTATATCGTCTCCAGACCCCGCTCAAGATGACGCATGAAGCGGCAAAGACACGCGCCGAACCCTACAACAGGATTGTGGGTGAGTTGCCGGAGATGCGACAGGACACGGTACGGCTCGTTCGACAAGCCACTCGAGAAAATCGAACCACCTATGTGCTGGTCAACAACCGGGCGGAAGGCAATGCGCCGCTGACCATTCAGGCCCTCGTCGACTCCCTCCTCGAGTGAGGTGCCTCACTCGCGAAACAGCTCGCCCCTCCCGGGACGACCGTGTCATCAACTGCGTTTGCCAGACACCGAGCACAAACAACGAGGGGGATGCAGCCTCAGCTGCGTCCCCCTCGGTTCAGGCTCACGCGACGTTGGTTGTCTTAGGATACTACGTGTAAACAGCAATAAAGTCGTTTACTTTCAATGTCGTGGCAATCAACCCGAATAATAAACTTGTTTACTCTGCTGGTCATAAGCAGGGTTTTGATTCGTTGTGCGACTGCGACTCGTGCATTCGTCGGCTTCCTGGTGACACTCCTCTCTGGTTCTCTCTCATGTCGGTGACAACTTCATCGGGCGACCTAATCTTCGATATCTTTGATGCCGACGGCGAATCCTGTCGCCCATTGATTCACCCCTCGAATCGACCTATTCGGAAAACACATGAAATGGTAGAAATGCTCGCCGACATAGCCTCCAAAGCGATTTTTGGCGTTTACGTCAACAATGATCAAATGCCGCAACTGACCTTTGCAGACATACTTCTCCACAGAGATGTACCGATAGACGGCGCTGCAGGGATCGAACAGTGTCTGACTCATAATCCCTTGCACGGCAGCCTGATAGTTTCCAGGGCATGCCGCGAAATGATTTTGCAGAAGTTGCGCCTGTGTGAGCCGAGCTGAGGACGTGCATCCATCCGTCACCAATACGATCACTACAGGAAGTGCTTTCGTCATATTTATCTCCACCTTTGCCTGGACCATGAATGACCGAGTTAGGAGTGAGCCATTCACGGACAGGCCAGTACTGATACTGGCTTCGTTATCTACCGAGTTAGGCTTTGAGGCTGCAGGGGGAAGTGCGCAGGGTCGTCGCCGGTTGGGCCCGAATCGAGCGCGACGACTTTTCCTGCTCGATTCACAGCGGTCCTATAGGGGGCCGTCACAACGCTCGGCATGATCTGCCCTGGATAGGCTTGGCCTTTGATGGATGGATCAAGCGGCACGCATTGAGCGTCGTTGAGCGCATATGTCTTGATGGGTGGAAGCGTGGGTGCTACCGGTGCGATCTGATAGCGTAGTCTGATGGCCAGCTCAACGGGTGTCTCGTGACGATTGTAGGCCACTAACGGCGCGCCGACCAGAATCACGCAGGTTGCACGAAAGCTTGTCACGCCGTCTCGTGAACAGGACGGATAGGTCTGATAGGGACGACCTTGTTGAATGGCCTCGACGTCTTCTTGTGATGGAACGACCATCCAATCCAGTGGGCCATTGGTATGGAATTCAATTCCCACCTGCGTCGGCGTGGTGGCATCGAGCCTGGTCACCGAGAGAGAATGTGGGGGGATTGAGCGAGTCTCGTCTCGCTGGACCGGCGGTGGCTGGATGGCATACCGCTCTGCGAGTGTCGGGGCCATCGTGCTCGGATCCACGTCGCAAGCCAGGGTATACGTGTGGTTATTCGTAAAGACAAGATAGTTGGGAATCCCCACATTGTCGAGGAGTGAGGCAAGGAGAATCGAGAGGTCTTCACAGTCCCCCGCTCCAATTTGGAGTGTGGCCTGTGGGGATTGAATGTGCTCCCTCGCCACAGGATCGTCCAAGTAGCCAATATCGTGCTGAACGAATCGATACAGTTCGGTCAACATGCACGTGCGATCACCGGCCGGACAGCCTTTGACTTTGGTGTAGGCCAGCGCTCGGAGGGTATCCGACTCCGGCACGACGGCATCCAGATAGCGCTGGTATGGATGAGCGGGGGAACGAGCTGGACTATGGGAGATGGCGGGGACAGGCACTGCCTGTTGGATGTTCGGTCGCGCCTGGTCCGTGGCCGTGTCTGTCAGCCGGTACCAGGACACAAGACCGATCAGCACCAGACTGATCGCCATGACTCGTCGCGTCGACATGCGAGAGGTCGCGAGGGAATCACGGTGGTGCATGTACGCGCGATCGCGGACGCCCATGGGTGCCTCCTGTCGCCTAGACGAGAGCCTGCAGTCTGCCTGTGAGCAAAGGGACTCCTGCCGGACTCCGCTGCGTGGATCACAGTACTCCAAAGCACGTTATCACGAAGAAGGAAACTGGCCCATGATTTGGGAGTTTTTGAGATTTATCGCCGTCGCGACGGCAGCCCGGAACCATCACTCTACTGAACGAGGAGCCTCCGGATTCCAGTAAACATCGGCCTGACGTCTGACACCGTGGTGAAATGGCATCGGAGTTAATTAAAACCTTTGAACGATGGATGGCCAAACGGTGAGGCCCTCGTAAATCGTTTATACGGACAGAAGGCACAAACCCTGCCGCACTCGCCGCCAGGAAAGGTTCTGAAATACCATGGACGACCGCACCCATGATGCCTAGGACGGAGGCACCGTCAGAATTGATTCAGGCTACAGCCTCGATACAAGCAACATGCAACACACCGTGAATGCAGTCAGTCGCCACACAGGAAGCATCGGTATATTTTCCTTCACACACTCATCCGCCGACCAGATGCCTACCCTCCACTTTTCATATGCAATCGGACCAGTGTCGCCAGCGCGTCCTGATACCGCTCCGGCAAATTCTTGAATCGTTTGCGGCATCCCGCTACCGCAGTCTCTTCGGAGGGAAATGTCGCCACGACCTTTTTCAGATGTACGCTGTACTCGTTCAGCTTCACCTCCACCAGTCTGGTGAGCCCCGGTTGACCCGCCAGACTCGATGCCGCATTCCGTTGATCGCCCTTGGCTTCGACCAATGCCTGGAAGCACATGCCCTTCAAGCGTTGCATGACCGTACTGCGATCCCATCCCAAAGTCGCGCCCGTCGCCTGTAAATCAAAGCTGTGGTCGCGAAGCACTCGCAGTAACACCTGATCGCTTTTCTTCGGATCACCATTCCCATCCGATGCCTCAGCCGCCGGCACTACGAGAACAGCCCCTGGTGCAAGAGTCGCAGGTCCCGTCAAGCGCAGATCCTCCTCAAGGATGGAGGAGCCATCCGCCAGAATCACCGCATTCTCAAGACACCGTTTCAGTTCTCGCACGTTGCCCTTCCAGGGCCAACTTGTGAGCCGATTCAACGCTCCTTGCGAAAGGACCATCTTCGTGCGACTGTTCGTCGCTGCCGCCTGCTCAATAAACTTCATCGCCAGTGTTTCAATATCGCCTTGCCGATCCCGCAACGGCGGCAGACGAAGCTCGATGCCGTGCAGCCGGTAATAGAGGTCCTCTCGAAACCACCCTTCCGCGATGCCTTGGAGGAGCTCTCGATTTGTCGCGCCTACCACACGCACATCCACCGCCACGGATTTTCGATCCCCTACTCGGGTCACCACGCCTTCCTGCAACACACGCAGCAATTTCGCCTGCAAGTCCGGACGCAAGTCGCCGATTTCATCGAGAAAAATCGTACCGTTGTGAGCCTGCAGAAAATACCCCTCATGATCGTGCACCGCACCACTGAACGAACCGCGGACATGGCCGAAGAGCTGGCTCTCGAAGAGGTCCGGAGGCACCGCCGCCATATTGACCGGCACAAACGGGCGTGCTGACCGTGCGCTCAGCCGGTGGGCAGCCTGGGCAAACAACTCTTTCCCGGTTCCCGCTTCGCCCAGTATCAGGATCGGAATCGAGGTATCAGCTGCTTTTTTGAGATCCTTCCAACAGCGCAGCAGAATCGGATCTCTCGTCAGAATACCGAACCGGGCGCACTCTTGCCGGACATCTTCCTGCTCAGCCGTTCCCGTCGCCCCACGGCCAGGCTCTACCGCCTTTACCGACGCCAGCCTCCCTTCCAGCGCTGTCACCGCCTGCCTCGTCTCGTCGGCTTCACGCTGTGCCCCCTGCAATTGCTGCTGCAATGATGCGATGGTCCGTTCAAGCGACGTTTGCTGATCGGCGCCCTGCGTCACCTCCGCCTTTACCGACGCCAGCCTCCCTTCCAGCGCTGTCACCGCCTGCCTCGTCTCGTCGGCTTCGCGCTGTGCCCCCTGCAATTGCTGCTGCAATGATGCGATGGTCCGTTCGAGCGACGTTTGCTGATCGGCGCCCTGCGTCACCTCTGCCTGCGCCGACACCAGTTTCTCTTCCAGCGCCGTCACCGTCCCTCTCGCTTCGTCAGCCTCTCGCTTCGCCCCGTGCAATTGTTGGTGCAACGACGCGATCGTCCGCTCAAGTGACGTTTGTCGATATGTGCCCTCCGCCGCGTCGGCCTTCGCCGTCACGACGTCTTCCTCCAACTGATAGGCGCGCGATTCATGCTGCGCAAGCAGCGTCTGTTTCGTCGCCAGGGCACGATGCAAGGCGAGCTGTTCCTGTTCTAAGTGGGTCACACGCAACGCGGCATGCTGTCGCGTCCAGCCGAGCGCGAGCAGCGACGCAATGCTCACGGCCACGAGGGGCGACAGGACCGGGAGCACGAGCTCGCCGAACCCCATGACCACGAACGTGACCGCCGTATAGCCTGCGCCAAGCACACCCGCCGCCACTGGTCCGCCCCATCCCGGGAGGAGCGTCACAGCAGCAGCGGCTCCCAAGCCGAGGAAGAGGGTCAGCAACCAGCCTGCTGATGTGCCGATCTGGCGCAGACCTTGCTGGGTTAAAATTGTGTTAGCGACATCAGCTAGAATAAAGCCGCCCGGCACGTTCGCTTCATACGGCGTCCAACGCTTGTCGGCCCCCAGCCAGGCATGCACCAGGATAACCAGCTTTCCCGCAAACCACTCCCGTAATCCGGCCTCATCCCCCTCCTCGATTGCATCCGACACTTGCCGAAACTCAAAGTACGGAAAGGTGTTGTCCGTGTCCGGATGTTCCCTATCCGGATAGTGCTTCGTGTGGCGAATCAGCAGTTGCCCTTGGGCATCGACCGGGGCAGAAACAGTCCGTTGGCGACCATCGGGCCAATGGGCATCGCGAAGCCGCAGCGCATCGCCTGGGACCAGTTCAATATGGTCGGGTGGCACGCGCAGGACATTCGCCGCCATCGCCACCCCCAACGCCGGCACTGCGCGATCGCCGACCGCGACGAACGTGGGCACGCGGCGATAGACCCCGTCTTCATCAGGCCAGGCAGCGATATGCCCGACCCCGGCAGCCGCCGACGCCAGCGCGAGGAACGGACCCTCCATGCGACCGGCTTGCGGAAGCGCCTGCACCACCTGGGCATCAAATGTTGGGGTCATGAGCGTGAACACATCCGAAAGCGCCAACGTGGTGGGAGGTACCGTACCTGGAGCTGGAACCGCCATGGGATACAGCACCATCCCGGCGCCGCTGGTAGCCACTAGCAAGGCGCGGTCACTTGCGCCGTCGCCGCGCTCTGGCGGGCTGGCATTGGGCATGTGGAAATCAAGCGCGATGGTTCGGGCACCGGCTCGCCCCAACGCGGCGATCACTTTGGCGAAGACTGCACGATCCCAGATCCCGGACCCAAACGCCTCCTCGCTTTCCTTCTCACGCCCGATCACCACGATCGCAGGATCGGCCTTGCCCGCACCCTGCCAACGCATCCGGAGATCGTACGTGGCCATCTCCCACGAACCAAACAGTTGCGGAAGCATCATGGTCAATCCCCAGGCCATGCTCGTCGCGAGCAGCCCCACGACGCAAATCGTCATCCACCGAGCAAACATCGAGACTCCTTCAGCACCTATACACTGTCATGTTGCGGAAGCTTGAGCCTTGGCCAATGCGCAGCGGCGCGTTGGTCGGCCGGAACAACGCACGAAACAGGCAGGATCATCAGGAGGACGGCATGAACTCAGCGCGCAACGCTTCTTCATCGTTGTCGCACCCCTCACCCGCCCCACTCAGCAATTGCGCCCAGTCTCCGGCTTTGCCCCCGGCGCCCCCAGCATGTCCGGCGGCTTGCACGGGGCCGCCGGTTTGAGCGGCTTACCGATGGGGGCGAGGCTCTCGACCTTTTCAGCCAGCGCCTTGACCGATGCTTCCACTTCCGCTGGAACAGATGGCGCCTTGCGTTTTCTGCCTAACATTTCGTCCATCTCATCGCTGGAATTCTTGGCCCGCTGACGGGTCGCCGCAAAGAGCTTCTCCTCCATGTCCTTTGTTTCCTTATAGAGCGCTTCGATCTCCTTCAGGCGCGCTTCATATTCGGCCTTATCGACCAACCCTGCGTTGTAGCGATTACAGAGTTCGACATAACGCGCGATGGTCCCGTGGACAACCTTGTCCCAGGCAACCCCTGTAGTCCGACTAAACCCGATGGAAGGGATGATGTTGAAGATAAACTGCGCGACGGTGAACGCTGCAGAGACATTCATGGATTTTGTTTCGTACACAGAACAATCCAACTTTGTCGCCGGTGGCTCGACAGCCGTTGCCGCCATCATCCCCGGTCCGATCAGCATCAGCCCAGCGAGCAGGACTGCACAGCAGGCTCGGCAATTCGTCGACATACGCCTCCACATCCAGGTATACGCTGTACCCTCCATGATGACTCCTCACCGACGCTTTCGGATTTCTTCCTGCATCTGTTCCATCTGCGACTCCAGATCATCGCTGACCTGGGCCAGCCCCCGCATAAGCCGATCCAGGCTAAAGGGCCGCACCGGCGGCAACCCTGGGCCGTTTTCTGGCGTGGCTTCGGGCTGATTTTCCAGCACGGTCGAGGGGTGCGGCTTGGTGCTCGCCCGCTCCTGCTCCACCCTGGGATCTCCGGCCTGCGGTTTCCGTCCAGCTGTCGGGGCCGATTCCGGCTGAACCGGCGCCTTCCGCCCTTCCACTACTGCCGGGATCGATTTTGCATAGGCGACTTGCACGCCCTGCTTGGCCAACCACTCTTTCGCCACGCTGGACTTCACCGCAAAGCTAATACTGGTGATGGCCAGACCGTCTTTCGCCTTTCGCGCCATGGAAGTGTTGACGCCGATCTGCTGTCCGTTCTCATCGATGAGCGGCCCACCGGAGTTGCCGCGATTGAGCCCCGTTTCCGTTTGAAAGACATGCTTGCCCGGCACATTGGTGAAATTCTCCCATTCGGCGCTGATGACTCCCGTCGTCAAACTCCACAACCCACCCTGCTCCGGATGTCCGATCGCGAGCACCCGCGAGCCGATACTGAGGGTCCCAGGATCGCCCATCGGCAACACCGGCAGGGTGGTTGACGCACCGTCCACTTTCAACAGGGCGAGATCCAGCTCCGGATCGTGCGCCACCAGCGTCGCCGGCAGGCGATGGGCCAGGTCGGTCTTCTCATTCCCCGTCACGCGATCAGGCCGCAAAAAGACCCATAGCTTTCGGTAGGGCGCCTTGGCTTCCCGGTCGAAGATCACATGCGAATTCGTCAGAACCAGGCCGGTCGAATCGATGATGGACCCAGTTCCAGACATCGCGCCGTCCTCAGAGCTAGCCACGACCAGGACCACCGCCGGGGCAGCCGTGGCGTAAATTTGGGCCGGCGTCGAGGCCCCTGCCGGAGCCGCGATGCAGAGGGACAGCGCAGTCATCACCCACCTGAGACCGAGAAAGGTCAAGAAAGTCGCGCCCCTCCGCCGTTTCATGCTGTCCTCGCCCTCTCTGTTCTTGTCCATGGTCGTACGGTCTCCCTTCCCTGGGCGCCTGCGCCTTCGTCACAACACCTCAAACTCGATCTCCTTGACGCTTCGTGCCCCCTGAGTATCCGCCACACTGATGCGCACGATGTGCTTGCCCGCTGGAATCTTCGCTTCTTTTACTTGAATCCCCGACGGGGAGACAAAATCCCGCAGCCGGTCGGTGATGTCGATGGACAAGAACTTCACCACCGAGACTTTGAGACTGTTCACATCCACCGGTCCTGTCTTTGGCACAAAGTTGATTTGGATTTCGATCGGTCCTGACGCTTTCCCGCCGTCGCTGGGCTTCAGAATTTCGATGGTCGGGCCCATGTTGCTTTCCTGCCGCCCCACATCGAGGACGCTTCCGCCGGGAGACTCAGCCGCCTGCGCCGCCGCCTCCTGCGGCGTGATGAGCCATCCATCTTGCAGAGAGGACACCGCCTCCGCCCTTCCTCCGCAGAGCAACAGGAGCGAGAGCAACGCCCCAGCAGGACCGATGCTACTTTTCAGAAGACCAATTTCTTTCCTTGTCGTCATGGTGTAGCCTCCTTCGTGCCCCCTTACAGGCGCCGTTTGCTGCTGTGCTATCGCCCACAATTGACCGTTCGCATTGCTCGCTACACGTGGTGGCCGGCTGCGGGTCTCAGTAAGACTCCGCCCCCGCAGCCATCCGTCCCCCTCAGGGTTGAGCGGCATTCCTTCCGCTAGCTCTTTTTCCGACGGTCCAACTCTAGGTTCAACTCATCGTGGGCCTTATCAGCATTCTTTCTGACGAATTCGCGCATATTGGCATCTAATTCTTGGAATTGCCCGCTGGCGGCTTTGTAGCTCCGCATAATTTCCATGAATTGTTCAATATCAAGCCGCGCCAGTGCATAGGCCTCGTTCCGCTGAGGATTCTCCCAATATTCGACGATCTGAGCCCCGACCAGCGTCGCTTCCGTCACTTGTTTGAACGTATCTTGGATATGCTGCTCCACGCTCGTCTTATCCATACTCCCTGCGGTCGTTTCGGCCATGTACTGCTTCTGAAGGCCGGCGACGTAGACCTGCAGGGTCGACGCAAGATCGTTTCGAGATTGTCCTTCCGCCGCTTTTCGGCGCAACGACGGGTTGAAGATGCCTGCGCTGTTGCCGACCCCATACAACACGCGACGCTCGCCGCTGAACGCCGCTCCTTTTTGAGTAACCCACTTTGGAAGATCCTTGACCTCCTGAATCGGCGTATCCGTCCGGGCCAGCGGACCACCCTGTTGGGCATTGTGCCCCGAACATCCACCGGCCAACGCCGCCACCGCAAATGTGCCGGTAAGCAAAACTGCCTGCATCTTCTTCATGTGCTGCCTCCTCCTGTATGTGTGATTGTCTCGTTTCCAACTCGCTCAGCTGTGCCCATCTGGAAGGCAATGCGATAGTGATTGAGCAACAGTCGTTCCAGCATCACCCTTCGAACTAACATCATGATTTTTCACGTGTTCCATAGCCGCATCGACGTCATATCCGCCCTTGATTCCGCTCTTCTCCCCACACCGCTCGGGGACCGCTCCCGCTTGACGTGGGAAATGCCGCTCCATGTCCGCTCATGATCGACTCCATCCGCGTCTACGGCGTGACAATGGTCGGGGCATTGATTCGCTTCTCAAACAGGTCGTCATACGGGCGGCTTTCTGCATCTAACACGCTCGATTCACTGGCAAGCAAGGAGAGGTTGGGTTTCAGAAGCGAGCCGTTCACCACGATTCGTTTCATACGTTCAACTGCACGGTCCCCCCCCATGGCAGCAATCCGCTGCAGCTCTTGCCGCACGTTGAGAATAGCCTTGGGAGCGTGTACCGCCGCAATGGCTGTCAATAATCGAGTTCCCGATAGTAAGGTTTGCGCCGTGTCGACCACCGCTTGTACATTGATGGCCAAGGCTCGTTGTTCCACGGTGAAGGCACTAGATTGGTTTCTGATCTGTCCCACTGCCACGCTCAACTGTTGCAACGAGCCCTGATAGGCCTTTACCGCGTCCTCATATTCCTTCTTCTCCGTCTCATACTGCCCTTCCAGTTCTTTGAGGTCCTTGGAAGGCGCATTCTCATCCCCCTTCTGCGCCGCTTCTTCCGCCGTCGCCGGATTCCCGAACGTTCGGCCCTTGTAGTCGCGAATGCGCTGCACAGACTCTTCGACATCGCGATAGGCCCTTTCGCACGTCTCCTCCCCCTGCAACGCGGCTTCTCGGAATTGGAGCAGATCCTCGCGGTTATCCGCCAGTGCCAGCACCGCATCCATCACGTTCGGATAAAAATCGGCCGGCTTGCCCTCAAACTGTGCGGTAAAAATCTCACGTTTCGGTATAAAGCCTGGATGGTAGCGAAGAAGCCGAAAAACGTTTTTATCGAATACTCGGTCATACCCCTTGCCCAATACTTTCTCCGCCAGCACCTGGACATCTTCTGGCGAGGGGGCGTTGGGGCGGTAGGTCGGCTCATACTGCAGGTCTGGTGGCGTGGTAAAAAGCCGCTGCTGCAGCTCGAGTGCGCGGCCGGTCCAGGGCGACGGCTTAAAACCTAACTTCGCAGCATACAACGTCTGCTGGCTGTAATTTTCTTGAAGGATTCGAGTGAAGCTCTGCGCATTCAGCGTGAGCGTGCCCCTCATTTCCTGAGGCCACAACGACCCTGCCGACAGCGGGAGCCCCTGCAACATCAGCTCTCCGAGTTCAACCAAACGGGCGGCTGTGTTAACTCGCTCCAACGAGGCTTCCACGGTGGGAGTCTCGTTTCCTGTCACAATGATTTCCTGCAGACAAGTCCAGCCGCACATTTCCATCTTCCACGGTTTTACCGCAACAACCATCTCGAGCCCTGCACAACCCAGCGCACCAGTTAACAAGACCAGTGCCAGCGCCACCGATGACCCAATTTTCATGATTCTTTCCCATCGCCCACGCATGGTCATCCCTCCATGATTGGTTCAGCGCAATTGGTCACACGCCACCGGACAATCCGGCGCGCTTAACCCATCGTCTCCAAATCTTTTGTCATAGTCTGATTCACCTTATCTCGACAGGCTTCCGCCGCCGCGCGATCAATCGACTGAACGTCGGCTTTGGCGTCTGCTCTGGCCTTGCACGTGACGTCGAAGGACGACACCATCCGGTCTTTCAAGCGCAACCCGCCCTTCACACGAAAGTTTCGCTGACGAAGTGTGCCGTCTACTGAGACCGTGTCTTTCTCCAAGGACACGGTCACCGCTCCGAAGATCGTGTCGGCGCGATCCTGGCAAGCAGAGGCAGCGCCATCGAGTGCACACCTTTCCAACTGCGCATCAGCCGGCACGACGGCAAAATCCTCGCGCAACACCTTTTCAAGATGTCCGACTAACAACCCGGCCATTTCGATGGAGGGAGAAGAAAGATTGAACATCATGACCCGCTGCAGTTCGACCTTATCCCGCGACAACGTCGCTAACACCCAGACCATGCAGCTACCGCGATCGAGCCATCGCTGCTTGATTTCCGCCCCTTTGAGCGTGTGTTTGGTTTTCGATTCGGCCTTGAGGAGGATTTTGAATTGTTCCTCTGGTGTACACGTGCCTTCACATCTAGTTTGGAGTAACTGTTCGTGAATCTTCACGCTGACTTCAGCAGCAAGGCTGCCTCGAGCCCCAGCTTCCGCCGCACGAATCTGCTGCTCAGGCTCCTCACTCCACCCGGCCTGCCCCACCCCGACATAGTCTTTCGTGTCTGGACGCCCGGACACCCACGGAGGCATCGGACTCTCCGGCAGAAACGCGCAGCGGTCTGCACCAGGTACGGGTCGATTCGAAGCCCTATCGGAAACAGCACTGCCGGTCGGCACACTGCACCCGGCCAGCAGGCCGGAGAGCACGAGCATGGCCACCGTTGGCAAAGGCATCGTCGTGTATGAATGAATCATCCCCACGAGAGAACTCACCCATCTGTAGAACGTTTGAGCGATACGCATCATTCGTCACTCCGGATTCTTGCCGAGACTTTGAATACTTTTCTGGTGCTGCAGCCCTTTATCCGCGCGGGCCAACTCCTCGACATACAACTCTGATCGTTTAAACTCGATGGCCTTCTGGAGGTCTTTCACGGCCGCCTCGAACTGGGCACTCGCTTCATAGGCAACCCCGCGGTTGTACCAAGCTCGATGCTCCGCAGGTTTCTCCTTGAGTTGTTTGCCAAAGGCCTCAATCGCCAGTTTCCAGTTGCCCCCTGACGCGGCGGCCACTCCGGAGTCGTGGTCTCCGTCGACGGGAAGAAACGTGCGAATTTCTTTTCGCTTGGTCGGAAGAAGGTCCTTTGCTATTCGAACGGTGGTACGGTCGACCAAGACGGCACGGACTTCATTCGGAGGGGCACCCGGCCTCGTCGTGTTCTCAGCGACAACTCCTTGATGGATCTGATCGCCTTTATACCAGGCGGAAAATTCCACATTGAGTGTGCCGGACCCCTGGCCGGGCGAGCAGGTTGCCACCATTCCCTTGATCGTAACCGTCTCCTCCGCTTCTGAGAGACCTTGGATCGCTGCTTTATAGACGCCCCCCTCGAGCACCTTCGTGTCGAGTTTCGGTTTGAACGGCCTTGCGCATTCCACAGGACCGTGGAAGTCTTCAACCTCTACCTCCTTCACCATCGCTGGAATTGGAACTTTCGATGGATACGTCACCTCAATCAACACCTGCTTCCCCGATTGGCAGGCTGCGAGAACAATGCACAATCCACTGATACCTACACCGCTCGACAAAGACCGAACGACTCGGGCCGCGCCGCCAATCACCGCCTGCGTGCTTCCTGCACCTGTTGGCATCTTCCCCTTCCTTTCTGTACGGTTGCTCCAGCTCAATGCATCACCGGCATGCAAACGAGGGTGTAGACGGTCCCTGGCTCTCCAGCCGCATGAGCCTTGTTACGTTGAACCCATTGTTCGCGGACCTGGGCTTGCTTCAACACCACATCACTCCCAAAGCCAGCTGTTTCATCGAGTCGAGTCTCGACACTTCGACTATCCCCCTCACTCCTGAGCACCAGCTCGGTCTTGACCCGTACCTCGACCGATCGCGACAACTCCGCCATGGCCGACGCCTGGCTCCTGGCGCGTGCATCCTCTGCGTAGTACGTGGGCCCACTTATCCCAATGGCACAGATTTCTTGAGTCGAGGCCGGCACGGTGTTCAGCCAAGCCGGGGCCTTCTGATCAGCCGCGCACCCGACGAGGCACAACATAGACCCCACAGTCATTGCCCGCATACCATTCACCCTGGCTGACCAATGGACCTTCGCGCCGCTAAGGGGATTACGAACTTGGTTCATCCGAACCTCAACTATCTTCGTAAATATTCGAAAGCGTCAGAATACGTAACTCGATACGCCTACACAGTAACCAGCAAGGTCTATTCCATCGCTACCGATCCGGGGAAATTACGCATGCAGGGCGTAGGCATCGATTTTCCCCAACAATTCAGTACGACCAGCGGCAACCAGCGCCCCGCATCATGCGGGGATTCTCCCCACGCGGTGCCTGGAGACCTCGCAAGGGATCTATGTGGGAACGATTCACGAATCGACATTCTCAGAGACGAGTAAAAAGCAAAATTGAATAGGCGTGAAGTGCGACTGGGAGGAAGAAGAGGTAAGAAGGATGCAGTCGTCAATCGATTTACTACCATGGGTAACTTAAGTAATCACCAACAGAAGGGCGGGATAATACGCTGGGAATTCCTCAAACTCAAGGCCTGAGAGCCAGTCGCAGGACATTTTCTTCGATACGGAATTTCCTGCCTCGTAACAATTCAGGCAGAGCAACACGGATATGATTCTGCACGCTTATGCGGAATCAGGGATGCAAAATAATGCAACCATTTCATAAGTAGTTGAGAAGTCATGAGTGAAGGAACTGCGGTCAACTTCGATCGACTCGGCCATACGTAGGTCACTCGTCGAACCGCCTAGACGAGCTATTATTTTTACGAGGGCGAGTCTAAGTACGCTCCCGTAATATCAGGATAGAGCTACAAGTAATTATCCCTGTGCAACCAAACCGACCCTGCTCGGCAAGGGTCCCTTTAGTCGCTTCCTCATGGACAAATAAGGCACAAAAAAAACCGTTCCAGCCTTAGGACTCCCCTAAAGCAGGAACGGTTTGATAGTTTTCTTCGACCAGCCTATCTCTATAGCACCGGCTGGATCCTTCTGCGCACTACGAGCAGCCGCTGGTTTCTCCGCAGCTCATGCACTTCAGGCAGGTGCCGTTGCGCACCAGCGTGAACTGTTTGCAATTCTGGCAAGGATCACCTTCGTAGCCTTTTTCTTTGGCTTCCTGACGCACCGACGTGACGGTGACGGTCTCGCGCTTCAATTCCACCTTATGCGCGACGCTGCCGTTGCCCGGTCTGTGGCTATGGCCGTTGCCGCCGTTCATTCCGTTCCGTCGCACAGGCAGATGTTCGGTGAGGATCGACGACTTGGCGAGCGCGGTCATGTCCGCCTCCTCATCCACACATTCCGGATCCTGCTCATCCTTCTTCATCGAATCCATGCGCAGGTCCTCTTCACGCACCTGTGAAAGATCGGCCCGTTCCAGATACGTGATCGCGAGTTCTCGGAAGATGTAGTCGATGATCGACGTCGCCATCTTGATACGATCGTTCAGTTTCACCGGCCCGTTCGGCTCGAAACGCGTGAACACGAAGGCTTCGACGAACTCCTCCAGCGGCACGCCATGCTGCAAACCGAGCGAAATGGCGATGGCGAAGTTGTTCATCAAGCTGCGGAAGGCGGCACCTTCCTTGTGCATGTCGAGGAAGATTTCGCCGAGCGTCCCGTCCTCATATTCGCCGGTGCGAAGATAGAGCTTGTGCCCGCCGATAATGGCCTTCTGCGTGTACCCGCTGCGTCGCGCAGGGAGCGACCGCCGCTTATGGAGGTAGCGCACCAACACGCGTTCAGCCACTTTCTCAGCCACGGTCATGACGCTGGGCGACGCATCCGCACCCTTGCCGCTGTCAGACGAGGCATTGAGTGGTTGGCTCAGCTTCGACCCGTCGCGATAGAGGGCCACGGCCTTGACCATGCTCTTCCATGCGAACAAGTACGCCGCCTTCACATCGTCCAGCGAGGCATCGGCCGGCATGTTGATCGTCTTGCTGATCGCGCCGCTGATGAACGGTTGCGCCGCCGCCATCATGCGGATATGTGCATCGACGGCGATATATCGCTGACCGATCCGTCCGCAACGATTGGCACAATCGAAAATCGGTAAGTGCTCAAGTTTGAGATGGGGCGCACCCTCGACCGTCATGGTGCCGCAGCAATAGTCGTTCGCGGCCGCCACTTCTTCTTGGGTAAAGCCCAGGTGCTTGAGCATATTAAACGTCGGGTCCGCCAGCTGCGCCTCGCTGATGCCGAGATTCTGCCGGCAGAAGTCTTCGCCCAGCGTATATTTATTAAAGACAAACTGGATTTCGAACGCCTGCGCCAACGAGGCTTCCAGCCGCTCCAGTCCCGCATCGTCGAAACCCTTTTGGCGCAACACATCGTGATTGATGAAGGGCGCGCCTTGTAAGGTTTGATGGCCCGCGCAATAGGCCCCGATGTCCCGGATCTGGGCATCGGTATACCCAAGCGCCTGCAAGGCCGGCGGCAAACTCTGGTTGATGATCTTGAAGTACCCGCCGCCCGCCAGTTTTTTGAACTTGACCAGGGCGAAATCCGGTTCGATGCCGGTGGTGTCACAATCCATGACCAGTCCGATGGTGCCGGTCGGGGCGATGACGGTCACCTGCGCGTTGCGGAACCCATAGGCCGTGCCCAATTCCAAGGCACGATCCCAGGCACGCCGCGCCGCGAGCAACATGGCCGGCGGGCAATGTTCCGGCTGAATCGAGGTCGGCAGAATCGTGAGGCCTTCGTACTCCTCGTGCGTCGAGCTGTACGCCGCCCGTCGGTGATTACGGATGACGCGCAACATCGATTCACGGTTCCGATTGTAGCCTGGGAACGGACCGATTTCCGCCGCCATTTCCGCCGACGTCGCGTAGGACTCGCCGGTCATGATCGCCGTGAGCGCGCCGCAGATCGCCGTCGCCTTCGGTGAATCGTAGGGAATGCTTTGCTTCATGAGAATGGTGCCGAGGTTGGCATACCCCAATCCCAGCGTCCGGTACTCATAACTCTTCTGCGCGATGGCGCGGCTGGGGAAGGAGGCCATCAACACGCTGATTTCCAGCGCCACGGTCCACAAACGCACGGCATGGCGGAACGAATCCAGGTCAAACTCCCCTTCCACATTAAAAAACTTGGACAGGTTCAACGACGCAAGATTGCAGGCCGTGTCGTCCAGGAACATGTATTCGGAACAGGGATTGGAGGCGTTGATCCGTCCGTCTTCCGGACAGGTGTGCCATTCATTGATCGTCGTATCGTACTGGGTTCCGGGATCGGCGCAGATCCAGGCCGCCCAGGCGATCTTGTCCCAGAGGTCCCGGGCCTTGACCGTCTTGCTGATCTTCCCGTCGATCCGGCGCCGCAATTCCCAATTGCCGTCCTGCTCCAATGCGTCGAAGAAGCCGTTCGGAATACGCACGCTGTTGTTGGAGTTTTGCCCCGAGACCGTCTGGTAGGCCTTACCGTCCCAGTTGGTGTCGTATTCATGGAACACAAAATGGGTGTAGCCCTGTTTCGCATAATCGAACATGCGATGGATATAGGCCTCCGGCACCATATCGCGCCGGGCCGCCGTTACGGCATCCCGCAGCAACTGATTCTTCTTCATGTCCAGTTCGACCTGGCCCAATCCCTGCGCATCGACCAACAGACAGGCCTTGAGCACGGCATTCAGCCGTTGCGCGCAAATCTTGGAGCCGGTGACCATGGCGGCCACCTTCTGCTCTTCAACCACTTTCCAGTCGATGAACTCTTCGATATCCGGATGGTCGAGGTCCAAGCAGACCATCTTGGCTGCGCGCCTGGTCGTTCCGCCGGACTTGATGGCCCCGGCCGCACGATCACCGATCTTCAGGAACGACATGAGGCCGGATGAGCGGCCGCCGCCCGACAACGATTCGCCGTCTCCGCGTAACCGCGAGAAGTTGGTACCGGTGCCGGACCCGTACTTGAAGAGCCGTGCCTCACGGACCCAGAGGTCCATGATGCCGTTCTCGTTCACCAGGTCGTCTTCGATCGATTGGATAAAGCAGGCATGCGGCTGCGGATGCTCAAAGGCATTGGTCGCCCGAACCACCTCGCCCAGCTTCGGATCGACATAGAAGTGCCCCTGCGCCGGCCCCGAGAGTCCGTAGGCATAGTGCAGCCCCGTATTGAACCACTGGGGGCTGTTGGGGGCGGCCATTTGGTAGGCCAGCATGTAGCACATCTCGTCGTAGAACGCGGTCGCATCGTCCGGCGTTTTGAAATAGCCGTGGTTTTTGCCCCAGAAGGTCCAGCAACCGGCCATCCGGTTGAACACCTGACGGGAGTCGCGCTCCCCACCCAGCACGGGCTTGCCTGCGGCGTCCACCACCGGCGTGCCGTCTTCATGGACTTGCGGGACTCCGGCCTTCCGGAAGTACTTTTGCGCCAGAATATCGATCGCCAGCTGCGTCCAATGTTCTGGGATGTCGATATGGTCTAATTTAAACACGGTCGATCCGTCGGGATTGCGGATCTCCGAGGAACGTTTTACGAACGCAAGACCCTCATAGGGGCTCTGCCCACGCTTGGTGAATCTTCGTTCAATCCTCACTGATTCCTCCTTCAAAAGATGCGTCGCGTTCGGTGAAAAGAACGGTCGGCCATGATGTATCGAGGGGTGATGGGAAAAGAGGGGTGAGCATCGGAGTTAATCCCTTCCAAAACCTCTTCCACAACCGCATTGCATACTAGATATAGCGATACCCATTTTTTGTCAAACAAAATGTTGTGGCACACCTGTGATTAGTGGGGATAAGCTGGTGATAGCGTTGGCGCTAGATTTGGAGCCGCTTTTGTTCATTTTTCGAATGGTTATCCACAGCTAAAACAGGGTTGTGGAAGGCGGGGGCGTGCAGGGAGGAAAGATTTTTTTTGGCACAGGCTAAAAAGCCAGCCGACCGACCTTCAATGTCGCCTCCTCGACCCCCCGTAACGGCACAAATTGACCGGCCACACCCAGCACCAAGACCGGTTGGTCCAACACGTTCGTTTCGAACAGACTCAGCAGGCCCCAGTTATTCCTGGTGGTGTTCGGCCGGACAACACCCTCCACGAGTTTCGGTCCTTGCGCGCGAAACACGGCTTTGATGAGGTCGCGATCATGACGCGGCCCGGCCTGGTCCATCTTTTCGATTTCGGCCAGCAGGCGGGCTTCGACAAAATGCACATAGGCATCCATCGTGGGATTGGTCGCCGCCAACCCCACGGCAACCAGCAAACCTCCCACCAACCCAGCCAGCGTCAGGTTACTCATCGCTCCCCTATGTCGAACCCCCTGCGAACATGGGCCATCGCTACCAGGCCCTGATGGTTTGACAGATGGAACCCAGTGCGTTTAGCTTACGCCCGATTTCCAAAGAATGGAACACTCGCCACGACTTGAGAACTGCCTCGGCGGACTTTGGTCTCAGGCGTTTCCCGACGGCATGCATGAAGAGTCCGGACTGACTGATTCACTCGCATTGGTTCGACGAGAACAGAAGGAGCGACTATGTTCGTATGGAGTAAACGCCTGGTGACCGGCCTCCTGGCAGGGTTCGTCCTGCTGATCGGAATTTTCCTCATTCAAGGAGAGCCGGAGTCGGCCAGCGGATTGAAGATTCACACCACGCGCTGGATGGCCGTGAATTACATCGGCCTGCTCGTGTGGGTCTTTATCTGGATGTTCGATCAGGCCCGTGTGCGGGGAAAAAACGTGCTGCTCTGGCTGCTGCCCTTCGTGCTGGCACCGTTACCGACACTGATGCTGTTTGTGTTGTTTCTACAGAGGAAGCTGAAGTCCTAGGATCTCGTGACAAGGCAAGAATGGCAGCAGCGCCAATTTCCCTCTCGAAATCAGCGGGCGATTGACTCTGAGAAGTGGATACTCCACTAAGCCTCTCTTCAATGTTGCCGTTGGGGAAAAGCTACCGCACGCGCACCCGCCCCGGCCGTCAGCAAGACAGGCTAGCCTCACCTCTACCTTCGCTCGGCTCTGCATGCTGCGTGACCGGCTTTCGGAGGTACCACAACAACCAGAGCCCCGGCAGTGCGGCGAGGAAGGTCACGAAGAAGAACGGCCCCCACCCGGCCGCCCCCACCAACTTCGCGGCGGGCCAGCCGAGGAACACGCGCCCGAGGGCTTCAACGGAAGAGAGCAAGGCGAACTGTGTGGCCGTGTAGCGATGATTGCAGAGCGACATGACCAGCGCTACGAAAGCCGCCGTGCCCATGCCGCCGGTCAGGTTTTCGAATCCGACGGCAAAGGCCATCACCGCATAACTCTTCCCCGCCCAGGCCAGCCACAAAAACGACAGGTTCGACAATGCCTGCAACAGCCCGAAGACCATCAACGAGCGAAAGAGTCCTAACTGCGGCATCAGTCCTCCGCCGATGAACGCGCCAAGAATCGTCGCGCCGATGCCGAAGGCCCGGACCAGGCCGATGTCTTCCGACGTAAACTCCATCCCCCGCAACAGGAACGACGTGGTCAACGCGCCGGCAAACGCATCGCCCAGTTTATAGAGCACGATCAATCCCAGCAGCGCCGGCGCCATAGGACGCGACAGAAACTCGGACAGGGGACCCCAGACCGCCTCCGCCATCGACTGCGGCGCGGCCCTGGCCGCCTCCGGTTCGGGGATCATAAGAATGGTCACGATGCCCAGCGCCATCAACCCGGCCATGCAGAGATAGGCCGAGGACCATCCCAGGCGGGCCGCGACGATCAAGGCCAGCGATCCGGATGCAATCATCGCAATGCGATACCCCATCACCCAAGTGGCCGCTCCCAACCCCCGCTCATCCGGTTTCAGGAAGTCGGTGCGGTAGGCATCGAAGACGATATCTTGCGACGCGGAGAGAAAGGCAACACCCAACGCCAATGCGGCAAAGATCTCGGCGCCGGCACTTGGACCGATGAAGGCCATGACCATCAACGCCAGCGCAAGGCTGGTCTGCGTGACGATCATCCAGCCACGGCGGTGCCCGAGCCAGGGCGGCACGATGCGGTCCATGACCGGCGCCCACAGAAATTTCAACGTATAGGGAAGACCGACGTAGGCGAACAGGCCGATGGTCGTCAGATCCAGACCGGCTTCCGTGAGCCAAGCCTGCAGCGTTCCACCAGTGAGGGCCAGCGGCAGGCCCGAGGCGAAGCCCAGGGGCAGCATGATGCCGAGTCGCGGAGTAAAGACAGCGCGCAGAGTTGCTCTGTTCATGAGAGTGAGGGAGACCGGGAGATCACGAGGTGCAGCATACCACTGCGGCGCTGCTCTTGCGCATCAGAATCGTGAATACTTCGGGAGACGTCCGGGATGGACTCGGCCGCTCCCCGACCGCCGGAACGCCGGTTCTCGTCTGCCGCATTTCGCGAACTTCACACGCAGTATTTCAGGGGAGGCTTTTGCAGTACTGAACTGGTATAAGAAACCATTATGGTGAGGAACGACATGACCACGACCAGCTTAGGCCTCTCTTGGGACTCTCGGTACTTTGAGCTTCAGCCGACGGAACTGGCGATCGCCGGAGTCGCGGCGATCCTGGTCGTAGGGGCTATCTTGTATGTGCTGCTCAAGGTCTTGCGAAGCCGGCCTATCAAGTTCCTCGGGATGGCGCTGCTGGTTTCAGTGGCAGCCCTGGTCGGGTGGCAAGTCCTGGATCAACGTCAGCAGGATGAACGCACGCGCGTGTCTGGAATCTGGAGTCGCACGTTCGAAAACAGCGACATCAAAGACTTCGAATCCTGCGTCGCAAACCGGACACCCAGAAATGTCGGGGCCCAGTACCGCGTCGAAGTGGTGACGGAATGCGGTGACGTGGCCAAGGCCATCAAGGAGGGACTGGAAGCCCGGTGAGCGAGCGGCAGGATAGTAACGATGCGAGCTCTCAGCGCCGGCACGACTAGCGCGACTGCGGATCGGTCCTGAGATAGACAAACCAGTAGACCAGCGCGACCAGCACCGTCCCGCCGACGATATTGCCAAGCGTCACCAGTATCAGATTCGTCACGGCATCGATCATGGACAGGGGCGTCGATCCGGCTTGGGCCAGCGCGATGCCCAGCGGCAGGAAAAACATGTTGGCCACGGAATGTTCAAACCCACAGGCCACGAAGGCCGTGATCGGGAATACGATGGCCAGGATCTTATCCGCCACACTCCGCGCGCCCATGCACAACCAGACCGCGAGACAGACCAGCACGTTGCACAGGATTCCGCGCGCGAAGGCCGAGACCGGATCCAGCGCGATTTTGCTGCGGGCGATCTGCACCATCGTCTCCCCGACCGCCCCATCCGCCAATGTCTGCACCCCGGCGAGCAGGACCAAGACAGCTGTCCCGCCGGCGCCGAGCAGGTTACCCAGATAGACCCACAGCCAATTCCTCACCACCTGCCGCGTCTGCACACAACCGACGGCCCAGGCCATGGCGATCAGGTTATTCCCGGTGAAGAGCTCCGCGCCCCCCACGACCACCAGCACAAGCCCCAGACTGAACGCCACACCACCGGCCACGCGCAACAATCCGAACGGGAGCGCCGGTACGCTGTTCCCGGACGTGATCGTGACGGTGTAGAAGAGCGCGCCTAACGAAATAAACGCGCCGGCCAACACCGCCAACGCCATCATGGTCCGCACAGGAGTGGTGACCTTCGCGAGCCCGACGTGACAGACTCGCGCGGCAATTTCAGGCGGCGGATACGCGTCGGCAACAGGATTGGTTGCAGCAGGCGTGGGCTCTGCGGTCATGTGATCAACATCACATGCATGGGGGTGGAGGGAGTTCCTGCCGGCAAGACTTTCTCGATTCTCACCGTCGAGACCTTATACTCCGGGCATTTCGAACTCTCATCCGCGCTGGAGGACAGCAACACGTTCAGATCCGTGTCGGGGAAGTGAAAACTCGTGAACAGCTCCCCCGGCTGTACCCGGTCACTGACCAGGACAGGCAATCTGGCTTCACCACGCGCGCTCAACAGCCGGACGGTTTCGCCTTCGTGCAGATCCAGCCGCGCCGCGTCGGATGCGTGCATTTCCAATACATCGGTATCGACGACCTGCATGATCTCCGTTCGTCTGGTCTGTGCGCCGCAATTGTAATGCTGCAGGATACGCCCGGTGATCAGCACCAGGGGATAACTCTCGGTGGGCGTCTCTCCAGGCGGCAGATAATCGACCGCCACAAACTGCGCTTGGCCTTTCGGGAATGAACGCTCGTGCATCAACGAGGTGCCGGGATGCTCCTTTGCCGGTACCGGCCACTGCAGCCCTTCCGGCGCCTCCAGGCGATCATACGTCACCCCGGCAAACATCGGCGCCAGTTGCGCAATCTCATCCATGATGGCGGACGGATGTCCGTACCACATGGGATACCCCATCCGCGCCGACACTTCACACACCACCTGCCAATCCGGCAGAACGCCGCTCGGTGGTTCCACCGCTTTCCTGATGCGCTGGATACGCCGCTCCAAATTGGTGAATGTCCCGTCTTTCTCCAGGAAGGAGGCGCCCGGAATCACCAGGTGGGCGAGTTTGGCCGTCTCGCTGAGAAACAGATCCTGCACGATGAGGAATTCCAGATTCTTGAGCGCCGCATGGACCTTTTTCAGATTGGGATCCGTCTGGGCCACGTCATACCCGATGATCCAGAGGCTCTTGAGTGTGCCGGCTAACGCCGCATCCCACATGTCCGGCGTCTTCATGCCACGGACCGTCGGCAGGGGTCTCCCGGTCACAGCCAGATGCGCCGCCGCCAGTTCGGGGTTGTCGAAGGGTTGATAACCGGCAAAATAGGTCGGAAGAGATCCGACATCGCATGCGCCCTGCACATTGTTCTGCCCGCGTAACGGGTTGATCCCGGTGCCGGGTTTCCCGATATTGCCGGTGGCCAGCGCCAGGTTCACCAGCGCCATCACCCCATGGCTGCCCCAGCGATGTTCGGTCATGCCAAGGCCATGCACCGCCATCGAGCCGCCGCTCCTGGCATACCGACGCGCCGCCTCGGCAATCACATGAGGGGGGACTCCGGTCAGCTTCGAAGTGGTCTCCGGCGTGCAGGACTCGACCACCTGCACCCATTCGTCAAAGCCCTGGGTGCGCGCGCGCACAAAATCCTGATCGATCAGCCCTTCCTTCACCATGATGTGCCCGAGTCCGTTCAACAGGGCGACGTTGGTGCCGGGATGTAGTTGCAAGTGAAGATCCGCGAGGCGGGCGAGTTCGGTGCGCCGTGGATCGATCACGATCAACGCGGCGCCGCGCCGGACCGCCTGTTTGATACGCGCGCCGATCACCGGATGCGATTCCGTAGGATTGGCCCCGACCACCAGGATCAACTTCGCCAGATCCAGATCGTGAATGGAATTGGTCGCAGCCGAGGCGCCGATCGTTTCCATCATGCCGGTGACGGTCGCGCTGTGGCAGACCCGTGCGCAGTTATCGATATGATTGCTGCCGACCACGCAGCGCATGAATTTGCCGAACAGATAGTTTTCTTCGTTCGTTCCGCGGCTCGATGAAATCGTCGCCAGGGCATCCGGTCCGTAGCGGTCTTTCAAGCCTGTCCACTCGTGCGCGATCCGATCCAGCGCGGCCGGCCAGGAAATCTCCACCCACTTGTCGCCCTGCCGGAGTAACGGTGCACGCAACCGGTCCGACGCGTAGTTGTACGTCCAACCGAATCGCCCCTTCATACAGGCATGACCTTGATTCGAGGGGCCATCATCCGCCGGCACCATACTCACGACTGTGCCGTCGCGCACTCCGGCGTCGAAAGTACAACCGACACCGCAATAGGCGCACGTGGTACGCACGGTCCGTTCGGGCGGCCCCTGCTCAGCGACAGTTTTTTCCATCAGGGCGCCGGTGGGACATTCTTTCACGCAGGCGCCGCAGGAAACGCAGTTCGAAGACGCAAACCCGGCCGCCTCCCCGATCAACGTCGCCGCCCCTGCGACCGGCCTGCTGGCAAAGCCGCGATGGAGCATCGTCAACGCATGGGTGCCTTGAATTTCATCACAGGCGCGGACACAGCGGGCGCAGGAGATACAGGCGGCATTGTCAAAGGTGAAAAATGGATTGGATCGATCGACGACATCCTGCCGGTGGGAAGGCTGTGGATACCGGACTTGCCGGAGTCCCAACGACTTGGCCAACCATTGCAAGGATTCCGGAACCCGCTCTCCTGCCGGTTGCTCGGACAGATAGAGTTCGACGATGTTCCGCCGGAGCCGATTCAACCGCTCGCTCTCAGTGCGGACGACCATGCCCTCGCGCACCGGAGTCGTGCAGGAGGCCGGGAAGCCACTCTGGCCGTCAACCTCGCAGAGACAGAGCCTGCACGAGCCGAACGGCGCGAGGTGGTCCGATGAACAGAGCCCGGGAATCGCCATCCCGGCCTTTTTCGCCGCGCCATAGATCGTGTCGCCCGGCGCGGCCACCACCGGATGCCCGTTAATTTCCAGCTTCACCTGGGTGACTCCGTATCTCGTCGTTCGTCTCTCGTAGCTCGTCCACAGCGCTTCACGAGATGCGTTTCATCTTTCCTATTTGACGTTTCACGTAGCCCGTTTCACGTCCTCAGCTTGCTTCGAAACTCGGCGGAGAAATGTTCGATCGCCGTCAGCACCGGATAGGGCGCGCGTCCGCCGAGAGCGCAGAGACTGGCGACCTTCATGGTGTCGCCCAAATCGTGCAACAGCGCCAAGTCCTCAATGGTGCCGCTCCCGGCTTGAATCCGTTCGAGAATTTCACGGCCCCGCACCGATCCAATCCGACAGGGCGTACATTTCCCACAGGACTCGTCGGCGGTAAACGCCATGAAATGCCGCGCCAGATCCACCATGTCGGTTTCGTGGTCGTAGACGACGATGCCGCCGTGCCCCAGCACCGCGCCCGCCTTTGCAAAGGCGTCGTAACAAATCGGAATGTCCATCTGAGAGGCCGGAAAGAGACTTCCGAGTGGTCCCCCGACCTGCACAGCCTTGAAGCGCGATCCTGGCGCCATGCCTCCCCCGAACTGTTCCAGTACCTGATGCAGGCTCAACCCGAACGGCACCTCGACCAACCCCGGATGTTTCACCCGCCCGCCGAGCTGCAACGCCATGGTGCCTCGCGACTGTTCCGTGCCGAGCGCCGCGTGCCAGGCGCCGCCACGGGAGAGAATATTGGGAATCGTCGCAAAGGTCAGTACATTGCTCACGATGGTCGGTCGTCCATACAATCCGGACTGCGCCGGATAAGGAGGCCTCGCGCGCACCACGCCCCTCTTGCCTTCGAGCGATTCCAGGAGCGCCGTCTCCTCCCCGCAGACATACGAACCGGCACCTTGCACAACTTCGATCGGAAAGGGTTCACCGTCAAACTCCAGCAACTCCGCTTCGTCGGCCTTCTGGATGGCTGCTCGCAACGTCTTCGCCGCCGCAGGGTATTCCTGCCGGCAGTACACATATCCCCGGCCTGCCCCGATCGCCCTGGCACAAATCAACATGCCCTCCAGCAGTCGGAACGGATCGCCCTCCAGAATCATCCGGTCGCAGTAGGTTCCGGCGTCCCCTTCGTCGGCATTGGCAACCACATACTTCTCGTCGGCTTTCGCCTGCTGTGCGACTTTCCACTTATTCCAGACAGGAAACGCCGCGCCGCCGCGGCCGCGCAACTGCGAGACCCGCAGTTCTTCGATGATCGCATCGGGGGTGATTCGCAAGGCCGCTTCCAGCCCGGCGAGGCCGCCGCGCGTTTGATATTCATCGAGCGCCAATGGCTCCGTCTCGCCAAAGTTGGCAAACGTGAACCGGGTTTGGTGAGCAAGAAATGGAATGGAGTCCACCGGCGTGCCATCGGCTCCGGTGAGAATGCGCGGGAGATCCTGGGCTGTGACATTGAACCAGGCGACGCGGCCGGCGGGACTGTCTCGCTCCACCATCGGTTCAAGAAAAAATGCGCCCCGCGAGGAGATGCGAATGAGTTGCACCTCGGGATGTTCCGACCAGGCATCGGCCAGCGCACCCGCTCCTGCGGCCCGTGCCGACGTATCGTTGGACAGGTAGAGCCTGGTGACCGTACTCATGCTACTTGTACCGCTCCAGCAATGTATCGAGCTGCGAGGGCAGCAGGCGACCGTGGAGGTCACGGTCGATCATGACCGAAGGAGAAACCGCGCAGTTTCCGGCACAGGACATGGTCTCGAGAGTAAATGTTCCGCCCGCCGCAGTTTCGCCCACGTCCACACGGAGGCGATCCTGTAACTCCCGCAGCAACCGTCCGCAGCCGCTGGCGTAGCACGATTCTCCCATGCACACACGGATGAGGTGCCGGCCCGGAACCCTTACGCGCAGATCGGGGTAATAGGAAAGGACACCGGCAACTTGCGCAGTGGTGACACCAAGAATATGGGCGATTACTGGCACCGCCTCGATCGGCACATACCCGAGTCGTTCCTGCAGCTCCAGCAGAGCCTTGAGAATATTGGGCGGCTCACTCCGAACCTGGTGGAGGATCGCTTTCACCTGCTCATGCATAGCTGCGTTCGGTCCAGGCATTTCGTCTCTCGTCGCTCGTATCTCAACGCGGAACGGGAGCCAATAGCGTATTGCTTATGGCGTATAGTTGGGACCGACGGCAAGCCGCGGCGTTCTGCCTTCATCCATTAGCCATACGCTCTTCATTCCTGCCATCAGCTATGCGCTCGGAGCCTGCTAAGATACGCGTCACGAACACTTCTCAGCTAAGCCCCACGTGTACACGAAGCTTATTGTAATCGAACGACTTGGCGCCGCTCCGCAGCTTGCCGAAATCGTTCCGTTCCATCTCGTCGATGAGTTCCGCCACCCGGGTGCGCCCCTCCGGGGTCCTCATCAGATGGCGAGGCGTCTCACCACTGAGCGCAGGAGACTCGCGGTCCGCCCAGTCCAGATAGACGGTTTCCAGGAAAGTATTCACGAGCGTCCGATCTTCTTCATCCGTGACCACCACCGTCAACGGCTCTGCGGCGGACAATTCCGCCTGCGTCACCTGGCGCATAGGCGGTTGACTCGCCTCGCCACGGAAATGCAGCGAAAATCCGAAGATGGCCGCCAAACTATGTTTGATGGCGTCGAGCCGATCCCGCGAGTCACATTCGAGAAACAGTTCCGTCGCCGTGACGGTCACCCTGGCTGTCGGATTTCCTCGCGCCACGGCCTCGTGGCTTTCCTGGACGAACTGCCGGAGCTTTCCGATATTCGTGCCACCTGCGGAAGAAATCGGAGTCTGCTCTTTCCACCCCTCTAACTCAGCCATCGCTCCGGCAATAAACGTGAACTCATGATGTTCATACAGCGCCAGAACGTAGAAATGAGGCGCGCCCGCACTGGTCCGATACTGAATTTCGCTCACCGCCTCGACCAGCGCCGCCAGACGCATGCGCGCAAAATTCCGCAGGAGCAGGTGCCCGAACCGCTTGGCGAATTCCGGCCAGTCCCCCAGCTCGAACGAACCACCGACAACCTCCATCTCGCGACGTTCTTCACCGGTTGTCTCGTACAATGCCTTGGCATCCTCCGCCGACAACATCAAGACCGGACCCGCCGGCACCGCGAGTAGACTTTCAGGATCACCCGGTTCCCGAACGAGCCTGGTGAGCAACACCTGTCCGATTTCTACGTCCTGTCCCAAGCTGTTTGCCGGAACCTCATACACGCGCCCGTTTCCGATCGACCGGACCCTGTGGCGCTGCGTTCCGATCTCCTGCGGCAGCCATTCGACAAGATCCATGTAGGAATGTTTGAGCGGATCCAGCCAGACACGCTCTTCCTCAGGAATATGTTCGGTGATGACATCTCGCAGTTGTTCAATCAACGTCAGCTGGCCGTCTTCCGGGTAGAAGTCTGCATAGAGCAACAGATCGGCCAACTCGACTTCTTCCGGCAACGGCGCCAACGGAGCTTGGCTCCCCAGTTCGACATACACCTGCAATGCGCGTCCGAAGGCAATCCGGCGTTGTTGCGCAAAACCCGGCGTCATCGACAGGCGATCAAGCCGCATCAGGATGATCTCTAACTCTTTGGTGACCGGCACCGACCGACCGGCGACCCGTTCATTCGCGAGCTTCATGAATTTCCTCCATGACGGCCGCTTCGGCATCCAACCAATCCTGAAGCGCATATCCTTCGCGACACCCGCGCTCCCGCCACAACTCGAATGCTTTCTGTGCGATTCGTTCCCACATTCCTTCCGGCAGCTCGATCGGATTCGTCACGGACGGTCTGCCACTCCGCGCCTTGGATCGTGGAGCAGACGGCTTTTTCGCTTTAGGCTTCATAGGGTGAATTCCATTTCGACAGGCCTTCGGTTATGTGTCTCCGAGCGGAACGACACGTTGATAATTCGTACCGAAATCGAACTGGCGTACCGTGAGAACCGGACAGGGCGCGTGGCGCAGCATCGCGCCGGCCAGGCTGCCGACAAGGACATGGGAGAGACCACGCCGTCCATGTGTTCCCATGATCATCAGATCGTACTTCTGCTGGGTGACGTACGACGCAATCGAATCGGCGGGAAGGCCCGGCTTGAGGACATGGTCGGCTTGGACGCGCTGTGACTGCAAACAGGCGGCCATCACCGTGAGGCGGTTCTCCAGATACGCCCGCTGATCCTTCCACTCCTTCACATGACTCAAACTGAAATCCAATCCATAGGTGACCGGTTCCAGCGCATGCAAGATCGTAATCGACGCTCCGAACGGTTTGGCAAATTGCGCGGCATATTCCAACGCATCCATCGAACAGGCTGAGAAATCGATGGGCACCACGATTCGTTTGATGCTCGCGATCGCGCCAGGCGTCGTGCCGCCCTTCTCGACCTTCACCGCCAGGACCGGACAGGGCACCATACGCACGACCCGTTCCGCCGTGCTGCCGATCAGGACATGCTCTAATCCGGTGCGCCCATGTGTACCGACCACCAGCAAATCCGCCCCGATGCTTTCAGCGACCGTCTGGACCGCCTGACTCGGAATGCCGGTTTCAATGCGCACCGTGACCGGTTGCCCGGCGGCCTTGGCTCTCGCCTCCACAGCCGCCAACTGACGGCTGGCCTCGGCACGCAGGTGATCCAGATACATCTTATTGACGGTATAGTCCGGATCCATCCCCGGATAGAGTTCCAGGACCGTCATCACACAGAGCTCGGCCCTCCACGCCGACGCCATGGTCAAGGCATACCCCATGGCCCGGTCCGCGCAGGCCGAAAAATCCGTGGCGAAGAGCACGCGCTTGATCAAGGACATGGCTTACACCGCCTCAACATTCAGCAACAACAGTTCGCCCTTCATGTTCGGATGGATCGAACAACGGAACTCATGCCGGCCCGGCCGCTCCATGGTGAATCGAATGACGGCCTCCTTTTTCGGATCCAAAAACACTCCGCCGATGTGCTTGCCGTACGATATGACTCCGCCGGATTCGACGCGTGTGGGGATGCCCTCGAACATGGTGGACCCGAAATCGTGGCGCTCCTGATCCTGGTTGACGATGGCAATGACCGTCGCCACTCCCAACCGCAGCGGAACCTGCTTGGTGACAAACACGGAATCCTTGATCGTGACTTCGATCCGCTGCTCCGCTTGTGCACCGCCCTGCGAACACAGGGCCAGCACAAAACCAGCCGCCAACAAGACTCGCCCCACACTCAACATCGCCGACACCTGCTTCACGCCCATAGTGACCTCCTTTATAAACTCTTGCCCGTTTTCACTTTCGCCCGTTTTGTGGGAAGCGGCACCGTCAGCACCGGACAGCCGGCTGTCCGGACAACCTTCTCCGCCGTGCTGCCGAAGAAGATCTTCTCGACTCCGCCGAACGATCCCCCGTAACTTCCCATAACCACCAAATCAACCCCTTCCACTCGAGCCGTGCGTGCAATCTCCTCGAAGGGACAACCGTCCGCAAGCAACCGGCGAATCGTCACGCCCTTCGCGTCGTCCCTGGCCAGCAATTGTCGGGCATTCAGGCGGGCAAAATGATGCAGCTGTTTTTTCTGTTTCGCGGCCTCGGAGGCCGATGCCAATCCGAGTCGATTCAGCGCGTCTAAACTCTTCGTATCGACGACGTGCAGCAGGAGCACCTCCGCCTGATAAGACCTCGCAAAGGACAGTGCAATCCGGAAGGCTTCCTCGGAGCAGGAAGAAAAATCCACCGGCACGAGAATCTTGGTGAACAAACGATCCGCCATAACTTCCACCCATCGCTCCTACTTCCATCATCAGCAAGGCCGATGCCCGACGGCGAAGAGCCAAGATGGCCAGTTTTTCTTACACCATCAGCCCTACGCCATCAACTCCGAATTCTCCGGGGGGTGTCCTGCTACAGCCAATCCCCGTGTTCTGTAGCGGAACGCCACAGAGCGGCAAGGCGCCTATGGCATGCGTTAATTAGCACGACGGCGGAGAGGACGCCTGTCATGCCATACGTACGCTACAGGCTCTGAGACTTCCTCATGCCCTACGGTCCCATGACGATGCTCCCGTCTCAAATGGCATTCCTCTTGCTGGACCAGTCAATTAAATGGAGACCATCATGTCTCGAACGCAGTGGCTGTTCTTTGGAGCGGTGCTGGTAGGAATCGCCGTCGCGCTCTACCTGATCTTCTTCTGTCCCGCAGACTGTCGGTAACGATCGTTCACCTCAGCCGATACTCCGTGCTCTATGACAACTGCTGCTGATCTTATGACCGCCTTGGTACCTCGGGCCAGCCCGGAAGAGACTGTCGCAAGCGCACTGACGTCGCTTCGCGGGGCCCCCTGGTCGGAAGTCGGCCACCTGTATCTCGTTGATCGCCGCACCCGCCTGGTGGGCCAAGTGCCGATCGAACGGCTATTCGCTGCGCCACCGGAGCAAACCCTGGCCTCGTTACGCGGCGATCCTCCGATCGAAGTACGGGCGGGGGAAAACGCCGAAACCGTCGCGCTGCTGGCTGTCGAACGACATGATGCCGACGTGGCCGTGACAGATGCGGAGGGCTCACTCCTGGGAGCGATTCCGATCGGACGTCTGTTGGCGCAGCTCCATGAGGAGCACGTCGACGATCTGCTGCGCATGGGTGGTATCGGTGCTCTACATCCGAAACCGACGGCTTCCCCCAACGCGACGGCCTCGTTTCGAGCCCGAATCCCTTGGCTCCTGCTGGGACTCGCCGGTGGCATGATGGCCGGAGGCGTCGCATCGGCATTCGAATCCGCCCTGAGGCAAGAAATCGCTTTAGCATTTTTTCTCCCGCTCGTCGTGTATATGGCAGACGCAGTAGGAACGCAAACTGAGACGGTGCTCGTGCGGGCCCTGGCGCATGGTCCTGTCGCCTTGGCACCGCAGCTGATGCGGGAGGGCATCATCGGCCTTCTCATCGGCCTGGTTGTGGGAGGGCTGGCCGGCCTGACCTTTCTCTGGTGGGATGGGCGGACGTCGATTGCGCTCGTCGTAGCCGTCACTCTCGGGGTCACAGCGGTGGTCGCCACATTCGTGGCGAGCATTCTACCCATGGCCCTCGCCAGGCTGGGCGCTGATCCGGCGCTGGCCAGCGGGCCGGTGGCTACTGTCGTGCAAGACATTTTGAGCGTCGGGATCTATTTAGGGATTGCCAGTGCCATTCTGCCGTGAATCGATCGCGCGACGAGACTCCCCAGGCGGCAGGTCCATCATGGGAATCGAAACCATTGTGCAGGTACGAATCAACGGCGATGGCGTCGGCCTCGATGGACTCCTGGGTCTGCCCGCTCACCCGAAGGGTGTCATTGCCTTTGCTCACGGCAGCGGCAGCGGGCGATTCAGCCCGCGGAACCAATTCGTGGCCCGACACTTGGAATCGGGCGGGTTCGCAACATTGCTCATGGATCTCCTCACCCCTGACGAGGCGAATGATCGGCACAAGATTTTTGACATCGACCTCCTCGCCGACCGGCTGTTACTCGCGGAGACTTGGCTGCAGACGCACCCCCAGACGGCGGGACTCCCGATCGGATATTTCGGCGCCAGCACAGGGGCCGGCGCGGCCCTCCAAGCGGCAGCCCGCAAACCTCATGCGGTGGGCGCCGTCGTGTCGCGCGGCGGCCGGCCCGATCTGGCCGGCCCCTACCTGAGCCTCGTCACCGCACCGACACTCCTGCTGGTTGGAGGTCATGATGGTCCCGTCATCAACATGAATCAGGACGCGCTCGCACGACTGACCTGCCGGAAAGAACTGGTGATTGTCCCGGGAGCCAGTCATTTATTTGAAGAACCGGGCACGCTGGAGCAGGTCGCCCGAGAAGCGCTTCGCTGGTTTCAATGTTCTCTCCAACCGGAACTGCACACGATCAAGGAGCCCCGATCATGAAAGTCCTTTTAGCCGTCGATAGCTCCGATCACTCCTATGAAGCCGCGCGGGCGTTGAAATATCTGCGCCGCCCGAATGAGCTGATCCTACTCCATGTCGTGGATGCGCCCCGACCAATTTATCCCATGATGGTGCCGGAAATAGCCCACGAACTCTATGCGCAATTGGAACGCAGCATGAAAGAGGATGGCGAGCAGTTGCTGACCCGGATCCATTCCCTACTCCCGCCTCACAGCGGGTCGGTCACTACGCAACTGAGCGCAGGGTCGCCGTCGGAAATGATCGTCGCAACAGCTGAGGCCTGTCATGTGGACCTCATTGTTATGGGAGCCAGGGGGCTGGGACCGGTGAAAGAACGACTGCTGGGAAGCGTCTCCCATCGTGTCCTCAGCCTTGCTCCCTGCGCCAAACTGATCCTACAGGGTTCCCTCCGCGGCTTAAAACAGATCCTGCTCCCGCTGGAAGGCCAATCGGACGCCGAGGCGGCGCTAACATTTCTCCAGAAGCAGCCCTTCCATGAGCCGACGAACATCAATCTGCTGGCTGTCCTCCCGCCGACCCGACCACCCTGGCCCATTGACGAGGCAGCGGCGGAAAAATTGGAGGCGCAAGCCCTCCGACATGCCCGTGATTTCGTCGATGGAGTGGCCACCGAGCTTCGGACGCTCGGGTATACCACCCGCAGCGCAAGTGTTCTGGGAACGCCGGCAACGATGATTCTCCACGAAGCGGAAAAACTGGGCGCGGACCTGATCATGGTGGGTTCACGGGCCAGGCAAGGCATCACCCGGTTCGTCTTAGGCAGTGTCTCCCATGCGGTGTTACATCGCGCCCCCTGCCCAGTGTTGGTGTTTGAATGAGTGCTCGGAGGGGAACAGGCGCAGAAGAAGGCTGAATCCGGTCAGGAGGAACGAGAGAGACTTTCGCACGATTAGCGCGTCACTTGAACGTCTTCAGCTGGCGGTCTTTCTCGACGACGGAACTCAGCAAGGCTGCCCGTTGAACAGGCACGGTTTGTATCGCGCGATGTCGAACTCGATGTTCTCCTGGTAGACCCGCTCGTTCCCGTTCACCCCGTCCTGATCCGGATCGTTGAACATCGTGTGGTCCCACCAATAGAACAACGGGAACTGTTCGGTATAATAAACGGGATTCCCGTAATTACTCCGCGTGTAGTCCTGCACGAGACGCCCCGTAATATAGTCGACCTTCCCGTCGCCATGCAGCGAAAAGAGCATGATGAACATTCGCGACTCATGGTCGTAGAGTTCATCTAGGCGGCTATTCAGATCAGGCTCGATAGGAAGCGGGTCCTGTGACCAGGCGGAGGTTGCCGGAAGAAAGAGGAGCACAGCGAGCAAGAGACTGGCGGCAACACGAAGGTTCGTCATGGTTCAGAAAGCAGATCGACGCCATGATGGAGGCAATTTCATTCATGCTACCACCCAGCTATACCCCGTTCAAGCGCTCGACCGACTTTTTCGAGTCCTCGTCACCTTGCCGATCGAATGTGCGCCCTCTTATAATCGCACACGATGTCGACCAGCATGCCACGCGCCTCCCTCCATACATTGGGGTGCCGCCTCAGCCAATCCGAGACCTCCATGTTAGCCGATACCCTGGTACGCCGGGGGTATCAACTGGTGGAGTTCGGCAAGGAGACGGACCTGCTCGTCTTGAACACCTGCTCCGTGACGGAGAACGCCGAAAAAGATTGCCGCTATGCCGTTCGCAAGACCCTACGCCACTCGCCGCATGCCTTCGTCGCGGTCACGGGATGTTATGCCCAAACCGGCGCGGCGCAGCTGCAGAAGGTACCCGGTATCGACCTGATCGTCGGGACCCAGTTCAAAATGAATCTCCCGGAATATCTCCCGGCCCCGACCAAACTCCGGAAACAGCCGGAGCCTGAGGTCCGCCACAGTCGCACGATCGATCGAGAAGATTTCGTCCTGCCCGGGACCGCCTATTCCGACTCCACCCGCGCGCTCCTCAAGATTCAGGACGGATGCGATTTCATGTGCAGCTTTTGCCTGATTCCGTTCGCGCGCGGCCGTGAACGGAGTCGCACGGCCGACGATGTCTTGCGGGAAGCCCGTGAGCTCGCCGCCCACGGGTATCGGGAACTGGTTCTCACCGGCGTGAACATCGGCCAGTACGCATACCAGGGGCTCGGTCTGGTTGAGCTGCTGCGAGAACTTGAAGCGATTCATGAGGTTACCCGCATCCGAATTTCCTCGATTGAGCCCACGACGGTGCCGACGGCATTGCTCCACCACATGGCCGACTCGACAAAGCTGTGCCATTACCTACATCTTCCCCTGCAAAGCGGCGACGACGGAATCCTCCAGGCAATGAACCGGCGTTATGCTGTCCGCGAATATGAGGAGTTGGTCAAGCAGGCTCTGACACTGATGCCTGATCTCGGGCTGGGAACCGATCTCATGGTGGGTTTTCCCGGCGAGAACGAACAGGCGTTCGCGAATACGATCCGGACGGCCGAGCGACTCCCCTTCTCCTATTTCCACGTGTTCAGTTATTCATCCCGGCCGGGTACGGCAGCCGCGCGCCTCGAAGATCAGATTCCACCCGCCGTCATCCGGCAGCGCAGCAAGGCCCTGGCGGAACTCTCCCGGACCAAGGCATTAGCCTTTTACCAACAACAGATTGGGCGTACCCTCCCCGTCCTCTTCGAACAGGGAACGCGCGACGGGTTTCGCACCGGCACCACCGCTAACTTCGCTCGGGTGGCGGTCGCGGCCGATACCGTCGTCGCCAGCTCAATTCACCAGGTCACCATCACCGGCGTCATGGATGGGTTGGCCTATGGCCACCCGGTCGCCACAGTCTTACCGCCCTCGCACAGGCCACTTGTATGACACAACCCAATAAACCCCATACCGTCCATATCGAAACTTTCGGCTGCCAGATGAACGAGTACGACTCGGAACTTGTTCGCTCATTACTGCGCAAGGCGGGATTCGAGTTTACCGAGGATCGAGAACGCGCCGATGTCCTGCTCATGAACACCTGCGCCATTCGTGAGAATGCCCACAACAAAGTCTACGGCCATCTCGCCGAATTAAAAGCCGTAAAGGAGCAGCGCCCCCTGGTCGTCGGGGTGCTCGGCTGCATGGCGCAAAACCTCAAGGAAGAGTTGAGGGAAAAGCAACCGCTGGTGGATGTGCTCGTCGGCCCGGACGGATACCGCCAGTTGCCCGGGCTGCTGACGAATGCGCTGAACGCGGAGGAACAGGGCCTCGCGCGACGGGGCATGGCCGTGGATTTGTCCGAATATGAAACCTACGACGATATTCTTCCCGAGCGCGACGACAGCAGCAACGCCTGGATCGCCATCATGCGCGGCTGCGACAATTTTTGCAGCTTCTGCGTGGTCCCCTACACGCGAGGGCGCGAGCGATCACGCGATCCACAGGGAATCATCCGCGAGACCGAGGCGTCGGTCGCCGCCGGGCATACGCAGATCACCTTGCTCGGGCAAAATGTGAACAGCTACCGGTATGAGGATTGGGATTTCGCCCGGCTGATCCTCGCGGTTGCCGAGGTGCCGGGAGTCCAGCGTGTCCGGTTCACCTCTCCGCATCCGAAAGACTTTCCCGTGGCGCTGCTGGATGCCGTCGCGAGTCACCCGAACATCTGTAAACACATCCACCTGCCCCTGCAGTCCGGTAACGACCGCATCCTGGAACTCATGAACCGAACCTACAGCCGGAAGGAGTATCTCGAATTGGCCGCGCACATTCGCCGCCGCCACCCCGGGATCGCCCTCACCACCGATATCATCTGCGGCTTTTGCTCCGAAACCGAAGAGGAGTTTCTGGATACCTATCGGGTGATCGAGGAGGTGCAGTATCACTCGGCCTATGTATTCAAGTATTCGGAGCGGAAAAATACCATTGCGGCACGGAAGTTCCCGGACGACGTACCGGAGGCCGTGAAGGGCGAACGGGTTAGCCGTCTGGTGGATTTGCAGCGTCCCATCACCGCGCGACTCAATCGGGAGCTCATTGGAAAAACTCTCCCGGTCATGGTCGAAGGCGACTCCAAACGATCCTCCGATCAATGGATGGGCCGTACCGATACCGGGGTGTTCGTCATTTGGAACAAGAACGATACGCCTGCCGTCCTCGGCAGTATTCAACCGATCACTATTCTCGACGGCAGCGCCGCAGTCCTGATGGGACGGCGCGAGCCCTCTGCGACACTCGCGTGATTTTTTCCCGCACTCCGCACAACACGTCGCCCGGCTCGCCGCCGTATTGGCCACATTGGAGAGGCCGCCTGCGACAGGTCTCCGGCAAGCCAGCGATTGCCGTCGAACAGCGACATTTCTGCCCAGTCCTGAACAACAATTGCCAATTTTTCGACGCCCGCACTCGTCGAACTGACAGGAGAAAGGAGCGCGCCAAGCCCCATCACCTTGTGCCGTTTCTGGCCCACGTCCCGGCTCACCATCACCCGATTCTCAATGGAGCACCTTCACCGCCTTGAAACATCAATAGCTTAGACGGCATCTTTCGCCGCGATCCGTCACGCCGCATCAGCCGCATCCACAGCAGACATCGACTCTCAGGGGGTTGCCGCTAGGGTCCCAGAAGTCCATGAAAAGAGGGCATAGCCCTTGCTTGGTCCATTCTGGCGTCGACAAGTAACCAGGTTCATCAACCACCGACCCGGCCTCAGAGGATTTCGCATCATGAAGAAAGACATTGCCCAGAGTCATGCAGAAGAAGCCCCTCGGGGCATGAGCCTGGAAACCATTATCGCCGTCGGGGTCTTCGGGTGGATGGCCCTCGGCGTGGTAATGATGGGGTTGGGCATCTGGTAATCCCGATTCGTTACGACGCGCCTTCCCCCTGAAGCCGCGCCGCCCCGTTCGCACCGCATCAAGTAGCCGATAAGGATGACCGTCATGCGAATTCACGGCTCCCGCACCCCGTCCCCTCTTACCCTGAACTTCGGACTCCTCGGGTTGGCCCTGTTGGGAGCCATGGCCGCCGGTTGCTCATCGACCGCCGCCACCGTTCAACAGACTGTCGCCGCACAACCTCAGGGCACTGTCCGACTCCAAGAAGTCGCCGATTGGGAATTTGTGGCCTCACACCCCAGCACCATCGATATCGCCACCCTCGACAGCCTGCTGCGTGGGGTCATGATTTCGGATATACACACCAATCTCTCGAGTTTGCCCGTGGATGGCAGCAAGCCAATGAATGTGTTCAGCGATGAGGACGTGCACTATCTTGCTCCCCTGCTAGCCCAAGCGTTGTCTCAAGCGCAACCCGAATATGTGGTTGATTTTCGTCTCTCCTCATCGGCAGGGTCAGGCTCTGAACCCACCGCGGGCACCCTTTACGTTCAGAACGAACGGTTGTATCTCACCGTGACGGAACACAACGGGACGTTGACGAAGGTCGAGTCCTCGTTGTTCGGAAGCGGACGACCGGCACGCATCGTCAGCATGGCCCCGGAATCAGCCGGGCAAATTGAGCAAGCCGTTCCAGGCGTTGCCATGGGACGACCAGCACTCAAGTCGCTCTCCATCGATTACAAGCTATTTGCCAAGCACCCAGAACCGGCCCCGGCAGCGACGGCGCCCCAACTGGTCCAAACCGCAGCCCCTCGGATGGTCGTGGCCTCGGTGGTGGAGGAACCGCCGGTTAACAGCGCGCCTGCAGCGCAGCCATCGGTCATGGAAGCCCCTGCAGCGACGGACGCTGCAGCCGACGAGGAACGTTTGAGCGAAACCGTTCAGGCGTTACAGACTGCGCGGGAAGCGATGGCCAGAAAAGACGCCAAGATCAGCGCCCTGCGAAGAGATTTAGAATCAATGCGCACACAGTTGGAAACGAAAGACAAGGAACTTCGGGCCGTGAAGAGCACCCAACAGACGCGCCCCAAACGCGAACCCCGGAACAAAGCCGAACTCACCGTTCGCTGACCGCCTGCCCGTTCATTCACCCCACATCGATGAGTTCCGGCCGCAGGAGCACAATCTCTCGTGAGATCGGCTGCCTGAAATTCATGCGGCAATAACAGCCATAGGTGACATAGGTGTCCTGCAAGCAATAGAGGGCAATCTCCTTGCCCTGCCTCTCCGCCCACATCTGCGCCACCTGAGACCCGCTGCCCGACTTGCTTTCCACGTTCAGCGCCCGCGCAAGCACATCCAGTTTGACCCATCCACGATTGTCCCAATTGCTCCAGATCGCCATGGTGTCATACACCGGCTCCGCCCGGAACTTGGCCAGGTTGATCTCCATGGTCGGCTTGACCTGCTGAATGATCGACCGTTTTTTGATGAAGGGCAGGTCAAAATTCAAGCCGTTGTGCGTAATAAACAAGGAGGGCCTGAGCTGCCCGAGATGACTCCAGAATCGACGCAATAGCTCCTGCTCGTTCGCCCCGTACCAGGAGGTGGCGCCGCGCGGTTCGAAGTTGTCGGAGAACTCCAGCAACCCGATGCAGACGATTCGGCTGAACGTTCCGTCGAAGGAGGATTTTTCATACAGTTCTTCATCGAGCTGATGTTGCGCCTGCGCCTCCCCGACCGCGAACAGGTCGCCGCCGGTCTCGGAAAAGGCCGCCTCGCCGGAAGCCAGTTGACGTCCGGCCAACCGGGCCCATTCCTCCCTGGGCGCCTGCACCGTTTCGATATCGAGGACCACTTTCATATACCCCTACACTTTCCCCTGCTGAAGCGCCGCGATAACCGGCTGATCGGCCGAAGGAAACTCGAACGCGGCCATCTCATGAGGATAGACCCATCGAAGCTCCGCGCAGTCCAGTGCGATCGCAACACCGGTTTCAATCCGGCAGCAAAAGAAGTGCAGTTCCACAGTCTTCTCGGGATATTCATGTCGTACAATCTGAAAGAGAGTCGGGCCAGAGATCCGGATATTCAGCTCTTCCCATAACTCCCGATGCAGACATTCCTCCAACGTTTCGCCCAATTCTCGTTTCCCCCCAGGAAACTCCCATAACCCACCGAGATGCACCCCGGCTTTCCGGCGCGCAATCAGATACCGTCCCTCGTGAACAATGATTCCTGCCGCGACCTCGATCACTTCCATAGAGCACCGTGACGACGACCTCGTGTTGCCTCATAATATTCAATTAACGATGTTCACGGGTCAACGAAACGCTCAACGAGAAGAGCCGATATGAACATTGTCCCCTCCAGTGAAGATTACACATTGAGCCTGCAACAGTTCTCTTCACTTCCCGGCATCGAACGGATAGGCCTTGCAGAACGGCTTCATCGGGCACAGGAGACAATAGGGGTCACGCGCCGTACAAACCGTGGCACCGAAATCCATCAGGGCCTGATTAAAGTCATACCCCTTGCCGCGCGGAATCAAGGCCTCTGATAACTCCCAGAGGATCGCCTTTTGCGCCTTGGCGTCACCCTCAGCAATGAACACACGATGCAGCACGCGGATCACGTTCGTGTCCAGGATCGGCGCGTCTTCATTAAATGCAAACGAACGAATGGCCCCCGCGGTGTACCGCCCGATGCCCTTGAAGGATAACAACTCCTCCGCATCGTTGGGCAACTGCCCTCCGTAACGGGCGACGGTTTCACAGGCGATACTGTGCAACCGTTCAGGCCGGACGTTGTACCCCAGGGGATACCAGGTCTGCTTCACCTCGGCGACAGGCGCATCGGCCAGCTGTTCAAACGACGGATACCGTTCTAAAAACTCATGGTACTTCGGAATCACCCGATCGACCTGAGTCTGCTGGAGCATCACCTCCGACACCAGAATGTGATAGGGATCGGAGGTCCTGCGCCAGGGCAGATCGCGCCCGTGTTCCTTGTACCACTTCAAGAGCCGGTTCTGAAAACGCTGCTTCTGCCCGCGCGCAAGCGCGACAGAAGACTGAGGCGACTTCTTCTTACGTGTCGGGGATTTCTGAACGCGAGACTTTGTGGACATAACCGTTCGTGATAGGTGGCGGCATTCTAAAAGGCGGGCGGGCTGAAAATCAAACCATACCACGTCAACCAGCGGAGCCGCAGGGCACGATTCACACACACACATCCCACCCTGCGGTCCCCGGCAGCGCTGGCGACACCGCTCCTTATTGCGGCGAGGCTTGCACCTTGGTCGCTTCCTTCACCGGCGGATCAATCACAATCTGAGGGCCTTGCACTTTCGGCAAGATCCCGGCTCCCGGCTTTTCGAGGAGTCGCTGATTCTGATCGCTGATCGGCAGTTGTTGCGACACATGCCGATCGTCGAACGCCGCCGCTCCGTGAAGCGCCTTCTCTCCGACCGCATTCGCGCGGCCCGGATCGTTGGCAAGTGACTGCCCATTGACCGGATCAGTCGCCTTACCCATCGGATAGCCGGGATGTTGCGGCAACATCGTCGGGTTGCCGAACGCAACACCGGCCACCAGTACTCCGACCAAAGACCATGGAACTATATGGAATGAGGTTTTCATAACCAAACCTCCTATTGAGCGGGTGGAAATAAGCCGCCCTCCGGTCATCACGATCAGAAGGCGCGCGGATACAACGATGGAAAAGGAACGAAGAGCCCGACGAGGAGAAGGAAACGAGGGTATCCCGGGTTCATGGTGACCTCCCGGACTATTTGTTCAGCTTGCACTCGATGAGCCCAACAATCAAGCCCGCCTAAGCGAACGGCACCCGGTCGTTGCCGGCTCGATCAACCAGGCGTGATCCATCGAACGCCGACGCGAAAACCTTGCCATGCATAGTGCATAAGGCCTATCTCACGACTTCTGAATCACCCTCCGACACGGTGAAACCCATTAGCCCTAAAATCACGGGTACCCTAGGACTCTTCCCAAACCCGAACGGTCAGGGACATTATCTTGTTCGCACCCGCGATGAGAGGCATGCTATGTCCTTCTCGCCGACTAGGTTACCCGCGCTCGTCGCCCGCCGTTGATTACAGAGATCACGAGGCTGGATTTAACCGCTGGCGGAGCGTCTCCACGCCTTGCCACCCGATCCGATTTCATAAGGATACCGACCGCCACATGACCATGACAGTTCACTATCGAGAGACTCTCTCGACGAAGTCGACCACAAGCGGAGAAGGAAGGATCCTGGATCTCTCGATAGAAGGCTGCCGTATCGAGTGTGCGCACCGTTTGCCCGTCAATACGTATCTCTCACTCCGACTACTCATTTCACCGAAAGAACTGCCGATTCTCGTGGATCTGGCAGCCGTGCGATGGACTCATGGAACCGCCTGCGGCATACACTTCCTTTCCCTCCAACCATCGCATACCGCGCGGCTTCGGACATTTCTTGCCTCCGCAACACCGCAGAAACAACCGAGCACACCCGACCAGAGCTAAAACACCGGCAACCGCTCTTCTTCTCATCCCCCCTAGGATTTTCCCTTGCCTTTTTTGTGCCGCTCTTGCATCCTGCGGCTGTACCCTAGAGATAACCCTAGGTCACGCGAAGACTCATCGACTAGTCAAGAGGAACGATGTGATGAACGAAGACAATCAATCCCGACGAATCGACGTACTGGCAATCGGCCTGTTTGGCTTGGCAGTCGGTGCGCTCACCCTGGGCGTGGCCCAACTAGGATGGATTCAGCAGAAAAACATGGTGGGAGCCCTGGTGATTGCCCTGATCTTCGGCGGGATTGTTCAACTCTTAGCCGGCATTACCGATATTCGCTATAACGAGCAACTCGGCGGCACCGCGCTGACCATGTACGGTTTTCTGTGGATCACGCTCTGCACCGTGAAACTCGTCAGCGCGAGCAGCACGTTCCAATTCGACGCGGTGCTGTATGCGCCAATCAATCTGGTCTACGCAGTCTTTTCCGGCGTCATGATCTTTCTCACGGCCTACCGCAACCTGACGCTCAGCGCCCTCCATGTCGTGATCACTCTCACATTTCTTGCCACCACCTTCGCCAAGCTGGACTTCATCAGCGAACTCTTGCCGGGATGGGGCCATCTCATCATCGGCCTGATGGCCTTCTATCATGCGGTCGGCAGCCTGACACTGGCGTTCACGGGCAAATCCATCCTCCCGCTCGGCCCGCCGCTCCTCTTTCACACACACAAGCCTGTGCATTCGATCGTCAAGGTCGTGTAGCGGCACGGGACTCATCGTCCGTCGTTCGTGAAACGTGGTTCGTCACCCATCTGCCGAACAACACCCCGCACGGCACGTATGACGCTGCGACTGCCTACTACCAGTCGGCGCCGATCCGATCCACCACGATCTGATGCACGGCTGCCTGGGGACCAAGACAAGCCAGGTAGAGCGCAGTTTCGGCGATGTCGAAGGGATCGATCTTGTCACTGCCGGCCCGCTCCTCCGTCGACGCATCGACCAAATCATCAGCCACGCCGCCGGGACAGATCGCACTCACTTTAATACGGTGCGCACGTCCCTCGTCCGCCAAAGCCTTGCTCAAAGCCATGATCGCGTGTTTTGACGCGCTGTAGGTCCCCGTGCCGGTCCAAGCCTGCACACCCGCGACGCTCGACATGTTGAGGATGGTCCCGCCGCCCTGCATCTTCATCTGCGCAAAAGCCGCCCGGCAGCAGAAGAACGTCCCCCGCACATTCGTATTCATCACTTCGTCGAAGGCTTCAGTGCTGGTCTCGGCCAACCGGCGCCCGCCGAAGATCCCGGCATTGTTCACCAGGATATCCAGACGCTGGAAACGCCGCACTGTTTCACCGATCAATTGCTCCACCTGCGACTCGTGTGATACGTCGGCCTGGAACGGCCAGGCGCTCCCACCAGCCGCCTCGATCTGAGCAACGGTGTTCTCACATTTGTCGAAACGCCGTGCAGCCACGACGACCGTCGCCCCTTCCTGCGCGAACCGGAGCGCGATGGCTTTGCCAATCCCGCTGCTGCTACCGGTGACAATCGCGACCTTGCCTTTCAGACGTTCCATCTTCTTTCTCCTCTTTGGTGCGGATACGGCACTGGCATATGCAGACCGGCGCGAAAGTCTCGCGTCCAAGCGCGACCACACGTCACAAGGTGTGACTGACGAAAGCCTGCTCACTCAATGTCTGGCGGGCCACGTCAAGCAGATGCCTGTGATGCGTGAACAGCATGACCTGACTGCCCTCGGCAAAACGCGCCAGGGCACGCAGGATGTGACCCGCGCGCGCATCGTCAGACGTGATGAGCGTATCGTCGAGCACCAGCGGCATCGGCGAATGTGAGGGGCGTCGCAATTCCAACGCCGCCAGACGCAACGCCAGGTACAGTTGATCGGCTGTGCCTTCGCTCATCTGCTCAATCCCAATCGTCACGCCGCCGGCCCGTTGGGCACACAGTACCGGTCTATCCCCACGCTCGTCCGTCACCAGCCGTTCGTAGACGCCTCCCGTCATGAGTGAAAAGTAGGCGGATGCGGCAGACACCATGGGGGCTTGCGCCCTCTCACGAAACCGGTTTAATGCCTCCTGCAACAACGACCGGGCGAGCTTAAGCCTGGCCCAGGGTCTGATGGCCGAGCGGTATCGGGCCGCTGCGGATTCCATCGCCTCACGAGCCAGCGCCGCGCGATCTGACGCGTCGATCACCTCCAACGCCCGCCGGGTCTGCTCCTCAGCCCGCTGCGCCGATTCCTGTTCCTGCTCAAGCCGTAGAATCTCGCCGCGACCACGCTCCCGTTCGCTTTCCAGGGCCAGCACATCCAGCCCCGCCAAGCGGGACCGCAACTCAGCTTCTGAATGAGGCGAGGCATCGGCCAGTTGCCGGCGCAGGAGGGCGAGCGATTTCCGGATCTCCCGTTTTTTCGCCGCCTGCTCTTCCAATTCCGGCAGCTGATCGATCGTCGCGCCCCTCGCGCGCGTGCAGAGTCCGGCCAGAACGGCGGCCTCCGTAACCTGCGCGGCGGCGGCCCGGCGCTTCTTGTCCTGGGCCTTCGTACGGTCGCGAATGAGCGCATGCCCCTCTTGCTGATGTTGCCGCGAAACAGCCAACCGCTTGCGCAGACGATCCGCAAAATCATCCAGCACCGTGGGGGGCCCTTCACTGAGGAACTCAGCTATCTGCGCGGCTTGTGTCATGAGGTCATCGACCACGGCCTGTAGTTGCGCCTTACGCTGTTGCGCGTCCGCCAAGGCCGACGCCTGCCGTGCCAGTCCATCGAGTTCATCGAGGCGAGACTTCAGGGCTTCCGGTGGCGCGTCACCTGCCAGAAATAGCCGCGTATGCCAGGCCAGCAAGGCGTCCAGATGGCGGCGCCGTTCAGCCTCGGTCTCGCGTACCTGCCGAGCAACCTTCTCCCGCTCGATCCGGCGGGTATGGGCTGCCTTCCGTCGAGCCTGCTCTTCAGCCTCCGCTTCGGTCGCCGATTGTTCCCAACGCACAGCCTGTTCGATCAGCAGGGAGAGCCTCTCTGCTTCTCCCGCCTGAGTGGCGGCCACAGAACAGCCGACGGCCCGCAACCCCTCAGTCATCGCTCCAACCGAGCCGGCGGCATCAGCCAGCACACGGTCACGGTCGGCACGCAGAGCCGTCACTCGCTCAATCAGCTGCAGCGCCTCCTGCCGGCGCCCCTGCCATTCACGCAGGGTCTCAGGCTCCAGGTTCGGCAACCCGGCCTGCACTAACCGCTGCTGCCACGTCGCGTGCAAGTCGTCGCGTTGCGCGCGCAACGCCGCCATCTCGCCTTCCAGTTCTTTGCGGCGCCCTTCCATCTGCTCGATACGCACCGAACACTCTTCCAATCCGGCCGCGCGTTTCGTATCAGCGCGGAGCAGGTCTGCCTGCCGGTCGGCTTCGCCCATTGTCGCTTCAAACGTCTCCGGTAAGGCTTTCGCGGCGTCGAACCCCAGCGCCAACTGGTCCGTCCCGCCGGTCCGATCGATGTACGTACGACGAATCGCGCCCCATTCCTCGGTCCGTCTGACGCGGGCCTGGCGCAACGTCTCTGCGGTCACCACTTCGCCTTCGGCGGCGAGCTGCCGTTGACGCAACCGTTGTCCGTCGAGATCGCGCCCGACCAATTCAAATTCATCGCGCCACTTGTTGAGGTGCGTTTCGATATCCGCCAGATCTTGCTTGGTCCGCACTATCTGCGCGTCCAGCATCGGCTGGCTTCCACGCACAGCCTGCTCCGACTCCATACCGAGTTCGGACAGCACCAGCGTGAGCCGGCCCTCCAATTCGCGAAGCCGGCGATCCAGATCGCTCTTCTGCCTGACCACATCCCCTTGCGCCTGCGCCGCTCGTATGGCGGCCACCAACGCTTGTCTGTGCAACGGGGCGGGAACGATCTCGGGCACGGCGCTATCCGGTTGCAAGGCTGCGTCCAACGCATCGGCGCGCTCACGATACCCTTCAAGCCGCTCACTCAACCGGCTCACGTCGGCCAGATACCCTTCTAGCGCCACACGGTCTGCGGACGACGGCACGGCCGCTAGAATGACCCGAGGATCCACGCCAGGCGCAAGCCTCGCCACAGCCAAAACCAACTCGCCCTCGATCTTCGCGATGAGGCTATTCTGCTGATGGTATTCGTGGCGATTTCTAGCCGCGGCTTCCACGCCGGACACCAGGCGCTCGATCGCGTCGGCATGATCGAGCAGCAACGGCTCGATGACGAGGCCATCCAACGCGACGGCGCAGCGCGCGAGCTCCTCCTCGGCTTCCTGAAGATCACCCTGCGCCCGTTGCAAAGCCTGCTCCGCAGCCAGCCGTTCCTCACGGTGCTGCTCAGACAGATCCGGAACCGATGCATAGGATTGGAGCGCGGCCTCCAGGCGATCGTGCTCACGCAACAACGGCTCGACGGTGCGCAATTCTGTCAACTCGTTCTCGCGTCGCCGCAACGTTTCCAGCGATTTGATCAGTTCATCGAGCGCGGCCTTGGCCGTTTCATGCGCGCGATTCAACTCCTGCCATTCAGCCGGTTTGGTCTGCGCGTCGCGCCAGACCTTCCGTTGCTCATCCAACTGGCGACGCGCCTCATTGATCACCGCATTCTGCGCGCGACCGTGCGGGCTATAGAGTTTTTTAGCATCGGTATCTAGAGCCGCCAGCAACGCCGCAATGCCGCCGGTGCCTGCGCTTGCCTCGAACAATGCCGAGCCCAGGTCGCCTTCGCCGCGCAGCAACACTGCGCCGCCCTCGCGAAGCCGCGCATGGTTCAACCCGAACAGGGCTTCGAATTCCTGACGATCCAATCCACCGGTCAGTTCCCGCTCCAGCCTGCTGTCCACCGTGACGCCAGGGTCCGTCTGTTCCGTGCGGACATCGAGGCCCGCCAGCGTCGCCCCTCGTCCCTTGCGCCTGATGAGTCCGACCGGTCGGCCCGCTTGATCGATGAAGATGCCGCCGATTCGCAGCTCGCCTGCCGGATGAACGAAGTCGTCCGGGCTGCGCATCGGAATGCCGAAACGCAGATCCGTCATGGCCCGGAGCGCGGACGACTTTCCCGCTTCGTTGGGTCCGTAAATCACATGTAAATTGCTTGAACCGATGGAGAAATCCAATGTCTTGTTGGTGAAGGGCCCGAAGGCGAGCAGCAGCAAGCGCGCGAGTTTCATGCCTCTTCTCCGGAGGCAGAGAGGCGCGCCAGCACCGTGGCTTCCGCATCCATCAAAAGACTGCGCAGTTCCGCAAGATCGTCCAGACGCGGCACATCACCGGCCGTCACTTCTGCGGGCATCGTCCCAAGGAGATCTCCCAATTCCACCTGTGCCTTGCGCATCAGTTCCGTGTCGTCACCGGCAATCGTGTCAACCAAGCGGACCAACTCGCCCACGGCATCCTGGCGCTGCGCCGCCTGGGCACGATCCAGCGGAGTGGAAAGATCCAATCGCACCTGTTCGATCCAGATCTCCGCCGTGCCGATGTCTTGCGCCGCCGCATACATCGCCGCCGCCAGGGTACCCGGCTGCGCCGCTTCCAGCCGGTGCAACTCGGTCGATCCCGTCAGCGTCACGCGCACCGCATGCAGCCGATCCGTCGTCCCGGCCAGCACCGGCGCCAACGCGCGCGCGAAAGTTTCGTTGAGCGATTCCAACCGATCCACACCATCGAGCGACACCGACAACTGACTCCAACGGACGACATCCAGCGCAACGAAATCAGCCTCGATTCTCCCTGCTTCCACCGTGACCAATTCGCACCCCTTCGCGCCCGTTTCCTTGGCATGACGCCCCTGCAGATTGCCGCAAAACACGATGCGCGGCCGCTCGTTCAGCACTTCACGCGCATGCACATGACCCAGCGCCCAATAGTCGTACCCCTTGGCGACCAGCGTCGGCAGGTCGGTCGGCGCATAGGTATCGTGGCCGGCGCGTCCCGTCAGGCTCGTATGCAGCAGGCCGATATTAAAACAGCCCGGCACAGGGGGAGGGTAAGACGGAACCAGGTCTTCATTGACCTCACGCTCCGGAAAACTGCGGCCATGGATCGCCACGGACAGGTCATCCAATCGGATGGTCTGGGCCACTCGGCTCGAAAACACCGTCACGTTCGACGGAAGGGTCAACTGACGCGAAATCACCCCCTGCGCATCGTGATTTCCCTGCACGATGAAACAGCGGATGCCAGCACGCTCCAAGCGCACCATCTGTTCGCGAAAGAACAGGCCGGTGTGAAAATCCTGCCAGTCCCGGTCGTAGATGTCGCCCGCGAGCAGAATGAAATCCACGCGCTCGGCCAGCGCCCGGTCTACCAACCGCTCACATGCACTACGGGTGGCGCTACGCAACCGCTCAACCGGCGCACCGTCGTACCGGTCCAAGCCGCGCAACGGACTATCGATATGAAGATCAGACGCGTGGATGAAGCGCATGAGGAAGAAGGTCCCAGAATTTGATGCAATGGGTTTGTCGCAATCGCGTCTCCCAACTCCGTGTCACAGCCTTGCCAACAGGGATCAGTTCCGTGGAGTTTTGGCGCGGCCTGATCGGCCGGACCGAGCCCGCTTGGTACGATAGAGGGCGGGTGTTTCGGCTACGCCGATGGCTGCTCCGACTTCCTCTGGCTCGATCACGACGCGAACCCTGGCGCTCAGCTCTCGCGCCACGCGGCGCAGCATACTCAGGGAATGGCCTTCATAACCGGGAGACTCCAGGCGGCAAATCTGCTGCTGCGAAGTCTTGACGCGTCGCGCCAACTCCTTCTGCGACAACCCTGCTCGCTGACGGAGCGCCGCGATCTGCAACGCCACATCCCAGGCCTGCCCTGCCTGCTTGAACCGGCGGGCAAAGTCCGGCTTGGCCAATTGCGTTTTCAAATATCGGTCGAAATTCGTTTGTTTCATAGCTGCGCCCTCTTGCACCATTCGCGCATCCGCTCCCGCGCTGTCGCCAGGTCGCGGGATGGAATAGCGCGGCCTTTGTTCCGAATGCCATGAACAGCGATGATCCGGTGCCGGCGCATGAAGAACCACAGTACCCGGGCATTCAATTTGCCGACGTGCCGCAATTCAAACAGCCCATCACCAAGTGCTTTCGACAGTGGCTCGCGATGATACTGCCGGTTCCGCAATTTCGCCAATCCGGCCAGCACCGCGGCGAAGTCGTCGGGATCGTTTGACTTGAGATCATCCAGAAACTCCCGAACCGGGCAAGCACCGGACTCAGTCTCGTAGAACTCTACCGTGAATTCCATGCTCATGCAACATCAATATTGATGTTATTGGTCAAGGACAGCCCCCGCTCAACCGGCGCACCGCCGTACCGGTCCAAGCCGCGCAACGGACTATCGATGTGAAGATCGTAGGCGTAGATGAAGCGCATGAAGCATTGGATTCCGAGGTTTCATGATCACCGCGACGTCAGACACCGTACCAATTCCAGACGGGCCGGATGAGCGCAGCACAACCCCGCATGATACGCGAGTGGTGAGATCCTCACAATGCCGACGCACACGACCTTGCCCATAGCAATCTGTGCCCCCGCCCGCCACAGTCCGGCGGGCGGGACAGAGCCGGCCTACCGTCCGGCGGTTCGCTTGCGGCAACCACATTGGCAGTTGTTTTGTTCGCAGCGACAGGCATTTGCCTGGCACCCGCAGGAACAGGATGCACAGTCGCAGGTTCCGCAACAGGTTGTCTTCGCAATCTTCTGCGTGGTGGATTTCTTTACGTCGGCCATGATGGGTCTCCTTTGAGATGTCGACGCGTGATTGCGTCGTCACAGAGGCTGACGGAGGCACCCGAGAAACCTTACAGTCGGGAAAACATCGTGGTAAGCTTTCCCCATGAACCTTGAAAAATCCTCCACATCACTTTCACCCCAGGCCATTGCGCAACTGGTGAAGGGACACCGTGAGTTCCTGGCCTTCCTGGAACGGCGTGTCGAATCTCGCGCCGTAGCCGAAGATATTTTGCAGGCAGCCTTTACCCGTGGACTGGAACGCGGAGCGGGCGTGGACGACGAAAAAGTTGTCGCCTGGTTCTATCGGGTGCTCCGCAACGCCGTGATCGATCACTACCGGCAGCGTTCCACCGCCGCACGAGCGATGGAAGCCTGGGGGCGAGAATTTCCTGATGTACAGGAGCCGGAAGCGGAGCTGCGGCAGGAGATCTGCCAATGCGTGTCGAGCCTGCTGGAAACACTCAAGCCGGAATATCGCGAAGCCCTACGGATCGTGGATCTGGAAGAAGGCAAACTGAAAGACCTCGCGCAGCAGTCTGGCATCACCGCCGAAAATGCGGCCGTCCGCGTACATCGGGCCAGGGCGGCGCTTCGTCGAAGAATCGAACAGGCCTGCGGCACCTGCTCCGTCCATGGCTGTCTGGATTGTTCCTGTGAAACAGCCGTCGGAGGGCACTGCGAAGGGTAAGCTTGCCCAGTAACTCTGAGCACCGTGTGAAGTCCTCTTCCAATGCCGTCACCTGTCTTGCGCTATCGCCATCCACTCTTTTCACCCATCCCCTGTCTTGCAATTCCCGAGACCAGCCCCGTATGCTCCTGGCATGATTTTGGTGACACGATGACTGAGCCCGCAACGACCCTCTCCAACCTCAGCTTGGCTGAATTAAAGAACCTGGTCGAGGGCATTGTCGATGACCGGCTGCGTACGCTGCTGGGTGACCCGGATCTCGGCGCGCCCCTCGGTGAATCGGTTCGCGATCGCCTCAAGCAATCGCTGACGTCGACGGAACGCATCACGGGCGACGAAGTGGCCGACAAACTCGGCCTGCGGTGGTGACATGCCCTGGTTTCGTTTAGCTTTCCGACCCGATGTGGTGACCGACTTGCGCGTGGCGGATCCCGCGATGGCCCAACGCTTGTTCGACAAAACGAAGTGGCTGGCCTCCAACGTCGACAACTTGCGCCATGAGCCGGTCGCCGCCGACCTGCCCGGCATCCACAAATATGCCGTGGGCGACTGGCGGATTTTTTATTCGATCGACCGCGCCGAACAACTCGTGGACATTCACCACATCCATCACGCCGCGCCGGCGCAATCGGCCAGACCAGCCTGACCATGTTGAATCTCACCTGGACCGCCATCGAACGGTTGCGCAAGCTGATCGAGGAACATCCGGAAGATCCGGTCGTGCGGATTACGCTCCGCGACGTGGATATGCAACGCCTGTCGCTCTCGATCACCCTGGAATCTGTGGCGCAGGAAGAGGATGAGGTGCAACACATTGAAGGGTTGACGATTGCGCTGGAGCGAGCGAGCGTCCACCGCACGAACGGAATGACGGTAGACTTTCAGAAAGATAGGGGATTCACGTTCGTGCATCCGCCGGCGGATGAGTTGGGGCTGATCATGCCCAGCAGCAACTAGCCATGCTGGCAGGGAGCAAGAGCCGATAGCGTATGGCTGATGGCCGGACAGCGAAGAGCGTATGGCGTATAGCAGGAAGGAACAGAGCCGATAGCTGATCGCAAACGAGCACAAGGCGTAGTAGCTCTCGTCGAACCTCTACTCCTCTGGACTCCTTGCCGCTTGCCATAAGCTATTAGCTCTTTTCTCCCAAGCCATAAGCTCTTATATTTTCGCCTACGATTTCATCCGGGGAAAGACGCTGCCGAAATGCATGGAGAAGGTGCCGCGGGCCACATCGGCGACGTAGCGTTCGAGGGCTTCGGTGATCACAGGAAAGGCTAGATCGTCCCAGGGAATGTCCTCCAGCGAGAACAGTTGCACATCCAGACTTTCCGTGCCGGGTTTGAACTCGGGGGTACGCATGGAGCCGCGAAAGACCATGTGGACCTGGCTGATTCGGGGCAGGCTCAAGACGGCATACAGGGACGTAATCTCGACGTCGGCATGCGCCTCTTCAAAGGTTTCACGGATCGCGGCCTGCTCGGTGCTCTCCCCGATCTCCATGAAGCCGGCAGGAAACGTCCAGTGACCGGTGCGTGGTTCGATCGCCCGGCGGCACAGCAGAATTTTATTCTCCCACTCGGGAATGCAGCCGGCGACGAGTTTCGGATTGATGTAATGGATGACCTGACAGGACTCGCAGACAAACCGCGGCAGGTTATCGCCGGGAGGAATTTTTTTCGACAGCCCGGCCCCGCACTCGCTGCAGAACTTCATTGCGGCCCCCGATCACGACAACAGAAAGACAGAAATGGATAGCACAAACCACGCCTTCTTTGCACCCTGCCCTCGCGGACTCGAAGCGGTCCTCGCGGATGAACTCACCGACCTGGGCGCCGCCGCCGTAAAAACCACGGCCGGTGGAGTCGCCTTTCACGGCACCCTTGCCCTCTGTTATCGCGTGAATCTGCAGAGCCGTATCGCCAGCCGTATTCTCCTGCGTATCGCCGAGGGGTCCTATCGCGACGAACACGATGTCTATGACTCGGCGAACGCCATCCGCTGGCAGGATTGGTTCACGCCGCAACAGCGCATCAAGGTGAAGGTCAGCGCGCACCACTGCCCGCTGAAAAGTCTGGATTTTGTCACCCTGCGAGTGAAGGATGCCGTCTGCGATCGCTTTCAATTTGCACGAGGCAGGCGCCCGACGGTGGATACCCATGCGCCGGACATCTTGATCGCGGTGTATTTGGATGCGTCGACCTGCACCTTCTACCTGGATACCTCGGGCGAGCCGCTCTTCAAACGGGGCTGGCGGAAATCCGCCGGCGAAGCGCCGATCAGGGAAAATCTCGCTGCCGGGATCCTGCGGCTCTCGAAGTGGACTGCGGACACGGTGCTCTACGATCCCATGTGCGGGAGCGGCACCTTCGTCATTGAAGCCGCCTTGATGGCCCGTCGTATCGCGCCGGGAATCGGCCGGCAGTTCGCCTTCGAGAAACTGTTATCATTTGACGCCCGCCGATTAAACGACCTGCGCGCAGAACTCAAGACGTCTGAAATTCCCGTCCAGCCAGGGCTGATCCACGCAGCCGATCAGAGCGGGCATGCGATTACCTCGATCAAGGCCAACCTCACCATCGCCGGGAGCGCCGACGCGGTGACCCTTCAGCAAGGCGATGTCCTGCAACTCCCCGCTCCGGCTGAAGCAGGACTCCTTGTGGCGAATCCGCCCTATGGGCATCGCATGGGAGAGACGGACAACTTGCGCACGTTTTATCCTCAATTCGGCGATCACCTGAAGAAGAACTTTTGCGGCTGGACCGTACAGATCTTCACCGCCGACTTAAAACTTCCCGGCCAGCTGCGACTGGCTCCTTCCCGCCGAGTCCCCCTCTTTAACGGCGCGATCGAATGTCGCCTCTTCGAATTCCGCATGGTCGCCGGCAGTCTCCGAAAGCCGAGAGCTGGTGGCGAATAACCGCTAAGAGCAAATGGCTTATGGCGGATAGCTTGGGAGAAGGAGCGACTGCTCATGGCTAATAGCGTATGCCAAGAGGGCAAGTAGTGACGCGTCCCTGGTCCGCCGCACATCTCTAATTCCTGCTCCCAGCCATAGGCACTACGCCATCAGCTATAGGCTCTTGTTCCCAGCCATACGCTCTTCCCTTCTCGCCATACGCTCTTGCGCCTCACGCTTCCATGCTTGACAGCGTGGCAAAAGACTCCTATTTTCAAGGTATGAAACGACACGCCCGTTACCCGCTCATCGGGCGGTCGCCGGAGGCGTATGAACGCATCCCACACGCCAGTTGAAGAGTGGCAATCAACGAACGATCTCTCACTCTCACGCCTCATCCTTGTCTCCAACCGCGAGCCGTACGAACACCGGCAAGTAAAGAATCGTCTGATCTGGGAGCGCACGTCCGGCGGTCTTGTCTCGGCACTCGATCCGGTCATGCGGCGGCTCGGCGGCACTTGGATTGCCTGGGGCAGCGGCAAAGCGGATCGCGACGTGGTGGACGAAGACATGGTCGTCGAAGTGCCTCCCGACGCCCCCACCTACCGCCTGCGGCGCGTATGGCTGGAGGCGGCTGAAATCAAGGGCGGGTACCAAGGGTATGCCAACCAAGTGCTTTGGCCCCTGTGCCATCTCACCCTTGACCGCGTCGTCTATCGCAAAGCCTTTTGGCATGCCTACCAGGCCATGAACGCGCGCTTTGCAGCAGCTGTCCTTGGCGAGATGCGCAAGAAATCCGGGTTTGTCTGGGTGCACGACTTTCACCTGGCCCTGGTACCCGGGCTCATCAAGGCCTCATTCCCGACCCAGCCGGTTGCCGTCTTCTGGCACACACCCTGGCCCGGTCCTGACGCATTTCGCATTCTGCCTGAACGGTGTGAACTGCTGGAGTCGCTGCTGGCGAGCGACCTGGTGATGTTCCAGACACAACACTTTCTCCACGCGTTCGTCGAATGCGCCAAGGAGTTCCTGGGCGCCGAGGTCCGGAGCGACGATCTTCGCATTGACTATAAAGGCCATACCACGCGACTCGTGGTGCGGCCGATCAGTGTCAGTTTCCAAGCCTGGTCGGAGCGCGCCCACACAATGCCAGTCACACGCGCGATAGACGTGTTGCGTAATCTGCACGTCTTTCAATCTGATGTCCGCATCGGTCTCGGCGTCGACCGGCTCGACTACACCAAAGGCCTGCTCAAACGATTCTGGGCGATCGACGCCTTCTTCGAGCAGTACCCGCAGTATCGCGGCCAATTCACCTTCATTCAAATCGCCGTGCCGACCAGAGGCGATGTGGAAGCCTATCGCCGCTACCGGGAAGTCATCCGTGAGACCGTGCACGACATCAACATGCGGTACAGCAGTATCTCCAACGCGGGCAGCCCTCAGGCGTCCCGCTGGCGACCGATTGAATTTCGGGAAGGCCGCATCGGCATGGACACCCTGACAGCCTATTACCGGATGGCGGACCTGGCGCTGGTGAGTTCTGTCTACGACGGCATGAACCTGGTCGCTAAGGAATATGTTGCCAGCCAGGTTGATGAGAAGGGGGTGCTGCTGGTGAGCCACATGGCTGGTGCAGCCGAGGAAATGGCCGGTGCCCTGGTCATCAATCCCTACGACCTTGAGGGGGTGGCCGATGCCATCCGCCAGGCTATCGAAATGCCCTTGGAGGAACGCCGGGAGCGCATGCATCGCATGCGGACCTACCTCGAAGCCCATGACATCCGGGCCTGGTCTGACGAATGCCTGCAGGACACAGGCATCCTCTCACCTGATGACCGCGCCACGCATGAATAACCGGTGTCGACCTCCATGCGTCTGGGAAACGGCCCTGTGATCGACACGGCCTCCTCTCCACAAGGCCTATCCTCGTCGCCTTCTTGCCCCTGCGCTCCGGAGAAGCACCGGGCAGACACAAACCGCTTCCGCATTCCGAGCCGATTGCTGCGCCTGCTGCTCACGATGAGCCTCTGCCTTGTCTTCGGCGGCTGTGCCCACATCTCGCAGCTCTTTTCCGTAACTCAGCCCTCCGGTCGACCGGTGGATCGGCAGCAACAGGCACTCCTTTCCCGCCTCGCAGGCATCGTCGAACCAGACCTCCGCGATAACCTGAATTCAACACTCCCAGGGGTGCGCAAGAGTCTGGCCGATCAAACGAACAAGCCGGCGAAGTTCAAACGGAACCTGGTGCTGCGCACGCTCACCGATCCCTGGAACGGCCTGACCGCAACAGAGCAGACCACCCTATTGGCGGCCAGCGCGGCGGAATCCGGCGTCGAGGGACTTCCGGCCGTGATCGACATCCTGGAAGGTGGGATGGACCGTGCCGGCGCGTCCTTTGCGCCACTCCCTTTTCCCGTAACACTGGCCAGCGAGGACCTGCTGGCCTTTCTCATTGATGTGCTCGAACATGCCTATCAAGACCGCGAACAAGCGCTCCGCCACCTATCCCAGCAAGACCGTGAATTCCTCTTCTCTCAGGCCCGCCCCCTTGTCGAACAGTTCAGTCCACAAGTCACCCCGCCCGCACACCTGTCGGAAGCCGAAGCCGCCGCCCGCTACGCAACCGTGCTCGCTCAACAGGTGGACTACGCTCTACTCATCAGCGCCGCACAGCGGTTGTCACGGATCGGCAACCGGAAATTTCTCCAACAACTGGAGATCGCCTTCCACAACCGGCCCCCGATTACCCACACGGTTTCCGGCATCACCGGAGATCTGTTCCTGGCACAGCAGACGTCCTACGGACTGTTGGTCGTAGGAGGCCACGGCCCCAACACCTATGACCTGGAGAAGGGCGCCGCGCTGATCATCGACTTGGGCGGCAATGACACCTACCGAGGCGTCATCGGAGCGAGCTCGAACAGCGATCTGGGGAACAGTGTGGTCATTGATCTGAGCGGCAACGATACCTATCACCCTGCGCCTCTTGGTTTGGCCACCGGGCGGACGGGAATCGGCATCGTCATCGACCACAGTGGCGACGATACCTATCATTTGGCTCCCGGCACCGGTGGAGTCGGCCTCGCAGGCCTTGGCATCCTGTATGATGGAGAAGGACAGGACATCTACGAAGGGAGCCGATTTACCCAGGGTGCGGCGTTCGGCGGGTTCGGTCTCTTGCTCGATCGTGCGGGAGACGATCGATATACGAGTTTCGGGTTTGCCCTCGGTTTCGGAGCGCCGTTGGGTGTGGGGGCCCTGATCGACGTATCCGGAAATGATTCTTACGAATGCGGCGGGCGTTATCCCAGCGCATACAATGAAACCGACGTGCCCAATACGCCCCCGCAGGACCCTGCGTTTCAATACGATTGTTTCGGACTTGGAACCGGATCCGGACTGCGGGTCTTCAGTAAACAGGCGTCGCACCGTGCGCATAGTCTGGCCGGCGGATGGGGCCTCTTCATCGATCTGGATGGTCAAGACCGGTATCGCAGCGCCAACTTTGCCCAAGGCCACGGGTACTTTTTCGGCCTCGGGGTGAAGCTGGATCTAGCCGGTGACGATGAGCACCAGGCCGCCCGCTACGGCCACGGCACCGCTGCACACTTCGGAGTGGGCCTGACCATCGATTACGAGGGTAAAGACCGATATGGCTCGAAGGGTCCTTTCTATAACGGCGGTGCGGCCTGGGACGGCAGCGTCGCGCTCGCTATTGACGGCGGCATGGACAGCGATTTTTACGATCTGCCGGCTTCGACGGGTTTAGGAATGGGCGACCTCGGTGGATGGGGACTGTTCATCGAAGAAGGCGGCGCGGATCAATATGCCGTCAAGCGTGGCCTCGGCCATGGGGCGGAGCACAGCATCGGCGCATTTTTCGATCTGGATGGGAGGGACGACTATTCCTCCGTTCCTCCACCCGCCAACGGTGCGCGTCCGGAACGCCTCAATGGGAAAACGTTCATTGAAAACCAGAGCAGCCTCTTCATCGACCGGTAGTAGAATGGTGGGGAGCAGGAGCTTATAGCGAATAGCTCATAGCTGAACTAGGAGACTAAATCGTAGAGAGTCTCTCATTCCGGTCGCCGCGCCTCCGCTTGGCTATACGCTATTAGCCATTTGCTCTCCTCTCAAAGCCTGCGCTTGACTCATTCCGTCTTGTGGCTATCTTAACCGGTAAGAACGAGCGTGACCGTGTCTTCGGTACCCATCACGCGGCTCTCACTCGATGACCATCCGAGCACAGCGGAGGATACTATGAACGATTCGAATATCCCGATACTCAAGCATTTGCCCGTGCTGCCCCTGAAGCGGACCGTGTTGTTCCCCGGTACCATGATGCCCTTGACCGTCGGCCGGGACCGCTCGATCGCCGCAGTCGAGGCGGCGCTGAAGACCGAGGATAAAACGCTCCTCGTGGTCGCTCAGCGGGATGCGCAAACCGATCAGCCGACCCTGGAAGATCTCTATCCCATCGGGACCAAGGCTGTCATCAAACAGACCGCCCGCACGCCTGAGGGGCACTACAATATTTTGATTCAAGGGCTGGAGCGCTTCGTGCTGCTGAAGCTCGACCAAATGGATCCGTATCTGCAGGCCCGCGTAAAACAGCTGGCTCCGCCAAGCGAGCAGAGCACAGAAGTCGAGGCACTGCATCGGGCCATTCTGGACATCATTACCGAACTGCCGAAACTGATCCAGACTCCCGGCGTACATGAAGCGGTGGCAGCCCTGGGTACGGAAGAAGATCCCGTGGTGTTGGCCTATCGCATCGCATCGTTGTTGAATCTTACGTTGGACGGTGAGCAGCAGTTGCTTGCGGCCTCCACCCGAGCCGATCTGCTCCGCGGGCTTTATGCGGCGCTGTCGCGCGAAATCCAGATTCTTCAGTTGCGCGACAAAATCACCAGCGAAGCCAGGGAGAAACTCGGCAAGACCCAGCGGGAATATCTCCTCCGCGAGCAGCTCAAGACGATTCAGCAGGAGCTGGGCGAAGGAAACGGGGAAGAAGATGAAGTCGGCGCGCTGAGAGCAAAGATTCAAGAAGCCAATCTCCCGGAACAGGTCCGGAAAGAGACGGACCGTGAATTGGCGCGCCTCGCCAAGACGCCGAGCGCATCGCCCGAGCATCAAGTGATCCGGAGTTATCTGGAGCTGGTGCTCGAATTGCCGTGGAACAAGTCCTCGGAAGAAGGACTCGATCTCGCGCACGTCCGCAAGGTGTTGAACGAGGACCACTACGGCATCAAAGAAGTGAAGGAACGCATCGTGGAGCACCTGGCGGTCTTGAAACTCAATCCGTCGGCCAAGGCGCCGATCCTCTGCCTCGTCGGCCCTCCCGGGGTAGGAAAAACCAGTTTGGGACAGTCCATCGCCAAGTCCATGGGACGGACCTTCGAACGCTTCAGCCTCGGCGGGTTGCATGACGAAGGCGAATTGCGCGGCCACCGCCGCACCTATGTCGGGGCCCTACCCGGCCGAATCATTCAGGCGGTGCGGCGAGCCGGCGTGAACAATCCGGTGATCATGCTGGACGAAGTCGATAAACTCGGACATGATTTCCGAGGCGATCCTGCATCGGCCTTGCTGGAGATCCTGGATCCTGCGCAGAACCACACGTTCCGGGACCACTATCTCGATTTGCCGTTCGATCTTTCGAAAGTATTCTTCATCACGACAGCGAATACGCTGGAGACGCTGTCGCAACCCCTGCTCGACCGGATGGAAATCATTCGGCTGAACGGATATAGCGAGCGGGAGAAACGGGAAATTGCCCTGCGGTACCTCTGGCCGAGACGACTGAAGGAGGCAGGGCTGCGAGCCGAAGAGGTGAATCTTCCAGAAGCCGTGCTCGACCAGATCATCGGTCGCTACACCAGAGAATCGGGAGTACGGCAACTGGAACAGATGCTCGGCCGCATTACGAGAAAGGTCGCCGTGACCTTCGCGGATCGGCCGGCTGATGCGCCGACGAGCCCCGTGGACATCACACAATCGCTCTTGGACGAGTGGCTCGGACAGGAACGGTTCCAGCCGGAAGAGGCGCGAAAGAATCTCCCGGCCGGAGTCGCCACCGGTCTCGCGTGGACTCCAACAGGCGGTGACGTGTTGTATATCGAGACAACTCTGCTGCCCGGCAGCCACGAACTGACGCTGACGGGACAACTCGGTGATGTCATGCAGGAGTCGGCACGCGCGGCGCGCAGCTACCTCTGGTCGCATGCCGAGAGCATGGGGCTGGACATCTCGCGCTTCAAACGCAACGGGGTGCATATCCACGTCCCGTCGGGCGCCATTCCCAAAGACGGCCCTTCGGCCGGAATCACCATGGCGACCGCGCTGGCTTCGGCCTATGTCGGCAAGCCGGTGCGTAGCGACACGGCAATGACGGGAGAGATCAGCCTGACCGGGTTGGTACTGCCGGTCGGCGGAATCAAGGAGAAGGTCCTGGCCGCGCATCGCGCCGGCCTCCGGAGAATCATTCTGCCGAAGGCCAACGAGAAGGACTTGAAAGAAGTCCCGCAGGAAGTGCGCGATGAACTCACGGTCATTCCGGTGGAACGAATCGAGCAGGTTCTCCCGGCGGCCTTCAACCAAGATACACCACCCTCGCCCGAACGGGGCGAACCCTTGGCCACCTCCACGGCCTCGTAAGATCCCGGGCCCCGGCTGAACAGCCGGGGCCCATTCTTCAATCCCCCGGCCCTCGCCACCACTCACTTCCTCAAACACCCATCTACCAGCCTTGCCCTTCCGTCGTGTCCTATGTAAGGATTGCTTGAGTACCTGACTGAACACTCCCTTCCGCACATGGGTCTACAGAGACAAGAGAACCAAGGAGATGCCCTATGCCTCCCAAAATTGAAGTCGGAGACATCATAAAAGTGACCAAGACCGACGATGAATGGAAAAAACTGCTGACGCCCGCGGCCTATCAGGTCCTGCGCCATGAAGATACCGAGCGGGCGTTTACGAGTCCGCTCCACGAGAATCATCAGGCCGGCACCTATTACTGCGCCGGCTGTGACCTACCCGCCTATTCCTCCGAACATAAGTTCGACAGCGGAACCGGCTGGCCCAGCTTCTGGCAACCGATCGACGCCAAGGTGGTGGAGAAGCGAACCGATACCAAATTCTTCATGACCCGGGTCGAGGTCCACTGCGCCCGATGCGGCGGCCATCAAGGACACGTCTTCGATGACGGGCCTAAACCCACCGGCCTCCGTTACTGCATCAACGGCGTCTCCTTGAAGTTTATTCCAGCCTGAGTGCAATCACGCCTACCCGACGCGTGACGCAACTCGGCCACGGCAACTACCGCAGCGTCATCACCGGAGACTGGCGGCGCACCTTGCAATTTGCCGCTGAACCCTCCTAGACTGCCCATGCTATGGCGTACTTTTCGTTGATGCGACCGCACTTAGGTCTGTTCCTGGCCTGGACGGCCATGCTCGGTTGTTCACAGTCCTCCGACGTCCTCACATCCAATCTCAACGCCTGCTTGATCGTCACCGAAGCCGAGGTTGAATTGGCCATCGGCACCCCGGTCACCCCGGGCCTGCGCCAGAATGATCGCCAATGCCTCTATCAGGCCAAACGTAATCCGCAAGAAACTGTGACCGTTGAACTCAACCCCGGTCCCGACGGGGACAAAAAAAGCCTGTTCCACGATCAGCGCTCGAAGGCCGGTCACCAGCCGGTCCCCGGAGTCGGCGACGGCGCCTTCACCCTGCGCTCGCCGATCGGCGGGATTCAGCTGACGTTTCTGAAAGCCGACGCACTCGTCACTCTGTCGCTCTCGCCCTCGAAGGAACCACAGGCGCAGGCAGCCGTCACCAACCTGGCCAAGGTCGCGGCAACCAGGCTTGGGAGCCCTCTCCACACCGCTTCCGCGGCGTCACCAGAACCGGGCCTCCCTGCCGCTTCGTCCCAATGGGCCGGTGACTGGTATGGCTGCCCGCCCGTCGGATTGATGTATGGGAAAGGCCATCTTGCGCTGAGCGACGGCGGCACCTGGTCTCTGACGACGGCCGTGTTGATGCCGGGCACCGTCACCGCAGACCGGGGACACTGGCAGGCTGAATCCTATCAAGAGATTCTCCACGGAACCTATCGACTGGCTGGAAATGAGCGCTTCTCAACGACCGGAATCCTGAGCGTGACCTGGGACAAACTTCCCAAGAATCAGGTGCCGAACAAATTCGACCCTCTCCTCTGGCGCGCCTTCACACCCGCCCCACACAAGGTCGCCGTGAAGCGGCTTCCCCCGGTCGAGCCCTCCCTCGTCGGGACCTGGGAAGGGTCGGCCAAATTCGTCGATCGGCAGGAAGAGTTTGTCTGGACGATCACCGCAGCCAATGTCTCGGACTTCTACAAAGCCACATCGCAGTCGGGTCGGATTGAAAAGGAACCGAACCAGCTCCGCCTCACCATCCCTCAGAGCAAGACTCCTCCACTCACGATACGAGTATTGGCGAACGACAAACTTGAGCTCACCGACAACGGCGGCACGGTTTCGCAGTGGAATCGGAATGAGAAACTGCTGTCGCGCTGTTAACGTACTTGATTGACCTTACCAGCGACGCCGCTCGCGCCCGTTCAACTTGACTCATTTTTTTCAGCCCGCTAGACTGAGGCATGGCACACTGGCTCATTGTCGCGCTGTTCTGCACCGCACCGCTGCTCTCGGCTGCGGAGGGGCATGCAGGGCCCAGCGACGCACCACGCACCCCACACGTGGTTGAATCATTCGACCAGACTGCCCCCGACCGTCTCCTGCGCAGCCTGTACGACCACGCCGTCGCCGCGTTGCAGGAATACATCGAGTTCGAAGGACGTCTACCTGAGGACGGTGACACACAGGCACGAGCGGGCCAGTTCCGACTCAAACTGTTTCCCCAAGGCAAATCACGTTCGGAGGAACACCTGAGTGCCGAAGGATCATTCGGCCTCTCGCCCGACGCCGAGCAACAAGAGTTCACCCTCCGATTCAAATCGTCCAAGCATCCGTCACGCCCCCTCCCCTCAGTGACTGACGACGTCATCTAAGAAGTCCATCGGATCATTCGTCCCTCTTTCTCGACAAGTGCTTGTCATGCTCGATCTTGACCGGTGCGTCATCGGGGCATAGAATAAAAATTGGTTCACGACCCGCCTCATTCTGGAGGTGGTTGCCATGATCTTCCGTGGAGCACAAATCCAACGGGGCGTGTCTGGCAGGTGTGGCCTCCTCCCCAAACGAATTCTTTCCAGCAATAGAGCGGCGTTGCCTTCTTCTGGTGTGCTTGCGCCCGCAGGGAGGGCTCCCTACACCTTCCGTCCTCACCCGATCGCCGTCAGCCAACATGTAGGGCATGTGGCCGACTGTAACCGCCGAAACCCGTTCCAGCTGACGTGAGCAACACCTCGAGAGCGTGGGCCGGCACCGGTCTGGTTGCCCTACGTTGAAAGAAGGGCGTGATGTCATTTCCAGCAATCATCCAATCGACATGCAGTGCGGAAAAGCCGAGGAGGCATATCGCATGGCGGTATGACGGCGCATGGGAAGAAGGACTCGCGCGGTTCGCGCGAGAGCGTGGCTTATGTCAGAAGTATATTGGGGAATCGTCATAGGTCTCTTGGCAATGGTGGCGACCCTGTTCGTCTGCATAGACATCACCTACTCCGGTTCGAACAAGTCGCACAAGGCACCAAACGGAAGCGTCGGAGAGCCGAACGAGGCCATCAGGCAGGCGCCTACAGGTTCTCGTCAAGCCGCATAGGTGCCGGTTGATGAGCCCACGAATCTCGTGGTTCAGTCAACGGAGGTGGCGTATGGTCGTCGAGATCATCGGTCTCGGAACAATGATTGCGCTGGTATGGCTGCTGGCTTGGTCGATGGCGGGGGAGAGTGAGTCTGAGAAGCGGCGGAATGCCGCGTCTCCTGATGGCGCTCGTTCCTTCGACACCGTTGCACACGACAGGCGAACCAGGCACGCAGCCTAATTGTGGATTGCTTCCTGGCACATGCGCACCCACACGTTTCACGTCGCTTCGGCACGTGAGACGTGGAGGGAGCCGTACGGTTTGTCCACGTTCCGCTCAAGGACGAGAAAACGCCCTGCGGCCGGCGGATGGTGTGTGTTGTGGTCTCGCGTGTCAGGTAAGAATTTGCGGCGGCCCGATGCCGGCGATGGCCTCTTCCGTAATCACCACGGATTTCACCCCGTTCAAGGCCGGCACATCGTACATGAGGTCTAACATCACCTCTTCCAGGATCGTACGTAGCGCTCGCGCGCCGATTTTCATCACAGCCGCGCGGCGGGCCGCGGCCTTGATCGCGGAATCGGTAAACTGAAGCTCAACCCCGTCGAGCTCAAAGAGGGCTTGATACTGCTTCACCAGCGCGTTGCGCGGCTCGGTCAAGATGCGAATGAGCGCAGGTACGTCCAAATCCGACAGGGTGGTCAGCACCGGGAATCGGCCCACAAACTCTGGAATGAGTCCGAATTTGAACAGATCCTCGGGCTCTACGTCACGCAACAGGCCGGTGTGGCCGTCGATCCCGCTTGCGGGATTGGTCGCACCGAACCCCATCCGCTTTGGGATCGTCCGTTGGGCGATAATCTGATCCAACCCAACGAACGCTCCACCGGCAATGAACAGAATGTTTGTCGTATCCACGCGAATATAGTCTTGCTCGGGATGCTTTCGCCCGCCTTTCGGCGGCACATTGCAGATCGTCCCTTCCACCAGCTTCAGAAGTGCCTGCTGCACCCCCTCGCCAGACACATCCCGCGTCAATGACGGATTCTGAGACTTGCGGCTGATCTTGTCGATTTCATCGATATAGATGATACCAGTCTCGGCGCGCGCAACATCATACTCACAGTTCTGAAGCAGCTTGAGCACGACGTTCTCGACATCTTCACCCACGTAACCAGCTTCGGTCAGCGCCGTCGCATCCGCAATGGTAAAGGGCACATGAAGAATACGGGCCAACGTCTGGGACAGGAGCGTTTTCCCGGTACCGGTCGATCCAATCATCAGGATGTTGCCCTTTTGAAGATCGACGTGTTTCAGCCGTTCCCGATTCAGAATCCGTTTGTAGTGATTGTGGACCGCGACGGAGAGCACTTTCTTGGCGCGATCCTGCCCGATCACATAGTGATCGAGTATCGCCTTGATGTCGGTCGGCTTGGGGATCACGAGCGGCAGGGACGAGGAGGAGCTCCGCTCACCGCCATTCTTGCCCTTGGATAAGGACAGGGAGCAGCGCTGAATGCATTCCTCACAGATCAGCAACGGAGACGGGATGTGGCACGAGTGGCAGTGATGCGGCTCAGGACTGGCAATAAGAGATCGCGCTGCGTCTTGACGTTTGCCGCAAAACGAACAGAGACGTTCTGGTTTGGGGGAAGGATCCCGCTTGTCCCAGAACACAGCGCTTGCCTCCGTGCTTGCCAGGTGAACGAGCGAGGCGATGCGGTATCTTATGCCTCAGCCAGACTGAACTGCAAGCGAGGCGCAGGTTGACTGGACTCCCACAAGGGCAGACGAACGATTCAGACGAAAGATTATGGGAGGAACCCCCTCCGAGGCGGGCAGCGAGGTGAATCCATCGATCATCAGGGGAAGGCAGGCAGAACGACGCGTTCCCCCTCAGGAGAGAAATCGTTCGATAACGTCCACCGGCATCAGTCCGACGAGCAGGGTTACGTCAGTGCGTTGAAGAAGCGGCACGCCTTGATGATCCGCTTCAGCCCACTGTGTATTCCAGGCCCGCAAGATCGCATCGACGGTGCCGGCCTGTGCGCCGACGATCTGCGAGGAGGCCAATCCCTGACGTTCGGCCTCCCGCTGCAACACCGCATCATCGGAGAGATCCTGTCCGTCCAGCCAGAACGCGCGATACAACGAACGTACAAACGCCCCTCCCCGAAGCGGGTCGGCACGAAGCGCACGCGCGGACGCAGCAATCGCCCGCCCCGTATTGGGTTTCCCCAGCGGCACCACGATCGGCAACCCGGGCGCCAGCCGACGGACCATCTGCACCTCCTGGTTCAATTCAGCGCCAAGATGCCCTGCCCAACCAGCCATTGGGATCGGCAGATGCGGCGCATGCTGAACTCCCTGCCAGGCAATTCGATCCATGACGCCCAATACATGGAGACGCTCGTGCATCGCGTAACAAAAGGGGCAGTTAAAATCGCTGTAGAGCCGGCATTTGTTCATTTCAATTCCACCAGATGATTGAAAACCAAAGAAGTCAGGATTATTCATGACTGCCGTCGCGAGGCGTTCGAGGCGGAAGCCCGCCGAGGCTGCTCGCACGTAAGGCCGACGCAGGTGTACTCGCGGTCCGTCGAGGAAGCCGAACGAGAACAGCCTCGCCGGGCTAAGGCAGAATCGCAATGATTCGAACCGGTGCCCCCGTCCCACCCGCAATTTTCATCGGGAGAGCCATGATCGTGGCCCCCGACGCAGGCACCTCGTCCAGCCGCGCCACATTCTCGAGTCCATAGAGACCGGCTCCGTTCACAATCCGGTGCACGACAAAATCCTGGGAAGGCCCATAATCGATGCTGGCTGTATCGATTCCAATTCCGGAGATGTGCCGTTCCGACACGAGAAACTCCGCGACTTCTTGCGAGAAGCCAGGAAAATGCAACGTCGTCGGCAGCTCCGGCGTCGCGCTACCGAAATACCGTTCACGATCCGTCCAGTACGCCCCCCAGCCGGTCAATAGCATCACGATTGCCCCCGCTGGAATCGGCTGGTGCGCAGACTCCCAGCGATGAATATCCGACAGGGAGACACGATAGTCGCGATCGCCCTTCACCGCAGCGCGTACGTCGATGACCACGGCAGGGCCGACCAATCGGTCGACCGGAATACCGTCGATCCCCGCTTGCCCCTCCGCAAAATGAACGGGCGCATCCATGTGTGTTCCGGCATGTTCGGACAACGCCACCTGCCCTGTGGCGTACCATTTTTCGGTGGGCGTCCCTCCCCGTGCTGTCGACTCACGATGAAAGGGAGGATTGGCAGGCCAGACCTGAGTGGTCTCATCGAAGGGGTAGGTCATATCCACGAACCGTTGGGCAGCCTGGGCGTCACTCCAACCGCTCAACACCATCACCAGGACCCACCAGCCCGCTACCAGAACTCGCATCACCGGCGGATTAGCTTGTTGGTTCGGCGCCATGCTCCCTTCTCCAAGAATTCGACTCATACGAGAACCCGGTCAGAAGGCCCCAGCCTCTCGAATCGGGTGGAAATACGGTACCCTCTCATCCTCAAACAGTGCAACTATGAAGAAGGGAAGATGCCGAAGGATTCAAGCTGAACTGCCGTTCAGCCTGCCCGAGGCACCTCGTTTGCCACGGCACCTTCAAGTTTCCTCGCGCTTCGCCCGATACAGTCCAGAGCCTGACATCCTTATCCACAGACCGGCCGTTTGCGCACCACTAACAGAGCCATGGCCTTACCTCGCCCAACTGACGAGTCACCCAAATTCGACAAGGCCGACATCCTCACCCTCCGCCCGGAACACCTCCGGCTGGGGATGTATGTCGACCTCAACTGTTCCTGGTTTAAGCACCCCTTCCCGCGACGCTCCTTTAAACTCACCTCCCAGAGCCAAATTGCCACTATCCGAGGTCTCGGCTTAGCCACTGTGCTGGTCTATCCACAGGACTCGGATGCAGAGACTGAGACGGTCACCGATGAGTGTCCCCAGGAGCCTTCTCCGGCCGAGACGGAAGGTTCAGTCACGACGACGGACGAGGCAGCCGACCACGAGACTCCTCTACCCGAGAGCGAACCGCCATCCCACGGAGACTACCACCAGGCAGTGGAATTGGCTTCCGAAGCCTATCGGCAGATGCTGAGCCGCAGTTCGCAGATGATGAAGGACCTTGGGGGAGGATCGCAGGAGGGATTACGCTCGGCACAGCTCATGATCGGCGGGCTCAGTACCCTGCTCACCAATACGGAAGCCGCCGGCACTATCGCCAGCGCCTTTGACCCGGAAGATATCGGCGATGCAAACGTCCTCCATGCCCTGAATGTCGCGACACTGTCCATGATGGTGGCGCAACATTTCGATATCGACCAGGAGGCACTCCAGCTGATTGGAATGGCAGGACTCTTGCTCGACGTTGGAGAACAGCGTATCCCACGCCACATCTTGGCAGCTCGGGGGCGTCGGTCCGAGGTGGAAAACGTCAAATACCAGATGCATCCGTACCATAGCGTGGAACTACTTCGACACTTCACCGGATTTCCCGAAGAAGTGCTGGACGTCATTCGTAGTCACCACGAGCGATTGGATGGATCCGGCTACCCAGAAAAGCTCAAAGGAGATCAAATCTCGCTGCCGACGAGAATCGTCAGCGCCGTGGACCATTACGACACCCTCGTCAATAGCCTTCATCCCGAAGAAGCACTGTCGCCCGCCGAAGCCCTCGCGACGATGTACAGATATCAAAAGCAACTCTTCTCCTCGGAAGTCGTGGTGGCCATGATTCATACGCTCGGTATCTATCCGCCCGGCACGGTGGTGGTGTTGTCCGACGGCTCCTTCGGCGTGGTGCTCAACATCAACTTCAAACACCGGCTCAAGCCCCTCGTGCTGCTGTACGACCGGGACGCCTCGCCTGAACAGCCTCATATCGTCGACCTTCGCGAACAAGCCGACCTCAGCATTCTTCAGGCCGTACCACGAGACCAATTGCCTCAACCGGTACTTCGATACTTCCGCATCAAGCGGTGGACCGGCTACGTCATTCAATCAACCATCCAATCAACCTAAGCAGACAGGCCGTGCAGGACCCCACGCCAGTGGCAGCGATGCCGTGCATTGTGGTATGTCACCCGCATGCCGTTACCGCGTATCCTGCTCGTCACTCCCCCTCTGACCCAGCTCAATACACCCTACCCCGCGACCGCCCATCTCACGGGATTTCTGCGTGCTCGTGGTTATGAAACTGCGCAGGCCGACCTCGGCCTTGCCATGGTGCTACGGCTCTTCTCACGCGAAGGATTGGCGCAGGCGTTCACCCGAATCAAGCAGACGGAACAGCCGTGGAGAGGGGAAATCCAACAGATCCTGGCACTTGAACCGGCCTATCTCGAAACCATTGAGCCGGTCATCGCGTTCCTCCAGGGAAAGGACCCGATGCTGGCCGCGCATCTCGCCCGTCCGGGGTTCCTTCCGGAAGGGCCACGCTTTGCCGCTGATCGTCGGCCCGGTCAGGGCCGATGCTCCATCTCGCCGTCCGATACCGCCCGGCACCGGGCCACCTTGTATATCGAGGATCTGACCGACCTCCTCCACAGCACCGTCGCGCCACACTTCTACTTAAATCGTTATGCCGAGCAGATCATGCACGCGACGTCCTCGTTTGACCGGATCCAGGAGGCCCTCGCGCAACCACTCAGTCTCACGGACGAGTTATTGATCGAGACTCTCTGGCCCTCCCTCCACCGGACGAGCCCGGATGTCGTCGGCCTCACCGTCCCCTTTCCCGGCAATCTCTTCGGTGCGCTGCGCATCGCACAGGCCATCAAATCACGCCACCCGAGGATCGCCATTGTCCTGGGCGGCGGATATGTGAACACCGAGCTGCGACGGCTACAAGACCCGCGGCTCTTCCAGTACGTGGACTACGTCACACTCGATGACGGCGAGCGCCCCTTCCTGTGCCTCCTGGAACACCTGGCCGGCGGGCGCCCCGAGGCGCTGCTTCGGCGGACGTTTCTTCGCACGGACGGCCGCGTGGTGTTTCGAGACGGCAGCAGCGAACCGGACATTCCCATGCACGAGCTCGGCACACCGACCTATGAAGGCCTGCCGCTGACCAACTACCTCTCGATTCTCGACAGTCTGAACCCGATGCACCGGCTCTGGTCGGAAGGCCATTGGAATAAGCTGACCGTCGCGCATGGCTGTTATTGGAAGCAATGCACGTTCTGTGATGTCGGGTTGAACTATATCGCACGGTATGAGATGACCCCGACCGACGTCTTACTCCGACAGATTACGGCGTTGATTCAGGAGACCGGACAGCGAGGATTTCATTTTGTCGACGAGGCCGCACCGCCCGCTGCGCTTAAAGCCTTAGCCCTGCGGCTGCTCGAAACCCACACGACTATCTCCTGGTGGGGAAACATTCGGTTTGAAGAAGCCTTCTCACCCGACTTAGCGAGGCTATTGGCGGCATCCGGCTGCATCGCGCTCACCGCCGGCCTTGAGGCGGCGTCGGATCGGCTACTCGAACGGATGAAAAAAGGGATTACGGTAGATCAGACGGCGCGGGTTGCGGCGGCATTTCGCCAGGCCGGCATTCTGGTCCACGCCTATCTCATGTATGGGTGTCCCGGCGAGACCATTGCCGATACGGTCGATTCGCTGGAGCGCGTCCGACAACTCTTTGCGCACCATCTGCTGCAGTCGGCCTTCTGGCATAAATTCACCGCCACGGCCCACAGCCCCATCGGCTTAAACCCCGCCGCAGAGGGCCTGACCATTCTCGGCCCGCCCTTCAAAGGGTTTGCGGAAAACGATCTTCGCCATGCCGATCCCGCCGCCACGTGCCCGCCCTGGCTCGGGGAAGGCCTGCGCGCCGCATTACTCAACTATATGGAACAGGCTGGATTCGACATTCCGGCACCTCGCTGGTTTTCACATGCCGTCAAGCCGCCTCGGGTCGCACGCACCTGGCTGACGAAGGCCCTGGCCGCGTCTTCCTCTCTGGCACTCACGGCCGAACGACGCTGCGTCTGGATCGGCAGCCAACCAGTGGTTGCCGCCAAGGGGCGCAGCAGAACCAGACTCATCCTGCCAACACGCACAGAAGACTTCACCATCAGCCTGACATCCTCTCGCGCTGAATGGCTGCTGCACGTACTGCACGAATCGACACCTTCGCCCCGCCGAAACAATCACGACTATCCCCGCCTCGCCGACATCCGTGGACGCTTTCCGGCCGCCGGCGCGCGCGGATTCGATCGCTTCAGCAGGAGCGCCGCCTGGCACACCATCCGTCAGGCGGGCCTCCTCCTGGTCTGATCCGGTTCTTGTTGTCCCCGTGAGGCCGGACCTCCACCGACACACTGCCCCCTCGCGATCGACGGCAAAGCAAAAAAGGGGGAGGCGGCCTGCCGGCTACCTCCCCCTTTCATATCAGTACTGTGATTGAGCTACTTGGATCGAGCTACTTATTCGGCTGCGGAGTCACCCGAAGATAGGGCTTGATCGTTTTGAATCCTTTCGGAAACAGCGTCTTCGCTTCGGCATCGTTCACCGCCGGAGTGATGATACAGTCCTGCCCGTCCTTCCAGTTGACCGGAGTCGCCACTTTATATTTCGCGGTCAGCTGCAGAGAATCGACCACGCGCAGCAATTCGTCAAAATTTCTCCCGCAGGAAGCCGGATAGGTGAGCATCAGCTTAACCTTCTTGTCCGGCCCGATTACGAACACGGATCGCACGGTCATACTATCCAGCGAGTTCGGGTGGATCATGTCATAGAGATCGGCCACCTTCTTCTCAGAGTCGGCGATAATCGGATAACTGACCGTGCAGTTCTGCGTTTCGTTGATATCCTTGGTCCAGCCGCGATGCGAATCCAGGGGATCCACACTGATGGCCAGAATCTTCACCCCACGCTTATCGAACTCCCCTTTGATCCTCGCCATGTACCCTAATTCTGTCGTACAGACTGGGGTATAATCCTTAGGGTGCGAAAAGAGAATCCCCCACCCACCGCCAAGCCACTCGTGGAAATTGATCGTCCCTTCAGTCGTTTCAGCTGTAAAGTTTGGGGCATCGTCGCCCAATCGTAGTCCCATGATTTCCTCCTTCAATGTCCGGTCAGATCTGATGATGGCACGGCGTAAGAGAGCAGAAAGACTTGATAAGAGTACCGTTTCCTGTGAGTCCGGTGCAAGGGGAAGCTTCTGCCGAGTGCCCATCGACGCCGACGGCAAGCGAACACGTCAGCCACCCGCTCAAGTTTTTGCTCACGTATCCGATAAGAAGCACAGTTGCTCGAGGAGAGGTCATGGAACACATGCCGCCGCCGGCCGCAGGGCTCAAAACCTCCAACCATCCCATGTACCGCCTGCTCCGCGAAGGGTGCATCAAAGAGTTCAACGTCAAGCGGGCTGGGGGTGAACTGGTCGACCTGACCGGATGTGATCTACGAGGGCTTGACCTACGCGGGCTCGAAACCGATGGGATGGACCTCAGCGGGTGTTATTTCCGGCAAGCCGATCTTCGCGGCATCGATTTCCGCAAGGCAAAGCTCGAAGGAGCCAGCATCAATGCGGCCAAGATTTCCGGCGTCTACTTTCCAATCGAACTCAGCGCAAGTGAAATCGAACTCTCCTTGCTGCACGGCACGCGAATGCGGTACCAGCCCAAGCCCTGACCGCTTTCCAAGCGATCAACTGCCCGTCAAATTCAGCCGCACTCGAATCTGCGTGCCTTCAGAAGGGGCCAACTCTGCCTCCACCAGAAAGACGCGCTCCTCAGACAGCCCACCCTGTTGGATCAATTGCTCGCGAACAACTTTGGCCCGCGCTTGCGCCAACAGGCGTAACTCCGAGTCTTCAACCGTCATGGCCGGAAACAATTGCTGGCGCAGTTCGTCGGCCGTCAGCACCAGCTCGACGACCTTTCCGCCCGGCAGTTCTTCACGTTTCGTCGGTTGTTTTCCCAACTTTTCCGCATAGAGATCACTCAACAGTTCAAACTCACGTGCAGGCGACGGCACGGCTTGCATATTCTTAGTCCCGCCCTGAGTAAACCGGCGCTGCACCTCGGCCGCAATATGCTGCAGGGCAAGCGCCTCCCGGTCCTTGATAGGATCCGCAATGCCCGTCACGTCGATTCGGAGCGCCGGGCGCTCTTGCAAGGCCTTGGCGACGGATTCAATCTTGCGCTGTTCGCCGCTGTCCACGGTCTCACGGCCGGCCTGGAACTCGACGAACTGCAAATCCTTCCCATTCCCCTCGACAAGTCCCTCCAACGCCGAGAACGGAGAGATCGCCGCCTTGGTAATCAGATTGCCCAACGCATTCAGCACCACCCGTCCGTAGTGAAAATCCGGTTCGTTCAAGTCCCCGCGCACCGGCATATCGATATCGATCCGGCCTTGTCGGTCCTTCAACAAGCCCACGGCCAGACGAACCGGCAGGCTGGTGGCATCCGGACTGTCGGTGTGCTCGCCGAATGTGAGCTGGTCGACCAGCACCTTGTTTTCTCCGATCAATTGTTGCTTGGAGACTTGATACATCAGATTGAGCGACAGCTTGCCCTTCGTGATCGGATACCCGACGTACTTACCCGCGTAGGGCGACACCGCCGTTAAATCCACCCCCTGAAACAGCAAGGTCAGGCGTGTGAACATATCCCCGCTCAACGGATTAATGTGCCCCTGAATCTTCAGCGGAGCGACCTCGTCCACGGTCCCGGTCAACGCCACCTCAGCCTTGGCGACCTGCTTGGAGGACAATCCCTTGATGGTGCCGCTGAGGCCTTGAATCCCGGTCGTGACGATCGGGGTGATCGATTCATCGACGAAGGTGGCGGACAACTTGGAGAGTCGGACGACATTCACCTCGATGGGAGTAGGCCCCGAAGCCTGCTTGGGAGCGCCCGTCTCAGCCGGCTTCGGCGCCGGAGCGGGTGGCGATGCCTGCGTCTGCGCATCCTTGGGAGCCTGCAGGACGCGCGAGAGATTCATGGTCCCGTCGTGAGCCGTCACGAGGCGAATCGATGGATCGCTCCAGACGATCTCGCCGATTTTAACCGCCGTCGGCGACACATCGAGTGCGACCTTATTCAATCCCAACGCGGTCCAGCCAAGAAATTCCTTGTCCGACGCCCGGTCGGCCACATGCAGACGATTCAACCCGGCCTGACCTGTATACCGAAGCATCGGGCCCGTATCATGTTGACTGCGATAGGCGAGCTCCCCATCCAATTCTAACTCCCCGTCCCGAATCTCAAGCTGCATGGTACGATCAAGATAGGGCTGAAACGGCCGCAGGCCAATATGCGCTAATTTCATCGTCAGCGTCGTGGACAGCGGATCCAACTGTAGCGTGCCCTGACTCTCGAACGTCCCCTGCTGATTGAACCGGAAACCGGCCGACACCGGCAGTGAACCCTTGAGCGGCACATGAAGCCCGCGCACGGTCAGATGCAGATCGTCAAACGCCAACTGCACTGGCGTCTTCAGACGACGATCCTCAAAGGCCACCTGCGTCTTCTCCACCTGAATGGCCTGCACATCCACAGACCAGGGATGCTCCGGCTCCGCCGCCGGTCGTTTAGGCTCTGCCGGCCTCTCCTGGGAGGGGGCAACGGGGGCGAACAGCGACGTAAAATTCACCGCCCCGTCCTCAGCCAACCAGGTGCGGATTTCAGCGCCCGTCAAACGGACCGTTCCAATACCGACTTCCTGTTTCGGCAGATCCATGCGAATCGAGTCGAGCACGAAGCTCGGCACGACGAGGACCGGATCGCGGTCGCCTGCTGCCGACAATCGGAAATCCGACAACACGAATTTGCCGTCCGTCACCTGCAGATTCAGCGGCGCACTTTTCTGATCGAAATGATATCGCGCGTCGATACCCACGGCCCCGCTCAGAATATCGAATCGAAACCGATCGCGAAGACTGGGCCAAAAGGTCTTCAACTTGATGTTGGAAAGGGACACGCGCCCGTCTGATTCCAAGGGATCAAAATGGACCGTTCCTTCCCAGGTGACACTTTCCCCTTCATCGAACTCAGCCGAGAACACATAGGCGTCTTCGCCGCCGCGCCGAGTCCCAAAACTACGCAGCGTGATTTCAATCGGCACCACATCGATCGTCACCGGTGTGCGCGTCGAATCGTCGCGATACTCGATCACTCCCTGCCGGATACTCAGCGTGCGGATCTCTACCGGCGGGAGCGGTGCCTTCTCCGTGTGACTGTCGGGTGGTGGCGCGGCAGGCTCTGCCGGCGACTCGTGAGCCGGCGGCACAAGCTCGAGCAAATTCAATTTCCCGTCTGGCTGGATATGCACAAGGCCAAATGGAAGGGTCAGGCGGATTTCATCGAAGATGTACGCGGAACGTACCAGCGAAGTCCCTTCGAAATTGACGAAGAGTTCCTGAAATCCGAGCATCGGCGTCTGATCAGGTTCCCGAATCTCGAATGCCGTGAGCGTCAACGAAAAGGTAAACGGGTTGATCTGGATATCATCCAGCACCACAGGATGCCGAAGACGCTCGGACAAGGCAGGAATCGCGTAGGTCTTGATGGCATAGGGCGCCACGAAGAACCCCAGGATGGCATAAAAGGCAACGGCGCCACAGAGCAGGATAAGGGCGATGCGAGACCGACGTAACAGCGTCATATCAGGAGCAGAATGGACAATGGTGCGCCCGGTTGGAATCGAACCAACGACCCTCAGCGTAGAAGGCCTTTCGGGCACCGATGTTATTAAGGACGAACGTGCGCAGGATAGCTACTACATTGGCCTAGAACAAGGGGAAAATGTCTCAGGAGTTCCTCCTACGCGTGATGAATGCGCAGGGGTAATCGAAACCAGAATGAGGCGTCAACCGGGAGTGAAATCAGGAGGGGGATGTGTTTTCCCTAAAATGGCGCGCTGAGGCAGATGTCCGTCTGAATGGCCCACGAGCATACGCTGTGTGATTCGCACCCAGCTTCTCAACCACATGGCCAAGCCTTAAGGGCCATTCCGATGCACGAGCGAACATGGTGTAGCCCGCGTTACTCATGACGGTTCGTCGCGAAAGCGCCGAGTCACGTGGCGAGCCGGACGGCCGAAGGACCATCGTAGCAGTGAATCGGCAATTGCAGCAGAAATGCTCAAGAATAATGCGGGCTAGGTCTTGCCGATGGTTCCCGAGTTCAGTGTGAGCTGATCGAGCCACGACACGGCCTCATATTTCAAACGATGAAGGTTTTGACCGAACTGAAGCACTTCGGCCCGCAATTGGGTGAGCATCTCTGCCCGTAGCCGTAGCTCTTTCTCCCCGTACGGTCCCCCCGCCCCGATCAACAAGGTATGCAGGTGAGACTCTTCTCCACTTTTTCCACCCCATCGGCCTTCCGTCTCCCATCGTTGCTTGAGCGCGTCACGTACCGTGCGTGTCGCATCTTCTTCCGACGGACTGTTCAGATAGCGCCACACCGAGAGAGGGAAGAGTTGAGGGTCCGAAGGCCCATCCCAGAGTTCCCACAAAAAGTTATCCGGATGTCGAAATTCTTGATCGATATGGACGATGGCATCGACACTTCCAAACCCTGTCGCGATCACTCCTCCAAAGACTTCATTGGCCTCTGCCGCAATATCATGACCAGCCAGTAGGAGCGCGCCTGGGATGATCCCGATAAAAATATCGGAGGCAAACACGGCGAAGAGAGCCTTTTCTGATACGCTTTGGTGCGCTTCACCGATCGCATACGCCACATGGTCGCTACGAGACGCTTCGCAATCGATGGCCGCCATGAGCCGCCTCACATCGGAGACGGCGATTGCAATGCGTCGGCTGATTTCCTGGCGCGCAGAGAGCAGAGGGAGCACCAGTTCGTCCCCGCGCTGATCTGGTTCCAAGGACTGCAGCGTACTCAATAACTCCAGGATGCCGATTTGACCCGCCGTACGCTGCGCGTCGGGAGAGAACCGCACGGCGGTTGACGTGAGTGTCATCACTTCGGGAGACGACGCGGCTGCCACCAGCTCTGAATGAACCTTTGCAGGCGGAATAGCGGCTTGCAATGGTCGAGGGAGGGGGCATCGAGACACCAAGGCATCCGCTTGTGCCCGAGGCGCGACTTCAAGAGACGGAAGGCATCCACCCATGGCCAACAACAACACCACGACCAATGAGACGCGGGTGGTTTCGTACGTCATCTCGATCATGGCTAGGGTTTGGCCACCAGCGGCGCATCATACGACGCGATGGCCATCACCTCATACATCAACACGTTGAGATCCTGGCCCATACGAAGGACGGCTGATTTCAAATGATTGAGCATTTCAGAGCGGACACGCAAATCCTGGATCTCATACGTGCCCCCCTCGCTCAGAAAGAGGGTCGCCCGCGCGCGAGCTTGCTTCGAATCCGATGCACCCAACCGCTGTTCCTCTCCCCACCGGTAGAGCAGCTCTTGGCGAATGGTCAGGCCGGACTCGTCTTCCGTGTTCAAATAGCGCCACACGGAATGAGGGAACAGCGCTGACGCTTGTTTGTCGTCCCATAATTCGGTGAGATGGTTACGGGGATGAAGAAACTCATGATCGCCACCGAGAAAAATCGTCGCCGCGCCCCCAAGACCGACCGCGATGGTTCCCCCGGCAATAGCGTTCGCGGCGGAGATTGTAGCCTTCCCGGCTAACGAGAAGGAGCCGGCGACGACTCCGATCAGCGCATCCCCGATGAGCGCCAAAAACAGCGCCCGTTCTTGTTTGTCCTGCCGTATCTCGGTGAGACCGTGAGCGACATGGTCGGCACGGGTCTCTTCACAGTCAATTTCCGTCACGGTGCTGATCACATCAAACGAGGCCAATGAGATCCGATCCATGATCTGTTGATGACGCCACAACAAGAGCCATCGCTCGCGCAGCGTGGGATTTCCAACGGCATCAAGTGCGGCGAGTTCGTGCAGCACGTCCTCTAACTCTAAGATCTGAGCCAACCTGGAAGCGCTCGGCGAGAGGGCGAGTGCGCCCACAGGCTCAGCTCTCGAGGGAAGCGGTATGGGCAAGGGAGGCAGAGCCGTCAGCTGTTTGACTGTCGGCATTCCGCAGCGACTCTTTACGGCGTCCTGAGTAAACCGCGCATTCTTGTATGGATTACTGACGCACCCCGGGAAGGGCAAGAGCGCCAGCATTAAGATGAACGAGAGTCCACGACGATGTAATCGCATAAGGGTGACCACAGTAACAAACCGGCGCGTGCCAGCATCGGACCAAGGCATCTGAATCTTTCTATCACCCCCAAGGTTAAGACCGCATGAGATCCGAATGAAGATTTGACCAACTCATTCACCTTCACCACATCTTCATATGCTTTTCAGGCCCTCCCCCGATGGCACAGACACCTCCAGCAGAAGGAAGGTGACAAAATCGGAGATCCTGCCGCCAAGCCCCACACGGCGTCAGGTTCCCAACGCCTGCACGTCCAAGGCGCGCCGGGCAGAGCGAACGAGCGCGGCTCACGCGTGAATATGCAACGCTGCAGCCGGAGCGAGCATTTCTAACCCGTACGGCGGAGTACTTCGCGAAGGAATCGCCATGAGCTATCGGGCGATTGAAGAGTACGGCCCTCGCGATTTGATGTGATTGATGCGCCGGACGTTGGCCCTATCCCCTGCGGGCTATCACACCTGGCGTGGTCGACCGAAGAGTCCTCGGGTGACAGTCACAAGGAAATCTTTGAGGACATTGGAGTGCTCTCCAATCGGCAGCGGCGTCACTCCCCCCTCGGCGAGGACTCCCCGGCTGAATTGGAAGCGAGCACGGCAGTGGCTGAACCAGGTGTCCACAAAATCGGGGGAAGGTCAGTGGAGACAACTCAGCGGGATACACACCTGACGCCGAGATTTCTCAGACATGCGGCAAACAGGGAAACCTGAGAATGGCTCAACCGATGACAGTCAGGTAAAGACAGAAACCGGGAGCCTAATCGGGAGCGCCGGTGCGAGAGGCGGCAAGCAGTTTGCGGAATCGATTCATTTTTATGGTGCGCCCGGTTGGAATCGAACCAACGACCCTCAGCTTAGAAGACTCACCAGAAGTAATTGATATTAATAAAGATTAGGTGTGATTCCGGCTCCTAAATCAATGCCAAACCAAGCGAAAATCTTCCTTGCAGGTGGGACTAAGTAGCATTAGGTTGGACTGGCAATCGGGAGCAAAACCGGGAGCGAACCGGGAGTAGAATCGGAAGTACTTTCAGGCGAATCCCCACTTCCTACAGGACGCGGGCCATGTATGGTGACGATAAAGTGTGCTCGACCATAAAACTGAAATCCCCACAGGGATGAGTCTGGGGCGTCCCACGCTCTGCAATAGCGGTATCTGAATACCCTATCGCCTACATTGGCTAAACTGGCTAACGTTAGGATTTCAGTCAGCGGTGTAAGATCAGGCCTATAGTGCGTCTCAACTATTGCTTCTGGAATCAATCTTTGACGGTAATGATGCCACAGCAAGCCTACCGCTATACGTTCGACAACGCGCCGTATCCTACGGGAGTCGAATCCAATTTGTGCCGCCCTTCCCACATAGAGGCCTCCAGGTGTCCTAAGATCACATAGTCTAGCTTGACTAAGTACCAATCTACGCAATCCCAATCCTGTGTGGGGCATCACGCGTTCTGTCCATAAGCGAGTAGCAACTGGATCTCTATAGGCTGCCTCCCCTATCATCATCAGACGAAAATATTCGTCATCTAGTCCGAATGACTGATTGCAGGTAGGACAAGCTGGAACTGTTATGAGATGCGGTCTGGGTTTAGGAAATAAACATTTTGGCGGAACATGATCTTTCGTGGGGACAAAGCCACCACCTGGACAATAAATGCATTTTATTTCTGAATCTTGCGGAGACGGCGTCGCAGGCAAGTCACTCTCCAATTTCTGACAAGTGCCACATGTACGTATAATTACGATTTACTCTTCAGGGGACCCCTCTTCTTGTTGACCTTTCTGGCTAATGCCTGAAGTCTCCTTTTCCTAGGATGATAAATTTCATCCAATACAAGTGCAAACATGTCATATGAATCCATCACATCATCCATATTGATTTGACCAGTGGCATGGCTTCCAGCATTTCCTAACCATTTAATTGCTGAGATAAATTCCTTGGTTTGATCATATCGCTGGGGAAGCAATCCTATGCGCTGATGCAAGCTAATAAAACTTCTTCGCTTTTTCTTAGAAATAAATCTGGGCACCTTCAGCTCAGTGAGGAGTTCCTCTACTGCCATACGAACACTGTTTGATGCAGCGCTGGGAGAGGAAAAGAATAGTTTAAACGATTCGTCAAGCAATGCTGAAACAGCAGGCGGACAATTTTCAGGCATTTCAATTAATCGAAGATGAGGTTCAAAATACTTTGGGCGGAAGTACTCTCGAACATCAAAGTGCGACTCACCATCCTCGTCGACGAAATTGTCCTCTTCAACTGAACCATCCCCTGTGCAAGCAACGATTTCGTCACATTCTCTATTTCCGCAAACAAGTAAGCAGGAAAAAGTGTATGTAGTCCAACTTGGGTCCCAATACTCATGGTTAAAGGCAATCTTGGACTTTCGGACTTCTTCATGTTTAAAGGTGTCTGCCTTGACCCGTAGAGTTCCAGTCCCACATGTCGGGCACGGCCACCCTCTCTGAAAATTGATGCGAAATGGTAGCTTCCATACGGTACGATCAATTTCTGATCTCATTATCTTCCTCTTCAAAATCCAATCGGTTATCGAAACTCGACTCTCGTATTATTCTAGAGTTTTGGTTGATTGGATATTGATGATAATCGTCAAAGGAAGTCACCCTGCTTCGCTTAGTTCTAGACGGGATACCGGCTGAAGACGAGAGCGTTGGTGTATCCTCACCTGAAGCAAATCGACGTCCGCTGTCCCGTAGTGGAGTACCGGCTGTTGCGGCTGCGTGGGAAAGGCATTGCGAGAAATAGTGACCATCAACCGATCCACGTAATTCATGAGTTCTCGTTGGGTGATTTTCCCGTCCCGGTTGTCATCCGCTGCCCCCTTCAACCCATCGATGACGACGCCAGTCAAGAGCCCTCGTCCTGCATAACCTTCCTTGGCGGCTTGCAGCGTTGCAGAGGCTGCAAGCACGCTGATGTTGTTTGTAAGCCCTCTGCCCTTCCCCCCCCCAAGCGATAACGGTCCGTCCGAAAGAAGAGGGTGCTGCATCAAGGCGCTTATAAACGCGCTGCTTTCACACGTATCCAAGATAAGGACCGTGTCGCCCTGTCGCCCCTCGGAAATCAGCTTTAGTAATTCATCGGGCGAAATTCCACTATGCGGACCGCTGGTTTCAGACAGCCGCGTATCTGCCGCCGGTATCAGAAACCTGTTGTTCGGAGTGGTCAGTGCGTGGCCTGATATAAACAGCATCAGCGTGTCTTCTGGACGCGCGGTGTCGCGAGCGGATACAAGCAAACTAATCAGCTCATCCTTGGTGGGCATGTCATGCGGAAACACATGTAGTTGCGCGCCGTCCTGTTTTAGCGACGCAGCCAACGCATGCGCATCGCCTTCGGCGAAAGGCAGGGGATGTAGTGCGGGGTCTTGGTACTTGCCAATTCCAACAAAGGCGCCGACCATCCTGCCCGTACCTTCAATGCCGCTTTGAGCTGTAATTTCTCCCAGTGCAAGTGCCGAACTAGCACCTCCCTCCTGTGAGAACAAGCCCACGCTCAGGTTGCCCTGCCTCAGACCCTGCGTAGGAAAGGCGAGATGCATCATGCCATTTTTAACTGGTTCAACAAGCCTTCCTGATGCAACGGCATCGCCATCCACATAAAGTAGGCTTTGTAGTGGGTCTTGGAACTCAATCGGCACTTTGAGCAAGAGTTCCAGCACAGCCTTTTGTCTCGGGTTGGTCAAAAAGTCTGAAGGAAGGGTGGCGGCAAGTTGTAGCGTACTAGGTGTGCGTGAAGATTGCCGCACCACATCGCCACTGGTGCGACCTCCGGTCAGGAACCATGTATTGGATACGGTTCGGTCGTAACGCCGCACCTGGCAGAGCAGTCCAGCGTCAGTCCAAACAGCCGCATCGCCTTGCTTGTCAAAAGCTATACCAAAGACCGAACCGGTGATTCCTCTCTGACGCCACAGAAAATCGCCTCGATCGACGCCATAAACAGCCAGGTCACCCCATCGGCCTCCAACCCACAGCTGAATACCATCTGGGCTGAACGCAACCGCCGTGACCGGTACCTGTCCTGAAGTCTGGACGGCCCTGAGTGCCGCTGTGCTAAAATCATAGACATAAACTGTCGGCGCATTCGCGGAGAGTGCGTGATCGGCAGCAGAGTCGATATACATCCGCTCTACGCGCACAGAGAAGGCAAGCATGTTTCCGCGGGGCGAGAAAGCCAGGCTGGAAACCCACACCTTCAGTCGTGCGCTTACCTGCGTCCATTGCGGTGATTTTATGAATGTAACCCGGCCCTTAGTCCTCGTGTTATAGACAGCAATACCATTCGTGCAGGCAACCGCGAGCAGGCTCCCTTTGTCTGTCACTGCCATCCGGCTCGAATACGCCGAGCATCCCGAAGGAGAATCGTCGGCACGGATGAAGTCGACCTGAGTGGGCGGGACATCAACCGCGTTTTTAGACCATGTCACAGTGCCGATCTTCTCGGGCCGAACGACATAAGCTTTGTAATCGTTGTCCGGCGCGAATATGGCCATGCTATCCCAGACCTGTCCCTGTTGAACCTGGAAATTGAGGGGGACCGCTGCTACAGCGTAGGATTCGTTACTGACACGGTCACCTTTAAGGGGACGTGACACCGTAAGAACATCGGTCTGATTGAAAGCAAGATAGGCTTTGGTAACTGCATTCACCGCGGCCCACGAAGGAAAAACCTGTAGCCGCAGCCTGGGAAGCATGCTCAGATATCGAGCCTCTGGGACGCTCCAGATGGCCGCGCGCCCCTCCAGATCACGCACCAGTGCAAGTTCACCGTCAGGTGTGACGTTGTCAACGAAGACTGTGGACCTGGGTTGTGACGGTACGCGCATGGCGAGGCTACCTGTAGGCAGCGACATGATTTCCAGCGATGCTCCACATAGCGCGGCTAGGGTGCTTGCCTGATCAGCTACCGCTTCACGCAATTCCGGGGCCAGAATTTGGCTCCTCTGTCGGGTATAAACTAACCGGCTGCCTTGGGTCACGCGTTGCAGAATACTAGTGAATCCGAGATCGTCCAGCGCCAGCACAGTTTTTCCTTGCCCTAAGGCAATCAGTTGGTCCGTGAAGGAAAGAGCCATATTCTCACCCTCAATCTCGAACGAACGCTCCTTGCCGTTGATATCAAAGACCTTGCCAATCGGCATCAAGCCCGCGTCCACACTTGACCAAAGAAGATCGTCGAAGATGAACTCCAACCTGCGCAAGTTACGGTCGGCCAAACCTTTGGGTATGGGCAAGTGCTGTCCCGTTTTCCAGTTAACCAGGTAAAGGGACAATTTTTCGTCGAACAATGCGACCACGGGCAGTTCCGAAGCGATTGTGGCTTTAGTGAACTCTGAGAATAATGGATGGTCGTAGCGCCACAACGTCTTAATGCTGCTAGATGAGAAATCCAGTACGTCAACGGATGCCCTGCCGGGTAGTACTGCCACGGCCCAGTGGCCATTGCCCGACACTTTGACATCGACATACGAAGAAGCAGGAAGACGTGCCAGGACGGTGGAAGGACTCGATGCGTCCAAAAGCTCCACGGCCCCGGAGTGGTAGACCAGGAGGATTCGACTACCGCCGAGAATGTATCGGGCCTGATCGACGTCGCCTGCGGTAGCAAGCGTGTCTTTCAACGGATCCTTGAACGTTCCCAGAAATACTTTTCCGGTCTCGTCTGTAGCAAGCAGTTTCTCGCCGGATGTGTCCTGAGAGATGCACTTGCAGGCTCCATTGAAGACGGTAGATGCGAGAACACCAACTGGCTGTGAGACCCACCAAAGGCCCAGCAGGCTGGACCACACCAGCCGTGATGCGGCCTGCCATTTCATTGGCAACCCGTCTGTCGCATCCAGTTCAGACCAGCGAGCGCAGCTGGGGACGAATAGAGACTGGGCTTACTCACCATCCATTTCCCGAATTTGCATGACTGGATCAACAGTTCGTCTTCGCTTGGGCCTCTGGCGGTGCGATTGGCGAGCAGCTTGTGCGGACACTGGCCTAGTGAAATGCCACCGCTGGCATGACGGTTGAACCAGTGTGCGGCACTCGCAAGTCCTTTGAGATACCCGATGCATTGGTCGCCACTATCTAGGTCGCCCATCGGTGCGCTGTTTTCGCTTACCATTTCGCAAACGACCATGCAGGCGTTGCCCAATGCTTCGGCTGTCAAGGGTGATTGCGCGTGGGCCGATTGAACCGCCAATGCGGCAAAGAAAACTAGTGCGATATATAATTTCATTGCATTATCTCTTGCAGGCGAAAAGAGTAGTAATCAAAAACTCGGTGGCCGACGTGCTCCGCATCCGGCGCAGGTCAGGACTGTCCATCAACTGCGCACGCGCGGCTCCGTTGGGCAGACTGCTGCAGGACAGCAGGGTTCCAGTGCGAGCGGGCACCGAAGGTTGAAGCGCAGAAATATTGAGACGCGCGAATTCTGCAGTAGCCGCCAGGAAACTGTTGCAAAAGGCGACGTTCTGCTTTCGGACCTGCGCCAACATCGGGTCTGCAGTCTCCGTCGAAGAGGCCCACCCGCAAGTGGCTTGGACATGCTCGACGTTCAGGTTCCCTACAGAATATGCATTGACCAGCGCGATCATTTCCTCTGGCAGCCGATCACCTCCAAGACTCTGGATAGGCATCACACCACTGAGTAGAAGTACTGCGACTACTCGATACAACGGAAGATATATGCTCATCAGATCTCCAGAAAGTTAGCCCAGCGCAACAGCTTTAGTTCCTCGCGAATTTCATCACGCTGCTTGTCATCGGCATGACTCCATACGTTGAACACCTTAATCGCTGCATCGGTGACGGGAGCGACGATCGCGGCGATAGCTGCGATAAGTGCCGGGTTTTTTCGCTTTTCGTGAGGGCTGCTGGCGGCTCGGCTCGCTTGAGCGAACTCCACCAGCGCGTCGATCTGTGCCTGCAGTTCCTTGCCACGCGCCGCTACGACTTTCGAATCAAGCCGTCCATTCGTGGTGAGGGAAATCCTGATGGTGTCGAGCCAAGTATCGGCAGCCGTCTTTGCCTTACCATACAACTTCTCTGATACGGCAAGATTGGGTTTAGACTGCTTGTGCATGGCCTTCAGATCTCGCACCTCGTTGTACGCAATGCTGCGTAGCCTCGAGAAGTTGGAAATTAAACCGACGAGCGATGCTTCGTCCTTGTCGGTAACCTGGGCAGCGACGTCAGAGACGCAAGCCCAAAGCAATAACCCTGCGAGTACGCAAAAAGTGTCTCGTCGGCAATGGTTCGCAATCCTCAAGAGCATGGTCGCACTTCCTCTGGCGAAGTATTAGGAAATACTGGAGGCAAAAGTAGCCTCTCATTCAGAAAAAATCAACCTGCATGTCTAGCGCGTTGGGGAGCTTAAACACAAAGTTTGCGGTTGACTGGATGGACCTCAACATCGAAACCTGGGCTCTCATTACCTCTACCCAGGCAACATGCTCGTTGATAGGTTTTTGGAAGATGCTGTGCATTGAAATACATTCGCGGTGAGAGAATACTTCAAACAGTTTAAGAAATCGAGTCTTGCCTATTGTCCATAACTTATCAAAAATATGCGTTCCAGTTTCCTACTTTGACCATATAGATCAAGTGAAGCGGGGGCTGCGCCCCCGATCCCCCCGGCCGTCCGGTCCAGTGGTCCGGAACGGCCGGGCGGCCTCGTTGGGCGGAATCTGTGCGTTTAATTCTCCCCATGGTTTCAGTATCCCTGTTCTTCTTTCTGTGCTTGTAATCGTCGATCAACCAGAGAGGCGGCCAAGCTGACGCATCGCCGCCTTGTACGAGGAAGGAGCATGGTTCCCTCTCACCCGTGTGGGATAGTGGACGGGTGACAGGGACAAACTGATTAGATTGGCTGATCCTCATCGTCGCCGCGTGAGCCCCGCACAATCCGCACAGAGCCAGACCTCACTGAGGACATCGTCCACGACATAACAGAGTCTCGCCCAGGCTCGTTCTGACTGACAGAATTCACAGAGTCGTTCCTTCGTATGTTCAGGACAGAGCCAGGCCTTTCGTGCACGGTCGTAGGTGGTCGCTTCCCGTCCGCAACAGGCTGGACCAAACAGGCTTGGCAGTTTGAGACTACATCGATGCCCAATCATGGTCACACCTCCTGATAGACGAGCCCCTTCCCCAGCACGAGTTGCAAAATGGTGCCGCTGAACCAGATGGGATGCCCCGAGAGCAGATCCTCCCAGGTCTTGAGAAATACGATCTTGGGGATTTCAATCTCGTCCCTGATCCGGCGATACGCGTTCCTGCTGGACCATTGGCTCCGCATCTCTTCCCACAGCCGGCTGATGGGAAAGCCGAGGGACCGTTTCCAGGACCAACACATGTTCACGTAGCCGCATTGATCCTGAACGTATTGGCTAATGACGTAGCGACTGAGACGATTCCGGGAGCGATGGCTGGACTGATAGGCCTTGATCCAGACGACGGGAGCGCCGTGCAGGGCCTGCCATTGTGACGAGAGCCATTCCTGGGAGATCCAGAACCGCCGGGCACGTTCCCCATCAGGAACCCGCCAGGCCCAGAAGATATGGAGCACCCCATGCCCCTCTTCCGTCCGGACTTGGTAATACTCCAACCCCTGAAACCCGAGCTGGCGTTCGATCCGTTGCCGCAGTTGCTTATGATGGTAGGTGAGCTTCTCGGCATCGCCACCTTCTGCCGTCGAGAGTGTCACCCAGAGCACTTGGAACTGGTGACATTCCCAGAACCACAGGAGCGACCGGACCCGTTGATAGCCCCGTTTCTGCTTCCTGGTCCATTCGCCGGCGACGGGCTCCCGCCGGAACTCCTTCCAGCGGCTCATCGGGCACCTTCCGCCTGAGGGATCGCAGGCCTGAGACCGGCAGAGAGAATCCGCTCCAATTCCTCAATGGGAATCCGCACGGCACGGACCGATGGCTTCACATAGGCAATCTGCCGTTTCAGGATGTATTTCCTGATCGTGCTTTCCTTCAGCCCTAACCGGTTCGCCGCTTCCCGAATGGTGATCAATTTTGTACTCGGGACCATGAGGCACCTCCTTAGAAGAATGGTTGACAAGAGATCACGCCTAAAACATTATTAGACGTGACGACTCTTGACAGCCATTAGCAAGACAGAGGTACACTTGCCAAACAAATTCATCCCTAAATGGCCGTCGAGGCCGAGACTATTTTCGATGGTGTTGGGATCAGGAATACGAAGAGGGTTCGGCGTGAGAAAGGAGCGGAAGGCATGAGCACACAGGGAAAGGCCGAGCAGGCATTTCAACAGGAGTACGAGAAAGCGACTGAGCGCATCCGCACGGTGCCGGATGGCGCCGTCGGGTGGGTGCTCAAGTTCCTGCAAACGGACCTAGAAGCCTTGACGCCCACGGAATGGACGCTCTTGGCGTTTGAGGTCGCGGCGTTCGTCGATGAGACGGGGGACCGATTCGGCGGGATGGTGGCACCGGAAAGTGGCTGGAGCGTGGAAGGGGTACCGAGTGCAAAGAACTATCAGACGATTCCTAGTCGCAAAGAGGCCCAGGACATTCAGGCCACCGTCCTGCATCAGTTAGAACTCTACTGGCACGAAGGATACACCGCCTTCACCTTTCCCCAGATGACACTGGTCGTCGTCTCGCCAGGTAGCTTCTCCGACGAGGCCGGGACAATCTTCGTGAGCGCGAAACGCAAGGCCAAGGAGTTTGAATACCGCTTTGTGCACCTCTTGGCTCAGTCGGGGGACTACATTCGGCGCTGCCCGGAATGCGCCAAGATCTATTTGGCGATCAGACGTGACCAGCTATACTGCCAGCCGCGCTGCCAGAACCGAGTCGCGGCGAGAAAGTGGCGAGAGGCCCAGAAGACCGGAGAGCGAAAGGAGAGCCACCGTGGCAAGAAAAGCGGGAAAGGATAGAGGCATCGTCGAAAAGCCGACGGGATCCGGGAAGTGGTGGGTACGGCTAATCATTAACGGCCGGGAAAAATGGTTCCGTGCCACCAATAAGAGCCAAGCGAAAGCGCTTTATGGTCGACTCAAGGCCGAGGCGCGTGAAGAAACCTACTTCCCAGAGAAGTATAAGAAGACGAAACAGGTCACGTTACGAGCGTGGATTGCTCGCCATCTTGAGGGTTGTTCGAATCGAAGCGTCGCCAATTCACGACGGTATGGCAGGTTTTGGTCACTGTTGTTGGGGAATCGAACCTTGCGGGACATCTCTACGGAAGACTTACGCCGGATTCAGACACAACTGAAGGTACGTTACGACTTGAAGAAGGCTAACGTAACCAGGCGCAAGGCTCCGCCGACTATCAATAGATATTTCTCCTATCTAAGGCATGTCCTCACGCTGGCGGTGAATGACGGCAAGATTGACCGCAACCCTATGAGCGGCGTGAAATTCTTTCCGGAGGCCATCAAAACCCGCTTTCTAACCGACGACGAAATTGCTCGCCTCCGCAACTTGATGGAGCGGCGAGTTTGGGAAATAGTCGCATTTGCGATTGAAACGGGGTTACGACGATCAGAACAGTTTAAGCTACGATGGTCGCAGATCGACATGGATAATCGGGTACTCAACTTACCGATGCCCAAAGGTTCGAAAAGCCGTTATGTGCCATTGACCGACGGGGTATGTGCGCTACTCTCCGGGTGGGATTCATTCACGAAGTCCCCTTTCGTATTTCCCGGAAAAGACCCTCTCAAACCCCTGGACGCACGCTCATTTGTCAAATGGCACTTTGACCCAGCGCTACGGCGAGCCGGAATCGTTGGCGCAAGTTGGCATTCCCTGCGGCATACGGCAGCCACCCGGCGGGTATTATCCGGCGCGAGTCTCTACGGCGTGCAGCAGCTTTTAGGACACCGCGATATCAAAACGACGGCGAGGTACAGCCATCTGACGCCAGGGTTTATGCAGGAGACAGCGAGTAAGGGTAGTCTGTTTTCGAGCGTTGAAAGCCAGGCAGAAATGGGAACCGGGAGTAAAACCGGGAGTGGTCTAAGTAACCTTGGAGGGGCGGATTCACAACCTGTTGATTTTATGGTGCGCCCGGTTGGAATCGAACCAACGACCCTCAGCTTAGAAGGCTGATGCTCTATCCGACTGAGCTACGGGCGCACGTTGTTTTTCAATCACTTACGAGACGAGTACTCAACAGCACCCTCGCCTAGTGTTCCCGGCGTGTTCTCTTGGAGGTATCTGTGAACCTTTTGAGCCGCTTGAGTCAAGTCTCGCTCCTCAATCGCATTGTATCGTTTCCACATTTTCTCTGACTTATGGCCCACAATTTTCATAGCCGTTGCCGTGTCCACCCCTGCCCTTCTGAGGTTCGTCGAGGCACAGTGGCGCAGGTCGTGGAACCGGAAGTCTGTGATACCTGCCTCCCGGAGAGCGGTCTTGAATGATCGGCCAACCCGCTGAAGCGGTCGGCCTTTATACGTGAAGACGTGCCTTGTGGCAAGACTCCGTATCCGAGCAAGTCGCTGTAAAATCATTTTCACATCAGGAGTGATGGGAACCTGGCGCGCGGTCTTGGTCTTCGTGTCCAGGGAGCGGAGAGTGATAAATCCCCTCTTCACATCAACACGGTCCCACGTAAGTCCCACAATTTCGCTAAAACGTTGCCCAAGTTGATACGCGGTCAGCAGAACCGGCCCCAGATGCCCCTTGGCCGCACGATACAACCTCCCCCACTCCTCATCGGTCAACACACGATCCCGTTCATTGTGCGGGTTAGGCAGAGGAATTTTTGAGGCAGGATTGCTTTGGAGCAGCCCTCGGCGGATCGCGACGTTAAGGCAATGCTTGAGCGCTATGTGGTCATGATTGATGGTTTGAACACTAGCGGGTGCTCCATTCGACTTCTTTCGTTGAGACCTGAAGACCTCGATATCTTGTGGCTTAATTTCGGACAGCAGCTTCCCGCCGAAGAATGGGATCAGGTGCATCTCGACGCTGTGGGAACGACCGACAAAAGAACGAAGAGATTTCACTTCCTCAAGCGAAAGATAGGTCCGTGCCCACTCTTTGAAGAGTATCGGTTTCGCGCATTCGGTCGTCTCCTGTCCGAGAAGAATACGGGTCTTGATCGCCGCCTCCATTTCCTTGGCGATAGTCTTGTTAAGACATCCGACCTTCCAGCGTTTTTTCCTCGCTCCCGGCACGCCGCTCGCCAACACCAAGGACTTGCCGTCCTCACTGTCAATGACGCGGAACTCAACATAGTAGCTGTCGGGTCGTTTGGTCAGTCCCACGCTCTCTACTCCTGCTCCACAAGTAGCTGCCCAGAACCGAATCGTTCCCCGTTAGGCTTAGAGCCATCTGCTACAAACTTCTGCGTTTGAACACGCGCCTTGACCGTGTGTTGCTCAATCCATTTATCCAAATGTTCCTGCCTGAACTTAACCAGCCGTCCGACTTTCACGAACCCCAGCTTTCTAGCCGACACCCAGCCATAGAGAGTCAACTTGGATATGCCTAGATACTCCGATGCCTCATCCATTGTCAAAAGCTTGCTCATGATTCTCCCCGACTGAATTTCATAACAAATTTGAACAAGTTGTGTGTCCCGTATCTCCACAGGAATGGCTCAAATAATCCGGCCCCCAGTGGGTGCAGCTCGTGGCCATGGAGCAGCGGGACAAGCCTTCCCGGTTCCCTCCGTCCCGGTCTCCGCCCCTCCAGGCCTGCCCGCTGCGAGAGCCCCGTGCCGCCTCCTTCGTTACGCCCCACCCTTGGTTTGTGAAGGGTGGGGCTAGAACATAATGTCAGAAGGAGGCGGACATGTCCGTTGACGGTACTCTCGGTTCCTCGAACGGTGTACGGCCACTGAGCCCGAAATCGCGCTACGGAGTGCCTCGATACCGTGTGACCCTCGTGCGCGAGGGCCGTGCCATTCCGGCTGCGGAATCGGTCCACACATCGGAAGGCGCGGCGGCCATTCTCCGGCCCTTGTTCGCCGGATTGGACCGAGAGCAATTTCTGATCTGTGGGCTGGATGCGAAGAATGGTCTGATCGGCATCAATGTCGTGTCCACTGGTTCGCTGAATCTCACCATCGTCCATCCGCGTGAGGTCTTCAAGCCGCTCATCCTCATGAATGCCTGTGCTTGGCTCTGTTCCCATAATCACCCGTCCGGCGATATCACCCCCAGTCCAGAAGATCGCGTCTTGACCAAACGGCTGCGTGAGGCCGGCGAACTGTTCGGCATCACCCTCCTCGATCATCTGATTCTGGCCGATAAGCGCTACTACAGCTTTGCCGACCAGGGCTGGCCCGGTGCTTAGCGGAGCAACCGCAACACCCAGGCAGCCCCCGCCGCCACTAAGGCGAGCCCGATCGCGGCCGTCCCCCACGCGACCAGGTCGACCGCCAATGCTTGGCCGATGGTTTGAATCTGTTGCGCCGTCATACTCCCTCTCCCTAGTCATCATTCTCATGCTTGGTTTGTCGCTGGAAAGGAGGCAGGCTGCTGCCAGCCTGCCTCGATGGGCCTTCCTAGCCCACAATCGCGCGCACGCGCTTAAAGGCGTAGATCGCCAACGCCACGCCGATCAAGGCCGTGGCCCACAAGAGCAGATCGGCCCGCACCGTGGCCACATCCGCCGAAACCGGAAACAACTGTGCAAACGACAGGTCCGGGACACCCAGGGCGAACACAAACGCCATGAGCAAGCCCCCGAGCCCTTTGACCCAACCCCATCCCTTCATACGGCACCTCCTTGTGCTGTGGTGGTTCCGTCCACCCACGCCGCCGGAACCCTCGCCGACGGTCGAGCGCCTCAGTCACTCTGAGGCCGCATTAGTTCCGAGGCAGAATCAGTTTGATAATCAGCCCGACGGCAAAGCCGCCGAGCCAGAAAATGGCCGTGAAATAGGTCATCGCCTCAATCGCCGGCAGGTCCATAGAACACTCCTTCGCCGATCAATCGCATCGAGCCCTCCTCATAGACTTCCGAGACAGAGACCCCATACCGTCCGGTAATCTGGGCGGCAGTCAGGATCTCGCCGCTATCCAACAGATACCGCCAGCCTTGACGATCCTTGCTCATGCCTGCACCGCCGAGGATTCGAACGGGTCGCTTCGGTACAGCCGGAGTCGAAGGGGGTGTTGGAGCCAGACCCAAGGCGTTAACCAACATCGTGGAATTGGAAGGGACTGGCCCTGCCACCGTGCTCGGGAGAGGATTCACTCCAGCAGCAGATCCTGAGTTGGCAGAACCCAGCGACGACCAGGGCCGCCAGACCATGAGGCCGATGGCAAAGAGTCCCGCTGCAATGCCAATGGTGACCCGTGCCGACTTGAAGACCGTATGGCTGCGTTTCTCTTCCCGAATGGCTGCCGACGCATAACTCGAATAGTAGGCGTAGATCGCCGGTGAGTAGGTCCCGACAAAGGCCCGGATCACGTCGTGGTCTTCCGGATTCCCGCGCACCTTGCCTTGATATTTTTTCGACATGCCGACAAAGGCGAGTTTCCGAAACTTCACTGTCGCTTCGATGAGTCGCGTCACGCCTTGTGACATCTGTCTGAAATCCTGGCTCATGAGCAGAATATCGACACCGTAATGGCGATGGGTTTCGAGCCAACGGAGGAGTCCTGGTTCGACCTTCTGCATGGACCGAAAGACGGTCTGCGCTTCGTCGATGATGACGGCTGAACCGGGCTCGACATGTGGAAACGCCTGCAGGACTTCAACCGAGTCTTTCCAAATCGTAATTTGTTGTTCCAGAACAGACAGCTCAATACCGGTGAACAGAGACAGCCGATCCAAATAAATGCCATCCACCGCAATGTAGAGTCGTCGGCCTTGTTTGACCCAGGGCAGAAACTTCTCGCAGATCGCGTGATACGACTTCCCCGAGCCTGGCACGCCTTCATACAGTTCGATCATCGGAGACTCCTGAGATAGACCCAGATCCACAGCGCTAAAATCACCGTCCAGGCATAGGCCCATCCCATCACCAACTGGTTCATGAGCCCCACCGCACAAATGGAATCGTTTGCAGAATAAACCGGGTGCCCATGGCGCTCGCCAGGATGGCCAGCGCCTGACTCATGCCCGTCGCGCCCAGCACCCACGCATATTGATCCGGGATCACCGGCAGGGTGAGGCCTGCGGTGCCAATGGTGGCGAGCGTGCTGTCCGCCACAGAGAGCAACGAATCCCAGATCCCCAGACCCCAATCGGTGAGCGAGAAGAAGAACTCCTCCAGCCAGCAATAGATGAGGGTCAGAATCGCCGTCATGTCGTCTGGCCTCCACCCACAAAGATGATGCGATAGGCGGCAATCGAAGCCGTCGCAATGACCAGCGTTCGCAGCACGGTGAAGAACCAGGCCCACTGATTGAAGTCCACCTGCTGGTTGCCAAAGAAGGCCGAGGGCAGCGCAATCACTGGTAAGGTCGAGGGCCAAGTCAAAGACTTGAGGAGATTCAGCGTGCCAAGCAGGCCACTCGTGCCCCAGATGGACTGATGGGCTTGCAGGACCGTGCCGAATGTCCTGTTCTCATGCGAGCCGACCGCACAGGACGTAGTGGCTTGTGTTTCTTCCTGTTGCGTCGTCGAGCCGTCTGGGTTCTGCGTGGTGGTGGTGGTGGTCGTCGTCGTCTGCTGTTGCGTGGTCTGCTGGGGCGTACTGGCCGGTGGCGGCACATTGTCTGCCACAACAATATCGCCGGCAGGGACGGGCTTCGGCTTCACCGTCGTTGGCATCTCGCTCGGACTGACCGGTTGTGAGATCGTGTTGTCTGCCGGCTGCGTCGTGCCAGTGGTGCCGACCGGATTGGTGTGAGCCTCGACGGATTTCGGATCACTGGCCGGAAGGCCGGTCAGATAGTTGGCCACTTGCTGCTGCGTGGGAGCACCCACCGCATCCTGAGTCGGCGCCGTTGACCCTGGGGTGTCCTTGCGATGACAGACATAGAGACTCTGACCGCCCACTGCCGGACCATTGACGAACACGTTGCCGGGAAAATAGACGGCGGTGGCGACGCCCTGGAAGGGTCCCACCGCCCAATCATGGAGATAGGCAAAGTCCGAAGTACAGAGCGGCACATCGGTCGTGCTGAATTGAATGGTCGCAGAGGGATAGGTGGCATTGGCGGGCGTGTTGGAGCCCAGTTCCGGAAAGGTCTGGGTGCCGGCATTGGTACTCTCTACCTGCCAACCCCCAGGCGTGGACGCAGCGGTTTTAACGGCCGAGAGGTCGCTCTGTGAATAATACATTTGAGCCAGCACCAGACCGGCACTGACACCCAACGCCGCCCATCCGATCGGACCCGCCACCATACGCACCGCCATCGAGGCGGCCGAGGGAGCCAACGCCGCAGTCGCCACATGGGAGGCCAGCGCTGAGCGTTGCGCGGCCAGATAGGCAATGCGTTCAGCTTGGGCGACGACCCGCGCATACTGCGTGGTCTCCAGAGCAAGAGACTCGGCTGGTGCGAGACACAACGACATGAACAGGAACCAGACCAACCCGAGATAACTCATGAGAGACAAACATTTCATAACCGTCCGACTCCGAGACCGGTGAGGAAGGCCAGCAACAGGACCGCCACGAGTAGAATGGTGAGATCCACTGGCCTTCCTCCCTCTGCCGTTACTTCAGCACTTCCAAGGCCGACAGATCGAAGAACACCCGACCCGTCTGCTCGAACTTCCGCACTTCGATCGACGCGCGAGCCTGCTTGCCTTCGGCCTGCTTGCAGGCGTCAATCAATGGCATCTGATCCTCCGGAATACCCAACCGGAGAATCCCCGGATCTTTGCCCTTCACATAAAAATCCACCGATCTGTAGACCTTGCCTTCCCGGCTCCTCCGTTCCACATACCCCTGGACTGCACCCTCCGCTTTGACTTGCATCGTTGTCGCCTCCTTCCGCTGAGTGTTGAATCGGATCAGCCAAGCGCCTGATCCACACGCCCCGGCCTGGCCGGGCTTTGGACAGAAACTGAAATTCCGAATCACATTCCTGACAACTCACAAACAATGCGCCATTCACCCATTTGCAGGCCGCGCCATGCGCGCCACACCCAGGACAGCCGCGCCGCCAGGCCCCGTTATGAAAGCTTAAGGACATAGGGGGTACCTCTTCTTCGTTGCTTCAACAGGGCATAGTGCTTCTGATTCCATCGTTTCGTGCCTGCATAAATCATTTCCAACAGAAACTGATCCCCGCGACAGGCCACGATCACGGCGAGCATGGGACTGAGCGCGTTGGCGAACCAAGCGACGACATCATCCAGCCGCTGCTGCATCCGTTCGACCACCAGCCGGCAGCGCCTGAAGCCTTCGGTCAACGCTTCCCACCAGCTCACCAAGGGCGCCCGATATTTTTCATAGGATTCGGCCTCGCGCGTGGTCTCGCGAAAATCCACATAGGAGCGCAGGACACCGACCAAGAAGGCCCGCCAATCTTCAGCATCGAGTGTGAGTAACGCCTTCGCGCAGGCTTGCGCCCGGTCCTGTTTAAATTCCATTTCCCACCGGACGCCGTAGGAGGCCGCATCTTCCCGGCCACGACTCTGTAGTTCCAACCGCTTGTCATAGACCCGCAACATGCTTTGGCTTTCTCGACTCCCGAAATACAGCGTCTCTCCGGTTCGGATGCCCTGGCGATGATTGGAGGCTTGGATGACTTTGAACTGTTTGGACCGGCTCACGAGCTGTCCCGCTTCCACGGCTTGCCGGACGGTGTCGACTGCGACGGTGGCCTCCCGGTCATCCAGGGCCACATCAATGCGGGTCACATGGCCTTTTTGGGTAAAGATCCACTGCAAGACTGATTTGAGCTTGGTCTCGTCCCACTGGGAGACGATTCCGGCGGACAGATCCACATGCACTTCCTTCGGACTGCGAGGAGCACCCGTCCCCAGTTTCCCAACCCCGGTCTTGCCTTGCGTCATGAGCTGGGCGACGGGATAGCCGCGAAAGCCGGTCTCACTCTGGAACCAGTCGCCACCAATCATCGTGGTCACGTCTGCTACTTCAGCTTTCGGCAGCGTGAAGGCCAGCCAATCGATCGTCTGCGTGAATCCTCCGGAGCCTGTCATTTCTTCCCCCTTGGCTTGTTTGCGATAGACGCCCCCGTCTTACCAAGTCGGGGGCGGGTCGGCTGCGCGCGCCGTCGGCTGTCGCCGTCGGTCGCCCGCAGGCCGTCTCCTGCGCTGAGGACATCCGCACCATGTCTCTGCATGGCTTGGCGCACGAGGTCGAAATCGAAGAAGTACAATTTTCCCAGCCGCTCATACGGAATGTGGTCATTCCGACAGGCGCGTCGAATGGTCGTGATATGCACGTTCAATTTCATGGCGAGTTGTTTGCCGGTGAGTAACATGGTGCGACTCGGCTCCTTTCCAATGACCCTCTCGTGATACGGACAGTACGCGACACGGTGTCCCGTGGGAACTAGGCGTATGCACGCGTATGCATGCGTACGCGTGCTTTACGATGCGTACGTAGTCACCGCCTCGCATATTCCCTCACGCGCTCTGGCTCTCACGCGTGAGCCCGCATTGGACGCGACGGGGCCGATCAATGTGAAATAGCTAAGACCAATCGATTCGATAGGTCTGGGCTATGGATGCAATCGAATGAACACAAATGGAGAGGAACGAGAAGCAGACGGACGGAACGACGAGGAACCAGCGAGGAGCGGACAAGAAGGAAGATTCGGCCCTGATCCGTAATACTCAATGTGTAGGGCCAATCAGCACGGCTGAGAAACGAAGGGGCTCCGAAAATTCGAACCCTGTGGTACGTGCTAGCCTGGTTTCACCGAAGCCACCAAGTGGCGGCGAACCGGAGGAGCGAGGCGCTGAAGTGAACTCAACGGAATCACGGCGCGACGTGTACGGCGCCAGTGGACCTGGCGGCACTCAAAGGCGACAAGACGCTGGTGGAATTGGCCATGCGGTTCTGCTTCATCCCACCCCGTTCACCGGCTGTTCTACAAGTAGGCGAGACCGCACTGGTCGTTTGACGGTCAGACGCCCGACCAGGTGTACTCTAACCATCTAACAACACGACTGACGGCCACGTAGTCAGTAACTTGCGAGGCGCCACTGAATGAATGGAAACATGCTGTCCAAACAAGCGTGGCCGCTTCTCCCTTCTGGTCAAATTGCCATTGTCATCATATTGATAGGCGAAGTTCGCATCCAAGGCGAGTTGATTGCCGGTGTTCACCACGCTGCCATTTGTCGTCCGGTTCCCCACCGCATCATAGGCGAAGGCCTGGGGATCGAGCAGCAAGGGATGGCTGGCACTGGTGAGTCGATCCAGCTGATCGTAGGCGAAGCTCTGGTCTGACGGATCGACGTGGCCCACAGTCCGATTGCCGACCGGGTTGTAGACGTAGTCGGCCTTGTTGATGGGCATGCTGGTAGCCGTGAGCCGATGCAGGATGTTCGTGACCTGGCTCGCGGGATCGTAACTGAAGCCCATTGCCGGTTCAAACAATTGCGATTATGGCGCCCCCCTCGAACTGACAAGGTGGAAGGCATCACCATGGAATAGATACCCTTTACTCCTGTCAGGTAATTGGATTTCATATGCCAGAAAATCTTTCCCGTAGACACGCCCCATGACCGGAACCATTTGCCCTTTCGTGAGCACAGCAATTACTTTATTCGCGGGAAGTGTAGCCGGCGGATTGGTATATGTTTTGGGGCTAGACAAATTTAGGGGCAACGGATTTTCAAGCACATTCACATCTCCATCTATTTTGGCTAGCTCCGATCCTTGGCACCCTATGAGCATATGGACAGTAGTCAGCCAGAGAACAGCAAAGATACCCCATTCAATCGTTTTTCTCATCGCCATGTCATGAACCTATTTTGATTGAACAGGTTTGGTGGCCGCTCCGGGGTAAAAGATCGTGCCGCCTACGAGGCCAACCCCCGTCATGCTTTCATAGAGCTGCGCTGGTGTTAACACTTGACCAATGTCGTATCCCATCCAATTCAGACATCTCTGAACTGGCGCACCACAGTTGTTCGTCAGAAAGTTATACTCGGGTTGGTCACGCTTGAGACACTCATCCAGTGCCTTCTCTTGTTCGACAGTGAGGTTCAAATCTAACCCCAGCGAACTGCGGAACGAGTTCCTTTGATCAAACACCGGCGTAGGCTCGTTCGTCATCCCATTTGGCCCAAATGAATACGTTGTGCCATTGATATTGGTGGACACATGGCCAAACGATGAGGTGCCAATTCCAACCGGCGCCCAAATCACAACCTGCGCCTTTAACCCAAAGGGATCGAAGTGCAAAGTTGGATCTCCAAGCGCATACTCATAGTAGTTGTTACCTCCGACACGACCAATAGGATCACGTTGAGTGAATTTCCCAATCTGTGCATCATAGTACCGCGCCCGGTAGTAATAGAGCCCCGTCTCTTGATCGAATTCACGCCCGGTATACGTATACGGCTGGTCGACCGCACCCGGCGAGTCCAGAATGATGCCATACGCGTCGTAGCTGTAGCTTTTGGCGGTGGCTCCTGCCGAATCGGTGAGATCGGTCACGCTTCCCAGGCCGTCTTGGTGGTAGAAAAAGGTGGTCGCACCTTTGGTCACCGCAACCGGCTCGTCAATCCCTGGCCAATGCGTGTAGCGGGCTGGTAAGATGTTCGCGCCGTCGTAGATAAACCGCAGGATGGTGAAACAGGTCACCTGCCTTGTTCTCGCATCGCTGGACAACCAGTTTGTCCAGCCTGGGAGGATATCCTGGAGCAGAACTGTCACTTGATTGATGAAGGGGGCGGGGACTGAGGGATAGTCGATTTCTGTTTTCTTTTTGCTGCAATGGTAAATTGTCCGCCACTTCCTTCTTGACACTGAAACGTCAATGCTTTTGATCTGCAGGCCCACTCCACAGTAACTCCAAACCTTCTTACCTCTTCGGTAAAAGTGGGAAACATTACGGTTAGATCGATTGAACCCTGGATCACTTGACCTGGCGCGAGAGTATACGGAACATTCATGTAGTCTGCCATTGGTCCAAACTTTGACAATGGCGTGTGTGCTTTGTCTAACCGATATACCTTACTCACAAAAATCATTTCGTTGGGAGGGATCCACGGAAGATCCAAGTTCTGTATCGTCACTGTTCGATCAGATGAATTTTTCAATTGCATTCCTATCGCATACCGTCCGCTTCCTCTCTTCGGAAAGGAGACTGATAGGTCCAAGGAACTAGGATCCTGCGCATAAATGCGCACCGCCGAGACTGGCGCATAGAGAATGCTGAACAGGATTAACAATACAAGTTTCATAGTTTCCTGAAAACCTTGTTGTTAGTATCGATTCGGAAGTTCAAGAGTCCCTCACACGGACAATTGCCACGTCTTCCAGTAAGTTCCTTTTCCAGACATTCTTGCTCTATCAGGTACGCGCTAATTTCCGACTGCCTTCTGATGTCCTCGTCGAATAAGATCTGACCACCATTCTTCTCGTTTCGCTTCCCCTTTGTTCCGCTACACACTAGGGGTCTCCGCCTCAGGGCATCCTGCAAATGGAAACCTTCATGAGCGAAGAGGCATTCCGTGATTCCACATTCTTGAGAATTGTCGTCTTTGAAGTAGTCACTTATCCAGACCTCCGGGTTTCCATCCTGACAGATTATTGTACCCGCGGGGCCGCCAATCACCGATTCAGGCTTGCGATTAGAAGGATTCACGGCGTGAGATGGTGAGTTAGGAGCTAGGCCAGATGAGTCTGTACCATTGGGCGGGTTATTGCGCACGTATCGGTACAAGTTGATTCCTCCGTATAGCCCAATCGGATCTTTTTGAAGGAACCGGCCATTGCTCGGATCGTAGTAACGAGCGCGGTAGTAGTACAGCCCACTCTCTTGATCGAGCTCTCGGCCGGTATACCCGTAAGATTGGTCGAGGCTACCAGTTGCCTCAAGAATAGTTCCATAGCTGTCATAGACGTAAGCTTTTGCCACTACCCCTACTGAGTCAGTCAATTCTGTAACGGTGCCTACACCGTCTGCATGATAGAAAAATGTATTTCCTCCGTTTGTGACAGCGATAGGCTCATCGGCGGTTGGCCCATGGGTGTATCTCGACTGCAGGACATTGCTGCCGTCGTACTCCAGCAGAATATCTTCACCATCGTAGACATACCGCTTGGTCTGGTCGTTGGCGACTTTTTCAATCCGTCGCTCTAACCCGTCGTAGCGATAGCTGCTGGTCGTGATCGCCGTCGGATTGCCGGCGGCGAACTCCTGCACCTGCGTCAGCCGGTTCTCGGCATCGTAGGTGTACTGGCTGTAATTGCCCGTCGCGAGCAGCGTCTTTCTCGTCAGATTGCCATTGTCATCATATTGATACGCGAAGTTCGCATCCGCGGTGAGTTGATTGCCTTGGTTGACCACCGTCCCGCCTGTGGTTCGATTCCCCACCGCATCATAGGCAAAGGCCTGGGGATCCAGCAGCAAGGGATGGCTGGCGCTGGTCAGGCGATCCAGCTGATCATACCCGAAGGCCTGATTCCCTCTGCGATCCGTCAGACTCGTGCGATTGCCGACGGGGTTATAGACGTAGTCGGCCTTGTTGATCTGGGTGCTGGTGGCCGTGAGATGATGGCTGACGGCTGCAAAGCGCATCATACCTGAAGCCTTCTGCCATTTCGCCATCAGTTGCGGCGAAGTCCGACCGTATGTCCCATCATTTGGATAACCTCCACAAGAACACTTGTGCTTTTACCCGATGAATAGCCAATATCTCTCCATCCTTACAAGTGTAGTACTCATATTCTGACTTACCCTCCTTCGAGGAGAGAGTTAAAACATCCGGCCACCAACCGCGCGGTCCACTACTTGGGTAAGTGACATCTATTGTTGTCAGGCCTTGGCACGCATGAGAGATCGTGGATCGATCAACAATTCCATGGAAGGAAAGCCAAGTGCGATTATTCTCAATGTCATACTTAAGCCGAATATCCACAGCAGATTCTGGCACAAAAGCGGGTATCCACCCTCGTAAGATCGCACCTGCTTCGGCAGCCGCTTTCATATCTGGATAGTGAGACTCATTCGACTCAATCCAGTCGCAGCTAACTGGAAGCAGCGCCATCAACGTAACCAGCAATCTAACCATTCGTAAAGGCCTTCCCAACGACGAATCAATACTGTGGAGGCAACCCCGCGGGCCTAAATGGAGCGCATGACTGCTCACACGGCGTTCCAGGATTCATACTCCCCTGCTGACGACCATACCGATTTGCTTGCTGGTCCGCCGCACTGTCTTGAGGTGTGGATCGTGGTTCCCAGTAAGACTTTACATTCTGATCCCACCATTCGCGGGTATCACTAATGATACATGCTACAGCCTGACCTTCCACACCGCGTTGAGCCGCTTGGCAATTGGCTTTGCAATGGAAATACTTGTCCGCACCTTTCCACCAAGCTTGCCTCATATCGACATAGTTCGCTCCGAAGTCGCCAATGGCGCCAAAGAACTCGCCCCAGAAATTCAAGACTTCGCCCGGAGTTGCCAAATCGAACAATCCAAATGGATCTGTCAGGCGGGGTGGGTTGCTTCGAACATAATTATAGAAGTTAACATCACCACCGCCCAGCCCGATCGGATCCTTCTGCAAGAACCTCCCCGTCGCCGCATCGTAGTATCGGGCCCGGTAGTAGTAGAGCCCCGTCTCTGAATCCAACTCCCGCCCCGTATACGTATACGGCTGTTCCACGGACCCGGTTTGATCCACGATGGTGCCGTACGCATCGTAGCTGTAACTCTTGGCTGTGCCACCCGCGCTATCAGTCAGATCGGTGACGGACCCCAAGCCATCTTGGTGATAGAAAAAGGTGGTCGCACCTTTGGTCACCGCAACCGGCTCGTCAATCCCTGGCCCATGCGTATAGCGGGCCTGCAAGACATTCGCGCCGTCATATTCGAGCAGAATATCTTCGCCGTCGTAGATGTAGCGTTTCGTCTGCCCATTGGCGACTTTTTCAATCCGTCGCCCTAACCCGTCATAGCGATAGCTTGAGGTGGTGATCGCCGTGGGATTCCCGGCCGCAAACTCCTGCACCTGCGTCAGCCGATTCTCGGCATCATAGGTGTACTGGCTGTAGTTGCCCGTCGCGAGCAGCGTCTTTCTGGTCAGATTGCCATTGTCATCGTATTGATAGGCGAAGTTCGCGTCCGCCGTGAGTTGGTTCCCTTGGTTGACCACCGTCCCGCCAGTCGTTCTGTTCCCCACCGCATCATAGGCAAAAGCCTGCGGGTCCAGCAGTAAGGGATGGCTGGCGCTGGTGAGTCGATCCAGCTGATCATACCCGAAGGCCTGATTCCCTCTGCGATCCGTCAGACTCGTCCGATTGCCGACGGGGTTATAGACGTAGTCGGCTTTGTTGATGGGGGTGCTGGTGGCCGTGAGTTGATGCAGGATGTTCGTCACCTGGCTGGCGGGATCATATTGATAGGTCGTGCGTATCCCGTTCGGCAAGGTCATGGCGGTGCGTCGAGAGAGCGCATCGTAGGTCCAGTTGGCGACCGGCTGTTCTTGGCTCCGAGGGGCCTGCAGTTCGGCCAGGGTCCAGACTCGATCGGCCATGGTGATTTCATCCAATTGGCCGGTGAAGAGACTGGTGCCGCAGCCGCCGGTGCCGATCCGGAGACCGCCCGCCGGCAGTCCGGTGAGCACCGGCCCGCCATTCAGATAATTCCAATACCCCTCCAGCTGGCCATCCAGGTAGAGCCGTTGTTCGGAGCCAGCGCGTACCGCGGCGATCCGATGCCACTGCCCGTCATTGACCGGATGCGTCGTCGCCACGCCGGCACTCACGATCGTGGTCCCGTTGTATGGATCCGGGCCGCCAACGGAAAAGCCGACCGTGCCGTTGGCGTTCAGCTGCAGTTCCCACGCGGCGGCGCTGGCCGGTGTGGTGAGGGTACAGGTCAGCCGGTCGCTCATGATCGTCTCGCGGCGCGTCGAGGTGGTCTTGATCCACAGTTCAACGGTCGCTTGGTACCCGAGGCTGCCCACCGCGCTGGTGAACCCGATCTCGTCGTCGACGCCGTCGAACCGAAAGGCCTGGCCGGCGAAGCCCGCCGCGAAGCTCACCCCGTTGCGCAGGATCCCGGGATTGGTCCCCTGTTCATCCGCCCCTGAGCCTTCGCCCTTCCACCACGCCACCCGATTCGTGGTCGGCGGCGGCAGGCTCACGCCGTCGCCCAGGCCTGTCAGGCGATTCAGCCCGTCATAGTGATAGCTGATCGTCTTGGCCGCCTCGGCGAGGAGCAGTCGGTTGCCGGTCTGGTCATAGGCATAGCCCAGGGACACGGTCGGTTGGTTCGATGACCCCTCCGTCGTGACGCTCATCAGCCGGTTGGCCTGGTCGTAGCTCATGGCCAGCACGCTATCCGGATCGGTGACGCGGGTCAAGTTGCCGACCTGGTCGTAGAGGTAGCTGGTCACCTGACTGCCCGGCAAGGTTTTGCTGAGCAATTGGTTTACGGCATCGTAGGCGAACAGGATGTCGTCGCCCTTGGGGGTATGTCGGGCCGTGAGATTGTCGTTACCGTCGTACGCATAGGTCTCTACCTTGCCCAAGGGATCGGTGGTGCTCAGCAACCGGTTGCGGCTGTCGTAAACGAAGGTGGTGACTTGGTTCTTGGCATCGGTGACCGTGAGCAGATTGCCGTTGCCGTCATAGGCGTAGCGGGTGACGCCTGTGTTCGGATCGGTCACCTGCGTGAGGCGATTCTTCGCGTCATACTGGAAAGTCGTTATGCGATTGAGTGCATCTTTCGAGGTCGCCACATTGCCGACTGCGTCATAAGTCAGCGTGGTGGTGCGCGCGAGGGGGTCGGTCGTCGTAAGCAAACGACCCGTGGCGTCATAGGTAAAGACGGTGAGCTGGTTGAGGGCATCCTTCGTCGTGAGCAAGAGGCCCTGAGGATTGTACGTGAACGTCGTGACTTGATTGAGCGCATCGGTGATCGTGAGCGGATTGCCCTTGGCGTCATAGGCGATCTGGGTCAGGTTCCCCTTCGGATCGCGGATGCTGGTCACCTGGTTAAAGGTCGGCTCATAGGTGAAGGTGGTGGTGGCACTGATGGCCTGTTCGGTGCTGGTGAGCAGATTGCCCTTGGCATCATAGGTCATGCTCGTGACGGCACCGTTGGGTCGCGTGATCCGGGTCGGATTCCCGTTCACATCCCGCGTGATCGTGGTGACCCGGTTCAAGGCGTCGGTCTGCTTGAGGATCCGCCCCAAGGCATCGGTTTCAAAGCGCGTGGTCTGATTCTTCGCGTCGGTGAAGGCGGCTTGATTCGTCGTACTCGTACTCAGGGGCGCCGGCGTGGCGACCGTTCCCTGCCCCGCCGACAGATTCGGAACGGCCGTCCGTTGGCTGGAGGTCAGCACCCGTATGCGCAGCATACGTGTCATTACATTGTCTTGACGCTACAGAACTATTGAGTTATCTTTTACAGTAACGAGAGGTGACCTATGGCAGTCCGTACACTCCGTACTGAAAAACTAGACCTTCGGGTAAGCCCCTCAGCCAAGCGCACGCTGGAAGCTGCCGCCTCCGTCTCTAATCGCACAGTGAGCGCGTTTGTCCTTGAAAGTGCATTGGCTCGTGCAGATGAAGCATTGGCGGATCGCCGGGTGTTCCAATTGAGTAAAGCGAAATGGACTGAATTCTTGGCGGCGCTCGATGCCCCCACTCGTCCCCTCACTCGGATGCAGGATCTCTTGACGGAGCCTGGCTTCTTCGAAGCGCCCGCACCACCAAGCCTTAAAGCAAAACGTTGAATAGGCGTATCGAGAAACTTCAACAGCATCACCCAGTTGAAGCATTCGACTGTGGACGGGAAGCGCTCAATCTCTTTCTCCAAAAGTACGCACTACAGAACCAGCAGAGCGGAGGAGCGCAAACCTATGTGGGGTTGGCCGATCACACCGTTATCGGCTACTACGCTCTCGCTGTAGGGTCGGTGGAGCAACAGCATGCTCCAGAGCGAGTGAAGAAGGGACTGGGCAAACATTCCATTCCTATCATGTTGCTTGCACGGCTGGCTGTAGATCTCCGCTGGCAGAAACAAGGAGTTGGCGCCGCGCTCTTGAAAGATGCAACCCTGCGGACGCTTCAGGCGTCCGATATTGCCGGAATTCGTGCCTTGGTGGTCCACGCGAAAGATGAGAGCGCGAGGATGTTTTATGAGCGCTTCGATTTCCTCCCCTCGCCTAGCGATCCGCTACACCTTTTCGTTCTTCTCAAAGACATTCGGAAGATAAAGGCTGTGTCAAAGCCTTAGCACACTTCATAAAGGCAGGTGCCACCAGTGGCACCTGCATCTGTAACTCTATGTAATTTGAATGCACGCACTGTCACGATTTGCAACGCCGTTTCACGATAGCATCTTGATGTTCAAGCGATTTAGGCTCCCCTGAAAAGGCTGGTGTTCGGACTCTAGGCTTTGTCTCCCTATAGCGTCAGCCAATGAATGGCTAGATATAAACCCTACGTGTTCCGGGCGTGTTCAATCCACAGCAAAACTTGCATAAATTCACCTCATTTCACCTGAACAAAACGAAACAAAAAAACACTGCAATGCTGCTCTGGGAGCCATGTTCAGCAGTGCCAACAAGGATTTTCGTGGAAGTACTGGAAAGGCTTAGAAGGCTGATGCTCTATCCGACTGAGCTACGGGCGCGTCCAAACATTTTGCCTACTTGGAAGGATGGCCCTCCCAGATAACTTCCGGTACTGTTCCTGGCCGGTTCTCGGTGAGGTATTTCTGCACCTTTAGGGCGGCTTCCGTCAAGTCTCTTTCCTTGATTGAGTTGTACTGCTTCCACATCCTAGAGGGGGCTTCGAAAATTAGGACAGTGTGCCAAGTACTAGCCTGACTTCACCGAAGCCACCAGGTGGCGGCCGAACCAGAGGAACGAGACGGAATCACGGGACCAGAGGAACGAGACGGAATCACGGGGTGACGTGTAAGGGCAAGTGGCTCTGGGCACTCAAAGGTGACACGCCGCTGACGGTATTAGCTGAGCCGTTCCGCGTCCATCCCACCCCGTTCGCCGGCTGTTCTACAACTAGGCGAGATCGCACCGGGCGCGTGACGGTCAGACGCCAGACCAGGTGTACTGCGACAATCGGCCTGGACGGCGTACCGCCGCACAGACAGAACCCGCGAGGCGCCACTGAAGAACGGAGACATGCGCTCCAAACAAGCGTGGCCGCTTCTTCCTTCTGGTCAAATTGCCATTATCATCATATTGATGCGCAAAGTTCGCGTCCGCCGTGAGTTGATTGCCGGTGTTGCCCACCGTCCCGCCTGTCGTCCGGTTCCCCACCGGAGCATAGGCAAAGGCCTGGGGGTCCAGCAGCAAGGGATGGCTGGCGCTGGTGAGTCGATCCATCTGATCATACCCGAAGGCCTGATTTCCTCTGCGATCCGTCAGGCTGGTGCGATTGCCGACCGGGTTATAGACGTAGTCGGCCTGGTTCATGGGCGTACTGGTGGCCGTGAGCTGGTGCAAGATGTTGCTCACCTGGCAGGCAGATCGGAGCTGTAATCACTGAATGACTTCGGAATATTTCAGGAGCAACGCCAATAAATGGATCGCGCAAACGAACAGGAGCAATCCTAAAGCAACTTTTAAACGAGCTCGTGTTTTCGTTTTTTCAGGTTCCTCCTGAACCTTGCTTAGAGCGGACAACAACATCGCATATAACGCGAGTAGTCCACCAACCACGAATCCCGAAGTAGCTAGCAACCTCTCCGGTGTGCGCGAAACGTCGTACAAAAAACCGAACAATAGAATTAAACACGCCACGCCATACGAGAGAACCAGAAGAGCCCAAATAATAAGTTCCTGCTTCTGACGCCTTAGTTTATGTGTGCTCAATTTAAAATCCTGTTGCTAGCCCAATGGCAGTGCCAAACAAGTTAGGCCCGGCTGAACCTGCTAAACCAGCGGCGCCTGTCGTCCGATTTCCCACGGCATCATAGGCAAAGGCCTGTGGATCCAGCAGTAAGGGATGGCTGGCACTGGTGAGTCGATCCAGCTGATCATACCCGAACGCCTGATTCCCTCTTCGATCCGTCAGACTCGTGCGATTGCCGACCGGGTTGTAGACGTAGTCGGCTTTGTTGATCTGGGTGCTGGTGGCCGTGAGCTGGTGGAGGATATTGGTCACCTGACTGGCGAGATCATAGCTGTAACTCGTCACGAGACTGATGGAGTCGTACGCGTAGAAGGCTGCCACCCGACAAACCATTCGGCGTCATCGAGCCAAGACACAACTACAACTTGCGCTCCGCTTCGCGCAAGCAGTAGTTCCACATCGCTAGGATCTTTAGCAAATGACGCATAATCATAGCTGAGTTCAAGCGGCCGATCAGAGAAGAATATTTGCCATTTTCCCTGATACAATTTCTCGTAGAGGCTCCCGATGGTTTGGTTTTGCGGAACGCGAAACAGGTTGTCTCTTGCTGGTTCCCACTCACCCTTAATCTCTTTAACCAGATCGGCATTCCAGTCATCAACCCAGAGATAGGCATACGTGTAGCGCTGCCGAAACGCGGCCAGTAGCGCAGCCTTTCCCTTCTCGAGTTTGCCAAATAGTGAGGAGAACCATCCGCCATGAACATTAACAACAGTTGACACATCCGTCTCTCGAACGTTGTGATGCCCTACGACGTTCTTGATCATCGTTGTGAGATGGTCGGTCATTGGGCAGAACATCCACAATCGTCTTTTGAGAGATTGATGGCCGCTGAAACTCCTGCCGCAAGCGGCTCAATGAGGGGCAAATGGTATTTCCGGAAGGCTCCGTCAAACCCATCAAGGTGCCAATGCGGATAGGTCGCCCAATCTGGCGCAGAGGCTCGAATTGGATGCGATTCAATTCGCCCAACATTCTTTGCTTTAAAGAAGCGATATGTTGGTCGACTGGCTCCGCCAACCACCGTGCTCACCTGAGCAAACTTCTGCGCAATTCCCACTCCCGCAGCACCACCCAATGCTGAAAGACCAACCTGAGTCCAACTGACGCATTCGATGCGGAATCCATTCATCAGCAACTGAGTGGACAGATCCGTCAGCCCTGCAAGGGCTCCGGCTACGCACCAAGGACAGTTTCCTAACGGATCGCTGAGATTGGTGGGACTGCTCTGCGTATACTCATAAACGTTGAGCCCTCCCCTTAGACCGATTGGATCTTTCTGGATGAAGCGCCCGACTGCAGAGTCATAGGTGCGTGCTCTGTAATAAGAGAGCCCCGTCTCTTGGTCCAACTCCCGCCCGGTATACGTATACGGCTGGTCCACCGTGCCGGGCGAGTCCAGAATGTTGCCATACGCGTCGTAGCTGTAACTCTTGGCTGTGGCTCCTGCCGAATCGGTGAGATCGGTTACGCTTCCCAATCCATCTTGGTGGTAGAAAAAGGTGGTCGCACCTTTGGTCACCGCAATCGGCTCGTCAATCCCCGGCCCATGCGTGTAGCGCGCTTGCAGGACATTGCTGCCGTCGTACTCCAGCAGAATATCTTCGCCGTCGTAGATGTAGCGCTTGGTCTGCCCGTTGGCGACCTTTTCAATCCGTCTCCCTAACCCGTCGTAGCGATAGCTGCTGGTCGTAATCGCCGTTGGATTGCCAGCGGCGAACTCCTGCACCTGCGTCAGCCGGTTCTCCGCATCATACGTGTAGTGCGTATAGTTGCCGGTGGCGAGGAGCGTCTTCCTCGTCAGATTGCCATTGTCATCGTATTGATACGCAAAGTTCGCATCCGCGGTGAGTTGATTCCCTTGGTTGACCACCGTCCTGCCTGTCGTTCTGTTCCCCACCGCATCATAGGCAAAGGCCTGTGGATCCAGCAGCAAGGGATGGCTGGCACTGGTCAGTCGATCCAGCTGATCGTAGCCGAAGGCCTGGGCGCCTCTTCTGTCCGTGAGACTCGTCCGATTGCCGACCGGGTTATAGACGTAGTCGGCTTTGTTGATGGGCATGCTGGTGGCCGTGAGTTGATGCAGGATATTCGTGACCTGACTGGCGGGATCGCAGCCGTAGCCCTGTGCGATTTCGTCGCAGATTAAAATCAAAACTGTGTGGGATTTATTTTCGAGCTTCAAGCCATGCAAAGAATAACAATGCCCCTGTTACAACGTTTATCACCAGAACATTCAATGCCATTTTCGCATAGGATTCAGCCGTGCCACCGAACCAGAGGACGGAAAACATTGTTGCATATAGGAATGGAACAACGCGAAGGAGTGGACGTTCCCACCAGTACACCGGTACAGCAATGGCAATAAACAGGCCCACGATACCGAGTATGCCAATCACATCAACACTCACTGGAAACCGGTTTCTTCGTGATCATTGCTCTCAGAATTGAATGAACTTACTCGCCAGCCCAACGGTTCCCAATCCCTGGCACTCGCACTTGGTACCCAACCTATAATCAGGTGCAGCTATTTTTGTGATAGTGCTTAGTGGCAACGACGTCATGAAGTACATGGCCGCGTTCCCTCCATAACTAATGCCATAGGGGCCCCAGTTGACCACGCACAATTTGCCCATAATATCCCCGGCCCAATAGCTCAAAAGACAGCCGATATGCCAACGTCTACCCAGTTGACGCAGCGGAAACTTCGCGAGATATCACCCGCCTGCAAGTAATTCCCGACAAACTGGAATCCGAAGCTGAATGCAGCTGCGCCAGCTGCTCCCGCAGGACCGTACAACCCCATGGGATCGGACTTATTAGTGGGCGTATTGTCTACATAGGTTGAGCTTCCCTCGATTTCACAGACACTTCCATAAGTGGGAGAATGAGGAAATCGGGGGAAGCTCAAATTTCCTCCCTTCACCCAGCGATCCGTTACATCTGTTCATTCTTCTCAAAGACATTCTAAAGATCGTCTCATAAACCCCATCCTCCGTAAAACCGTCGCAGCCACGAGCGCACGAGCACTCGTACTGACATCGCGTTGTTACGGAGTTACACAGACAGACTCATCGAGAGGAGAATCGACAGCGCGCAACGACGCGCACTGAATCACTACAAGTGGACAGCGCCTCAAATGACAAGGGGATTAACCCTGTCATCACTGACTTGGCTAATCCCCGTTGGTCTGCGTAACAGGCTGCTGCTTCTATCCGCCTGAACTATGAGACGACTGATCTACGGGCGGGATGCTGCAGGTGTATTTGGTCGGGGCGAGAGGATTTGAACCTCCGACATCCTGGTCCCAAACCAGGCGCGCTACCGAGCTGCGCTACGCCCCGACTGAGTTCTGTTCCGCCATCATCTGCGCGAGCAGAGTCTTGGCCTGAGTAAAGGCACGGGCCCGATGGCTGATTCGATTTTTCACATCCGGCGACAACTGAGCCAGCGTCTGATGATACTCCGGCAGGACGAAGACCGGGTCATACCCGAAGCCACGGGAGCCCACCGCCTCTTCGGCAATCATTCCTTCGAGCACTCCCTTGGTCGAGAGCGTCTTGCCGGCAGGAAACGCAATCGCCGCCACGGTCACAAAGCGAGCTCCTCGCTGTTCGGCAGGCACGCCCTGCAGCTCGTGCAATAACTTCCGGCAATTGTCTTCGTAGGTGGCCTGTTCCCCGGCGTACCGTGCCGCAAAAACACCCGGGCGACCGCCAAGGGCATCGACTTCCAGCCCGGTATCATCGGCCACTGCGGGCAACCCCGTGTATCGGGCAATTTCGACGGCTTTTTTCATCGCGTTGGCTTCACAGGTCTCGCCGTCTTCAACCACATCGGGAGCGTCGGGAAACTCATCGAGTGTCCGGATGGAAATATCCATGCCGCCTAACAGGGCAACCAGCTCCTGCTTCTTATGTTGATTCCTGGTTGCCAGCACAATCTGCATGGTTAGCTCAGCGAACCGATCAACGATTTTTGCAACTCGACCAATTCGCGGATCGCTCCCCACCCGAGATCCAGAAACTCATCCATGTCTTTTTTATTGAACGGCGTTTTTTCAGCCGTTCCCTGTACTTCGACATATTGTCCGGCGCCGGTCATCACCAGATTCAAATCCACCTCGGCATGCGAGTCTTCTTCATAGGCCAGATCGACCATGACCTGCCCCCCGACCTTGCCGATGCTGATGGCCGCCAGGTAGTCGGTCAACGGATTGACCTTGATCAGCTCCTTCTTTCTGAGCACTGCGACGGCATCCGCGAGAGCAATAAATGAGCCGGTAATAGATGCGGTGCGGGTTCCTCCGTCGGCCTGAATCACATCACAATCGATCCAGATGGTGCGTTCGCCCAGGCGACCCGTATCAATCACGGCACGGAGGGCGCGTCCGACCAACCGCTGAATCTCCAGTGTGCGGCCGCCCTGCTTGCCCTTGACGGATTCCCGGGGTGAACGATCGTGCGTAGCCCGAGGCAGCATGGCATATTCGGCGGTGACCCAGCCGGTGCCTTTTCCCTTCAGAAACGGTGGCACCTTTTCTTCAATCGACGCCGTGCAGATGACCTTCGTGTCCCCCATTTCGATCAGGACGGAGCCTTCGGCATGTTTTGTAAAACCGCGCGTGACCTTGACCGGTCGGATTTGATCCCTCCGACGGCCATCGATTCGACCGAGCCCTGCTCCGCTCCCCATTGAGTCGCACTCCTTCCTGCACAGCCAATCCAAAGGAGCGGATTATAGTGAACAGGACCTCAAAGAGCAAATCCGACCGCGCGACAAATCGTCGTTTTCTCAAACGGCGTTTCAGCTGGTAATCAACGAAGCCCCCTGTATAATTTAGCCTCATAGCACAGGCTCCAGCGACCGAAAGAAACCCCGGAGACTCGAAACCCAACGGATCAGCGTCAGACTTGACAGCTCGCTCCAACGGCCTGACAGGGTTTCCCCGCGCATTCCGTTCCATGATGACAACAGTTCTCAGCATCTATACAGCGACCGGCGAGCGTCACCGAAGGACAAGTCCCACAGCAGCGTAGATGGCATAAAAGGTGCAAACCTCCTGAATTCAATCACGCACTTCAGACTTTACAGGCAACGACCGATACTGACTCTATCCCTGAGCTACCACCATAATGACCTTAACCCGGCGAGTCTTATGAGCCTTTCCAGCGTCACCGAAGTCACCACCCAACAAGCCATCCTGGAAAACCGCAATATCCTGATTGTGGATGATGAGGAGCCTATCCGCCGACTGCTCGGCTACCTGCTCGAACCCCATGGCTACAAAGTAGCCCTGGCAGGGGAGGCCCGTGAGGCCAGGCAGCGGATGGAGACCGGCGACTACGCTCTGGTACTGTGCGATGTGAACATGCCGGGCGAGTCCGGCATGGATCTCATTCGCCACATCCTGACCCAATATCCCACGACCGCCGTTATCATGATTACGGGCCTCGACAGCCCCGTTCTCGCGAACGCCGCCTTGGACATGGGTGCGTTCGGCTACGTCATCAAACCCTTCGAGGCGAACGAAGTCCTGATTAACGTGGCAAACGCCTTGCGACGGCGCAGGCTGGAGATCGAAAACGCCATGCATCGGGAGAATCTGGAGGAAGTCGTCCGGACCAGGACGATTGCGCTTCAGCAGGCACTGGAGTGGCTGGAACGGAGCGAGAAGGAATTACGCCTTTCCCGTGAAGAAACCATTCAACGGCTCGCCATCGCCGCCGAATACCGCGATAGTTCAACCGCGCAGCATATTCAACGCATGAGCCAGTACTGCGAACTGCTGGCGCGTCGCTACGGGCTTTCGCCGGACCGCTGTGACCTGATCCGGACCGCCAGCCCCATGCACGACATCGGCAAGATCGGCACCCCCGACCATGTGCTGCTCAAGCCCGGCAAGTTCACACCCGAAGAATTCAAGGTGATCACTCAACATACGGAAATCGGCTATAGAATTCTGGCCGGGTCGGATTCGGAGCTCTTGAAGATCGCCGCCCTCATCGCCTGGACCCACCACGAGCGCTTCGACGGCACCGGCTACCCGCGCGGACTGAAAGGCGACACGATTCCGCTCGAGGGTCGGATCACCGCCATCGCCGATAACTTCGATGCCTTGACCACCCAGCGCGTCTACAAGCCGGCGTATGATTTCGATCACGCAAAGGAGCTGATGCTCAACGAGCGAGGTACCCACTTCGATCCGGAGCTGCTGGATATCTTCTTCGATTCGATGGACGAGATTACACGCATTTACAATCAATTTTCCGATCCGACTTGGCTCTCTACCTCCCGGCACCGGATCATCACCCAGGACCAGGGGGAGGTGTTATGACCCACACATCCCGTAATTGGATCGCCTACCTGTGCGAGAACCTCGCCTCGTCCGGCATGATGCCGACGTGGGAAGCCGCCACCTATCTGACCGATAATCTGTTCGGTGACAAACCCAATCCGCGGCTCCTGCGAACCGCCTGCCCCTATGAGGACACCACGCACTTGCTCCATCGTCTGTATCAACCGCTGGTCGAGGCCGCCACGCGCGATGTCCCGCTCCCCGCCGCCGCCATGATCCACGTCTTTACGGATATCAGCCTCACCGGCAAATCGGCGGTGCTGGTGGTGTATTTCCCGGGACAGAATCAGCCGCACCAGCTCTTACTGTTGGATGCCGCCAAAGCCTGGGAACTGGTGTTTGAGAATTCAGAAGACTTCAATACCTGGGCGGAGGAACGCTATCACTGGCTTAAGACCGCACTCACAAGTGTGACCGCAGGCATACCCGTCTCCCCGACTCTTCCCTCGCCCCTTGAAGCCGTCAAAAACTGATTCACGCAGAAGAGCGTATGGCTGATGGCTGATAGCCTAGAGGCCGGATCCTTCCTCGTCCCTTCTGCCCGCCACAAGCTATCTGCCTTCGGTTCTTCGCAATTACGCATCGTAGTTCAGATTGGGAGACAACCACCGTTCCACTTCGCCGACCGGCAGGTTCTTGCGCGTGGCATAATCCTCCACCTGATCGCGATTGATCTTGCCCACGGCGAAATACTTCGCCTCCGGATGCGCAAAATACAAGCCGCTGACCGCAGCGGCAGGCAGCATGGCATAGGATTCGGTCAGCGTCACCCCCGACTGAGCCTCGGCCTTGAGGAGATCAAAGAGCGTTCGCTTCTCCGTGTGATCCGGACAAGCCGGATAACCCGGAGCCGGACGGATCCCGCGGTACCGCTCGCGAATCATGTCCTCAGTTGTCAGCACTTCGGTCTTGCCATATCCCCATTCGACCCGCGCCTGCTGATGGAGCCATTCAGCAAAGGCCTCCGCCAGCCGATCCGCCAGGGCCTTGACCATGATGGAATTGTAATCGTCATGGTCATTCTCGTACTTCGCACAGAGCGCCGGCACGCCGATGCCGGCCGTGACCACAAATGCCCCCACGTAGTCGGCACGTCCCGAGTCCTTGGGCGCAACATAGTCCGCAAGCGCGAGGTTGAACTGATCGGCCGGCTTCTCCATCTGTTGCCGGAGCGTGTGGAAGGTGGCGAGCACCTCACGCCGATCCTGATCCCGATACAGCTGAATATCATCACCCGTGCTATTGGCTGGAAAAAATCCGTAGACGCCGCGGGCCGTCAGCAGATCACCCTGGATGATTTCTTCCAATAAGGCCTGCGCATCGGCCAGCAGTTCCTTGGCCTTCGGCCCCACCGTTGCATCGTCCAGAATCGACGGATACCGGCCGCGCAACTCCCACGTATGAAAAAACGGCGACCAATCGATGTACGGCACCAACTCCCGCAAGGGCATCCGATCGATCTGACGCAGGCCGATGAACGACGGCGTTGGAATATCGACCGTGGCCCACTCGGTCGCCAGCCTGCGCTTCCGAGCTTCTTCCAGGCTGCGCAGGGTCTTCGAGCCACGATCCTGATGCGCCTGACGGATGCGATCGTAGTCGGCGCGAACACCGGCCGAGAAACTCCCCCGCTGCTCGTCATTGATCAAACTCCCCACGACACCGACGGCCCGCGATGCGTCGAGCACATGCACCGTCGCATGACCGTAGGAGGGCGCAATCTTCACCGCCGTGTGCGCTTTGCTGGTGGTGGCCCCGCCGATGAGCAACGGCATCGTGAATCCTTGCCGCGTCATCTCCTTGGCCACATGCACCATTTCATCCAACGAGGGGGTGATCAACCCGCTGAGGCCGACCATATCCACCTGTTGCTCGCGGGCCGTCGCCAAAATCTTTTCGCAAGACACCATCACGCCAAGATCGATGACTTCATAGTTGTTGCATCCCAACACCACGCCCACGATGTTCTTGCCGATATCGTGCACATCGCCCTTGACCGTCGCGAGCAGCACCTTGCCGTTCGCCCGTGAGGTGCCCAAGCGTAATTTTTCCGCTTCCATAAACGGCATGAGATAGGCCACGGCCTTCTTCATGACTCGAGCACTCTTCACGACTTGGGGCAAAAACATTTTTCCCGATCCGAACAGATCGCCCACGATGTTCATCCCGGCCATCAACGGACCCTCGATCACGTCGAGCGGCCGGGTGGATTTTTGCCGCGCTTCCTCCACATCCTGATCGATGTAATCCGTCAGACCCTTCACGAGCGCATGAGCCAGGCGCTCCTCGACCGGTCTCGTGCGCCACTCATCGTCCTTGACCGCCGTCTTGCCCTTCTGCTTGACCGTATCGGCAAAGGTCACCAGCCGCTCCGTGGCGTCCGGCCGTCGATTCAACAACACGTCCTCGACCAGCGTCAGCAGATCTTTGGGAATCTCCTCATACACAGCCAGCTGTCCCGCATTGACGATACCCATATCGAGACCGGCCTGAATGGCATGGTAGAGGAACGCGGCATGCATCGCCTCGCGCACAACGTTATTGCCGCGGAACGAGAACGAAATATTGCTGACGCCGCCGCTGACCTTCGCCAGCGGCAAGTGCTGCTTGATCCAACGGGTGGCTTCGATGAAATCGACCGCGTAGTTGTTGTGTTCTTCAAGGCCGGTCGCAACCGTGAGGATGTTGGGATCGAAAATAATATCCTGCGGCGGCACTCCAACCTGTTCCGTCAGTAAGCGATAGGACCGCTCACAAATCTCGATCCGTCGCGCCACCGAGTCGGCCTGGCCCCGTTCATCGAACGCCATGACCACGATGGCCGCCCCGTACCGGCGGATGAGCCGCGCCTGCTCGAGAAACTTCGCCTCGCCTTCCTTCAGGCTGATGGAATTGACGATGCCCTTCCCCTGCAGGTTGCGAAGGCCTTCTTCGATGACCTCCCACTTGGAGCTGTCCACCATGATCGGCACGCGGGCAATGTCCGACTCCGCCGCCAGCAGCCGCAGAAACTTCTGCATCGCCGCTTTGGAATCCAACATACCCTCGTCCATATTGATGTCGATGACCTGCGCCCCGCCCTCCACCTGCTGACGCGCGACGGTCAGCGCCTTGTCATAGTCACCGGCCAGGATGAGCTTCGAAAAGGCCGGTGAGCCGGTAATATTGGTACGCTCCCCGACATTGACGAAGTTGGACTCAGGCCGTACCGTCAAGGCTTCCAGGCCGCTCAGGCGCAAATAGGACTCGACCTTGGACGGATGCCGCGGCGTCACGCCGTTCACGGCCAGCGCGATGGAGCGGATATGGTCAGGCGTCGTCCCGCAACAGCCGCCGACGATATTCAACCAACCGTTCTGGGCCCACTCACGCAACTGCGGCGCCAAGGAGTCCGGCGTTTCGGGAAACCCTGTCGGCAGCAACGGATTCGGCAATCCGGCATTCGGATGGCTACTCACAAAAATCGGCGCGATCTGCGAGAGTTCTTCGATCAGGGGACGCATTTCCTTCGGCCCCAATGCGCAGTTCATACCGACGCTGAGCAGCGGCACATGCGAGATGGAATTCCAGAATCCTTCGACCGTCTGCCCTGAAAACCCGCGATTGCTCCCGGCTTGAATGAAGGTAACCGAGGCCATGATCGGCACCTGCCTGGCCCCTTCCGCAAACAGCTGTTGAATAGCAAAAAATGCCGCCTTGGCGTTGAGCGTGTCGAAAATCGTCTCGACCAGGAGCAGATCCACGCCGCCATCCAGCAACCCGCGCACCTGCTCGCCATAGGCTCGCACCAAGTCGGGATACGTCGTCCCGCGTGCCGCCGCATCGTTCGAATCGGTCGAGACAGAGGAGGTTTTGGTGGTGGGGCCGATCGCCCCCGCTACGAAACAGCGCCGCGCGGGCTGCGCCGCGACGACCTGTGCCACGGCTCGCTTGGCGCATTCGGCTCCGGCTTTCGACAACTCATATCCCAGGTCGTCCATGCCGTAATCGGCCAACGACACGGACTGCGAGTTAAACGTATTGGTCTCGATGATATCCGCCCCGGCTTCAAGGTACTGCCGGTGAATGGCTTCAATGACATCCGGCCGGGTCACATTCAGGAGGTCGTTGTGTCCCTTGAGATCTTTGTTCCAGTTTCGAAAACGCTCTCCGCGAAACGCGGCTTCGTCCAGCTTATAACGCTGAATCATGGTGCCCATGGCACCGTCCAGGATGAGGATGCGTTCTCGCAGGAGGTCTCGAACTTCATGTACCGGCATGACTACCTATGTCTTTCTGCCATCGGGCGTCGGGTGTGTACCGACTGCGTCAATGGCTGGCAATGGAACGGCCATCATATCGGGAACGGACTTTTTTCAGCAAGCTGTTGCAAAGACTCTGCCTTGACATTGACTACCCTGGCCGATACGATGCCCACCATTGTCTGCCCGAGCCTGAGACAATCCTATGGCGCATCAGACAGTCTCCCGCCTGTTGGCCCTTTGCGTATGCTGCATCAGTATCGCCCTGTCGGGGCTCGATCCCCTGTGGGCAGGCCCCTATTTCGACGACGGCTACCTCGGACTCACCCAGACCGAACTGCACGAAAAGCTGGGCTTGCCACAGGCGGTCCGTGACCGCAAGTCCGCGCTGCGCGTCTTCACGTATTACCCGATCAACGATTGGGATCAGTACTTCAAGAAGGTCGTCTCGCCGGAAAACGGAGAAGATGTCTACACCTTCAAGCGTGAGGGCATCGACGTGCGCTATTCATTCAGCTATACCTTCGACCCGAACGACCACAACGACCAACGGCCGCTGTTTGTGCGTCTCGTTGATATCGAATTCACGCCACCGGTCTCCTTGAGCAAGATTCCCCAACTTGTGCCGGAGTTCAAACCTTCAGAAGAGGCGGCGGCGCCGGTCTTCCGATCCAACATCATGCTGCTCTTTTTTTCTGGGAGTCCCTCTCCTGAGGCGCGTTTTCTTGTGCGGGAAAAGGGGAAGGAAGCACTGGATTGGTCACTCACCTTCCAAATGTTTGCCCTGCAGGGACTGCCCGAACCCTTGACGGTTAAAGCTCCGATCGACCGTCTCGAAATCAGTACTCAGAGTCTTCCGCTGGTGAAGCTTCGCCAGCGCAATACCCACGAACCGGTCCTCAACCCCTACTCCAAGGCCTTCGCACAACAGCCGCCGCCGCCGCCGACTGTGAAAAAGATTCCGCTGCCGAAATACGCCGATTGAGTCGGTCCGAGCAGCTCTGCTCGCTCACGCCTCACCGCGAACATCGACCGGATGACACATTTATGGTATCGCATGAACCGTCACCCTGCCGGCGGTGAGTTACGGGGCGGACGGTTCGATCTGCTCTAACTGGCTGGCCGTGCGGGCATCTTGTGTACGATAACTGTGCTCGGTCTTGCTCTTCATCTTCCCCATCACATTGTCCATGGCCTGCTGCTCCGAACCCGGCTGAGAGGCGCCGGCGATGATCCCGATCGGGGATGACCCTACCACGGCAAAATGATAGACCGCCGCGACACCGACCAGCACCAGAGAACATTTGCAGAGCAGCCGTACGGCGGGATTCGAACTGAGAAAGATCAACACAAGCAGCGTCAATCCGCAGAAGCCGGCGACCATGACTACGGCGGTTTGATAGGCTGTGAACCCCTTGATTTGCCGCGATCCAACCTTCGCCGCCACGAGGGTAAGAATATCGCCGATCACCCCTTGAGAGGCCGCGGACCTGCTGAGGGTGGTCCCATCACTGGCCGGCTGCGCACCGCTTCCAGGCACCTCCCCGTTGGCCATTGTCCGCACGCGGCCGCGAAACTCCGCCGGCACTTGCTGCAGATTGTCCGTCAAGACGGCTTGGCCCTGCCCGTCGGTGTACACATAAAGCGGCCCTGCCTGTGCCATACCCCCGCCCTGGCACAGCAAGCAGAAGCCCATCATCACCACCCAATCCCGACATCGCCCCCTCGTGCAGAGCCATATCCTCATCGTATGCCCTCCAACAGACCTCCTTCAAGCATAGCAGGTCTCCCCAAAGGGGCCAGAAAGGGTGGTTCTTGCGCCAGATGGTTCCCCCTCCCTTGACGGACCGAAAAACGATTGTTTAGCATGCAGGAGCACTGCGACCAGTCTTGCCCATTCGATGACGGAAGGATCATTGTGACCGATCAGACGACCTCTGCAGCTCCCGTTTCGTCCCTCCCCCCGGCGGTGGAACCGACGCCGTTCATCCGCCAGCGGCCGGTCCGGATCATTATCTATACGTTCCTTGGATTATTCGTGGTCGCCCTGATCGCGTTTCGTTTCGTGCCGGGCTGGCTGGATCCGGACTTCTCGAAACACATCGAAAGCCACCGCGTGATGGTCGGCATGGACCGTAAACAGGTCCTCGAGTCCTGGGGATCCCCGAATACGATGAATGTGACGCACACCAGCGACGGATTGCGGCGTGAAGAATGGATTTTCGAAGATTGGGAAAGTCCGGCGGTCGTGAAACACCGCTACTTATATTTCGAGGAAGGCACGTTGATCGGCGGGCATTTTTCAGGATCGGATGTGCGGCTCCCCCTCCCCACTGCGCCTGAGCCGGTCAAACCGAAGGGGCACCCCTAGACACGCATTACAGGCACCCACCCGCGTCGTTCTTGGAACAGTCACCCTCTCAACCGTCCCCCATGGGAAAAGAGTCTGGCTCGGCAGGATCGAGGTGGGCGGTTAGCCTAGTTCCTCAGTCGTATCGCGAATCTGTAGGGCAAGGCGGCTGATCAACACCTCGGCTCGCTGCTTGTCGCGCTCCTCCACCATCACCCGGCTCCCCAACAGCGCCACCCCTGGGTACAATGCCCCGATATGTTCGTGCTGCACGGCGTAGGTGATTCCATTGCCGTCGAGCAGGCTCTTGATCAACGCCAACTCACCGACGTCGCCCGATTCGCACAGGGTCACCAGCTTCGTGGAACTCTCAGGGTGCTGTTTTGACATGACGGGCGGTCTCCCGATTCGCAGTTCGAAGCCACATTCCGATCAGGCTTGTCTGGAGGCGGCAGGCCGAGCGGCTGACAGTGCGCGATTCGTTGCAATTCTGTTGGTTGGTCAATACACTGACTCACGAGTGAGTGTTGCGCCTTTCATCAGGTCGGCCCTCTCACCTACGCGTGAGGCGAGAAGCATCCATCGGATGGCAGGAGCCGACGGCCCAATAGAAACGACTTACGGGGTTTCCGTGATCTGCACGCGCCGTTCCTTCCCGGCGCCCCCGGATACGGTCAGCACGCGTTTCCACTCGCGGACTTGGTAGATCGCCCAGGCCTGTGGCTGATCCTTATAGAAGGCATCCGGATCCTCGCCTGAGGCATTCAGATAGATCGGCTCGGTAAATCCTTCGTCCAGGACATAATCCAGCAGGCAGTCGGTGGTAAACCCCTTGCCATGCAGGGCCACTTCGGCAAGGAAGTTGAGAATCTGGTCGGAGTCTTGAATCGTGATAGGCTTCATCTGATCGGTGGCTGATTGTAGCCAGTGAGAAAGAAGGAAGGCAAGGCATGACACACAAGAGATTGACCCGTACGAAATTTCTCGAGCAGCTGTTGGCGATTATGGACCGCAAACACCACTGGGCCTGGCCGATCATCATGGGACCGGGAATCTCAAAAACCCAGCTAAAACTCCATTATCAACAGGAGTTCCTGGTCTACGTTCGCGACTTCCCTGTCCTGCTCGCCCGCGTACATGGGCAGAACCCGCCTCCCGACGTGCGACGCATGTTAGCCGAGAATATTTATGAGGAAGATACCGGCGGACTCTCCTTCGGCCGCTCCCATCCGGAACTCTTCAACGAGATGATGCGCGGTCTGGGCTTCGACGGTGAGACGTTTCGCAAAGCAAAACTCCTCCCGGCCAGTATGCGGTATCGGAGGTGGCTGGAAAAGGTCACGGCCAGTCGCGACTGGGTGGTGGGCGCAGCCGCCCTCGCCGTGTTTGTCGAGGGCAGTATCAAGGACCGGCAGGAGATCCAGGCTCCATCCAAGCCGAAAACCGAGGCCGAGATTGAAGCCTATATCGACGCCCATCCCCTGATTCGTCACCATGGGATCGGCCGACAGCATATGGATTTGATTCGCGCCCACCAGAAGGTGGAGGCAGGTCATCGACAGGATGCGTATACCATGGTCGTCAATTACGCCGAGACCCGAAGCCAACAAAACGCCGTGCTGGCCTGCGTGACCAAAGGCCTCGCCTTGTGGATGGCCTACCGCGACAGCATTGCCAAAGCCTGCAAGCTGAAGAAGGCCTAACCTGGATGAGACTGGCTCCTGTGCGGCTTCTGACACTCTGCCTCTTTCTGATCATCGGCTATCAGCCATTCGCTCTCGGGGCGCCTCTGGTTGACGACATGGTGCTCGTCCCGGCTGGTGAGTTTCGGATGGGGGCGAGCGAGGAAAGCGGGGGCCTTCCGGATGAGCGCCCGCTACGACTCGTCTACCTCAGTGCATTCTGGCTCGATCGCTACGAGGTAACTAACGCCGCCTATCAAGAATTCGTACAGGCCACCGGGCATCAGGCACCTGCCAACTCCGCCCCGGCCTTGACGTTGTGGGAGCGCAACGTCCCTCTGCCCGGCATCGAGGCACATCCCGTCGTCAATGTCAGTTGGTTGGATGCCGTCGCCTTCTGCCGCTGGGCGAACAAACGTTTGCCGACTGAAGCGGAATGGGAAAAAGCGGCACGGGGAACAGACGGGCGCACCTACCCCTGGGGCAACGAATGGACCTTCGAGCACAGCAACAGTGCGAGCTACTGGGCCCGTCACACGGTGCAGTTCGCCGATAGCACGGAGTGGGACGCGTTCTGGGTTAAAGGTGTCGGCGCAGCGATCTCGAAGGAGAAGGGACTCAAGGGCGAAATCCTAACCTTGCCGGTGGGCAGTTTTCTGGGCGGCGCCAGCCCCTATGGAGCCTTGGATATGGCGGGTAACGCTGCCGAATGGGTGCAGGACTGGTACAACCCCAACTACTACCGCGCGGCGCCGCTCACCGATCCACAGGGTCCTGAACGCGGGGCCATCAAGGCCATGCGCGGAGGTTCCTGGCTCAAACCGGCAATCAGCCTCCGCACGACCGACCGCGACTGGGGAACGATGGATAGCCGTCCGTCGGGAACCGGGTTCCGTTGTGCCCGAGATGCCTACTGATCGGGCTCTCTCCCGCCGCCGGGTCATGTCGCATGCCGAGGGCTCCGTTTCTCCCCTGTTCTGCCTGCTCAAATTTGAAGAGATCCTAGGTACCCTACACAATGGCCGCTATACTGCAGATACGCGCGCCGCATCATCGCTTCGCCGAATGCCGATCGTTCGAACACCGTACCATGAGACTCCACACCCGCAGCTTCACGACGACCGGCATCCTCGTCCTGCTGACAGTCCTCATTTTCCTCATCGAACTGACATCTGAATTCAGGCTGGCCACCTGGCTTCCGTATTTATTGCTACCTATTCCGGTTTCGCGCCTCTATCCACGACACATGTTCCTATATGCCGTGGGAGTATGGTCGCTGTTGATTGCGGCCGGAGGCCTCGCACCACTCCCAGCCGACGAAGCGACGAACGTGCTGGCCGGTCGCGCGATCGGTCTCCTTGGTCTATGGATCCTCACCTATCAGCTCGAGCGACAGCCGGCCGGCTGTCGCCTGGGCGAGAGGAGTCACTTCACAGTACCGGGATCGACACTTCGCCAGGTGCCGGAGTCTGCCTCCCAACCGGCGCAGCCGGTCCTGCCGCCTGCGCCGGAAACACAGAACGCCCGCATGTTACTGGTCGACGATTCCATTGAATCGCACACACTGATGGGATTCTATCTCCGGAATACGCCGTACGACCTGGAGCTCGCATCGAATGGCGAGCAAGCCGTCGAGAGTTTCCAGGCAGGTCGATTCGACATCGTCCTCATCGACCTGCACCTGCCCGGAATGGACGGCTTCACCGCCACCCGCACGATGCGCGAATGGGAAGCCTCTCAGAAGCGCCCCCCGACCCCGATCGTGGCACTGACCGCGAGCAGTGCTGCTGACATGCAGGCACAGAGCCTGGCGGCTGGCTGCACGGAATTCCTGACTAAACCCATTACCAAGGCACAATTGTTCACCACCTTGCGTAAATACCGCCTGCCTGCTCCGGCGTGCGACACAACGGCAGCGCACACTCAGAAGTCTTCCGAGGTGGCAGAGCGCATCGACGACGAACTCCGGCGACGCCGGCCGGCCTTTCTCGCCAATCGCCGCAAGGATCTCACCCTGATGCAGACCGCCCTGATTCAGGAAGACTATGAGACGATTCGAACCACTGGACACCGCATGAGAGGCCTCGCAGGCTCATTCGGGTTTGCCGACATCGGGGCGCTCGGACAACGACTGGAACAGGCGGCTCGATCCAAGGATCATCAGGCGATTCGGCGGGAACTCGACGGACTGGCGACCATCCTCGCCGGAGTCGATCAAGCCGCCTAAAACAATTTCAGGAGCCCCTTCGGAGGAACAGAGGGAACATGAGCATTCTGATCATCGACGACTTCCAGGAAGAGCGGGATCTGCTCCACACCATTCTGCAGAGCGCAGGATTCGGCCCGCTCCTCCCGGTCGGCACCGCGCGGGAGGGGCTGCAACTCCTCGGGGTCGGAAAACGTGGAAAGCAGACCAGTGGAATCGACTTAGTGTTGATGGACCTCGAAATGCCGGAGATCGATGGACTGGAAGCGTGTCAGCGCATCCGGATGGAGGAGTCGTTACAGGGGCTTCCTATCATCGTCATTACGGCGCATACGGAATCGAAGGATATTCAAGCCGCCTATACAGCCGGCGCCACGGACTATATTCGCAAGCCGGTCATCCCGGCTGAGCTGATCGCCCGGGTGGCCAATGCGCTCAGCTTGAAACAGGAAATCGATGCCAGAAAACTTCGCGAGCAGGAACTCCTGGAGCGGACCAAAGAACTCGACCATGCCTTCGAGCAGATGACCACGCTCCATGGTACGATCCACATCTGCGCCAAGTGCAAACGTGTGAAGAGCGACGGTTCCTATTGGCAACGCGTGGAAGACTACCTACGCCGGCAGGCCCGCACCAGAGTCACCGAGGCCGTCTGCGAGACCTGTCTGCATCAGGCCTATCCTCACCTGAAGTAACGACGTCCCCGTCACGGACGCCGTTCCTCTCCGACCTCCAACACAAACTCCACCGCCTCAACGCGCACCACCGGCATGATCAGGCCCCGCCCTTCTACTTCGTGGGAAAAATCGTAGATCAACGACTCCTCCGGAATCAGTCGACCGAGCATCAGCACCGAAACAGGAACAGGCCTTCCCTGCCGAGCTTGCACCCTGAGAGCGGCCGTATCCTCGCCGGCCAACGCGATGAGCGGCGACGGCAGATCCTCATACTTGAACCGCACCTCGCCCCATCCGGTCTGGTTGAACTTCGGCCCTAGCACCACATGAAATCCGCCCTCCTGCTCATCGAACCCGGACAGTTCGCCAAGCCAGACACAGGCAATCAGCCATTGTAGCGGTGCTTTCCCTTCACGCGTGGCATCGCGTTCGCGGTTCAACGCGAACAGTCGCTCATCGTGCCACGGATCATGGTGCCCCTGCCCATAGACCGTGGCCCAATCGGGTGGCGTGCCATCCAGCTCCACAAGAAACTGTTCAATCGATTGAGGATCGAGGAGACGATGCGTGTGAGCGGGAAAGTCCGCCAGAGCAGCCGCCATCTCTTTGCGCAACGGCCGAACTCCAGACGCTTCTTCCGCCCACGTGGTGACGGGAACCAGGCACCCCAACAGCAGGAGGGCAACCGCGAGGCGAACCCGTCTGTCGAAGCCACTCATGGACTCAGGCGGCAGACACCGCCACCTTTTGAAACAACTCGCGAAGGTCTTTTGTGGCCGGATGGTCCCACGACAATACGCCCATATCAACCAGGACTTGCAGCCGTGGTGAAGGATCCAAGCGGGGTAACGAGGCTGCCGGCACTGGCTGGGATTTCAAGACCTGCGCATAGACACCGATCCAGGATTCGGTCACCGCCCGCAGACCGGGGTCGGTGGCTTTCATTCTTCCCAGCCTGACTTCCTGCAACAACTTGATCAACGGGTCCGACTGTAACAGTGTCCCGATCGCACGACGCACCTGTGCTTCCTGCTCGTCCATGATGAGTATGATCCTGTGAATTAATTAGTTCATCGAACAAGAACCGGGGCCGCGAGGATCTCCACAGGAGCCACACCCACCGCCAGAGCTGGAGGTGACGGGCCATCCGCCGGTTGCGCCGACGCCGAAGGCGGAAAATTGCTTGTCCAGCCCCGTGCCCTTGCAGGCAGGACAGGCCGGCACAACGTCGCCCCGGACCAACAGTTCGAACCGATGGTTGCATTCCTTACAGACGTACTCAAATATGGGCATGGTGCTGTACTCCTTGAGATTTAAAATATTATAAGTAAGGTCGGATCCAGTTCGCAATCATCAGCCGATGGGAGTCCACCGATGTGGTCAGAAGATAAATCGTTTGTTTTTCGAATCAGTCTCGAAGCGCAATTCCCGGACGACTATGAAGGCCCGCATGATGAACAGGCCTGGCTTCGCGAATGGGAGCTGCAGATCAAGCCGATGCTCATCAAGAATCTGTTCGAGACGTTGAGAGAATATCCCGCGTGGAAGGCGCATGTCCGCAATCGCGGAAAATCGCCGACGGAAGAAATTGAAGTCGCGATGACCCGTGATTTTTCACCCGCCCCCTAACCGAACGAACGCCATGCGTCAGGCGACCGGCCGCGGCCTCTACATTCACGTGCCCTTCTGCCACCAGCGCTGCCACTTCTGCGCCTTCTATCTCGAAATCCATCACGCACGCGCCGCAGAAGACTTTCTAGGTTCCCTGCTGACCGAACTGCGCCTCTACAGCGAGCAACGGCTCTTTGGATCGGAACCGTTGCAATCGGTCTACTTCGGCGGGGGCACGCCCACGACCCTGTCCTCCCAGCAACTTGCCACCGTCCTGTCGGCGGCGAGAGAGATGTTCGGCCTTCACGAAGAGGCTGAAGTCACCGTCGAAGCCCACCCGGAATCAGTGACCCAGGACAGCCTGTCGCACCTCCGCCAAGCCGGATTCACGCGGGTGAGTTTCGGCGCCGAATCCATGAGTCAGCTCGAATTGGATCGAGTCGGACGCCCCGGCAGTCCGATGAGCACCGTACAGATGGTGACCGCTGCACGTAAGGCCGGCTTCACCGACCTGAACCTCGACCTCATGTATGGCCTCCCCGGACAAACCATCGACAGTTGGGAAACCTCGCTGCGCCAGATAGTCGAGCTCGCGCCCACTCACCTCTCCTGTTATGCCCTGACGGTTGAAGACGGCACCGCCTTGCAGACGGCGATCCGGCGGGGCACTGTCCCTACTCCTGACGAGACCCTACAAAATGAGATGGAAGATCTGGCGGAGGACGTTCTGGCTCGAGCAGGTTTTACCCGCTACGAAATTTCCAACTATTGTCGTCCCGGATTTGCCAGCCGACACAATCAGTTGCACTGGACCGGCGGAGACTACCTCGGTCTGGGTCCCAGTGCGCAATCCTATGTCGCGGGCCGTCGGTTTGGGAACGTGAGCGATCTGAGCGACTACAAGGCCTCGCTCCAAAACGGCACCTTCCCCGTCACAGAATCTGAACAACTCACGGCAGCCGACGACGCCTGCGAACGACTGATCTTTGGTCTCCGGCTGACCGAAGGGGTCCCGCTCAAAGAAACGGGCGCGCTGGCCTATTCAGCATTGACCCAAAAGGTCGACGAATTGATCCGCGACGACATACTTGAATATCAAGGCGAGCGGGTGAGACTCACCACCAGAGGCCGTCGCTATGCCGATACTGTCGCAGTGGCTCTATTGGCAAGCCTGGAGGCCTAGTACTGTCCCCTTCTCCCATTGACTTCAGTGCCCGACAGAGGGGAGACTGAGACATTGAAAGGAGGCCTCCGTCATGCCAGTGAACATGGACCCCAGCAAGCGCCGCCGACGTCAGTCCGTCGAACAGGCTGCGGCCGCCGCCGACCAGGACAGCAGTCAGACCAAGCAGTTCGGAGAAGATACCGAAGCCGATCGGGAAAAAGCCATTGCAGACGCGGAATTGAAAAACCTCTGGGACGCGACCGAAGTCATCGATATGGATACCTGGTGAACTAACCCATCAACGAACAACGACCGATGCGGCCGATTCACGGTCGCCACTCGACCACATACCGACCCGATCTCGCCCTTTTCTGACTGTGATACCATTCATGAACGCCTCGCCCTCCCGCAACGCCCTTTTTCATCCGTTCCACCTCTGTGCCCCACAGACCCTTGAGCTGTTGCTCACGCGGTACGACACCGTCCATTTCCGCGACTACATGGCGCTCCGTCTCTCTCCAATGATGGGACTCACGGCCTATCAAGATCGTATGGGTGACGATCACCCTTTGCTCGTGGCGAGCGGCCGCCTGGTGCAAGGCTATCCAGTCAGCGGCCCATTAGACGACACCGCCGTGGCGGCCATCGATCGCGACCTGAGCGATTCCCGTTGGCGCAGCCTGTTCCATGAGGGGCTCAGAACCGATCGACGTTTTCAACGCGGGCTGTTCGAGCTGACGCATGCAATGAGGATCGGATCGTCGCTGGTACCAGGCCCGGCTGCGTTGCTCCGACTGCTTGAGCCGGACCGCGCAACCGCGCTCTACAACGGTGCCCTCGTGCAACGCCTTGCAAAACCGACCCTGACACTGGAGGAGGCCTATCAATTTGAATATGGTCTGGCCCTGTTGAAGACCACCGCCGCGCAGGTCTACACCCTTCGCCTCGCCCGTGCACACCACCTGATACCGGTCACCGACTCCCACACCCACCATGTGCTGCTGAGCCGAACTCTGGTCCGCGAGGGAATCGACGTTCCTCACGAATATGTCGGCACACACGTGGGAACCGTCTCGTCGCCCGTCACATCCGTGCTGCATGAGTAAGCACCCCTCCTCATCCGCACGGATCGTGACACCGCAGCACCACTGTCATAGGTTCCGGTTGCACTCCGCCCTACCTCACCTGCTACACTCTGCACCTGGCGAGACGACCGTATGAGCACCCTCACCCCTGTCATGACCCCTGACGCCCTCGACACGACCGACGTGGGCACCGGCGACGATCTCGAGGCACGGGTCATCGTATTTAACTGCGATTGCCACACCTATCAGCAGGTCATCGCGCTCTTCTGCAAATGTATTCCCGGAATGAACTCATCCCGGGCCTTCGAACTGGCCTGGCGCGTCGATCATGAGGGCCAAGCGACGGTCTATTCGGGCGAGCGGAAGGCGGCGGAGGAGATCGGGAAGAAACTGGCGGCCGGAGGATTGCGGGTCGGAGTGCAGTAGAAAAGACGCCGGGCCACGGGCTGGTCTGCGCCGAGGGCCTCGACGCAGACCGAATTTATTTGGCTCGTTTCTTTGCCTCGGTGGCCTTGGCAGGTTTTGGCTTGCCGGCCGCTGCAGGCTGGGGGGTGGACGGTTTCGGACTGCTCTTGGCGCTACCATGCGCACTTTTGACGACTTTCGCCGGTTTGCTGCTCGCCTGGCTGGCTTTTTGTTCTTGCGCAGCCGCCGCCTTATAGTAGGACTTGTTGAGCTTACTGAGCATGTCACCGTTCAGCACACGCACCTGATACAATTCGAACAGCTTGCTGATGGCCTTGGGGTCGCCCTTGCGCGCCAGTCCCAAAAGCCGCCGCCGTTGGTTCATTTCTTCTTCTTCAGTATGAGACGCTGCTCGCCGCTCCATAGCGCTCCTTTCAACGAATGCCCGAAACTCACTGCACAACTACGCCAAATTGCCGGATGAAATGCCTCGCAGTGTAACAGATTCGGCCTAGCCAGTACTACACAAACCTCGGCTGTCCGGGAGAAATTTTAACGGGCCGGCCCGCTTGAATTCACCCGGCTCACCGACGGCGCCTCGGGTTGTAGATGAGTGACCAAGCTCTCTATAATCGTTTTTTAGCCTTCCTCACGACACAAAGGAGCACCCGATGGAACATGTTGCAGCGAGCGATACACAACCCACTGTTGCCGACGACCCCCAGGCCCGCGCCCTACTCCAGCGAGCCTTCGAAAGCACGGCCCGATGGCAGCCGGATTTTCGAGGATTTTCGGCCGACCTGACCGTCAATACCAACGGTCAGCAGGTGCGGGGAACCGTCGTGGTCAAAGGACCGCGTGAGGTGACGGTGCAGCTGCCGGACGAAACCATTCAGAAGTGGGCGCAGGAACAGATCGGCATGATCGCCGTGCACCGCGCGCCCCGTAAATTCGAGGAATCGGACGGCAAACACCGTCTCACCATGGAAGCCGGCGAGGACCATCCGCTGGGCCGCCGCTTGGACATCCACGGCGACGGCATGCAGTCCTTCTATCGCATCAAGGACAACCGCATCACCCAGATCAACCGGAAGATGCCCCAAGTGGCATTCACGATCAACGTGGAAGAAAGCAGCACCACGCAGGACCAGAAGCAGCTGACCACCAAATACACGGTCTATTATTTTGCGCCGCAGGATGCCAAGCTGCGCAACGTCGAAAGTTTTACCGACACCCATGTGCGAGTCGGGAGCTCCGACCTACCGGCCACACGCCGCATCATTTCGTACGATAACGGCGCGGTCTTGGTTCGAACCTTGACGTTCACCAACCACAAGTTGCTGTCCTAATGGATTTACGCAAGACGTTCCCGCGCAGCATGCGCGTTACTCTGGAAGGACATGTGCACCTTGCGCGCATGATCGACAAGTGCCGCGCCGTGCTCGCGGGAACCGAAGGCGAGTATATCTATCCCTGCCCCATGGATGACCGGCTCATGGAATTCGCCGGTATCACGGCAGATCAATTCACTACGGCGGTGACGCACCACCAGACAGATACCGGCGTCGCGCAATGGTTCCGGCAAACAGCGATGCCTCGCAGCCAGGCCGAGTTGGAAGCCTGGAACCGAATGATGTTGAACAGGGGACCCACGACACCGGAGAAGCAGGCATCCTTCAACAAATACCGCGACGCAGTAGATCCCTCCCGCACCGACCTCACCAGCTGGGCCGACCTCCAGGACCTCGAAGAAGGACGGACGGTCCCACGCAGAGCCTAGGTGTTGATGGCTGGTGATGCCCCAAGCAGAACCGTATCCAAATAGATTCCCGCTGTATCTCTTCGAATACGTTGTGTTGACGGTCACCTATACGTATGACGCACATTCCTGATGAACAGTCCTGATCTTGGCTCAGATTGACGTGCCTCCCTCAGGACTGTCGCACAATCAGGACATGATCGCATAAAGACGAACTGGCACATGAATCGCATAGACCATCCCCATAGACGTCGTACAGTCGTCCACGCCACCACCATCTGTAGGAGGTACCGACATGGCGCTTGTTCAACAGAATCTTGTTCCCGCGACCGGTGACCATCTCATTACGCTCGACACCGAAACCAACCTCGAATGGCTCAGCCTCGACGCAACAGCCAACCTGTCCTACCTGGAGGTGCTGGGCGGCGCCGGCGGGTACACCACTACCTACGGGTTCCGTTATGCTACCGGCCAGGAAATCGGGCTGCTGTGGCAACATGCGGGCATCACGAAATACGGCCTCACCCAGGTGGTGCCGTTTCCTCAAAGCAATTACGCGGCGATGGAAACCCTCATCGAATTGATGGGAGGCGCAGCGCTGTATCCGTCGACCACCAGTGGTTCAGTCCTGGTCCAGACGCAAGGCATGATGAAGTTTCGAGGCCTGGGGGTCCCAACTCCAATCATGCCCATGAGTGTCGGACAGCTCTGGCTCTTTAAGAACAATCCAGGCGGATCCTACGCTGATACCAATCCGGCTGGAAACGCAGGGAAACGAACACCTGAAATCGCCTCCTATCTGGTGCGCGATCGAATCATGCCCGCCGGCGCTCTCTCTCGTGGCAAATCCGCCAAGGCAGTGAACGCCCGGAGGGGGAAGAAGAAAGGCTGATCCACAGCCAACCCCGTAGCTCCATGAAGCCGGACAGAATCGGCTTCATGGAGCGCACGCGGCCTCACTCCTGCACCTCCGCTGAGACGAAGCCCCACCCTGTTCTCCGCATTGATTTGTTTTACTCAGAGGCATAGGCTAGAGATGTCCATACGGGAGCATAATCCTGCACACGCATGGTGATCTTATGACGTCCAGTACCACGACAACGGGTAACCAACCGCTCTTTACACCGGAACAGGCGGGCGACCACCACATCTCCGCCAAATCCGTTCTCATCGCGATCGATGACTCGGATGAGTCCGCTCGCGCCCTCCACTATGTCGGATCGCTTCTCCGGGACATTCGAGACGTGAAGGTGACCTTGTTTCATGTGCTAAACCCCATGCCCAGGGAGCTCATGGAACACGGAGGCTCAGAGAATCCCGAGACGGAAAATCATCTTGGCGAGCAGTTGCGGAAGGATCAGGAGGAATGGCTTCGCGCTGAAGGTACCATTGAATATCCCATCCTGATAACGGCCATGGAACGACTCGGGCAGACCGGGTTTCCACTCGATCGTGTCAGACTCAAGGTGGGACATGAGCGCGATATTGCCGACAGCATCATGGACGAGGCCAAGGCCGGCGGGTATGGTACCGTCGTAGCCACACGACATAGAACGACGGGGAAGAAGCGACTCTTCGGCAGCAGTATCACCGACCGGCTGGTGCGAGACCTCCCAGGCGTCGCAGTCTGGGTACTCGGATAGGCATCAAGAATGTCGAGGGACGTTAGTCCGCGTCACGCAAATCACGAGCATCGGCAAGCAACAGATACGCCTCCCCCCACTGGTGCGGATTACCGAGCCCCCACGGCTCATCAAGATTGATCGGCCTGAAACGCAGGCCGTAGATTCCACCATACACCACGTGCGCCAAGCCGGCTCCCGAATCTTCGACCATCTGTGCAAAGGCCTGACAGGCCGGTGATTGTTCGTTGTCGCTCCAACCAGTCACCCAATACCATTCGCCCGCAGGGTTTCGCTCATAGAGCCGCGCCTGAACGACCGGTCGAGCCGGTCCAACGGCTTTGAAGCGCGCGAACAGACTGCTGTCGCAATTGTCATTCGACTCAACTTCCACGATCATGGGACGCGCTCCTCGTGAATCTCCATTCACTGCTGAACGTGACTGTATTGAAGCATACACCGTTATCGAAGGTGAAGAATCGACTCCATCCTACCCCTACCGGCATACCAGCATCTCATGGACTCCACCCGCGCCATGGAAAGCGATCGGTTAATCGACTCGACAGATGAGATGACACTCCCGGATTTATTGCCTCTCGAATCCCATCCGCTCTTGAGTCGCTTCGTAGCACAGACGTCGACGCCCCCAATCAACAAAACGTCGAGAGAATAAATGTGTAATCGGTGATGCCGGACAAGAGTCCAGTCAGGTACACATGTATCATGTCTTATCACCAGGACAGGATCCGATCAACGGGCCATATTCTGTTGAGCGACACTGGCACAGCAAAGCGCCTCGTCGCCCTTCCCGTCGTCAATGGCGACGCAGCAATTGAACGGCATCAGAAAGATGCCATGGGGATCGCGTGCGACACTGGCTCGACCATTCTGCAGAACCTGGATCACCTCGATATAAACAGGCCGGAAGAGCCTGCGGGACAGCTCCCAACTACTACCTGGAACCAAGTGTTCGCCGCAGTCGACCAGCTGGTTCGCAACAGGCAGCTGATCCCCCGACAACCGTCTCGGTTTGAGTGTGTACGTACCCCCTCCTCGGCAGCTACATTCGAACGGAAGAACTCGGTAGCTGCCCCTCACGCTTATCGGTCATGCTCCGAATCGCACCTCGTTCAGGAAAGGATATTCCCATGGTGACGATCATTGCGGCCTGCTGTGTGTGCAAGCACGTCCGGGACGGACTCCCCACAGACGGAGAGGAAGAGGGAAATTGGTTACCGCTGCAGACATATTGCAGCAAATATCAATTTGAGGAGAGGGATCTCAAGCTGTCCCACACCTATTGCCCGCCCTGCATGACGCGCTATCGGCTCTTACTGTTCAACACGACCGCCGACCGTCATGCGATGCACCTGTAGTATCGTGAGATCGGGAGCCTGCTCAACCGATTCACGCTCCTTCATCTGCGACAAATTCTGATCGCGGTGCTCGGAGCATTTGAACAGATCAACCTGACGGCAAATCAGGTCTTCCCATCCGGCAACCAACTGACAGCCATATTAAGGGGACGCGGCACTGGCAAAAACGACAAGCAAGTCGTTTTCGAAGGCATCAATGTGTTCGAGATGAACCAGGACGTAAACACTCAAATCAAGTGGGGCTACTGGAACCCAGCCGCAATGATGGCGCAGTTGCAGTGGTGAAAAGCAGTATTTCCATCTCCCGCATAGACAGCTTCTGGTACTTTCTTTAGAATGACGGCGTGGAATTTGAGTGGGATCGGGAGCAAAGCCAAGCGAAATCTCCAGAAGCACCGGATCTCATTCGATGAGGCAGTGACAGTCTTCTACGATCCGCTTTCGGCAACAGTGAACGATGTCGATCACTCGTTCAGCGAACGACGATATTTGACGATTGGCTATTCTGCCCGCAGCCGTCTCCTTGTAGTCTCCCATACAGATCGAGGGACGGTCGTAAGAATCATTAGCGCCCGTCTAGCAACCGCGGGAGAAGGAAGCGTCATGAAACGTAAGCGGAAAACTCCATCGGATGACGTGCGGCCGGAGTATACCTTTGACTATGCGACAGCGGTCCGGGGAAAGTATTACCCACGGCTGTTGAAAGAAGGAGCCAATATTGCCGTCCTAGAGCCGGATATTGCCGAAGTGTTTCGGGATTCAGCGGCAGTCAACGCAGCCCTCCGTTCACTCCTAGAGATATCGGAAACAACCCGACGCCTCATCACCCGGCCAAAGCGAGCATTACGCAAGAAAACCTCTGTGTGAACCGCCTGAGACACAGTCTATCCCTCGCAAACCAAACTCATCAGCTGAACGGATCTGGCGGATTTCGAAGAAAGCGAGTAAGTGCGGAAACGTGAATAGCCGCCATCTCTAGCTGACGTGCAGGCACTCTAAATCATTCCCGACACGATTCTTTCCAACAAGCCCAATTTATCGCGTGTCCTGACGGTCAGAGTGTTAAGCGAAGTTGTCATTCTGGCTCGGCCGATCTTTTGCCAGCTAGGATGCTTGGTGTTGGATTTGCCTGAATTCTTGGTCGTGCGTGCTGTATTTGTAAACACGCCGAAACGCAGAAATCGGAACTCGTCCGATGTGAGCGGCCTCGATGATCGGCATTATCTTTCTTCCCAGTTCATTCTGTTGTTTCCATCGCTCCAAAAGCGCCGGCCCGCCAACAAAACTATTATTGATCGCCGAACGATCCAGTTCGATCCAGATCGACTCATCCCATTTGTGAAAGCATGGGACAAACGTCTGCCACATCGAATTCGGATACTTCTCGTTGTATATGGACTCATCAAAGCTTGAGAAATCGAAGACACTTACAGCGCCTATGCTCCGCACAAACGGATAAAGGACAGGACCGCCTGCAGTTCCCCATCTGTCCAGATCAGGGATGAGCGGGTCTGGAAGAATGCCCCCTGCATCCAAGATGCCTTTAAAGCGTTCAACGCTAGTCGTGTGCCATATACCTTCTCTAAGAATTTCTGGAAACATTGCGGCATCTCGCTTGCTGTGTGTGCGTCCGCATCGGTGGCGGGTTAGGCCTACCTGCGCCACTTCAATCTGTTGGCATCGTGCGGCACAATCTCACTGGCAAACGCCACAAAGATTGTGACAGCCCCACTAAACAGAACTCCACCAATAGTCGGTAACGCATGCCACTTACCTATGGCGAAAGAAGACCAAAAAGCTAGGTCGGCAAAGATTAGGATTAGCACAAAAGCCGCAAGTGCAGCGTACTTGAGAGTTGAAGCTGCGACCCGAACGGCTGAACACGTGAATGCACCGCCTAAATACATATGCGTCATGACGTCTGCGGCAACCTTCATCAAGCCATCCAGTGGTGCCCCACGATATAACGTAATCGATAAGTTATTGATGAAGCCTCCCACGAGGTACGCCAAATAGCCGCATACTGCTCCTGGCAGCAATGCAATCCACCTGACGGTCTTCAACGAACTTCCTCCCTATCGCCACACGCCGCAATTGAGAGACCGAGCTGGCGGGCGAAGCCCGCTTGCGAAGATCTGGCTCGAATTGCCTGTTCGGCCTCCATCTATGGTAGAGCAAATGGACCACAATTCACCTCGTGGTTCTGTGTATCCGCCGGTGCCATATTAGAGAACAAACTTCGAAACAGGTTACTCTCGAGAGATTGTGGATCTACCCGCTCCTGGATTAGCGGGACAATCTTTGCGGCCGCATTCACCAAGAGAGGGACTACGTTGAGAAAAACTTGATCCATTCTGAGATGATAGTGTATCGCGTATTCGCCGAACCTAGACGAGCCGAGGTACGCTCGAATCAATTGACAGGTCTCTTCGCGCAATTTGCTTTGTGCGCGAGGTAAAGCAAGAAGGCGATCAAAATCGGACCACGAGATATACACGTTGAAGGTGTCTGCATCTGGTCCATCGGTCGGGGGAAAGTCAACGAGGATGTACTGCTTCATCCGCCCAGGATTCTCGGCTTCTTGATAGTGAAAGGTATAGAGAGTTCTGACCTTTCGCGCAAGGTTGTGATGCCGGGCGTTTCTTAGCGCGAGAATGGTGGCAAGAGGAGGGGTACGGTACCAGTCGATGGGCTCAGGTTGAACTTCCTTTTGAATCGCATCATAAAGGCTGTGAAATCCGTTTAACACTGATGCAAGGCCCGTCTCGATGTTCCCAACGGCCTCGGCCCGATCTGTAACCAGGAGCCCATATCGATTGGCTCGTAGGTCCGCTTCGAGCAAAACCCGTAGAGCATGCGAAAGGTCTTCAAACGTGATTGAGACGTCGTTCATCACTCGGGATGTATGTGCAGCCTAATTGTTTATTCTCTGGTTCCGTATAAGATGCAAGATGAGAGGCAAGTGCCATGCGACCCAGGGTAAGCCCCTGTGGAGTCCTGTCAGCATTGCAGCGTAAAGCCGAATGATTTCATCGAGGCTCTTCGCTGCATCTCATCCATAGAATGGCCCGCTTGGTCTCCTACTGCGTGCGTCGGACGAGCACCTGTCTACAATGCTCCTTCAAAACTTGTTTATTTTTCACCTCTAAGAGGGGCAGCCGGGCTGGTTCCAATTGAGCGCGTCCAACGAGGGGAGTCTTCGACCGCGCGTTTCGGAAGCACGTTTCTCTGATGCTCCCTCCAAGCTTGCTCACTCCGCCTCACAAAAGAGGGTGGGCTGGTGGGTCCTCGACTGGGCGCGTCCAACGAGGGCCTTCTTAGGCCGCGCGTTGCGCGACCAAGAGGACCCATCAGCCCACCCTCTCCCCTACTTCCACCCCTCCCCGCTCATCCCGCCGCCGTGGCCGCCGAAGTTTCCGCCAAAACCGCCCTGCCCGCTCCCCCAATATTCACCACGCCGCAGACGCCCGTAGGGATGGCGCAGGTCCGGGCGGCTGAGCCACCAGAAAAACCAGAGCGCGCCGCCGGCCGTGGTGATGGTGATCCAGAATCCGAGTCCGCGAAAGTGCGCTTTCTGCACATTCGACACACGAATGTCCTGGGAGACCGATGCCAACCCCACGACGGTTCGATAGAGTCCTTCGCCGAAATGGCCGTTCTTGATGGCCGGGTCGAGGTATTCGTGCCCAACCTTCCCGACGACGTTCCCGCCCATCACCGGCAGCATCCGCCGTCCCATGGTGACGGCCGCCTGCCGTTCCTGCACCGCCAACAACACCAAGACCCCATGCTCGTTCTGAGCCGACCCGATGCCCCATTTCTGATAGAGCCCCACTGCGTAGTCGTTGGCCGAGCCATAGGGTTTCAGGGTGGGTACGGTGACGACCACCATTTCCACCCCGGTTTTGCGTTCAAGATCCTGGCAGACGGAACGGATTCGCGCGCGCCACTCGGCGTCGATCACCCCGGCATGGTCGCTCACATAGCCCTGCGGGTCATAGGAAGGCACCGGCTCACGAGCGATTCCGAGCGGCACGGCGACGAACAGCAGCAGAAGGCCCAACCCCACAATAAAACCGATGTTGCTCCTGGATGGACGACTCATCGCGGCGCCACCGTCCCATCCGGGCGGATCAGCGCGATCAACGCCCCAAGGTTCGCCGCATACCGCTCAAACAAGCGCGGCACCTCCACCGGACCAGGTGAAATAATGCCCCGCTTCAACTCAAGCACATCGGTGAACCCGGCGAGATCGAGTCCCGTCATCGTGCGGATCCCTGCGAGCAACGCATCCGACTGAAACAGGGCCGGCTGTCCGGCAATCCGTTGCAGGCCGCGCAAGCAGGGCAGCAAGGCGGTCAATGAGAGCAGCAACAATATGGTCATCGCTTCTTCCGTGCCGCCGCCTTCGATATATCGTTGCCGCAGACGCACCAGGTTCCCTTGAATGCCCTGCTGCACTTGATAGGCGATATGCGTCCGGTCGATGTGCATGCCGATGAAGGGATCCCGGCCCCAGAGCACGCGATGGTGTTCCTGAATTTCCAGGTATTCAAGCGGGAATACGGTGCCAGGCCGCGTGAGTTCAGCCTCCGTCACCAGAAGCGGCACCACGAATTGTTCACGACTCCATCGTTTATGCGCCTTGGCATAGCGCTTCAGGCCCTCGCGTTCGTATCCGGACAACATGAGCAAGAGATTCAGGTTCGAACGGCCGGGCAGGAATTCTCCACCCACGGCGCTGCCGTACAGCAGAATGCCTTCCAACTGCGAACCCAGCAGCGCAGTGGTTTCCTTCACGTAGCGCTTGAGCAGTTGCTGAACCTCGGAGGGAATATCGAGTGCGGTTGGTTGTGTCACAAACACCTCTGTCGTGGTTGGGGTGGGATGCTGAAAAATCCCTCCAGCGGCGTTCTCGCCTCGTTCAGGCCCTCAACGTACCGCAAGGGTACGCCTCGGCCCTTCACTCGCTGCGGCCTTGCTGGACGGCTTTTTGAGCATCCCCAGGGGAAATTCGTTCTCGCCCTGATGGTTGCAGGATAAGAAATTCTCGTAACCTACAAGGAAAGTCATCACCTTATGTTTCGGTCGCTGATTTCTGATCTGCGCGTGGATCGGGCAACAATCCAGCAGCCATCACTCGATCCACCAATGAAAACGGCGGGCAGCTTCGCAATCCTGCCGTAGTGGAGAGCACACGATAGCGCAGTCTGGCATTACGGTCGAGCGTCCGGAACACCCGATTCCGCAGATACGCGATCACCGGATTGCCGGTATTCCAGAATCGACATTGCTCATCGGCCAGCCGCTGCAACATCATCACGTGTGGCCGCCTCGCCACTTCAAATGCGCGCAACGACTCAGCGGAGAAATCATTCTTCTTCAACCAGCCGGGAATGAGATCCGCCACCACTACCGCATCCACCATCGCCTGCATGCGCCCCTGAGATGCATGCGGATTCATGGCATGGGCCGCATCCCCGATAAGCAGGGCGCCGTCGGCCACCCATCGATCGGTTTTGACACGCCCGGTCGGCATGTACCCGGTCTGGCTCCAATCGACCAGTCCTTCAACCACACCTTCCATACTTGGATCGATCCTGACCCAGGCTCGTCGCAACGCTTCAAGCCCACGGGCTTTGACCGCCTCGTACGATCCGGCCTTGATCATAGAGAAGGCATAGACTTGTTGCCCGGCGGCGGGGAAGAGGCCCAGAATTTCGCGTTTACCCACCAGATATCGCGCTTCATTAAACTCGGGCGGCGCCTTGAGAATCGCAATGAGATAACTTTCGGGATACCGGTAGAGCTGAGCGGTGATACCGAGGGATTCGCGCACTTTGGACAACGCGCCGTCGGCGCCCACCACCAACCGCGCAGAGATATCGACCGGTTCACCATGACGTGTCGCCTGCAAACCGATCACCCGCGAGCCGTCGAGCCGAAGACCGGTAAACGTAGAGTCGTACCACAGCCCGTCAGGATTCTGCTTCTCCAGCGCATCGAGAATGGCATGGTGTGCCACATTCGGCAGCGTCACCAGGGCGCGATTGTAGGGCGCCGGCAGATCTCCGTAGTCCACCGTACAGAGCCGCTCCCCACCCGCCCGGCAAAAGTTGAATCGACGCACCGGTCGCACGGCATGGGGAGGCAGCTTGTCCAGTAACCCCAACCGATCAAGCACCCGCTGCCCATTCGGCTGCAGGATCTCGCCTCGCAATCCCTGCGGCGGCCCGGCAGCCCGCTCCAGCACCAGCGACCGCACCCCCTGCTGCGCAAGCATCAGCGCCAACACGGCGCCTCCGCCGCCTGCCCCAACAATCGCCACATCGGTCTCGATCATTCCACGTCCCATGCGCGCCCCGTCCTACTGCGCCCAGACCATAAATCGTTCGTGGTCATCCCACATGGTGAGAAACTTCTCACGCGCCTTCGCGGTCAATCGCGCATCGGTGATGACATCGAGGCGTTCGTCATTGTACCGGTTCCCGCTCGTCGTATGGTTGGCTGAGCCGGAGGTATTGATGGCATCGTCGATCACGACCTGTTTCAGGTGCATCAAGGCATCATGCCGGTTGATCTTGATGGGCACGCCCGCCAACCGTAAAGTATTCACGGCACTGTGCTGCTTCGGATCGTTGAGCCGCTCGCGGTCGGTAATCACCCGGACATCCACCCCACGGCGTTTCGCCTCCACCAGCGCCTTCACCACCGAGGGCGCCGTTAAGGCATAGACCGACACATAGATGTACCGCGTCGCATGGGCATAGAGGCCAACGACCCGATCAATGGGCCGATCCTCCGGCGCATAATAAACATCAATCGTAGCGGAGGCACAGACAGGGAGCTGCACCAGAAACACAAACCCGATAACAATCAAAGCAATCGGTGTAGGACAGGTCGGACGACTCATGCGTGATCAAGCTGGCAGAAGAGATTCGATGAATGCAAGTGAACTTCGCTGACCTACTGATGAAACACAGAACGCTTCACGTATCGGCACGCGAGTCGAGAACGCCGCTGACGGAGGTTTTCAGCATCCTGCTAGAACAGATCACTCTAGGTCGAAGAGCGTTCGGAAATGGTCGTCCGATTCTTCCCAGGCTTGCGGCGACGTTGTCGACAACCACTCGCGTAAAAAGCCCTTCTGCTCCGGCGTCAACATCTGCTTGATCTGATGCGACCGGCCCTGCAAGGGCTGGAGAAAGCCGGCGCGCGTCCGGAAATCGAGCGTCGCGGTCCGCACATAGATGTTGGTATACATGGAGGGACGCTCGTCCTCGCCTTCCCCCTGCACCCACACCGACAAGAATTTTTCCATCTGCAACCCGGCGCTGTCCAAGGCCGGTTCCGCATCATGAAACAGCTCGTTTTCCGACTCTTTCAGCGGAGCCGCCTCATGCGCGCGAAATAAGAAATTTTTCTTCCACATGCCCTACCCTCCAGACCGGCGCATACTGTAAGCTAGGCATAGTGAAAGTCAAGAAAGCGGCGGCCTGCCCCGTGCGACTCCGCAGCAGCCTCCACAACATCGACGCAGTGAGGTCTGTTGCCTTGACAAAACAAGAACGCGTTTGCTAACTTCTTGAAATTATTTAGCAGTTTACAAAAAACCTCTGTGGGCTCAGGCAAATAATCAGCACCCACACGTAAGGCGCAACAAGAATACCTGTTCCCAGGATACTCAAAACGGCTGTCCAGCAAGGCCACAGCGAGGTCCACGGCGCGAAGTATCCGTAGCGCGCTCCGTGTGTGGATCCCGGCAAGACGGTGAGCCGGCCGTGGCTTACGACACATCAGACTTGGCACGAGGCGAGAACGCCGCTGGCGGACGTTTTCGGGATCCTGTCAGACTCTCACCTTTTCAGGAGCGGATATGCAGGTCATGATCAACGGCAAGGCCGAAGAGATCGCAGGGGGCAGCGTGCTGGAGCTCTTGAAAGCCAAGAGCATCGAGCCCCAAATGGTGGCAGTCGAAGTAAATGACACCATGCTCGAACGGACACATCTCGAGACCACACAGCTAAAAGACGGCGATCATGTGGAGTTTCTGTTCTACATGGGCGGTGGCCGGTGACCGTCAAGGCCCATACAGATATCACCGAGCTGATCGGCGGAACCCCGCTGGTTCGACTCAACCGTCTGAGCAAACCGGGCGGGGCCACGATTTACGCCAAGGTCGAATCGTTCAATCCAGGCGGCAGCATCAAGGACCGCATCTGCCTGAACATGATCAACGAGGCCGAGCGCCTGGGTAAACTGAAGCCGGGCGGCACCATCGTGGAACCGACCAGCGGCAATACCGGCATCGGCTTGGCGCTGGTGGCGGCGGTGCGGGGCTACAAGCTCATTTTGGTGATGCCCGAAAGCATGAGCATGGAACGCGCCAGCCTCCTGTCGTCCTATGGCGCACAGCTCGTCCTCACCGCCGCGTGGGAAGGGATGAAGGGCTCGATTAAAGAAGCGGAGAGCATCGTCGCGCAGAATCCGTCGTATTATATGCCCGACCAATTCTCCAACCCGGCCAATCCGGAGATGCACCGGAAAACGACCGGCCCGGAAATTGTAGATGCGCTGGATGGACGCGTGGATGCCTTCGTCGCAGCGGTCGGCACCGGCGGCACCATTACAGGCTGCGGTGAGGTGATCCGCCAACGGAATCCGGCCGCGAAGATCGTCGCCGTCGAGCCGGCCGGTTCGCCCGTGTTGTCGGGCGGAGACCCGGGGCCTCACAAGATTCAGGGCATCGGCGCCGGGTTCATCCCGAAAGTGCTCAACCGGACATTACTCGATCGCGTGGTAACCGTCACCGACGATGAAGCGTATCAAACCGCGAAACTGCTCGCGAAGAAGGAAGGGCTGCTGGTCGGCATCTCTGCCGGCGCCAACGTCTTCGCCGCGCAAAAGATCGCCGAAGAATTGGGACCGGGGAAAAATGTGGTCACGATCCTCTGCGACACCGGCGAGCGATACATCAGCATCGAAAAGTATTTCAATATTTGACCATTTCGTATGAATGATTGAGGGGGGGATGCTCAAAATGGTCTCTCAGCAAGGCCGCAGGTGAGAGGAACCTGGAGGCGTACCCTCTGGGTACGTTGAGGACTTCCTCGAGCCGAGAACGAAGCTGAAGGGCATTTTCAGCATCCCATACAAGATGGAATTTACAGAAACACAGATCAATCGCTACAGCCGGCATATTCTTCTTCCCGAAGTCGGAGGCAAAGGCCAGAAGAAGATCGTGCAGGCGAAGGTCCTGATCGTCGGCGCCGGGGGGCTCGGCTCGCCTGCAGCGCTCTATCTCGCGGCTGCGGGGGTCGGCACCATCGGCCTCATCGACAGCGATGTCGTGGATCTGAGCAACCTGCAACGGCAAGTCATTCACCACACACCCGACGTGGGTCGCCCGAAGGTCGTCTCCGGCAAAGAAAAGATTCAGGCGCTGAATCCCGACGTCACCGTGGTGATGTACGAAGAACGACTCACCGCCGGCAACGCGCTGAAAATCATGAGCGGTTACGATGTGGTCATCGACGGCGTCGATAACTTCCCCACGAAGTTTCTCATCAACGATGCCTGCTTCTTCGCCGACAAACCGTTGGTGCATGGAGGCATTCTGCGATTCGATGGTCGCGTCACCACCATTATTCCGAAGAAATCGGCCTGCTATCGCTGCGTGTTTAAGAAGCCGCCACCCGAGGGACTCGTCGCCTCCTGCCAGGAGGCCGGTGTCATCGGTGTGCTGGCCGGCATCATCGGCACGATTCAGGCCACCGAAGTGCTGAAGCTGATCCTCGGCATCGGTCGCCCGTTGACCGATCGCCTCCTGGACTTCGATGCGCGTCGCACCCAGTTTAGAGAGATCCGCATCAAGCGGAATCCTGATTGTCCGCTCTGCGGTGAACGGCCCACGATTACGAAGCTGATTGAAGACGGCGACGTCGCCGGGCCGACGTGTGCGCTCCCGGGTCAACGTAACTTGTAGCGAAGGTGTCTCCATGTCGAAAATGAAAGCGCTCGTGTGCCGGGAATGTGGGAAGGAATATCCACCCAAAGCCATCCACGTCTGTGAGATGTGCTTCGGCCCGCTCGAAGTGAAATACAACTACGACGAGATCAAAAGCACGATCTCCCGGAAAAAGATCGAACAGGGTCCGAACAGCATGTGGCGCTATATCGACCTGTTACCGGTCGAAAGCACCGCGATTATCGGCCCCCATGCGGGGTTGACGCCGTTGGTGCGGGCGAAGAATCTCGGTGCCTATCTGGGCATCGATGAGCTCTACATCAAGAACGATACGGTCAACCATCCGACCCTGTCGTTCAAAGATCGGGTCGTTTCGGTTGCCCTCACGCGCGCGCGGGAACTCGGCTTTGAAACGGTCGCCTGCGCTTCAACCGGCAACCTGGCCAACTCCGTCGCAGCACACGCGGCGGCAGCGGGCATGAAATGTTATGTCTTCATCCCGGCCGACCTCGAAGCGGCGAAGGTGCTCGGCAACCTGATCTACAAGCCGAATGTGGTCGAGGTCGAGGGCCACTACGACGATGTGAACCGACTCTGCAGTGAAATCGCGGGCGAGCATGGCTGGGCCTTCGTCAACATCAACATTCGTCCCTACTATGCCGAGGGGTCCAAAACCCTCGCATTCGAAACGGTCGAGCAACTCGGCTGGCGCACGCCGGATCAGGCCGTAATTCCCATGGCTTCCGGGTCTCTGCTGACGAAGATCTGGAAGGGACTGCACGAAATGCATGCCCTGGGGCTGGTCGATTCCGTGCGCACGAAGATCAACGGCGCACAGGCTGAAGGCTGCTCCCCGATCGCCACCGCCTTCAAAGCAGGCCGGGATTTTTTCAAACCGGTCAAGCCGAAGACGATCGCCAAATCCCTCGCCATCGGCAACCCGGCCGACGGCTACTACGCCTTGAAAGCCACCGCGGAGAGCAAGGGCGCGATGGACTCGGTGACGGACGAGGAAGTGGTCGAAGGGATCAAACTGCTGGCCCAGACCGAAGGCATTTTTGCCGAGACAGCCGGCGGCGTGACCATCGGGGTGCTGTGCAAGCTCGTGAAGCAGGGGCTGATCAAGAAGAACGATGTCACGGTCGCCTATATCACCGGCAACGGGCTCAAAACCCAGGAAGCGGTCGTGGACGCCGTCGGACGTCCGTTCCGCATCCAGCCCAGCCTGGTGAACTTCCAAAAAACATTCAAAATGGGAAAGAACAGTGGTGGTGACTCATGATTAAGGTTCGTATTCCAACACCCCTGCGTCCCCTGACGAAGGGTCAAGGTGAGGTTGAATCTGCGGCAGCCAACATTGTGGACATGATCGGATCGCTCGACGCGACCTACCCGGGATTGAAGAGCCGGCTCTGCGATGAAAAGGGCGATTTGCGCCGGTTCGTCAATATTTACGTCAACGAGGAAGACATCCGTTTTCTGGACGGGAAAGAAACCTCGTTAAAAGACGGCGACGAAGTGTCGATCGTTCCCGCGATTGCCGGAGGATAACCATGATCAGCCTACGATTTCATATTCGTTTTCCCGAGAACAAGATCAAGGAGCCGATCATTTATCAGATCGGGCATGAGTTCAAGGTGGTGACCAACGTGCGCCGGGCCGACGTGCGCGAGACAACCGGCTGGATGGATCTCGAATTGACCGGCGAGACCGAAGAAATCGAACGTGCCATCGACGGCATCCGGACCAAGGGCTGCGTCGTCGATCCCATCGAACTCAACGTGGTGGAATAACAATAAGAGAAGTGCACTTCATGAAGCGTGTCTCGTATTAGATCTTAACCGCTTCACGTTTCACGAACGACGAGAGACGAATCGAATGGAATTTACCGAACAACAAATACAGCGCTATAGCCGGCACATCATCCTCAACGAGGTCGGTGGCAAGGGACAGGTCAAGCTGTCCAAGGCCAAGATCCTCTTGATCGGCGCCGGCGGACTCGGTTCGCCCGCCGCCCTGTATCTGGCGGCAGCCGGCATCGGCACCATCGGTCTGGTGGACGGCGACGTGGTGGATCTCTCGAATCTCCAGCGGCAGATTCTCCATACGACGGCCACCATCGGCGTGCCCAAGGTGGAATCCGGGAAGAGGATGCTGTCGGCCATCAACCCCGACATCACGATCAAAACCTATCAACTGAACGTCGATACCGAGAACATTCTGGGGCTCGTATCCGACTATGACATCGTGCTGGACGGCTCCGACAATTTCACCACGCGATTCCTGGTCAACGATGCCTGTTTCTTCGCCAAGAAAACGCTCATCTCAGCGAGTATGTTCCGCTTCGAGGGACAGCTCACGACCATCAAGCCGCATGCCGGATACCCCTGCTACCGGTGTCTCTACCCGGAACCTCCGCCGGCCGGATTGGTCCCGAACTGCCAAGAAGCCGGGGTGTTGGGTGTGCTGGCCGGAACCATGGGCATCCTGCAGGCTTCTGAAGCGATCAAGGAAGTCCTGGGGATCGGCGAAACGATCGCAGACAAACTCGTGATCTACGATGCGCTGGAAATGAAGTTCCGGAAAGTGTCGCGCCCGAAAGATCCGCGTTGCCCCCTCTGCAGCGCCACGCCGACGATCAAGGATTTGGGCGGAGATTACAGCGTCGCCTGCACCATCTGATATGCCCGATCTATCGATTCCGCAGCATATCCTGGATCAGATTGTCGCGCATGCCCGCGAGTTAGCGCCGTTCGAGTGCTGCGGTCTGCTTGCCGGCACGAATAAGACTGTCACGCACCTCTACCGCATCACCAATATCGTGGCCGTCGAAGGCGCGGAAAAACTCTCCACCTTCGATGACGACAAGGTCGCCCATCTTGAACGGCTGTCCCCGGAAGAACGAGCTGAGATCGCCTTCGTGATGGACATGGCGGATTTTTCGGCCGCCAAAAAAGACATTCGCAAAAACGGCTTGGACCTCCAGGTGGTCTACCATTCCCATCCGAAAGACCCGGCGCGCCCCTCCCACACCGACATCAAGATTGCCACCGACTACGAAGAAATCTGGGAACGTATCAATCTTCCTGTCCCAGCCTACTTGCTCGTGTCGCTCATGCACTCCCCCGCAGCGGACATTCGCACCTACTGGATCACCGACGGCAAGGTTCGCCCTGCCGACGTGCATATCCTGTAGACATCGCGCCGCTGCGACAAAACCACCCGGCTCCCTCTACCAATCGACCGGCAACGATGCCATAATTACGTTTTGACCTTGTCGCGGAAGGGAGCATTCGATGCGTTCTGGCCTGCTCATTCTCGGACTCATTCTGTGCCTGACCGGAGTGACGAACCCTGGACACACCTCCGCCGCCGAAAAGAGCTACTACAGCCCCATCATCAACGTGGACGTCGAAAACAGCCGCATTCTGATCTCAACGCTCGGCGCGGTGTTTTGGGTGGAGGTTCCCGAGGAGGCCAAGGCTCACATCGAAAAACTACCGCAGTCAGGGCTCGTCGATATTGTGGTGGAAACACGCGAGGGGCAACCGCCGCTGCTGAAAACCTGGAAGGTCAAATCCGGCGAATCCACCTGTCTGCACTTCGACGGAAAAGTCTGCAAGTAGGGAAGAAGCGTTGCGCTTGGCCCTAACTTGGTTGGGTTGGTATATATCTCCGCATATAATGTGTGACGTAGGCATCAGATAGCTTCGCATCTGCCAGCCCTGAATTGATACGCTGAATGTATTCCTGTTTAGGGCTGCCTTCGACCGTCACTGGATCCACATAGACGAGCGCCACTTTGGCAAGCCCCTCATGCAACACCGGAAGCTCGGCCTTCTGATACGAGCCTGAACTCACGCCTTCATACTTATCCAACGACGCTTCATCCGTTGCAGAAATTTCGAACAGGACACCTTCGACGTAGTCATTCATCGATTCAACGACGTTCGCGTATCCACGCTTCGAAATAATCCAACGGTAATCGAGAAGACAGGCGACACCAACTTTCTTGCTTTGTGAGCATCGTTTTTCCATTTGGGCGCTCCACATATTGGAGCCGTAGGCAAAGTAGAGTCGCATGATTAGTGCCTCGCCTCAGCTGCGCGCTTTCTTTGCTGCGAGTCGGACGCCTTGTTGCTCGAGTTACCTTCGAGACGAGAGGAAACTTCTTGTGGTGCCTGATGGACTCAATGGCTAGGCTCACGTCGAGATCCGGCCAATATAGGTGAAGGAAAACTGAACCATGGAGAAGGAAATTCTGTGCTTCCCTTGGTTTCCTTCATCCCTATTCGAGCCCCACTCGAGTAGGGTTTTTGCGATGGGCAAAGATTAGCGCGAAGAAAGACTGACTGCCATACGTTTGTATGGCGCGTACAGAAGGAATGTCGCAACATCAAACGCTGGAGTTGAACGGTGGCGTAGCCATCCGCCTTGAACATGTTGTTAGCCCCAGCCTTGTTGACGACGAGCAAGGTACTGCTCGTACTTCTTGCGAGTAGCAAGGCTCAAGCTGTCTTGCCTAAGGTAGTTGCGTCGTGCTTCGAATGTAATATGACCGAGAGAGTGAGCTCTGGATAGACGTCCGTTGCAGGCTCGGCAAGCGAGAACCAAATTTGTTAGCTCGTCACGGTCTGGAGCCGATTGCGGAAGTAGGTGATCTACTTCTGCAAAATAATAGTGTTCAAAGGACGCAAGTAGATCGCAACTGCAATACCGACAGTGGCCTTGATCGCGTTCAAACACCTCATGCCACCGATCGGCACCAGCCTTCATGGAGCCCTCCAAAGGACTAATAATGTTTAGGTCGTTCGCATAAGTGCCGAATCAGCAAAGTTCTATACATGTAACAGGCCAGCAATTGTCGTGAAGGATGGACAATCGTCGTTGTCGGCTCATGAGTTGCGCTCATGAAACCATTTATTGCGTGACCTTATGCGGATCGGCGCCATGCACCCACTTTGAATGACTTCACAGCCGCTTCGACGCCGTCAGAGATATCGATTCAGGCCAGCCCTCCAAGGAGAGTCGGCGACAACCGGCCCACCATCTCAAGGAGGATTACTGGGGCATAATAGCATGGGGGATTCGACACACCACATCCGATGCGGCACTTCTCACAAATGACGTAGCACTATTCCGAACTGCCCAACATGTCGTCGACCAGGGGACGGTTGATATCCGTACACCCCATACAAATGGTATCGAAGAGCGATTCGTGGTCGGACACGAAATTGCGCGGATCGACCAGATTTTCGGCAAAGACCTGTTCGTAACACACATCACACAGCATCATGAGACCACGTGACACGGACACTGTTTTCCGGCCTGTACTCCCCGCCATAACTCCCTTCCTTTCTATATACGTTCCGGTGCGCGCAGCTCGCGCTACACCGATCCCTTTTGCCTTGCGATCCAGAAATCTTCAGGCTCCAGATCAACACCACACACCGCACACTCATAAATCGATTGCCCCTCCGGCAACCGGATTTCCGTCCGGTCGATCCGGCCTCGACAGACATGATAAAACCGCCCCCGGGCGTCCTCATTATCGAGCGGATCGCTTTCGTATATCAGCACCATGTTTTCCTCTTGCTCCTTCGTATCAAGGCATGAACCGTCGTTCGTCTCTCGCATCTCGTCGTTCGCAACGAGGATCAGAAGGCATCGTGCTGCGCCATACAATCTTCACGAGATGCGCTTCACGAACGACGCTTCACGAGATTGTCCTCCTGCTAGATCTTGAACTGGGCCTCGTACAGCCCGGCGTAGACCCCGCCCCGTTTCATAAGGGCGTTATGGTTTCCCTCTTCAACAATCGTCCCCCGCTCCACGACAATGATACGATCCACATCGTGGAGCGTCGCCAGGCGGTGCGCGATGATGAACGTCGTTCGTCCCTTGGTCAGCTCATTTAAGGCTTCGCGAATCTTCACTTCGGTTTCAGTGTCGATATTGGAGGTGGCCTCATCAAAGATGATGATCGGCGGATCTTTCAGGAGCACACGGGCAATCGACACCCGCTGCTTCTGTCCGACCGACAATTTCACCCCGCGCTCCCCGATCCAGCTATCATACCCATCCGGCAGTCGGGTGATAAAGTCATGGGCTCGCGCCGCGCGGGCGGCCGCCTCGATACGCTCATGACCGGCCGACAAATCGCTATAGACGATATTCTGACGCACGGTGCCGTTGAAGAGAAAAGGCTCCTGCTGCACCAGGCCGATCTGGCCTCTCAAAAAATCAAGCGGCAGATCTCGCACATCATATCCATCCACCAGCACCGCGCCACTGCGGACGTCGTAAAATCGCATCAACAGCTTCAATAACGATGTTTTTCCGGCTCCGCTCGGCCCAACCAGGGCGATCCGTTCACCCGGCCTCACCGTGAGATTCACATCGGATAAGACGGCGCCGTCCTTTTGGTAGCCGAACCCTACATGCCGATATTCCACCGCACCGCTCATCCGTTCCGCGGGTCGCACGGCACCGGGCCGGTCTTCAACTTCCGGCTTGGTGTCGAGAATCTCGAATACGCGCTCGCTGGCCGCCAGCGCATGCTGCAGCATGTGATTCAAGGAATGGATTTCATTGATCGGGGTATAAAAAAGTCCGAGGTAGGAGAGGAACATCACCAACTGGCCGACCGTCAATTCCCCCGCGAGCACTTCCCCTGCGCCGTACCACAAGATCAACACCGTGCCGGTGCTGCCCACAAACACCATACCCGGCCAGTACCAGGACCAGAGGAACATGGCTCGCAGGCTGTTCTGACTGTATGCCTGGCTCAAGGTCTCAAACCGTTTCCGTTCATACTCATGCTGATTGAAGCCGATCGTCTCCTTGATGCCGGACAAGGCATCCTGGAGATAGGCGTTGAGGTCCGCCACACTTTTACGCATCTCGGCATAATATCCGTGCACCCGGCGCGTAAACCAGGCGGCACAGACGATCAGGATCGGAATGGGCAGCAGCGAAAGCAGTGCGAGCTTCCAGTTCAGGAAAAACATCATGATCGTGATGCCGACCAGGGTCAGCGAGGCCGTCAGCAACCCCTCAAGCCCATCCACGAAGATCCGCTCGACATGTTCGGTATCGCTGGTCACCCGGGTCATGATCTCGCCGGTCGAGCGGTTCTCGAAATAGCTCAACGACAGGCGTTGCAGCGCCCCGAACACCTGCATGCGTAACGCGTGAACGGCCTTTTGTTCGAGCAGGTTATTGAACCGGACCCGCATTGAACTCATCACGTTCCGCAGGACATAGGAGCCAAGTAGCGCTCCCAATACTCCGGGCAACATCTCAGGACGCTTCGACTGGATCACATCGTCGATGATGATCTTGACGAGATACGGCGGAACCAGTTCGAGCGCCGTGGCGAGACCCGCGCATAGGAAGGTCACCACCGCCAGCATCCGGAACGGTTTCAGGTACGACAGGACGCGTAGAAGCGAGCTCACGACGACTCGGGGATCCGCGACGGATCAGATGACACTGGCTGGTTCCTTCTGCCAATACTTCTGAAATTCATCCATCTGGGTGAGAGTGGAGAAGTCGGTCATGCGGTCGATGAATAACGTGCCGATGAGATGGTCCAGCTCATGTTGAATACAGACGGCGTACAAGCCGCTGGCTTCGAAATCGAACGGCTTCGCATTCCGATCCAACCCGGTCACTCGAACGGTCGAAGGGCGCGTCACTTTGCCTCGCAATCCATCGACGCTTAAGCAGCCTTCCCATCCTTCAACCTGCTCAGGCCCGTAAAACTGGATCGTCGGATTGATGAGGACCGTCTTGGGAAAACCGCCTTCACCGGGACAATCCATCACGACGAGCTGCTGCGACCGCCCCACCTGCGGAGCGGCTAGACCGATCCCCGGTTCGTCGTACATGGTTTCGAACATATCGTCGATAAGTTGCTGAAACGCCGCTTTTTTTATCTCCCCCAGGGTCAGAGGCAGGGCCTTCTGCCGGAGAATCGGATTACCGAGTTTACTGATCGCCAAGATCGCCATCCTGCACCTTTTCTGTCAATATCTATCTCATTACGCGAGCAATTCAACCCGCGCAACCGGTCTCTTCCATACCTACCACGGCCTTTTGATGCTCCGCAACCACCAGAATCCGGTCGTCAGCCGGCCCGTTTCCGGCTCTTCGGCTCCGGCATTTCAAACGTCTCTTTCGACTGATTCCACCATTCGATCCATTCCTGCGCCCAAGCCTGGCGATCCTGCTTGCTGGAGGCATCCCAGTCGTGAAATTCCGTCTCATGCCGGGTTAAGGTCCAGAGCGACTGCACGGCAGACAGGGCCACGAACCGTTCGTCGTCTCCCAGCAGATCGATGAGCGGTTGAATCACCTCTTTCCGACGGACATACCGCGCTTCAACCGCCGCCGCCTTGCGAATCGACGCATTGGCATCTTTGGTCATGACTTCAATCGCCGGCGCGGCTTGCATCGGATCGAGCCGCACGGCAACCCGGAGGGCATGCTCACGAATGCGGGGAATTTCGGAATCGAGTCTCGCCGTGTCCAGCAAGGCCGGCACCGCTGCCGGAGACTTGATCATCGACAGCGTCTCAATGGCATTGTACCGAATGCGAGGACCGGGCAGCGAGAGCGCCTTCGTCACCACCGATAGCACCGGCTCGCCCAAGTGCACGAATTCACCCATCGCCCAAAACTCCTGCTTCCCCTCCAACAACGGTAAGAGCGCCTCAGCCCGCTGCAGTTCCTCAGGGGTGAGGGCCTTGGTATTCGGAGCGACCGACACATCCGGAACCGGCTCGGACTTGGGCGGCGCCTCATACGGCATCTGCACCGGCCACACCACGGAGGCCGACCACGCCTGCCCCAACATCCCTCCCATCAAGCCCAGACACATCACACCACGGATCACCACCCGACAGACCACCTGACGGCTCAATCCCTTCATAATGACGTACCCCTTACAGTCTTGATCATGAATATGGAACGGTCGGTTCCTGGCCCCGTTCGACCGTTCGCGTGCTCGCCGTGCGACGATGCACGACTTCATACAATACCGGCAATACGACAAGGATCAGCACGGCCGCCGTGAGCATCCCGCCCACCACCACCCGGGCCAGCGGTTGTTGCGCCTGCGAACCGATCCCGGTGGCCAAGGCCGCCGGGAGCAACCCGATGGCCGCCGCCAGTGTCGCCATGAGAATCGGGCGCATCTGCACATCCGCGCCCTTCAACACAGCCTCGCGCAAATCCAGCCCGTTGAGACGAAAATCCTCGATACGTGAGATTAACAGGACTCCTCCGAGAATCGCTACTCCCAGCGTCGAAATCACACCCACCGCCGCAGAAATGCTGAAATGGGTACCAGTAAAGACCAGCGAGAAAATGCCTCCGATCAACGCAAAGGGAACCGTGACCAGCACCAAGAGCGCATTCGTAAGCGAGTTGAACGTCGTATAGAGGAGAAAGAGGATGATCACGAGACTTACCGGCACGATCATGGTCAGCCGTTTCTGTTCGGCCGTCAATTGATCGTACTGGCCGGCCCATTCAAGCCGATACCGCTCCGGGAGCGAAACCGCTGTGGCCATCTTCGCTTGCGCCTCCTTCACTGTGCTCTCGAGGTCGCGATCGCGCACGCTGAACTTGATGGGAATATAGCGTTCGTTGTTTTCCCGATAAATAATGAACGCGCCGGTCTGCGTTCTGATCGTCGCCACCTGTTTTAAAGGGATCCGCGCACCATCCGGCGTACTCACGAGAATATTTCCGATCGTTTCGGCATCCCGTCGAAATTCGGGCAGAAAGCGGACGACCAAATCGAAGAGTCGCTCCCCCTCGAACACCTGGGTTACTCCCTGCCCTCCCACCGCCGCCTGTACGACCGCATTGACATCGGAGACTCGCAGTCCATAGCGGGCACTGGCCTCCCGATCCACCTGGATCAACAGATTGGGCTGTCCGACCAAGCGGAAAATTCCCAAATCCTTCACGCCTCGCACGCCCTTCATCACCGCTTCGACCTCGACCGCCTTCGCTTCCATGGTCTTCAGGTCGTTGCCGAAAAGCTTAATGGAGTTCTCTCCCTTCACGCCGGACATGGCCTCTTCCACATTGTCTTGAATGACTTGCGAAAAGTTGAAGACAATCCCGGGAATGACTTTTAGCCGCGCCTCGATCTCCTCCACCAACTGGTCCTTGCTCAGCCCCGGCCGCCACTCCTTCTGCGGCTTCAGATTCGCGAGGAACTCCGCGTTGAAAAAACTCGTGGGGTCGGTTCCATCGTCGGGTCTCCCGAGCTGAGAGACGATCGTGACCACCTCGGGCGACTGCCTGAACATCTGCCGGATTTCTCCGGCCAAGCGAGCAGCCTCGTCGTAGGAAATATCGACCGGCATGGTCGCGCGGACCCACAGATTCCCCTCCTCCAGTGCCGGCATGAATTCTCCACCGATGAATTGCAGCGCCCCGAATGCCCCGACCAGCAGCACCAGCGCCGCGCCGATCACTTTCACGTTGTGGCGCAGAGCCCATTGCAACACCGCCAGATAGGTCCGGCGAATCGCACCGACAAACCGCGTATCTTCTTCCTTCACCACACCCGTCAACAGAAGGGAGCAGAGCACCGGCGCCAGCGTAAACGCCATGAGCAGCGCGCCAAAGAGGGCAAAACCATAGGTGATGGACATCGGCGCGAAGATCTTTCCCGGTACCCCGGTCATCGTGAACAGGGGAATGAACGCCACGACGATGATGGCCGTGGAAAAGAAAATCGGCTGGCCCACCTGGCGCGCGGCGCGCACAATTTGTTGCGGCACGGTGAGACCCAAACGGCGATCATGGCCGAGATGGAAAAAAATACTCTCCACCATCACCAGCGTCGCATCAACGATGATGCCGAAATCGATCGAGCCGAGTGAAATAAGGTTGGCCGACTGCCCGATCATCACCATCATCGTGAACGTAAACAGCAACGACATGGGAATCGTCAGCGCCACAATGAGCGACGCACGGAAATGCCCGAGAAAGACGAACAGGATCACGAACACGAGGACCATGCCGCTGATCAAAATGTCAGTGACCGTTTCAACCGTGGTATGGATCAGAGCGGTCCGGTCATAGAAGGTCTTGATCTTCACCCCTTCCGGCAATTTCCACTTATTCAGCTCCTCGACCTTGTCCCGCACCCGCTCCAGGACGGACAGCGCCTTGTACCCGCGCTGCAGGAGAATCACTCCTTCCACCACGTCGTCGTGGTCGTCGATTCCGACCTTGCCCAACCGCACCCGATGCCCCACCGACACGGTTCCCAGCGTCTTCACGAAAATGGGAGTGCCTTCCTTTGCGGCCACCATCACATTTTCAATGTCCGCCAGACCGTTGATCAGCCCCAGGCCACGGATATTGTAGTTTTGAGCGCCCACTGTCAGGTAATTGCCGCCGACGTTGGCGTTACTGTTCGTCAAGGCCTCCATGACCTGCGCCAGACTGACCTGATAGCTGATCAATTTCCCGGGATCGATATCGACGTGATATTCCTGCGTCGTTCCTCCGAAGGCCGTCACATCGATGATGCCCGGGACGCGACGGAACTCGCGCCGAACCTGCCAATCCTGAATCGTCTTGAGGTCCGTCAGGCTCGTCTTTCCGTCGCCGGCCAGTTCGTAGCGGTAGATCTCCGCGATCGCCCACCAAGGCGACAGAGCCGGTTGCACGTTTTGAGGAAGACTGACGGTGGCCAGACGATTGATGACTTCCTGCCGGTCAAAAAAGTACTGCGTCCCGAAATCGAAATAGATCTTCACGTCGCTTAACCCGAAAATCGAGAGCGAACGGATATCGGTGAGGCCCGGCATGCCGTTTAAGGCGACCTCGATGGGAACCGTGATTTGCCGTTCGATTTCTTCCGCGGACCAACCGGGGAACTGGGTGATCACCTCCACCATCGGAGGCGAAGGGTCCGGATAGGCAACGATGTCGAGCTGTTGGAAGGCATAGAGCCCGCCGAAGAGAAGAGTGAACCCGAGCGCACAGACCAGGAAACGCTGGACGAGCGAGAGCTCGACGATTCGCACGATCATGAGACGAGGACCCGCCGGCGAGAATAGACATGCAGGATGATGCGCTGACTCATTACCTCGCCTCTTGTCCCTTCACCAACACCGCGCCCTTGATCACAATGCGCTGACCGGACGTCAACCCCTCCAGAATGCGAACCTGGCCACCGGAGACGTTCGACACCAGTACCTCGCGCTTCTCGTAGTGCTGAGGCGTATCCACCACATAGACGAAATGTTTCCCGTCGATCTCGACGACCGCCTCTTTGGGAATCGTCAGGAACGGCGTCGCATCACCGACGTCCAGCCTCAGCCGAGCAAACATTTCCGGCTTGAGGCGCTGATCGCGATTGTCGACCCAGGCCCGAACTTTGATGGTACGGGTGTTCGGATCGACGACATCCCCGATCGACGCCACGACGGAAGCGAAATCGGTCCCCGGATAGGCCTCCACATTGATACGTCCCACCTGACTGACTTTCACCAAGGCGAGGTCCCGCTCATAGACATCGGCCACGACCTGCAACCGATCCAGATCGGCCACCGTGAATAAGACCTGGCCGGCGTCACTGCCGACAGACTGCCCAGGAGTGACGGCCCGCTCGACCACGGTGCCGGTCAAGGGACTCTTCATCTCGAAGCGCGAGGTAATACGCTGTTGAGCGAGCGGCTTCTCCAACTCTTGAGCCGGAATGCGCAAGGACAACAACCGCTCTTTCGCTCGCCGGAATTCAGCCCGCGCTTTGATCAAATCGTTCTCGGCCTGCTTGAGGTCCTTCAGGGCCAAAGCCTTGGTGGCAAACAATTCCTTCGCAAGTTCCTGCGCCCGCGTGGAGTACTCCAACTCGGAGGCTTCTTTCACGAACTCCGAATAGGCGGCGGTAATATCGGAACTGTCGATGACCAGCAACGTCGCGCCGGCCTCCACGTGGTCGCCCAGCTTGGCCCGCACCTCCACCACACGTCCTTGCAGCGGAGAGGAAATTTTCGAATACCGGTCTTCGCCGTAGGCCACCTTGCCGACCAGGACCAGCTCGGGTTGGATGGGTTTGAAATCCACCACGGCCGTTTCGATCTGCCCCGTGGACTGTGGCGGAGACTCAACGGCAACATGTTCCGGGGTGACGGGTGGCTTCGAAGACGCTGGTTCCTGCGTTTGGCTACAAGCCCACAGCGACAGCGCCGCGGCCATTCCTGCGATCGGCCTCGCCCCAGAGATCATGAGGTAATCTCCTGCCCGACCGAACTCTCCAATTGAAACAGGTTCCGCTGATAGGTAAAGAGGGCCTCGATGAAATTCTGTTGGATTGTCCGGGACGTCCGCGCGGCGTCGAGGAGATCCAAAATCGTGGCGCCTCCCCGCTCATAGGCGCGTTCAACGATGGTGAAGGTGGAACGGGCATCTTCCAGGACTCCCGCCAGATAGGCTTCCACCAGCCGGCGACTCTGGAGGAGATTGCGGTAGGCCACATCCACCTGGTTTTCCACCTGATTCACCGTGCGATCCAATTCAGCCTGCGCGGCCTGCACGCCGACTTCAGCCTGGACGATCCCGCCTTGGTTCCGATTGAATAACGGCAGGGGCACTCCGAGATTTAGGATTCCCATCTGCTGGTTGTCGGGACCTCGCGAGCCCTGCACCGAATAACCTGCGCCGATCGTCACATCCGGAATCCGAAAGGCTTTGGCCAGTTTGAGATCCGCCTCTCGTTGCGACAGAGTCGCCCGCCGGCTCTTGATATCGGGGCGGACATCCAGGGCCACCGACCTGAGCCGTTCCATGTCGGGATCCACGCGCCGGTAGTCCATTTCGGTCGTCAGCTCCAGCTTCGACGCCGGAGAGAGCCGCAGCAGTTGCCGGAGATCGGCTCGGGCGGACTCGCCCTCCTGAATCGCCTCGATCACTTGAGATTGGAAATCCACCACCTGGAGACGAATTCGGATCAGATCGACTTCGGCAATGTAGCCCTTCTTAAAACGGATCGTATTGACGTCCAGAATACGCGCAAATCGGTCTCGGTTTTCTTCGGCCAGAGACAACCGGCGCTGTGCCACCAACACTCGATAGTAGGCGTCCTTGATCGTGAACCCCAACTGCCGGACGGCATCTTCAAAATCCGCTTCCGCCGACTGCACCCCGAAGCCGGCGCTTTCGATGCGGTAGCCGCGCTTGCCGGCCAATTCAAACAATTGCTGCACCTGCATGGTGAGGGCGCCGGTTTTAGCCAGCGTATTGCCCTGCGTAAACGAAGCCACGTTTCCCACCTGCGCCACCGGATTCGGAAAGAGCCGTGCGGTAATCTGTTGTCCTTTGCTGGACTCGATGCCATACCTGGCGATCAATAAATCCAGGTTCTGCTTCAGGAACAAGGCCATCGCCTCGGACAGGTCCAGACGGGCCACCGGCGGAGAAAAAGGGGTCGTCTTGGCCGGAGTCGGCTCAGTCGCCTGCGCAATCCCGCCACCAAGCAGACCAAGACCTAGCAGGCCGATCACCAGCCAGAGCCCACGACTCAAAGCCGATGGACAGGAGCCGTCCTTCCGGCGATTTCTGAATTGGAACATATCGTCACACAGTGTGCAGGAGTATCGAACCATGCAGGACAGCGCGCGCATTATACTGATTCTCCAGTGCATTTGAAACAAGACCCGTACCCATCACTCACTGCATTTTTAGCTCCGTCCAGGCCCGGTCATAGAGGCGGATCCCCCGGCCGACATCCTTCATCCATTCCAATCGACCCAGTTGGTCAAGCGGCGGATAGACCGCCGGATTATTCCTCGTTGAGGCGCTCACCAATTCCCGGGCCGGCCGGGAAGCGGAGGCAAAACGCAGCCGCTCCGACGTGCGCGCCGCAACCTGAGGCTCCATGAGATAGTTGATAAAACGCATGGCTAACTGTTTCTGAGGCGCCGTCCGAAGCACCACCAGGCAATCCGCCCACAAAGTCGCCCCTTCCTTCGGGACCACATAACGAATGGAAGGCCGCTCGGCCATGGCCCTCGCCACCGGTCCTCCCCAGGCATGCGCCAGGACCACCTCCCCTGAAGCCAACAACTGATCGTAATGATCACTCGTATAGAGCTTCACCAGGGGTTTCTGCTGCAGCAACCGCTCCTTTGCCGCCTCGATCACCTGCGGATCCGTGCTGTTCATCGATTGCCCCATGGAACGCAACACCGCGCCGAAGACTTCACGCTGGTCGTTCAACATACTGATGCGGCCTTTGTAACGCGGATCCCAGAGGATCGCCCAACTATCCGGCGGCGTTGGGATCACCGCGGAGTCGTATCCGATCCCCACGCTACCCCATAGATACGGAACCGAGTAACGTCGCTCCGGATCGAAGGGCAGAGCTTGTAAATGCGGTTCCAAGAACGAGGCGTTGGGGAGCGCCGGCTGGTCCAACTCACTCAGCAGCCCCTGCTGGATCATGATGGCCACCATGAAATCGGAGGGTACCGCGACATCATACCCCGTGGCTCCGCTCTGGAGTTTGGCCAACAACTCTTCATTGCTGCTGAAGGTATCGATGACCACCTTCACGCCCTCGCGTCGTTCGAAGTCCTGAATCAGCTTAGGCCCTACATAGTCGGACCAGGTGAAGTAATGCAGGACCGGTCGGTTCCCGGCAGGATCACCGACTGAATCTTGCCCGCAGGAAGACATGGTCAGTACCAAACAGATGAGGCACAGCCCCCATTGGCTCAACCATCGAAGACGAGTCCCCACTTACACCTCGCGGCGTTGCAGATGAAGGGAGAGGGCAACACAGGCCATGGAAATGGCCAGCAGCAGCGCGGACAGCGCATTGATCTCAGGCGTCACACCGGATTTGATCATCGAATAGACCTTCAACGGCAGGGTCGTCGCGCCGGGACCGGCCGTGAAGAACGTCACCAGAAAATCGTCGAGCGAGACCGTAAACGCCACCAGCACCGCGCCCCAGATCGCCGGACGCAAGAGCGGCAACGTGACATGCCGGAAGACCTGCCAGGAGTCCGCGCCCAGATCGGCCGCCGCCTCGCCTAACGCCGGATCTAATTTGCGTAACCGCGCGCGGATCATGATGGTGACCAGCGGAATATTAAACGCAATGTGGCCAAGGATCACCGTGGTGAGACCAAGCGGCATCTTGAGCAGCACGAAGAGCAGCATCAACGCCACGCCCATCATGACTTCCGGAATGACGAGCGGCAGCACCAACCCGCCTTCGATGAGCTGCTGCCGGCGCAGGGGCATGCGCTCCATGCCGAGCGCCATCAGCCCGCCCAGCAGGGTCGCGCCGATAGTCGAGCTCACGGCAATGAGCAGGCTATTCGCAGTCGCGGCGAGCAGCGCCTCGTCATGCCAGAGTGCGACATACCACTTGAGCGTCGTTCCTCGCCAGGCCATCGACAGGTGGGCGGTATTAAACGAGTAGAGCACCAGCACGAAAATGGGGCCATAGAGAAACAGCATGGCCAGAATGCTGACGAGGCTTAGGCTCGCCAATCCTCGCCTCATCGTCCCTCCAGCGGCCCGGCAGCCCGGGCAGCATGACGATAATACAACCCCACCGCGGCCGTCACGATCCCCATCAGCACGAAGGACACCGCCGATCCCAAGGGCCAGTCACGCACCACCAGATACTCGTGTTGAATGAGGTTGCCGATCATCATGCTTCTCGCCCCGCCGAGGAGGTCCGGTGTGATGAACGAGCCGATCGACGGGATGAAGACCAGGACACAGCCGCCGACGATGCCCGGCATGGTGAGTGGAACCACGATCCGCGTGAAGACCGCCCAACGCGAGGCGTACAGATCCCAGGCCGCCTCCACCAGGAGCGGGTCCAGCCGTTCCACGGCGACATAGAGAGGCAACACCATAAAGGGAAGGTACCCGTATACCAGTCCGATCACGACGGCCGCCGGTGTGTACAGCAATTCAAGCGGGGCGTCCACTATTCCGAGCGCGAGCAACAGGCCGTTCACAAGGCCGTCCTGGCGCAGCACAATCATCCAGGCGTAGGTTCGTACGAGAAAATTCGTCCAGAACGGTAACATCACCAGCAGCAACAACACCGGCTGCCACCGGGCCGGACTTCTGGCGATCATGTAGGCGAGCGGAAACCCGAGCACGAAGCAGATCGCCGTGGTGAGACTCGCGTACAAGAACGATTGCCCGAGAATCTTGCCGTACAGGGGATGCCACAGATCCAGATAATTCGCCGCCGTGAACTCCCATACAATGCCGCCGTAGGTTCCACGGGAGGCAAAACTGATCGCGAACACCAAGGCCAGCGGCGCCAGAAAAAACAGGCCCATCCACAGCAGACCGGGAACGGCCAGCCAGCAGGAACGGCAGGCAGACCCAAGAGGTGCGGAGGAAGATGATGTGTTGCGGACAGGCATGGTCACTCGAAAAATACCCGCGCATCAGCCAAGGACCAGTGGAGAAACACCGGATCTCCCGCGGTGAACGGAGCCTGCGATGTGCCCGAGGCCATTCTAGTTTCCCATACACGGTCACGGCCGACCCGTACCAAATACTTCGTGTCACTCCCGGCAAAGAACACCTTCTCCACCCGGCCGGAGAGTACCGGATCGGAAGTAGACAGCCGCTCGTGCGCCATCCGGATATGTTCCGGCCGAAGCGAGAGTGTGGCTGAACGACCGGCCTGTTCGGTGGAAGCGATGCGTACGGAAACCGATGGCTGCTCGTGATCGGCCGGCCGAAACACGCGCTCCTCCCCGACCAAAGATCCGATCGTACCCGGCAATTCGTTCGACACGCCGAGAAATCGAGACACAAACAAATTACACGGCCGCTCATAGACCTCGCGTGGGCTCCCGACCTGCCACATGCGCCCCTGGTGCATAACGGCAATACGGTCCGACATCATCATCGCCTCTTCCTGATGATGCGTGACACAGACACAGGTCAGCCCCGCCTGCTCTTGGATAGATTTCAGCTCAACCTGCATGGCCTGCCGCAGCTGTTGATCCAACGCCGCCAACGGTTCGTCGAGCAAGACCACAGCCGGTGTGTTCACCAAGGCACGAGCCAGAGCCACACGTTGCTGTTCGCCGCCCGACAATTGAGAGGGCATCCGCGTTTCTCTACCAAACAGCTTGACCATCCCCAAGGCCCGGCGCACCTGCTCATCGATGCGCGCGGACGAGATGCGACGCATCCTCAGGCCGAAGGCCACGTTGTCGAACACGGTAAGGTGAGGAAATAAGGCGTAGGATTGAAACACCAGATTCACCGGCCGGCGATTCGGCGGCACACCGAGCATCGATTGCCCGTCGATCAGCAGGTCGCCTTCGTCCGGATCTTCGAAACCCGCCAGCATGCGCAAGACCGAGGTTTTTCCTGCTCCACTCGGACCGAGAATGGAAAAAAACTCGCCACGCCGGACCTGGAAGCTCACCTGATCCACGGCCGTGACCGCACCGTGGCGGCGCACGATCCCACGGATATCGATCGTCGGAGGTATGGAGGGAATAGATGGGTCAGAAGGGTACAACGGAGGGGTGGAAAACGTGGCCATCGAAGGCTAAATTCAAACCGCCGCGCCGACAGCCACGGCTCACTGATCCAAATCAACTTTGGCGCTGACATCGCGCAAGTGCTTCCGCACCCGCACCCGATGCTCATGTTTCCGCAACAGTTCACGGCGAATGACGTCCCGATCCTCCGCCACAATGCGCACCAGCCGATCGTTATCTTCGGCATGATTCCGCACCAGCTCAGACAAGCGCTGGACCTGTCGTTCCAAGCGTTCCAGTCGCCACACCATTTCCATCATCGGATTCGCGGCCTCGATATCGGGTTTAACGACTGCCCGACGGGCATTCTGTTTCTTCATGTCCGCTCCTTCGCATTGAGCTCGACCGGATGTCGGAACCGCACGTTGAATCGTAGTATCATCCGAGTTCGAAGTGAAGTCAATCATTCTGCGTCCTTTCTATTCGTCTGTCGTCCTGCTACAATCTGCCCGTCTATGGCTAAGATCTTCACCATGGTGCTGGCCGGCGGGAAAGGCGAACGCCTGAATCCCCTCACGGACCAGCGCGCGAAACCCGCGGTGCCGTTCGGCGGGAAATATCGCATCATCGATTTCACGCTCAGCAACTGCCTGAATTCCGGCCTGCGACAGATGGCCGTTCTGATCCAGTACAAATCGCATTCTCTCGACCGGCACATCCGCAAAGGATGGAACATCCTCAATCCCGAGTTGGGCGAATACATCATATCCGTCCCTCCTCAACAGCGGATCAGCGAAGAGTGGTACCGCGGCACGGCCGATGCCGTGTATCAAAACCTTTTCCTGCTCGACAACGATCAACCAGAGTTTCTGCTGGTACTGGCCGGTGATCACATCTACAAGATGAACTACGCCGACATGTACAACCTGCTGATCGAAAAGCAGGCAGACGCAGTGGTCGGCGCGATCGAAACGCCCTTGGCGGATGCCAATCGTTTCGGCGTCATCGCCGTCGATGAAGACCGGCGAATCCTGAGCTTCGACGAAAAACCGGAGAAGCCGATGCACATCCCCGGCGACCCGACTCAGGCATTCGTCTCGATGGGCATCTACCTGTTCCGCACCGATGTCGTGCGGGAACAGCTGATCCGGGACGCCAAAGAGGGCACCAAGCACGACTTTGGCAAGAACATCATTCCGCGTATGATCAAGGAGCAGCGCGTCTATGCGTTCAAGTTCCAAGACGAAAATAAGAAAGCGGTGAAGTACTGGCGGGACATCGGGACACTCGATGCCTACTGGGAAGCCAATATGGACCTCGTCGCCGTCGATCCGCTGTTCAACCTCTACGACCAGGAATGGCTGATCCGCACCTACCAGGGACAATTCCCTCCCGCCAAGTTCGTCTTTGCCCAGGACTTTCAGGGAGGCCGCATGGGCGTAGCGCTGGACTCCATCGTGTGCGGCGGCTGCATCATTTCCGGCGGCCGTGTGCAGAACTCGGTGCTCTCGCCGAACGTCCGGGTCCACGACCACGCCGATGTGCGCGAGTCCGTCGTCATGGAGAACGTGGTCATCGGCGAACATGCCCGCATCAGACGCGCGATCATCGACAAAGACGTGATCATTCCGCCCAAAACCGTGATCGGCTTCGACCCGGTCGCAGATCGTCAACGTTTCAAAGTCACCGACTCCGGATTGGTGGTCATCTCAAAGGGAATGAAACTGCATGCCGCCGTCGATTCATCCGGTTGATCTGGTCGCGACACTCCGCCAAAGAAACCTCACTCCTGCGATTATCTTTCTCACATCGAGACGGGCCTGCGACGAAGCGATGCAGTCGTTCGAGCGCAGCCAGGTCACCCTGCCCAAGACACAACAGGAACAGATTGCCCGCGTCCTGACACAGGTGACCGAACAGTTTCCCAGCATTGCGGAACACCCGCTGATCGACACCGTCCAGCGCATCGGCGTGGCGGCGCATCATGCGGGCCATCTCCCCTCCTGGAAGATCGCCGTCGAAGAACTCATGCGCACAGGGTCTCTGGATGCCGTCTTCGCCACCACCACCCTCGCCGCCGGCGTCGACTTTCCCGCCCGCACAGTGGTCGTGACACAATCCAGCATCCGCAAGGCGCGCGACTTCACCGACTTGACCGCCAGCGAGATCCAGCAGTTGGCCGGCCGGGCCGGTCGCCGCGGCAAAGACCTGGTGGGATTCGCCGTGATCACCCCGTCACCCTATATCGATCTCACCGTTCTGACCAAAGGGCTCACAGGACAACCGGAGGCAATTCACAGTCAATTCGTCATCAGTTACCCGATGGTGCTGAACCTGCTCAAAGCCCACCCGCGCGAACAGATCCAGTCCATTCTCGCGAAAAGCTTCGCCCAGTTTCAGTTGAATCAGCGCACCGCCGTGCTGGAAACCAAACTCGATGGACTGCGCGCTGAAATGGAACCCTTTGGTCCGCGAGTCTGTTCGGACTGGATCACACAGTGGCAAGTGTTTGATCAGGCCCGGAAACGAAAAAAACCTCGTGGCCCGGCGGCCAGGCAGGAATCACCCGATGTCGCCGCACGCCTGCATTTTCTCACGCCCGGACGCGTCGTGGGGCTGATCCGGGGACGCGGTATCATCCTGCGCCAATATCGAAGCAAGGGCCAACATGCGCCGATGGTGACCTTACTGCGGGACGGCGGGTCCCTCAACGAATGCCCCGCCTCGATCGTGACGCAGGTATTCGACCGCACGTTCGACTGCGAAGAAACGTCCGCCTATCCCTGGTGCACTCCGCAAACATTGGAGCAGCTGACGCATCACCTCCTGGATCTACCGCCGCGTCTCCCGATTCTGCCGATTCTGACTCATCAGAACGAAGAGATCCCGCTCGACAGTTCGATCATCCAAACGCTGGGCGACTTCGCCTGCCCCACCTGTCCTTCGCGCCAGGCCTGTCAACGCGATTTCCCCAGGGCCTCCCGGGTTCGCCAGGAAATCCAACGCCACATGAAATCGATTCAAGCGCTGCAGACCAGCTTGTGGCACCGGTTTCAAGAACGCATCGATATCCTTGAGCGCTTCGGTTATCTCAACGCCACGGCCCAACTCACCGCCGACGGCGAGTGGGCGCGATTGATTCGCATCGACCATTCTCTCCTGATCACGGAACTGATCCGGGCCGAGGCCTTCGGCGCCATCGATCCGCCTCTGCTCGCCGCCGTGATGGCCAGCATCGCGCATGACGACGATCGTCCCGGCTCGTTTCCACGCGGCAGCGCCGGCCTCGTCACCCTTCTGTTCCAAGTCCGCAAGCTGGCAGAAAGTCTCGTGCCGCACGAGGCGCCGCCGATGCTCCGTGCCGATGTCGCCGCCCTCACCGAGCGATGGGTGGCGGACCAAACGCTGACCTGGATCGGCCTGGCCCGGCTGACCACGATGGCCGAGGGCGACATGTTCCGCCTGTTCGCACGCACGATCGAATTTCTGTCCCAGCTCAAGACGCTCAAGAGCACCCATCCTTCATTGGCAGAATCGGCGGAAAAAGCCATCGCGGCGATGCGCCGTGGCGTCTTGGAGGAGCTGCCATGAACTCGTCGTTCGTTCCTCGTGAAGCGTCGTTCGCGAAACACACGATTCTCGCGCATTCGACGGATCAATGCAGGATTCCGTTTCCATTCTTGCGTGTCACATGTCACGCTTCACGCTTCACGGGGATCTCATGACCACGCACGAGCTCGAACAACTCTTGATGCAACAACCGGTCTCCCTCCTGCACCGATTGGCACGGGGACGCATCAGTCGGCATTTTCGTTCTGGCAAACGTAAGCTCGTCGAGCTGCTCCTCCAGGCTTCGGCTGAAAATCGCCCCGGACTGGAATCCGATCTGGCCGCCCTCATCGAGGAACAAGCACACCGCCAACAGGCGACGCCCGTTGAGACACCGCCAAAACCGAAGGGGCCCACAAGACCAGCCACATCCCCCATCTCAGCACGCCCGCATCGGGCGGATGACCATGGTCACCATGAGCCGCCGGTCTCGCTGCATGAATGGTTATCGGGCATCGGTATCCCGCAGGCACAGCCGTTTGTGCCGGATCCCTGGCAGGTAGAGGCGCTGGCGCGACTGGCCGAAACCGACGTGGTGGTGAGCGTCCCCACCGGCAGCGGAAAAACGTATGTCGCGATCGAGGCGACGAAGCGGGCGATGCAGGAGAATCGCACCGTTATTTACACGTCTCCCCTCAAAGCCCTCTCCAATACGAAATTCACCGAGTTCTCACGATTGTTCGGTCCGGGCCAAGTCGGGATCCTCACCGGAGACCGCCGCGAACATGCCCAGGCTCCCCTGCTCATCATGACTACGGAGATTTTGCGGAATCTCCTCTACGATGCCGCGGGAGGCGAAATCGACGTCCGCCTTGATACCTTGGGACTGGTGATCATGGATGAATCTCAATACCTCGCCGATCCGGAACGCGGGGTGGTGTGGGAGGAAACCTTGATTTTCTGTCCATCGCAGGCGCGCCTGCTGCTGCTATCCGCCTCAATCGGCAATCCGCAAGATATCGCGGATTGGCTGACCGCCATCCGGCCGAATCCCTGCGCGCTCATCCGCCATACCAAGCGATCGGTCCCCCTCCGGGCCGGCTACCTCCATCCGAACGAAAAGTTGACGCCCCTCTTCCGGACTGCCGGAATCCCCTACGGACAACCCCACCTGCTGCATCCGGAAGCCAAGCGACTCTTTACGGAATACGAAGAAGAAACCGGTCCATCTCGATCACGCTGAGCGCCGGTGCCGAATACCGTCGCTCGTGAAGCGTGAAACGTCTCTCGGCAGACATCCGAGCTGATAGCTGATGGCGGGAAAGAAGAGCGTATGGCTCATGGATGAAGACAGAACGCCGCGGGTTGCGGTCGTTTCCAACTATACGCCATAAGCAATACGCTATTTGCTCCTGTTCTGGATCGAGCGACGAACGACGATTAGAACGAATAGGTCAGGCCGATGGTGGGGCCGTGTCGGAGGGTTTGGAATTGGTTCAAGGAGGCCGTACTCGACGAGCCGTCGGAGCCGTAGAGTTTCCACTGATCACCGGCGAGCACGCGGTTCCAGAACACGCGATACCCACCTGTTAGGTAGAGCCGGTCCCAGATTTTTATTCGCAGATTGATATCTGAATTGGTCCCCAGGCCAAGCCCCGTCATTCTGAGGCTCGGATCCTGCGCGAGATCGGTTCTGAGGTGATGCACATCCTCATTGTTCAAATAGGACAAGAGCATCGCTATTTTGGCCTCAATGCTGATGCGCTTATCGAGCCGATACTCGACCTCGCCGCCGAATCGGCCTGACAACCAGGTGGACGTATTGGTGATGGCCGTCTGATTTTGAAACTTGATCGTACCGGCTGGTGAACAACGAAAATCCTGGTTCGGAGAAGATGCCGTGGTGCATTCGGCTTGTGCGACCCCGTTTGCCACGTGCCGTTCCCGCCAGTATTGCAGCCCCACGAACATAGCCAGGCTGCCCTTATTTTCAGGGAAGCTGTGCGTGGTCATGCCGATATCACCGTTGAGATACCAGAGATTGTCTCCGCCGATATCGCTGTACGTGCGCGAGAACCGATGTTCCCCACTGACGGTCGCCCCTTGCGCTGCAGCCCCCTGCGCGCTCAAGAAGTCATCGTCCGTGAGTCGTCCTCCTCCGATCGAACCATACCCGAAGGCACCGCGAAAAAAGACTTTGTTCTTCAACTTCACACGACCGGTGATTTCGGTAATGTTCGTGCCGGTATCCTTGTACTGAAGTTTAGAACTGGGGTTCCCGAGGTTAGCATCGAGAGCCGACGCATTGTGACTCCACTGGGTGTTCCCTTGACTGAACCATTCGGATAAGCCGATGTCGACGCGAACGATGGAAGAGGACGAGGCAGGCGCAACTTCGGCCCTGAGCGGCAGCGCCGCGCAGCTCATCAGGAGTCCGATTACCGCACCGACTATATATCGACCTGCGATCATATCTTCAGAACTCCCTTTGCCAGCCTAGGCAATACCACGGTCATCACAATCTCTTTCTCTTTCAACTTACGTATCCCACCGGAATTGCGCGCCCACTGATATCCTACCTGTGAAGTACGGTCAACAACTTTTTCGGCCCTAGGCGATGAGACGATCCGTAGAATACCCGTATGCTTCACACATCCCACTCAGGACAGGCAGCCATACACGTGAGTGGTGTCGCTTTTGAACACAAAGGTGCCTATCCCCTACAGTCGGAAAAATTTTCCCCCTCGCGTTTTTTACGGGACAACTCCTCACGCATGATACCTGGAACGCGCAAAATTTTTGCTTGCCTATTCGGTTTTCTTCAGTTAGTTTCAGCCCTGACGCATTTCCCGACGGGATTCTCACCGAACTCCGCTGAGCGATTCCCGACAAACAATTAAGAAGAACGCTGGAACGATTTGTTGTGGCACAACTGTTGCTCACCAACTAAGCGTTGCTTTTTTAATTTCGGAAAAATACCTAGGGGAGTACGAACTATGCAGTTCCACCACCGCACACAGATTCAGCACCTAGTACGCATTCCGCGGCAACGGGCAGCGAAACTTCTTGCAGGGATGTTGCTGACTCTGTGGTTGTGTGACCTCGCCACCGGGGGATCCACTGCGCTGGCCCAAAACATTCAGTTCACACCCAGCTCCCTGTCCATGACCGTCGCTCAGGGAGGAACCGTCAGCGGCACCCTCAGCTTGAAAAAATCCGATACGGCGCAGCACACGTACTTCATCAGCGCCAACCAATCCTGGATCTGGCTGAATCCACCCTATGGCAGCACCCAAACCATCAGCACCGAAACAGACCTGCTGACCGTCACGGTGAATACCGCCACCATGGGACTGTCCGCTGGGACCTATTCAGGCACCATTTATATTGGACAATCAGGGCCTGGCGTCTCCACGACTTGGCGCATTCCGGTAAGCGTCAGCGTGACAGCCACCGGCACCACGTCGCCGCCGCCCCCTCCACCATCCACGACCCCGCCTCCGTCGACCACGCCGCCGCCCCCGCCGCCTTCAACGACGCCACCGCCCCCACCTACAACGACGCCCCCGCCACCGCCACCGACCGGTTCCTTGACGTCATTACTCCAAGCCTTCCCATCCGCCCTCTCGCTCACCATCGCGAAAGGGAGCACAGGCTCTGGCGTCTTTTACCTGCAAAAATCAAGCACCCAACAGAGCACGTATAACATCAGTGCTGCCCAATCCTGGACCGCCCTCAATCCGCCCTATGGCAGCACACAGACCATCACCACCGAGATCGATCCCATCACGGTGTCCGTCAATACCTCGGCCATGAACATCGGCACCTATTCAGGGATCGTCTATATCGTCGAGAGCGGCCCCAACGGATCGCAGACTCTGCGCATCCCTGTCGCACTCAATGTCACGGCGACTGGGACCACACCGCCGCCACCACCGCCGCCGACTTCAACGACGCCCCCTCCACCGCCACCATCGACCACACCACCACCACCGCCGCCTTCAACGACGACGCCCCCGCCGCCGCCACCGACCGGTTCCTTGACCCCGCTGCTCCAAGCGTTCCCATCTGCACTGTCGCTCAGTACGGCGAAGGGAAACACGGTATCCGGCATCTTTAATTTGCAGAAGTCGAGCACCCAAATGAGCTCCTACAGCATCAGCGCAGCCCAATCTTGGACGGCGTTAAACCCGCCTTATGGCAGCACCCAAACCATCACCACCGAGATCGATCCTATCACGGTGTCCGTTAATACCTCGGCCATGAACATCGGCACCTACTCGGGAGTCGTCTATATCGTCGAGAGCGGCCCCAACGGCTCACAAACCCTGCGGATCCCCGTTTCGCTCTCGGTCCTCGCGAGTGGTACCACACCACCGCCGCCCCCACCCTCGCCGACCGGCGGCGCCACGTCGCCACCGCCGCCTCCCTCGGGAACGGCCACCGGTACCGTGACGATCTCGTGGACCGCCAACAGTGAGGCAGACCTGAAGGGGTATCGCGTGTATGTAGGCACCCAATCCGGGAGCCGCGCCCAGGCGTTCGACGTCGGGAATGTCACCTCCACTAGATTGACATTGCCGCTCGGCAGCACCTATTTCTTTGTTGTCACTGCCTACGATACGACTGGAAACGAAAGCTCGCCATCAGGAGAGCTGAGCAAGAGTCTGTTTTGAAAATATCTATGCCGGACAGGCTTGACCGTTCTTCCCTCAAGCCTGTATAACGGGCGCTACACCTTTGAGCCCGCTTCGAAGGAACATCCCTTCGAGCGGGCTCAAAAAATGTCCCATGCGCCCGTAGCTCAATGGATAGAGCATCTGACTACGGATCAGAAGGCTACAGGTTCAAGTCCTGTCGGGCGCACCACTTTATAGTCCCAACCAGCTGACGATCTCTTTTTCCCCTCTGCCGCTCAACCAGAAGCGTTCTCTCAATTCCCGTGCTCCGCTCGCGGACAGCCTCACACAGTCCGATTCGCCACCGGAGCTGAGCGCTGTACGTCCGCCTGCTCCCGATCGTCTGAAGTCCGTTCCGGCGTGGTCGGAGCGAGACCGGTTTGGAGACTGATCACAATGGTGATTCGCCCGGAGACGGGATCCAAACTCGTCACCATCGCACGCACTCGCTTCCCAACCACCGGCTCAATCCGCGCCTTGAGTACATCCTGACAGGAGAGAAACATGGCCTCATGGACACGACGAAGTAACGCTCGGCCATCCTCTGTTTGAGCCAACCGTGCCTCGGCGGGGATGATGCTGTGCCTGATGAGCGTGGCATCAATGACATCGTCGGCGATCCGCACCTGAACATGCGCATAGTTCGACTTCATGAACTCGGTGTGAAAGTTCAAGATCGCGAGCATCACGGCATATTCAATATCCGCCTGATTCCGGAACTGCGCCATACTGACCTCTCATCATGCAATGCATACCCGATCCCCGCGGTCCTCGCGTTTCCGATAGCTGAGCGTAGACCTCGGCAGACATCGGACGGTGACATCACAGGCAATTCATCTCGTCTCCGTGAGGTATCTCACTGGTGCTGTGCGGCCTGAATTTCTGGAGAAAGACAGTGCAAACCTCAGTCCACAACAGAAGTCGATGTAGCCCGCCTCCTGCGCACTCTGATTTCTCAAGAAAACCAGCGGCTCCCAGCCCTGGTCTCACTGATCGTGCCGGCCCCCCAATTCGGACCAAGCCGATCTCTCTGCACCAATGGTGTGCGCGTGCACAAATGCGCGAGGAGTCGTGCACGGGCACCCACAAACTTGCACTCACGGGCAGTCATGAGCCAAGAGGGAATTTGATGGTTTGAGAGCTGAAAACGACCACGACTGAGGGAACCGGGTGGGATTACATTCGATCCGATCGGGAGATGAAGCAGCGCATCATAACCGGGCTTTGCGACGGCGATCCAACATCCAACGTGTCACCCCCAACTGCCTCGCGGCTAAGGTTTTGTTGCCGCCGGATCGGGCCAGCACCGCTTCGATGATTTGATCCTCCAGATCAGCCAACGATTGGTCTCCGACCCGGAAGCTGATATGGACATCCCCGGAATTCGATGCGCCCGCCGGAGCGCAAGCGGGAGCCATGGTGGCCGTGGCCGGTATTGAAACAGCCCCCTGAACATCAACGGGGAAATTCGCCGTCTCCAGCGTCGTCCCTGCACAGAAGAGGACCGCCCGCTCAATGAGATTGCTGAGCTCACGCACGTTCCCGGGAAGGTGGTAGCCCCGAAGCAAGGCTTGGGCACTTTCACTCAGCGTCCGCACCGGCTTCTTGAGCGCCAGCGCAGAACGGGTCAAAAATTGCTCTGCCAAAGGAATGATGTCCTCCCGCCGGTCGCGAAGCGGCGGCACCGTCAGCGTCACCACATTCAGTCGGAAGTACAAATCCTCCCGAAACTCACCCTTCGCCACGGCTTCCTTTAAATTCCGATTTGTCGCCGCCATCACCCGCACATCGATCGCAAGATTTGACGCGCTACCGACCCGTCGAATCGTACGTTCCTCCAGCACACGCAGCAATTTGGCCTGGAGGGGAAGCGGGAGATCGGCAATCTCGTCGAAAAAGACCGTCCCGCCTTCGGCCATCTCGAGCAATCCGCACTTTCTGCCAGTCGCCCCTGTAAACGATCCCTTCTCATGCCCGAACAGCTCGCTCTCGAAAAGGTCACGCGGAATCGACGGACAGTCCACTTCCACACAGGGTTTGCCCGCGCGTGGGCCGTTGTAGTGGATCACACGCCCCATATATTGCTTGCCTGTCCCCGTTTCGCCCTGCAGAAGAACCGTCACGCGGTCGTTCGTGATGAGTTCCTGCACCTGGGTGAGGAAACTCCTGGTCACGGGACTGTTGGCAATCACACGATCCAGCGCATACCGTGCGGCATCTTGTCCGCTATGCAACTGCACCTGGCGTTGAAGCGTCAAGACCTCCGTCGCCCGGCGCAGCGTATGAAGCAGATCGTCCATATCGATGCTCTTGGCCACAAAATCGAATGCCCCCAGCCTCATGGCCTCCACCGCATCTTTCACCGTGCCTCTCGCCGTCAAGACGATCACCGGCATGGCCGGCGACAGCTGTTTCACACGGGCCAAGACATCCAACCCGGAGAGATTCGGCATCACCAAATCAGCCACCAGCACGTCCGGTTCGAACGATCGGAGCAGACCCAAGGCCTCCTCGCCAGACCCTGCCGTCTGCACCACGTACCCCTGATCGCGCAAACGCAATGCGAACGCCTCCCGAACCGAAGCCTCATCTTCTAACAATAAGAGATGCCAGGGCATGCTACGCCTCGTGTCTCACGGGAAGCCACACATCGACCACCGCGCCACTCCCCGGCGGACTCTGAATGATGAGTTGCCCATGGTGCCGCTCCACGATGTCGCGGGTAATGGTCAACCCGAGCCCGACCCCCTTGGCTTTGCCGTTCGTGAAGAAGGGCTCGTAGATCCGCTTAAGATCTTCGTCGGCAATCCCTTTTCCCGAATCAGAAAACCGCATCAACACTCCTGCGAGACGCCGGATTTCGGGCGTGACCGTCACCTGCACGCTCCCGCCGCCCGGCATCGCATCGATCGCATTCATCGCAATATTGAGACAGACCTGCAGAATATGCGCTCGCGACGCATCGACCGCCGGCAGGTCCGGGGCCATCGAAGACTTGACCAGAATGTGATTCTTCATCAAGTTCGGTCGAAGGAGTGTCCACATATCATCGAGCACCGAGGCAAGATCACAGGGTGCGATATCGAAAGGGCGTGGCCGCAGCTGCCCCAAATGCGATTCCAGGAGTTCATCGATTCGCGCGGCCTCTCTGGCGATCAACCGACAGCGGTCGCGCGCCTCTTGCGGCAGCGAGGCCTGATCGGCCAGATGCGTGGCCAGACTGCCCAGGCCAATGAGCGGATTCCGCACCTCGTGTAATATGCCGCCGGCAAGTTGGCCGACCAGCTTCACCTGCTCGGTGTGGCGCAACGCTTCAAGCATTTGTTCCCGTTCACTGAGATCGGTCAGGATCGCCATGAAGTACTGCGTGGTCCCATCCGAAGCCTTCACCGGGCTGACACGCTCCCACACCAGAAACTCCGACCCGTCTTTCCGTCGATTAACGAACCGTTCGACAAAGGGATGCCCCGAACGGATCGACGCCCACAGACGCTCATAAAACTCGGGGGGATGTTTGCCCGATTTCAGAATCGCCGGGCGCTGGCCCAGCGCCTCCTCGCGCGTCCATCCTGTCATGCGCTCCAGAGCCGGATTCCAGTCCACGATTGTGCCGGTCGTGTCCGTCATCATCACGCCGTCCTGCGCGGATAGGAAGAGGCGATGATAAAAATCCATCTGCGTCTCTTCATGGCGCCGGCGCTCCAATACCGTGCCGATGGTATTCGCCATCGTACAGAGAAACTCCTGTTCCTTTTGGTTGAACGTGCGGACCCGCTTGGAATGGGCAGTCATCACTCCATACACCCGGTCTTCGACCAGCATCGGCACACACATGCCCGCGACCGCACCATGTTCCGTAAGCAATTTAGACGCGGAAAACCGAGTTTCCCGGCGGAAATCGTCGACCACAACCGGAATCCGTTCCCGGATCGCATAGCCGGCCTGAGAATGGGTGCCGCCTTCGATCGTGAGTTTGCCGATGAGATCGCGTTGCAGCCCGATCCCCGCCATGATGTAGAGATGGCCGTCCAGTTCGCGCGGCACCAGAATCTTGCAGAGTTCCACTTCCAGCGCCACCGCCGTTTCCTGAACCGCTTCATTCATCAGTGCCTGGGCCGAGACGCCGCTGACCGCCAGGGTACCGATACGCGCCAGCGCGGACTGAAATCGCGCGACATGCGCCGCGTCCTGCGCAAGCAGCACCCGCTCGGTCACATCCTCCAGCACCATCAACACACCACGGTCTCCACGATAGGGCACCACATTGAACCGGCAGGCGTAGTAGCGCGGCCGGCCATCCTGAGCCTCCAATGTATATTCGATCGTCTTTCTGGTTCCGAGCGCACCTAGGTTCCAGGCAATCGCGTCATCCAGCAGGCGCTTCCTCAGGGCATGCTCTTCCGCTCCCACCTGAGGAGAGGCAGACTCCACCAATTCAGAAAAGTGAGAATTTTCGAAGATGAGAAGGCCGTGGCAGACGAAACAGAGGCCTCCGTGGATACAGTCGCTCAGCCAGGCAAGGACCTCAGCGGCGGCGAGCTCAGACCGAACCGGCCGTGACAGCTTGGAGCGACTACGATGAGAAGAGGCCATGACTGTCGCGCTCGCCGGGAATGACAGATGCTTCGTTCAACATGCGCATGCGCGCAGGGGCAGTATACCCAGCAGGTCCCCACCCGTCGAGAGGGAGTCGCCCGTCCAGACGCCTGCTACGGAATTACGAAATGATCCCGGCGGGTCACCGCAATGTCGCTGACGAACATGGCGCCGGAATGTTTGTGAAAAAGCGGGCCCAGCCCAGCCAGAATCGGCTCAATCAGTTCCTCAGGCACGACGGTGAAAATGATCACCTGGCTGCTGGTGTCGTCGAACAGCAGGTGACCTTCATGGAATCCGTGATGCCCCTTGCCGGAAACATTGTTGATGATCGTATAGCCGGTAGCGCCGACTCGATCGAGCAGATTCGTCACTAACTTGAGGTGCTCTCCCTCGACCACGATGCGGATTTCTTTCATCGGATGCAACGTCAGCATACCCCTGCCCCCTCCCCTCTTCCGTCCCCTGTTCCGTCCCACGCCATCTCGAACTTGTACCTGATCCCGATTCATTCCGCTCTGCCCTACGCTAAGGGCCCGAGGCGGCTTATTCCGCTCTCTCCCGTACCACCCCACCAGCCTCCGGTCGGACGCCCGACTCGGCAGCAGGGTGCCCATCTGAGTGCCCTCGAATGTCCGGGTGCATTTCCAGCTCTTCCGACACCGATTGCCAGCCCCGCATGATGTCGTAATGGTAAAACGCCGCTTCGTTCGGCTCACACACCACCAGTGACACCCACTCGTTCTGGAACAACCGTTCGAGTCCGGGATGTTTCGCAATCACCGACTCGACACGAACACGCGGAGCCTCGATCACCGCCAGCAACCGCATCGGCTCATGATAGGGGACCGGGCCGTCCAGGACGGTCTGGGCCGGCAGGCCCAAGCGAAGGTCGCTGGTCGCTCCACTCATCACACCCACTCGTCCGACGATATTGTGGTAGACCTTGCTCCCGCTGCCGTACACCTCGTTGTCGACGGCGGAGAAATAGTGCTCCATATTGATCCATTGAGCCACGATGAGGGGAGCCGTCATGATCGTCTCCAGGAGTTTCCCCGAGGCATCCTGGCGATAATCGTAGGAGTGCAGAAATGACCGGCCCTGGAGATCCAGCGGCCGCGTGAGCTCCCGACGGCCGATGATGAGCAGGTTGTTCTTCGACAGGCCCCACTCAGGGCGAACCTGTGCCCAGTCAACGCTGCGCCGGTACGCCCGTTGCTGCGGATCGCGGCGGCTCGCTGTCGCCGCCGGTCTCTCCAGCGCCATCCCACGCTCCAACGCCGCCTGCGTCCCCGCTTCCTTGAGATCCTCCAACAACCGCACCAGGTCCTTCCGATGCGTCGGGGGAACATCTTCCAGATCTACGATGCGGACATCGTTCCTGGTCGTGTCATGTAATGCCGCGACAAAATGGGTATCGCCTGGGATTTTGAGCCCACGCGACTCCAGCACCTTTCGGACGGCCTGATTGTTGGCCATCGCCGCAAAGGCGCGGGCGTTGGGGAGGCCGCTGTTGCCGCCGCAGGCGCCGCAATCCAGGGCAGATTCATACGGATTATTATCCGAAGTACTCCCGTGGGAACACATCACCACCAGCCGCGAAAAACCGGACGTGAATCCCATGAGACGGAGTGCCGCTTCGACCCCGTAGGCCTGTTCCGCGACAGAAAACCCATGCAAGGTGATGCGCTGCAGACGAGTCGACATACCCCGCGGTGTGAGGGCCAACTCCCGGCGTAATCGTTCGTTCAACGCATCCGCTGCGGAGGAAGCAATTCCGAGCGCGCTCGCAACCACTTCCCTGCTCTGCTCGTTCTGGTTCTCCAACGCCCTGAGACGGATGGTCTCGATCAATGCCGGCGTGATCGCGGAGCCGAGCGCAGGAAACTCTTGCCGGAGCGAAGCGCGGATGGCCGCACGCTGTTCCGCCGCCACCATTTCCTCCGCCTCTTCTCTGGTCAACTTGTCGATCGTCAGCGTCGTCGCCAACGGCGGCAACCATAACCGCTTCACCCAAGAGGTGACACGGTGATACCAGAGTGGGCAGAGGGTCTTGCCGAAGAAGGGAACACTGAAAAACCACCCCAGCGCTTCGACCATGACATAGGGGGTAATGACGTTTTCCTTGAGATCGTGGAGGAGCTCATGCCCCGCCTTGTTGAGGCGCGAGAACAGGCGGTGCCGGCTCGCCGCCGCACCATGATAACTTCGCGGGATCTCTCTGATATGGTTCTTGGGTTTCAACAGCACGGGCGAATGCGTGACCGGATGTTCTTCGCCGAACGCCTGGTACTTGACGGGAATCCCGAAAAATCCCGCCACCCCCAACGTCTCATACCCTCCACGCTGCTCGAGATGTCGCCGCAACACCTCGGATCGAATATCGATACAAAACACCAGTTGCGCCAGGGGACGTGAAGAGCCACTCGAAGCAACCCGTTCATCAGATTCCCGCAATTGCGTCGCGACCCCGCGCAATTGCCGGACGACGTCCCGGCGGTGACGGGCTTCAAACGCTTCCAGCCACCGTTGACTCTGTTGCCCGGCGGGAAATCCATCCAACCAGTTCAAGACTGTCGACACATCGGACAGCGCCGTTTCCCTGATCTGTTCCGGATCGGCACCCATCGCGGTCGACAGGGCGAGTAGCCGTCGGACATCGTGCTTCACGGTTTCTGAGGCGCGCCACCCGGCGGTCTGTTCATAGAGCTGTTTTCCAATGCCATTCCACTCGTCGGGCGTAGCAGTCCGATGAAGCCGGCTCCAGTCCCGCGCCTGGGCGGCAAATGAAGGGGGCAACCCTTCCTCCATCAATTGACGTCGGAGCCAGTGGGCGTAGGGAGCCTGCTCGATAGAGGCCCGAATGGCATCATAGTGGCCGGGGATGCCCAGCAACCGGCGACAGTGCAACGCCACGAATTCGCGCTCATAAAACAACCGAACCGCCAGGTATTTCACCAGATCGACCGGATACCGCGCCTGCCAGGGATGATGCTGCTCCTCAGACCGCCACTTGATATACCCAGTCCATCCGGGGAGGGCGGACAGATGCAAGGCAAAATACGACTCCCAAGCGGACTTCGGAATGCCCATCACGGCCAGACTGTCGAGTACGGCTTCTTCCGGCCGGTCGCCCAATGCATCAATCTTCGGTGCAACGTCCGCCACACCTAGTAACCGCAGGCTGGCGTCATACCGTACCAGACGTTTCCAGGCGCGATAAAACGTAAGCTGCCGATCCGGCATGGTCCAGGATGCTTCCCCTTCATCCAGAAATGCGCTGCACCATTTGATCATCTGCTCGTTGATATCCGACACCAGCGATGTCCCCAGCGTGCGATCGCACCAGGTCGAGAGGGTCTCGTGAGACAACACCTCGACGGGCGCCCGAGGAATCAACGCCTCCGCCTGGCCGGTTCTCGCCTGCCCCACTACAGTGGCAAGCCACGAGGTCAGCTCATCCGGGTTGCCCTCCGCCGAAACAGAGCGATCGGCCTGCGACGGCAGCGCCTCACCCAGCCCATGCACCATCGAAAGCCGGAGCACGTCCTGATGGGACACCTCACGCCCCGCGAACAGGACCCGCCGCTCGCTGGCCAGCGGGGCGAGCACCTGAGTGAGGTCCTCCGGACAAATTCGACCCTGTTCGAAGAAGCGGCGATACAAGGCGTCGGGCAAATAGCCTTTTCCTCCAAGCAGTTGTTCACCGCGCTTCACCGCTTGATCGAACGGAAGCTCTTCCAACCCATGTAGAGGATTGTGGTGAATAAACGTGCGCATGGGCCAGTAGGATGAAATCGCCTCCCCGGCCAACTCCACATGGGAACGCAACTCCATCCGCTCGGCATCTGTGAAGGTGCGTGTTTTAACCACCATGCCGCCACTCCGTTTTGGTTCGACCACGCGCAGACGGGGGGTACCGGCGAGATGCGATCCGGCCGATCATGCGAATGAGATCTTCAACATAGAGGCCATTGAGGAACGTGACGTAGGCCCGGACACGCAAGGTCTCGGTCCAGGCCGGCATCAGAAGACTGACGCCTTTGGCCTTGCCATAGATCATGCCCCAGGCGCCAACAATCACAATCGCGGCGAGCCCGATGACCACTTCAAAGAAAGAACGATTCCATTCAGCCGCCCGCAGATAGGACTCCGCCATTCCCGGGCTCGGATACAAGAAATGCGTAAACGCCTCACCCGCCCACAGGTACGTGAGCCCGATGAATGCCAGGGTTCCGAGCATGGTCAGCGACACGGCCCAGGAAGCGCCGGTGTGCAACCGATACAAGGTAAACATCGCCTGCGAGGTCGTCACCCATCCGAAGAACAGGAAAATGACCGCCCCTTGCGCATCCTGCAAGGGAATACTGACGACGCCATGCACGACGAGCAGAATCACCAGCGGCAACACCAACGTCGCAACCAATCCGGTGGTCCAGGTCATGGGTGAAAAAGTATGCGCGTCATCCGCGCGGCCGACAGGCGGCAGCTTATATTCTGTCCTCGCCTTATGAATGATGGAGCCGGAATTGAGGAACAGCGTCGCCTTGAACAAGCCATGCGCACAGAGGTGGAACACGGCGAGAGCAAAGGCGCCCAAACCGCACTCCATGACCATATAGCCCATCTGACCCATGGTGGAATAGACCAGCCGGCGTTTCACGCTGGTCTGCGTGAGCATCGCCGTAGCGCCGATCAACGCGGTGATGCCCCCGATGACGAACATTAGATGGAGCGTCGTCGGCGCGAGACCGAACAGAGGCGCCAACCGGTTCACCAGAAAACCGCCGGCATTGACGATCCCCGCGTGCATCAGGGCCGAAACAGGGGTCGGTGCTTCGATGGTGCCGATCAGCCAGAAATGAAACGGAAATTGCGCCGACTTCGTCATGACAGAAAGGAGCAAGAGCAGGGTCACGACGGTCGGCACATCGCAGTCCCATGGCAGGCCCGGCCAGATCGTCAGCGGCGCCGGTCCTGTCTGCAAGCGGGCGAAGAGGTCGGTCATATCCCACGTCCCGTACGATCCGTACAGGACCAGCAAAGCCACCGCAAAAGCCACGTCGCCGAGGCTCTGGACCCAGAAGGTCTTTTGCCCTGCATCCCTGGCGGCGGAGCTCGCAGGATTACACACCAGCAACATCGCTAGTAACCAGGTCACCAGGTGCCAGCAGACAAACATCCACAGCAGGTTGCCGCTGCTGACCAGGCTCAACAACACGAACGTCAGCGCACCGAGCAACGCAAAGAAGCGGACATACCCCGCATCGCCGACCATATACCGCTCGGAATACACATGAATGATCAGGCTGACGAGACTGATGAGGGCCAGCATCACCGCGGCCAAGCGATCAACCAAGATTGTGTAGGTCATGGTGCCTGATGACGTGCCCACCAGGGACAGCCGGATTGTGTCTCCCGACAACACCACCGCCAGTGTGACAAGCGAAGCCAGGGCGGAACACCAGAGCGCAGCGATGCCGAGACGCGCAACCCGTTCCCCCAGGTCCCGCCAGAACAACGCGATCAGGAGCGTACCGAGAAGCGGCGCAAAGATCGTGACCAGAGGAAATATCGCACCCATCACACGAGGATCTCCCACACAAGGCTTACCAAGGCACTGCCAACCTGTTCGAGCTCTTCAGCAAGAACAGAGCCTGGCAGGCGAATCAGGAAAAGATCGCAACATTCATTGAATTGTGATCTGCAACCGACGCAGTGGCCGATTTGATTTCCAAATCCAACGTGCACCGATGCACGAACGTGCATATATGCACAGCATGATTATTGAGGTGACCGAATCGAAGGACGCCACCACAAGAGCATAGTCTCACATCTTGCCCCCAAAGATCAGCAGGTGTGGCAGGTGACTTAGTTGCCCGCGACCTGCAGGGAAGAGTTCGTCCAGCTTCCTGCCCGCTTCTTGATGTGTTTCCCTCGCTGTGATAGCGTCTACTTAGAAGCATATGCACCAGCAGACCACCTACAGCAACCGCCTCCGACTCGACAGGATGCTGCGCGCGTGGGCAGTCGTATGGCTGCTGGCATTCCCGCTCTTCCATATCCATCCCGAAACCGATCCCCATCATGGAGAAGCCGGTCACATCCACGCCGCTGCCGTACACACCGTCTTTTCGGCTGACCTGGAAGGCGAATTCGAGGGCCATCGAGACACGCATCACCATGCGCCGGAGGTAGCATCGTGGCCGGCCCTCTCGATGGAAGGCCCGCATTTCTGGAACGCTGATCCCGAGCTGAGCTTTTCTCTGCTGAACGATGCCACCGACCGCAAGCTCGTGAAACCGCTGCTGCCCCATCTGCTGTTCGTGACTCACAATCTTCTGCCCGTTCCGAAACATCCTGACCAGCCAGCAGAACAGCACACCGTGCCTCTCCCAAGCACAGTCCTCGCACGTGCTCTACCTGCTCGCGCGCCGCCATCCACTCTCCTTAGCTAACCGTCGTCCGTCCTGACATCCTAGATCCTGATCGCACAACGCTCGCAGGTTGAGGTTTGCACCTCGCATCATCGCGAGCCGATTGCGCAGGGAGGAGGCTCCTGATGATTGCTCGTCTTGTCTGTTCCCTAGTCCTGGCGATGGCTACCGCCGGCCCCCTCGCGGGCGGCCCCGTGACCTGGGCAGAAGCGCCACGCACGGCCACGTATTCCTTGCCGGATATTCTGACTCTGGCGGTGCAACACAGCCCCACGCTGGCCGGCGCTGAGGGCGTGGTGAAACAAAGCGAGGGCCAACAGATTGCCGCGGGTGCCTATCCGAACCCCTCCGTTTCCGGCAGCGCCGGGCGTGGCGCCATTCGCGACCCGAGCACCGGCACGCACGTGACCGAGCGCACGTTCATGGTGGAACAACCGCTGGAATGGACCGGCAAGCGGCAGGCCCGCCAGGAAGCGGCCGATGCCGGAGTAGCCGGAGCGACTGCGGCATTCGAGGACACCCGACTCGCCCTGCTCGCCGATGTGAAAGTGGCCTTCTACCATCTACTCTTTGCCCAGCGTGATGTGGAACTCGCCGCACAGAACGTCACCAGTGTGGAAGAAGTCCTACGGACGGTGCACGCGCGCGTCGCGGCCGGCGAAGCAACCTCCTTCGACAGCATGAAAGCCGGCGTGGAAATGCAGAAGGCCAAGAAGGACGTCGCCCGTGCGAACAGTACGCTGTTGGTCGCCAAGGCCCGCTTGAATACTCTGACAGCCGGGTCCCTCGGAAAAGAGTTTTTCATCCAGGGCGATTTTCAATTGCCCAAGCCGGGCGTGAATGCGGAGGCCTTGGCGACGCAAGCCATGGAACAACATCCGTCCATACGCCGACAGAGCAAGTTGGCGGAACAGGCGGAACATACCCTGCGGTATGAGCGAGAAGCCCGCGTTCCCAACATCAGTCTGCTGGGTAGTTATCACCGGGAGGCCGGTGATGAATCGCTCACCGCCGGACTCAGCGTGCCCCTCCCCCTCTGGTACCGGCGACAGGGAGAAATTCAATCCGCGCTGGGTGCCAAACACCGCGCCGATGCGGAACGGCTGCGACAACAGAACGAGCTGGAGCAGGCCATCACTCAATATGCGCAGGAAGTCCGCACGGCGCAGGATCAGTTGCTCGTGTTTGAAACCGGCCTCTTGAAGCAGGCCGAACAGACCTTGACCGTGGCCCGCACGAGTTTCCGGCACGGCGCCGCCAGTCTGTTGGACGTCCTGGATGCACAACGTGTCTATCGGCAAACCCAGCTGGAATATGCGCAGGCACGGGCCGATCTCTCCATTGCGCTGGCCCGGTTGGAGCGGGCATTGGGAGCATCTCTATGAGCACGCCTACGAGCACCCTTGCCTGGTTCGCACATCAGCCCAGGATAGGAGTGAGCCGATGATCGGACGCGGCGTAACGACCGGAATCATCGTGACCATCCTCAGTTGTCTCCCCGGATGCGGAGAGCAGGGAGCGGAACCGCCCAAACCGCCCTCCTCCGCCGAAGTGGCGCCGCATGCAGCCGTACCCCATGCGATTCACCCCCCGCCGGCCGTCCGGGAACGTCTCCGCACCGAGCCCGCCACACGACGTGCCGTTCCGGAACTCGTGACCGCCCCAGGCGAGGTCGCACTCGACTTAAAAAAAGTCGCCAAAATTACCTCCCGCATTGAAGGGCAGATCGAACGTATTCACGTGCAGTTGGGAGACCGGGTCACGCCCAGACAGCCGCTCGCCGCCGTCGGCAGCCTCCAACTGGATCAATTGGTGGAAGAATATCTCGTTGGGAAGGCGCAGGCCGACGTGGCGGAAAACAATCTCAGACGGACAGAGAAGCTGCGCACGGATGACATCGTGCCGGAGCGAAAGCTCATCGAAGACAAGGGGGCCCACTTGGCGACGAAGGCACGCTACCAGCACGTCCGAGAAAAACTGCTGGCCATGGGCATCTCGAAAGCCGAACTCGCCGGGCTCGAACGCGGCGGACATGAAGAAGGCCATCACTACACACTGACGTCTCCCATCGCCGGGACGGTGGTGGCACAGAATGCGGTGCGTGGACAGGGTGTCACGCCTGGGGCGGAACTCTTCGAAGTCGTCGATACCAGCCGTGTCTGGGTCATTGCCAACCTCCCCATCGAGCAGGCCCGCCATTTCAAAGGGGGCGACCTGGGCACGATCACCCCCAAGGGCGGCGAGACGATCACCGCCCCACTCACCTATCTGGCGCCGGTCGCAGATGAGACCACGCGCACCATCCACGTACGCTTCGAGGTGGAGAACCAGCAGGGACAGCTGAAGCCGCACGAATATGTGGAAGTGGCGCTCGCCCTCTCAGGGGTACCGGTGGTGGCGGTTCCTGTGTCTGCTCTCACCACTATCGACAAGACTCGCGGGGTCTTCATAGAAGGCCCGGACGGGTACACCTTCGCGCCGATCGACGCAGGACGTGAAAGCGGCAGCTGGGTCGAAATTCGAACGGGTGTGAAGGAAGGCACCCCGGTCGTGATCGACGGGGTTTTTGATCTGAAAAACGTGCTGCTGAAAGAACAGATCGGATCGGGCGACTAAGGACCTCATGGACCACCTGCTGACATTCTCGCTCCGCTATCGATTCTTTACCCTGGTGGCGATCGCCGTCGTCATAGCCACGGGTATCTGGTCCTTTAGGAACCTCACCATCGACGCCGTCCCCGACCTGACACCGGTGCAAGTCCAAGTGCTCACCCGCGCGCCGTCCCTAGGTCCGGTGGAAGTCGAACAGTTCGTGACGTTCCCCATCGAGGCTTCGTTGAATGGCTTGCCTGCGTTACGGGAGCTGCGCTCCGTGTCACGTTACGGACTTTCCGCCGTGACGGCAATCTTCGACGACCAGACCGACATCTACCGGGCGAGACAGTTCGTGACCGAACGGTTGGCTCAGGCCATGGAACGCATCCCTCCGGAATATGGCCGGCCGGCCATGGGTCCCTTAACCACCGGACTGGGCGAAGTGTATCAGTTCACCGTCAAGGGCCCAGGCTACAGTCCCATGGCCCTCAGAACGCTGTTGCAGTGGGACATCGGAATGAAATTACGCGCTGTGCCCGGCGTGGTCGAGGTCAACATCTGGGGAGGCGAACCGCAACAGTTCCACGTCATCGTGGATCCCTCGAAACTTCTCTCCTTTAAATTGACCATGAAGGAGGTCTTCAACGCACTACAACGGAACAATGCCATCGCCGGGGGTGGGTACATCGAACATCAGCGTGAGCAACTTCTCATTCGGGGGGAAGCGCTCGCCACGCAGGTGAGCGACCTGGCCCGGATCGTCGTGGCCCACGGATCGGGCGGGGTGCCGGTCTACATTGCCGACGTAGCCGAGGTGAAGGAAGGTGCAGGACTCCGGATCGGCGCAGCCACAGCGATGGGCGAAGGCGAGACAGTAATCGGAATGGTCCAGATGCTCGCGGGTGAAAACGCTCAACAGGTCGTGACCCGCGTCAAAGCCCGCGTGCAGGAAATCCAGGCGACCCTGCCGTCCGGTATCACCATCGAACCCTACTACGATCGCACGATTTTTGTTTCCAAAGTCATGACGACCGTGCGCAACAACCTGATTGAAGGCGGCCTGCTCGTCATCGCCGTGCTGTTACTCTTTCTCGGCGACCTGCGGGCCGGCCTGATCGTTGCCTCTGCCATTCCCCTGGCGATGCTGATTGCCTTCATCGGCATGATGCAGGCCGGACTTTCCGGCAATTTGATGAGCCTGGGAGCCATCGACTTCGGTTTATTGGTCGACGGCTCCGTGGTCATGATCGACAACATCCTGCGCCGATTAGCGGACAAGCCCGCACGTACACAGGAAGAGCGACTCGCGACCGTGCTGGCGGCCGGACGGGAAGTCCTGCGTCCCATGACCCTGGCCGTGAGCATCATTATTCTAGTGTATGTACCTATCCTGGCCCTGACCGGAATCGAAGGAAAGATGTTCCGTCCTATGGCAGTCACCGTGATCATGGCCTTGGCCGGATCCCTGGTCCTCGCAGTCACCGTCACGCCGCTGCTGTCGTTCTGGTTTGTACGAGCAGGGAGCCACCAGGAAGAAACCCGAGTCATTCGTGTACTCAGAGGCATCTATGCCCCCTGGGTCCGCAGAGCGGTCGCACGGCCGGTCTGGCCGGTGACGATTGCGGTGGGACTGTTCATCATCAGCCTGGGGGCTGGAAGCAGGCTCGGCATCGAGTTTGTGCCACGACTGGAAGAGGGCGACCTCGCCGTGCAAGTGTGGCGCTTGCCCAGTATCTCGCTGACCGAATCGGTGGCCACCGCACTCGAGATCGAGCGGGTGCTCCGCCATTTTCCCGAAGTCACCCAAGTCGTCACTCGCACAGGCAGCCCTGAAGTGGCGACGGATGTGATGGGGGTCGAGATGTCGGACGTCTTCGTCATTCTCAAACCTCAACGGGACTGGGTCACAGCCGACAACCGCAACGCACTGATCGAGGTCATGAAGCGGCGCATCGATGAACAGGTGCCCGGGGTCGGCCTCGGATTCACTCAACCGATCGAAATGCGGTTCAACGAGTTGATTGCCGGCGTGCGATCGGATCTGGCCGTCAAGATTTTCGGTTCCGACCTGGAGATCCTCAAGCAGCAGGCCGAACGCGCGGCGCGGGCGCTCCAAAACGTGCCGGGCGCGGCAGACGTCAAAGTCGAACAGGTTGCGGGGTTACCGCTGCTCCGCGTCATAGTCGATCGTGCAGAAATCGCGCGGTACGGGATCACCGCCGACGACGTACTCACGCTCATTCAATCGACCCGTGTGGGAACAGTGGTCGGCACTGTGGTGCAGGGCTCTCGTCGGTTCGAGTTGGTCGTGCGGCTGCCCGACCGGGTGTCGCAAGATCCGGCCTCGTTAGGCCGCCTGCTGATCCCGACCATGCATGGCGAACTGGTGCCACTCTCGCGCGTGACCAGTATCACGGTGGATTCAGGCCCGGCGCAGATCAGCCGGGAGCATGTGCAACGGCGGATCGTGGTGGAGTGCAATATTCGAGGTCGAGATCTGGGCGGGTTTGTGGCTGAAGCCCAACAGGCGGTCTCCCGGGCAGTCACACTTCCCGCCGGCTACGAAATGCGCTGGGGTGGACAGTTCGAACACCTGCAGGAAGCCGCTCGCCGGTTGACCATGGTCGTGCCGGTGACGCTGCTGCTGATCCTCGGAATGTTGTCGGTGATCTTCGGTGCGATGCGGCCGGCATTGCTGATTTTTCTCAATGTGCCGCTGGCGCTCTCAGGTGGCATTCTGGCGCTGTGGCTCAGAGGCTTGCCGCTCAGTATCTCCGCCATCATCGGTTTTATCGCGCTCTTCGGGATTGCCGTGCTCAACGCCGTCGTGCTGGTGAGCCATATCCGCCAACTTGAAACGGACGGCGCCTCGACCGACGAGGCGGTGGTGCAGGGGGCCATGGATCGACTCCGCCCGGTACTGATGACAGCCCTGGTGGCGAGCCTGGGATTTCTCCCCATGGCCTTGGCGACCAGCATGGGCGCGGAAGTCCAGCGCCCTCTGGCGACCGTGGTAATCGGAGGCCTTCTGACGTCGACTGCCCTGACATTACTGGTCATTCCGGCCTTGTATCCCTACTTTGTGCGTAGCGAGACAATGGGGCCGCAGCCCGTTGCCACAGAAGAGAAATAGCCGCATCCAGCGCGTAACCTCCTGGCCGATTAAGGTCAACCGATACGGGATCGAATCAACGGCCGGCAGCTTCCGACTCTTTTCTGGACAGACTTTCGTCAGCGCGGTAAGCTTTCACTACGAGCTGAACTGTCTGCAATCGAGCCCGAACACTGCGATTTTCCCCGCTATACGCAGAACCGGCGCCCATGCTGAGGAGTAGTTATGGCGACCATCCTGGTGATCGACGACGAACCATCCATCCGTGGTCTCCTGCGAGACGTGTTGGAGCGCTCAGGACACACGGTCGTCGAAGCCAAGGACGGGCGGGAAGCATTGGACCTCTATCAGAAACACAAGGCCGACCTGCTCATCATGGATCTGCTGATGCCGGTGGTCGATGGACTGGAAGCCACCTTGCAGCTGACCCGCGAGTACATGGACACGAGAATCATCGCAATGACCGGTGCCCAAGGTGATCGAAACTTCCTGGATATCGCAAAACTCTTCGGTGCCCGCCGCACTTTCGCAAAGCCCTTCGACTTGAAGGAAATGCTGAACGCCGTGGAAGAGGAACTGGCCCAAAAATAATCCGCGTCCCCCTGCACTCTGGCCTTTCCTGGAACGCCATTCACGAAGGAAATTCTGCTGGCAACCCCACCGCTGCTTCTGCAAGAATCGACCGATGCAGCGGACAACCACCACCAAACACCCGTGTTGCTAACCCCCACTCGCGCAGGACGTCTCTGGTGCGCATGGAGCCTGCTGATCGTACTCGTAGGCATCCTCCCGTTGCATAACTTTGTCGGCCATGCGCATTGGCAGTACATCCGCTGGGTGCCGACACCGGACCAGCTGAGTTCACCGGCCGTCCTCTTGGATCTCGGCATCGACGCCGTGGCCAACATCATTCTCTTTATCCCGTTCGGCCTGCTCTATACCCTGCGCGGATTGGGTGGGAAATCCTTCTCGCCCGGCCTTCTGATGCTCATGGCCTTCACGCTCTCATTCGGCATTGAGTACTACCAGGTCTATTGCCACAATCGCAGCACGTCGCTGCTTGATCTGCTGGATAACGTCCTCGGCGCGTACATCGGGATGAGACTGGGAGAGATGTATCTCAAAAAGAAGTCGGCGGATGTGATGGAACCCGCAACGTAAACCTACTGCCATCCTGTCGGATCATATCCTCGCTCGCGCAAACAACGATCCACATAGTTCGTAAACGCCCCGCTCGGCGGCGATCTCTTGAACAAGCCACGCAGAAACCCGGCCGTTGCGCCACTGGCTGCGCCGACCATGGCCCCTCTCCCCGGATGTCCCAGAATCGCCCCGCCCACCGCACCGGCGGCCGAGCCGATCGCTCCTCCAGCCACGGTGCCGGTGGCAACCTGGGAGGTCTTCCCTTCGCTGGGAGAGGCCCCGGCTTGCTCGGCCAAGGTCATGCAGTCTTTGATATCCGATTCCGCCGCGTCGGCGCCGACCTGTCGATAATGATCGTTCGGATAGAGAATCGGTTTAGGCCCCGCACAACCGGCAAGAAGCAGACACCCGGCGCAGATGAGGATCGTTGGCTTCATGGCTGACAGGTTTTCTTTCCTACACGAACCACGGCGGACAAGGTTGGCCGGCCGGATCAACCAACGCCTGATGCCTGCTCAGGCTTAGATCCGTCCCCCCAAATCCTTCCGCTGCAACGTTCGCATCATCACTGAATCGTTATAGGCCACTTCGCTCAGGGCATCCAGGATATGCAGCCCTTTGCTCACCGCCAATTCCTTGGCCTTGGTGTAATTCTTCGCACTGAAGCGGGCGACTGCCGGCTGGCCGTTGACGATCTGACAAGCGAGCACTTCTCCGCCGGCCACATCCATCGTCCCCCCCTCCTCCACGAGTTTCTTCGCCTGTGGCACCGTAATCTGGTGCAGCTGTGCAAACTCTTCCAGCCCGCCCGTCTCCACGAGACGCCCGTCAGGCATAATGCAGAGCCGCTTGAAATGAGGCGACCAGTCTTTGCGGAAGTCGATGAACTTGATATCGCCACCCTTCGCGACCGCGCGGTCGAGGGTCCGGTAATCGAGTCCGAGATTCTTTTTCGCCAGCTTGGTTTTTAATTCTTCGGGAAGCGTCCGATAGAACACCTCTGTCGCCGCTTCAACCAACGGCACGGCGCGAGACCGGGCCAATTGCTCCGCCTCGGCGAACTGCATCAGGTCGAGTACCCAGGTCTGCTTCGGCGTGGCGCCGGTGGGGTCGATCCGACAGGCAAAGAGGCCACGGGTCAGCAATCCGCCGACTTGCGGATACACATACACACCGCCCTCCGTGAGCAGCTGTGTCATCTGCCCCAACGGCACGTCGTAACTTTCGGCTAGAATTTTCGCATGCACCGCCAAATCTTCCGGCAGCGTCATGGCGCAGGCCGTCACATTCCCCGGCGCATCGAACTCCGAGTAATCTTCGATCACGTTATACAAAACCGGCGGCTTCGGCTTCTCAAGCTTCTTCTTGATCTTGAACATAATCAGCTCGTTCCTCGTATCTCGTCGTTCGTGTTTCGCTCAGAATGGGCTCCCGCGATCACTTATTCTGGAGATGATGATACGGCGGCAGTGTCATGAGCCGCTGATCGTCCACCGGCCCACCGATCGTAAAATGATACAGCGATTGAATGGACAGATCCTTGATGCCGACGATCTCATGGACCGGATCGTCGAAAAAGCAACCGATCCCAGTGCCCCGCACTCCCGCTGCCTCCGCTTCCAAATAGAGCACCTGCCCGAGCAGGCCGGCCTCCCAGAACAGGCGTGGATACCACCACGCCCCGCCCTGGCGCAAGCGACCTTCGAACTCCGCCAGCATCCCGAGCGAAAAGGCACTGTCTCCGGCAATCCCCTGTTGGCAACTGACTTGCGCCGCCAGACGTTGCGCATTGCCCTGCAACAGCCAAAACAAGGGAAGATCTTCCGGGCAACCGGGCGCCGGTGTCCATTCCAACTCAGGATTCATCGACTGCCGGAGCAACGGTAGCTTCTTCGGGTCACGCGCCAAGATATACAGCCCGGCCTCCAAGCCTTCGACGCGATGCACAAACAGCATGAGATGAATCGCCGGATCCCAGGGAAGGGCATCCCAGGGCATGGGCCGCTGCAATTGCGGTCGCTCCGCACAAGGCATCACACGCCGCAGGATGTGAAAGAATGTGGCGGCTGAAATAGCAGTGCGGCCATCGAAGGAGACGGCGCTGCGGCGCTGCCTGATGATCGCCGCTGCGACACTCGTCGTTTGTGAAGCAGGACGTGTCTCGACCGGGACAGTGCAGGTGCTGGCAAGCGGTACGAACGGGCGCTCCGCTCTGGTCTTCCAGGAGGCTTCAGCTACCTGGTCGATGACATCCCAATGCACGCCATGGTCGCGACTCAGCTCATTGGCCTTTCCATGCCACGGTCCCACAGCCACATCGGAGACGGCTGCCTCATCCAAATACAACGGGAGATCCCGAATGTCGCGCGCCGAGCCCGACGAGGGATGAAGCTCGTCGGCACCCGGCCACATTACCGCGAGACAATCGGGATGCTCCGGCTCCACGCCGCTAAAATCGTCTACGCGATGGGTCCCCAATACTTTCGCGATCTGATTCTGATCGACACCATCCAGCAACACCATCTTCCAACCAAGGGTCGCTGCCGCAAGCCGTGCCGACCCGATCGCGTGACCGACATCGTGGTTGCAGTAGCGAAACGCCCGCTCGCCATACTTCCAGGCTTCCCGCCAATGGACGGAGGTGAGACCGAACAGAAACGCACCCGATGGAAACGGCGTCAGTAGGCGCGAGACGGCAGCCGGTGAACAATCAGCGCGCAACTCCAACCCATGCTCTTTGGGTGCGTAATGATAGAGTCCGGGCTTCACATCGAGCCCATTAATCGACGGCAGAAGGACGTAGCCTTCCGTCGGATGGAGATTGCCGGACGAAGGATTGTTCCGCAACGCCCATTCCGACTCCCCGGCCTTCTTCCAGGCCGAAAGCCCGAGGGCCAGCTCGAAGAACCGTGACAGGGTCCCACTCGTCATCGGCTGCACAGGAACAGCCCCCGGTTCATAGATGTCCTGGTATGAGGGCGAACGTGGCTCGTCGTCCGGCTTCAGCAAGGGCAAACGGACCAGTTCCGCTCCATCAAATCGTCGAAAGGGATTGGGCTGATTCGCCCAGTCCAGATACCCCAACGACCGCGCGTATCGATTGAAATGGTGTTTGGTGCGAACGTGATAGGCAATCACACGATCGACCGAATCGGTTGAAACCGGCTCGGTCGGAATGGCGGAAGACGGCTGTTCAGGTGTCATGGCGGCAGTCTAACGAGGCGGAGGAAGGAAAGTAAACGCGTGGCCGCATCAACCCAGCAGCCGGGCGATGCCAAAGGCAGCCGCTGCGGCGAGGCCGCCGACCAACACGGTTTGGAACCCGCCGCGCCAGGGCGGCACGCCGGTAAACCCACTCTTGACGTAGCCAAACAGAAATAACGCCACGGGAGTAACCGCCACCGACCACCAGAGCGCCGTGTGGATATCGGCGAACAACATGTAGGGGAACAGTGGAATGAGCCCGCCGACCACATAGGACAGCGCGATCGTCCAGGCGCTGATCCGCGCGCGCGTCGGATCCGGTTCATTCAACCCCAACTCGAACCGCATCATAAAATCGACCCACTGCGTCGGATTGGCCTGCAGTGTCTCGATCAAGGGAGCGATCTGATCATCGCGCAAGCCGTAGCCACGAAAAATCTCGGACACTTCCTCGGCCTCCCGCTCCGGAATATGCTGCGTCTCCCGCAACTCCCGCAGACGTTCCGACGCATAATGTTCCAGATCCGTCTTCGCCGCGAGATACCCGCCCAATCCCATGGCAACCGAACCGGCCGCGATTTCAGCCAAGCCCGCCGTGACGACCAAACCAGACGAGGCCACTGCGCCGGACAATCCCGCTGCAAGTGCAAACGGCACGGTCAATCCATCGGCCATGCCGATCACGATATCGCGGACGGTCGCGGTTGCGGTGAAATGTTTTTCAATGTGGGGAGTCACAGGCATGGGTGCACTCTTTTCTGAGAACACATCACCGTTTACGCCTCTTGAATACGCACAAACTCCCGCGCATTGCGCAGATCTTCCTGCGTGCAGAGTTTCAGTTCCAGCAAGAGATGCTCCAAAGCCGCCACCCGGGCGGCTACCTCCGGCAGCACCACATCGATCCGCTCTACGAGATCTTGCAACCGGCGGGTCATCCCGGCCTCACCGCTTTTCGGCGCCGCGCCCTTCCGTTTCTGTCCGACCGAACGATTGCGGCCCGACTGGCGTGGCACTTTTCGTTTAGGTGGCATACGTCCCTCCTGGTTAGGGCGCTTCTCTACGCGCCTTCCTGTCGACAGTCAAGCAGAGGATGGGAATAGTGTGCGTCGGGAGGCAGGACGGATTCTTCCGAATGACACGGCTCCACACGTCCGGGGCATGTCTACTTCTAGTATGGAAGCGGTCGGGGCGAATGGAGCGAACCCATGAGCTGATAGACGCTGTCGCGAAACCTGCTCACCTGGCCCCTACCACGGTGCGCCGGCTGGTTATCGAACGGTCCGACATGCCACAGCACGACGGATCAAAGGAGAGGAGGAGCCCTCTACATCGCTCGAAGGCGGCTTGAGGGAAAGATGCCGGGATCGAAACAAGCCGAGATAACGCGTCATCCGAATACCCCACAGCGTTCTCTCGGATCACCGACGGGGCTCACCACAGGCACGTCGGATGCTTGCTACGGTAGGTATCCTTGAGGATGCTTACTCTTTTAGCGGTGGATGGATGGGAATCCATTTCGCAATGATCGCATCGAGCTCCCCTTTCTTGACCGGCTTGCTCAGAAAATCGTCCATATCGGCCTTCAAGCATTTCTGGTGGTCCTCGATCATGGCGCTCGCCGTCATGGCGATGATCGGAATTCGTCGGCTGCCCTGCTCCCGTTCGCCTTTGCGAATCACGGCCGTAGCCTCAAATCCGTCGAATTCCGGCATTTGGCAATCCATCAGGACCAGTGCGTAGTTGATGCGCGACACCGCCTCCACAGCTTCGAGTCCGTTCGCCACGACATCGGCCCGGTACCCAAGCTTATCCAACTGACAGGCCGCCACTTTTTGGTTCACGATATTGTCTTCTGCCACCAGAATGCGTGGGCGAGTCGACGACTCGACTTCCTTGAGCACGTGGCGAGTCAGCAACGGCTCTTCAGACCGGTTCACGGTGCCGGTTCCGGGGTGATCACCAGGGGACGGTGCCGGCCGATCCAGAATCAAGGACAGGCAATCGTGGAGGTGTGAGCGATGCACAGGTTTGGTCAGGTAGGCGACAATCCCCGAATCCTGTGCCTGCTTTGCCTGCCCTCGAATCCCCATCGAGGTCAGCAAGACGAGGCGCGTCGCCACCAGATTCGGATCCGCGCTGATCGTGCGCCCCAATTCCAGTCCGTCCATCCGAGGCATCTGCAAATCGAGAACCGCCACATCGAATGGCTCTCCCCGCCTGGCCGCATCTCTGAGAAGAGCGAGCGCTTGAAATCCATCCGACGCGCTCGCACTTTGGAGCCCCCACTGCAGGGCATATTGCTCTAGAATGCGCCGGTTGGTTGCGTTGTCATCGACGATGCATATCCGCCGACCCGCGAGCGCCGCTTTCGACATGAAGTGATCTTGTGACTGCGACGGTTGCTTGGCCAGTTTCACCGTAAACCGGAACGTGCTCCCCTGTCCGAGCACACTCTCAATACCGATCTGACCGCCCATCTGTTCCACAAGCTGTTTACAAATGGCGAGGCCCAGCCCCGTGCCGCCGAACTTTCGGGTCGTCGAGGTATCGGCTTGGGAAAACGGCTTGAACAGCACATTCTGTGACGCAGGGGCGATACCAATACCGGTATCGGTCACGGCAAACTCAATGACGGCATGTTCGTCGGTCTCTGCCCCGCGCGTGACGTACACCATCACCTCTCCCTGGTGCGTAAACTTGAGCGCATTGGCGACCAGGTTGACGAGGATTTGCCGCAAGCGGCCGGGATCGCCGCAGAGCGCCATGGGCACATCCGCATGGATGAGGCACCCCAATTCCAACCCCTTGCTCTGCGCCGGCTCGGCAAAGAGATCCAACGCTTCTTCCACCATCGTCCGTAGGTCGAAGTGGATCACCTCCAACGTGAGCTGGCCCGCCTCGAATTTCGAGAAGTCTAAAATGTCGTTGATGATGTCGAGCAACGCATCACTCGACCGCCGCACGGTATCGGCGTAGTCGCGCTGCTCGGGCGTCAAGGGTGTATCCATGAGCAGGCCGGTCATCCCGATGATGCCGTTCATGGGAGTACGAATTTCGTGGCTCATGACGGCGAGAAAGGCAGACTTCGCGCGGGTGGCCGTCTGGGCATCGATCAAGGCCTTGTCCAAACGAGACGCCTGTTCGTGAACAGTGTGTTCATACACATCCATCAACTGCGTATGCACCAGCGCTTCCGACATCAACAGCTCGATGCTCGGCGCGGACGGCACCGGTCGGCTCGTCCCCGAAAAAATCGCGCCGGTTCGGTCGAACGGAAGGAGTGCTGATTTTACGGCCAGCGCACAAGGCGCAAACAACTCCGCCGTGTCATGGGGGATACGAGTTCGACTGAAGAGCACCATGGCAAACAGCTCTCCCGAGGGAAGCAACCCACCGAATCCCAGCACCGACTGGACATGAAATGGGAGGACAAATCCTTCCTGCCCGGGGATATAGGGACTTCCCACGGCCTCAGGAATGTGAAACACGTTATACGTTTTCTGCTCGGCAGCCAGCAGCAGCTCCGGATTCGGTCGCAGAACACAATTCACATCTACCCCGAGCTGGCTGATCAATTGCGAAATCATCGGGATGCTGGCGAGAATCTGTTCACTGGGGAGTGGAATGGCTTGATGCCCACACGACTGCTGCCTGCGGTTCCACTCAGGTTGATCGCCCGCAGTGCCTAACAACACCAGACACTTATGCGCCGGCGATTCCGGTACCGTGCCGAGCAACATTCGAGCCTGACTCTTCAGTTGGTCGTCTAACTTGCCGAATGGCTGGGTGATGAAGAGTCGTACGAGAGGACAGGCGTGTTGGGTCGTTCCTTGGAGAAGAAACCGGTCATACAGATAGCGAACCATTCGATTCGCCGTCTCCTCCATGCTTGCGGCACCGAGACCAAACTTGCGCAAGGTGGTCAAATTCTCTGTCAGTTCCGATAGTGTAAAGTTGGCTAAATCAAACATGGCCTTTCTCCCGAATGTTCAGACGATGATGGTTGTGCTGGGAAACCATTCTTTGCAACGACCGCGGACGTACCACGTCGAGACGCTGAGCCGGCCTCAATGACGCCAGCTCGATCGAACCCTGAGCAGGAGGGACATCAGTTCTGATTTCCAGGAGAAGGACGGGCCGTCGCCATCACGCTCCGCGAATCTACCAATAGATAGAACACGTAGTGTTATGTAGTACATATTGAGTATCATAAATCGATCACCGCCTTACGATGCCATTCTCCGTACAGGAAGTAAAGATTTCGATTAATTCTAAATCCAGCGTGCGCAACTGCCTACGCCATCCTCGAACCGTGGCACTCGTGGAGCGCCACGAGACGGCACATCACGCCGATGTAATGACTGCGCACACGACTTTCATCACACAGGCCGGCAGGCTGCGAAACAACTCTGCTGATGGGCCGGAACGTCGTGCGCCGACACGTCTAGCATCGTAGGCAAACATCCCCACCGGACGCTCACAATGAACAGCCGGTAAGGCTACAATCCGCTCGCCCCCTTGAGCCTCCGGATCTTGTTCGTTGTATGATACGACTCCCGATGCGACCGCCAGAGGCACCCCCTCTGCACCCGTCACGCACAAGGAGCCTGATTACTGCATGCGAATTTGGCCCGGGCATCCCTACCCTCTCGGTGCCACATGGGATGGCGAAGGGGTAAACTTCGCCCTGTTTTCAGAAAATGCGACGGCCGTGGAGCTCTGCTTGTTCAACAGCTCCTGCGCCACCGAAGACTCCCACCGGATCATGGTCGAGGAATGCACCAACCACGTCTGGCATGTGTACCTGCCCGAGGTTCGCCCTGGCCAACATTACGGCTATCGCATTCATGGTCCTTACGAACCGGAGGCCGGGCATCGGTTCAATCCCGCCAAACTGCTGCTGGATCCCTATGCGAAGGCCATAGCCGGCACAATGGATTGGACCGAGGCCTTGTACGGATACCAACTAGGCGCCTCTGAAGCGGATCTCTCACGCAACCACGACGACAGCGCCCGACATATGCCGAAATGCGTGGTCATCGACCAGGCCTTCACATGGGGCGGCGATCAATTGCTGCGGACGTCCTGGGATCGGACCGTGATCTACGAACTGCACGTGAAGGGCTTTACCGCCAAACACCCGGAGGTGCCTGCGAACTTGCGCGGCACCTATGCCGGACTTGCCACGCCGGTCGTGATCGAACATCTGCAAAATCTAGGTGTCACGGCCATTGAATTACTGCCGGTCCATCATTTCGTCCGCGACAAACATCTGATCGATCGTGGCCTCACCAACTACTGGGGCTATAACTCCATCGGATTTTTTGCGCCGGATAGTCAGTATGCCACCACCTCGGACCGGGCCCAGCACGTGTGGGAGTTCAAAACGATGGTGAAGGCGTTCCACAGCGCTGGCATCGAAGTCATTCTCGACGTAGTCTACAACCATACCGGCGAAGGCAGTCACTTGGGACCGACCTTGTCCTTTCGCGGCATCGACAACGCCTCCTACTATCGGCCCATGCCGGACCAGCCGCGTTATTATCTGGACTACACCGGCTGCGGCAACACGCTGAATGTGCGTCATCCGCGGGTGCTGCAACTGATTATGGACAGCCTGCGGTACTGGGTGCTGGAGATGCACGTGGACGGTTTTCGATTCGACCTGGCCTCCACGTTGGCCAGGGAGTTACACGACGTCGACCGGCTCAGCGCATTCTTCGACATCATCCACCAAGATCCGGTGCTCTCGCAGGTAAAATTGATCGCCGAGCCGTGGGATCTGGGTGAAGGCGGTTATCAAGTCGGCAACTTCCCTGCAGGCTGGGCCGAATGGAACGGCCGATATCGTGACACGATCCGACGCTATTGGAAAGGCGACGGAGGCCAGGTGGCGGAACTCGCCTATCGTCTCTCCGGCAGTAACGATCTCTACGAGGGCGACGGCCGGCGGCCCCACGCAAGCATCAATTTTGTGACCGCGCACGACGGCTTCACTCTGCACGATCTCGTTTCCTACAACGACAAGCATAACGAGGCCAACGGCGAGGACAACCACGACGGCACCGACGACAATTTGAGCTGGAACTGCGGGGTGGAAGGACCGACGACAAAACCGTCGCTCATCGCGCTGCGAGAACAGCAGCAACGCAACATGCTGGCCACCTTGCTCTTATCACAAGGCGTGCCGATGCTCTGCGGCGGCGATGAACTGGGACGGACTCAGCACGGCAACAACAACGCCTATTGCCAGGACAATGAGCTCAGCTGGGTCGAGTGGAAGTTAACCAAACATCAACAAACACTCGCGGCCTTCACCAAAGGCCTGATCCAACTGCGGCAGCAGCATCCCGTGTTTCGGCGCCGCCGTTTTTTTCAAGGCCGCCGCATCCGTGGCGCGGAGGTGAAGGATATTTCCTGGCTTCGCCCGGATGGGAAGGAGATGACGGATGAGGACTGGGCCCAGGGATATGTGCGCTGTCTCGGTGTCCGCCTGGCCGGTCACGCCATCGCGGAAAAAGACGCGAAAGGAAAAACCGTCGTAGACGACACCTTCCTGATATTGCTCAATGCACACCATGAACCACGGCCGTTTACGCTGCCCGCGCACAAGCCCGGGGTGCGGTGGCAACCGGTGCTCGACACGGCCATCGCACCGGGTCACGAAAAAACCGTCACGCTGTTAAAGGGAGGACTGCTCTACGATCTGGAGGGCCGCTCACTCGCCCTGCTTCGCCTGCACGAAAAGCATTTCTGAGTTCGCCTGACCAGCCGATTCGCGCGCCTTGTCCGGACCACAGCATCCGATGGCGGTCTTGCGCTACAGGGGATATTCCCAAACCACCCAGTAGGGCAGACAGGTGGGTACCAGCACAGCTCGAAGCCTCTACAGAATCCGTCGGAAGCCGTTCACACAGTCGGTCCAGCCAGGGCCGAGACCTGAAGAAGAAGGAGCGCACAGGTGAGCACGACGACGGCGGATGATCTCAACAGTCTGCTAGGCGGCCCTTGTCAGAGGGGTAAACAGGGCCACCGTTTCCTGCAATTGGTCCTGCGCCTCGTTTAATAAGACCGGCCGCTCGCTGACGTTGAATCGGGTCGACTGCAATGCGGCCGCATGAAACGACAGCTCCTTCGGAGCCACGGAGGGATGTAATTCATGGTGGTCGGCAACCACGCCGGCCAAATGCACGATCGAGGCATGCAGCGCATACTCGCCCGCCTCGCCAGGACACAGCTGATGGCGGATGGCCTGCTCGATTTGAGGCGGCATCCCCCAGGAATGAATCAGTTCCGCGCCCACTTCCGTAAAATCACAGCCGAAGTTGGATTGCTCGACCTCGGCAAGCGGGCTGCCCAGATTGTCGGCCTCGATGAGCGCCGATTGAGCGCGCTCCGGAATGGTCTGATACAACACCAGATGCCCGATGTCTCGCAGCAACCCCTCGATAAAGAACCGCTCACTGTCATCGATGCCGCAGGCCTTGGCAATCTTGCCGGCCATCAAGGCACAGAGGACACTCTTGCGCCAATAGGCGGACAGATCCATGATCTGCACCGTCATGCCACTGAAACTGCGGCCGATGGTGGTCGCCGTCACCAGATCGCGGATCGCCTGCATCCCGAGCAAATTCACCGCACGGGTCACCGTATCCACCTGCTTGGGCACCCCATACAGGGGGCTGTTCACAATCTTCAGCACACGGGCTGAAATGGCCGGATCCATCTTGAGCACCTTCGCCAAATCATCCATGGTCGAGTCCGGGTTATCCACAACATCGCGCACGCGATAGTAAATTTCAGGGAGGGTGAAGACGTTTGAGCAGGATTGGACGAGTTCTTGCGCCGATGCCATGATAGACGATCCTCCTTGGTACGCATCACACATGCGCCCTGTGCAGGGAGCCCCGGCTATCTTTATCGGTTGGAACCGGCCTTTCCTGAAGCGAGGGGGCGGAAGCGTGACGGGACCGGGAGCATTCCCCTCTGAGGCGCATTCGGCCCCACACTCAGAGCAGCGAAAGCCTCACGATAGCTGGGTTCGAGGTCGTATAGGCCTACAACGGGGCGTTCCCCGGCTTCCATTTGATACTGCAGCCGATGCTGGCTTGCTGATTGGGATTCACGGGCGTTTCGCCCAACACGGCATCGATCGCGGCACGGAGGTCTCGACCGGTCACCGGCCGGTGGTTGCCGGGGCGCGACTCGTCCAATCGGCCTCGATACACCAGCTGACGCTGCCGATCGAACAGGAAAGAATCCGGCGTGCAGGCAGCTCGATAGGCCTTCGCCACCTCCTGCGTGTCATCGCAGCAGAAGGGAAAGGTGAAGGCGAGCCGCTCGGCCATTTCCCTCAAACGACGAGGTGCATCGTCGGGGTACGAGTTCGGGTCGTTGCTGCTGATCGCAATTATCCCAAGCCCTGTCTTGTGATAGTCTCGCCCAATCCTGGCGATCTCCTGTTCCACATGTACCACATAGGGACAGTGGCGGCAGATGAACATCACCAACAAGGCAGATGAGCCGGTAAAGGAATGGAGCTCATAGACCTGGCCGCTGACCACATCGCGCAAGGTAAACGACGGCGCACTGGCGCCCAACGGCAGCATGAACGACTCGACGGCCATCTCCACCTCACCAGGCAAAACATCACAGGGGTTTGACTTCGTCTCCTCACCACCCGTTCACTCTACAAGCCTCGCGCCGTCGACTCAAGCGCGAGACCTCATTGACCTGCTTTTCACTCCCCGCGTATGCTGAGGCCAGACGTGCCCGCATCTTCAAGAAAGGCACCACGCCAAATCGATCCACAGCTCACGCTTCAAGAAAGAACCAGTTATGCAATTCGATGCCGCTCTGGCCGCACAAGATACACTCCAGGAATCAGAAACCGAGCTCGGTGCCGATTGGGACCAAGCCATTGAGCTCGAAAGTACTTTTTCTTCCAATGCCGGTTCCACCGCCCGCGAGGCGTACGAGCAATTGCTCGCGTTGGCCGGTCGCCACCCCAACGCCCATCGTTTCCAGGCCTTCTGCATTTACATCACCTGGCAACAGGTCACAGAGGAGACGATCGCTCGTCACTTTCAAACCGGCATGACACTCGCCGAGGCCTATCTCGCCTCACCTGAGGGCAAAGATCCGCGGCACCTCGCCTACGTCACTGAATTACTCGATTCCTTTCGCGCCGGCTTGGGCCTGGATGAAGAGGACGACATCGTGGTGGAATTTCGCAAAGACACGCCCAAGGGCGGCGACTAACCCAAGCCGTGCCACGCCACATGTGAAGCATGACGCGTTTCGAACACGAGGGTCGGGCAACGAAAGGCAACCGACGGTTCTAAGACATGGCTGAAAACGACAAACACCGCGCACGCATTTTTCTCCATCGTGGCGACCTCGTCCAGGCACGCGCCGCCTGGGAAGCGGCCGTCAAGGACGACCGGCTGACCGGAACTCCACGCGAGCTCTCGAACAGCCTCGGCAATCTCGGGAACACCTACGCTCTGGGCGGAGAACTGGAGAAAGCCGACGCCTGTTACAAAGAAGTGCTGTCGATCCAACGCGTCGAACAGGATCCACACGCCATCGCCCACACCCTCGTGAATCTCGGCAACCTGTATATCGGCGCTGATCGGCCTGAAAAGGCCCGTCCCTACTATCTCGAAGCGCTCGACCTGCTGAAACCCCTCAACGACCATCGGGCCCTCGGCATCCTCTACCACAACCTGGCCATGGAAGAGGCCCGGCAGCATCAATGGGATGAGTCCGTCCGGTTGTTCACACAAGCACTGGACTCCCACCGGGTAGTCGGCAACGAAGAGGGACTCGCCGGCACCTACAGTCAGCTGGGGAAGACCTTCCTGGACAGCGGCCGGACGGTCGAAGCCGAACGGTGCTTCAACAACGCCTCCGAACATTTCATCAAACTCGGGAATCCGACCGGCGAAGCGGCGGTGATCCGGGAATTGGCCGATCTCTACGAACAACGGCGGGACACCATCGCAGCCATCCGCTGCGTGGAGCGGCTGCACCATCTGGCGCTGGGAACCGGTCGTGCGCCCGCCGCCGCCGACCGCGAGCGCCTCGCGCGACTGCGCGCCGCCCGTAGCTGAACGAGTAACGGTGATGGTAGAATCCCGCCGCAGCAAGACAGTTCATTACGCTTCATAAGGAGCCTCATGGATATCAGCGCATTTCGCCAAATGGTCGAGAAGAACCCCAAAGGATTCCTGGGCCGCTATGGTCTGGGCAATAAGATTTTGCAAGAAGGCGGCAGCGCCGAAGAAGCGGCCGAACACCTCACCGTCGCTACTCAGCTGGACCCGACCCATGTTGCCTCGCATCTCGCCCTGGGCCGCGCCCTGGTGACGCTGGGCAAGAAGGAAGAGGCGAAACCCGTGTTGAAAGCAGGCATCGACGCCGCCGTCTCCGGCCGATCCAACGGTGGAGTGGATCTGGTGCCGGAGCTGCAACAACTGTTACGGACGCTCGGGTAAGCGTGGGAGGAACGATGAATCTTGACGCAGCCAGACAACGGATCGAGTCAGCGATCACACAATACGGCCAACATGCGGCCATGGCTATCGAACTGGTCATCAATGAAGTGCGCTCCGACATGGGCCGGGAAGCCGTGAACGAATTGATCGACGAGTTCGACCTCGAACTGATGTACAACATCGCCCCGATGGAATCCGACTTCTCGAACAGCTGAGCCGGGATGAAGAACTTCGAGGTCGTGTCGACAGAGTACGTCGTCAGCATCCCACTATGCCGCTGATCTGGTGTTCGATTTCCGGCCACGGCTTCGGGCACGCGGCGCAAGTAGTACCGGTGCTCAACGCATTGGGACGATTGGTGCCCAATCTCAGCGCCGTTCTTCGAACGACGGTACCCGCAGACTTCTTCGAACCTCGTCTCGACGTTCCCTGGCAACTCACGCATGCCCAGCAGGATGTCGGTTGTATCCAGGATGGCCCGCTGACCATTGATGTCGCCAGGACCTGGTCCGCCCATGCTGCGCTGCACACCGACTGGGACAACAAGATCGAGGCGGAAGCCGCACTCATCCGCGAGACTCGCCCCGACTGTGTGCTGTCGGACATCTCACACCTCGGCATCGCTGCGGGAGCAGCCGCAGGCCTCCCCACCATCGCCCTCTGCTCGCTGTCCTGGGATCTTGTCTTGGATCCATTCGTCGATCCCAATCAGCCGGAACACACCGCCATCCTCCAGCAGATCCGGGAGGCGTACGGGAGAGCCGACTGCTTCCTGCGCGTGGCGCCGGCGCTCGCGACGACTGCGTTTCCGAATGTCCGGGAGATCGGTCCCATCGCGGAACCGGCCGCTCCCCAAACCGCCATCCTCCGCACAGCCATCGGCGCGGAGGAATCGGAGCGGGTCGTGCTGGTTGGGTTCGGCGGCATTGCCCTACGACAGCTGCCCTTCGAGCAGATGGAGCTCATGCGCGGCTTTCGCTTTATTGTGGATGGCCCCGTGCCGGCCCACCTCACCCGTGTCCGGTCACTGGCCTCCCTGGGCCTGGCGTTTAAAGCAGTGATCGCGTCCGTAGATCTCATCCTGACCAAACCCGGCTACGGCACCATCGTCGAAGCCGTGGCCCTGGGCACCCCGGTCGTCTACGTTCGCCGATACAATTTCGCCGACGAGCCGCCTCTGCTGACCCACCTGCATCGATATGGTCGCGGGGCGGAGCTTTCACTGGTCGATTTTCGCCGTGGACAATGGGAAGCCGCCATCGAACAGGCCTTCGCACACCCCCTGTCCGAGACACCGCCTCCGCTTTCCGGCGCGCACGAAGCCGCGCAGTTCCTGACACACTACGTATGAACACGCGCTGATCGCCGACCGTCGTGTCGTGGCTGCACACGGTTCAATGTGAGCACGACACCCTCCTGACGGTTGTTTTGCTTCAATCGACCAATTCTCACATCCGATTAGTCGTTTTTCTCGGACAGTGTTATAGTGTGCCCTATTCTGATCTGGAGAATGGTGCCCGCGCCCAGGCCGACTGCATGGAAGCTGCCTCCCGACAAGCTGCATCGACGATCGATCCCAAACTCCTGGCCCGTGTCGCCAAGGGAGATCCACAGGCCTTCGAGCAACTGTACGATCAATCCAGCACCCTGCTCTTCACCCTGTCCTACCGCATTTTGAACGATCGTGATGAAGCCGCGGAGTTGCTCCAGGAAGTCTACCTGGAAGTGTGGCGAAAAATCGCGAAATACGATGTCGGCCGCGGCAGTCCGATCGCCTGGCTCGTGACCCTCACGCGAAGTCGTGCCATCGACCGGCTCCGCTCGCGAGCGTCACGCGGGCAACAGGCCGTGGCCGATTCGTTCGAACATCCTCTGGTCTCGGTCACCCCCGACGTCAGCCCGAACCCCTACGAAGCCCGGGAGGACACGGAACTAAGACAGCTCATGGCGAAAGCCATTCTCGATCTCCCGCTCCCGCAACAACAGGCCATTGAGATGGCCTTCTACCAAGGCCTGACCCATACAGACATCGCCGCCAAATTGAACCAGCCCTTGGGCACGGTGAAGACACGCATCAAACTGGCGATGACCAAGCTCCGCGCGTCGTTGCAACAGACATTGCCGCAGGGTGAGGGGGTATGACCCACGAGGAACTCGAAGAAGCGGTTCCCCTCTATGCGATCGGCGCCCTCGAACGCTCGGAGCGGCAAGCCATCGAAGCGCATTTACTGTCGGGGTGCGCAGCCTGCCATGCCGCGCTGAAGGACTATCAAACCGTGGCGTCCCAGCTGCCATTCGGACTCACACCGACGACACCGCCCAACACGCTCAAAGCCGAGATCATGATGGCGCCGGTGCCGATCCCCGGTGCGATAGAGGCGGATCAAGCCGCGCCACGATCGAGCCTGGAGCCGGGTGAATGGATGAACCATCTATTCCCGCCCATCGCCCCGGCTCGTTCCCTGCCGCTCCGTCTGGCGATGGGATTGGCCGCTGCCGTCATGGTTCTGGGAGGCGGGTATTTCGCCTGGCTCTCCTACACACAGACGACCGAGCGGGCGAGTGAAATCCGGCAACTGGAAGCAGCGGCACAACAAGAGACCGCCCGCGTCGCGGCGCTCCAGTCGGAGCTGCAACAGCGCGAACAGACTATCACCACCCTAAAAACGGGTATGGAACAACGGACGACAGAAATCGCGGATCTACGGGACCAGTTACTTCAACGGGAAGCGGAACTGGACGATGCGCATACCCAGCTGACGAAGAACGATTCTTCGCTCCAGCGGCTTGCCCGTCAAAGCGAGGAGTTCGTCGGGCTGTTCAAAAATCCAGCATCGAAAGTCGTCACGCTGGCCGGTTCAGAGATCGCGAAGTCAGCCGGTGCCTTTCTCCTATTCGACCCGGCAACCGAAAAGGCCTGGCTCTATGCCTATAATCTACCGGCCTTGCCGAGTGGCAAGGTGTATCAACTCTGGGCCATCGACGACAAGCCGGTGAGCCTGAGTGTGTTCGGACTCGATGCCGGCCTCAAGGCCCGCCGGTTCATCAAAAATCTGGCTGAGTTCCCACGAATGAAGAAATTCGCCGTCACCGTGGAGCCCGACGGCGGCCTCCCCGAGCCAACGGGTGCACTCTATTTGATCGGACAAAACTAACCGGCCACTGAATCGACCTGCGCCTGTCTCGCGTCGATGCCCTTTCAGGCAACAATCGTGTTAGCATACCGCCACGTGGCCGACGGCCGGATCCTCCTGCTCATCACCCGAATCGGCCTACGACACCATGCCCTCCCTCAATGATCTCGATATCAGCTTCATGCAGCAAGCCCTGACGCTCGCGCGTGCAGCCCCGCTCATCGGTGAAGTCCCGATCGCCGCACTGTTGGTACACGACGGCACCGTGATCGCGCACGCCCACAATCTCCGAGAAACCAGGCAAGACCCCACGGCCCATGCGGAAGTGCTGGTGATTCAGGACGCAGCTCGTCGGACAGGCAGCTGGCGGCTCATCGACACCACCCTCTATGTCACCCTGGAACCCTGCACCATGTGTATCGGCGCCATCGTGCTCGCGCGCATACCACGGCTCGTATTCGCTGCCACCGACCCCAAAGCCGGCGCCTGTGGATCCATCATGAATATTCCCCCTGAGCCGCAGTTGAACCACCGCGTGGAGGTCATCGGAGGGGTCTGTGCCGAGGAGAGTCAGACGCTCTTGCAGGAATTCTTTCGACAGCTAAGAAAAGACGCTGCCAGGAGAGAGACGGCCTAGCGAGGGAGAGACTGTCCCGAAGCAAACGTGCGTGTTTGCCAGGCATCCCCTTCAACGGCCAAGGCTCCCGATACATGATCGCCCAGCGAGAGAGACTGCACCTGCCAGTTCGTATCGAGAGCGCCGGAGTCGGCCACGCGGACCTGAGCGCGCGGCGACCGCCCGTCAAACAGGATTTCAAATCGATCCAATCCCAGCGACAGCCCAACCCCACGCCCTTTGAGATAGGCCTCCTTCGCCGTCCAGTATCGATAGAACAATCTCGACTGCGCATCACCCCGAGCCTGAGCAATCTGTTGTGATTCCCCTGCCGCAAAAAACCGCTCGGCAAGCTGAAGGGCGTCCACACCCGGCCTGCAGACCTCCACATCCACACCGACGGCCCGACCGGCCGCCACCGCCACCAACGCATACGCCCCTGAATGAGACAGACTGAACTGAATGTCCTGGGCGGCACAGGAATGACCGCTTAGAGCCGGCTTTCCATGTACTCCGGCTGAAAATTCGATCCGTGAGGCGGCTCCCCCGACATACCGGGCCAGAATCGTTCTCAGCAGACCATGCGAGGTGATGAACCGATGGCGATCCCGCTCGAAGGCAAACCGAGCCGCACGCGCCCGTTCCTCGATCGAGAGAAGCGAGGCCAGGGCTGGCCGGTCCCCCTCGTGCAGGACCAGATCGCAGAACCACACATGCACCTCCTGCCGACTGAGCGGTGCTGAGGGTGAGGAATCTGTAGAAAAAGTCTGCAACCCGGACATGATTCGAGTCAGACGATGGGTCGATGCTGCATTAGGCTGAGGTGCGAATCACCGGCTTTAACAGCGGAGCCGTTCGGCGCATGTCACCGGCAGTAGCCCCTTTCGGAGACTCCACGATCTTGCCTTCTTCCAGTTTTAACACGCGATCACCCACATGGAAATACCGGTCGTCGTGGGTCACCACGATAACGCCTTTCCCTCGCGCCCGCAACTCAGGCAACAGTTCCCCGTAGAAGACTTCCTTGTATTGAGGATCCTGATCAGCCGCCCACTCGTCGAACACATAAAAGGGTCGATCTTCCAACATGGCCGTGACTAACGCCAGGCGTTTTCGCTGCCCCTGCGACAGATTGATCGTGGAGTACTGGCCATCCTGGATCGTCACCTTGTGTTGAATCCGGAGTGTCTTCAACCAACCCTCCGCCTGGCGCTGAATCAAGGCCGGATCCAGTCCCAACAGTTTCTTAAAGAGATAGAAATCGGAAAACACCGCCGCAAAATGTTGCCGATACCAGTCCTGGGTTGCGGACACAATCATTTCGCCGTTGAGCGACACCGCTCCCTGTTGGGGAAGATACAACCCCGTCAGCACTTTCACAAAGGTCGATTTCCCGCTCCCATTTCCACCGATGATGAACACCAGTTCTCCGGTCTTGATCGTCACATCCAAGGGCCCGAGGCTGAACGACCGTTCATCCTCACCCTTGGAGTCGTACGAAAAGAGCGCCTTCGAAAACTCCAGCGTGTGTGTGCCAGGCGTGACCGGGCGTTCAGCCCCTCCCTCTCGACTGCCCTCATCCAACGCGAGCCCTAATGATTCGATCTTCTCCAGCGCCACCTGCCCACGACTCAAGGTCGGCACCATTCCAAGCAAACCCCACATGGGGCCGATCATATAAAGCATGGCGAAGGCATACCCCGTCAGAGACTCGCCGGCCAGGGAGAACATCCTCGGAAACAGAAGGAGAATCACGCCGATCAATCCGTAGAAGAGAACTTGCGTCCAGGAATCAGTGGTGAGGTACTGTTTCGTCGTCACCAGATTGTAATGGCGGAGCGCTTCGGCTGCCTGCCGGATATCCGAGTCGACGAACGTTTCACGACGTCCGCGATGCAACATCAACTCCTTCATCCCCTCCGTCAGGCTGCGAAAATGCTCAAAGAGGGCCCCTTTCGCATCACGCACCGCCAGCGACGACCGGAGCACCCGGTTATAGAGGTGCCGATATCCCAGCAACCCGAACACTGCCAAGAGAACCACGCCGAGAAACGCCTGCCAGGAGAGCCACGCGAGATACAGCGAGCAACCCGCCAGGATGGCGACATTGATCGCCAAACCAGGCAGGCCATTGACTGCCCAGGCCATGGCATTGGTGTCCTCTGTCAGAGTCGCCAAAATTTCATGCGCGCCGCGCCGTTCCAATGTGCGATAGGGAGCGCGGACCACTTTCCAGCAGAGATCCATCCCGAGGTTCAGGATCGTTTTCTGTGCGAAGGTGACGAGCAACAATTGAGAAAGGTAGTTCGACAGGACTTTCAGGACCGCCAACCCGATGAAGGCCAGCGCAAACTGCTCGGAGGTCGCCCCGGCTCCGTTGATGAGTTTATTGATGACGGCGAGCAACCCCACGCTCGAAAGGCCGGCCAGCAGACCGGTCAGCACCATCAACACCATCATGGTTCTGGCGCCGCGTAACAGGAACAGGAGGAACCGGTACATTTTTATCATGGTGAGGTGACTGCTGTTTCGCCCGCCTTAGGCGGCTTTAGAGGAAGGCCCTTTCCCCTGCTCATTCGACTTGTTGCGGAACACCGGCAAGGTATCCTCCCAGAACACCTTGAGCTGGTGCGCCAGCTCCTGCACGTGCGGCGCGACAAATAACCGCCCCGAATCTTCGGCCGGCAGATAGATCGTGCGGCTCATTCCCGTCGCAGCCTCGCCGAAAACCAACCGCGTATCCTCACTCGAATTCGTCAACGGGTGTTTGGAGGCGACCACGTTCAACACCTGCCCATGAAACGGTTTCAGATCATACCGCGCCACTGCGTGGAAGGTGGCGTAGGTCACTTGGTCCTTGTACAGAAACTCGTCGTGATGTTCGGCCGCGTCGGTATGGTGCATGAGGTTCCAGAGCCGTTTCAACTTCCCTCTCCAGAATGGCAGCCACTCACGGGCCGGCAGTCGTCGCATGAGGCGAAGGTACGTGGTGATCTTCATCCACACGAATAGGATCGGCCACAGCAAATAGGGCGGCCGACTCCAGTGGGTCAGGTAGGACCGCGGGTGCCAGGATTCCATGACCGTCAGAATCACCTGCTCTCCTTGCGCCGTGAGTTGTTGGGCGATCTCATACGCTGCCAGCCCGCCTGTGCACGTGCCACCGATGAGGTACGGTCCGTGTGGCTGCACCGACCGGATTTCCTCGATGTAGTGCGCGGCCATCTCCTCCACACGCATGAACGGTTTCTCTCTGCCATCGAGACCTCTGGCCTGCAGTCCATAAAACGGCTGGGCTTCCCCGAGCAGCCTGGCCAGGCGGGCAAAAACGAGCACATTCCCACCGACCCCTGGCACGGCAAAGAATGGAGGATTCTTCCCCTCGGGTTGAATAGCCACCAACGACCGCCAGCGCACCGTACAACCCTCATCGGCCAGGACAGCCGCCAACTGCTCGATCGTCGGCGCCTGGAAGAGCATCGCCATCGGCAGGCGGATGCCGACGGTCTGCTCGATGGCGCTGAACATTCGCAGCGCCAGCAACGAATATCCGCCCAGGGCGAAGAAATTGTCTCGCACGCCGATAGGCGCAATTCCCAGAACCTGCTCCCAGATCGCCACCAATTGCAATTCCACTCGTGTCCTAGGCTCAATCGCCTGAGCGCTATCATGCACCGGCTCCGCCGACGGTGCGGGTAAGGCACCACGATCCACCTTCCCGTTCGGTGTCAGGGGAAACGTCTCCAGCGGCACGATCGCGGCCGGCACCATGTAGTCCGGCACCATGTCCTTGAGGGCACGTCGCAGGGCCAGCGGATCGCAGCTGCGGCCCTCTCTCGCCAGCACATACCCCACCAGCCGTTTGTCGCCCGGCACATCTTCCCGCACGATGACGACCGCCTGCCTGACGGTCGGATCATCCGCCAGCAACGTTTCGATTTCTCCGAGTTCGATCCGGAATCCGCGCAGCTTGACCTGATAGTCGATTCGGCCGACATAGTCGAGCCGTCCGTCCGGCAACCACTTGACCTGGTCGCCCGTACGATACAGCCGCTCACCCGCATGGAATGGACTCGGGACAAAACGCTCGGCCGTCAACTGCGGCGCCCCTCGGTATCCGCGCGCCAACCCCATCCCGCCGATATACAATTCGCCCGGAATCCCTACCGGGACCGGCACTCGATTCAGATCCAACACGTAGACGTGGGTATTGGCAATAGGGCGTCCGAGAGAGATCGTGCGCTCGGCGGCACGCACTCGCTCCAACGTCGACCAAATCGTGGTCTCGGTCGGTCCATACACATTCCAGACCGAAGCCGCCCTGGTAAGGAGCTCCTGCGCCAACTCCCGGGACAAGGCTTCTCCTCCGCATAACACTTTCACAGAACGCCCGCCGCGCCATCCCGCCTGCAACACCATTCTCCACGTTGCCGGCGTCGCCTGCATGACCGTGACCGTCCCTCGATCCAGTTCGCGCTGCAGCCACACCCCCTCCATCGCCTCCTGACGGCTCGCGAGAATAATACGCGCCCCGACCAGCAGCGGAAGATAGAGCTCCAAACCGGCGATATCGAACGACAGCGGCGTGAGCGCCAACAGTACGTCCCGGCTGCCGATCCCCGGCTCCTGTTCCATGGAGCGGAGGAAATTCACCAGAGCACGATGTTCAATCTCCACCCCCTTCGGCTGTCCGGTCGATCCCGAAGTGAACAGGACATACACAAGATGATCCGGCCTGGCGAGGGGGACCGGATTATCCTCCGGATACCGCGCCAAGAACTCTGCCTCCTGATCCAGACACACGACACGAAGCTGATGCTGAGGAAGTCCGCCAAGGAGTGTCGAATCCGTGACCAGCACCGCCGCATGACTGGCTTCGATCATGGCCGCCAATCTGCGGATCGGTAATCCAGGAACCAAGGGCAGGTACGCGCCGCCGGCCTTCATGACCGCCAGAAGGCTGATCAGCAATTCGGGAGACCGTTCGAGAAACACCGGCACCACGACATCCGGCCCTACACCCTGTTCCCGCAAGTGGTGCGCCAGCCGATTCGCCCGACGATTCAATTCGGCATACGACAATTCAGTGCCTTCGAATACCACGGCGATCGCATCGGGATTGCGGCCCACCTGCGCTTCAAACAATTGCGGGAAGCAGAGGTCGCGCTCCACCGACCGCTCCGTCGCGTTCCATTCACGAAGCATGCGATGCTGTTCCTGCTCAGTGAGAATCGCCACACGTCCGATCTTCTCCTCAGGATGCTCCGCAATGGACTCCATGAATTGCCGATACTCTGCCAACCACCGCTCTGCCGAGGTGCGATCAAACAGGTCGGTATTGAACTCCAGATAGGCTTTTCGCGAAGCCAGCGGGTCAATGGAAAGACCAAGATCCAATTGAGCCGCGCCTCGGCTCACCTCATAGGGCGTCCATGAGAGCTGCTGAAATTCCGTCCTGGCAAAGGGCGTATTGGCAAAGTTAAATAGCACTTGCACCAGCGGCAACCCGCCCTGGCTCCGGTCTGGGCGCAACTCCTCGACAAGTTTTTCAAACGGAATGTCCTGATGCGCATAGGCATCGAGCGACAGGTCTCTGACCTTTCCCAGCAATTCACGAAAGGTCACCTCTCCCGTGACATCCGTCCGCAATACCAGCGTATTCACGAACGTGCCGATCAGATCCTCGATCTCCAGCCGATTCCGATTCGCAATCGGCGTGCCGATGACCAAGTCCCGCTGTTGCGTAAGGCGATGCAGAAGACCGAAGAATCCCGCCAGGAACACCATATACAACGTGACGCCTTCCCTCACACTGAGCTGCTTGAGGCGATTCACCAGGGACCAGGACAGATCGAGGGAAACCTGGTCTCCCTTGAACGAATGAATCGGCAACCGCGGACGATCGGCCGGCAGGGTCAGCACCGGCAAGTCGGCCAACTTGCGCTTCCAGTGCGCAAGTTGGTCTTCGAGGACGGGGCCAGTCAGCCACGTCCGTTGCCATTGCGCGAAATCGGCATATTGAATCGGGAGATCAGGCTGGATGGGGGCAGGCTTCCCCCCACAGAAGGTGTTGTAGCACTTCACGAGTTCACGCGCGATCACGCCATACGACCATTGGTCGGAAATGATGTGATGCGTGCTGACAACCAACACATGATCCTCTTCACCCAACTGAACCAGCAGAATGCGGAGCAAGGGACCCAGCTCGAGGTTGAATGGAGCACGTGCTTCGGCGGTTGCCAACTCCAACGCCCGCGCCTCACGCATCTCCCGAGGCAACCCCCGCAGATCTTCTTCGACCCAGTGCGGATCCAATGAGGCATGAATGATTTGCCGCGCCTGCCCATCCACCGTGGCGAAGGTCGTACGCAGCGAGTCGTGCCGGCGCACCAGCTCAGCCACACTCCAGCGTAAGGCCTCTCGGTTGAGCGGCCCATGCAAACGCACGCTGGCCGGAATATTGTACGCCGCACCGGTCGGCGATAACTGATAGAGGAACCACATCCGTTCCTGCGCAAACGACAGCGGTAACGGTCCCTCTCCTACCGCCTTGGTCAACCCCTGCCCACCACGGGTCTGTTGCTGCCATCCGCCCGCTTGAGCCTGCGCGATCACCTCTGCCAATGTCGCAATCGTCGGCCGTTCAAAGACTTGCCGCAGCGGCAGGACCACTCGAAACAGGGCTTGGACCCTCGACACCAGCTGCGTTGCCAACAGCGAATGGCCGCCCAGTTCAAAGAAGTTGTCATGGACCCCGACGTCCTTCACGTGAAGGATCTCCCCCCAAATGTCGGCCAACACTTGCTCGGTGGGACTCCGCGGCGCGAGAAACTCAGAGGTGAGATCGACTTTACTGGCGCGACTGTCCGTGGCGACTCGCAGCGCAGCCCGATCTACCTTTCCATTGACAGTCAATGGAAGCGACTCCATTTCGACAAAGGCGGACGGAATCATGTGTGCGGGAAGCTGGCCACGCAATTGTTCACGCAGTTGTACCAGTCCCAGCCGGTTCTGCGGACGCGGGACCATGAAGGCGACGATCCGCTTATCGCCCGGCTGATCCTCCCGTACCTCGACCACCGCACGTTCCAACTCCGGATGCCGATTCAGGACCGCTTCGATTTCCTCTAATTCAATTCGATACCCGCGAATCTTGACCTGGCGATCCACACGGCCGCGATAGTCCAGCTGCCCATCCGGTCGCCAGCGGACCACGTCACCGGTCCGGTACAGCCGGGCTCCCGTACGACCGGAAAACGGATCGGGGATAAACTTTGAATCAGTCAGCTCCGGTCGGCCACGATAACCTCGCGCCACCCCGATTCCGCCGACGTACAGTTCCCCGGCCACTCCGACCGGAACCGGTCGGCGATGCTGATCCAACACATAGACGGAGCAGCGGCGAATCACCCGGCCGATCGGAAGATCTCCACACACCTCACCCTGCAGGCCGAAGCCCGTGAGATCCGACCAGGTGACGGCGACCGTCGTTTCGGTCGGTCCATAGGTGTTCAACAATCGAACGGTGCGACCGACCAATGTCGCCCATCGCTGCACGATCTGGGGAAGCACACGTTCGCCACCGATGATCACCGTCCTCACCGATTCCGGAAAGACGAGCCCTTCGAGTTCCATGCGGGTGACAACTTCATGCCAGTAGGCCGTCGGAAGGTCCAATAGCGTCACGTGCCATTCGCGGCATCGATCCAAGAACCCCGACACCGAATCAAGCATCACCGGCGTGCGCAACACCAGCGTCGCACCGGTCGTCAGGCACGGGAAGATTTCTTCGGCGGCGGTATCAAAACTCATCGAGGCGAATTGCAGCACCCGGTCAGGTCCTGAGACACCGGCGATCTCGGTGATCGCGCGCACATAGTTGGCAATCGATCGATGCTCGATCAGTACCCCCTTAGGTCGGCCGGTCGAACCAGACGTGTAGATCACATACGCCAAATTGTCGGGACTATCCGTGCCCTCGATCACACTGTCCGGAAAACGGGCAATCTGGTCCCATTCGGAATCAAGGCAAATGGTGTGGGGATTCGTCGCGGGGAGCCGGCCCAGTTGATCCTGCTGCGTCACTAACACCTGAACCTGGCTGTCTCGCAGCATATAGTCCAACCGGTCAGTCGGATAGTCCGCATCCAGCGGCAAATAGGCCCCGCCAGATTTCAGAATGCCGAGCATGCCGACGATCAGGTTGAGCGAACGCTCCAGGCAGAGCCCAACCACGACACCAGGCGTGACCCCTCGCCGACGGAGATAGTGCGCGACTCGGTTCGCTCGCGCATCCAACTCTCGGTAAGTCAACAGTTGATCGCCCTGTTGAACCGCAATGGCGTCAGGCGTGCGCACCACCTGCGCTTCGATCAGGCGATGGAGGCAATGATCCGCTTCCATCACGTCCGGAGATTGTCCCCACATCACCACCGTCTCACGCAGCTCCGTCTCCGTCATGAGCGGCAGAGACCCGATTTTCGCGGCAGGCTCGTCGACGAGCCCTTCCAACACACGCACGAAATGCTGGTGCATCCGCGCCACCCGGTCAGGCGAAAACAGTTCTTCCTTGTATTCGAAGTAGCCGGTTACGCCTTGCTCCGATTCCGACAACTCGAGACAGAGGTCAAACTGCCCGCTCTGCTGGGGAATCACATAGGCCTCCCACTCCGGCAGGCGAGATTCCGCCAATGCGGAGGGCGATCGGCCCATCTGCCGGTCGAGCTCCGCCAACAACTTGAACTGTTGCAGCACGAACAGGATTTGCGCCACAGGCGCCCGCTGGCGGTCGCGCGCCGGCCGCAAGTCCGACACGAGCCGCGCATAGGGGTAGTCCTGGTGATCGAGTGCTTCGAGGATGCTGTGCTTAGTCTGCGCCAGAAGTTCGCGGCGGCTGGACTCGGCCTGAACCGATTCCCGCAGCACGAGCATATTCACAAAATCGCCGACGGTCTCGGAAAATCGAGACCGGCTTCGACCGAATACCGGCGTGACAATGGCGGTGTCTTCGACGCTGGTGTAGCGATACAACAGGGCTTGCAGCGCCGTCAGGCAGACGGCGTACAACGTCGTCCCTTCCGCCAGCGCCCACGCCTTCAGTCGCTCGGTCAATACCCGATCAATATGGACCGCCTGCCACGCATACCGGCTTGGCTCCACCGTCGTCGGGGGTCGATCGTAGAGCATGTCATAATTCGGTAGTTCACCCGCGAGGCGCGCCTTCCAATAAGAACCCAGCCGCCGACCTTCCTCGCCGTCCAACAGCCCCCGATGCCAGCGGACGAACTCCTGATAGGGAACCGGCGGGTAGTCGTCTCCGTCTGGGAGATCCTGAACGGTCCCCTCGCCGGAGGTGAAGTGCCGCTTGAGCTCATCCACCAGCTGGATCATCGACCAACCATCCACGGCAATATGGTGTGCGACCAACAGCAGCCACGCCTGGTGTTCGCCCGTAAATACAGCCGCCCTCCACAACGGGCCCTTCGTCAGGTCGAACGGAACCGCCGCAGCCTCCATGATTGCCTGCCGCAAGCGCACCCAATCCCATGTCGCACTATCCACGACGCTCCAGCTCAGAGGCAGCCGATTGTGGATTCGTTGAACCGGCTTATCGTCCTGCATCTCATAGGTCGTGCGAAGGGTCGCGTGCCGCTCACCAAGTCGATCAAGCGCCTGCCGCAACGCGGCTTGATTCATAGTCAAAGGCAGCGGCAGTAGAACGGACACGTTGGCGGCGGAACTCTCCGGCGCCAATTGACTGAGAAACCAGAGCGCGGCCTGATTCTCGGAGAGCTCGCCGACCGGCCTCTCCGAGAAATTCGAACCATCGGTAGGCATGGATTCCGTATATCCCCGGACCATGCCCTCTTCAATGGTTACGGCCAGATCACTAAGCGTCGCACCTCCCAGCAGACGCTGTAACGAGAGCGGCACATGGAAGGACTCCTCCACACGATGCGAGACTTCCGCAGCCATCAATGAATCGAGCCCCAACAGATGAATCGGACGGTCAGGGGTGATGGCCTCTCGGCTGCATCTGAGACGATCGGCAAGTATCCCCTGCACTGCCCGCTCAATCTGCTGCCGCCGTGCATCAGGCGAAAGTAGGCGCAGGTCTTCTAGCTTCACGACTGTTACTTGCGCCGGTAATAAGGACACCGATACGACACTCTTCCCGATGATGGAAAGTTGGCCGGCCAGAAATTGATCTCGGCAGGCCCGCCGTTGGACTTTTCCGCTCGACGTCTTCGGCAAGCTCCCGGCCTTGATGAAGATGATAGTGAACACGTGGAGGTCATGCTGCTCGGATACAGCCGAACGCATCGCGGCGACCAGCTCATCGATGGCCAAGGCCGCTCCCTGACGCTCAACTTCCTGCACGACCACCACGGCTTCTTCTCCAGCCTCTTGCACGGAGAAGACTGCCGCGCCCCCGCCACGAAACAGCCTGTGGCACTGCTCCACGGTTCGCTCAATATCCTGAGGATAGTGATTTCTGCCTCGAACGATGAGCAGATCCTTCAACCGTCCCGTGACAAACACTTCACCGTTACGGACGAATCCGAGATCGCCGGTTCTGAGGAACGGCCCTTCCCCTGTATCACGAAGCGTTGCGCCGAACGTGCGCGCGGTTTCTTCCGGATTGTTCCAATATCCCTGCGTGGCGCTGGCGCCGGCCAACCAGATTTCGCCGACCTGCTGCGCCGCACAGCGAGACAAGGTGTCCGGATGAACGATGACCACCCTCGTATCTCCCACCGGAACACCGCAGCCGACGACCTGCCGTTTCGGAGCCATACCCGCCTGGGCCTCGGACACCAGTCCTCGCTCCAATGCCGTCGGGTCAAGCGCCTCTACGGTTGGTGCCACACCTTCTCGCTTCAACGAGATCAAGAGCGTGTACTCCGCCATCCCGTATGCAGGGAAAAATGCCTCGCGTCGGAACCCGGACGGGGCAAACGCGTCCACAAATCGCTCGATGGTATCGTGAGCGATCGGTTCCGCCCCGCAACTCGCCACCTGCCAACCGGAGAGATCCAACCGTGAACGATCCTCGAGAGCGATGGCCTCCACACAGCGACGATAGGCAAAGTTGGGCGCGCCGCTATGCGTCACCTGATATCGTTGAATCGCTTCAAGCCATCGAAGGGGGCGCTTCAGGAACGTGAGCGGTGACATGAGATACGAGGGGCGACCGATCCAGGCGGGCTGAATAATTCCCTTCACCAAACCGTAATCGTGGAAATGCGGCATCCAGGACAGCGTGACAGAATGGGCATCGTAGCAGCCGGCTTCGGTAATGCACCGACTCTGCGCGGTCAGGTTTCCGTGGCCGACCATGACGCCTTTGGGAGCGGCGGTCGATCCGGACGTATATTGCAGATAGGCTAGCGTAGAAACGAGCGGTTGCGTCGATGTCCATTGAGCCGTCGAGTCCAGAGTGGCAGCATCACACACCAGCCACTGTTCCGACGGAATCGCAAGCTCTTGGGCCCGAACCAGTTCTAGAATCTGGGTGGTGCTCAAGGCTCCGGCCACACCGGCATCCTCGGCAATACGTCGAACGCGCGCGACACCGATCCTTGGGCGAAAAGCATCCGGCGGAGGCACCGGCACGGCAACTAACCCCGCATACAACGCTCCCCAAAAGGATTGAACGAATTCAAGCCCGGGCGGATACACCAGCAGCAGGCGGTCTCCCGACGCGAATCTGGACTGCAGATAACCGGCAATCGAGCGGGCTTTGGTATCGAGATCTTTATAGGTCAGGACGGCATCGGGACTGATCCCATCGCGTAGGAAGACGTATGCTGCTTGGTCGGGCTGGTGTTCGGCCCGCCAACGTAGGATATCGAGAAGAGTCTCGCCGGGAGGAATGCTTACAGGCGGATGTCTGACCACAGAATGCTCAACCCCAGTGAGACGAGAAGCACCAAGAGGTCATGGGTCGTAGACTGATGATGAAACCGCGAAACACTCTGATCACATCACTGTCTCCGGCCGGTCTCAGATACCAGGTGAGTCTACGGCGGAATGTATACATTACAAAACAGAATCACCTTTTCCTCAATCGTGAGATACCCGTAGTGGCGGGAGAAAGTCTCTTCCAAGCATATGATTTCGTTTGAATCTGGAGTGCGACCAAGGTAAGCTGCACCTCTTCGTCGGCCATGGAGCGGAGAGGTGCGAGAGCGGCCGAATCGGACGGTCTCGAAAACCGTTGTCCTGAAAGGGACCGTGGGTTCGAATCCCACCCTCTCCGCCACACGCCATAGAACATCCTAGAACACCCACTCCTCTGCCTATTTCCCTTCTGTCTCAACGACTTATGAATTCCTTACCTACCGAGGCAAGGGACTCCCCCGCGTCTAGTGGTCTGTCAGACTCCGATGGTCCAAGCTACTCTCTGGCCCACACAGGAGGGCTGCATGTTTGAACAAACGGAAGCTGCGGTGGTGATGACGCTGTTGGCGCTGGGGGGAATTGCGTTGATGGCGGATGAGTCGATCGGAACGACGTGCATGCAGATGGTGAAATGGATTCGTACTCGTGGCAGGCGTTAACCGGCTCGTTTCTTCAACTCCCTCCGCAATTCGACCATCGCCAGGGTATCGCGTTCGCAGTACCGCAGAAGTGCCTCTTCGATCTGCGCCTTCTCGATCCAATCACTGACCGTGAAGATCATGCGGGCATATTCACAGGCTGCCACTCCCCCATCCCCGATAGCTAAATCGGCATAATTCAACGACGGCACCACGGCCGGCAGCACGGACTTGATCGAGTAGCTCCCCTCGAAACCTGGATGGTAGTAGTGATCCCTGATGACAATGTGCAGGTCCCACAATCTCGCGATCACCCGCTTCAGGTCCTTTCGCAGTGATGGAAAATCTTCCGCCAACCGCTCCAACACTGAGCGTTCATAACTCGAATACACACAGATACTACCCGCCGATCCCAACGACTCCAATAATGTGACGGTCAGTTCTTCACGCGGATCACGCCCGTCGCGGCAGAGATACTCGCCATGCGTGAGCGTCCCATCGAGGTATTCGATGTGGTTGGACCATTGAGTGGGAATCACCTGATAGGGCCGGGTCCCTACGAATTTGGGCACCGCCGGCATGAATGTCTCGAAATCCAAATGATGCACGGGATACTCGATCTGCTCCAGCGCCGACCGCAAACCCTCGCCAATCCATTCCCGATTGTCCCTTACACGTCGCTGAACCGGCGTCAACGTCACGTGGTCGGGAATGTCGTCGATAGTCTCCACACCCAACTCGCGCAGCTGAACGACCGTCTTGCTGCTCCCGGGCAAATGATAAATCCAGCGAGGCGGCTTCGTCTCTGTGCAATGCGCCCAGAAGGGACATTCATAGGGGCTGTGACAATGTTCATCCGGGGGAATGGCCGGCGCCGACATCTCGCTCAACGCAGCGTGCATCGAGGCCAGACGTGCAGACACGTCCGGCAAGCGCGGACGTATCGTGTCGTTCAGGGAACGGATGCTGAATAATTGGCCCAGGTCGAGTTCCACGCCGTCAAACACATACTGTGTATTCACATGCATGAGACAGATGTCGTCGAGCACCAGACCGGCCCCTTCGAGGACGTAACTCTGGATCGTCAAATCCTCCACGTGGGTCGCCTTCAGTTTGGTGGAAGATTTCACTTCCACCAGCCGCCAGGTGGATTGCCCGGACTCGTTCACTCCGACGCGCTCCAGGACATCGACACGGATCAAGACCTGGTCGAACTGAAACGCGCCTTCGAAGATGGCCGGCACCGTCGAATCCTGGAGCAGCTCCGCCGTCTGCGCCAGAGCCTCCTGCGATTGACGGTACCCGGCCGTGACGAGGCGCCCGCCGGGAAATCGCCGGCGGGCCAGTTCGCCGAGGTCCGTCCCCATGTCGAGAATGGCCTGCGTGGCCGCATCCGGCTTCGTGGCCAGCGCCGGAGCGTGGATTTCCAAATACAGCCGCTTGTGACACTGCAGCCCCGACAGATATCGTGATTTTGACAGCCGATAAGAGGAACGAGCGGCCGGTTCGGGCGTGATCAACATGGATGTTTCCAGGCTACCGAAGCAGTACTCCTCTTGTCCAGTCCCCGGAGAAGGACCTCCTCGCCCGCAACCGAGTTCTGATAGGATGACGCCCCATGGCCAACGGCGTCGCACAAATCAGACGATCAGTCATGACCCTCGCGCTCCCGGTCACGGTCAGCAGCCTGCTGCAACGAACCGAGGGCATTGTCGCGGTCTTTCTCGTGGGAGGGTTGGGCGCGATTTCCATCGCCGCCGTCGGGTTAGGACAACTGCTTGCCTTCATCGCGACGACGCTCGTCTCGGGCCTCTCGGTCGGAACCAACGTCATCATCGCGCAACAGTGGGGCGCCCGCCGGTATGACGAAGCCGGCCAGGCTGCCCGGCATTTTCTCGGCTTGTCGGTGTTGGTATCCTTCGGCCTGGCTCTGCTCGGCCTCTCGGCGAACTGGCTCATCATGCAGCTTCTCGGTGCCCAGCCGGAGGTCATTGCCCTCGCACTGCCCTATTCAAACCTGATCTTCCTGGTCATCCCCTTCACCGTGCTTCTCGCGGTGCTCTCGTCGATTCTCCAGGGCACCGGTGACACCAAGACACCGATGTACGCCATGATCCTGGTCAATGTGTTGCACATCGCCATTGCCTATCCGCTGATCTATGGTCGATGGGGACTCCCCGCATTCGGCATCAAGGGCGCTGCCGTGGCCGTGGGGATTGCAGAGGCAACGGGAGCGGTCTATCTCCTTGCCCGCTGCCGAACAATTCTCAAACCGTCGAACCGACTCAGATGGGATCTGATCCGCACCATGTGGCAGGTAGGCGCGCCGGTATCGGGCGAACGGATCGTGCAACAGGCCGGCATTCTGCTCTACACCAAAATCGTGTTGCTCTACGGCACGGTCTCCTACGCGGCGCACCAGGTCGGACTCTCGATCGAATCGCTCTCATTCCTACCGGGTTATGGCTTTGCCATCGCCGCCGCGACGATGGTCGGACAAAGTATCGGCGCCGGCAAATACACCAGGGCCAAGCTCGAAAACTGGGAAGCGAACCGGTTGGCCACCTTCATCATGTCCCTCATGGGCCTCGTTTTTTTCTTTTTTCCCTACGCCCTGCTGCGCGCCTTCACCAGCGATGAAGCAGTCATCGAGCTAGGTACCGTGTTTCTCAAGATCGTGGCATTGCTGCAAGTGCCGTTGGCCCTGACCATGGTGTTGGCCGGTTCATTACGCGGCGCGGGCGACACACGATTCATCATGATTGCCACGATGATCGGGATGTGGGGCGTACGCATTCCCCTCGCGCTTGTCGCAGGTTACTGGCTCACGATGGGGGTCGTCTACGTGTGGCTGGCGATGATCGCAGACTGGACCCTGCGCATGGCGCTCATGCTCTGGCGGTATCGGTCGGAGCGTTGGAAATCAATCCGGGTGCTCCGTTCCTCGACGACGTAGCCCGCTTAACGCTGGCCTTCGGTCGAACATTCCGGAGGCCTGACAGACGGCCGCGTATCCTTGCCCGATCCGGCCCGCACTTCGATCCGCCCGACGCCTTTCACATTGGCGCACAGATCACCCAACCCCGGCGTCACCAATCGGTAGGGACCACCCTTGCCGTCCGGCAGCGGCTGGCCGTCGAGTTCATACAGCAACAAGCCGAAATCCTGCGCCTGCTGCAGGGTGAGCGTCGCCGCATATTTGCCATCGACGGAATGAAACGTGACATGGTCGGCATCGACCGCGAGGGCTGGAATATCCAACAGGCCTTTGACGCGAATCGCCCGGCCCCGCATCGACGGCATCAGCTGACTGATATCTTCGACATGTTGTTCCTGGGGAAGTTGCGTCAGCGCCGTGCGCGTCAGGGAAACCGGTTGGACGACCGCGCCGTCGATCCGGACGACGCCTGGACCCGACGGTTCCCGCTCCGTGATGGCTTTCACCATCGCCGTTAACGCCTCGTTGACCGGTGTAGGAATGCCCAACTCCCGCCCCGTACGGACAATGTAGCCGTTCAGATAATCGATCTCCGTCGGGCGTTTCGCTTTCCAGTCATCGTACATCGAGGTATGGATGTCACGCAGTTCCTGGGTCCACTTCACCACCTTCTCGGCCATGTCCGGCGCCAAAGGCACCTTCACCGCCGCCGACACCGCCATCACTTCGCCCACGATCTGCCGGATCACACCCGCCATCTCCGGGTGATCCAGCGCCTTCGCCACCTTGTCGTCGATCACCACCGTGAGGGGATTAAAGACACAGTTCCAGCACATCTTTTCCCATTTGCTCTTCCGAATATCGTCGCTGAGCTGGCAGGGGAGGCCCGCCTGTTTGAAAATCTCCGCGATCTGCAACACACGGTCGCTCTTGTGACCCATGAGTTCGCCGATGGCCACGCCGCCCCGCTTGTAATGCTCGATGACGCCAGGTTCAACGATCTTCGAATAGATGAATGCCACGCCGCCGACCACACAATCACGGTGCACCCGGGCAATGATGCGATCCTCCGTATCGATACCGTTCTGAAGCGTGAGAATGACCGTACGGTCGGTCATCACCGGCTCCAGCTGCGCCATCACCTCGTCGAGGTCGTAGGCCTTCACGGCAAGAATAATGAGGTCGGGCTGCGCCAGCTGTCGCGGATCGGAGGCCGCCGGCGGATGCACGGTAAAATTACCCTTGGCGCTCTTGATCATCAAGCCATGGCGCTTCACGGCCTCCAGGGTGCGGGGGCGGAGCAGAAACGAGACGTTCGGATTATTGTTCGCGAGATGCGCCCCGAAGAAACCGCCGACGGAACCGGCCCCGACTACCATGATCTGCTTCATGAAATCCCTCACTCGTTGCGTTCGAAAAGACGGTACTATAGCATGTGGCCGCGCGCCTGAAACAGTGATCGCACCTCGCAATGAGGCCTATGGGAACCGGATCCACGCTCGGTTTAATTCGACACAAGCTGGCCTCGGCACGGTCGGTGACCGTGCTCACCGGCGCCGGGATCTCCGCCGACAGCGGGGTACCGACCTTTCGCGGAGCCGACGGACTCTGGCGAAATTTTCGACCGGAGGAGCTCGCAACCCCCGAGGCCTTCGCGCGTGATCCTCGCCTGGTATGGGAATGGTACAACTGGAGGCGTGAACTCATCGCGACCAAACGGCCTAATCCAGCGCACGAAGCTGTGGCTCAGATGGAGCAACGGTTCGAGCGGTTTTGGCTCATCACGCAAAATGTGGACGGATTGCACCGCGACGCCGGCTCACGCCGGTTATCCGAGATTCACGGTAACATCTGGATGGTGCGTTGCACACAGTGCCGGCGCGTGACTGACAATCGCGACGTGCCGATTACGATTCTGCCCCTGTGCGGCAGCTGTAACGGTCTGCTCCGCCCGCACATCGTCTGGTTTGGCGAATCACTCGCCGCGCAGGATCTCGAGGCCAGCGAGGCCGCGCTGCAATCCAGTGACTTGTGCCTGATTATCGGCACCTCCGGCCTGGTGTATCCGGCTGCAGGTTTTGGTTCGATTGCAAAACAGGCGGGCGCGTTTGTCGCGGAAATCAATCTCGACTCCACCGCGCAATCGGGCATTGTCGATGCGGCGCTCCAGGGACGCGCCAAAGACATCGTGCCGTTGTTATTGCAGGCGTAAGAGTAGCGGCAGCAATTCGTTGAGGGTGGAGATCGTCGTCCCGCTCGAGGGATGCGCGACCTCCCCTCGCGCCAGTAACACCCCCGTCAGTCCGACACCCTGCGCCCCCTTCACATCATCACGCTCACTATCCCCGACATGCAGCGCCTCCTCCGGATCGACCGCATGTTTCTCCAACGCGTGCTGAAAGATACGTGCGGATGGTTTGGCCGCATGCGCTAAACTCGAAATGGTGACCGTATCGAATAGATCGGCAATCCCTAAGCCACGCAGCACGGTAAACAACCGCGAGTCGAAGTTCGAAATGATGCCCAGCTCGAATCCCTGTCCCTTCAGAGTCTTGAGCACATCAACCGTCTCGGGGAAGAGACGCCAGGACTCCGGTTGCTCAAACCGCGCGAACACCTCTTCAAAAAACTCGTCGAAGGCCTCAAACATGCCCACGCGATAAAACACATTGTGCACGATGTCGAACCACCACAACCGCTCAGACTGTTTGATCGCGGCCGGTTCCGTCGCGGCGAACACCGGCGGCGGGGCGTCACGGAACGAACGGGCGAACGCAGATTTAATCGCGACCAATGAGTCGGGAGTTTTCCTGAAGCCATGTTGTTCCGCATGCTGCAGGTAAATTTCAGCCACGGACCCGTGAATATGGAACAGGGTATCGGCCGCATCGAAAAAGACGACTTGAATTCGGCTCTGCGTCATGGTGTGTACTCACTCCTCTGCTCGACCATCCTGACGGCGAGTAGGCCATCCGGCAAGCCGGCCGGATTCTACAGGATGGCACAGAGCACCGCCAGCCTCCAGTGCATCTCCCGTGGCGCAGCCAATGCCCCCGAGCAGACGGCTAATTTCGGCGTTTCCTTTGACAGGGTGCAAGGCCTTTGTTAGCTTCGGCTGAGTTACACACAAGAGGTACCGAGATGGGGTCCACGGTGTTTGTCGTCGATAGCAACCCCGACGTGCGTCGCATGGTGGAGCAACTCTCCCCCCCCGACGGCTATACCCTCGTGGGGTTTTCGGACGGCCCCTCTGCGCTCGACGCGGCTCGCGTCTCCAGTCCCGCACTGATTCTCGCCGACATTCATCTCGAGAAAATGACATTTTCCGGCTTCTGCAATGCGATCAGCCGGCAAGACCATTTAGCGGAAACGCTCATCGTCTCCCTTGTGGATGCAACCGACCGCTTCGACGAGGACAAATTGCGTTCGCTCGGAGTTCGGGCCGTCCTGAAGAAACCGTTTCAGAGCGAGCAATTGCTCTGCACCATCAATGGCATCCTCCGCGCCCCTATCGAGAAGCCGAGTACCGTAAAACCGACCAAAACACGGACGTGGCCCCCGGTCTCCACGGGAACGGACGATGGAGACGACGAATCGCCGGACGATGCGTCCCTCGATATGGAGAAGGAGCATACCCCCATGTCCTCAGCACCAACCCACGCGGCTGCGAAGGCCACATCATCGCCGACCTCAAGCGGGTCGAGCGGGGAGGCCTTAATGAAGGGGTTGTTCGATCACCTGTTGCACTCAGTCACAGAGCAGGCCGACCGGAAAATCAGCGAGCTACTTCCCTCGGCCATGGCCAAGGAAGTTGCGGGACAGGTGGGTCTTGCCGTAGGCAGGGCCGTCCAATCAGAAGTGGCAAAACAACTCACGGAAGCACTCGCACCGGAACGCCTGCAGGCTGCCATGCGCGAGTTGATTCAAGAGGAACTCACACGCCAGGCCCAGACACAACTTGCCGGCGTCGAGACTGCGGTGCGCCAGGCCGTCACGGAGTTGGCCCCTGCGCTTCTGGAGCAGTCAGCCCCCAAAAACCTGGGCGACCTCACGGAAGCCGGCGTGAAGCAACACCTGCCGGAGGCCTTGAAAGCACACCTGGGAATGATCGACCAGCTGGTGAAAAAGGAAGTCGCGCAAGTGGCCGCGAACTGCGCGCGAGAGGCAGCCGATGAAATTGTGCACGAATTGGCAAAAGATCCGATCCAGCAGGCGGTGCAGCGGATCGTTCCAGACGTGGCGGAAACTCAGATACGAGCGGAGATCAAACGACTGAGCTCGCCCGATTAACGTCCCGTTCGCCTATCCTCGCTTGACCTTCTTGGCCGCCGCACGGCGGGTCTTGACCAATCCCTTCATACGCTCCACGTTCTTCCGGTGCTTCTTGCGAGTCTTGCGATCCTTCTCTCGTCCCCTCGGCATAATCTCTCCTTCAACGGTGATGGGCTCTCAAACCGGCGATCTCGATCAACCGGCTGAACCGCCGGATGTATATCACAGGGCTTCAGTCCGCTACAACCTTTAGAACGATCCCGGACGCGCGTCCATTACCTTGTGAGCCCACACGGCACGTGTTAAGATGCGCCCGCGTCGCGCCCCTGGCGCATGAAGACAGCTGGAACCACGCAGAATATTTCCGCAGGATACTCAAAATGGCCGTCCTCATAGTCCATCTTTCATGAAACACCTCTCGTCCCCCGGTACAGCACGGTGGCCGTCCTTGACGGGAGACGCGGCACGCTCCATGGCTGTCGAGAGCTAGACTGGCCGGCTTTTTCAGCATCCTGGTAACACCATGTCCACACCACAACTCGACAAAACCTACAGCCCGCACGCCGTCGAAGACCGCTGGTACCAGCGCTGGATCGACGCCGGCCTGTTTCATGCCGACCCGGCCCATTCCGGGCAACCCTACTCGATGGTGATCCCTCCCCCGAACGTCACGGGATCGCTGCACGTCGGCCATGCGCTGAACAATACCCTGCAGGACATTCTGATTCGTTGGCGCCGCATGCAGGGCTACAATGTGCTCTGGATGCCCGGCACGGACCACGCGGGAATTGCCACCCAGAACGTGGTGGAACGGCAGCTCCAGACCGAAGGCACCACGCGGGAAGCACTCGGACGCGAAGAGTTTCTCAAACGGGTGTGGCAGTGGAAAGAAAAATCCGGCGGCACGATTATCTCCCAGCTCAAACGGCTTGGCGCCTCCTGCGATTGGGAGCGTGAACGCTTCACGATGGACGAGGGACTCTCGGAAGCCGTCCGCGAGGTTTTCGTGCGCCTGCATGCAGATGGGTTGCTCTATCGCGGCGAGCGCCTGATCAACTGGTGCCCACGCTGCCTGACGGCCCTGTCCGACATCGAAGTCGAACATGAAGAGATCACCGGCAAACTTTATACGATTCGTTATGCCCTGGTTGACGATCCCACTCAGGTGCTGTTTGTGGCGACGACACGACCTGAAACGCTGTTCGGTGACACGGCGGTGGCCGTGCACCCGGAGGATGAACGCTATCGTCACCTCATCGGCAAACAGATTCAGCTCCCCCTGACGACACGCGCGATTCCAATCGTCGGGGACTCGATCCTGGTCGACCGTGAATTCGGCACCGGCGCCGTCAAGATCACACCCGCCCATGACTTCAATGACTTTGAAGCAGGAGAACGCCATGGGCTCCGGCGCATCAAAATCCTGGACATCCATGCCAACCTTCGCTTGGAAGGCTCCCTGGCGGAGGCTGGAGTGGCGCAGGCCGTCGAGGGCCTTCCCGTTGCCAAGGCCAGACCGAAGATCGAACAACTGCTGACGGATCAGGGCTTGTTGGAAAAATCCGAGCCCCACAAAATGGCGCTCGGCAAATGCTACCGCTGCAAGACGGTTGTCGAACCCCTGTTGTCGGATCAATGGTTCGTCAAGATCAAGCCGCTCGCTGAGCCGGCGATTCAGGCGGTCGAGGATGGTCGGGTGAGGATCATTCCCGAGGCCTGGAAAAACAACTATCTCGGCTGGATGCGAGACATCAAAGACTGGTGCGTCTCCCGGCAAATCTGGTGGGGCCATCAGATTCCAGCCTGGTACTGCGAAACCTGTTACGGAAGCCCGTTTCTGCGCCGCTCCTCAGACGGGGCACCGCTGATTCCATCGGATGCAGCCGTCATCGTGGCAAAGACCACACCGACCACCTGTCCGAAGGGCCACTCGGGCGCATTGGTGCAAGACCCCGACGTGCTCGACACCTGGTTCTCCTCCGCCCTCTGGCCCTTTTCCACCTTGGGATGGCCGAAGCAGACGCCGGAGTTGAAAACCTTCTACCCGACATCCACCCTGGTCACCGGCCTCGACATTCTGTTTTTCTGGGTCGCGCGCATGATCATGATGGGCCTGAAGTTCATGGGCGAAGTGCCCTTCCGTGACGTGTATATCCATGCCCTGGTCCGCGATGCCGAAGGCCAGAAGATGAGTAAGTCCAAGGGCAACGTCATCGATCCCTTGCATGTGATGGAACAGTTCGGAACCGACGCCTTGCGTTTCACCATGGCCGCAATGGCTTCGCCGGGACGCGACGTCAAGCTGGCGGAAGAGCGAATCGAGGGTTACCGGAACTTCACGAACAAAATCTGGAACGCGGCCCGGTTCCTCCTCATGCACCTGGACGGCGAACGGGTTGAGGTTCCGCCGGCGCAGCGGTCGTTTCCCGACCGATGGATTCTGAGTCGCCTGAACGCCACCATCGGCACCGTCACGCAGGAATTGGAACAGTATCGATTCGACCGCGCATCGAGCGCCGTGTATCAATTCATCTGGCATGAGTACTGCGACAAGTACATTGAGATGATCAAGCCGGCGCTCAAGGATCAGGCGTCCGAACAAGCCAAGACTACGCGTCAGACCCTCGCTGAGACCTTCGAGACCATGATGCGATTGTTACATCCCTTCATGCCGTTTATTTCGGAAGAGATCTGGCAAACCCTGCCCCACGAAGGTGCCAGCATCGTCCGGCAACCCTACCCGACTGTCCGCGCCGACTGGGCTTCCCAAGAAGCCGAGCAGGAGTTCGCCCTGCTGGAGGAGTGCCGAGCCCTGATGAACCAGGAACGCGCGATCCTGAATTATCCCGCCGGCAAACGTCTCCCTTTCAAAGTGCACGGGAAGACGGACCAAGCCGCGGCAACCTTCCAGAAACATCGCGAACTGATCGAGTACATGGAAAACGTCGAGGATCTGTTTGTCGGAAGCACCTCGGACGTCACGGCTCCTCACCTGCTGACCCTGACGAGCGGCTCGGCCGAAGTCGGCACATCAATGGAGGGCGCCGATCTCCAGAAGGCCAAGGACAATGTGCTCAAGCAGATCGCGCTGCTTCAAAAAGAGGTGGCACGCACGCAGCAGAAACTGGGCAATCCCGATTTCGTGGCCAAGGCGCCGCCGGACGTCCTGACCGATCACCATGATCGACTGGCGCGTGAATCCCGCATGATCCAATTGTTTGAACAGGCGCTCCACCAGATCATCAGCGAGCAGAAACAAAATCAAGGCGCTTAACCAACAGACCATCCGCAACGCGGTCCAGCTGGCCCTCGACGAAGATCTCGCCCACGGCGACGTCACCACGAGCGCACTGTTTCCCCGCGCGATTCAGGCCCAGGCCGCCATCGTGGCGCACCAGCCTATGACCGTTGCCGGAGTCGCCGTCGCGCAGGAAGTCTTCCTCGCGGTGGACCGCTCGTTGCGCATCATCAAGACCATCAAAGACGGGACCACCGTCAAGTCGGACACGGAGGTCATCGTTGTACGAGGCGATGTACGGTCGTTGTTGACGGCGGAACGCGTGGCCGTCAATTTCCTCCAACATCTTTCTGGTATCGCCACGCTGACCGCGAAGTTTTGCGCTGCAGTCCGAAATACAGCGACCGCCATTCTCGATACCAGGAAGACCACACCGGGCCTGCGGGCGCTCGAAAAATGGGCGGTGCATTTAGGCGGTGGAAGAAACCATCGCTTCTCTTTGGGCGACGGCATCCTGATCAAAGACAATCATCTCGCCGTGTTGCGCTCCGCCGGCATCGACGTGGCCGAGGCCTGCCGGTTGGCACGCGCCCAAGCTCCGCACGGCCTTCGCATCGAGGTGGAAGCCAAGACGTTACAGGAAGTGAAAGAAGCGCTCGCCGGACGAGCCGACATCATTCTGCTCGACAATATGTCCCCGACCCTCGTGCAAAAAGCCGTAGCCCTCATCAAGAAACGCGCCCTGGTCGAAGTTTCAGGCGGCATCACTCTGCAGACGGTTGCCGACATGGCTCGAGCCGGCGTGGATTACATCTCCGTCGGCGCCCTGACGCATTCCGCACCAGCAGCCGACCTCAGCATGGACCTCACCGGCTATCGAGGGAGCCGTGGGCGAACCCGGTAAGGATCCGCCTCCAGCCGATCGGCTGGACATTGACCGCCTCCAAGCCTCCCTGCAGACACGGGCCTTCGGACGATCGCTCCGATATGCCCCATCAACCGCATCGACCAACGCAGACGCATTGGCATACCTGCAACAAGTGACCGACCCAGCGGCTCCACACGGAACCGTGATGCTGACCGACTGCCAAACAGCCGGTCGAGGCCGCCGTGGGCGCACCTGGCACTCTCCCCCTCAAGGCAACCTCTACATGTCTGTCATTGTCGTGCCTGAGCCAGGCGCCAAACGCGTAGGCCCCTGGCTCTCCTGGATCCCATTGTTTTCCGCCCTCGCGTCGGCCGACTGCCTGGTCAGCTGCACAAGACTTCCCGTCTCGGTGAAGTGGCCGAACGATCTGTTGATCGGCGACAAGAAAGTCGGTGGCATCCTCTGCGAACAAACCACCACCGCTGATAAAACTCTGGCGGTCGTCATCGGCATTGGACTCAACATCAATGCGGCACGCGACAGTTTTCCGGAGGAACTCAGAGCCGGCGTAACCACTCTGGCGGTAGAGGCCGGCCATCAGCTCGACCGCGTGGCGATCCTGACAGATCTCCTACTCCGGCTCGAGCAACGCATGGATCGGTTGTTCCACGACGGACCATCCGGCATGATCGATGAATTCACGCGGCGCTGCTCCACACTCGGCACAACTGTCCGTGTGACCCTGGAAGAAAACGGAATCGTCCAGGGGATCGCGGAGTCGATCGGCCCCGATGGATGCCTCTGTGTACGCGTGACCTCCGACCCCTCCCCCACTCTGCCGCACCGGCTCCTGGAAGTCAGAAGCGCAGAAGTCATCCATGTGCGGGGATGAAATTAGGCCACCTGTTGGGGTAGAGTGGGAACACGATGCTGCTGACCATCGACATCGGGAATACCAACGTGGTGTGGGGCCTGTTCGAGGATTCTACCTTGCGCGGTCATTGGCGCCTCGCGACCGAATCACGGCGAACCGACGATGAATACGGCATTCTCCTGCTCAATCTCTTAGACAACGCCGGCTTCAGCCCGGAACAGATCACCGGCTGTATCCTCTCCAGCGTCGTGCCCGCACTGACCGCCACCTTCGATTCCCTCGTGCAGACCTATTTCCACCAAACGCCCGTGATCGTCGGACCGGATACCGACTCCGGACTCACGTTACGGTATGCGAACCCGAAGGAGATCGGCAGTGACCGCATCGTCAACGCTGCGGCCGCCTATGCGCGGTACCAGTCCGATCTCATTATCGTCGACTTCGGCACCGCCACGACCTTCTGCGCCGTGACCAAATCCGCCGAGTATCTCGGCGGCGTCATCGCGCCAGGTCTTGGGATTTCAGCCGATGCCCTGTTCTCCAGGACCGCCAAGCTTCCCAAGGTGGAAATTATCCGGCCTAAGACCGTCATCGGGACCGATACGATCAGCGGCATTCAAAGCGGTCTCCTCTTTGGCTATGTCGGCTTGGTCGACGGCATCGTCCGACGCATGGAGCGGGAGCTCGGACGGACATCCACCGTCATCGCCACCGGAGGGCTTGCAACCGTCATTGCACAGGAAACCGAAACGATCCAAGAAGTCCTCCCCTTCCTGACACTCGAAGGGTTAGAATTCTTGTACCATCGAAACCGCCTGACGTAGGCCTGGCTCCCCACGAGTTGGCGTGACCTCTCGCCTCAAACCCTTAGGAACCTGAAAAGTCGATGTTTTCTTTCTATTCCCCGTTGACTTCCGTTTGTGGGTGGCTATCTCACTTTCCAGCAAAGGTGTAATCAATGTCTAAAGACGACAAGAATATTCACAGTATCGACAACTTAGACGGTTTTAGCGACGCATCGTTCGGCACGACTGAGGGGGGCAATGACCTTCAGAAGGTGCTGGATGCCAAGTCCGACGAATGCACAGCCCTCAACGAAAAATATTTGCGGCTGGCGGCAGAGTTCGACAACTACAAACGACTGGCCCAGCGCGACCAACGGGATCAAATCAAGTTCGGCAACGAACAGATTCTCAAAGAACTTTTACCCGTTGTGGACAATCTTGAGCGTGCCATTAAATCGTCGAAGGAAGCGCGGTCCGTCGATACCCTCACGGAGGGTGTGGAATTGACGCTGAAGCAACTCGTGAGTGCGCTGACGAAGTTCGGTGTCAAAGCAGTGGAGAGCGTCGGCTTGGCGTTCGACCCGGCCACGCAACAGGCAGTCGCCCAGGTAGCGTCGGATACGGTCCCTGAAAACCATGTCGTGGAAGAATACCAAAAGGGATATCTCCTCCAAGATCGCATCCTCCGCGCCGCCATGGTCACCGTGTCGACCGGAGCCGCAAACTAGGGCCGAATCATTGGTGTGAAGAACAGGTTTCACGAGCACAGCTGACACAATTGTTCACGTATTGATATTTTTTGCGAAGGAGCCAACCCATGGGCAAAGTTATCGGAATCGACCTCGGCACGACGAACTCCTGCGTCGCCATCATGAGCGGTGGAGACCCGGTTGTCATCGCCAATGCGGAAGGAAGTCGCACCACTCCGTCAGTGGTGGCCATCACGGATAAGAACGAACGCTTGGTCGGGCAGATCGCCAAGCGGCAGGCCATCACCAATCCGGAAAACACCATTTTCTCCGTCAAGCGCCTCATGGGACGTAAGTTCCGCAGCAAAGAAGTGCAGGAAGCCATGAAGCGACTCCCCTACAAGGTGGTCGAGGCGGATAACGGCGATGCGCACGTCGAGTTGCGCGGGAAGCGTTATAGCCCGCCGGAAGTCTCCGCCATGATCCTGCAGAAAATGCGACAGACCGCCGAAGATTACCTGGGCGAGAAGGTCACCGAAGCAGTGGTGACAGTCCCGGCCTATTTCGACGACAGCCAGCGCCAGGCCACCAAGGATGCGGGGCAGATCGCCGGATTGAACGTTCTGCGCATCATCAACGAACCGACGGCGGCCTCACTGGCCTATGGTCTTGATAAGAAAAAAGACGAGCGCATCGTCGTCTACGATCTCGGCGGCGGTACCTTTGACGTGTCCATCCTCGAAATCGGCGACGGAGTATTCGAGGTCAAGTCCACGAACGGCGACACCTATCTCGGTGGCGACGACTTCGATGAGCGCGTGATGGACTGGCTCGTCGAGGAGTTTAAGAAGGATCAAGGCATCGACCTGCGCAAAGACCGGATGGCCTTGCAGCGCCTCAAGGAATCGGCGGAACGGGCCAAGATCGAACTCTCCTCGTCACAGGAAACCGAAATCAACCTGCCGTTTATTACGGCAGATGCCAGCGGTCCGAAGCACATGGTCACGAAATTGACCCGTGCGAAGCTGGAACAACTCGTCGGCGACCTCGTCCAACGCACCATCGAGCCCTGCCGGAAAGCCTTGGCGGATGCCGGTGTGAGCGCAAAGGACATCCAGGAAGTCGTGTTGGTCGGCGGTATGACCCGCATGCCGAAAGTCATTCAAGTCGTGAAGGAGTTCTTCGGCAAAGAACCGCATCGCGGCGTAAACCCGGACGAAGTCGTGGCGATTGGAGCCGGCGTCCAGGGCGGCGTGCTCAAGGGAGAAGTCAAGGACGTGCTGCTGTTGGATGTCACGCCCTTGTCGCTCGGTATCGAAACCCTCGGCGGCGTTTTCACGAAGTTGATCGAGCGCAACACCACAATTCCCACGAAGAAGAGCCAGGTGTTCTCGACCGCTGCCGACAACCAGACCGCCGTCACCATTCGCGTGTTCCAGGGCGAACGTGAAATGGCAAACGACAACAAGTTGTTGGGGCAATTCGATCTCGTCGGCATTCCTCCCGCTCCGCGCGGAATGCCCCAGGTCGAAGTCTCCTTCGACATCGATGCCAACGGTATCGTGCACGTCGCGGCCAAAGACCTGGCCACGCAGAAGGAACAGTCCATCAAGATTACGGCCTCAAGCGGACTCAGCAAGGACGAAGTCGATAAGCTCGTCAAGGACGCCCAGTCGCACACCGAGGACGACAAGAAACGCCGTCGGGTAGCTGAAGCTCGGAACCAGGCCGACTCGTTGCTGTATAGCACCGAAAAGAACCTGACCGAACATGGCGACAAGATTGGTGAAGACGATAAGACCAAGATCACCGAAGCCATCGCCGGACTCCGTAAGGCGATGGAAGGCGACGATCCCGCCGCCATCGAAACAGCCACTCAGACGCTGACCACGGCTTCCCATAAGTTGGCTGAGGAGATGTACAAGAAAGCCTCCGCCGAAGCCGGTGCGGCTCCCGGTGCGGACGCATCCGCTTCATCCGGAGACGGCGGCGCCCAGGCCAAGACGGATGAAAAGGTCGTGGACGCGGAGTTCGAAGAAGTCGACAAGGACAAGAAGTAACACCCTCACTGATTGCACGACCGAGCTTCATCTCTTGATGAAGCTCGGTCGTGTTGCACATTTAACCGGGTAAAAATCTTCCGTGGCTAAGCGCGACTACTACGAAACTCTCGGCATCGAGCGAACCGCATCCGACGACGAGATCAAGAAGGCATTCCGAAAACTAGCCCGCCAACACCACCCCGATCTTCACACGTCGCCCGAGCAGAAAAAGTCTGCAGAAGAAAAATTCAAAGAACTCAACGAAGCCTACGAGGTCATCAGCGACCAGGAAAAACGGCGACGGTACGATGCCTTCGGCCACGCAGGCGGACCACAGGGGGCGGAGGGCTTCGACTTCGGCGGACAAGGCGGGTTCGGCGATATCTTCAACGATATTTTCGAAGACTTCTTCGGCCAGCCTCGCGGGCGGGGCCGCGCGGAGCGCGGCAACGACCTGCAATACAATCTTGAAGTGACCTTTGAAGAGTCGGTGTTCGGGAAGGAAGCGAAACTCAAAATCCCCCGGTGGGAAACATGCGCGGATTGCAAAGGCACCGGCGCTCGATCCGCCGCGGCCATCAAGATGTGCCCGGCCTGTAAAGGACAGGGCCAGCTCCGCTTCCAACAGGGATTCTTCAGCGTCAGCCGGCCTTGCGGTCAGTGCGAGGGAGTCGGACAAATCATCACCGAACCGTGCCAAGCCTGCGGTGGGCGGCAGCGTATCCGAAAGGAACGCATGCTCTCCGTGCAAATACCCGGCGGAATTGAAACCGGCATGCGCCTGCGCCTCGCCAATGAGGGGGAGCATGGCGCGCAAGGCGGTCCCCAGGGGGACCTGTATGTCGCCATCACAGTGAAGCCCCATCCTCATTTCCGCCGCGAGGCTCAGGATATTGTGTCAGACCTTCCCGTGAATCTCGTCACCGCGATCCTCGGCGGCCGGGTGGAAGTACCGACGCTCAAGGGCAATACTTTTATGAAGATTCCTGCCGGCACCCAACCGGACAAGATTCTCAAACTGAAAGGCCTTGGGTTTCCGAACCTCAAGGGCGGCCATACCGGCGATCAATTGTTCCACGTCAAAGTCGAGATTCCAACCAAGCTTACCTCGAAGCAAAAAGAGCTGCTGGAGGAGTTTGCCAAGGAAAGCGGGTACACCAAAGACACCGAGGGCGAAGGATTTCTAGACAAGATGAAAACGTTCTTCGAATAGACCGATCACCGTCCCCCGCCTGATCCGCCGACCACCATGCCGGCATTTTTCGTTGCCTCATCAGACATTCATGGAGCAGAGATCACCCTGACGGGCGACCTCTGCCATCATTTGAGGGCCAGCCTGCGCGTCAAACCGGGAGAATCTCTGTGGCTCACTGATGATCAACGCCGCCGGTATCGTGTACGGGTCACGCTGGTCGCCCAGCAGGCGCTCACGGCAGAGATTCTCGAGCAGCGGCAGGGACCCATCGAAACCGCCCCCCCTCTCTTGCTCGCACAGGCGCTGCTCAAAGGCGACCATATGGATTGGGTCGTGCAGAAGGCGAGTGAATTGGGCGTGCGGACGATCCTTCCCCTGATCTCACGCCATGGCGTCGTCCGACCGCAGTCAGACAGGATCACGTCTCAAGTGGCGCGCTGGCAGCGCATCGCCACTGAAGCGGCGCAACAATCGGAACAATGGCAGTCTCCGCAGGTATTGGTACCGCTGGAGTCGAGCCGCTTTTTCTCACGCCACCAGGGGACCTGCTCGCTCCTCCTGGCAGAACGCCACAAGGCGGTCGCTTTGGCCAGCGTGCCGCTGCCGAACCTCCCCTCGGAGCAACTCACCGTGATCATCGGACCTGAAGGGGGATGGGCTGAAGACGAGATCGCGTTGGCCCTGGCGCAACAGTGCCAGGCCGTGAGCCTCGGCGAGTGTATTCTCCGCGCGGATACCGCAGCCGTCACTGCTCTCAGCATTGTGCAGAGTCGATTGGGCTGCTTGGGGTAAACTGGCGATTTTAAATAACGACCGCTACCGGCGACCGGGGCTGATCGAAATGATGATGCCGCCCTCACCTGCCGCCCACCCGGCGGTGGTGTGCGGAAAACTCAGGGCCATCAGGGAGCGTTTCACGGGGCTGGTTTCTTCCACCCAATTAAATCCTGCATCGGTGGTTCGCAAGATCTGGCCATGCTCACCCACGATCCAGCCTTGTTGTGCGTCGGTAAAGCGAATACGAATCAGATCGGTCAGCTTGTTACAGGTCCGGCCGCACGGTAACGTTCGATCAATCCAATGCGTGCCGCCGTCGGTCGTTTGAAACAACGCCCCGGCATTGCCGACCGCCCAACCGTTCGCTTCATCAGCGAAGGCCACATCAAAAAACGTCGCCGAACTCTGGCTGACTTGCGTTGTCCAGGTCACGCCGCCGTCGGATGTCGTGAGAATCGTACCCAGCGCCCCGACGATCGTCCCATGCTGCTGATTGGTCAGCACAATGGAATACAACGCGGCGCTCGTGCCGCTGGCTTGATCCGTCCAATTCTCTCCACCGTCGGTCGTCTGCAGAATGGTGCCGTTCCCGCCGACCAACCAACCCTTCTGAGGCGTCACGAACGCAATTCCATAGAGTGGCGCCTGCGTGGACACGAAAACAATACTCCAGGTTTCTCCGCCGTCCCGACTGGTCCGTACGGTGCCATTGGCACCCACGACCCATCCATGACGAGCATCCTGAAAATAGACGGCCGTCAACAGCGACGTGGTGCCGCTGGAGAGCTTCTTCCATTTACGGCCGCCATCGGTCGTCTTGAGGATCGTTCCACCGGACCCCACGGCCCAGCCGAGCTGAGGATCGTGAAAAAACATCCCCAGCAACGTGGCTTCAGAGCCGCTCTTCTGCATGACCACGTTGGCCCGGACCTCCGGGGAAGCCGCCTCAGTCGTGCCGACGCACAGGAGAGCGATGAACAACCACGATGCAACTGCCAGGATATGCACGGTACGACGCCTCATTGTTGGTGGTGAGTATTCTCTGAACTCGGATTGCGCCAGTAGCTCGCATCCGGCAATCCCGTCGATTGAATGGTAAAGGTACCGGCCTCGAGCGTGACCCACTTCTTCGGCGTGCAGCAGGATCCGTCCGGTAGTAGATCCCATGATCCACGGCGAACGACGAGCGGCCCCGACGTCAGATCGGGATTAAATTCGCCAAGTTTGCCGACTCCATAAGAATGGCGATGAGGAATCTTGACGGTGATCTCCGTGTCCGTCCAGGACTGGACGATTGCGCCGACACCATTGAACAATACCTCGGTCCGGGACACATTCTCCCCCAACTCGGGAGAGGTCCGCGCGTAGACACTGTCCGTAATGACCTTGCTGGGCTCAGCCGTCTTCAGGAACTTCCCGAATCCACTCCCCTTGATCGTCACCACCTCATCCAATCCCCCGGTGGTGGGACTGTAGGACTCGATATTGGGCGTGGTTAGGGTAAATATGCCGACCTCCGTTTCGAGCACCTTCCTGTCGGCGCAACAGCTACCGTCGGGCTTCGGGGAATTCGCGGCACGTTTCACCACCACCGGCCCACTTTTGGCACTGTACGGGACCCACACGTCGATCCGGTCGTTGCCCCACCGATAGACGATCGCCTGAACCCCGCCGATCTCGACGGTATTTTCGCTGAGTGAAAAATCGAGATAGTTATAAGGCGTTGCACCGGCCTCAGAATAGAAGCCGAAGTTATCACCGGTGATCTTCAGCAAGGTTCCGATGGGCGCCTGAGTCGGGGTGAGACCGGTTGCCTGAGGCGTCTGTACCGTATACGTTCCGACGGTACGCTCCTGGCCGCCTCGCTTCATCACCACGGGGCCGGTCTGCGCATCCAGCGGCACGTGCACCACAACAGCCGTATCGCTCCATTGCGACACCGTCGCCAGGCGCCCGCCAAACGAGACCCCATCCTCAGGGTTCCTCGTCGCACCGAATCCCTTGCCGAACAGCACGACCTTCGTACCCACCGGACCACTCATCGGATCCACCCGCACCGACGCCAACACTCGCACCGGCATGGTATTACTCACCACCTGTTTCACCGGTGCGCAGCAGGAACCATCAGGCAGCGGATCGGAAGAGGCCATGCGAACCACGACATCGCCCGTCTGCACATTGGCCGGCAATTCAACCTCGATCTTGTCGTCACGCCACTTGCGCACACGAACGGTCACGTCGCCCACGGCCACACTGTTGACGCCGAAAATGGTGTTCGGATCACGCGGCCCGGCGGTGTTGCCGAAATGTTCACCCGTGATCTCTAGAATTGTTCCTGGTTCGGCCTCAGCCGGAGACAAAGAATGAATGGCAGGCTGTAAACGAGTAAACGATCCGGCCTTCAGGTGCTTCTTCCCGATAACGATATCGACCGGTCCATCGGCCGCCTGCGACGGGACTCGCACTTCAATGAGATCGGACTCCCAGCGTTGAACCAACGCCGGCACACCCTGGAACGTCACCTGATTAAACTTCGTCGATTTATAGGGACCGAACCCCTTCCCGCTGATCGAGAGGGTAGCTCCAGGTACGGCCGCAGCAGGATGAAGGGCCGGCGCCTCCGCCCGGACTTCTCCCGAAACGACCGGCCCCGAGAACAGGGCAACGACGAGCATGACACGAGCGATGTATTTCATGGGATGGCACTCCCTACCGGCAACCTCGGCGTGAGCCTGACCAGCAGGCCTGGGCGAGGCTGAAATGATGACCTACCAGACGAACACCCCGTACGTGGCACAGAAACCCCACGCAACTGAGGCAGCGAGGCCGGATGGGGGGCACGGCAATAAACGAAGGGGCTCACGGACTATAACAAGCGGATTTTTTTGATGTCAAGGCAAGCGGGTGAGGCAGGAAGGGAGTAGACGCAGGAAAGTTTTTTATGGTCGAACCTGAACCAGCAATTCGAGTTCAATCGCCGCGTGCAAGGGCAACTCTGCCGCGCCCAACGCGACCCGAGCGTGGCGCCCCGCTTCGCCGAACACCTGCACCAAGAGGTCGGAGGCGCCGTTGATGACGGCCGGCTGCTGCACAAACCCGGCGGCTGACGCAACATGACCCACCACCCGCACAATCCGCAGTACACGGTCCAACGAACCGAGCTCCTGCCGGATCACCGCTAAAGCGTTCAGCAGTGCCAATCTCGCCGCCTCCGCCCCGCGTTCGACCGTGACCTCCTGGCCGAGCTTCCCGGTGATGACGACTTGGCCGTCTCGAAACGGCAACATGCCGCTGAGATAGAGCAAGTCACCCACAAGGACTGCGGGCACATAACTCGCCACCGGCTTGGGAGGCGCCGGAAGCGTGAAACCGAGGCTGCTGAGTTTCTCGTCAATCGACATAGTCGCGTCCTTTCTGACTACAGGCTCGACCGACCGTCAGGCATGCAAGAGTCAACCATCCAATCATGCCAAGCACGTGGGAGAGCTCGAATGCTCACTCGTACGTATACGTCATCTGAGTGCCCATGGGCAATGGTCAAACCAGCAGGCATGGGCCCACAGCAAAATGGAGCCGGAGTCTGTTATCGTGAGTCCTGGCACGACTCCCGATCCTATACCAATCGACAGCCAATTCTTCCCTATGATATATATCACCTATATATCCGAGTAAGGGAGGCCCTCAATGGCATCCACGATGGTCCAAGTCCCCATCCTCATGAGCCCCAGCCAGAAACGTCGGCTGGCACAAAAGGCGAAAGCCGCCAATCTCACCATGGCAGAACTGCTTCGAGAAGGGGGTGAGCGGTACGTTCCGACCGATGATCCGTCGCTCTTGGATCACATGGCCAAGCAAGTCATCCGGGAGACGAAGAAAACCGTTCGCGCCATCGACAAAACCCTCGCCCTCGTGGCGGAGTCGGAAGCGCGCATGCACGCGCTCTCCAAGACCCGCAAGAAAGGGTGACGATGGGACTCACCGAGCGTGTGTGGGATGCCTTCGCCAATACCATCAAACTGAACGACAAAGTGGACCAACTCAACACCACGGTCGCCAAGCAGCAATCCCATATTGAAGACCTGAACGCACGCGTGATTCGCCTCGAAGCCGCGCTGGAATTTGCCCTCCACGCCAAACGTTCCCGGCGCCTGCCCCCATCACCTCGCTAGTGCGCTTCCACATCTGGTAGGCCCACCGCGTTTGAACTGGTTCCTGGCATCCTTCAGACAATGCTCGCCCGTCTGGATAGGAAAGGATGTGAAGCGCTCGGTGATCAACCAAACACGTGGTGGCAAGCTATCGAAGGGGCTAGCCGACTGAGCGATTCCCAAACTGCCCGTTACCGCGACTGCAACGCGTCCAAGAAACTATCGCCCCAGGGCAATCTGGTTGCACCCAACGCCTCGCCGATCGTTTGGCCCAAGTCCGCAGCAGTTGCCCTGGTCCCAAGGTTCACACCGCGCGCAAGCCGCGGCCCGGTGACAAGACATGGCACATACTCACGCGAGTGACCCGGATTCGGCCTGGCACAATCGAACCCATGATCGCCGGTGATGATCAACACGTCCCCGACCTTGAGGCACTCCTGCAAATCGCGCAGCCGACGATCGATCTGCTGCAGCGTGGACACTGTGGTCTGGAGATCCGGATGGATGACCGGAAGACTCGCATAGATCAAGCCGCGTGGCACCTTGCTGAACATACCCACGACCTCATCCATGACGGCTTCAGCCTGAAACAGCGGCACCGATCTCGTAACCCCGCGCCCGCTGAACAGGTCGCCGACCTTTCCCACCCCGATGACGAGTTGACTGGCGCGACTTAAGTGGTCCAGCAAGGTGAGCCCTGGAGGCTCCACCGCAAAATCCCGCCGCCGCTCCGTCGCAGCAAAAGTGCCTGCCTGCCCGACGAACGGACAGGCGACCACGCGCACGATCGGCACCATGGTCTTGAGCAGCTTCCGCGCTTCACGGGCCAGACGATACAGTTCCTCAGGCGGCACGACCTGCTCGTGCGCCGCCAGAAAAATCGTGCCTGCCATGTCGATCCAGGCGATGGGCATGCCAGATTTCTGATGGGCGCTACCGAACTCGGCGATCGGCTCCTGCGTGACCGCGCGGCAATTACCCAGGGTCTTCTGTCCCAGCGCAGTCTCGAGCGCAGTCGACAGCTCGGTCGTGAAGGCTTCACAGGGGCGCTCGCCTTCTTCGATCACGTATCCGGCGATTTCCCAATGTCCGGAGAGAGAGTTTTTTCCCTTGGTTGAAAACCCGAGAGTCCCGTAGCAGCCTTCCGGCTGGGCCATGGGGCGGATACCTTGAAACTGGCCGAGATGTCCAAGGCCGAGTTGTTCAAAGTTCGGCAGGGCGAGCCCTTTGGAAATGGCGGCCAGCCGTTGCAGAGTATTGCAGCCCGCATCGCCATACAGCTCAGCATCCGGCAAGGCGCCGATACCGAATCCATCCAGCACCAACAACACAATTCGCGTCATCATGGCCGCACTATACCAAATCCACCGGAACGAGCAAGACTTTCACGCCACGCCGGCGCGAAGGTCACGACCTTTGGCAGAGACGTCTGGCGACTCACCGGACTGCCACCCGCGCGGCACGCCATTCGCCGAGGATCTTCAGACTCGCACTGGTGCCGATCCGATCGGCACCGGCTTCCAGCAACTCACGCGTGGCTTTCCAATCTCTGATGCCGCCAGACGCCTTCACCTTCGCCCGTCCGGCCACGGCCTCTTTCATCAAGCGAACGTCTTCCACGGTCGCACCGGCCTGATTGAATCCGGTCGAGGTCTTCACGTAGTCCATCCCGGCCTCGACGGCCAGATGGCACGCGGCGACCTTTTCTTCTCTTGTCAGCAAGCAGGTTTCCAGGATCACCTTGTGATTCACCCCAGGGGTCGCCTGAACGACGGCGGCCATATCGCTCCGTACCAGATCGTAGTCGCCGGATTTCAAGCGGCTGATATTAATGACCATATCGAGGACCCGCGCACCATGCGCGACAGCCTCGATGGCTTCCGTCACCTTCGCATGGGTGGAATGCCCGCCGAGGGGAAACCCGATCGGGATGCCGACCTGAACCTCGCTCCCTGCAACGGCCGACACGGCCTCATCCACATAGCAGGGCGGCACAAAAATCACGACGAACCCCTGCTCCCTGGCTTCCACGCAGAGGCGGAGCACATCGGCCTTGGTCGCCTCCGGACGCAGCACCGTATGATCCAGGTACCGCGGCAACGATTCATTCCACGACATCACACCCATACGAATATCCCTTTCAAACGCTCTGATTCATGGGAAAATGAGGCTCGGCGCGCAGAAACTGGCGCTCGCAACAATCACGCACCGTGGGCAACGAGGTTGCCTCTGGCACGTTTGCGGAAATACTGTTTCTGATATTTCTCCACCGCTTGATTGTGCTCGGCTAGTGTGGAGGAAAACTGATGGGTACCATCATTACGCGAAACAAAATAGAGGTACGATGCCTGGGCAGGAAAGAGCGCCGCGCGCAGTGACTGGGCTCCCGGGCTGGCGATCGGTCCCGGCGGCAGGCCCTGCACACGATACGTGTTGTAGGGGCTCGGGACGGAAAGATCGCGCTTGTGAATGTTGCCGTCGAACGCCGGCAATCCGTAGATCACCGTCGGATCGCTCTGCAGCGGAATCTTTTTCCGCAACCGGTTATGAAACACCGCGGCGATCAATTCCCGCTCATCCTTCGCTCCCGTTTCCTTTTCAATGACGGACGCCAAGGTCAACACCTGATGCAGGGACAATTTCATGCGAGCCGCCTGTTCTTGCAGTTCGGCACCCCAGACACGATGCAGGCCATCGACCATCGCTTTGATGACCTCCTTCGCCTTTGTTTGACGTGGGAAGGAATAGGTTTCCGGAAATAGATAACCTTCCAGGGAATCGGCCTCGATGCCGAGGCTCGAGATAAACGTCCGGTCACGCACAAGCTTGGTGAAGTCTTTCGTATCCGTCACCTGCTGTGCCGCCAGCACCTCGGCAATCTGCGTCAGGCTGTACCCTTCCGGGATCGTGACGGGATGCAGTACGACCCGCCCGGCCAGCAGCTTCGCCAGGATATCCTGCGGCGACATACTGGCATCCAATTCATATTCACCAGGGCGGATCTTTCGATCGATGTCCCGGGTCTTGCCCAGCAGGAGGAACGCGGAGCGGCTGCGGATCAGCTGCTCCTGTTTGAGAATGTTGGCGACCTGCTGAAAGGTGCTGCCTTCCGGGATGAGGACAATGTGGGAGGGAGGCTTAGGAAGTCCGCTCGCGGCGGGACTTTGAGCCCAGCGCAGCACCAGGTACCCCGTAAGGGCCGCCAGCATCACTGCCGCCAGGACCAGGCCCATGATCGCTTTCTTCTGCATCATCGACTCGTGGTTCGTCAAAGGCCCAGGGATCGGTCTCCTCTGGTGCGTTCAGATCATTCGCCGAACCAGTGGCCGGCTGTTCCAAACTCGCCAGATAACTCTGCAGGAGAATCGCCGCGGCAATGCGGTCGACAATCCCCTTTCGCTTCCGGCGGCCGACATCCGCCGCGATCAGCAGATCTTCCGCCGCACAGGTCGTCATCCGCTCATCCCAGGTAATGACCGGAACCGAGAGCGCTGGCTCCAATAACTGGATAAACTCTGCGACGACCTTGGCCGCGGGACCGATCTCGCCATCCAATCGAAACGGCATGCCGACCAGAACCTGTCCGACCTCATGCTCACGAACCAGGTCCTGAATATGCCGGATGTCGGCCTCGGGATTTCGACGGTAAAACGTCTCCAGCGGCTGGGCCGTCCAGCCGAGCTCATCGCTCAGAGCAAACCCGATCCGCTTGGAGCCGTGATCGATGGCGAGAATCCGTTGGCCTTTCATCAGTCTACCCTTCGAGGGCCTTCTGGACCAACCCAAAAACTTTTTCCAACGCGGGGCCGAGTCCGTCGGGATTTTTTCCTCCGGCCTGCGCCATCTCAGGACGTCCTCCCCCGGTCCCGCCCACTTCCACTGCCATTTCCTTAATGAGTTCGCCCGCTTTCAAACGACCCACCAGATCCTTCGTCACCACGACGAGCAGCGATACTTTGCCGTCATTCGCCGCCCCGAGCGCGACGACTCCGCTGCGCAGTTTGTCGCGCAATTGATCGGCCAGCGCTCGCATGCCGTTCACATCGAGGCCATCCGTGCGTTGCGCGTGGACCTGCACACCCTTGATCTCACGGACCTGCGCATCGCCGGAGGAGGTACTTGCCATCTTGAGCTTCACCTCCGCGAGCTCCCGTTCCTTTTCCTTCAGTTGCTCGCTCAACCTGCGGGTCCGGGTGACGACTTCACCCGGCGCCACTTTCAGGAGATCGGACAGTTCACGCACATCCGCGTCCAATCGCTTGAGTGAATCAAACGCACCGCTGCCGGTCAGACATTCGATCCGGCGCACACCGGCGGCGACCCCCGATTCAGACACGATGCGGAACAGGCCGATTTCGCCCGTGCGCCGGCAGTGCGTGCCTCCGCACAATTCCTTGCTGAAGGTGTCGATGTGGACCACCCGCACCTGATCGCCATACTTGTCGCCGAAAAATGCCAGCGCTCCACCCGCCACGGCTTCCTGCACACCCATCACATCGGTTTGCACCGGCTGATCCTGGCGCACCTGCTCATTGACGATCGCCTCGATCTCGTCGATGTCGCGTGACGCGAGGGGACGGAAATGCGCGAAGTCGAACCGCAGGCGATTCGGCGTTACCAGCGAACCGTACTGTTTGACATGTGGCCCCAGCAGATCCCGTAGGGCGGCATGCACCAGATGGGTCGCCGTATGATTGCGGGCTGCATCGTGACGAGTGCGACTATTCACCGACAGTTGCAGCCGCTCGCCTTCACGGATCGAACCGGACGTGACCACGCCTTTATGCACGATCAAGGTCGGCACCGGCCTGGTGGTTTCACGGATCTCCACACGGCCATCGGGGCCGGTCAGGAGCCCTTGATCGCCGGCCTGTCCGCCGCCTTCTGCGTAGAACGGCGTGACATCCAACACCACTTCGATGTCGTCACCTTCACGCGCTTCCTTCACCGGCCCATCACCTTTGAGCAATGCCTGCACGATCCCCTCCGACGTCAACTGCTCGTACCCGACGAAAGCCGTGGTGCCGACACGAGCGGCCAGTTCACTCAAAGCGGGGCGGGCCGTTTCACTCTCGAAGCCGCCCGTTTTCCTAGCGCGCGTGCGCTGTTCTTCGATGGCGGCTTCAAATCCCGTCTCATCGAGTCGGATATCCTGTTCACGGCAGGCTTCCGCAATGAGGTCCATAGGAAAGCCATACGTGTCATACAACTTAAACATGTCGGTGCCCGAGAGCAGGTTCTGACCAGAGGCTCGCACCTTGCTCAGCATATCGTTGAGAATCGGCAACCCTTGGTCGAGTGTCGCGATAAACCGTTCTTCTTCGCCCCGTGTCGCTTCCGCCACCGTACCGGCTGCGGGACGCAACTCGTGATACGCCTCGCCCATGTGATTCACGACCGTCGCCGTCAGTTCATGCAGGAACGGTTCGGTAATCCCCAGCAACCGACCATGGCGAGCCGCACGACGAAGAATCCGGCGGAGCACATAACCCCGTCCCTCGTTCGACGGCAAGACTCCGTCGGCCATGAGGAAGGTGATCGCACGCAAGTGATCGGCAATGACGCGCATGGAACGGTCGGCCTGCTCAGCCGCACCGTACTGCGCCCCGGCCCTGCCACCGATGGCCGCCAGCAAGGGCGCGAACAAATCGCTGTCGTAGTTGCTGAGCCGCCCCTGCGCCACCGCCGTCAACCGCTCCAACCCCATGCCGGTATCGATGCTCGGTTTCGGAAGCGGATTCAGGGTGCCTGCACTGTCACGATTGAACTGCATGAACACCAGGTTCCAGATCTCGATGACCCGGTCACCTTCACCGTTCGGAGTAGCGTCGCCCGGCACAGAAGGGCCTTGGTCGAAGTGGAGTTCGGAGCAGGGACCGCAAGGGCCCGTATCCGCCATTTGCCAGAAATTATCCTTCTCGCCGCAACGCACGATACGGCTCGGAGACACGCCGATCTTTTTCCATAAACGGTCGGCTTCGTCGTCCTCACGAAAGATCGTGATCCACATCCGGTCTTTCGGGAGCCCGACGACGGAAGTCAAAAACTCCCACCCGAACCGGATGGCGTCTTCCTTGAAATAGTCGCCGAAAGAGAAATTCCCGAGCATTTCGAAAAAGGTGTGGTGCCGCCTCGTATACCCCACGTTTTCGAGATCGTTGTGCTTGCCGCCGGCGCGCAGACACTTCTGCACGGTCACCGCCCGGTTATACGTACGCGTCTCCTCGCCCAGGAACACCCGTTTAAATTGATTCATGCCGGCGTTCGTAAACAGCAGCGTCGGGTCTGCCTGCGGAATCAAGGGAGCGCTCGGCACGGCCCGATGTCCCTGCTGTTCAAAGTACCGGATAAAGGCTCGTCGCAGATCGTGTACACTTTGGCTCATAACTCGTCCAACCCCGTCTCCAAATCTACTTGAGTGACTTGCTGAATCGTGTCGTCATCGAACCCACGTTGTCGCAGAAACCGGACCCATTGCACTGGGCGCGTCCGGCTCGCACGCCCTTCGAGTGCCTGGCACGCTAACTCCTGCTCGGAAATCGAACGATAGGCCTGCCGCAACGCTCGCTCAGTGACGCTGGCTTCAAAGCCGCGGTGAAGCAATTCGGCCTTGAGCCGTTCGCGGCCCATCGGATATCGCGACAGTCTCGTTTCCGCCCATCGGGTCGCATAGGCCTGATCGTTGAGGTACCCGCGCTGCTGTAGCTCACGAACAATTGCGCGCCCCTCTGCCCGGCTCGCCCCTTTCTCCTGCACATACCGCTCAACCTGGGCCGCAGTTCGATCGGTTCGTGCGAGATACCTCATGGCCAGCACGAGGTAGTCCGGCGTTGACTTACGCTGCCGGGGGCTGCGTCCTGTCGGCACTGGCACCACCTATGTCGTGACCCTCGCGCTATGGCCGCGCTTCTCGTCCTGGCGACTCTCGGTTTTCCGTTCTGGCTTCTCGTCCTTGGCTTCCTTCGCCTCGACCTTCTTGTCGGTACCGCGGGAAGGCAGACCCGCCAGATCGCGCACCTTGCCCTCGATCTCTTTGGCAATGACAGGATTGGCCTTGAGGAAATCGCGAACAGCCTCACGCCCCTGCCCCAATCGTTCCCCTTTATAGGAGTACCAGGCGCCGGCCTTCTCAACCACCCGCTTTTCCACCCCGATATCAACCATTTCGCCGGATTTCGAAATCCCTTCGGCAAACATGATATCGAACTCCGCCTGTTTAAACGGCGGCGCCATTTTGTTCTTCACGACCTTGACCCGCACGCGACTTCCCGTCACATCCTGACCATCCTTGATCGACTCGATCCGGCGGATGTCGAGGCGCACCGAGGAGTAAAACTTCAGCGCGTTGCCGCCGGTTGTGGTTTCTGGATTACCGAACATGACGCCGATCTTCATACGGATCTGGTTGATGAAGATCAGAGTGGTCTGCGACTTGGAGATCGCCGCCGTCAGCTTTCGGAGGGCCTGTGACATCAGCCGCGCCTGCAATCCCATATGGGCATCGCCCATTTCACCTTCGATTTCCGCACGCGGCACCAGGGCCGCCACGGAGTCGACCACAATCACGTCGATCGCGCCGCTACGCACCAGGGTTTCCGCAATTTCGAGCGCCTGCTCGCCGGTATCCGGCTGCGACACAAGGAGATCGTCCGTCTGCACCCCGAGTTTCTTGGCATAGGTCAGATCCAACGCATGTTCCGCATCGATGAACGCCGCCACACCGCCGGCTTTTTGCGCCTCGGCAATGGCATGCAGAGTCAACGTCGTTTTACCGGACGACTCCGGGCCGAAAATCTCGATCACGCGCCCGCGAGGAAATCCCCCCACACCAAGCGCAATATCCAACCCTAATGAACCACTGGAGATCGCCGGGACATCGGCGGGCCGGTTGTCGGCACCGAGCTTCATCACCGCACCCTTGCCATACTGCTTTTCAATCTGAGCCAGGGCCAGGTCCAACGCGCGCTTTTTGTCTTCTTTTTCAGTCATTTCAAACTCCTTCTCGAAGCGTGACTCGTGAAGCGGTTCTGATATCGAACGCTGTGGGAGACAACGCACCAGCCAACGCTGAGTTGACCGAACGCGAACTGGACCGGGGTCAGTCTCTCAGAACGAAATGAATTGCGCATTATACCGGAGTTAGCAGGGAGAAACCTAGCCCGCAGGAGCGTACGCCTGACCGGGCAGAAAGCGCTGCCCGCAGCGGCCTAGCCCGCCCCAAGCAAGGGGGGAACGGGGGCCTCGCCAGGCACAACCATGAATCGTTCAACCGGATGAATCGCTCTTGGCGGGAGGGTTCAGCAGGTGTGAGCCGCTGCCTGAAAACCGAATTGTGTGCGAATGGTCGTGGCGAGAAACCGATACTGCTCAGCAACCGTGAGAAGGTACTGCTTCCTGGTTCCATCCGGCGTGCGTTCGACCGCCTGGAGGTGTGTGCGCGCGGCGCTTTCGTACACGAGGGCCAAGGCCGACTGAATCTGGAGTTGCCGAGACCGGCGGACACGAATCTGGCCTGACAGCGGTGCCGTGGCGACCACCTGCAAAATCGCCTGCGCCCGATGCAAACTCGTGTGGCAGGCCATCACCGCCTCATACCCCTGCCGTGCGACCGCATCTCGTTCGGCCGGGTGGCCGCAGTAATACTCGACGAGGTCGATCACCTGCTCCACGTTGCCTCTGTCATAGAGGGCGCAATGGATCCGATCCTGGAACAACTCGTTGAATCCATTTCCAATCCGCTCGCCGACCAGCAGCGCCCCGCAAGCCATGGCTTGGAAGGTGCGGAAATTGACGTCATTGGCTGCCGATTGATTCAGTACCATCAAGGAACGATTGAACGGCTCACGATACGCACCCGCCCCCACTGCAATGGGATACCGTCGTTGCAGTCCCTCGATCAATGCGACACGCTCAGGATTCCACTGCCGGTTGAGTGTACCGACAAACGAGAGCGGCGTGTCCCGTAGGCAGCCCGAATCACCATCATCGGGCACATGGCAAAACAGAGGCTGCCACGACACAATCTGCCGGTCCGGATCCACTCGATACCGAGACACCCAATCTCGTTGCGCCACACAGATAACATCGAACACCGCCGCATACTGCTGATGCCAACTGGCATGAAGATGGGAATCGATCGCATACCACACCAGCGGCACATCGAGCGCTTCCAGCCCCAACAACTTCGGTGGCCCGCTATCGTCCCCCACCACAACCAAGTCGGGAGACCATCGTGCCGGAAACTGCACGGAAAGACTATGCATGCTTTCCACGTACGGACTCAGGACGAAGTCCGCCGTGGGATCGTAGGCGGCCCATTTCACATCGTGGCCGAGCTGCCTGAAATCCTGCAGAAAGAACGGATTCCCAAGATGAAGAATGTTCATACCAATACCGGCCTACCCTGTAGGTTCCATTCCATACATCGGTGTATCGGGCTGATAACTTGATGAAATCTTGAAATCGGAAGGGAAACAGGAAGGTTGTCGCGGAGGGCTCACTGGCGACAGTGTCGTGCCGACCAGCATTCCTAGGAATGTTCTTTCACCAACGATGCGTTGCGCACGACGAGAGACCGTCGGCGCTAGGCGTCTTGCTCGGATGCTCCCGACCCATCACCGCCGGCCTGTCGTTTCTGCAACCATTCGATCAGCTCAATGCGAAGCGTGCGATGAAGACGTTGTTGGGACTCAAGAGGCAGGCGAATAAACTCCACACCGAACTGACGACCGTTTACCCACTTAATCGTGCCAAGGTCGATGGGCAGCGACGGTGGTTGATGGTCGAGCAGAACACTCACGCGCACATCACTGCCGCAAAGGACCTCACGATCGCAGGTCACCGAACAGCCCTTCAGCGACAGGTTGGTCAGGACCCCTTCGCCGACGAACGGCGCCCCAGCGAAAATGACGGGGTACTCGAGTGGAAACCGGTAGTACGTTCGAACATACCGACGAGGTGCCATCACATCCTCCCTGTGGGCGGATGGTACCGAGACCGGCCCTGCGATCGATATCCCACCTTGGGAGGGTGAGACAACAAGTCACGCCCGTGCCCCACCTTGTTTTGCCATCCGGATCTGAGTAGGCTTCGGGCCGAACACTCGAATCGAAGTCAGGGCGTTTGCTCCAGAGAGAAAGGGCGCTATGCGCAAGTCTCGACAGATTGTGATCTGGTTGGCCGTAGCCATGATGTTGCAGGGTTGCGTCGGGTTCGGGGCGTGGACGCTGGGTAGCCGGAGTGAATCCAGTGCCCGTCCCAAGATCGATCAACACAGAGGTGCCATCGACCTGCGCACAGGCCAACCCGACGGAACACCCAAGACGGCTGCGGAACTACGCGCACAGTGGGGCGAGCCAGACCGTATCGAATCGAGTGAACCAGGCACAGAAGAATGGATGTACAAGACCGATGGCCTGCGATGGTCAGGGCTCGTATTGTACGTCGTGATTATTCCCCTCCCCGCCATGATTCCCGTCGGCTCACAATATGTGTCGTTCCTCATCCATGACGGTCAGATCGAGAACGCCACACGGAGAGATTGGGCGTTCAAGGCCGGTGCCTATTGTGGATTCTTCGGGATGATGTACGGAGGATGGGGCTGCGGAACGGGCACGTTTGAAGAAGAAAAGAATCCTGGACATCTGCAGTCACTCTCGCCTGGCCCTAGCAAGGGGTAGGGCCGGATGTAGCGTGTCGGCAGGTTCAAAAGGCCCCTTGCCGCAGCGCAAGGAGCAGCATTGGAGAAGAGAACGGCTGCCCGATACAGACATACCAGTTAGCCGACCATGTGGTCGGGCAGGAATCTCGATAGATCGTGCGCAAATAAGACGGAACGGAAAACAGACCGGAGTCCGCCGCTAGAACCCGAGCTCTTTTTCGAGGTCGGCCTTCTTCTTATCGAACTTCTTTTGTTCCGCCTGGCTCTGCTCCGCGAAAGCCCCCTTCACTCTCTCACCGGACTTTTCCAACGCACGACTGGACTCTTCCATCTTCTTTTTGACCTGCGCCAGTTTGTCTTTTGACTTTGGAGAACCGGCGAACTCGTAATACATGACGGCATTCGTCTGAGTGAACGTCGAATCGGGACGTGCCGTGATCGTATCGCCACGCTGCTCGGCCCGTTCCCGCGCCATCTTGTCGCCGGCCGGTAAGAACTTCATCCACCCAGCCGCGGTTCTGAGTTTCTCAAGAGACTGGGCCGTCGCCGTGGCCACTGCAACCGCGCCGCCTGAAAGCCCCTTCGCATCCTGCTCTTCCGCTTTCATCAGCCGATCGGCCGTGGCCGACGCCATCTTCTGCAAGTCCTGACGATAGGCCGAGGGTGAGACGTAGGGTTGCCGCTCACCGGTTTTCGGGTCCGGCGCGCCAGAACGCCCCTGATCCACCCCCCAGGCCGCCGTAAAGAGCGGGAGATCGTCCGGTTTCGCCTGCAGTGCTTTCATCATCACACGATTCGCATCGGCATAATCGCCGATCGCGTCATAATAGCGAAACGCTGAGGTCTGGCCATCGCCCCGAACCGGATCGGCGGAGTACCAGAGCCCTTTCGCTTCGGCGGCCTTCGCCAAATCACGCCCTAATTTCGGCACGCCTACTTTGGCCCGGGCCAGGGCGGTTTTGTCGTAGCGATCGAGACACTCGTTGCCAAGGATGAATCGATAGGCGACAAACAGCTCGGCCGGCCGGCCGGCCTGTTCGGCCTTCGTCAGCACGGCGACCGCCGCCTTAGCACTCTTCTCCTCTTCATCCCCTAAGCAGATATCATCGGCGCGAACCGGAGACACCGTCACAGCAAGCAGCAGTAGGACACAACCAAGAATGTTGATCGCACGCATCCCGCACCTCCCCTATCGGCCGAAGAGACCTTTGAGCATCTTGTTCACTTCAGCCGCAGGCGTCTCGCTCTCCTGGCTCTTGCTCCCGCTGCTGCTCTTAGACGACCGTTTCTCCTTCGCCCGTTCCTGCCCGGCCTGTTTCATCATCTCTTCCATATTCGGCATGCCGCCCTGCCCCATCATCGCACCCATATCGTTTTTCGTCGCGCCGGCAGGCACTTCAAACAGCGCCGGATCCTGCTTCCCGATTTTCAGGTTGGTCAACTCACTGGCCATCCGCATCTTCCTGTCTCCGTCCTTCGCAAGGAGATCCATTTTCACCGTGACCCCGTCTTTCGTGGTCCAGAAAAAACCGCCGAATTTCGACCCGTCGGGTTTCGTCGCGATGATCTTCGTTTTCGTGGTCTTCATCCCGTTGACGGTTTCTTCCCCGACTTCGGTCTGCTCCTGAATGTCGAAGCCGCCCATGTCGGACGCGTTCGACTGATCCATAGGCATCTCCATATACATGTCGCCCATCACCTGCCAGACGACCTTCTTGTCCTTGCGGATGATGGTCACACTGCCGCCCGCCCCGCCCATTTCCATTCGCTGCTTCATGGGAGCGTGATAGACGCGAGACTTCATCATCATCCCACCTTCGGTTTCCATCGTGCTGTCCGCCGAATATTCCACCGTCGGCTCCGGTGGCGGGGCAGCCGCGACCGTCAGGGGCACAAGGACCAACGAGACCAACATTACGGCAGATCGAAAGAGCGACATGGCCTAACCTCCTGGTGAACCGGGTGATTGTCTGGCGGGGACAGAGGCTAGCGGGGATTTAGGGGGGAGTCAATATGGGGGGAGGGGGCTGTCCAGCCACTTTAGAAATGTTCGCTTCATCAAATGGCCTCGAAAGGCCGAGCGGTCGCGAGTGGTCCGACCCGATTTCACGGATGATCGGACCTCGGCTTGACCAACGGCTGTGGACCACGGTCCGGCCAGCGGGGCCGCAAGGCCAGCACAACCCGCGCGTCCATGCCGACCGGGAAGGTGTGGTGGTTTCGATCTCACACTTCCCTAGAAATAGCGGCTCGAATGTTTCCACCGATCAACCGCGGAATTTCGATAAGGAACGCCGGAAGGACGGGCACGAGCGCAATGATCACATCACGAACGTTCTCCTGAGTCACGGCAAGGAAAATGACCGCGGAAAGGAGTCCCAGTAGCAGGGGCCTCGACAGCTTTGCCCAGGTGCTGGGCTTGAGGTCATCCCGCAGGAAGGCCAATTCATCACGGTCTCCAACCTGCTTCACGAAGAGGTGGAAACTCTTGCTGCGAAGCTTGATGTCAGGAGACAGCTTGAGCAGGCCTTTCCAGAGCAAGGGATACAATTTGGAATTGCCGGCGTGCAAGAATCGATCGTTCACCACATGCCAGAGGGCCAGCTTTTCGCTCGGCGTGCAGTCGGCCCACCAATATTCGTACCGACAACGCAACACTCCTAAGGCGTAACGGGCCTTGCTCTCAACCTGCTGATCCGGCGATTGTCCCTTCCCCTCAGTCGTCGTCTTATGAACCCAATTAATCCAGAGTGAGGATTGTGAGTTATTTGGTTCGAGCACCGCCGGCTCTCTCAAAATCGTTTCGACCATCGGGAGATGATCATCAAAATCTTCGAACCCTGAGTAGGGAATGACCGTAAAATCCTTGAAGGCCGCCGCCCAGCGGTCGCGACTCAAGACAAAGGAACGATCTTGCACCGGAATATCGCTTGATTCGAAGGACACAATTTCTGGATCGAAGGGGTGGCGGTGTGAAATCACCAATATCTTGCGGTCATTCTCCAAGGCTAGATGTTCCATGAGTTTCAGCATGTTGATCGCTTGACGACGCTCAGACAAGCGATGGTCAAACCACAAAATGGCCAGGGGGGTTGGTATATCCTTCCCAATACGGGAATCGTTCAATATGCCTTCACGTTCATAATCTCTTAGAAGCGCTGCTATGTTCACTACAGTCCACTTGTCTTGTATCAATTTATCTTCTACCCACTGAGCACCATGCGTCGGAGGGAGCACTAGGAGAACTCGTTTGCTAGCAACCAGTTGGCGGTAACCACTTTTTATCAACGGCTCGGCAAAATCCATCAAGAATAAATAGTGGCTCACAAGCCGCTGACATCCGTAGGTGGTGGCTGTTAACAACGCGCAGCCGATCCCGAGGTGAAAGGCAAACCCGGCAAGCTGCCAAGTGGGCGATGTTCCAGGGTCCTCGGAACGCCACAGCAATACGGCAAATCCGACTATGCCTACGCCAATAGCCAGACTGATCACCCATTTCTTTTTTCCCCGCATCTCTTCGCACAGGCGCATATACAGCAATATGGCGGCGATACCAACGAGGGCAGTACCCGTGAAAACCCAAGGCAGGCTGCCCGTCGCAGCAAACAGGAGAAAGCGCGACGTCCCTCCCATATTGTCCACCGAATGACCAATCCAGCCTCCGAGTTGTCTACCCGGCGCCCACATCCACAAATGTAGAAGCGAACGAGTCCGCTCCATGAACCATTCCGGCGGTTGAGCTGTCAGGTTTACTGTTCCTGATTTCTGAGCCGTGGAGGTCCAATCACAGTTAAACAAAAATTGCCAGTATTCAATGCCAGCAAGAGGCGAGTCGTTGAATCGATCTTTTCCAAGAATGTGTTGATGCCAACGAAAGCTCTCTTCCTTACGCTTCCCAATTTGCATATGAAACTCGTTCGCAGCATAGGACTCATACACGGAAAGGGCCCGTTGAAACCCCACAGTCAAAAATACCCCGGAGGGCATCGCCGACATGAGTAAGATAGCGGTGGTGGCAAGACCAGAGTAGGCCCACCTCGTATGCGGCGACAATGCTCCCCGCTCGCCACGAATCTCGCTCAAGCCCACTTGTTTGTTGGCGGGGTTAGTCCTGAGGCACCACACCATGATGCCCATAGCAATACAGGATATAACCACAGCTCCTAACAACACGCGCACAGGGTGGTCCTCACTACACAAATAAACGACCAATATGATAACCAGTAGGAACAGAATGTTGACGACCATCAGTTTTTCATAGATGCCAAACCGTTGCTGTGCCGGCCACAGCCAGCCCCCCTCCCCGCTGTTGACCGATTGGAAGATCACAATGACGAACAGTCCGCCCAGCAAAATGACAAAGCTGTAGATCGTGAAGAGCGCCACGCCGAAAAACAACGCCTGGTCGGTGACCCAATCCAACCAGCGCGTGTCTCGGTAGACGACCAGGGTCCAAGATAAGGGCTCGAGGAGTCTGCTCACGTTCACGACATGAGCACGGCCGCGATAGTTCACCCGGAAGGTGCCGGTCGTTTGAGCACGGACCAGGCTGGTGAATCGAGGGTCGTTGTCGGTTTCGCTGAACAGATTTTCACGCAGATTCCTGCTCATGTCGGATGCGTAGAGCACCGTGCCATCTGTATCGATGACGGCATAGCCATACCCGACAGGGACCACCGTATTCACCAATGATTGCATGCGAGTCCGAATCGCCAGAACATACTCGCCGGCTGAATACTCTTTAGTTTCGACGGATTCGCCTAATCGAATCCTCGCTTTCGGCACCTCGTCCGGCATCACTTTCGTGGCCAACATGGTGCCGAATTCACCATCATCCCAGGCATAAATCGGCTGAATCGAGAAACCCATCTCATGGTCTGATTCGAGATGTAGCAACCTTCCGGCCCACACATCCTTCACATAGCCACGTTCCCGTATATTCGTCGTCAGAAGGGAAGTGCGCCGAATGGTCTCCAGATGTCTGATCTCGCCAAGGGGATCAATCCAGATGGTCGTCAAGATTAACGGATCACTTAGAGACACCCCGATGGGCATACCAAAACAGACGCCATACTGCTTGGATTTATGACAATTACCCCCCAAAGAGCTCATTGGCTTCTTACGGAGATCCTTCAGTTTTTCCACAAGACTCTTAAGTTCTTTTTTAAAGTTAACTCTCACAGCCTCGGCGGCGACTTTAAGCTTTACGTCCGCCGCGGACTTCACCTGGTCATGTAACGTCCATGAGCCGATGGTGAAGGTGAGCAGCGCGGTCCCCATCATGGAGAACAACATGCACCCGAGGGCGTCGGTGAGGCCGAGCCGGTCCCGCGGCCCCATGGTCGCCAGCTTGATCAACGGCAGCGTAAACGTCAGGGCAAAAGACATGAAAATGAGCGTCAGCGACACGCCATGCGGAATGACCAGGGCCGACCACAACACCTCGCTGACCGGCACCAGACCGGCCACGATCAGTTTCAGCCGACCGGCATCTCCGTGCGGCAGAATTCCGTTGGGGGATCTGGAATCGATGGGAACTGCCTGCGCATACAGATAATAGTCGCTATCCCCAAGCCGAACCGTCTTGCGCAACGGCAGTTGCTCCCACAGAGGGCGTTTCTGCTGGTCAACTGGCGCGGAAGTACCCTGCACAATTGGAGCAGGATCTCCGCGCAGCAGTCCTGCAAGTTGCTCGAAACGTGTATCGTTCGACCGCTCCTTGTCCGCCCGATGTACGATGACATTGCCCTGCTCGTCCGCGACGAACAGGTCCGCAAAGGTGTCAGGCGGAACCAACTCGTCCAACACCGGCTGTAGATCGAAGCGCGCATGGAGTGTCAGTCTGCAATCGGAACACGTGAATTTCTTATTCCCCCATTTAGGAGGCTTGCCCAACCCCTTCTCTAGCTTGAGGCCACGCCTCCCATTAAGTTCCGGCGTGACGCGATAGGCTTTTGAGTCTCGCTCAAAATCGTCTGGAGGAGGGGTCAGTTTCAGAATATCCCTGCCTAGTGCCTTGAACTCATACCCTTCATCCAGGGCTAATTTGAGAGTCTGGTTGACCTTCTCCTTTTGGAAATGACGCAAGTCAACTGCTACAGGAGGTTGGATATCGAGCGAGAGCCCCACGTCGTGCAATTTGGAACTGGCACAGAGATAGGCGAAGGTTGGGGCGAGCCTCCGTAACCAGTCAGTGGCTGCCTCCTTCGCCGGCAAGGATCCCCTGACCTTCACAAATGGTTCCGAAAAGCAGCGCTGATCCTGAGGCAACGATGAGGGCAGTTGTGGAAAGCTGAGGCCAGCTTCGCTACCTCCCCCTATCACATTCTCATAAGCCTTCGTCGCCTCCGAAAGATTCCGCCCGATGGTTTCGAGGTTGCGAAAATGTCGTTTGGTCAGCGAGGCCTCTTGGCCCTTCACATAGGTGTAATAGAGTACGCCTCCCGCGATCAGGAACCCCACGGACAATAGAAGAGTGGTCAACGCGGTCCAGCTGGAAGATCTTTTCAGTCGAATGGCAATCTTCCCCGCTCGCCCACCATCATTTTTTCGCCGTCCTGAAGAACCCGGTTCCGTCATAGGTCGCCTCCACGCAACGGACGCCTAGCTCAACCGCTCATGCGTCTCCGGCCTTCGGCAATATTCGTGAATCATGGGCAACACACGGGCCGTTTCCTGGAGAAAGGGTGGGTTATCAGGATCTGCTGCGCCCCTATTGGCCGCAGCGATGGCTTCGACACTGAACGGACAAGTGCTTTCACGGCGGAACCAGCAGGCACCAGGCTTGCCTTTAATGGCATCCCTATTAAGTCTATGAAGGAAATCTGCGTTGATGCGGCCTTCGACAAAGGCCCCTTCATGTGATTTGACTGCGTCGCCATACCCCCCGCCACTCAAGGTCGCAAAGGTCATGGCGCATCCATGGGCAATACTGGCAGCCTGCTTGTAATAGCGGAACCCGAGCATGCCGTGAAAGGCGAATGTGCCGCACAGCCATTTCGGGACCACTGTCAAGACGTTCAGATCCAGAGGCTGCCAAGACGATCGTTGAGGCATTCCGAAAGTAGACACAATCTTCCGGAAATGCGCTTGCGCCCCTTCGAACATGTCGATCTTGCGATTGTAGTGCAATTCTTTCACGCGCCGAGCCACCTCGTGCCAATCGCGTTGACATACCTCGGCATTCCCCGACTGCGCTTTCGGTTCGAGTGAGGCCGTCAAGAGGAGATGGCGCACTGTGCCCCCCTTTGGCCTTCTCGCGAGCAGCCCCTGCTGTGCGCGTTTGTGCAGAAAAGTCACCACATGATCGAGCGGTAGATTGTCCAGGAGGCCGCCGTCGACAAACCTGGTCGCGACCTCCGCCGATGGATCGGCATCGCACGGATAAACCTCGGAATACCTTCGAGGACGAAATACAGCCGGGAACGCACTGCTCGCCAGCAAGGCTTCCACGAGCAGGGCGTTGCACGGCTTGCCTTCCTGCGCTTCCCGACCGAACACATGAAGTTCGCCTTTCGTGACGTTGGTCGATGTCGCCAACAGAAATTTGTCGTGATGTGTGCGAAAATAATCGAATGGCGTGGAGGAGGGATTGTCCCCGTACGGCGCTTCCAGGTCGGTGAGGATGTGCTCCGCGATCAGCAACCTAAGTGGTTCCGCCCCCAGAAGTTCTAAGCCTGCGCCATAGCGCTCGAAGAAATAGGCAGTGTACCGTCGGAACAATTCCGCCGCTTCTTGGTACCGCTCGTCATGGACGGCACGAACAAGATCCAGCGACTCGAAGGGGCTGATGAATAAAAGGCGTGCGATACCCGCCAACACTGTTCTCGCATTCTCGTTATAGTCTCCCGCCACTTGCAGGTCGAATCGCCGAAGGAACTGGTCGAGGTTCTTCGGCGAAATGCGCACGTCGTTCGCCCGCACCATGAAACGCCGAACAAAATCGGCGAACCGATCCGTCACGACCAGGCGGTCCAGCGAGAGAAAGGTTGCGGCCAAGCGTTGGAGCGCGAGGGTACCGTCTTCGATTGTGAAGAGCCGGGCCGCCATGGCGGCCATAATAGAGCCCACAGAAGCGCCCGCGAACAGCCGAGGTTTGATGGAGGCTTGATGCACGGCGGCGAGCACGCCGATCTGGAAGACGCCCCTGAAGACACCGCCACTCAAGACGAGCGTGACCCAAGGTTCGTCGGGAACGGTCAATGACGAGTCGGTTCTGGCGAGCGTAACGGATGGCTTCGAGGGAGAATCACGGTTTTTCTTGTCACCGTTACGATGCGGCCAGAGCGGAGACGGTTGCGCGGAATCGACCAACCGTAAGGCCTGTTGTTTCGGATTCGCGTGCTGAGAAACCGCCTGATTTGGTTCAGACAGTCGGCAATGTCTGCAGACTTCAGGCAGTCCGGGACCTGGAGAGAGCCCCACACCGGCCATCATCGAGCTGGGATGCCCTTCTCGCTCGAGCAGCCCCCAGACAACATCACGACAGTTGGCGATCGCCGCATTGTCCGCGTGGCGTACGATCTCTTGCTCAAGGATGGTTTCCATAGTCCTACGGCATCCCATGGCCACGGCTTCCAGGACCATCTCTCCCTGCGCCGACGGTGATTCCGCGCTAAAGATGCGTTCGTTGAGATTCAGAGCCCGGCTTGCGTCAATGGAATGAAGATTGGCGGCGATGAAGACATCATCCCCTATCTTTGAGACGGCCTTTGGAAGAAGCTGGTTATACAGCTTGATGAGTCGATGCTCCAACCTGGTATGTTGAGCGCGCTGCAACTCCAGCGCCCGTTCAGCGAAATCCACCACAGAATCTATCGATTTCGCCAAAGGTACCGGTGCATCTCCCGACGGAACCACTCGAACCGGGTAGAGAAATATCGCGGGCACATCCGGATGGGCATGCGCTTTCAAATATTTGATAAGCACCGACACCGGCGCATCGGTCACCGGCGCAGCATCGATGTACCCGTCCCCGCCTTTGTCTCGCCCGAAGAGTTCGTCGTGTGTGATCGGCTGGAACAGAACTGGAATCGCATTGGCCGCCAGCAAGCCGTCGATGACTTGAGCTTCCATCGGAAGGACATCCACGTTGAGGCTGGAGATGTTGGCAGCCACCGGTGCCACATGGATAGCTGGTTCCCCCTTGAGATAATCGACAAACTTTTTAGGGTTCTCCTTCTCGCGAGTGGCTGCCGAGTCTTTCTGTCGAATCGACTGCTCAATCACGCTCGACAGTTTGCATTGGCCATAGTACTGAACCGGGTCCAGCAGTCGGATCAGGAGTTGTTTGAGTGGATATTGGTGCGACAATTGATCTAGAAGATCGTACCGAGACAGGAGTCTTCTTGTGAAACTCTTTCGGATGAAGGTCTTCAGCCTTCCTATAGTGGAAGATGGCCTCAACGGCGGAGTGGGCCGCACCTTGCCCCATGCAGTGCGAATCTCGTCCCAGATCGCGCCACAGAGAGAAATCACAGTCGCGCCCAGCAGAAAGAGGAGGAGGAACGCGTAGAGGACATACAGGAGTGCGAAGCTAGCCACCAAGGTGACTTTGCGTCCCGTTCCGCTAGCACGGTTACGCCAGACGCTAATCAACCTGCTCGCTGATTGTCCTTTGAGTACGCCCTTCGGTCGCAGGCATGTGGCCATAAATGGCGTAAGTCGCCAGAGATTGAAGAAGGCACCGAACAGGACACCAGCAAAATTGATAGTCGTACACCACCACCGTTTGATCGCTGAGGATTGGTTTCCAGCGCCTGCAAGGTTGAGCCATCGATAAAGAGCCTGTACGAGATAGTGAACGTCCACATGCAGAGAGAGAAGATCGTTGATCAGATTGGTCAACCCTGAGAGCGACTGCAAGTACCGCTGGCGATCGTTTCTCTCCACGTTGCAATGGAGCGGAGAATTCATGGTTGCGAGAGGCGCACGACCAGTGAGTTCGAACAGATCCGGCATGAATGCACGACGAAGCTCGCCGGGCGCATCGCGATAGGCATTCAAGAATTCACGAAACCTAGCGACCCGTGCCTCGACAATTTTCTGCGGCGAGGAGAGGTTCGACCCTGCCCGAAGGACTTCTGCCAATGCTGTTGCCGCCAGAGCCCCTGCCGATACCCCTAGCACAATGTCCGGGGCTCGGCGTTCGCTCACCAGCAGCGCATGCACCACGCCTAGATACATCGTGGTATCGAAGGCGCCTCCCCCGAAGGCGAATCCATAGATAGGCTGATCAGGTAGCCCAATTTTAGGGAGATTGGTTCCTTCCTTGAGTCGAGCATTATCCATCATCCTCCTCCAACTTGAGCCAACAGGCACAACCTTGTAACGCCTATAACTACGTAGCCGCAATAGATCTGAATGGCCCTACCAGCTATTGAAATACCACCATTCCAAAAACACATTACGTATGAACACGCGTCCAACATCTGAGCAGAAATGTCGATTTCCATCCATAATCCGCGAAGCGACATAAGGATTTGTCTCAAGATAAGTGGTCGATCATCTTAGCCTGCTAGCCACATCTCTCTTGGATTTCAGTCCGTCCACTCGTTAAGAGTCCATGTATCGTCCACGTTCTGTCACGTTGGATGTACCCACTGCATGATGTTTTGAACGACACCTTCAGTGCAGGCCGCAAAGCATGTGCCAGAAAGGCTCCGAAAGATTCTTCCCTATATTCTTCAGGTGATACGAATGGCCGTATTTTTTGGGGAGGAGAGATCGTTGATGAACTGTATTCAAAAGAATTGCAGGCAGTATCGGAATAGATACGAGCGAGCGATAAAAGTTATCGAAAATATTCGAGGTGAGAGTAGAAGGGAAGGCTAACCTTCTGCTGCAAATCGCATACTGCTCATGAAAAGATTGGACCCATTGCCTTTCTGCCTAGCCCATCTCCTGCACAGGACCAGCTAGCTGCCCGGCAGCTTCACAGCTAGCCCGCATTTTTCATGAGCACTTCTGCTGCAATCGCCGATTCACTGCTACGACGGGCTTTCGGCCGGCGGGCTCGCCCCTCGGTCCGGCCGCCTCACCGACTCGGCGCTTTCGCGACGAACCGTCATGAATAATGCGGGCAGAGATGCAATTTCAGATGAAAGTCGAAATCGGATAGTGGGTTGGTCTTGGCATCTCGCCCGATACAGGCGTCACGGTTTCTTTGCCACCACCTTGCCGTTCTCCCACACATAGATGGGTATGCCGTACATGCGAGCGGTCTTCCGGGCAACCTTGGCCGCCCGGCGCAGCGCGGCACCGACCTGTTCAGCACCAACGCTCGGTTTCGCTTTCCTTCGAGTGACTTTCACGGTTCCTCCTCCTGCAGTCTCGGCATCGGTTCGGAATTGTCGTAGAGGTCCCACTTATCTGCAAGATCCTGATATAGCATCTGAAAATTCCTCAGGCTCCGACGAAATCGACGCACGACATCGGCTCGTGGGACATCATGCCCGCCCCGACGCACCCGCACGGCGATCCGCTGGAGTGCCAGCGCGACGGAAGGCAGGGAGAGACAAGTCGGCAATTGCAGGTCACATATCTGCCTTGCCAATTTTAACGACACCCATCTTCTTCCCAAACCATACACTCCCCCCTACCGGGACGTACTTCACTCCCTCGATCCCACAGACGGCAAACCGCCGATGGTCATGCCGACGACGACGATTCCTAAGCGGCCTTGCCCGTCGGTCTGTTTTTTTCAACGACAGCCTGATCGAGGCTGCGAGCGTACCGACACCCAATGCGAACTACACTCAGCCCAATTGCACGGGCCCACCTTGGAGAAACTCCTTAGCATAGACCGGTAAGATGAAGAAGAAGGCGCTCACATCAAGATTGTACGGCGATGAAATACTGACCCCGTTCGAGAAGGAGTGAGTACCGGCGAGTGCTCCATATCCTCACACTAGGAAAATCATACCAGGCACATCCCTCTAGCCCGGCAGAATTATCTCGCCCCCTTATTGTCACGCGCTCTAAGTACTGCGTGTTTTTCAAGTGTTCTAAGTACTGCACGGCCCATCCCCGCATCACGACTCGCAATTAATCAAATCGTTGGGTGGCCACAGTCCGTTCCCGTGACTCGGCAAAAAATGCCCACTGGTTGTTCATCAGCTGCGATTTCCTGATGGCAACCTAACAGACATGGGTGAAGACGAGGTCGCAGGCAACTTGATGGCGGACGCATCCCGATTCAGACCGTTGCCTTAAGATTCTGTCGGTTGAGGCCGATACTAGACGTGCCCCTACGTATACGCCTTACGCATCTCAACAATGCTCGCGCGAAATCCATGGCACGAAGAGAGGTCTTGAAGAGCTTGCGGCGTTTAACTCGACATAGCAAGCCATGGCCGGTAGCAATCCTGTTGGCCACTGGGATCCTGATGGGTGCGCCTTCGTTGGGTCGACCGCAAACCATTCCGGATGCGGGCGTTCTACAACAACAGCCACAACAGCACATCGAACAAGAACGACGGGAACGTCTCCCAGCCCAAGCTCCCAGTCCTGCTCCTGTTCCCCCCATACATGAACCGTCGCCTCAGGCCGAGACGGTGTGGGTGAACGATTATCGGTTTGAAGGCAATACGCTGCTGACCGATGAGCAGCTCCAGTCGGTGGTTGCGCTCTATGCCGGTCGCCGAGCCGATCTGACGCTGCTGCGGGAAGCGGCTGCCGCGGTGGCCGACCGTTACCGGAAGGCCGAGTGGATCGTACGAGCCTATCTTCCCCAGCAGGATGTGAGCGACGGGCACATTCTCATCGCGATCGTAGAGGCCAGGGTCGGAGAGGTGGCGCTCGACGATCCCCCACCCACCAGGGTCCGGCCCGAACATGTGCTGGGGCCAGTACAGCGCAGCCTGACACCTGGTCACTATCTGAACACCACGGCGCTTGATCGAGGATTACTCCTGGCCGGCGATCTGGCCGGCGTCCGTGTCTCAGGAGCCCTCGAAGCCGGCGCACAACAGGCAGAGACGAATGTGCACGTCACAGCAGCCAATCAACGGCCCGTTCACGGCGAGTTCTCCGTCAACAATGCCGGTCTACGCGCCACCGGCCCGATTCAGGGTCTGGCAAACGTGAGAATTGAGAGTCCGTTTCATCGGGGGGATCGACTGGCCCTCACCGGCCTGTTTTCTGAGGGGAGCCAGTACGGACGTGTCGGCTACACGCGTCCGGTGGGGTATGACGGATGGCAAGTCGGCGCCAGTGCGTCCTGGTTGGGCTACAACCTCGTCGCACCGGAATTCGCATCGTTGAATGCAACGGGCAATGCCCAGAGTCTGGGGCTCGAAGCCCTCTATCCCGTGATTCGAGCCCGCAACTACAATTTGCAATGGTTGATGAACTACGACTATCGACGGTTCTCCAACCATGCGGCGAACGTGCAGCAGTCGAACTACCAGATTCATGAAGGCACGGTCGGGATGAGCGGCAACTGGTTCGAAGAAGTCCTAGGAACGCCAGGGGTGACGTCCGGCAGCCTCAGTCTGGTTACCGGTCAGGTGGATCAGGGGAACCGCCAGGTTGGAGAAAATCCCGCAGTGGCCGGTGCCTTCACGAAATTGCGATGGTACGTCAGCCGGCAGCAACAACTCATTCCCTGGCTCTCCCTGTTCGGGTCGTTCCTTGGTCAAAAATCGTTCAGCACGATGGACTCGGCAGAACGATTCTATCTCGGTGGGCCACAAAACGTGCGGGCCTTTCCCGTCAACGAGGCGAGTGGGTCGACCGGCTGGCTGGCGACGGCCGAGGTGCGGGGGCAGCTGCCCTGGGGATTCGATCTCACCGGTTTTTTTGACACGGGCTACGTCGAGAACTCGGCGACCATCGGTCCAAGTTATACCTTGAAAGGTGGCGGCTTCTCCGTCAGTTGGCATAGTCCCTGGGGAATTGCGTTGAATGCAACCTGGGCGCATCGGCTGGGCGACAATCCGAACCCGACCGCGACCGGCAAAGATCAGGATGGCTCGTTCATGCGAGACCGTGTCTGGTTGTCCGCGAGTTATGCCTTTTAGGCTAGACCGCCGCACCCCCTGATCCTGCAACACGTACGTTCGTTCTCGAAGACCGACCATATCGAGAAGGCCTTTTAAAACATGGCGACGCGTCGACAAGTTCAGTACGAACGGCACAGCATCCCGATGCCCATCACGGATTCATTCTGCTCTCAGCCAGTCACACGGCGCAGGCGCTCGAAGAATTCTTACGGCCGAGTCCGACACCTCCAAGCAGAGTTGTGTCGGTCGTTATTATTGGGAGACGGTTTATGATCTCGCCCACGACTCCGATGAAAGTCGCTAGCCCAGACCACGCAGATCGACGGAATGGATGGTTCGGTTACGCGGGACATCTCACGGGCCTGCTGATGGTCGCACTGGTCGCCGGACATGGTACTGGACTCGCCGAGCCACCGGCGCCGACCCAATTGCCGACAGGAGAACAGGTGGTAGGTGGCGCCGCGACCATCAGCCGGCAGCAGGCCACCATGACCATCAATCAGAGTACCTCCCGGGCCGCCATCGATTGGCACACCTTTGATATCGGCAGCCAGGCCCACGTCAATATCCGGCAACCGTCGACCGATAGTGTCCTCTTCAACCGCATCCAAGGCAACAATCCGAGCCAGATTTTCGGTGGACTGACCGCCAATGGACAAGTGTACCTTTCCAATCCGAGCGGGTTTTATTTTGCGCCGAGTGCGTCCGTCAACGTCGGCGGACTCGTCGCCACCACACACCAACTCAGTCTTGATGAATTCATGGCCGGGCGCGATCGTTTCAGCCGCAACGGGTCCACCGGCGGCATCCTCAACGAAGGCCAACTGAAAGCGGCCTTGGGTGGTTACATCGCCCTGCTGGCTCCCGAGGTTCGTAATCACGGCGTCATCATGGCCGAACTCGGTACCGTCGCACTGGCGGCAGGCGAAGCCTACGAATTGCGTTTCGATCCGGCACGACGCCTGGAGGGTCTTCGTGTCGAGCCCGCCCAGATTCGAACGCTGGTCGAAAACAAACAGGCAGTGCTGGCTCCAGGCGGATTGATTGTGCTCTCGGCACAGGGAGCCAGTCAGCTCCAAGGGAGCGTCGTCCGTCATGATGGAACGCTCGAAGCCTCCAGCTTGGTCAGCAAGGGCGGGCGCATCATGTTGGAAGGAGATGCCATTACCCTGGGGGCACATTCGACCATTGCGGCCTCAGGGGCGACCGGCGGCGGAGAAGTGTTAGTCGGCGGCGGGTGGCAAGGCTCCGGCGAGATGCGACAGGCGACCACCGTGACGATGGCATCCGACTCGCACATTGATGTCAGCGCCACACAACGCGGCGACGGAGGCACAGCCGTCCTCTGGAGCGATGTACGGAACCCAGCCGGCAGCACACGCGTGGCGGGCAGTATTCTCGCCAATGGCGGCCCCGAAGGAGGAGATGGAGGCCGTGTCGAAACATCCGGCTACCACCTTGATGTTGACCAGGCACAGGTGACGGCCGGCGCACCGCGCGGCCAGGGAGGCCGGTGGTTGCTGGACCCGGTTGGTAACACCACCTTATCCGATGCCAGCAGCATCGTCAGTTCACTCAACAGCGGCACCAGCGTCGAGTACTTTGTCGACAACGGTCACCTGACGATGGCCACCAACATCAACAAGACCAGCGGTGGCGACGCCACGCTCACGATAAAGGCCGACGGCAACATCGCCTTCATCAACCAAAACCAGTCGATCACGTCCACCTCCGGCCGGTTGAACACACTGCTGTGGGCCGATCAAGACAGTTCTGTCGGCGGCTGGTTGCTGTTGAATCCCGGCACCAGCATCCAAACCAACGGCGGCGGCCTCTGGATGGGCGGTGGCAGCGGCACCATGAGCTGGACGCCGTATGCCGGCGGCTCCCCAATCACCGTGGGCAGCGGTGCGGCCACCGCGTTCGGCTCGGCCGATATCTATCGTTATGGAGGGATCAACTTGAGCGGCGGCGGCGGGTCCAGCATCAGGCTGAACGCCGGGGCAGGCAACGTGTATCTGAGTGGCACCAACATCTCCACCGCAGACAGTTACCTGACCGGTACGCGCCTCTTCAACACGCAGATTACCGGCGCCGGGGTGACCTTGATCGGCAGCGGCAGCGCCGGGAACAGCACCTTTGCCAATCATTGGGGGGTCAGCCTGGAGTCAGCCTCCAGTATCACCGCGTCCGGAACCGTGACGCTCAACGGCACGGGCGGTGGCAGCAGCGCCAGCGGCGGTAACCATTATGGCGTGTTGCTGGATAACTCGACGATCAGCACCACGAGCAACCCCATCACCATCACCGGTACCGGCGGCAGTTCCGTCGGCGCCAACAACCATGGCGTCAGGCTCAGTGGTACCGCGTCGGTTCACGCCACTTCAGGCCAGATCAGCATCACAGGCACGGGAGGTGGTTCGGGTGGTTCCAGCAACAACGATGGTGTGGCCATCGAGGGCAGCGGGGGCTCGGTGTACACCACCGGCAGCAGCACCGTAGCGCTGACCGGTACCAAAGGGCTCGGCGCAAACTCCGAAGGCATTGCGACCAACCTATCCGTCGGCGGGACGGCAACGTTGGGCCATGCCAGGCAAACCGGTAACCTCGACCTGGTGGCCTCCAATATCTCCTTTGGCAGCACCGGCACCAGCCAGATACTGGGCACCGGTGCGGCGAGCATTACGCCACTGAACGCGACGAGCGCGTTCACCGCCGCCGGCGACTTCAGCAACCTGGCGCTGAGCAGCAGCCTGACAGGCCTGACCATCGGCAACAGGGTGAACACGGCGGACATCACGCTGGGGAGGGTAACCAGCATCGACGGGCCGGTCAACCTGTACGGCGGCAACGTCAACCTCAACGCCAACCTCTCCACCACCAACGCGACCACAGGGGATGTGAGCATCACCGCCAGCACCGGCCTCACCGGCAGCAGCGGCATCACCTTGGCCAATGGACGCACACTCACCGTCACGCAAAGCGGCAATACAACCTACAACGGGGTGATCAGCGGGAGCGGAGCCGGCTTGACCAAACTGGGTATCGGCGATCTCAGTCTCGGCGGCGCCAGCACCTATACTGGTGCGACCACGGTGAGCGGCGGCATCCTGTCGCTGGCCGCGGCCGACCGCCTGCCCGACAGCACCGCTCTCACTGTGGACGCCGGCGCCACCTTCAGCCTGAACGGCTTCAACGAGACGGTGGGCTCCATCGCCGGCAACGGCCTCATCGTCAACGGCGCTGTGGTGCGCGACGGCCTGGTGTTGTGGCTGGACGCGGGCAACACCTCCTCGTACAACGGAACTGGCAACACGTGGTATGACCTGAGCGGCAATGGGTACCACAGCACGATCTACGGGAGTCCTACCTATTCCAGCGCCAATAGTCTCTTCACGTTTGCCAATAACAGTCAGTACGTGCGCCTCTCAACACTTCCGGCCAATTTTCTCGGTAGTACGGTCACTGGCATAACGATATTCAGCGTGGCCAACTTCGGCGCCACCGCCGAGAACTGGGAACGTGTGGTCGATTTGGGCAATGCCGGCGCAGGTGGCAATGCCCCCAACCACAACATCATCCTGTCACGCGCCGGCACTGCCAGCCGGCTGAACTTCGAGATTTACACCGACACGAACTCGGCCAACCCTCACGCAGTCGGCACCAACAGCGCCATTACCAACGGCAAGTCCAGCTATGCCGGCACGGCTGACGGCACCAATTTCAAGATCTTCAAGGACGGGACACTCAACACCACCACCGCCCAAACCGCGCTACCCACCGCCGTGACACGCAACGACAACTTCATCGGCAAGAGCAACTGGACAGGGGACGATACATTCCGCGGAGACATCGGCACCCTGATGGTTTACAACCGTGCCCTCTCAGCGGCCGAGATCGCCAAGAATCACCAGTTGCTGTTCAACCGCAGTGAAGCCACGCTGACGGTGGGAGGGAACAATGCCAGCAGCACCTTCAGTGGTCAGATTGAAAACGGCGTGGGGACGTTGAATCTTGTGAAACAAGGCAGTGGCACACTCACGCTCACCGGTGCCAACAGCTATGCCGGCACGACCACGGTGTCCGCTGGTACGCTGGCAGTGGGCAATGGGGGCAGCACGGGGACATTGGGCAGCGGCGTGGTGACGAGCAATGCGGCATTGGTGTTCAACCGCTCGGGCAACGTGGCACTCAGTACGATGGCCTCAAACGCCGGCGGCATCGGGGGCACCGGCAGCGTCAGCGCCACCGCGTCCGGCGACCTCACGATCGATCGATCCATCAGCGTCGGTGGGCCGGTCACGCTGACGGCCAGCAACGGCAATCTCGCTATCAGCAGTGCGGTTTCCACGCCCGCCAGTACGATCACGCTGAGTGCCGGCAGCGGTGGTACTGTGACCCAGGGGGTCAGCGGCTCGCTGAGCGCAACGAACCTGGCTCTGTTGGGCGGCAACGTCACGCTTGAACACAGCGCCAATGCCATCTCAACCTTAGCGGCCAGTGGCGTCACGACGTTGACCTATGCCGATAACAATGCGTTGACCATCGGCACGGTCGGTGCGACCACCGGCATCAACGCAACGGGGCCTGTCCGCATCGAAACCTTGAGTGGTGACTTGACGGTCGCCCAGAATATCGCCACCACCAACACAGGAACCTCCGCACTGATCCTCAATGCCGGGAAAGCCACGGCTGCTGGGACCGCGACCGGCGGGAACCTGCTGATTAGTGGGGCGCCGACGATGACGATTGGCTCGGGAGGTCGTGCCACGTTGTATTCCGGGAGCATCAGCGGCAGCACCGGACTCACCGGCCTAGTCGGGAGCGGCAGCGGCCGCTTCCGATATAACAGCGACGAATCCACCACGAACTACACGTTAGCGCTCGGCAGTGGGCTGCATGGCATCTACCGAGAAAATCCCACCGTCAGTGTCGCGGTAGAGAATAAGACGATGACCTACGGAGACGCGCTGCCGACGTGGACCTATACCACCAGCGGCATGGTCAACGGCGACCAATTAGCACAGGCGTTTGCGAGTCCGAGTGTGTCAGTCGGTGGGACCACCTCGACCAGTGGTCGCTATACCGCGGGCAACCATACGCTGACCGCATCGGGTATGACGAGCAGCCAACTTGGGTATGCAGTCGGTACGCTCACAACCGGCACAATGACCGTCAATACCAAGTCGGCCACCCTCAGCGGCCTGACCGCCGCCGATAAAGTCTACGACGGGACGACGGCGGCCACGGTCGCGCACAGCGGCGCCAGTTTCAGCGGCCTCGTGGCCGGCGATACCGTCACGGCCTCAGGCACCACCGGCACCTTCGCCACCAAGCAGGTCGGCACCGGCAAGACCGTCACCTTGACCGGCACCACCTACGGTGGCGCCGATGCCGGCAACTACACGTTCACCGACCAGAGCAGCACCACCGCGGCCATCACGGCCAAGGCGGCCACCCTCAGCGGCCTGACCGCCGCCGATAAAGTCTACGACGGGACGACGACGGCCACGGTCGCCCACAGCGGCGCCAGTTTCAGCGGCCTCGTGGCCGGCGATACCGTCACGGCCTCAGGCACCACCGGCACCTTCGCCACCAAGCAGGTCGGCACCGGCAAGACCGTCACCTTGACCGGCACCACCTACGGCGGCGCCGATGCCGGCAACTATACGTTCACCGACCAGAGCAGCACCACCGCAGCCATCACGGCCAAGGCGGCCACCCTCAGCGGCCTGACCGCCGCCGATAAAGTCTACGACGGGACGACGGCGGCCACGGTCGCGCACAGCGGCGCCAGCTTCAGCGGCCTCGTCGCCGGCGATACCGTCACGGCCTCAGGCACCACCGGCACCTTCGCCACCAAGCAGGTCGGCACCGGCAAGACCGTCACCTTGACCGGCACCACCTACGGCGGCGCCGATGCCGGCAACTATACGTTCACCGACCAGAGCAGCACCACCGCAGCCATCACGGCCAAGGCACTCGCGATCGATCTGCAAGGGCAGGGAACCCGTGTCTATGATGGTACGACGACGATCCTCCTCAACAGTGTCACTCCGAGCCTTACGGGAGTGGTTAGCGGCGACACGGTCAACGTTGCCACCGGCAATGTCACTGGTTTTCTCGATAAGAATGCCGGCACAAACAAGGCGGTGATCTACAGCGGGTTCGGTCTCAGCGGAGCCGATGCGGGAAATTATGAACTCTCTACCGGCAGTGCGTCCTCGACCGCCTCGATCACTCCGAAAGCCGTGACCGTGAGCGGCCTGACCGCGGCCAATAAAGTCTACGATGGCACGACGAGTGCCACGGTCGCCCACAGCGGCGCCACCTTCACCGGCCTGGTCGCCGGCGATACCGTCACGGCCAGTGGGACGATCGGAATATTTGCCGATGCATTGGTCGGCGTTGCCAAGCCCGTGACCTTAACCGGCACCGTCTACGGCGGAGCCGATGCGGGGAACTATGCCTTTACACACCAGACCGCCACAAGCGCTTCCATCGTGGCTCGGAACACGTCGTCACAATTCCAGCAGTACCTTGGGGGCATCACGCAATTAAGCCAAAACTACAAGCCCGTTCCTGGCTCTTCCTCCACTCTGCCGCCACAGAGCCTACCCCTTGTGAGTGACATACGTGCATCCACCGGAGGAGCCGGCACGGCAGGGTTGGCCACGCTCTTCCCAATCGATGGACTCATCGTGAACTGGATTCGCGAGCACTCAGTCGATGGCACCCGCATCGTCACTGTCTCGATTCCACAATCCATCATTGCACGCGGAGACATGATTTCGTTCGAACTACCGGAAGACCTCATTACGGCACTGACTACCACGCCAAATCTATTTGCCCAGACAAACGGGAATCCGTTACCGGTGTGGTTGGAATACAACGAGACGAAAGGACAATTCCGAATTGCGGAACCAGCCACCATCTCTTCCTTGCCTTACGAAGTGGTCGCGAACCTGGATCAGTCGCGCGTCCTGGTGAGGATTGATACGCGTTAGAATTGATGGCGGCCGCACGGATGTGAATATCGCGTACGCTGGCTCTTGGCAATGTAGAGCTTGTGGTGATTCGCACATCAAATTCTGTCATACAGGTCAGGTCTTGTATTCGAACAATCCCGACGACCGGTAAGTGCTCGCCTCAGCAGTCGAGGGATCCGCAGATCTGCTCCTAACGGAAGTGCACGAGCAGTTGGCTGGCCCATCACGCCCCGCTCACACTCGTCGATCCTCGCGGTTGCTGGCCTTAGAGAGACTATCCGTCCTTCCGGTCTGGAATCCGCGGTCCCACAGCAAGACCTAGTTACGCCTCACATGCGCGCGTCGGACAAAGGCCTACATAGGCCGCGCGTTCTGTGTGCAGGAGGACGACCAGGCCGCGCGCCTTACCCCTCAAGACATCCCCTCCTCACTCCGATACAGAAACAGGAAACCCTGTTCCTCATTTCCCAGGAGGTCGCATGTCCAACATCATCGAACAAATCGACAAGGCCATCGGTGCGCATGGAGCGTGGAAGGTGAAGCTGCGGCAAAACATCGATGGGACGCTGGCGCTGGTCCCGGCTGAGGTCGGGGTGGACAACCGTTGCGAATTCGGCAAGTGGCTATACAGTCTGACCGGCACCCCCACTGCCACAGACCCCTACTACAAAGAGATCCTCGAACTACACAAGTCATTCCACAAGATCGCGGCGACAGTCGTCACCAAAGTGCAATCGGGGGATAAACCCGGCGCCGAAGCGTCGATCGGCTTGAAGGGCGACTACACGATCGCGTCGTCCAAATTGACGGCCAAGATGGTGGAGTGGAAGAAAACAGCCGCAAAGGCAGCCTGATTGAGCGCGGTCTCACTCGGGAGAAACTCCCTGGAACCTAGGGAGTTTCTCCCGAACCGTACCGGCGCCATCCGGCATTCATTACTCATTCGTTCGAGACACTCTTCCTTCGAGTGCTTGTTTTTGCTGGCACGTTCATCACTTCAGACATCATCGCTCCGCACGGCACGATCCCTGCTCTGTGCTGCTTTAGAATCAACCGGACAGAGACACTATGCCCTCATCCATCCTGCTCATCGACGACAGCCCCGGCGAATGTGAACTTTTTCGCCAGGCCCTGACGCAGTCCGGATACAAGGGACGCTTGGAGATCACCGATGGCAGCCATACGGCAATGACCTATCTTCACGATCACGTGCCCAGCGATGAACCGGGCTTGATCCTGCTCGACCTCAAGTTGAAGGGGGAACGCGGGGTGGATCTGCTGACACGCTTGAAACAGGATGCGCGATTTGCACCGATTCCAGTGGTGATCCTCACCAGCTCCGACGACGCCATGGATGTGCGGGCCTGCTACCAGGCCGGGGCCAACGGCTACGTGGTCAAGCCGGGGCAATTCGATGACCTTGTGAGCCTTTCCCTCCACCTCTGGAAATTCTGGCTCGAACACAACTGCACCCGACGGATGGCCACCTCATGCTGACCCGCGCCGCCCTCAAAAATCCCTACGCCGTCTTTGCGCTCTGCATGATCGCGCTGATCCTAGGCGCCGTCTCCTATCAGAAGATGCGCGTGGACATCTTTCCCGAGATCAAACTGCCCTCGATTCTCGTCACGACGTTCTATCGCGGATTGAGCCCCAGCGAAATGGAAGGGGCGATCACGCTCAAGATGGAGCAACGCTTCGTCGAGGCCAGTTATGTCGAACACATCGAATCCCAGTCGCTCTCCGGGATGAGTTACATCAAGGTGTTCTTCCAGCCGGACTATGGGATCGATGCGGCCCAATCGGAGTTGACCAGTCTGGCCTACAGCATCATCCGTCTGCTGCCGCCCGGCGTCTACCCGCCCTCCGTCTATAAGTTTGGCGTATCCAGTCTGCCGGTCGGATACCTCTCCATCTCCAGCGACACACTCGGCCCCAAGGAAATCCGAGACCTGGCATACTTCAACGTACGCCAACAGATCGCGACTATTCCCGGCATTTCCTTCGGCCCTCCGCTGGGCGGCAAGGTCCGGCAAATCACCGTCTTTCTCGACCAACAACGACTGCTTGCGCGCGGCGTGTCTCCGTCCGAAGTGGTCAATGCACTCAATGCGCAGAGCGCCATCATCCCGGCGGGCAACATCAAAATCGGCGACCTCGACTACTACGTCTACTCCAACAGCCTCATTGACGTGGTGGACAAGATCAACGACATTCCCATCAAGATCGTGAACGGCACTCCGGTGTTGATCCGCGACATCGGCACCGCCGCCGATAGCGCCGCCGTGCAGACCTCGATCGTGCGGGTGAACGGCCGCGAAGCAACCTATATTCCGATCACCAGGCAGGAGGGCGCCAACACCCTGGAAGTCACCGACGGCATTCGTGCGAAGCTCTCAAAGCTCACGGAGATTCCGTCCGGGACAACCATCAAGTTTATCTACGACCAATCACTCTACATTCGCCAGGCCATTGCCAATTTGCAGAAAGAAGGCCTCCTCGGTGCCGGACTGGCCGGCCTCATGATTTTCATTTTCCTGGCGAGTGTCAAAGCGGCACTCGTCGTCGGGCTGGCCATTCCTCTGTCGTTGACCGCCGCGCTGGTGGCGCTCTACCTCACCGGGCAAAGCGTGAACTTGATGACGCTGGGCGGGCTCGCCCTGGTGATCGGCACCCTGCTGGACAACAACATCGTCGTGCAGGAGAATCTGCACCGGCATTTGGAGATGGGCAAGGACGGGCGTTCGGCGGCGGAGGACAGCGCGATGGAGCTGACGCTACCGATCCTGGTTGCGACGATCTGCATCCTCATCGTCTATCTGCCCATCATGTTTTTTACCGGCATCGTGAAGTATCTCTTCGTGCCGCTGGCCATGACGGTGGCCTTTGCCATGTTGGCCGACTATGTCGTCTCCATGTCGGTAACGCCGGTCGTCTTGGCTTGGCTCTACCAAGCCGGGCATGCCAAGTCGTCCGATCATGAGGCATCGGCCGACGAGGGGTGGTTCCGGTATGTGTTGGCCATCTACGAACCGTTGCTCATGGCCGGCGTACGATTCAAACCCGTCGTGATCGGCTTGGCTGCGCTCGCCCTGGTCGCCACCGCAGTCTTTCTGTTGCCTCGTCTCCATACCGAGTTCTTTCCCAAGGTGGATGCAGGCAATTTCACGATGCTGGTGGTGGCGCCGGAAGGTTCACGAATCGAAAAGACCACGGCCATCGTGGGTCAAATCGAACAACTCGTGCACGACACGATCCCGAAAGACGACCTGGAAGAAGTCATCTCAAACACCGGGCTGTACTATGGCGATGCCGCTCGTTTCGCGCCGAACACGGGCAACCATACCGCCTTCGTGCTCGTGAACCTGGTCACCGGCCACAAGGGCCACACGGAAGACTACATTACGGACCTACGCAAACAGTTTAAGACTTCGTTGCCCGGCGTCGAGATCGCCTTCCAAACCGGCGGCATCATCAGCGATGTGTTGAACTTCGGCCTCAAAGCCCCCATCGACATCCAGGTCAAGGGTCCCAACCTCGACATCGTCAGGCCGGTGGCGGAGCAAATCCAGCAACGGATCGCGCAGGTGCCTAACACAGTTGACGTGCGGATCAAGCAGGGCAAGAGTTATCCCGAACTGCATATCGATGTGGATCGTACCAAAGCCGCCTACTACGGCATCAACCAGAACCGCGTCGTGGTCGACGTAGTGACCGGCATCAGCTCCAACCTCGCCCTCTCTCCCAATTATTGGCTGGATCCCAAGACCGCCAACGGCTATTTCCTGCTGGCGCAGTACCCTGAGCAGTCGCTCACCACCACGGAAAACCTGCTCAACATCCCGATCATCGGTGCGCGCACGCCGCTGCTACCAACCGCCAGCCTCACGGGCGGCGGCATGCAAGGCTCCACGTTGGCACTGCAGAACACGCCGTTTGCTGGACGGCAGATGGAGATGACAAGCGGGTACTACGCCTCGGGAGACGACCGGCGTGGACCGCCCGTCCTGCTGCGGGATGTGGCCTCTCTAAAATTCAAGACCGGTCCCGATTCGATCGATCACTATGACCTCTCGCGATTGATCAACGTGCTGGTGACGCCGGTGGGAAACGATCTCGGCCGCGTGGCGAAGGATATCGAAAAGGCGTTGGCCGGCGTTCCCCTGCCAAAAGACGTCACGGTGCACTTGCGCGGCGAAGTGGCCAACATGCGCGGCGCGATCCAGAACTTCGCCCTGGCCCTCCCGCTCGCCGTGGTGCTGATCTATCTCGTGATGGTGGCCTTGTTCCGGTCGTTCATCGATCCCCTCATCATCCTGGTGGCCGTGCCGCTCGGATGGATCGGCACGGTGCTGACCCTGCACCTCACGAATACCTCGGTCAATGTTGAATCCATGATCGGCACGTTGATGATGATGGGCATCGTGGTCTCGAACAGTATTCTGCTCGTCGATTTTGCCAATCGTATGGTCCGCCACGGATCAACCGCCGAACATGCCGTACTGGAAGCCGGCCGGCGGCGCATCCGGCCGATTCTCATGACGGCCCTCGCAACGATCCTCGGCCTACTGCCGCTGGCCCTCGGCTTCGGAGAAGGCAATGAAACCATGGTGCCCCTGGCCCGTGCGGTGGTCGGCGGCCTGGCGGTCAGCACGATCATGACCCTCTTGGTGGTCCCGGTCATGCACTCCTTGGTGTTGATTCGCCGGGAACGTCCCCCTGTGTCTTCGACCGCACCCGCGACTCTGGAGGAAATTTAATGACCGAACAGGTAGTTCCACCCCCTCTCGTCCAGCGATCCAACCGTACGCCACTCTGGATTGGGACCGCCGTGCTCCTGGTCCTGGCGATCGGCGGCTATCTCTCTTGGCAGAGTGACGAACCGGCTGACCCCTCGGCTCCGGCAAAACCGGCTGCGACGGCGCAATCGGACAAGTCAGCCGCCCCGACTCCCTCAGAGTTGGATTCGACGCCGGTCGATGTGCAGGTCACGAAACCGACCCGTCGAGACCTGGTCTATACGATCAAGCTCCCAGCCAATGTATCGCCGCTCTACCAGACGACGCTCTACGCCAAGGTCTCCGGTTATCTGAAATGGATCGGCCCCGACAAGGGCGATGCCGTCAAAAAGAACCAAGTCGTCGCCGTGATCGACGCCCCGGAAGTCGAAGAGCAGTACCAGCAGGCGGTGTCGGATTACAAAATCAAACAATTGACCTACGAGCGGCTCGCCAAGGTGTGGAAGGAATCGCCGGACGTGATTGCGAAACAGGATGTGGACGTGGCGGAAGCGTCCTATCAAGGGGCTCGACACCTCATGGAGCAACGTGTCGCGATGCGGGACTACACCAAAGTCCGCGCGCCCTATGACGGCATCGTCACCGCGCGTTTTGCCGACCCCGGCTCATTGATTCAGATCGCCACCTCGTCGGCCACCAGTGCCATTCCGCTGTTTACGATCATGGACCTCAACACGGTTCGTGTTTATGCAAATGTCCCGCAGGACGACAGCCCCTGGATCGTGCCCGGCACAACCAGCGCAACTGTGAAAGTCACGGAGCTGCCCAACCGCACATTCAGTGGCGTGGTCACGCGCTCCACGCTGGCGCTTGATCCCGCGACGCGAAGCCTCCTGATTGAGATCGATCTGCCCAATGCAGACCATGCGCTCCGTCCAGGAACCTTCGCCGAAGTGGCACTCGGGTTGCGGGAAATTCCCCAGGCTCTCGTCGTTCCACCACAGGCAGTCATCAGCACACCCAAAGGTAAATCGGTCTTCATCGTCGAAGAGGGCAAAGCCAAATCGGTCGTGGTACAGACCGGCATCAGCGATGGCCGCTGGATCGAAATCACCTCCGGTTTGCAGGGCCACGAAGAGGTCGTCGCGGTCGGTAAACGCCGTCTGCTGGACGGTATGCCGGTTCAAGGCTCGCCGTTTAATCTGCCTGACGCCAAACTATCCCAACAGAAATTTGAGCGTCGCGTTCCCGGGGGCACGCCCCCGCCGCCGACCTCCGCACCGAACGGGACCTCGCAGAAACAGGGAGAACGCCCATGAGACGCTTGTCGCGCCATACGGTCCTTCTGACACTGACAACACTGGCCTTGACCGCGCTGTTGACCTCTGCCTCGCAGGCCGAGGAGACAGAACCGCCCCTGACGTTGCCCCACGGCAGCTTTCTGGGCGTACAGCGCGCCGTCGATATTGCGGTGAAAAACCACCCCATGCTGCTCGAAGGCGCGGCGAATCTGAAAGCCTCGGAAGCGCGCACCGAACAGGCTCGCTCCCTCTACTACCCGCAAGTCTATGCGAACGCCAACACGATAGCAGGCGCCGGGGTGAGCAACCCGCGCTTCATGGTCGGCGGTGGATTGCTCCGTGAAAACCAGTCCACCTTCACCGGCGGCGTGATCGCCAACCAACGCATCTACGACTTCGGCTACACGAGCAATCTGGTGGAGTCGAGCAAACTCGCCGAACGCGCACAGGGACAAGATGTCAGTGCTCGCCGCGCCCTGGTGTTGCTGTATGTGCAACGAGCCTACCTGAATAGTCTCAAGCGGAAGCGGCTGGTCCAGATTGCGGAAGAAACCGTCCGAGAGCGCGGGATCATCGCCGGGCAGATCGAAACCCTCTATCGCCAACAACTGAAATCGAAGCTCGACTTCGATCTGGCGCATGTGGAGCTGGTCAATGCGCAATCGCTTCTGGTGCGCAGCCGCAACGATTTGAAAGCCAGCTATGCCGATTTGAACCGGACCATGGGCATTGTCGGAGCCGACGACTACGTTCTCGAAGATATTTCCGTGGAGGTGCGACCGCAGAAGACACTGGAGAGCCTGATCAACGAAAGCCTGTCGCATCCGGAAGTGAAACGCGCGAAGGAACAGACTGCATCAGCCGATGCGAGGCTGACCGCGACCAAACGCCAGTACCTGCCGACGGTCTCGGCGATCGCCAGTGGCGGCACCTTCGATCCTTTCGATGCCCGCCAGAACCAGCAGACCGGCGGCTGGTGGATGGCCGGCGCGATGGTGTCGATGCCCCTCTTCACCGGATTTCTGATCGAGAATCAGGTCGTGGAGGCCAACGCCAATCGTCAGGCCGCCTCCGCTGCAACCAGCAACATCGAACAGGCGTTGACGCAACAGGTGACCAACGCCTACCTCGACACCCTGACCTTCGCGCAACAAATTACCCTGGCTGAAGAACAGGTCAAGACGGCGCAGGAAGCCTTGCAGCTTTCAAAGCAACGCTACAAACTGGGGCTAGGCACGGTGGTGGAAGTGACCCAATCCGAAGTGGCGGTGACGGCGGCACAAACCCGGCTCGCAGAAACTCAATTCGACTACAAGATCGCGGAAGTCACGCTGGCCTATACCTCGCAAGGCGACGACACAGGGCACGCGCTGTTATTAAGTCGCGTCAGCCCCCCTTCACCGGATGCCGTGGGCCCGCACCCAGCCAATTAGCCAACGGGTGAGTCCGTAGCCGGAGCAGGTCTCCTCATTCGTGAAGCGTCGTTCACCTCTCCTGTCTTCAGCAATGAGCCGGGAGTGATCGGCTTGTAAGGCGCTTCACAAGAGAGGCTTCACGATCGACGCGGCGTTCCGTTTATACTCGTTCCCCCGGAAAGACTCTGGCAAGATCGATCACCAATTCATCTTTCGAGTTGGCGAGGAGCCAGTCCCAAATGCTGGTGCTCTGATGCACCATCGCTTCGTCGAGATCAAAAAACAGATCGAACCCCTTCGAGGCGATAGGGTTCATCGGGTAGCGGCGATCGTAAATCATCCCGTAGGCCGGAATGCCGTAGACGGTCTGCCAATTCCCCAAAATAAAATGGAGCTCGGTGCCCCTGACGTAGAGTCCGCCGGACGTGATGATCCGTTTGATCGACGTCTGCGGGTGGCTCAGGTAATAGGTAACCCGCTCATTCTCCCGCGCCAATCGTAACGCTTCGACCAACTGCGGTACCAATATCGCGATCTCTCCGTCCCGAAACATCGGCAAACGGATCGAGTCTCCCCCGATCCAGCGCTGAATCGACACGCGGTGCTCCTGCACCGTAAGCCCCATCAGCACGCGGCGCACCTGCTCGTGGGAGAACTGGGCCGGATGCGTGAAATGACCCGGCGGCCACTCCGGCAGCACATTGGCATCCAACTCCAAGCGGACAAAATTGACGGGATCTTCGTAGACGGTCCGCGAGGGAACTTGAGGGATGGCACATCCGGCGGCAAGCATACAGAGCACCGCCAACCGGGACACGTGAAACGTGAAGCGCAAAAATCGCATCGGCCCCCTGGCTGAAACTATGGTCTTCTTGCGCTTCACGAACAACGCTTGAGACTACTCGGTAATCGTCACGGTCATTTCAACGCGCTCCAGCGGATTGTCCCGCCCGTCGCGCTTGGCGCCGACCACCTTATCGACCACTTCCAGCCCGCTCTGCACTTCACCGAATGCCGTATACTGCCAGTCTAAAAAGTTGGCATCGTTGACGCAGATGAAAAACTGGGAACCCGCGCTGTCCGGATCGTTGGCGCGCGCCATGGAGAGGGTGCCGCGCTTGTGCGGCTTGCTGTTGAACTCCGCCTTCACGTTGTGCCCGGGACCACCCATCCCGTGCGAGGCACGGTCCGGATTCTTGCTGTTGGGATCGCCGCCCTGAATCATGAACCCGGGGATGACCCGGTGAAAGGTCGTGCCGTTGTAGAAGCCTTTTTTGGCCAGATCCACGAAATTCTTCACGTGATTGGGCGCCACGTCCGGAAACAAGCGCAGCACGATCTCGCCCCATGCTTCGCCCTTGGATGTTACGGAAATGGTCGCGACTGGTGAACCTGCTTGTGCCGTCATCTCGTATCCTTTCCTCCTTAATTAAACTTGAAGGGCGCGATACTCTCCCCTTCCAATCCTTGGCTGACCGCCGTCCAGGTGAGGCCATCGTCATCGCTGCGAAAGACCCCAGAACTGGTGCCGGCGTAAAAGCCCCCTTTGTCACCTTCGATCAACACTTGCACCGACAGATTGCTAAGCCCTTTGTTCAAGGGCACCCATTGCCGGCCCTTGTCGACGGTCTTGAAAATGCCCCGCCCCGTGGCGACATAGACACCGCGGTCGTTGCTGATCAAACCGCGAATCGAATCGTTCGGCAAGGCCCGGCTGATCGGCAACCAGGTCTTTCCTGCGTCGCCGCTACGAAAGACGCCCCCGTCGAACGTGCCGGCATAAACGCCCTGTTCTTTATCCACGGCCAGCACGCGAATAAAATTCTCCACCAATCCTTCGTGATCACGGAGGCCCTGTCGCAAACGTGTCCATCCCGCCGCCCGCTCCTTGTAACTATGCACGCCTTTCCCGGACGTACCTGCGTAGAGGGTTCCGTCGTCGGTACGCGCCAAGGCGTGAACCAGAATCTCATCCAGACCGGTTGAGACAGCCTTCCATTGGTCTTGCGCGGCATTCAAGAGATAGACGCCGTCGCCGGTCCCGGCATAGAGCCCTTTGGCATCCATCATCAAGGCTTTGATCTCCAACCGTTTGAGGCCCTTGTTGATCGGCTGCCAACTCTTGCCGCCGTCACGCGAACGAAAGACGCCACCGCGAAACGTGCCCGCATAAATCGCACCATCTTTGCCGGTGGTGAGGCAGAGCACGAACGGATCGGTCACTCCCTGGTTGGCCGACGTCCAGGACCCGCCGCGATCAGCGCTTCGAAAAATACCCATACCGAAAGACCCGGCATAGATCACCCCCCCGGTACCGACCGTTAACGCCTGAATACTCGTATTGCCGATATCGGCGGTAGCGCCGGGCTCCTGAGCCGGGTGCGCCTGTTCCAGATTCAGCGGAGACCCGCCCTCGCTGCCGCCCGAAAAGGAGGCCGCCTGTGCGCCCGCCTGCAGGCTCCCGAGTGCAAACACCGCCAACATCAGCATATGACGCAGCATAGCGTGACCATCCTTCCCACTGTGTGTGCGGATCACCGCACGCGATGACCGGCTGTGCCGATGGGTATATCCGGGTCGAGCGGTAGATTCATGTCAGGCGACGGCCCTGCGGCCCGCCCGAAAATCTTGGCGCCGATAATCCCGATTTCATAGAGTACCATGAGCGGGACGGCCATCAGCAACATGGTGAAGAGCGTAGCATCCGGGGTCACGATAGCCGAAATGATGAGCGCCGCCATGATGGCATGTTTGCGATAGTGGGCCAACACCGCAGCCGACACGACACCCACACGCGAGAGCAGGGTCAACACCAGCGGCAGTTCAAAGGCGCAGCCGAAGATCAGGAGAAATTTGACGTTGAAGTCGATATAGGTCCCCACACCGAGCGCAGGGGTGATGTCCCGATCCATTCCGAAGCTGACGAAGAAGTCGATGACCAGCGGCAGGATCACGAGATTGCAAAAAATCAGGCCGAGCGCGAACAGCAGCGCCGCGAGCAGGAGCAAGGGGATCGCCCAGCGCTGCTCCTTCGGGAGCAACGCTGGCTCGATAAACTTCCAACACTGATAGAAGACCATCGGCAGGCTGAGGATAATACCTGCCAGAAACGACACTTTGATGGATGCGAACAGCGCTTCCGTCGGTCCGTAGAACACCAGCTGATTGGGAAACGGACGATTGAGCCAGGCGACCATCTCGGAGGAGTAGGCAAACGCCGTGGCAAACGCGACCGCCAAGGTCACCACGATGATCAGAAGCCGCTTCTTGAGCGACTGAATATGGGCGGCCAGTGGTGCGAGCATTGCCTGTCTGAACCAACGACCCGATCCTGTATTTGCTCCGATGCCGCCACCGGCTGAAATCGAGCACGGCGGGAAGCGGCCGGAACGGAGGACAGGAGATCCTCGCTAACGCGACAATCGGATGAGTTCGGCTATCTTATCCTTAGTGGCCAACTTCTCTTTTTGTAACTGTTTCTTCAACACTTCTTCCGCCGGCGTGAGCACATGTCGCCGCTGCAAATCGGACAACTCGGCATCGAGGCGATGGTGAGATTCTTCCAGCTCGCGGAATTCTGTGTTGGACTGCCGTAACCGTTCAGTAATCGCCGTCTCCGTCTGCATGTCGCACCTCCTGGTTGACTACACACGTTCGTGGATGACTGTCCTGTTGCCCGGCTCCCGGAATCGCCCTACGGCTGCTCGCACAAAGGCCCCAACCGGAGCGGCGTCATTTCCATGAGCACCGCATCTTCGTCGGGATTCACATAATAGCGCGACCGCACGGCAATCTGACGAAACCCCAACCGATCATAGAGCGTCAATGCCCCCTGATTCGACGCCCGCACCTCCAACATCGCCCGACTGGCCCCCCGCGTCAGTCCGGCCTGCAATGCGGTACAGACCAGCCGCCGCCCGATACCCTGCCGGCGAAACGCAGGAAGTACGGCCAGGTTCATCAAGCGCACTTCCTCGAACACGATCCAAAAACAAAAATACCCGGCAATCACGAGGGCGCCTGACCGGGGGTCAGGACACTTCGCGATGAGGAACTGCGCAAATTGATTACCGGACAACTCGGCTGCTAACATTTTGCGCGACCAGGGGGCCGAGAAGCAAGCCTGTTCAATGGCCAACACCTCATCGAGCACCGCAGCGGTCGCCGGTACAATCACCACCGAATCGGACGCCATGTCGGACTCAATTTCCAATTTAGTGGCCTACTTCCGAGCTCGTGGATCGGCCTCTTTTCGACCACGTGCCCGCCGACCCTGCGCCAATTTGCTGGCAACCCGTTGTCGGCGCCGTTCGAGGGCCGACACCCCCTGCTGCTCATCGAACTTCACCTCGGCTTCCGTGCGTTGCACATAGCGAGGCACCAACTGCTGCCCCTCAACGTGTCCTGCCCCCAAGCGCTGCTGGCCTGCGAGGCCGACACTCACGGCCGAAGGACGTTGCTGTTCCGGCCTGACTTCCCGCACCTGCCCGCCTGCCGCGTCAATAGCCTCCCGTATGTCCTTTTCATAGGCTTGCCAACCGTCGCCAAACACCGTGCAGGCCTTGGCGCCCTGTAACGCCCGAGCCACCGAAGCAGGAGGCCCCACCTGCTCCGCGATATGGGTACGTAAACCCGTTCCCGGCAGCCATTCATAGACGGCCCAATAGACTTCATTGTGCCGACTCTTGAGAACCGGCACCAGCAGCCCCTTGACGTCGCGCAGGTTCCAGGCCAGCGCTTCCAACGTCGGCACCGTCACGATGGGAGTCCCCATCACGGCGCGAAACCCCAACAGAGTGGCCAGCCCCACACGGAGACCCGTGAACGACCCCGGTCCGATGGACACGGCCAGGCCTTGCAGGTCCTTCAACGTGACTCCGGCTTCGCGTAATGCGCGATCAATTGCACCCATCAAGGACCGTGCATGGGAGCCTTGAGCATCCTGTTCGACGAGAGCCAACACCTGGTCATGCTGAAGCAGCGCGACAGTCTGCCAGGCTGTCGCCGTATCGATTGCCAGCACATACTGCACTGATTGTGTCTTCATACTCGACCCAGCTCGCCGGGCTTGATCGGTTCGTTCGGCACCAATTCGTGAAACGTCACCTGCAAACTACCCGATCCCTGTCCATCCGTCATCTTAATGGCAAAGGGGCGCATAATCCGTGTCCCGGCGACTGGGGCCTGACCATTCGACGCCGGTAGGGCCTCTGCCACCCCGCCCACAGCACGGTAGTCGTCGAACTGCATCGTGGCTTCGACCTCACCGGACGGCGACAGACGTTCCTCTTGTACGACCAGCAAATTCCGACGATCAAACCAAATCCGCCTGACCACGAATGGAGCGGTACCATTGCTGCCCGGTGCGGTCGACACATCAAGCCGATACCGATTGCCGTCTTCCGTCAATCGCACTGACTCATCCGGACCCACCGCTTGTGTTCCAATAATCCCGCTCATCGCCCAGACGCTCAGCTGAAAGGGACGCGTGAGTTGGCCGAGTTGGTCGGCCTCCGATGGGCGGCCGCTCACCTCACGCCCCATGGTCGGCAGCCGGAGTTTGAATTGATCTTCGATCTGCACGAACTCGAATATTTCACTGCCCACCGCGGAGAAACCGCGCAGCCGGATGGCGTTGGGACGTTGGTAGAACACGGTGCCTTGGATGCGCTGGCCGATCGGCAGGATGCCGCCGGTGATCTTCGCGCTGAACAACCCCTTGATCGTGCGAACTTCTCCCGCCTGTTCCTGCAGACGCGCCGTCAGTTGCTCCGCCGTCGCCTGCAAAAGCGGCACGGTATCGGAGGGGCTGAACAGGGCGCAGCCGGGCACCATCGCACATGTCATGGCACAGAGAACCAGGGCACCCGCATCCCTGCGGACGTTACGCCAGGACCACATCCAACGCATCTCCCACTTCATGAATGCCGATCAATTCAATCCCGGCGATCGGTTCCAGTTTTGCAACGTTCCGTTCCGGCAACAGACAGCGTTTGAATCCCATTTTTGCAGCCTCGCGAATCCGTAGTTCGGCCTGGCTGATCGCCCGCACCTCACCGCCTAACCCGACTTCACCCATCACGAGCGTCGTAAAATCGATCGGACTCTCTCGCAAACTCGACGTGACCGCGGCCACAATACCCAGATCGATGGCCGGCTCGTCGATATGAATCCCGCCAACCACATTCACATACACATCCTGCCCTGAGAGGTGCATGCCTAGTCGTTTTTCCATCACGGCCAGCAGCAGCGACAAACGATTCGGCTCCACACCGTTCGCCATGCGTTTCGGCATGGGGTAGTTGGTGCTAGATACCAGCGCCTGCAGTTCTACGAGAATGGGCCGCGTGCCCTCCAGGCTGGACACCACCACCGAGCCGGTGGTGCGCTGCGGTCGCTCGGCGAGAAACAACTCGGAGGGGTTGCTGACTTCCTCCAAGCCACCGTCCTTCATCTCGAATACGCCGATTTCGTTCGTTGAGCCGAACCGATTTTTGACGGCCCGCAAAATCCTGAAACTGTGGCTCTTATCCCCTTCGAAATACAACACCGTATCGACGATGTGTTCCAACAAGCGCGGGCCGGCGATGGCGCCCTCCTTCGTGACATGCCCGATGATAAACACCGGCACATTGCTGCGCTTGGCGAACCACATGAGCTGCCCGGCGACTTCCTGCACCTGACTGATACTGCCCGGCGCCGAGGTGAGTTGTTCTGTATAGACGGTCTGAATCGAATCCACGACTACGGCCGCCGGCTGGATTTCCTGGATGGCTTTGAGAATCTGTTCGAGACTCGTTTCCCCGAGGATCAGCAGATGTTTCCCGTCGATGCCGAGACGCTGCCCCCGCATCTTGATCTGCCGGGGCGACTCTTCTCCTGACACGTACAGCACCTGCTCCCCCGGTGCCGCAAGCAGCGGCAAGGCTTGTAACAGCAGCGTGGTCTTGCCGATGCCGGGATCACCGCCGACCAACATCACAGAACCGGGCACTACCCCGCCGCCCAACACACGGTCAAACTCCCCCATCCCCGTGCTATGCCTGGGCTCACCCACGATTTCGATGTCGGAGATCGGCGTCGCCACCGCCATGGCTGTTTTAGGCATGCCTTGGCGACCTTTGGGAGCGGCCGGCAAGCGCTCTTCCTTGAGCGTGTTCCAGCCTCCACAATCAGGGCAACGCCCGAGCCATCGCAACGCTTGATGGCCGCACGCCTGGCAATGAAACGTCGTCTTCGCCTTCATCCGTCCTCGCCTCACATCGCAGCGAAATTTTCAGATGCATCGTAAAGGAAACAGGAGAGAAAAAGGAAGAAGGCGCAGGGTCGGGAAGGTCAGCCTAGCCCATCGCCGACGACGCGCATACTCGCACTCTCGGGAAGGGGTTCAGGATGCTATCAGCGCATGGCGGACGGCAGATGGGTCACAGTGATAGGCACTAGACAACTCAGGCTTGCCTGCCCCTGATCCCTTTCTTCGAAACGAGTACACCGTCAGGGATGGGCACAGGAAGGAAAACGAATAGCAGGCACCATGCTGGTATCTGGCTCACCCGGAAACACATGGGGGGCCGATGTGACGTCTACGTTCAATGACGCCAGCCGATCTGGTCTCTCACACCATCAATTGAGGCAAGAGGCGCATGCGCCTATTCTCTTCAGAGGATGAGTCCTAACATCCAACTCGTTTCCCGTGATTCAAACGCTCAGGAAAGAGGACGGCTGGTAGCGATAGCGTTTCCGGCCTACTACACAATTCTAATAGGCCTCCCTAACGTGTGACGTTCAGCATCCATTCCCGCATGAGTCGCAGAGGTGGCGACCTTTCGAATGCCCCAGCTCAGTGGCTCGGGATCAGGGTAGTGATCAACGCGAGGATAAGGGAGACGGCTGTGGTGTGCGGTGATATCTTGTACTACTTCGGAACGATCGGGGCCGTGATACCACTCCTTCTTTCCCACACGTATCGATGCGTGAACAAGATACCGGTCCGGCACTGTTGACCGCCTGCTCTGCCTCCCGAAGTGCACCCCGAACTCCACCCATCTGCCCAAGCGTACCCACATGAATTGATCCCTCTGGTTTGGTGCACGTCGCTGCTCATCATGCCCGACTTTAATCTTATTTTCAGATTCTGGATAGCCCCACGTACGATTGCGCAGGCACGCTCCGGTTCCGTGAGTCCTACGATATCGTGCAAGGACTCAACTGGAGACATTTATCGCTCACACAACAATCGCGCAAGACAAGCCCCCTGAGTCCAGACATGAGTTTTCAAGGAAGTCGCTGAGGTGCACGAAGCCGAAGAACCGACGTTACGCTGCCGGTGAGTCCACCGGCAATCCGGACAACTGGAACAGGGCGATGGAAGCGGCGGCGGCGGCATTGAGGGACTCGACACCCGGTTTCAGCGGGATAGTGAAACGGACTGTCGCCACGTCGAGAACCGGCTCTGAGAGGCCCCGACTTTCGCTGCCGATGGCCAACACCGTACGCGCGGGAATGCTCCGAATCGCCCGGATCGGTACGCACCCCTCACTGGTTCCGGCGTCAGCCGCAAAGATGGCGCAGTCCAAGTTCTGCAGTTCTTCGAGACTGGTCTGAGGAAAGATGGGCAACTGGAAGAGCGCGCCGGCGGTGGCCCGCACGACTTTCGGGTTGAACACATCGACGGAATGGGGCGCCAACCACAGAGCACTCACGTTGAGTCCAGCCGCCGTTCGAATAATCGTCCCCATATTCGTCGGGTCCTGCAGCATGTCCCCGTAGAGACCGAATATCTTCGGTTGCGCGAGGATCGCAGACTGGTTCCAACTGGGTTGATGGACGATGGCCAGTACCCCGGTCGATGTCTCGACATCGGACAATTGCGCCAGCGTATGCTCGGGACAACTGTGAACGGTACAGCCACTGTCCAACACCTGCTGGCTGACTTCCGGCGGTTGCCGGTCGAGAAAACTGGGGGTGACGATGAGGCAGACAATGCGCTGCGGCGCCGACTGCACTAATTCAAGAATGGGTTTTGTGCCTTCCAACACGAACACGCCCTCGCGGTCACGCGTACGCTTCGTCTTGACGACATCTCGTATGTGCGAGAGAAAGTTGCGGGAGACGGTGCGAGGTGAGAAGGTCAACAGATATCCAAGGGTCGGCAACACTTCAGGGAGGCCCTCCTGACTTAGCAGGGCCTCCCCAAGATATTCCTATTTGCGTTTCTTGCCGGAAGCCGCTTCGGCGGCGCGGATGCGTTGCGCCCGCACCTTGGCCCGCTTGAGAGCCGACAGCTTGCCGCGCGTGCGATCACGCTCGGCCTTCAATCGCTCCAGCTGGGCACGCAGGTGCACACGCTCTTCCTTGTAAATATTGGCACATTCAGCGGGTGACAGGTTCGTCCAGTCTCCCGTTCCACGCGCCCGCTTGATTCGCGCTTCCAGCGATTCACGCAGCAGCTTCTCGCGCATCGACATCAAAGACTGCAAGGCTTCCTGCCGCCGCTGGACTTCTTCCTCTTCGGCCATAATGCCGCGAATGTCGGTACCTAACATCGGCTGATCCTCCTCGCTCGAGACAACAATTAGAACGCCTCATTCTACCCGATTTGGCGGCCTTTGTTCTACCTAGGAGAATGGCTCATAACACATTGATGTTACAGGCAACTATTGAACGACCCCCGTAAACAGGACGTTGCAGGGCTCGAAAGAGATGCAGTATTATCGGGCCATGTCACACATCGGTTCATTGGTTCGTGCCTGGCGAGTCTCACAAAAATGTTCCGAGTCGGCGCTCGCCGAACGGGCCGGCATCGCAACGTCTCTGCTGGAAGCGCTCGAGGCGGAACAGGCCGATCCCAACGCCTCAACATTGGAAGCGCTGGCCGGCGCACTCAAGATTCCTCTCCCCTGGCTCTTTATCCACCCCACTGATTTGGACCTGCTGTGTAAAGACGATGACGATGAGCCGGCTCCCCTGTCCACTTTAACCGGGAGCGACCCCGTCCTTGAGAGAATTCTCGTGGCGGCCGGACATGACCGGTCGCTGTACGTCCTCCTGACGGCACTCATGCAAAGTGGCGAGCCCAAACTGCTGCGCGCCGCAGAGGTGAGCCTGCGAAGCCTCGTCAAACAATCCAAGCAGGCCACGGTCCCCTGGCAATCGCGCCCGCCGGGACATTTTGAGCCGCCCAGCGATTAGACGGCCTCTCCACTTCGCGCGACGTCTGACCTCGTCAGCATCGATCACTCGTCCTTCCAATCTCAACACCCGTCCCGTTCGATTGCCCCGCCCGCACAAGCAACAGACCCACGAGTGCTAACGCGACCAGCCCAGGCCAGCCGCCCAGCGGCGGATCGGCAAACAGCTGAAAGGGATCTCCCGATAAACCAGCCCAAATCGAACTGAGGGCAATGGGCAGCGCCAGCAAAATCCCAACCAATGCTTCACCGGTCACCAACCCGGCCGCACACAACAGCCCGTGATCTTCAGCCGGAACCTCTGCCGCGCCCCGGCTCCTGCGCACAGACTCAGCCAGCAGACCGCCGAACATGATCGTTGCTGAAAGTTTCAGCGGCAAGTACATGCCAAGCGCCACCGCCAGGACAGGGAAACGAAGGGCAGCACCGCGTCGTGCCTGCCGCCTGTCGAGATGAATCACGACGACACCCAGCACCATTCCGACTCCGACCAGATGCCAGGGTAAGGAGCCGCCGAAGACGCCGTTGGCAAGGTTGGCCATGAGCGTGGCCTGGGGAGCCGAGAGTGGATGAGGATGGGCAGCCGTCACCTCACCGATCCCATATTTCGCCTGTAGCAGAGACAGCACCGGGACAATCACGACCGCGCCCGTCGCCACGCCGATCACCTGCATCACCTGCTGCTTCCAGGGGGTCGCGCCGACCACATGCCCGGTTTTCAAATCCTGCAAATTGTCGCCGCCCATCGCCGCAGCGCAACACACGACCGCCCCCACCAATAGCGCCGCAGCCGGACCGGCCGGATTGCCCTTCCCCAAGATGCCCAGCAGCAACAGCGAGGCGAGCATGATAGTGGCGATGGTCACACCGGAAACCGGATTGCTCGAGCTGCCCACGAGGCCGGCCATATACCCCGCCACGGCAGAAAACAAAAACGCCGTCACGACCATGAGCAGGGTCAGGCCGACGCCACCGAGCAGGTTGTGCCCCAACAGATCTTGATACAAGAAAACCATCGGAACCAGCGCGGCCACCGTCAGTCCGATCAACCAAGCCACACCTGCATCGCGCTCCGTGCGCGGCAGTTTCGATTCCTCACCAGTGTGGTGACGATCGGCGTACAACGTCATGAGTTGACGTAGACTGTCGAAGATCGCGCCGCGCACTTGCACCAGGGTCCATACACCACCCACCAGCATCGCGCCGATGCCGATGTAGCGAATCTGCCCGCTCCAGGTCGCCTTTGCCGCCGCCACACCAGTCAACCCCTCCGGCGACGCAACGATCGCCTGATACAGCGGCAACAGGACCAGCCAGCCGATCGCTCCGCCGAAGAAGACAACGACCGCCGTGTTGAGCCCGATGATGTACCCGACTGCCACCAACGCCGGTGACAGGTTCAGCCCGCCATACAGCGTCGACCGCCCGAGCTGAAACGCCCCTTCCAGCGACTCGCTCCAGAGCTTCAATCCTCCCTCGGCAAACTTGAATCCACCACCCAGCGCCGCAGCGCCCAGCAAAAGACGAATCCTGCCGCCGGCACCGGCATCCGACGAAGCGCCGACCTTCAAGACTTCCGCCGTCGCGAGTCCTTCGGGAAAACGCAGTCGAGCGTGAATAATCAGAGCGCGACGCAGAGGAATAGTAAACAACACCCCGAGCACCCCACCGACCAGCGAGACCGTGAATGTTTGCCAGTAGTCGAAGGTGGTCCAATAGCCGATGAGGAGCAGCCCTGGAATGGTGAAGATCACGCCGGCCGCCAACGCCTCACCTGACGAGGCGGCGGTTTGGACGATATTGTTTTCGAGAATATTCGACTGACGGAAGAGACGCAGCACCGCCATCGAGACGACGGCGGCTGGAATGGAGGCAGACACCGTCATGCCGGCAAACAAACCCAGATAGGCGTTGGCTCCGGCTAGCACTGCAGCCAGCACAATCGACAAGACGACCGCTTTCAGCGTGATTTCCGGAAGCGTCACCGTGGCGGGAACAAGCGGCACATCCACCGGCTCCGTTGGCGCGTCCTGCTTGCGCATCATGCCCTCAGAGCACCTGCACGATATAACATTTCAGATACCGCGTTTCCGGCATGCCGGCGAGCACCGGATGGTCCGGGCCCTGTCCGCGTTGTTCAAGCAATCTGATCTGCCGGCGCGCATCCCGTGCCGCAGCCTGCAGCATCTTCCAGAAATCGTCGTCCGTGATCGGTTGCGAACAGGAACAGGTGACCAGCACGCCTCCAGGCTGAAGGAGTCGAAGTCCGCGCAAATTGACTTCCTTATACCCGGCAATGGCATGAGGCACGGCCTTCTTGCTGCGCGCGAACGCCGGTGGATCGAGAATGACGAGGTCGTACCGTTGATTGTTCCGCTCGAGCACACGCAACTCTTCAAACGCATCGGCCTGGCGATACTGACACCGAGCAGCCACCTGATTCTGCTCCGCATGCGCCTGAGCCAACGCCACGGCGGAGGCGCTCACATCCAACCCCTCCACCGATTGCGCGCCCGCCAGCGCGGCCTGGATCCCGAACCCGCCGGTGTGACAAAAGGCGTCCAACACTGTGTTCCCTTTTGCGAAGAGGGCCGCGGCGATCCGATTTTCGCGTTGATCGCAGAACCAGCCGGTCTTCTGCCCCTCAGCAATATCCACCGTAAACTGAGCCTTCCCCTCATGAATGTTCACGGTCGTGGCGCCATCACCACGCAGAAATCCTTTCACCAACGGCAGGCCCTCCAACGTGCGACTCTTGGCATCATTCCGCAAGTAGACCGTCTTGACCCCAGCTTCCTGCACCAACAGGTCGCCTAAGAGTTCTTTTCGCAGGTCCATGCCGTACCCCAGGGTCTGCATCACGGCCACATCGGCAAACCGGTCTACGACCAGCCCCGGCAAGAGATCACTCTCCCCATGCACAAGACGGCAAGCCGTGGCATGGGACGCCACCGTTCGACGGAGTGCCACGGCAGCCCGGAGACGCGCGGCAAAAAAATCGTCGTTGATCGGCTCGTCCTGAAACGTGAGCATGCGGATGCGGATCTTGGAATGGGGATTAAAGAGGCCGCGCCCGAAGAACCGTTTCTGGTGGGTGTAGACATCGACGAGGTCGCCGGGGGCCGGTGTGCCCAGCACCTCGGCCACGTTGCTATCAAAGACCCAGAGGTGGCCATAATACCGTGGGGTTTCGCGTTCAGGTGTCAGTCGGACTCTCGCCAGGGAACCAGTCGCAGGCTGTGTCATGGTTGTTCGTACGTCCAGTGTCAGGGTGATGCAGTCACTGTTGAAGGTGGTGCGGTAAATGGTTCACGAGGGTGCCTGAAATCATCCCACGAAGCAACCGGAGAGAATGCCGATGTGACGATCGTTCGTCTGCTTGACCTTCCCTACTACCTATGGTTTGCTGCAGGAAGACGGACGTACTCTCCGCCTACTTAACGACCTCTCACCCGACCGCCGAGGCACCATGACCACACCAACCATCGGAACGGCAGTCCTAGATCGGCTCTACCGGCTCGGGGTGCGTCACATGTTCGGCATTCCCGGCGATTACGTACTCGGCCTCTACAAATTGATGGAATCCTCGCCGATCCAGCACGTGGCCACCACGCGCGAAGATTGTGCGGGCTTTGCGGCCGACGCCTACGCACGCATCAACGGCATCGGCGCCCTCTGTGTCACCTATTGTGTCGGCGGATTGAATACCGTCAACGCCATCGCCTGTGCTTATGCGGAACGCTCGCCCGTCGTGTTGCTGACCGGCTCTCCCGGATTGTCCGAGCGCGCCCGCAACCCCTATCTCCACCACATGGTCCGCGAATTTTCCACCCAGCGGGAAGTGTTCGAAAAAATGACCGTGGCCGCCGTCAGCCTGGAAGATCCCGTGACGGCTGAGCGCGAAATGGATCGCGCCTTCGCGGCCTTGTTGCGCTACCGCCGACCGATCTATCTCGAAATCCCACGCGACATGGTGCATGTCCCGTTGGTCAACACCTCGCACATCAGCTACAGCCAGCCTGAACCAACCGACCGTGCCGCCTTGACCGAGGCCCTAGCCGAGGTGCGCATCATGTTGGAATCGGCCAAACGCCCGGTGATTCTCGCGGGTGCTGAAGTCGGCCGGTTCGGGCTCCATGACGAATTGACAAGCCTGGTGGAACGGCTGAACGTGCCGATTGCCTCGACGCTCCTCGGCAAGTCCATCATTCGTGAAGACCATCCCCTTTATATCGGCGTCTACAGCGGCCTGGTGGCTCGTGATGAGGTGAAGGACTTCGTCAACCAGACGGATTGCCTGCTCATCCTGGGTTCAATCTTGTCCGACGTGGAGGACTTGGATGCACATAGCGCCCTCTTTTCCGACGGCCACACCATCCATGCCACGGCGGATCGCGTGGCGATCAAGCATCATCGGTATGACTCCATTCTGTTCGAGGATTTCGTCAAGGGACTAGCCGGCGCGCCGCTCCCCTCTTTTCCCACGCCGCACCTGCCCACGCCGGTGAAACCCGACGATCCGATGCCCCCGGCAGAAGCCTCCGTCAGTCTTCAAGGAGTGTTCCGCCACCTCGATACGGTGCTCGCGGAGAAAACCCTGGTCATCGCCGATGTAGGCGAATCCCTCTTCGCCTCCGTGGATCTTCACGTGCACCGCCGCTTTGAATTTCTCTCACCCGCCTACTACACATCGATGGGATTCGCCGTACCAGCCGCCATCGGCGCCGGTTTTGCCGACCCGTCCCTGCGACCGATCGTGCTGGTGGGAGACGGGGCCTTTCAAATGACCGGATCGGAACTGTCGACCGCCGTGCGCTACAACCAAGCACCGGTCGTCATCGTCCTGAACAACCACGGCTATTCAACCGAGCGTGAGATTCTGGAAGGCCCCTTCAACGACATCCACGAGTGGCGGTACGAACGAATCTGTGACCTGATCGGCGGTGGACAGGGATTCCGGGTCGCCACGCATGGCGAGTTCGTCCAGACCCTGGCCAAAGCGCTCGCGGATCCCAGCCAGCCCTATGTCATTAATGTGCTGCTCGATCCGGCCGACCGCTCGCCGGCCATGATGCGCCTGGCAAAACGGCTGGCCAAACGACTCTCGACCGACCACCCGTAACCCCTCTACCTGCCACGACTTTTCGCGGCATGGCTCTCCGATGGGCGGCCCTATCGCGCCCCTCTCCGACACCTGCTCCATCCTGATACAGTGCGGAGTTACCGCCTTTCGTGCCATTGACCCTTCGTAGACAAATGTGGTCTTCTAGCAGCGGACTTGTCGAATTGTTATTTGACGGGGAATTGGCCACTATGTCGACTAAGCTGTCCGACGGAAAAACCATGCGAGATGGTCACATCTTCTCTGCACGATTGAACAATGTCGTTACCACAGAGCGAGAGTTCGACGAGCTGGTTGCGAAATCGTTGCCGGAATTGTTGGACCGCGCCACAGGTCAAACCAAGCGATTTCTTCGTGAAACCAATCAGTGGGGCGACGACATTACGCATGAAAAACTGGCGCTCCGCTGGGGGTATGAGTTGGTGGAGCGGTTCGTGGTCCTCGGTCGCACCGAAGTCCCCTGCCGCCCCTTCTTCCTGCTGGATAGCCTGATCGCGAAATCGTTCAGCCTGCCGGACCCGCTCTGTTATCACAAGGAGCTGTTGACGCCGGTCGGACGGTTTCTCGACGGGCTGGCCTCACGAGCCGTGGTCAGCCGCGACGCCCTGATCGCCCTGTTCTATCACTTCTATGGGTTCAGTCAGGCTCATGTGGTGAAGCTCTTAGGGTTCGGACAGGCCGAAAGCCAGCGAGTCTATAAAAACTTCGAGCGGTGGCGCCAAACAGGGTGGCAGCGCACGATGAACGAAACCGGATTAAGCGGGTCTGAAATCGAGGTGTTAGACCAGGAGTTACGCACCAGGCCCGACCATCTGAACCACGAAGTCGACCGGTTGATGCCGGTCTTGCAGTCACATTATCGAAAGAGCGAACCGGAACATTATCCCTGCCTGTCCGAACAGAAGTGGGGCCAACTATTTCACGATGACTACGGCCACGACTACCGCGTCTGGCACTTGGCCTTTTGCCGCGACTGCTTCTTGGAAGTCGCGGATCGCCGGCAAGCCGAGGTCAGCAACGGGTTCAAGCCGCAAGTCAATCTCCATATACATCCGCTGAAAAAGGGAGGCGTCTTGGCTCTCTTTGGAGGGGATCGGGGGGGACGGAACCATGGAAACACCAGAACTCAACGATTATCGCGCACATCTGCTTGACGCGCTGGACGATCAGCCGCGACGCGCGACTGAGGAACGTCCTGGATTTCTCCAAGTCTTCGTCAACCACGAGCGCGTCGGAACGTTGAATTGCGCCCACACGGACCCGACCTTCTCCTTCACGATCCACGAGCGGAGTGTGCAGCACCTCGAACTCCGAAATGAATCCGGTGTGCTGATCGGAGGGTGCGTCGCCCCTGAAGCCGGCCCCAAAACGGTTCGCCTCCCTGCCGGCAAAGGTCACCTCGTCATTCACGTTCAAAACCATTTCGACGGCGGTTCACTGCGCGTGCAGTACGAGGTCGCCCCTGCCTGGTGGTCCCACGTGGCGTCCACGATCGGACTGACGACCGGCGCACGGGTACCGGCGGCCGCCGGAACACCCGTCTGGACCATGACGATGGCCTTCGCCCAGATCGTACTGGCCGTGGGAGTCGTGGCGCTGCTGGCTGAACGCATTCCAAACTGGATCGGCGCGGAAGATCGAGCGCACCAGATGGAAGAAGAACTGGCGGCGCGGCAGTCCACCCAAGAACAGATCGATCGTGTGCATCAACAACTTGCACAACTCGTGGAGGCGCAGGCGTCAGCCGTCGCGGTGTCCCGATCCGAGCAGGACCGGATCGCGCAGCTGCATACCCTCATCGACACCGTCACCCATGCTCAACAGAAACTCAACACACAGGTCGTCACGGTGCAGGACGATCTCAAGACGGTCAAGGCCGATGTCGTACAGGAAGTGCAGACCGGCATGCGCGTCGCCGTCAACGCCGTGGAAGCCGATCGAGAATTGGTGCGCCAGGATCTGAAATCGATCAAGTCCGTGAACGAGACCCTGGTCAAGCAAGTCGCGCTGTTGGAAAGCCGCAATCGGGAATTACACGCCCGCCTGGCGCTCACGTCGCTGGAAGTGGCCAAAGCCAGCGCGGCACCCAAACCAGCCGTGGTCGCGAAGTCAGACATGCCGAAAGAAACGCCCATGGCCACCCCGGTGGCAGATGGACTTCGCGAAGTCGACCGTCAGGCCTTTATGTTCTGGGTCGCCTTCCAAGACGGCACGACCGAAAAAAGTATCGAGGATCTGGTCCAGGAAATTAACGGCATTAAGAAGGGGCCGATGAAGTCGGGTTGGTATTCCGTTGAAGTGAGCCTGCCGCATCCGGAACCTCCGGACCGCTTCCTGGAGTCTGTGAAGCGAGCCAAGATCGTGAAGTCGGTCGTGACCAGCAAGGCCATGCCTCCGGCGCAGTAGGAACGATCTCCCCTCAGCAGATACAGCCGCCCGGCATGGTCGGTATTCGCGTCTCCCAGAGAAGCGCCCCCGGCCGCAGCGGTCATTTGTTCTGATCATCCCTTGCGGACTCGGCACAGGAGGGCACATGTCGGATTTCCATCAGAACGGGCTCGTCACGGTTCTACACCGTCTCGGCGCATCGAACCTTGAGCAACTGGAAAAAGAGCTGGAACGCCATGCGGCGACCAACCCGATCGCCCTCGTCCTCCCCTCGCTGTATTCCGAGCTCGAGAACCCCGCACTAAAACACATCGTGCAGGTCTTGAAAGACATTCGCTATGTCAACGAGATCGTCATTTCCTTAGACCGCGCGTCGGCCTTGGAGTTCCGACTGGCCAAACAATTCTTCTCGGTACTGCCGCAGCGGGTCCGGATCGTCTGGAACGACGGAACCGGCATTCAGGATATCCTCAAGCTACTGGCCCACACTGAAATCGACACCGGACTACAGGGAAAGGGTCGAGGCTGTTGGATGGCCTTCGGCTACGTGTTGGCCCGTGGACAAAGCAATGTCATCGCCCTCCACGACTGCGACATTCTCAGCTACAATCGGGAATATCTCGCGAGACTCTGCTACCCGATCGTCAACACCAATTTAGGCTACGAATTTTGCAAGGGCTACTACAGCCGGGTCACCAATCGCCTGCATGGCCGCGTCACCCGCTTGTACCTCACGCCGTTGATCCGTAGCCTTCAGCAGGTGGCCGGGGCACATCCGCTGCTGACCTTTCTGGATAGCTTTCGTTACCCGCTGGCCGGTGAGTTCGCCATGGTGCGGGACCTGGCCTGGATCAACCGGGTGCCGGGCGACTGGGGTCTGGAAGTCGGAGTGCTCTCCGAAATCTATCGCAACTGCGCGCTCCGACGGATCTGCCAGGCCGATATTGCCGACGCCTACGAACACAAACACCAGGGTCTATCGGCCGATAACGCCGAACAAGGGCTGCAGAAAATGTGCGTGGATATCACGAAATCCCTCTTCAGAAACCTCGCGAGTGAAGGCGTGGTGCTCTCGCAGGCCATGCTCAAAACCCTGCGGGCCACATATCTACAGACCGCGCAGGAAGCGATCACCCGCTATCAAAATGACGCCGCCATCAACAGCCTGCAATTCGACCGGCATGAAGAACGGATGGCCGTGGAAGTGTTTCTCAAAGGTATGAAAATCGCGACAGAGGCGTTTCTGGAGGATCCGCTCGGCGTGCCGATGATTTCGAACTGGAGCCGCGTCACAGGCGCCATTCCGGATATCTTCGAGCGCTTGATCGGCGCGGTCGAACGCGACCACGAGTGGGATCCCGTCGGCGACCGAGTCTAGCGGGTGCCGGAAGGCACGAGGAGGTCTCCATGCGACTGACAGATGGATCCTGGATCTGCACCACGTGCAGAGTGCTGTGCTCGCTCAAAGGATATGAGCAAGGTCCCTTGGCATCAATGCGGGAGATCTGCAGCAATTGCAACGTGCGCACTGACGCAAGCTGGCTCACTGCGATCGGAGATAAACGACGACTGCCTCAAACATCCTAGAAGGACTCACCTGGCCACACACCTCGATAGCCTGTGTTCCTGGCACATCTACAAATCATCGCCTATGAGTGTCTTGCCGCCATCCCGCCGTTTGGCGTAGGATTCCGACACAGCTTGAATGACAGACCGTCGACGAAAGAAGCCTCGATGAGAAAAGAAAAGGACGAGCAACGATGACAGACGATTACGCGCGGAGGAAGGTGCAAGTCATCCGTGAATTCTTGGCGGCCGCATATCCTGCCCCCTATACCGTAGAGCCAGTGATCTCCAGACGCGATCCGTTGGCCGACACGAAGTTTAAGATCATCCTCAACAACCAGGTAGAACGCACCCTCGCGGTCTGCGCCGCCGTCGTGCTGGACAGCCTTCCCACTCCGGATCAACTCAAGCAACTGCTGATATCGCAGAGCATTTTAGAACAGGTCAAAGCAGCGACCGACTCCCGGATTTGCCATGAGGCCCTGGGCACCGACGAAGAATCGCACCTGCGACCGATGAGATCGGTGCGTGGGACCTAACACCACAGGGGCGTCGAAGCAGAAGTCGTGATCGGCATGTTTCACCGAAGTGATCCAACCTGGCGGTCCGCGATCTCCTTCCACTTCGGACCTCACACTTTCGGAGCGGAACTGGGGGAATAGGAGCAAGCAGAACTCATCCCCCCCATTCCAGTTCACAAGCATGGACTTTCTGCCGGATCTTCACGACCCATGCTCGCCATCCCTGCTAGGAACGTACCCCCACAACCGCTTCCGAAGCCCCTGCTTTGCTAGTCGACTGATTGACCCAGGATTGAAATCGGGTGGAACCCAGGAGTGCCTCGCCGGCAGGGACTAGACTTTTCTCATCTAACATTCCTCCGAAATAGCTCGCGCCGGGATCTTCAACCACCTGACGATGGTCCCCGTGAGCCGTGAGCACTTGCTTGATGATGGCTTCAAAGCGAAACGCCTCCGGCCCGGCGATGGCAATCGTACGATTGGTCGGCAGCGCCACTGCAATCTGAGCCAGGCCGAGCGCTACATCCGCCGCAGCAATGGGCTGAATCAAGGCTGGTGGCACGCGAACAACCGTGCCCTGTGTGGCGACATCCGCAATCGCTCCGAGAAATTCGAAGAACTGGGTGGCTTGAACGATGGTGTACGGAATTTTCGAGCCCTCGATCAGGACTTCCTGCGCGCGCTTCGCACGGAAGTATCCCGATGAAGGAACACGTTCAGTTCCTACGACCGACAGGGCGATATGGTGCCCAACCCCCGACTTGGCCTCCTCCGCGAGCACATTCTTGGTGGACGTCTCGAAAAAATTCAGGACGGCACGATCTTCGAACGACGGCGCATTCGTGACATCCACTACGACAGCAGCACCCGCGAGAGCATGGCCTAATCCCTCGCCGGTGAGGCTATTCACGCCCGTTGAGGGAGCGGCTGCGATTACTTCGTGCCCCTCCTGCTTGAGTTGCCGAACGAGCTGAGTGCCAATAAGTCCTGTTCCCCCAATAATGACAATTTTCATTTCATCCCACACTTTCTTGTCCTCTATGGACGCCACAACCACAGGCTCATATTGTTAAGGGAGCGTTACTTGACGGGAACCACCGCAGGGGCTCCGTCCGACTTCACCATGAACACCACGAATTTCGCAGGCAGGGTCGTACTGGCGTTGCGACTGACCAGGTGGATGTCGGCGGGAGCCTCATAGAACGTCTGCCCAGCCCTCAATGTCACCGGTGGCCCATCTTTCACCTGCATCTCCACAGCACCCTCCAGCACGTACACAAACACATGCGCATTGTGCCGATGGACAGGTGTTGCGCCACCGGGAGGATACGAGACGGTGAGCATCAATCCCTCTTTCCCGGGGAGGTCTGTGAGCGCCTGCGTAAGGAGGGTACTCACCTCCCCTGCATACGCGCGCCCCCCGCCACCAAATGTCACGATCTGCACAAGCAGTAACGAGAGCACCAAAATGTAGTTCATGATCGGCCTCCTTCTGTTGGGTTAATGAACATTTCCGAACCGTGCCATCTAGCTCCGCCGAAACGCTGAACGGCACCAATTATGGATATTATATATCCTTAAGGATGTTATATATCCTCAATTAAGGCTAGGTCAATCCCTCTTTTCGATTCTCCCCTCACGTAACCGATGGTCATCTAGGTAGACGGTGGAAGGGAGTCGCAGGCAGTACGCTTCTGCAAGACATGATTAAGTGAAGCCCACGAACGGCCCTACCTCAAACCTCTTCGCCTCATCCATTCTCACTCTTTAAGGATGTATGCTATCCTTAAACGCGAACGTGAGAAGCAGATGGACTCACGGCTCCTGAAAGATTCGACAATGGAGAATCGGGATGTATCTAAAGAACCAAGTTGAATGGGCGTTACATTGCTGTGCCATGCTTGCCGGGCTGCCACCAGAACGATATCTGGCAACAAAAGCCCTGGCTGAATTTCACAGCGTGCCCAAAGAGTACCTATCCAAGGCGTTGCAAAGTCTCTCTCAAGCATCGCTCGTTGAAAGTACCCTGGGACCTACAGGTGGGTATCGGCTGGCAAAACCTCCGGATCAGATCACCTTTCTTGATATTGTGGAGGCCGTTGAGGGCAAAACATCGACGTTTAATTGCACGGAAATACGCAGGAACAACCCCTGTCGACAAGGAGAGCCTCGACCGTCAAAGCCCTGTGCCATCGCGCGCATTATGTGGGAGGCAGACGAGGCGTGGAGAAACAAGTTGCAGAGCGTCAGGCTCTCGGACTTGATCACACTCTTGGGTGATGACGTTTCGCCCAAGCTATGGTCTAAAAGTTTTAAGTGGCTCTTGGCGAAGACATCTTAACCTGCAACAATGATCGCTGTTGCGGTTGCCTCCGTGTAAGCCTTCAACAGAGGCGGCCCCGGTTGGTTGGACAGCATGTTGGACACGCCGCCACGCCAACACCCGACGACTCGCCCAATCGAGCACCGCGAACAGCTAGACGAAGCCCCGCGCCATCGGAATGTAGGTGATATCGGCGGCCTACACGTGATGGGGGCGTGAGATCGTGAGGTCGCGCAGGAGAGAGGGGTAGACCTGATGGGCTGGATGCCGGTGGCTCAGGCGCGGCTTACAATACACCGCCTCAATACTCATGCGTCGCATAAGCGTGGCCACATGTCGTCTTCCAATGGCGTGGCCCTCTTGCTGCAAGAGATCGCGCAGCATGCGGGCGCCGTCTCTGATACCGACGTGTCGGCCGTTGGGTTGGTGCCGCCAAACACATCAGCGGCCCGCGCCAGCAATTGCTACTTCCATTCGGTGATCTGGGTGGGATGAACCCGGAACTGCTCGGCCAACTCCGCCAGCGTTTTATCGCCTTTGACCGCGGCCAAGGCCACCTGGGCCTTGAAGGTCGCTCCGTGATTGCGGTTCGTTCTCTTCATCGCCTCACTCCTCTGGTTCGCCATCAGCTGGTGGCATGAGTGAAGCAAGACGACCACTTAGCACATTGTCCGAATTTTCCTAGCCCCCTCTCAATGACGGAGCATCGTTCCCTCTCACCCGTAACGGATAGTGGGCGGTGACGGGGAGACCGTTATTGCAGCAGGGAGGACGTGAGGGAAAAGAAGCGAGAGGATGCGACCACACGACTACTTGAACTGATATCCAATGCCCACAAGAAGCATATGTGCCTGATAATGCACGTCGATGTTGCTGAAGCTCCGAACCTGATCGAAATTGGCCGTCGTCGACATATATTTCCACTCGCCAAATAACACGACGGAAGAGTCTGTGACATAGCGCAATCCGGCCTGGCTCGTCCAACCGAATGAGGTGCTGGAGGTATCGACCGAAGGGCCTGGACAGGTGTTATTGCACGACAACCCGGTACCGCTGGCATGCCCCCAGAAGATAGCAGGTCCAATCCCGGCATAAGGCTGCCAATGATCCCCAGGGTAGCGAGCCAACAGGCTAAAGGCCCAGGTGGTAAATCGGAGATGGACTCCGCTCTGCGCCTCCCGGAAGGTCCCAACCGTTGATGATTTGGTATCAATCGCGATCGTTCCCGACATCACATGCGGTGTAGTGGTAAACACATCTGTTTCAACTCCCAGCCACGGGAGCGAGCCAAAATAGTGCCCCAGCTTCACCCCATATGCCACAGACTCTTTGAGCCCGATGGTAGTATTCGATCCGCGAAATAACTGGCCCGAACCGGGCGGGTTCGGATAATTGATGTTCTCATCCGCCTCGACAGATGCAGGAAGCGCCAGGGTCCCGCCGATCGCACCGGCGATGTAAGTCTCAGCCCACGACTGAGACAGAACACCGAACGACATGAAGGCCACCGCGAGAAGAACACGCATGTTCATGACGTAGCTGAACCCTTCCTCATATTGAACTGCCCGATGGTGTGGGGACAGGCGCCGGGTGATTTGATACGGATGGTGCATCGCTCATGGATTGAACCAGAAGTAGTTCAGTCCAATAGTAGAGATGAAGCTGAACAATTCTTGGTATAACGCACTTGTCATGAACCGTCATGAAAAACGGGAGTTTCTACACTCATAACCACCTACTTCGAGAACTACTTATTTACTTACGTATACCAATTTAGGTTGTGCTTCCCATCTCAACGTGAGCCCTGCACACTCCACACAAAGCCAGACTTCGTACATCACGTCGTGGTCCGTATATCAGAGCCGCAGCCGCGCTCGTTCGATGTGATAGAACTCACAGAGTCGTTCCTTCGTATGCTCAGGACACAACCAGGCCTTCCGCGCTCGATCGCAGGTGGCCGCTTCCCTGCCGCAACAGGCCGGTTCAAGCAGACTTGGCAGCTTGAGGCCGCATCGATCCTGGACTTATTGGGTGATAAGGAGCACCGCCGTGGCAAGAAAAGATGGAAAGGATAGAGGGATGACCCAGCAGAAAGGCTGGGAATGACGGAATGGATCGAACTACCGGATCTGGAGGCGGCAGCCGCTGGGCAAGCTGCGTCTGAAATCCTCTTTCCTGGCAACCTTGGCGAAACCAGGCTGGAGCCCAGTTATATGGCCCCAAATTGGTTGCGGCACAAACTGCCGACTCATCGCGAGTGGCGAGAACTTAAAATACGTCCAAGAGCAACTGAGCCATGCGTCGATTACCAGCACCTGTGACACCTATGGGCATCCGATCCCAGGCGGGAATCCACAAGCGGTTGATACGCCGGATTCGTTTAAAATCAGTATTGGAACCGTGGCCAAAACCGTGACCAACGCTTCTGAAAATTCTTACGCCTTTGATTTATTGGCGAACACTGTCGCATCACAGGCGATGTACTTAATCTGTTTCATGGGAACGATGATCACTTCCTTCGCCGAATCGACTTCCAGCACCTCCATGTCTTCGCTGATCGTGTGACGAATCGCATCCTTCACCAGTAGTTCCTGATTGTCGGCAAACACGACTTTCACCCAATATTGCACAAGACACGCTCCTTGTTAGAGGTGATGGCCTTCTTCTTGCCCCAACTCTTGCGATCGCTGCGCCGCGGCTGTCACGGCCGACATCAAGGTCGCGCGCAGCCGCCCCTGCTCCAGACGGGACAGTCCCGCAATCGTGGTGCCGCCCGGCGAGGCTACGCGATCTTTCAACACAGCCGGATGTGTCCCTTGTTCGAGCACCATACGCGCCGCTCCGGCCAACGTCTGCGCCGCCAGAACTTGCGCAGTGGCCCGTGACAATCCCATCAAGACACCGCCGTCTGCCAACGCTTCGATCATGGCGAACACATAGGCCGGTCCGCTTCCGCTCAAGCCAGTCACGGCATCCATCAACCGCTCTTCCACCACGACGACTTTGCCGACCGATTCGAACAGGCATCGCGCCCGATCCTGATCCTGAGACGACAACCCCGGAACAAGGCTCAACGCCGTGACCCCTTCTCCGATAGTCGAGGGCGTGTTCGGCATAGCACGGACCAGTCTGGTTGCTGTCTTGAGCTGTTTTTGCAGGCGGGAAAGTGGGTATCCGGCAGCGACGGAAATGAGGAGGAGGTTGGACGTGAGAATCGACGACAGGTCGGCCAACACCGAATCGAGCACCTGCGGTTCGACGCAGAGCACGATGAGATCCGCCCCTTGCGCCGCTGCCCGGTTGTCGGCATGGACTGCAATTCCGAAGCGCCTCGCCAGCCACTCACGACGCTGGGAGTGCGGGTCGCTGACAGTGAGGCGCTCAGCTGAGGTCACGCCCTTCCGCAACAGACCAGCCAGCAGAGACTCGGCCATATTGCCGCCGCCGATGAACGCGATTCGTGTCCCCGTCAACATGCGCGATTATACGGACGGCTTTCCCAGAGGCGCAACTTGCAACAGCCGGAAGGGGTTGTATACAGTGACGACAGGGTTCGTGGTCATCGTCTTTTCAGCAAAATGGAGCAGACATGAGATGCATCCTTTCGCTCGTCACCCTGGGGACATTGTTACTCTTGGGCGACCACAGCTGGGCACGCCGTGACGCCTTAACCGCCGAGCAAAAGAGTCAACTGGAACGAATCGACCGCGTCTTCGTCGATGTCATTGCACTATCGGACAAGGGCAGTATCGATCCCACACCATTGGTCGAGGTAGTGGCCGGTCGCATGAAAGAGTTCGACTACACGACCGTGACCGATCCGGCCCAGCCGCACGATGTGGAACTGAGGATCAAGTGCGAGCAGCGAAAAACCTGGGAAGGCAGCACGACAATGGGCAGCGATGCCGACCTTCCCGATGCTCCATCACGAATCTGGAAAGGGCCGGCCTGCCAGCTCGGCTATCTCCTCAACGGAAAGAAAATGGCCTGGCGCAAAGAGGTCCGGACGGAGTTCGACGACGCCCAAGCTGCGGCGACAATCGCCAAGGCCGGCGATCCCACCGCGTTCGCGATGGCCAAATTACAAGCCCGCCTGGAAGAGTACGATTTTCCGGCGCTCATCACCGCTGAGTGGGGACAGGAAGCACGGTTGTTTCGCCTCTACGACGATCCAAAGACTCCGGTCGCACGTAAGGTGAAGCTGGTGGCCCTGTTCGGCGAGCTCTTCTCCGTGAAGGCGATTCCCCGCCTCCTGGATGGACTGAACGGTGCGGATCGCAGCATCGCCAAAGCCTCGGCGCTGGCACTGGGCAATATCGGACAGAAAGACACCATCCCGGTGCTGATCAAAACGATGAAGTCCGGCACCCCGGATTTGCGCGCGCCGGCCGCCAAAGCCCTGGGCATCGTCGGCGCCTTGCACGGAGACTTCACGATCGTGGATCCCCTGCTCGAGACGCTGAACACCGAGGATGTCGCCGTGAAAACCGAGGTCGCCTGGGCGCTCGGAAAGTTGCCGGACATGCGGGCGTATGAGCCGCTGTTCACGCTCCAAAAGTCTCTCTACCGCGTCCACGAGAACGACGCCGATCCCAACCTGGTCAAATTGAAGGAAGCCGTCAATTGGAGCATCAAACAGATCGACACCTGGGAACACGTCCAGTAACAAGCGCTGCCGTCCTTCTTCCCTTCGGCAGGTCGGTCATGGGGCGGGCGACTGTTGCATGGGCCATCCTGGCGGTGGTGCTCATCGTCTGCATCGCAGCCAACGGACAGGCTCAAGTAATGGGGGAAGAGGCGGAACTCGACCGCCTCCGGGCAAAGGCGGAAGATGCGATGGGCAATGACGATGCAGAAACTGCGGCGATGAGTATGGGCCGCGCAGCATTGATGGCCGCGCAACTAGCCAAACGGCAAACTGAGTCGGCCACACGACAGACCTTCAACGCGACAGAACACCTCTACCGGTCGCAAGAACATGGCTATCGGGCCGTCGCCCTGTTTCGTCGAGCCGGCGGGGAACTCCCCGCTTCAGCCGGCGTATGCGGGAGTCTCCAACTTGCACAACTCGAACTGCGCCATGCGCAGGAAGCTCTCAGCGGGCCGGATGTTAGAGAAGAGAAGGGCACCGCCTCCCCTCGAAGGAAGGCGGCGCAGCAGGGTATGGAAGACTGGTCTATCGTGCTGGATTCGATTCAGGGGGAATTTCGCTGTCCCGCCTAGCAGGCCGTTGAAAAAGCCCGCCAGCTTCGTTCTCGCATCGCTCCGAGGCTCAACGTACCGCACACGGGAAAAGAGCTTGTCTCGGCAAGCTCGGGTGGGCGGGTAAGAACCATATGGCTTCGTCTCCTCGCATTGCTGCGGCCTCGCTGAACGGCCTTTTTGAACGGCCTGCAGGAAGTACGCTCGGAACATACGATTGCAGCCGGCTCCGCATAACGCCGATGCTGACTCTCCGTCAGCAATCTGCATAGCTCTTACGCGCTAGTCGTCTTCCGGATTGATGATATGGAGTCCCGCCGGACGACAGGCCGCCAACAGCTGCTTGTCCGCGCTCACGACGGTCAGCCGAAGCGGCTTGAGTTCCAAGGCCAGCGCCAGGTGCAGCAGCTGCGGCGAGCGCAGTGCCGGATAGTCCAGGATCAGTTCCTTCGCCGCCAGGTACGTATCCATCGTCGGGGAGATGAACTGAAACAGTCCCTGCGAGGCCTCCATCTCAAACTTGTACAACACCGAGTAGCAGTCGTCCCGCGTGATCTCGCCCTGCTGGGATCGAATGGAGAGGGCCGAGTAAAAATCCGTGACGCTCCACATGGGCAGAATGGCGACCTTGCCACGTTTCACCATGAGCTTGTTCACCACCCGCGTGCCGCGTTCCATACTGTACCGTTTCACCAACGCCGTGGAGTCGAAATAGTAGTACGGCATCCTAGACCCTCCCCTTTAAGAGACTGTCCACCAACGGCGACTGGAGTTTGGAGAGGCGATCTTGCAATTCATCCAACGGCAATTCCTCGTAGTAGCCCTGCTTGCGAAAAATACTCACGATGTTGCTCTTCAACACCTGCTGCGTATCCGCCGCCAACCGTTCACGCAGCCGTTTCTTCATCGTCTGACTCGACAAACGACGCCCGCCGCTGTCTTGCTCACCCGCTTTCCGGGTCCCTATCTTACGCATCCCTGCTCCTCTCTCCTGTGGTTGACTCACCGCGTTAACGAGTGACCGGCGGTTGCGCCGCCTCTTTCAGACAACCGGACGGCGCGGCAGCCGATTCCGGCAAATCCATTTCCCCATACACATGCGCGGCCACGGATCTGGCCAGATCCGATGCAAACTCCTGCTGCATCACCCGCACCGCTTTAGCCGCGGCCTCACGCTCTGTGACATGCCCTTCTTTGCCGCCTTTCGACACGGCCCCGACCACGCGATGGGTCGCGACCTCCTCGATCACGGACTCCGCACACCAGCGCACATATCGAAAATGAGGATCGTTCACCTCGATCGGCCAGAGACGCACCGACCCCTTCATGAGCAGCTCCGGTGGCACGGTACTGGCCCCGGCGCCCCGTCCCACCACCGTGAACCCCTCCTGCGTAAGACCGTCCACGAGCGCCCGTTCTAACGGTTCGGCCTGATCGCCGGATAGATCAACCGCCATGACGAGGTTCTTCGAGAGATACTGTTCCAATTCAGCGATCAATTCAGCCACGCGATACGTCGAGGAGTTGCCCTGGCCGTTCGGGCGCACGACACGCAAGTCGGCGTTGTACGCCTCGCGCAGCACCAGATTCTTGGCTGCACGCTTAAGATTCCGCACATGGGAGAGTTTATCCTGCGTCTGATGGGCTTCAGTCACTTCTGTCTGGATCGTACGATCCAGTTCCGTGAGGCGTTCCACCATCGCCGATTCGGCTTGCGCTCGGTTCATGCCTGCCAGAGCATAGTACTGTCGCGTCGTTTGGTCAAACCAAGTATCCAACACGTGCACGTTTTCCAGCACCTTGTCGGTGGTCACGCGGGTCACAGTGTCGAGCGTGAGGCGACGTTCTGTGTGCGTTTGCCCGCGGGACTCTACCACCAAATACGATTCCCAATCTTTCGCCTGTGCCGTAATCTCGGCTTTGAAAATTCTCGAGACGGCGGCATACGCCTGCTCAGTCGCCTGCGGGCGCGAATCAGCCTGGCCCACTCCCGTCAAATACTGGGCGGAAGGAAACTGGGGACTGCCGCCATCGATCCAGGACGGACGAGTCGCCCCCCCAAACCATCCGCAGCCGGCGATGATCCCCAACATGAACGCCAAGAGGACGGCCTGTCTCCCGCGACCCATGACGATTCTCATAACACCACCCGTTCGATCAGGAAGACTGTTTGCCCGGCGCGAAGCACCAGCGGCCGGGACACACCGGCTTGCGGCGCTCCGCCGTTTCGGACGACCGGCTGAATGCGGCTCTCGTATTCGCCTGCCGGCACCCACAAACGGGAGATCTGAATTTCATCGGGCAAAGTGCGCCAGCTCCTTGTATCGGCGACTTCGGACGCCACCGCCAGGCCGTGGGCCAGCAGGCCCACCAACAACCCGACCCACTGCGCATCCCCCTTGTTGACGGCATGTTGGGTGCCACGCGTCGCCGCTTCGGCCGCAGCAAACTTCACGGCGGCCCGCGCCAGCGCCTTCGTCGTGATTCCGGGCATGCGGTCGGAAAGAGATTTCTCCGCCAATGCGGTGCCGTTATAGACCAGCTGCGATTGTCCGGTGATCGGCGTTCCCGTCCGAGGCACCAAGGTGACCGATTCGTACGAGACCTGTGTTTTTTGCGGCACCAATCGAGGCAAGGCCACCCGCACGACGCGGCCGTTCAGGCCATACAACACGCTGTCGGCCACACGCCGCTCCTGGCGGTTGGACGCGTGAATCACGCCTCGATTCAGCAGGACCAATTGCAGCGCGCTCAGACTGACCGGAAGGTCGAGATTCATCTCCTCCTTGCGCGGCGCGCGGCCATTATAACCGATCACTACCACCTGAGCGAGATCAGGATTCCCCTGCAGCGACACCCATGCCGTGTCAGGGAACTGCCGACGATACTCTTCAAACTCAGTCGTCATATGCAGCGCATCAGTGGTTCTGAGCAGGTCCGCGCGCAACATCGGCGGCATGGGCGTGCGGGCCCACCCGCGCGTCGATTCATAAATGTCATAGGCCTTGCGGTACGCGATGAAGGCATCGTTGAGCTCCCCCGTCGCCTCGTACAACACACCGCTCAGATAACGCGCAAAGGCATCTTCGCGATACCCGTCTTTTTCTTTGGTGCTGTCGGAGAGCACGTTTAATCGATGGTCGATCTGCCGCGCCTCCACCACCGCCTCCGTCAGTTGTCCCATGGCGGCATAATTGAGGGCCTTGATCACATTGATCATCACGTGTTCGTAGGGATCTCCCTCATAGGGCAACATGTTGTCGTTGGTGAGAAAGGCCGCCGTCTCGGTGCGGATCGTCCGGGTGTACAACCGGTCCACTTCGAGGGAGGCCTGTTCGAGGAGACTGTTGCTCTGAACGTAGTCGCCGGCGAGATGGAGTGTCATCCCGCGATCCATGCTGTACAGCAGGCGATTGCGCCCGCCGTATTCGGACTCGGCCTGCGCCATGATGGCATCCGCCCGCCGGGGGTCATTCGCCAGCAAACTCTGATCGATGAGGAGATAGTGATTGGTGGAGAGCCCGCACCCCGAGAGGGCCCATAACAGTGCCACGAAAACAACGGGCATCCAGGGGAGAGAAATGAAACGGCCTCCCCGAGGGGAGGCCGTGGTCGATGGGAAGTGGCGTTTCAACAGAATACGTCGGGCTAAAAAATCGTTCGTTTCTTTTCGACGACTTTCTTGATCTTCTTCTGCCCGAACCACGCCTTCACATTATTTTCCATATCCACCATTTCCAGATCGATCTGATAGAAGACTGCTTTGGCCCCATCCTGTTCATCTAAAATCGTGGAGATGCTGCCGCGCATCATGTAATCCGCACCGATTTCTTTGCCGGGCGCTTTCTGCGTGTCCTCACGGGCATGCACAGCCTGCTCGCGCCGCTCCTCCCGCACCTCTTCACGCTCGCCCTTGCCCGCGACGAAGGTCACTTTTTGCGAGTTCGTGAGCTCCCGCTCCAGATCATTCACAAACGTCTGCACATTGATATGTTCATGGCTCTTATTGAGGACGGTCCCGACGATGACGACCGGCTGACGAGTCTTGCCCTTGGTGAAATTACCGAGCCAGGGATTGGCCAAGGCTTCTTTCACCATGGCTTCGGCCACCATTTGTGAGTCCGTGTCGTTCCAACGCCCGCTGAGGTCCGTGACGACACCCGTGTCAACACGCGTGACCTTTGTTTCGTGGCCACATCCGCTGGCGATCGCCGCCGCCCCCACCAGCACCATCGTCGCGAAGGTTCGCCCGACTGAACAATCCCGCCACTCGATCATGCTCTCTCCTCCCGGCCGGCACACGCCGGCACGGCCGCAGTTATTTCGTGTCTCGCTTGTCTTCTTCTTTTTCCAGACGATCGAACAACCGGTCCGCATTCTTCCGCACAAAATCACGGACCTGACTATTCAGTTCCTTCGCCTGTTCCAGATTGTTCTTCATATCTTCGAGACTGAGCTTGGTCAACACGTAGTAGATGCCGGATTTTTCGTCTTTGTAGCGATCCATCGGCTTCACACCGTTCAACGTCACAGCAGAGAACGTCTTCACGGCCCGCTCGATGTTCTGTTCTTCACTGTTACGCGAAAAATCGCCGGCGGTCGTGGAAGCCGCATAGTCCCGCATAAGATAGGCGGTATAGGTTTCGAAGGTTTTGGCGATTTCCGCGCGGCTGCGGTTCTCCGCCGTGTCCCAGGCTAACGGTTCGTTGCGCACACCGACCACCGAGCCGACACCATAAAAGGACTTGTCGCTTTTCTCGTTGAATGCACCGGATCCTTTTTTGACCCAGTTCGGAGGCCCGCCGCAGGCAGTCAGCCCAATGAGGAGTACAAGCGCCAGTGCGCTCCCGGTGAACTTAGACAAAGCTCCCTCTACTCTGCTCATACGATTCCTCCTTGGTGTGACACAGATGACCGATGACGGCGTAGTTGTGCGCGGAAAGATGATGGGAGCGACACGTGTGTGGTTCACTGTCACCAGGCACAGTTGGGCGAAAAAAGCAGATTTTATGCTAACATGCACCCCTAACACTGTCAACGCGCAACGACTGTTCCGGTTGACGAGAGAGCCGATTCATCACCCCACGACACCGGTTGTTCATGAGGAGACACACACATGGCTGACGTTCAGATTGAAGACGGCATCATTAAAGTGGTGCAACTCGATATCCAGGATCCCAAGGCGGCCGCCGTATTGGCGGAGTATCCTCAGGTCCGTTGGCCGGAAATTACGCGTCGGGCGTTGAAGATTGGGCTGGGGTATCTGAAAGGCGGAGGAAAAGACTAGCAGGCTGCGTAAAAAGGCTGCCAGCAGCGTTCTCACATCACTCAGAGGCTCACCTTACGGCCCGAGTCCGATTCGCCTCTTCGCTCGCTGCGGCCTTGCTGGACAGCCTTTTTAAGCAGCCTGCGACCGACTCTGACATCGACACAGCCTGCTAGGGGGCAGGTTTATCAGCCGGAGAAGCGCTGGATTGGACGGCACGGATCGCCCGTTCACTCTGTCCGCCCAACTCCAAATACCGGCGAAACGCGTCGACGGACTTTTGCGGTTCGTTCAAATGGTCGGCATAGAGCGCGCCGAGCGAAAAATAGACATCCCCATAGGCCGGATTCACCACTAACGCCTGCTGCATGGCCTGCTCAGCGTCCTGGTACTGCCCATTTTTCTCCAGCGCGAGCGCCAGGGAGTAATGGGAGTCGGGATTCTGCGGCGCATGTTGTACGGCTGCGCGCGCGGCCAACAACGACTCCTCAAGGTTAGGCAATACTTCCAGACGAATATAACTCTTCAGCACATAGGCATCCCCGAAGGACGGATCGTAGCCGATCGCGCGGTTGAGCCGCTCCAAGGCCTCTTCGGCTGACTCCTGCCGCTGCAGCAATGTAAAGGCTTGTTCATATTGGATGCGGGCCTCCCTCATGCGGTCCGCCTCACTCGTCGGTTCCTTCCCGGCTTGGAAGGCGCCTTTTTGACCTTCAATGAGGATCACATCCCCGTCACCCTCCAACTGCACGAACTGCGGATGCTGCGCCCCCTTGGTCGCACCCTCCACATCCCGCTTGACCTGGGCGGCAAGTTCACTGGCCATGATCCACCCGTTCTTATTGAGATCGGCGGCACCGCTGAGACCCGCGACCAATGCCGTCACAAATGCACTCTGGCCCGGCACGTGGCCGACCGTCTCTTCTTTTTCAGCCGCGGTCAGGACTTGGATGGCTCGTTTCTCCATCTCATCCTCCTGCGACGAGCGACCTTCGAGCGACAACGGCTGCGGCGCGGTCACCTCCCATCCGTGGATGTTCGCGTCGAACAACATCAACATGTGTTTAGAGGCGGACCGCCGGCTGAATTCTTTGAGCTGATCGAACGTGATGGCTTTGGCCGAATTGTTCAGCTGCGCATCCCACGGCACCAGGTACCCCAGTTCCTTGGATTGCGCATCCTGGGTGATTCCCGCGTGCCCCGCAAAAAAGAACAGCACACGGTCCTGCCGCCCCACTTTGCGCGGCAAATAGTCGTTGAGGATCTGGAGCAGATGCCTGGAACTCGCCTCTTTGTCCTGGAGCTCGATCACTTCATCGAAGCCGAGCCCCCGTAGCGCCGTCGCCACCGCATGGGCACTCTCCACGGCACCGGGCACCTTCGGCGCCACGAGATAGTTCTCGATACCAACCACAACCGCCCACGACTTGTAATAGAGTCCCTCCGGCTTGCCGACCTGCGCGTGGACCATGGTGACACTGCCACAGGTGCCGGCCGCACACAATGCCACCAGACCGACAAACATTCGACGCACACGGGGATATATAGACGAGTTCATGTAGGGAGTAATCCAGTGAAATGCAACGGGATCAGCGTACCCTCGTCTCCTCCTGACTGTCAAGAAAGGTAGAGCCCTCCAGCCTTGCGCCACGCGGCCTTTGCTGCATCTGGAACAGGCTCACGGAGGCGTGGAGGGTTGCAGTTCTATGCCCCCGTCCGCATAATGCCAGGATGATTAAACCGCGCGCCGTATAGGCCCGCGATTTCTGGAGGCATGGTACCGATGGACGAGAAGATCGATACGCTCACGAAAGAAGGACGTGTCATTCAACCAACCGCCAAGACCAAGGCGGCCGCTCATATTCAGGATTACGACCAGGCGTACAAGGCGTCCATCGCCGATCCGGATGCGTTCTGGGGTGGTGTGGCCAAGGAGCTGGAGTGGTTTTCGCCCTGGAGCAAAGTGCTCGACTGGAACTACCCCTGGGCAAAATGGTTCGTCGGCGCGACCTGCAACATCGCCTACAACTGTTTGGATCGCCACGCGAACACCTGGCGGCGCAATAAAGTCGCCATCATCTGGGTCGGTGAGAACGGCGAAGAGCGCATCTTCACCTATGGAGAATTGCTACGCCAGGTTAACCGCTGTGCCAATGCCCTCAAAGCGCTTGGCCTGCAGCAGGGCGACCGCGTCACGATCTATCTTCCGAAAATTCCGGAGCAAGTCGTCGCGATGCTGGCCTGCGCCCGTATCGGCGTCATCCACAGCGTCGTGTATTCCGGCTTCAGCGCTCCGGCCTTGGCCAGTCGTATTCAGGATGCCGAAGCGCGCGTGGTCATTACGGCGGATGTCGGCTACGATCGCGGAAAATCCATCACTCTCAAAGGCGTCGTCGACGATGCCGTGAGAACCTGCCCGTCCGTCGAAAAGGTCGTGGTCGTGCGACGCGAATCCTCGCACGCTCCCCTTGCGGCGCCGAAAGAACTCGATTGGGTCGAGTGGCTGAAAGAACAGCCCGCTGTCTGCCGGGCGGAACCGCTCGATGCGGAAACTCCGCTCTACATTCTCTACACCTCGGGTACCACCGGCAAACCCAAAGGCGTCGTGCATGTGCACGGCGGCTATATGGTCGGCACCTACATCACCACGAAATATGTGTTCGACCTCAAGGAAGAAGACGTCTACTTCTGCGTGGCCGATCCGGGCTGGGTCACCGGCCACAGTTACATCGTCTATGGCCCGCTATTGAACGGCGCAACCATCCTCATGGCCGAAGGCAAACCCGACTACCCGAACCCCGGCCGCTGGTGGGATCTCATCGCCCACTACGGCGTCTCGATTTTCTATACCACACCCACGGCGGTCCGGCTCCTGATGAAATACGGCGAGGACTGGCCTAAGAAATACGACCTCTCCACGTTGCGAATCCTCGGCAGCGTCGGCGAGCCGATCAACCCGGAAGCCTGGGAATGGTTTTACCGCGTCACCGGCAGCGACAAACCCATCATGGATACCTGGTGGCAGACCGAAACCGGCTCCATCCTGGTGACCCCCCTGCCCTCCGTCCCACTGAAACCAGGGTCGGCCACCCGACCGTTCCTCGGCATCGAGGCCGACGTGGTCGACAAGGAAGGCAACAGCCTGCCGAACAATGCCGGCGGATTTGCCGTCATCAAGAAGCCTTGGCCGTCGATGATGCGGACGATCTACAAAGACCCCGATCGCTACAAGGTCTACTGGAATACGATCCCCAATTGTTATACGGCGGGCGACGTCTGCCGGAAAGACAACGACGGATACATGTGGTTTATGGGCCGCGCCGACGACGTCATTAAAGTCGCCGGCAACCGCATCGGCACGGCGGAAGTCGAAAGCGCCTTGGTGAGTCACGAAGCGGTGGCTGAAGCGGCGGTCATCGGCAAACCACATCGCACCGCGGGTGAAGCGATCAAGGCGTTTGTCATTTTGAAACAGGGCTACCAGGACTCGAAAGAGTTGGTGCAATCGCTCAAAGACCATGTGCTGAAGGAGTTGGGGAAAATCGCGGTACCGAAAGAAATCGATATCGTGCCGTCATTGCCGAAGACCAGGTCCGGAAAAATCATGCGGCGGGTGCTCAAGGCCAAGGAACTGGGACAAGACGTGGGCGATATTTCGACGATCGAAGACTGAGACGATTCGTCGTCAGCCCGCATCACCTTTTAGTGTACATGGAGGCCGGTCATGCCAAGCGAGAAACAGACAGTTGTGTGGTCGACGGTCATGGGATTCATGTTGTTGGGGGGAGTCATCCCCGTCACGGCGGCTGAAGACACCAAGAAGCCGACTGAACAGGCCGCACCGGCGGCCAAGAAGGCCCCTGAAAAAAAGGCCGCCGCGAAGAGCGGGGGCCAGAAGTCCACGCCGGCGCCGCTCGCCAAGGGCTCGGCGCCCAAGTATGCCTCGGCGGAAACAGCCGCCAAAGCACCCGCCTGTTTCGGGGAAGCACCCAAGATTCAATCCGTGCTTCCGGATGAAGCCAAAGCGGGTGAGAAGGTGACGATTTCCGGCAGAGGGTTCGGTCCCGTCGCTTGCTTACGCTCACTGTCCTTCGGTCCTGGGTATCCCGCCGCATTCACATTCGTCAGCGATACCAAGATCACCGCAACCGTGCCGACCGGCAGACGCAAAGGCATGGCCATGATGACCGTCACCACCGCGTCCGGTGAAGATTCGAAGGCGTTTCTGGTGAAGTGAGAAGGGACGGCTACCGCTCAACATTCAACGACACGATAGACTCATCGGTGTGCACGCTGAAGGCCAACGGGCCGGCCCGTGCTTGATACCGCACCATTCGGCAGCTGGAGATCATGGAGGGCTTTCCACGAATGGTTGACGTGAGACGAGTTTGATAGACTCTAACCCCTCTATCGGCTATTGCTTAGGCCCGTCAGAAGCGAGGTCGCAGCATCAACAGCCAGAGGCAGGCGTGGCTGTGTTCGTGAGATGTAGCCCTTAATCGGGGGCAGCAACTGTCTTGATAATCAAGCCAGCTGACTGAGCGCCATCCACCGCATTCGTTTCCCTTGGGCACTACCAGGTTTTTTCGTTGGCAGCCTTCAGCGCCTGAATGTCTCGTGATTGCTTCACCATCAGCTGTTTTAGCCGACGGTTTTCGCCTTCCAGATGGCGGAGCTTCTTCATCTCGTTGACATCGAGCCCGGCATATTTCGTTCGCCACTTATAAAAAGTGGCATCCGAGATGCCGTGTTTCCGGCAGAGCTCCTAAATTCCAATGCCCGCTTGGGCATCCTTCAGTACCGCTATCATCTCCTCCTCCGTGTAACGCTTCCGTGTCATGATCTCCTCCCGTGGGCCTCGTCTCAGCATAGTCGGACTTCCGAGCCAATGGTCTAGGGTTCAGGGGAAGGTCACCTACGATATCGGACACTTTACGGACAAGCTCTGTCACCTCACTATTCTGGGAAGGGCCGAATCACGCCTGTTCCTCGCCAAGAGACATACGTCCGCCACGAACACCTCTTTTTATGGAAGCGCCCCGCCGGCATCATGCATCGCGCCGATCGGCCTCTGTCACCGTACACTTCCTCCCATTGTAAGCAGGCTATAAGAATCACTATCCGGCGGTTGGCGTGGCATGCCCCACGCAACGTGCACTCGCTCAGCCATGCTGGCGGCAAGGAGACGATGCGCCAGTTCATTGGGGTGTGAATCGAGTCTATTCACGACGAGGTGTTCGTAGGCATGACCTGCAAAAACCTCCTGCCCGGCAGGCCAGATCGGCAACCCGTGTGTCACGGCTGCCTTTATAAAGCGATGATAGTGGCGGCTGGCGGCCGGACTTGCCGCCACTCCGATATTGAATGGAGCAATCGCCACCACGCGACTCGAGGTCGAGGCGAGCGACACGAAACGAGCCAAGTCACGAAAGTGTTCCTCCAACAGCACCTCGTTCTCATACGGATCATTCCCCTCGGACGAAGGGTTGTAGGTCACGAGCCTGAGACGAACATACAGTTCCTGAAATAAAAACGAGTTCAGAAATAGAATGCGAACGGGATTCATCCGCGCAAGAAGCGACCTTGCATGCTCGCTTTGGCCGTCACGAGGGGTCACTTGGGCGAGGTAGTCGATGTCATTAAATGCATACAGGAGAAGAGTAACTTCCGGCTGATATGCTTGCATGACCTTCAGAAACTCGATGTGGGTCAATGTGTGCGTGTCACCTCTGCTGGCATTCAGCACAGTCCAAGCAGTCCCCGTCCGGTTGGTCAATTGCCGGGCAAGCTGCTCTCCAAAGCGATCCTCCAATCGGTTCAGCCCCCACCCGAATGCCAGCGAGTCGCCCACGATCAACAGTGCCGGATTCTCACCCGCACGCGGACGGGAATGGTCCACATCGCGAAACCCTGCCTTACTTAAGGCCACGAACTTACGCGACCATAACGCCGTCTGGTAGGTGGGATACCCTTGTGATTCAGGCGCCACAATCGCGAAGACGCGAATGCCGCCTTCGATGACCAGCAGGACAATGGCTGTGACCCAGATCGCCAGAACGATCGCACCCACTCTCGAAGTACGCCCATGAGGCACCACCGTCCCGGCTAGGCCCAGTGTGGCCACCAACAACGCTCCCCATAACAACAGTGCCGCAAGGGGATTCGATGAGCCGACGAAGTTCAAGTCGGCTATCTGCCCCCAGTTCCGTGATGCATCCAGGCCATTGAGGAAGAATCCAGCCCCCCACATCAGCCACGCCACTTCCGAACACACAGTCGAAATAGACAGGTGATACGTATCGCGATCTACCTGCCGGAAACGAGTCCAGGCATGCGCAACAGCCGCCACAACCATGGTGCTCGCAACGACGACGATTGCCATATGAGGCCAGGACCATAGGCCGAGGACCTCTCGATTCTGAGAGCGATATGCCAGCGCGCTCAGGAGAAAGACTCCGAGGCCAAAGACTCTCCCCAGATGAACATGCATCAATACCTTCGGCTTCAAATCTTCGGACTCTCCTGACCGGGCCGCCTGAAGATATACATCCGGACCGCCGCACCCTGGTGCCATTTCAGGTCCGTTGTTCGTGGTGAATCATGCTCCTGCGCCACCGACCTAAAACACGGAGTAGATCGCAGGCGCGAGCACACTTCCCTCGAGGAAAAACGCCAGGGCGCTGAATGCCAACAGGACAAAAATAACGGGTGCCAGCCAATAGGATTTCTTCTCCCTCAGATACAACAACAATTCCGAGACCAGGGCATAATACTCGTGAACCTTCGTAAATGAATTCATTCGCTCCTCCTTGTGACCCGCGGGGGGCTATGACCTTGTTTCAGACGCACGATCGCCTACGGCTGAACGATGGAATGGGGCGCCTTCTCCTTACCTGTTGCCGACCATCTCTTCGCGTACAGGCAGCATTCTCGAAACACAATGAATGAGAGAATTGCCCCCGGGTAAAACCAAAATCCTCCGAAGCGAGACGTGATGCCGCCACATATCAACGCGACGATCATGGATGCGAAATCAGTCACCGGACCAAGTGGCTCGAACAGCTGCATGTGTTTCGCATTCGTCAGCAGACCATCTTTCCGAACCAGTTCCTGCTGCCAAGGGCGTTTCTCATAAGGCTTCAGCCTGTCTGTCTGGGGCACGCCTGGTGCTGCGGTGTCTTGCAGAACATGGTCGTCGCAGGCATCGATACACGCGTAGCATTTAATGCATTCGGTATTAATGACCTTTCCATTGAAATGGAAAATCTCTCGACTCACGTCGATGCCCTGTGGACAGGCATGACTGCAGTCGCGGCAACCGGTGCACTGCGCCACACGCGTGATTTTCTTCTGCACCGGCGAGATGTTCATGAGGGGGACCATCAGCGGCGCGTACGGACAGAGGATCCGGCAAAATGCGCCCTGCCCATAACGCAGGTTCAGCACGATGCTCATTGTGAATTGAATGAACAACGCCAAACCGAATGCCAGGAGGTAATCACTCCACGTCGGGTTGATGACCATATTGAAGAACGCGGTCTTCGCGAACGCCTTGCCCTCATAACCAGGCAAATCTGCAATCGGCACCGGGGCCATCACATTGACTTTGGGAACGAACCCGACGTTGTGAATGAGAATAATGACCGGCAACAGCAATACAAACAGCGCCCCTATCCTCAGGAGCCAGCGATGGGGCGTGTTGATGAGCACGTTTTTGTCACGCAATGTGACGTAGCGCCACACCTTGAGTTTCCGCAGGATCCAGTCGGCACATTCGATGGCTCCACGCATGTGACAGACCCAACCGCAGAACCCGCGACCCCAGATCAAGATCGATCCTAAAATAAGAATCACCATGATCGCCGCCGCGTTGACGGTCCCTTTGGCAAGAGAGGGCACTCCCATCATCGCCGTCTTGCCCCAGATCTCAATGCCGAAAACGTGCCAGGAAATCAGATGGACCGCGATATAGGCATGCACCGATGCCAAGACGATCATGCGATAGGTGTGGCGTGTTGTCGGAACCAGGTTGGCGGAGGGGTGAACCTTGCAGGAGCTGTGAGAATCGACCGGGCGACGATCGATCGTGATGAGCTGGAATTGCGGAGTCGGTGGAGCAGCGATAGGACTCATATATAGCTCCCTCCAGGTGGGAATGTATGTCCACCTGATCCTGATATGTACTGCGGAATATCCCTCGTGAGGAGTGGGAGGGATCGGCGGATGGCGCGATGCGTACACCGGCGAAGGAACGCAGGATACACATCTTGCCTCCTTGAATCGGCTACTACCGTTTCGTCCATCGAGAGGAAGTTGCGAATTGAGAACTGATGGAATCTATGTCGCCACATTCAGTCCGCATGGATCTCCATTGGACAGATCACGCGAGCCGAGAAAACTGCAAATCGTAGGCCATCTGCCAGGAACCAGACGCTCTTGTTCGATGCTCAATAGATGGGGTTCAAACGACGGTGGGAGGCGGTCTCGCTGGAGCTTCACGATTTCATTGCAGCGCATCCGAGCATTTCCGCACTGTGACACGTGCGCGGAAATGCTCAAAGAATTCGCACGCGTGAATTCCATTCTTAGGTACGAGTACGACGTCTTGCTGAAGCGATACTTGACGGCATGAGAGGCTAAGGACCTACGCGCTCCGGCAGGAACAGGTCTGGCCGTGGCGATGGTCGTCGGCTTCATCGGGCCACTTTCGAGGAAAAACAAGTCGCGGCCTTTTCTCTCTCGCGTACGAAGCGCGAGGAATAGCCCGGAAGTCCGTTCGGCTGAACAGGCTCGTCCACATTAGATTGACGCTCGACTGCGACCAAGAGTTGATCGAACGCCTTCTTGAGTCCCCGCAACTCCTCCTCCATCAATCGGTCGGTGATCTCCGAGAGCGACGCCCCGGTTTGGGCGAAGGCGCGCAAGACCACCTTCGCATGCTCGACAGCATCGCTGAGTTGGTGGGCAGGACGCTCGCGATCGCGAAACGCCTCGAAGATCGACGGAGGAACCGCAGTCACCGTGTCAGGGCCGATAAGGGCCTCCGCACATTTCATGTCACGATAGGTGAACTCTGTCGTGCCCGTACTGGCCCAGAGCACTCGCTGGCGCATCGCTCCACGTTGAACCAGTGCGTCCCAGCGTGGGCCGGAGAAGAGTGTCTGATACGTGTGATAGATCAACGTGGCGCTCGCGAGGGCGATGTTCCCTCGAAGACTCTTGAACAGGGCCCACTCCGCCGCCTGTATCGAGCTCGCAAGATAGACGGATATCGCCGTATCTGCCGCCGCATCGAGAGAGCTGACGAATACGCTGGCCACACTCGCCACGCTTTCTATGGTGCGCCCTCGTGCCGCCAGTTGCTCCAGCCCCAAAAGATAGGCTTCAGCCACACGGGCATAGGTCTCCTGCGAGAAGATCAGGGTCACGTTGACATTGATCCCCTTGCTGAGCAGGCGTGTAATCACCGGGATTCCTTCCGGCGTGGCCGGCACCGTAATCATGAGATTGTCCCGCCCGACGGCGTTCCAGAGATATCGCGCCTCATCGAACATGCCCCTGGTATCGTGCGCCAGGTCAGGCGGAACCTCGAAACTGACGTAGCCATCTCGCCGTTTCGTTCGCGCATAGACCGGCTGCAGGCAATCGGCCACGGTTTGAATATCCTCGATGACCAGTCGTTGGTAACGGGGCTTCGCGTCCAAGCCAGGCTTTTGCCCGAGTGCCGCCAGCGCCTCAGCGGAGTCCACACTGCTCGTGAGGGCTTTCGCAAGGATGGAATGCGTACACGTCACGCCACACAATCCCTCATCGAAAATCAACCGTCTGAGTGCACCACTGTGCAGGAAATCCCGCTCGATGGAATCCAGCCAGATGGCTTGGTCGAACAGACGACGCGCCGGGATCTGATTCATGGCCTGGTTGTACAAGACGCTCATGCAGTCACCTCCGTGAGAAAGATCCATATTTCCAGCAAGCGGGCCCGTTCGGCCTCGGCCTACACGGGCCCCTCTTGGAACGGCGTCCACAATGGGACTCGCCCCACGACCGGCCTCTTGCCAGATACTGCGCCATGCCCCGATACTCAGCGGCAATCGGGACAGGCTGCGCTTATTCTGAAACCTCTGCATTCTCCACACCGAGCTCAGCGAATCTCGCTCGTCACGCCATCCGTCCCATCCTTGTGTCGTCCACGAACCGTTCCGTCGCCTCATCAAGTCGGCGTCTTTGCCGGCCACGAGCCGGATGGATATACAACAGCGCCGGGCTGACGGGTTGCGTTCGGGCACGACAGGGATCCAACACCCCGATAAAATATTTGCGCCGATGCCGGAGCAGGTCGCGGGCAGGCCCCGGACCGTCCAGCGTCCCGACAAACTGTGGCGGCGGCCCTTCACCGGCTCGCGTCACACAACCCGGCAGAGTCGACACCGCGTGAGGGTCGTGCTCGAAGGCCTCCAGCAACCTGGCCACAATACCTTCACCCTCTCCTTTGACGACACAATCAATGGCCCCCTGACTGTGTTCAAGTATTTCGTGAGCCACGAATGAAGCACTGTGGCCTCCCACAAACACAGCGCTGTGAGGGAATCGCGCTTTCGTATGTTTGGCCAAGTCGATGACCTCTGGCACGTTGGGCAAGTAGTTGCAGAAGAAGCCAATCACATCAGGCCTCCACTCCTCGATCCGTCGCACATAATCCTGATGCGTCTCCGCCTGCAGATCGATCATCCGCACGTCATGCCGGCCGTGCGAATGGCCTGCGCGACCAGTTCCAGCCCCAATGGTTCAAGCCGCAAATAGATCTTGGTATACATCAGAGGACCCGGATGCACCGCCAGTACTTTCATGCGATCACACGTTCCTTTCCAGGCAACGTTCCGGCTGATCTCCGGAGCAGACCACTCCCTCTGCTGCCCTTATCTGATGACAGGCACAGGCCATCGTGCAGTCTCGTCGGACGTCGTCAGCTCACAGCACACCCCTGCCTCAGTCGGCGTCCTCCGTCGTGTCTCTGCCTACTGCGCCAGCTTCGCGTTTCTCGCAACTACGAATTCATGCACTAGATCGTCTCTAAGCAAACTAGATGCCAGTTAGGGTCACCACCCGCCGTCGACGAGAATGCGCGGGAATATCAAGAATTCTCGCCTGATGAGCAGCCGATTGGGGCGCGTAAGCCTGCCGTCAAGCCTCGCCGACCGTGACGGCGTCGCGAGAAATCGCGACGCCGTCGTCGCCTATCGTGACCAGCCGTAGAAGACCGACGCTGAGAAAAGGAGTGTCAATGGCGGGAGGGTACGATCCGGCTGGCCACACGTGAGCACCTCACTGAAAGTCGCCTGATCGATGGCGCAGGTCAACTCGGAAACCCCAATAGTTCATGTGTGTGGAACATCAAGAGCAGAGCCTGAGCTTCGCGTGGCGCTCGCCAATCACAGGACAGCGCATACGATTCTGCAACAGATTCTAGTCTGCGGTTGGTCGACTGCACGGCACAAGAAGGATCAGGACTACCCTACGTACTGAGTATCAAAGCCAGCATTGTTGCAGTCAGCGCTTACGCTTTCAGTGACACGCTTCGTTGATCATCCGGGGTTGAGGAAAGACGCCGCGTGTTCTTATCGATGTGTGGGAGCCGTGGCCTCAGATAGCGGCCCGGACAAATCTTTGCTGGTGACAGAGTTGCGGTGGCGTTCTCTATTTGAAGAGAAGCCCTTCAGAAACGTCCAAGCTGCACCCTTCTCCCGTTCGAGCTGGGTTCATCGCTGCCAGAGGATGAGATCAACTTCCAGGGGTATCGACACACCGGCATAGTGGGGAATGATGCGGGCGGTATAGTCCGTTGCGAAACGGGCGGCCGAGACCGATGCGCGATACATCGCCCCATGTGATTCGCCAGCCAGCCGACAAGTCCATGTCATCTCTTCCCGGATCGGAGGGCTATCATTGATCCCATCGGCATAGAGCTCGACTCGTACGGCGCTCGGATCGAGGTCATTGAAATACACTTCCACCTCGAAGATATGCTGGGCTGCACTTGTGTGTATCTTTACCTCTCCGAAGCGTAACGTGGCCCATTTCTCTCGTAATGTCCGTTCCCAATCGACGATATGTTTGCCCCTGGCGCCATTATCTGCCGTGCGTTCACGGAAAGCGGCTGCAATCGGAAGATACTGTTGATCGGTATATTCACGCACCACGCGGTTCGCAGAAAACCGGGGGGTCAACCGCGCCATGCTCTCTCGAATGCGTGTGATCCACGCGGTGGGAATGCCGTGTTCGTCGCGGCGATAAAATTCCGGGATCACTTCGCGCTCGAGCAAATCGTACAGCGCATCCGCTTCGATCGCATCCCATGCGGGATCGTCGCCATGGTCTCGGCCATCACCTAATGCCCAACCGACGTCGGGAGCATAGGCTTCGGCCCACCACCCATCCAATTCCGACAGATTAAGGCCACCATTGACCAGGACTTTCATGCCGCTCGTGCCACTGGCCTCCCACGGTCGCCGTGGCGTATTAATCCACACATCCACCCCTTGCACCAAGCGCTCGGCCAAGAGCATGTCGTAATCACCGAGAAAGATCACCTGTAGGCGCACGTCAGATTGCCGAATAAACTGTATCCATTCCTGAATCAACGCTTGCCCCGCCCGGTCTGCGGGATGGGCTTTGCCAGCGAGGATCAGCTGCACAGGGCGCTCCGAATGCGTCAACAAGCGGCGCAGCCGCTCCGGCTGGTGCAGCAAGAGGAGATTGGGACGCTTATAGGTCGCAAATCGACGAGCAAAGCCCAGCGTCAATGCGTGAGGGTCAAAAATCTGCTTGCTCTTCTCCAAGTCCTCAGGCGACGCTCCCGAGACCGCCAATTCACGATACAATCGTTCGCGGGCATACGCGACAAGCGCCGTGCGAACGGTGGTGCGAAATTGCCACAATTTGGCGTCCGAGATCTCTCGAATATTCCTCTCCAGGCATTCCGTCGCTCCCAACCAGCGGCTTTTTCCACAGGACTCCGTCCATAGATCATCGGCCTGGGCCGAATCCCAACTCGGCACATGAACTCCATTGGTCACATGTCGAACAGGCACGTCATCTTCAGGCCAGCGTTGAAACAGCGGCCGAAATAGCTGACGGCTCACCTGTCCATGCACACGACTCACGCCATTGACCGCCCCACTCCCTCTGAGCGCCAGATAGGCCATGTTGAAGTATTCTAACGAGTCGGTCGCATTCTTCCGGCCCAGTGCCAGCAAGTCGCGCAGGGAAATGGCGAGCTGATTCTTGGCATATCCCCCGAGGTATTGTTCGATGAGAGCCGGAGAGAACCGGTCAAAACCAGCGTCCACCGCCGTATGCGTCGTGAAGAGGGTTCCTGCTCGCGTGACGGCCAATGCCACATCGAAGGGTTGTCCGCTTGCCTCCATGAAGCTGCGTGCACGCTCCAACACGGCGAAGGCCGCATGCCCTTCATTCAGGTGACAGACTTCCGGTTGCATGCCAAGTGCACCAAACAGTCGCCATCCGCCGATCCCGAGAAGCAGTTCTTGTTTGAGTCGAAGTTCCGGCCCGCCGCCATACAGCTCGCTGGTAATTCCTCGATGCGTGGGAACATTCGCCGCGTCATTGCTGTCCAACAGGTACAGCTTCACTCGGCCGACCTGGACTTGCCACACACGCAACCAGACCGAGTAACCAGGCAAGGCGATCTTTAATCGCAACCATTCCCCGTTTGCATGACGCAACGGCGTGATCGGCAACTGCCCTGGGTCGTTATACGGGAAGAGAGCCTCTTGCGCACCGTCCTTGCCGATCACCTGGCGAAAGTAGCCTTGCTGGTACAGCAGTCCTACGGCGACCACGGGTACGCCCAGATCGCCGGCGGCTTTGAGTTGATCGCCGGCGACATTGCCCAACCCGCCCGAGTAGATAGGCAGGGCTTCGCTCAACATAAATTCCATGCTGAAATAGGCGACACAGGTCAACGGAGATTCCGGGTGGGTATCCTGAAACCACGCAGGCGCCTCAACCGCTTTCCGTCGAGTCTGCACCAAGCGATCGACAGTCTGGCGATACCCGGGATCGGCCAATACGCGCTCAATGTGGTCTCGCGGAGCCGTCTGCAGGACAACCCACGGATTGCGGGTGATGGCCCATAGCACCGGATCCAACTGCCGCCACACCTCGTCGGTCACATGATTCCACGACCAGCGCAGATCAAGAGCCAACTCGGCCAGGGCATCGAACCCTTCGACTTCCATGAATGGAAGGCCGTATGTCGGATGGCTGGCACGAGTGCGAGGGCTCATTGTTTCTCCTTCAATGTCGGTTCGGATCGATTCCCTGGCGCTGGGCGGGCGTTGTCAACGCATTGCCGACAATCCTCGGAGTCTTCTCCAGGACCCAGCGCACATGATCCGTTCCCAGACCAAGCGGACCCACGCCTACCCCGGCATTCACGCCGCGAATCGCCTCCCTATCCAGCACGCTGCAGAAAGCGCTGAGAGAAGCAGTGAGAACGTCATACCGGTAAATGATCGTACCGCGCAGAGCCTTCTCGGGAAACACTTTTCACACGTCCTGCATGTCTAGAATGGTGCTCTCATCCAACACCCTCGTCTTGACTTTGATCCCTCGCTATTTGTTATTTGAGGTCAGGTCTTACAATCAAACACGTACATCCTCCGCCCGCTTCAAACGGCAGCTCACCTCGGCGGCAAGTACCTCCAAATGGTCCGCAAGCTCGGCCAATCTCCGCACTGCCGATAGGCTTGAGGATCACCTGAGTCGGATCACTCGCCTGCTGAAACCGGCTTTGCCATCGACGGCCGCTGGGCCTGCGTCTGCCGGCGAGGAATATCGCGGATCACCCGATTCGGTTGATGCTGCGACACAAATTGCTCCGCCCCAGGTAGATCTGCCCGGTGAGGTGCGCCCACGGCACGGGGTCACCCCGCCTCTCCGCCACAACCGTGCGATAGCGCTCCTGCCCCGGGCCGACTCGTTGCCAGGACTGATGAATAATCGGGGTGCGGAACCATCTTCGCGCACACGGGCTTCAGCACCACATAACGACAGAGCTCGAGTAATTGGGCATCTTTCTCCACCAGGATGGCTTTAAACCGCCCCTGAAACAGATGCCCCACTCGCGCATGCCGTCGGTTGTTGTCCTGCGTATAGCGGCCGTTCAGCTGCCGCATGCCAAGCGAGAGATTCGCCTGCGGCGTTTCGACGAGGGGACGATCGTGCTTGTACCATCAGGCAGTAGGCACGGCACCGGGCACCTCAATGTGAAGTGAACGAGCCATGGGCGGGATGTAACTTGCGAGACTGTTCGATTACAGGACCTGCCCCTCCCGTGCAGACAGGTACAACTTCCTCACTCAGAGCCGGGCCGTCATGATTGAGGGCTTGTATCAACAGAGGACGACCACGCTGGGGCTGCTCCGCCGTCAGGCCGAGCAGCCCGGCCGCACCCACCTTGGTCTGCCGACCGATCTCCTCACCTCGAATGTCTACTCAGACGATCGTGGCCTGTTCCGGGAGGAAATGTTGATAGGGAAAGTCGGTGCGAGCGTCAATAGGGTCTCGCAACTCATCATGGCATAGTATCCGGCGATCAAACCGAGCAATCCGATCATGCCGACATCAAACCGATTGTCGTACTCGATGAATTCTTTGCCGCGCATCGCGTGAAGGATCAGCGCCTACAGCTGGCCCGCCAGTTCAATCAATTACGCCGCCGCGTCCAGGCGGCAGATGCGTGACATCTGCCGCCTCATGCACACGACATTCAGCCGCGTGCTCGACTCAATCTGACACTCGACCATGCGTGATCGCCGATCACACTTTCGTGTGAACAGTCCGGCTGACCGTGCCGCCGAATTTTCGAGCGGCGAACGGCTCGATGGATTCGCCGTTCAGTTCCGCACGTCGCGCCTGCAGCCAGGGCTCCGGCTCCCCGAAGCTCAGACGCTGGACCGCAACAGGCGACAATTTCAGATGCGGCTGCCCGCTGAACGGGTCCTTCGCATACCAGGTGTGCTGGTTGGCTGAATTGGACCGGTGGCTGTAATGGATTGGTTTGACTACAAGACGCGATCTTATTGTGCTGTCTGACACAGGCGGTCGATCAGCCGGATTGAGTGTCAAGACAGTTGCTGGGCTCCTTACACAACGCCGGATCACATCTGACGACGTGCTGAGCGGCCGGGTGATGATTGCAATAAAGGAGAGAGTGGCGTAGAGGAAGATGCAAAAAGGACTCTTCACGCGCATGTTGTCTCGCGCTCTTCGCAGGAGGACCTATCATGAACGTACGACTGCTGCTTGTATTGTTTCCGCTCTTGTGTGTTGGCCTCCCTCTCTACGCACAGAATCCCTGTTCAGATTGTTTCAATGCGACTGAGGGAGAGGCAAGAAAATGCCTCGAGAGTGTTATCGGGCCAAGCGAGAGAAATGCGTGCCTGGATAATCGGCACGAGCAGATGAAGGCATGTACCAAGAACGAATGCACGGTGCAAAGAGAGCAAAGTGTGACCACGGAGTCGCAGCCGACTCCCGGCCGCCCCGGCCTTGGGGCGTACACCCCGACGGAAATCGAGTGGCTGGCATTAGTCATGAGAGCGGGCCTCAGGCGTGAGGCCACAACCGACAGTCCCTATTCGCTCGACGTCGTCCTCGCCGCTCCTGACACGATCCAACTTCTCGTTCGATATCGACCACCCATGACCCGAGATAGTCTGAACAAAACCATCGACGCCGCCAGGGACGCCATCAAGAACCAGGCACGAAACTATGGGTGGGATAAATGGGTGAAAATTCGCGAGACGGTCGAGCTGTATCCTGTCCAGAAATGAGCCGATCAGAGCGGTCTGATGGGGTACGGTCTGGTGGGGTCAGGTCTTGCAATCAAACAGGTGCTTTCTCCGCCCGCTTCAAACGGCGGCTCACCGTGGCAGCATGTACCCCTAAATGGTCTGCAATCTCGGCTAACCGATACCCGTACTGCCGATAGGCCTGATGAATAATCCTCGTTGGATCCCCCTTCCGCTGAAACAGCGCACCTAACGATGGCCGCTGCGCCTGCGTCTGCCGGCGGGGAATATCGCGGATCACTCGATTCGGTTGGTGCTGCGTCACAAACTGCTCGGAGCCCAGGTAGATTTGTCCAGTGAGCTGCTCCCAAGGCGCTGGCCCACCCCGCCCTTCCGCAACAAAGGTGCGATAGCGCTCCTGCGCCGGACCCACTCGTTGGCCGAATTGATGCAGAATCCAGTCCGTCGTCAACCAGGCGGGCGACTTCGCCTCTCCCACCGTCGCCCGATAACTACTCCAGGCCCATTGTCGGGGGTGCGGAACGATCTTAGCCCGCACGGGGTTCAACACCACATAACGGCAGAGTTCGAGTAAATGGGCGTCCTTCTCCACAAGAATGGCTTTGAACCGCCCCTGAAACAGATGGCCCACTTGCGCATGCCGCCGGTTGTAGTCCTGCGTATAGCGGCCATTCAGCTGCCGCATGCCAAGCGAGAGATTCGGCTGCGGCGTCTCGACGAGGAGATGATAGTGATTGTCCATCAGGCAGTAGGCGTGGCAGATCCAGCCATAGCGATCCACGACATGAGCTAGAAACGTGAGCCACTGGGAGCGGTCGCGATCGTCGACCACGATGTCCTGCCGAGCATTGCCCCGGCTGGTGACATGGTAGACGGCACCAGGCACCTCAATACGGAGGGGACGAGCCATGGGCGGAAGTGTAGCCTGCGAGATTGTTCGATTACAAGACCTGACCCCCATTTGTGACATGACCCCATTTTGTGATGCATTTTGTGATGTTGCGCCTCAGCGCACGAGCTTCTTTTTGATGACCGCCAGGTTTTCGGAGGTCGATCGCACCCGTATCGTGAGGCCCTCGGCGTCATATTCTTCGGACAGGATACGCATCCGGGCGCGGATCTCCGCCACGACGCCTTGAGCCGTAAACGGAATACGCAATTCCTCGTCGATCATCTCACTCTCAAAGTACCCCATAATGCGCTCACGAAGCGCCTGCAGATCGTCCTTGCTTCTCGTGGACAGAAAGAACGCATCGGGATATTCCACCTTCAGAGCCGCGAGCTCGTCCGTTCCGAGGCGATCCCGTTTATTCAACACCAGCAGGCTGGGAACATCCGTGGCGCCGACTTCGGCTAACACCTGCCGCGTGACGTCGAGCTGGGATCGAAATGACGGATCTGAGGCATCGACGACAAACAGCAAGAGCGAGGCAGAGGCCGCTTCATCGAGTGTCGACTTGAACGACGCCACCAGGTCATGCGGGAGCTTTTTGATGAAGCCCACCGTATCGGACATCAGCACTTTGGGGCGCGTGTCAGGATACAAGGGCCGGATCGTGGTATCGAGCGTGGCGAACAACTTATCGGCCACAAGCACCTCGATGCCCGTCATCGCCCGCATCAGCGAGGATTTGCCGGCATTGGTGTACCCCACAAGCGCGACCGTCAATTCGTGTTCCCGTCTCGCGCGGCGCGTCTGATGCTCGTCTCCGATCGCCGCCAATTCGGTCCTGAGTTCTTTCATGCGATCGCGGATTCTGCGCTTATCGAGCTCCAGACTCGTCTCCCCGGCCCCTTTGCCGCCGACTCCCCCGCCTTGCCGCTCACTGCCGCCGCCGGTTTCTCGCAACCGTGGCGCCAGATAATTGAGCCTCGCGATCTCCACCTGCAGCCTGGCCGCTCTGGTTCGCGCGTGTCGGCTGAAAATCTCAATGATAACCCCGGTACGATCGAGCACCGGCACGCCGGCGGCACGTTCAAGATTTTTCAATTGTGACGGTGACAGATCACAGTCCACGATGGCGATCTGCGCCTGTTCGCGAGGGCCTGAGGAAGCTTCGATGGTGTCATCCGATTCGTCCTCGTCGTCTGACTCCTCCGTGATGTCCGAGTCCGCCGCCTCAAACTTCGAGGCCGCTTTGTGCTTCGGCCGTTCAAACGCCGATTCGATTTTCCCGGAACCCCCGGTCCATAGCGCCAACTCGGCGAGTTTGCCCTGCCCCAGGACAGCTGCATATTTATCGGAACTACGCTTTTGCGTCACACGGCCCACGACCGCGTACCCGAGGGTTTTCACCAGACGGGTGAGCTCTTGCAGCGAACTGTCCAGCTCATCCACAGTCACGCGAGGGGTGCGGATTGCTACAAGCACGGCATTCGATTGTGAGGGCTTCGACATTGCAGGCCTTTCCTTGATCACATGTTCGTGAGGGTGGCCATTGGAACAGGGAATGTCGTGTGAATGGCTACTCGCGTCGCAGGACCTCTCAGGGTCACGCCCCCTCTTCCCAACTCTTAAAGTCCTTCAGTTCTTCGGCAATGCTGTTCAGCACCCAGGCAATCACCGCCGCATCATCCGCATAGCCGACCACGGGGATGAAGTCCGGGATCACATCCAGCGGGCTGATGAGATACAGAATCGCCGCCACGATGGTCACGAGCTTGTGGACCGAGAGGCCTGTATAGGCCCCGCTCACGGACGCTTTCAGCAGCCGCACCAATAATTGAAGGTCCTTCAACAGCCTGCCACCTCGTCTCTGCGCAATCGAGACCGCCGCGGCCAACAGATACCGAAGCCGCTCTTTGTCCCTGAGATACTCCGTCGCCGTCTGTGTGAAGCCACGAAACATGGTCAACGCCTTGAGGACCATCGCTGGAGTCATCCGATTCATTCCGTCCTCCCTGAGGGGTGAGCATTGCCTCGACACCCAATCAAATTGAGGATATCAGGCAGTCTGCGAAGGATCAATTTAGTCCGATGGCAAAATACAGAACCGAACCATCAGCGGCGAGGTGGGGACGGAAAGTCAGAGGCCAGCGATGCGTGGGACGGCGTGACTGACGGTGAACAAGCCGAAGGCACCACGGCGTGGGGCTTATGGGATAGATAGACTCCCGCCAGACTAGAATGTGTGATTGCAAGACCGGAGCCCTGTCTTATTTCGTGTCTGTATTCCAGGGCACCTCAACCTGCCCCTGATAGGAGCAATGGCTGCGGACTCTCATGTTCGGACGATTCGATAGGCAGAGAAAGAATGGAGGATGACACTGGCGCAGAAAGCGAAAAATGTCGTGAAATTGATCGAGTCAGCTCTCAAGTCTTATGTGCCGGTCATGAGTTCGGCTTCGAGAGGATGGTCTTTTTTAAACCGGCTGACTCCGAGGACACTGAATCCCAACACATGCCCCTGCCCGTCCACCCGTTCCATGACGGCCTCGTAGGCCGTGGGACGCATGAACCCAGGCGCATCGCTGAACTGCACTTCCAGGAAATCGCCTTCAGGGTCGAACCAGACTTTTACTTTGTCGGCCATATCGTGTCTCCTGCCTTGAGTTGGTCAGTCAAGTAGGCCGTCACCACAAACCCGTCGTCGGGAGGATACTTTACCACGACACAGAGCCATTTCCCACCAACCTGCGTTTGCGCATAAAACTCATAAAATAGATGGACAGTGTGATCTGAGCGAGATACCCGCACTTCGGCCGGCGATTGGAGCACCCGTTCGATCTCTGCCTCCATACCAGCCATCTCTTCATGCCGGAGAATATGAGCCGCCCGCTCATCGGTCAGTCTGACGGATCGACCGAAACAATCACGGATGATGTTCATCTCTTACTCGGAATTCACGGTTTCAGGAAATCCACAATCATCTTCAAACAGACATTTTACAACAATTAAAGAGAGAGAAACGACTCGGGTACAGGATCAAACCATCAGCGGCGGGGTGGGGGGCAGAAAGTCAGAGGCGAGCGATGCGTGAGACGGCGTGAAAGCCTTTCTTAGGACCTCCACCATTGGCACCGGCGACGATGGAGCCAGACTCTCGGTGATTCATGTCGATTCAAGCACAAGAAACGACTCGCGCTCCCTTAACTTTCCGTAATTTCCTCATGGGCGGTGGATCATTCTTCGCAGCTTTGGCACATCTCCAGCCTCACCGTCTAGCCGGTGTAGCATCTGATGGCAGTTCGAACAGACAGTAATGAGGTCGTCAATCGAGGACTCCACCGTGTTAGACAGTTTACTGAGAGGGATGACATGGTGTGCTTCAGCAAAAGTCCGTCCTATATCTCCATACACTTCTCTGAATGTCATCTCGCACACTCGGCACCGATAGTTATCTCGCCGCTTGCAGCGTTCGGCGAGATCTCGCCTACGCTCTCGTGACAAGTGCAGCTTGACCACGCGCCGTTCTATGCCGGTATACACCTCTGATTCATCAGGTGGGCCAAGGTCGACTGCCGCCGGCGCAGCGCGAAGACCCGCAAGAACCTCGTCAAAAAATGACAGTGCGCGCACGGCGATAGCCGCCAGCGCGTTGCTGTTCTCCGACAAGGATGAATCGAACGTCCCATAATAAGCATACCGCTGCCCAGACTCTTGGTATTCTTCGTATATGGGATGGTTAAAATGTTCTTTTTCCAAAGGCCGCTTTAAAACATAGTCCTGACTCGAGCCAGTTGCTAGCCGCATATCCAAACCGGAAAGCTGTTTGACCGGCCGCAGGGACTCAGGCAGTACATCAATAAATGCTCGGAGGTTTTCGGCTTGTACGGCATACAACCCGTACCAGAACAACCGCCGACCCTGTTTGGGATACTCGCAGAACCAGACTTCCAATCTGAGGCTTCGATGTTTCAAAGATCCAAGCTCCACCCGCCACCCCTTGGTGTAGGACTCCTTCAGCTTGACCTCCGTGCGAACATTGGCAAGGCCTCTGAGTTTTACCGGCAATGGTCGCAAGATCTCTTGAGCGACCATCGTTAGCTTTTCTTTATCTTCTACATCTGACATCTGGAACTCCTAGTTACGACCGTCACAGTTGTTCGTCAATTGCTCGCATCGCGGTCATGGCACCGCTTGAACTTGCGCTTGATACAAGTACTTCTGAAATCCAGAGAACGCCTGGCCGATCTCTTCGAGCTTTCCCAGATCGGCTACGGCGTCAACGATGGAGTGAGCGTTCGGCGGGAAAACCCATACAACGACTCCCGGCTGGTCAGTGTCGGACACTAGATGGAGCCAGCTCTCATGCCTTCTGTGCCGGTCATGAGTTCAGCTTCCATCGAGAGGGTGAGTTTTTTTTAGTGCCCCCAAGCACCCTGAATCCCAACAGATGCCCCTGCCCGGCCACACGTTCCATGACGGCCTCGTAGGCCGTGGGACGCATGAACCCTGGGGCATCGCAGAACTGAACTTCCAGAAACTCGACTGCCGTGACCACGAAGCTCGTCGTCGGGAGGGTACCTTAACACGACACAGCGCCATTTCCCACCGACCAGCCTCTGCGCATAAACCTCATACAATACATAGAGAGTGTGATCGGAGCGAGACATTCCACCTCTGCCGGCAATTGAAGCACCCGTTCAATCGCCGCCTCTATGCCAGCACTTCTTGGTGTCGGAGTATATGAGCCGTCCGCGGAAGCGACCCAAAGCATCACGGATAATTGTTACTCCTCACTCTGGCTTCAAGGCTTCATGAAATCTGCAGACCGTGACTTCTAGAACGATGAAGGAGAGGAAGACGACTCCGCTATAAGCAGAGCGACCTCTTGAGGGCAACCATTAACGGGAGATGCAGGGGAGCCAGCCTGGTTGTTTGATTGCAAGACCTGACACTAATTTAGTGGCCGGTCTTGATGATCTGCTGTTCCGTCGTCATGGTCCTCACTCCTTCCGCGAACGTGAGGACTCCACCGAACTGTCAGATTAAGTTCTAGCTTTCACAGTTTAAGTAGCATGAGCATTTTCTTATTCAATTGTTATTTAAGTGTTAACGTTTGATTCCGTAGTTCTTGCCGAACGATACGAATTGCACCCTCCAGCACTTTCCAGTCAAATTCCCACATGAGCGGACGAAGAGGCTGGATCAACTTCTTCTTAAATGAATTCAATCCAAGAACCGCAGCTCTTGCCTTTTTGTTCAACACCACTTGTTGCTTCTTCCGGGTTGCATTCATGACATACTGTCTAGCCATATCAAAATCCTCCTATTTTACAGCAGTGTAACCTTTAATTCAGAGGGGCTCTCTAGGCTGCAGACAAGAATCGCGCAACCGTTGCACTAGGATCACTACATGCAGTCAGACCATGCGGGCTCCTTACACATACATTTTATTCAGATTTACGGCTACATCGTCTTCGCCAGACGCATACCTTGCTTATCCCCACACCTGCACTGAATCGCTTGAATAGAAGAAGGCTTGTAGAGGACGATACTTGCGTCTTTTAGAATATCTTGATCTTCTGATGATCATCTGTTGCGTAGCTGCTTTAATGGCAACATTCACGTCTGCTTCAGGATCTCCGTATAAACTCACGTACACTTCCGGTAGTTCGATGTTTGAAGCAATTGCGTCCACAATGTGTTCATCTGATGAACCGAGACTGTGACCGAAAATAACCAACGGTGACTGGATCGCCCGTAGCTTTTCCATGCAGTACCAGAGGTATCCGTTTGCCTGGATTTGTTGAAGCTTCTTGTCAGGACTTCCTTCTGCCACAAATAGTGGATATTGCCCCTCCTCTAGGCCTTCCCTTATTAGATCCGTTAGGCGGCGTCCTGTTCTTGTCCAACTATGTTTTCTTAACTCGCCTTCGGCAATAAAGAGGTGAAGACCGCCATGCAGGTATAGTAATCCTCTGCGATCTTTTAACCTTTGCGAGAAGACAAGGTAAGGGGCGCTCGGCTCAACCTGGTCTGCTCGAAAACAATCTTCGAGCGGAGGAGGATCACCCATCGCCATAACTACCCAATACGGCAATAGATCATAGTTGGTCGTGAATACAATGTGGTAGGGAGAAAAGAAGTCTGCTGCAGCGCGTTTACGCGACTCTTCGATATCCCCTGGCGTTTCGAGATGAGATGTAGCGACCGCCTCAACCAGTGTTTGTTTTATCACCTCTAGATCCCGGAGCATCTCAGACGTACCTTTTCGAACTAGGCCGTAAGTACGGGCGATCCAGTCAGCCTGATCCAGAAGCCTCATTACACCCTCAAAGTTATTTGTCCCGATTTTGTCAAACAATAGCTGGGCCCTTGGACTAAGGCCCGCCACAACAGCCGATTCATAAAGGCTACTATATTTAAACATCCTGCTGCAGGCGATGCTAAATCCATTTCCAAGTAGCAGATATGATCGTGTGTCACCAATACGTTCCCGCACTTCTGCATATGTTAAGCCCGAGGCTTGATCCTTCGTCTGTCTTCTTGGCATGAGAACCCTTTAAATCAAGCTGTCTGCTCTATCGCCTCATGTAACACAGCTTCGAGGAGGCGGTGGCTTTCGGTTTGGGTGGTGGTGAGCTGCGCTTCCAGCTTGTCGCAGAGGGCCATCAGTTCGTCCACTTTAGCAACGATGCGTTGTTGTTCGTCGAGTGGTGGCAGTGGGATCAGAACTGCATTCAGAATTTCCAGATTGATGTTCTTCTGCGCCGTGGCAGGTGCGAACGCAAGCAAGTCGGTTTTCGCAGTCCGAAGAAAATACTCAAAATATTTAGCACTTGGAAATTGAGAGGCAGGTATGAAGCCAACAACGCTATCTGGGAAGCAGGCGTCGAAGCTCAAGATGCCGCTATCAGCGATGTTCGCCGCTATGGTGATGCACAAAGTGCCTTGGGGCCACTTCATACTCTGTGCAAGTCCAATATCATTATATTTGCTCGTATAGGTTTCAATAACACCCTTAGATCGAGCAACATCGCCAGTTTGGATGAGCCTGTGAGTGCCGCCATCGAACAAGGTTCGGTCGTTGCGTGGACGGTGTTTCGATTTCCCTCTGCCAAAGACTCCAAGCTCTGGAAACCGTGTCCAGATCCAGGAAGGAGGCAGAGCAAAAGGTGCTTGCATATCATCTACCGGAGCAAGTTCAAGATCCCTTTTTCGCTTTCCCTCCTTCGCCAACTTCGTTTTCTCAGCCGAGATACGCTTCAGCAGTACAGATGCAGATTCATCGTGCGGGTCCTGGGGAACGAGTTTCCCGCGGACGGCGAGGTTGAGGATGGTTTGGCGGAGTTGCTGGATGTGTTGAGATTTCATAGTCAGGCACGGGAGGTGGTTAAAGTAGAAGCGGGCGTGCTTGCGGAAAGCGTCGGGATCTGCGCCATTGTTCAACCAATGCAGAGACGAAGCCACCAGCCGATCCCGGCGGCTCTCCCGCTCCGCCTGCGCTGTCTCCAACCGATCACAGAGCGCCATCAGTTCTTCCACCTTGGCGACGATGCGGTGCTGCTCAGCGAGGGGAGGAACCGAAATAGGACACTCGGCTAGTTTACCCAGGTATATACCTTTTTGGGCGGTACCCTTTCCATGTTCATCGAAGTACATCTTCACAGTCGGGCTTCTGAGTTGCAGGGAAAGAAAATCCGGAAGTAACTGGGTCCGAATTACTGCAACGCTTCGCTGTAGAGCAAACTTAGGAGCATGATGAGGAACCACTGCAGATCGTCCGATTGATCCAACGATCGTTAGAAGAACGTCTCCTGTAGTGATTCGGGTCCTTGCATCTTCTAATTTGAAATCAGCGTCTGAAAGATATCTTGATGGATTGTTAAAACTCACTGAGCCTTCAAGAACATTCTGACTGCTGAGCATCGGAAATCCCTTACCAGCATCATTGGGGGGATTATGTGAGCCATCTGTAAGTTTGTCAGCGATAGTCCCAAGTCTTGTCCATTCCCAACTGGCCGGAATACCAAACGGCGAGCTGCCTCCACTTGATTGCAGCTTCTTGGGCTGCCTACCAAAACCTGCAATAGCCTTATTACATTGAATCCGTTTGAGCAGTTCAGATGCCGGTTCCTCCTTTTGATCCTGCATAACTAGCTTTCCCAGAATGGCGAGGTCGAGGATAAAGCGACGCAGGCGCGGGATGGCATCGGGCGCTTCGCAGATGCGGTCAAAATGAGAAAGAAGTTGCATCGCATTCATCGCAGCAGGGCCTTTTCCAGAATGGCCTTGAGCTGGTCTCGAAGCAGACTGGTTTCCTTCTCTGCTTCATTGAGCTTCGCCAGCAGTTCTTCCGGATCGCCATGGTCGTCCGCGACGGTGTGCGGGTTTTTGAAATCTAGGTTATAGCTGCGGGCTTTGACTTCATCGGCGGTCACCTTCCAGGCTGCTTCCGTTTTTTTGCGGCCTTTCCGTTTCGCTCCCCCCCACCATTCGATACAGGGCTTCAGATGCTCGAAGCGGATCGGCTTCGTCATCGAATAGGCCTTCTGCCCGTCGGGAATGCGATGCTCGTAAAACCAGATCTCTTTGGTCGGCTCGCCCTTCTCGAAGAACAAGAGGTTCGTCCCGATGCTGGCGTAGGGTTTGAACACGCTGTTGGGGAGACGGACAATCGTGTGGAGGTTGCACTCCTCCATCAGATGTTCTTTGAGCCTGGTCTTCACCCCTTCGCCGAACAGCGAGCCGTCCGGCAGCACCACGGCAGCACGGCCACCCGCTTTGAGCAGCCGCACGATGAGGGCGAGAAACAAATCCGCTGTCTCGCGTGTCTGAAAGTGTTTGGGGAAGTTGCTTTCGATCCCGTCTTCTTCCTTGCCGCCGAAGGGCGGATTGGTCAGGACAATGTCCACGCGATCGGCTTGGCCGTAGCTGATGTAGGGCCTGGCGAGGGTGTTGTCGTGGCGCACGAAGGACGGGTCTTCGATGTTGTGCAACAGCATGTTGGTCACGCAGAGCATGTGCGGCAGCTGCTTTTTCTCGCAAGCCCGCAGGGCCTCCTGCATCTTCTTCTCGTCCGCCGGTTTCTTGACGTAGCGCTCGCGCATATGGCGGATGGCGCAGGTGAGGAAGCCGCCGGTCCCACAGGCCGGGTCGAGCAGAATCTCGCCCGGATGCGGGTCGATCCGGTCGGCCATGAAAGCGGTGACGGCGCGGGGCGTGTAGTACTCGCCCGCGTTGCCGGCGCTCTGGAGATCGGCCAGGATCTGCTCATAGATGTCGCCGAAGTGTTGGCGTTCGGTCAGGCTGTTGAAATCGATGGCGTTGATCTTGTTGAGCACCTGCCGCATGAGCTGGCCGGACTTCATATAGTTGTAGGCGTCTTCAAAGACATCCCGCACAACACGACGGCGACCGTCCTTACCGGTTAACTCTTTCAGCGAAGGAAACAGCTCATTGTTGACGAAGGCCATGAGCGGCTCGCCGGTGATGCCCTCGGGATTGGCCGCCCAGGTGCGCCACTGGAACTTCTTCGGAATCGGCGAACGGTAGTCCTTCTGCATCGCTTCGAGTTCGAGATCCTGGTCATCGATGATCTTCAGAAAAAACATCCAGCAAAGCTGAGAGATACGCTGCGCGTCGCCATCGACACCGCTGTCCTGGCGCATGATGTCTTGAATGGATTTAACGGTGTTGCGAACGGACATGAGTTAGGCAGCTCCCTGATAGAGTGCGGATTGTAGTTCATGGACCGCCTGTTCAAAGCCGGGCCGTCCGCCGAAAGTCTTGAGTAACTCAATCGGCGTACCCATGGCATCGAACGGCGAAATCTTGAGAATGTGCGGATCATCCAGGCTCGTGACGCCTTCGTCCTGGTATTTTTGAAGCAACGCTTCCAGCACGGCCCGGGCTTGCTTGCCGTACTTGGTAAAGATATCTCTCTTTCGGACGTTCTCTACTCGTTCACGTCTCGTCAGTGGCGGCTGGTCAAAGGCCACGTGGCAGATGAGATCGAAAGGATCGAGATCCTTTCCCACTTCATCGGCCAATGGTTCGAGCATCATGCCTTCTTGCTCCAATTCCTCGATGATGGCCTGCTTGCGCTCGGTGCTGTTCCACTGTTTGAGAAAGGCCGTGAGGCTGGCATAACGCTTCCTAAGGGTGTTCTTCGAGTAGTCGCGCAGGGTTTCAGTCACGAGCTTGCCCGATTCATCGAGATACTCGACCCGCTCCGCGATGACGCTGACCTCGTCGCCATGAATGTAGTACTTGCGTGGTTGAGTCCCGCCGGGCGGGATGGTGATGTCCGGCTTGGCGGGATCGACGACGACTCGTTCGTCCTCACCGGGATTCGGCGGGATCGGGTCTTCCGGATCAGTCGAAGGGAGCACATTGTCGGGTGGCGCGACCGGATCATTCTGCCCCGGTTCGTAGATCTGTACCGGCTCGCCGTCGAAGTCTGAGTCGGCAAAATGGTTCGTGGCCTTTCGAAAGTCGATCAGAGTGAAATAGTACTTCTTGGTGTCCTCATGCACGCGCGTCCCGCGCCCGACGATCTGCTTGAACTCGGTCATCGAGCCAACCTCACGGTCGAGCACGATCAAGCGGCACGTTTGGGCATCGACGCCGGTGGAAAGCAGCCGTGAGGTCGTTACGATCACCGGGTGCCTCGCCTCCGGATCAATGAAGTTGCCGAGCTGGGCGCAGCCTTCCGCGTCATCGCCTGTGATGCGCATGATGTAGCGCTCGTTCTGCTGCACAAGATCGGCGTTTTCATTGATGAGCGCCTGACGCATCCGCGCGGCGTGCTCCACGTCTACGCAGAAGACGATGGTTTTCTGAAACCGGTCGCCGCTTTCCTTTAAGAACTCGGTCACTTTGCGGGCTACACGTTTGGTCCGCTCGTCGATCACCAGGCTTCGATCGTAGTCCTTCTGGTTATAGATGCGATCTTCGATCTCCTGGCCGTATTTATCTGTCTCTCCCTTGGCCGGCCGGTAACCTTCCACGTCTACATCGAGGTGGACTTTCACCACTTTATAGGGAGCCAGGAAGCCGTCGCGGATGCCTTCCTTCAGCGAATAACTGTACACGGGCTTGCCGAAGTAGTGGATGTTGGAGACGTACTCGGTTTCCTTCGGCGTTGCGGTGAGACCGATCTGGGTGGCGCTGGAGAAGTGGTCAAGAATTTCCCGCCAGGCAGAGTCCGCCGCGGCGCTGCCGCGGTGGCATTCGTCGATCACGATGAGGTCGAAGAAATCCCTCGAGAGTTCCCGGAACAGTTTTTGGCTGTCCTCCGGCCCGGTGATGGCTTGATAGAGCCCGAGGTAGATCTCGTAGGAAGTGTCGATTCGCCGGTGCTTCTTGTCCACAGCAAGCGGTAGCTCAACGGTGTTGCCGTCCTCACGCTCAATAGTCTTGGAGCTGGTGCTGAGCTTGGCCATCGTTTTTCCGAAGGGGCGGAAGTCATTGACCATGGTCTGGTCGATCAGGACGTTACGATCCGCGAGGTAGAGGATGCGTTTCTTGCGCTTGGCTTTCCACAGACGCCAGATGATCTGAAAGGCCGTGTAGGTCTTGCCGGTTCCGGTGGCCATGACCAGGAGGAGGCGATTCCGACCTTTGGCAATGGCCTCGATAGTTTTGTTGATGGCGATGCGCTGGTAGTAGCGCGGTTCCTTGCCACTCGCATCGTCGTGGTAGTTCTGAAGGACGATCTCTTCCTGAGCCGGCACCAGGCCCTTCCAATCACGATACTTTTGCCAGAGGGCATCAGGTGTGGGAAAGGCATCCAACGAGAGTTCAACTTCTCGCTTCTCGCTCTGGCCTGTTCGGTCGTGAAAGACAAAGGCGTCACCGTTCGATGAAAAGACAAAGGGAATATCCAACGTCGCGGCATATTCCAGCCCCTGCTGCATACCACCGCCGACGGGATAGCTATTGTCTTTCGCCTCGATGAGGGCGATGGGGATATTCGGCTTGTAGTAGAGGATATAGTCGGCGCGCTTGGCTTTTCCGCGGGTAACGAGTTTGCCACGAACGATGATGCGGCCTTTAGTAAAGCCGACCTCTTCGCGAATCTGCGACAGCTCATCCCATCCAGCCTGCTTCACCGCCGGCGTGATGAACTTCGTACAAATGTCACGTTCGCTGAGAGATTTCTTATCGAGGGCTGCCATGCACGTAACTTCTGGCTCCTGGAGCTATTTCGGCGAAGAATACTCGTTTCTAATCCATTTATCACTCGCGTTTTTACCGGCAAAATCAGCTAGTGGCATACTTGGATGGGCGGAATGGGAGCAAATGGCCTATGGCTTATAGCAGGAAGGAAAAGAGCTCGTCGCAAAGGAGTTACAGCTCGACTTGACTGGCAAGCCTCTCCCGCCTGCCTATCCGCCATACGCTCTGTTTCCGTTCAGGCTATCTGCCATTCGCCATCGACTCTTCATTCTCCTCTCCCCGCATCACCGCCTCTTCCCCATCCCGCCTCCACCGCCCAACGGCGCAAACGGCACATTGGGATTAAACTCATTGATCGGGTTTAACGGATTCTCCGGCCGATAGCGATTCACGGGGTTAAAGGGATTATTGGGGTTGAATTGGTTGATCGGATTGGCGGGGTTGCCGGGATCGTACTGGTTGATTGGATTAAACGGGTTCGCCGGGTCGTAGGCATTGATGGGATTCAGCGGGTTGCCGGGCTGATACTGGTTGATGGGGTTGAAGATGTTAAAGTCGCGCTGGTACTTCTCGTCGAAGCCCGGCTCCGCTCCGCCATTCCCGATTGACGCCAGCCAGAGCAGTCCGCCGATGATCGCTGCCGTCTGCACCTGTGCCTGTCGCATGGTCGCCTCCTGTGTGTTTGTTTCAACCTGACAGGGAGCCTACACCACAACCGTGACATCCGGGGTCACGATGGGGAAAAGAGCCTATGGCTGATGGCTGGGCCACAAGAGCGTGTGGCTGATAGCAGGCCCCAGGAGTGAAGCGACGCTCGTTCGGAGACAAGAGCTGATAGCTTATGGCGTATGGCTGATAGCAGGACCACCTTTAGACCGGGGGCGGAGGGAACTGGAGTTATTAAGCCGTGACTCCGGAATTGAGGCAGACGAGAGTCGGGTACAAATTCTCAGTGACAGGCACTGACCTTCAGTTATCGGATGGGAACATAGGGAATAGGCTCGAAAACTTCACAGACATTCATCGGTTTCGCGGCAGGAGCAGGAGAATTTTTGTACGCACGCGATAGGCGGCGGCCACCACGTCACGACCATCCGCTTCTTCTGGCTCGAACAGGTCATCCGGATACCGTGCCGCGACACCGTACGAGGTCAATTTCCGGCAGTCAGACTCCAATACCGCTAGCCCTTCATCACACGCGACGCACTGAGCCAGCAGTGCAACCAAATCGTGAGTCTTCGAGAGATCGCGCCCATGATGGACCAGAAACGCCTTCAATACTTTCTCAGCTACTTGCTGTGCGTGAAAGCAGACCGTGTCCCAGGGAATGTCCTTGGCAACGAGGTTATTCTCGATGTTCAGCACATCATGTTCGGCCTTGCGAAGCCAGGCTTCGAAGTTGGACTCAGCCCTGCTCATACAGAACTTTGCCCTCCTTCTCAATGACCGACAGCAGCGTTCCCTTCACGTGGCGTAAGCGCCGCACTTCTTCCGGCGTATACACCACGATATCCATCGGCCATGCACGTAGCCCGAAGGCCTCGCTTACTTCGATCGCCCGGTCAGGAGGCCGGCGAGGCGTCTCCATCTCAATAAAGAGATCCAAGTCGCTTTCCGGGCCAGCCTCCCCTCGCGCATGGCTACCAAACACCATGATGCGCTTTGGATGAAAGCGATCGATGATCGTCTGAGTCACATGGGTCAATAATGATGACGGCTGTACCATAGAAGCAGTCTCCGTAAGGCGCTTGATGAGCTCGCCACACCACGGGCAATGCCGCCGCAGAATACTCGTTTCCCCTCAAGAAATCACCACCTGTGACGATTCTCACTCCCTGCCGGCAGCCTACTTCACGACCGTGACCTCCGGGGTCACGATGGGGAAAAGAGCCTATGGCGTATGGCTGGGCCACAAGAGCGTGTGGCTGATAGCAGGACCTCGGAATCTAGGGGACCGTATCTCGTCTCTCGTGAAGCGTCGCTCGTAAAGAGAACCGTGCTGGTTGACGGCAAACGGAAGAGGGGTTACGCTGCCGATTTCTTAACCCGGACCTCTGCCCGATGCCCGGTGGCCGCCAGAACGCGGATGAGCACGTCGGTCGACACTCCCTGAGTATTCCCATTTGCAATGGCCGTGACACGGGTCCGCGACGTCCCCGCGCGCTTTGCGATTTCCGCATGCGTGAGCGACCCGGCCTCGATAATTTTGACGAGGGAGACGGTGAGGTCGGATCGAAACTCCATCTCGGCCGTATCGGCCACTGAAAGGCCCAATACGCGGCCGAGCTCCTCTGCGGATCGAACTGTCACTCGCTTGCCTGTTTTAGCTGTCGCCATGTAGCACCTCTTTCAATCGCTGTCGCCCTGTGCTCAACTCGCGCTTGGGAGTCTTCTGCATCTTCTTCTGAAATGCATGAAACACCACGATTGCGTCAACCAGCTTGACGTAGTAGAACACTCGCACCGTAGTGGATGGTCCCGTCACTCGCAGTTCATGTGCTCCCGGCGCTACGACCTGCATCGGTCTACTCAGGGGCATGCCCAGCTGCAGCCCCTTTTGCAGGTCTCGGAGAGCTTCTCCGATCTCCCGCCGGATGGCAGGATCCTCATCACGGATATACTCCAACGCCTTCGGATGAAAGACGATCGACTTCACGCTCCCAGTATGTCCTAAATCCGAGACATTCGCAAGCAGCTTCCGGCGCAGCGATCAAGAGCGTGCGTAAGGACTCAGGCACAACACGAGACACCATGAGACGACGCTCGTCGTTCGTGAAGCCTATCTCCTTTGGAAACAAGAGCTGATAGCTGATGGCGTATGGCCGATAGCAGGACTTCGAAATGGGGGGATGGTCGTTCGTCTCTCGTGAAGCGTATCTCGTGGAAGAACAGAACGCCGTCGTTCGGGAGGCGTTGCTCGTGGGGTCGGAACTGCTGGTTGAGGCACGAGAGCCTATGGCTGAGAGAGAAAAAGAACTGGGCTCATGGCAGATACCTGATGGATGAAGAGTGGCGTGAAACGGCAGTCTTACCGGGTACCAGTCTTAATCTCATAGGTCGGGATCGAGGTGCCTGTCACTTGGGCGTACAGAACGGCCGGATCAAGATCGGCCCCATTCGGCCAGAAGATGGTCCCAAGCTCCGGATGTACGCGTAGCTCCCGGAAGCGATTGAGATCCTTCAGCGGAGCAAACACGCCCTCAAATTGTAAGATGGCTGAGAGATCAAGTTCACCCACCACGCCGTCTTCAAATCTGAGGCGGACTGAGTAACCATCCAACGCAGTGGCTTCGACAATATCCTTTAGCATGGCCTTACTCCAGCGGCTTAATTTTCTTAAGCCGTGCCCGCTGCTCTGCAAGTGTCCAGTCGTCGTTCAGCTCATCTCGATGAAGTGCGCCCCATTCGGCAACAAGTCCCAATGCACGCGGCGGCAAATATCCTTCTAAGAGCGCCAATGACTCAATGGCGATAATAGCCTTGTGCTCACCATAGCGCACATGAAAATGCGGTGGGGCATGGTCCTCATAGAACATGGGAGGGCCAGCTTCATGTCGATGAGCGCCGACTCTGCCTCGGACAGGCCCAGGAACTCTTTCACCGACCCAACGGCCCATCCGGCCGCTTCCAGTTTGGCTCGTTTGCTGTTCTTCATTTGAAGTACCCGCGGAAAGTTCTACGCAGCTGTTGCGGCCGCTTTCGCCAGGAGTTCATGAATCAAGGATTGATAGGGCTTCCCCTGCTTGGCGGCCATCTTGCGAAGCTGGCTCAGAAGTTTCGGAGACAGACGAATAGCGATCAACTGCTTGGCCATGCCGCTGGCCGGCCGGCCGACTCGACGCATACGTTTCAATTCTGCGTCCCTCACTTCCGGGATATCGGAGAAATCAAGAGCACCTTCACGCCGCTGCCGAAACTCAACACCCAGCCAACACATTTTCTATTGTCGGCAATACAACCCTGGGACCACCATCACACCGCACTCGACGGAACGCGCAGATTGACTACACCAATGCCACATCGCGCAACAACATGATCGCTCCCCTTCGTCGGGCGGTCCGTTCATACCGCGCATCCGCCGTGACCAAGACCGCATCTGATAGCGTCAGCGCCACTGACATACCCCATCATGTCACAGCCGACCTGACTCCCTAGCCCGACGGAGATCGCGCATCGACATCGGCAACCGGGATCGTCGACGGCCCAGCAATGCGTCGATCGCTTCACTCCTGCGCTTCTGCACCAGCTGTTCCTCAACGGCTTGCGACATGAGGTCGGCAATGACCCGGCTCTTATTCTTTCCTGCGAATGCCCGGTCGAATCTCTTCTTTACCGCTTCAGGAATGCTGAAACTTACCGTCGCCATTGTCGTCTCCCAGTTTCGAGAAATGAAGTAGATCAATCCTTCACCGTCAGCGTTCTCTTATGGCACCCCTTCACTCCCCTTGCGCCGCAATGCGTTGCGCTTCCTCTCGCACCGCTTCCCGCAGGCTGTCGGGCTTGAGGACCGTCACGCCGCTACCGAAACTCAACACCCAGCCGATTAGTTCTCGGGTATCGGCCACGGAGAGGGTCATGCGTAAACCGCCGCCTTTGGTCCGTTTAGTTTCCTGCGTGGCATGCCAGACTCGATCCTTCACCCAGGCGGCAGTGGCCTTGTTGAAATCCAACTCCACCTCGATACGCGGCCCGCGCATGACGGTCAGCGCGTCCTGCACGAAGGCATCGAGATCGAAATGCAGCGGCATCTGATAGGGATGGTCGGTCGGGGTCACGGACTTGATCCGTTCGACGGCGAACATGCGCGGCTCGCGCCGCAGGTGACAGTAGGCAATGAGGTAGAGGCCGCCGGTGGCGTACCAGAGGCGATAGGGATCCACTTCGCGCCTGGTCGTGCGGCCGCGCGAGGCGGAATCGTAACGGATCTGCACGGTGGTGGCGTCGGCGATGGCTCTGGTGAGGCGATCGATGGTTTCTCGATGCTGCCGATACCGTTTGTGCGGACCGAGGCCGACGCTGAAGGTGCCGTCGAGTTGTTGGACCAGGGCTACGCCCTGCGGCGGCAGCGCGGCGGCGGCCTTGCCCAACGCAGACTGCAAGGAGGTGTGGAGTTCGGTGCCTTCCAGCGGGGTGATGAGCCGTCGGCTGAAGGTCAACGCCATGAGTTCCGAGGGGAAGAAGCGCAACCCGGGGACGTTGCGAAATCCCTCCATAAGTCGCCAGCAGGTCTGGCCGTTGATGCGTTCGGTGACGAGGGGATAGCCGGCTTCTTCCAACGCGGCGAGATCGCGGCGGAGCGTGCGGGGATGCCGGGTGGATCCTGGCGCGAGCGACTCAGCCAGCTGCTCCAGCGTGAGGCCCTGCCGCGACGCCTCCAGCTGCTTCAACACCACCAACAGACGCACCGCTTGATCGTTGCGCGCCATCGTCTCTCCGCTCCCGCCCGGTCGATTGCGGCGCCCAGTCTACCAGGATGGGCTGAGGGGAGGAAGAGGAACCGTATCTCGTCGTCCGTGAAGCGTATCTCGTTCGGCAACAAGAGCTGATAGCTTATGGCGTATGGCCGATAGCAGGACTTCGGAATCTAGGGGATCGTCGATCGTCGCTCGTCTCTCGTGAAGCGTTAGACGTTGGGGATCTAAGCTGATAGTTGACAGCATGGGCCTGCTGGCAGAGCACAGATCACCAGCGTAGAATCTCCGTGGCATCCCTTTCACTGAGGACACTGCCACGATGCTTGTGACGCCTGAGACGAATCGACGAAACCAGCGGCAGGCGCTCGCCGCCGCTGGCCTGGTAGCCATGGGCACAGGAGTGTGGGGATGGATCGCCGCGCCGCTGTGGCTCCTGCTGGCACTGAGTCCATTCACCTATTGGCTGCTACGACGCCGGACACTCCGGCGGCTCGCAGTCATGCAGCAGCCGTTTCCCGATGCCTGGGAACAGATACTCAGCGCGCATGTGGCATTCTTCGTGGCCATGGATGCGGGAGGCAAGGCGCGTTTTCGGCAGGTCGTGCAGATCTTTCTCGATGAGGTTCGAATCACGGGTATTCGCACCGAGCTCGACGAGACGGTTCGGGTGCTGGTCGCGGCAAGCGCGGTGATCCCCATCTTTGGTTTCCACGACTGGGACTACCATCGGCTGCGCGAAGTGCTGATCTATCCGGATGCGTTCGATGACGACTACCAGAGCGCCAAGGGATCGGATGTGGCCATGCTCGGGATGGTGGGCCTGCACCATTTGAGCGGAGTCATGATTCTCTCGAAGCCGGCGCTCCTGGCAGGGTTTGCCCATCCGTCAGGCAAGCAGAATGTGGGGGTCCATGAATTCGCACATCTGGTTGAACGCGAGGCGGACGACTATGGCCTCCCGCCGGAGGTGCCGTGGATGGTGGTCCGGCTATGGGTACGGTATGTGGCCCGGGAACTGGCTCGCCCGCCGGAGCATCACGCTCACATCAATCGCTATGCCTATACGAATTCACACGAGTTTTTTGCGGTGCTGGCTGAGTATTTTTTCACGTCGCCCGATATCCTGAAACACAAAGATCCCGCGTTGTACGACATGCTGCGGAACATGTTCCACCAAGACCCCGGCGCGCTGCTCTCCGCGCTGCCCGCGCGTGGCCAGGGTCTAGACCGCACTGCCCCCTGCCCCTGCGGGAGCGGCACACGATACGCACAGTGCTGTCGTTCAAAAACCAGCCCCTCGGCGTCCGGGGCTGCCCCCTGACGATAGCCGTGCTCTGACCATCCAGCGAGAGCGAGAGCCCGTCTACGCGTTGCGGGCGACGCCCCCGTGACCGTCGCCTGCTCAGGTGGGAATATCGGTGGTGCCGTCGTAGGAGGCGCGCGATTGGTGGGAGATTTTCAACACGTCGCCGTCTTTCACCACGGAATCGAGTGAGCCGACCTTGCGGTTCACGGTCACCAGCAGTTCGCCACGCACCACGAACGGCGCCAAGGCATCCATGAGGTCGGCATTCCCTTCGATGAGGAGCTTGACGGGCACCGACCCTTCCACGTCCACATCAAGTTCAGGCTCCGTAACCCGCTGTAATAACGTCGGCCCGAGAATCAACACTTTTACCATGGTCTACAGATCCTTCATGAGATTAGTAATAGGAGCGTATGGCTTATAGCATATGACAAGAAGTCAGCGACGGAGTATCCGATACGAGAGACGAACGACGGCTCCCCTCACCCCTGCCCCCGCGCATGGCAGTGCAGGCAGTCCTGCCGCTTGGGATGCTCCACCGGCAAGGGACGAACGCCTGCCGGCACATGGCAGGCCAGGCACTCTTTCTCGACCGTCACGGCCTGATGCGCACCGTTGGCCGGCACCTTCGGGTTGCGGTCACGCGGCGACGGCAACAGGGCCACGCCTCCCACCACGAGCAGCGCCAGCGCCACAAAAATCAGATCTACTTTGCGAAAGGTCATTGGCCGGCTCCTGGTCCTCTCTCGGTTGCTGCGCCCGCCTCATAGGCGTCGTTAAGTAATTGCGCCACATGTTTCACCGCCACGCGGCCACGCATACCATTGCTGAGCTGAATCATGCAGGCCGGGCAACTGGTAGCCACCGTCTCCGCCCCGCTCTGCTCGATATTCCGCCGCTTCCGGTCGAAGACCTTCTGCGACGTGTCGTAGTCTTTCACGATATAGGTCCCGGCCCCGCCCGCGCAGCGATCGGCATCGGTCATCTCCACATAGTCCGATCCCGGCAGCTGTTTCAGCAACTGCCGTGGCTCCTTGGTCACTCCGGCGGCTCGCAGGTGACAGGAGGAATGGTAGGTCACCTTCCCGGTCTGGCCTTGCGGCGTCCCCATCGGCGGATGCTGGTCGGATCGCGCCACGAATTCCGTGATGTGGACCACTTTCTTCGCCAACGCATCTGCCGCCTGCTGCTCCGGGCCACGCTCGAAAAACTTCTTGTATTCCTTGAGCATCAGCGTGCAGGAAGCGCAGCCGGTGACGACCTGATCATAGCCCGCCAAAGACTGCAGATTGAAGCGGGCATTCTCCTTCACCAGATCCACATGCCCGTAGGTTTCGATGGGCGTCCCCGAACAACGCTGCGGAGGAAGTTCCGGCTCGACGTGATGCTTCCGCAACACGGCAATCACCGCATCCCCTACCCCGTCGTCGAAATAGTTCGCCGCGCAGCCATGAAAATAGGCCACGCGAGGGCCGGCCTTGGACTTCAACGATTGCGTGAGCTCTGGATAACGATTGCGCAAATGGGTCGTGGCGAGTGTGGGCAGGACCATCTCCGCCGGCAGTCTCGCCGTGGAGGCGATGCGCTTCATCACCGGCGCGGCCAGGCGTTCGAGCAGCGCGCGCGGAACCGGCCGATCCCACAGTGACTGCGTCCTCGCCAGAAGTTTAAGTATCGCTTCAAATACCGGCAGTTTCGCCTGCAGCGCAAAGAGCCAGCGCGAGCCCTGGTTGGGATGCTCAGCACGCCGCTGGAGGATCAACTCGGACACATCCACCCCGGCCGGACAGATCGTGCGGCAGGATTTGCAATTCAAGCAGGCCTCCACCACCCGCTTCGAGTCGAGGTAGCTATAGTCCTTCGCCGTGACGATTTCGAACCAGCCGCGCGAGCTCATATCTTCCGACTGAAACACGTCGTAGACCGGACAGACGGAGTTGCACTTCGCGCAGGTCGCACAGGATTTCGAGAGCCGCTGGTAGTCGATGTGTTCCGTAAACGGCGTTTCGCTGATCTTGATGCCGGGGTTCATTACATTCGCAGGATCGATCGTCTGCTTCACCTGCACGAAGAGTTGATACAACTCGTCGCCAAACATCTTCCGCACATACTCCGCCCGCACCCGGCCATCGCCATGCTCGCCGCAAATGGAGCCGTCGAACCGGGACAATACCGCTCCGTGAATCTCATGGTAGGCCTGCACCATCTTGTCGAAATCCTGCCGGTCGTTCACGTCGAGCAAAGGCGTGATGTGGGCGTTCCCGTTGCCGATGTGACCGAAGATCGCCACGGGCACCTGTTGTCCTTCGAAGAAGGTTTCCAGGTACCGAATCAATTCACTGATCCGTGTGGCGGGCACCACCACATCGTCCACGAAGTTGATCGGCTTCTTGCGCGGATCGAACCGGTAGAGCGTGGGATACAGGGCCTTGCGGGCTTTCCAGAGCTGGTCGCGCTGCTCCTTGTCATAGGCGATGGTCAGGTCGCCGCACAGTTGATACCGCCCGCAGATGGCAGCCATCTGATCGGCCCGTTCGCGCAGATCGCCTTCGCCGTCGCTGCTATCGAGTTCAGCCAGCAGGGTGGCTGCCGCATCAGCGGGAATGCCATGCGACGACCGCCCGATCAGGTTCAGCGTGTTGGCATCCATGACTTCCAGTGCGCTCGGTCGGAGGCTCAAGAGATGCGGCACCGCCTCTCCGACTTCTTCGAGACGGCGAAAGTGGATCAGCGCCGTCAATGTGCCCTGTGGTTTCGGCACGAGCCGAAGCGTCGCTTCGCTCACCACACCCAACGTGCCCTCGCTGCCGACGAACAGTTTGGGGAGATCAAAGACACCGCGACTCAACCCGTCGGCCAGGCCGAACAGGTTGTACCCGCAGCTATTCTTGCTCACCGTCGGCTTCTTGCTGTCGATCAGGCCTCGCTGCCGCTGAACGAGGTCGAGGATCGGCTTGAGCGACGGATGGGCCGCGAGGGTCTGATCCAACCCCGGATCGTTGAGGTTCATCGAGGACGCGGAGAGCCAGGAGCCGGACGGCAGGCAGACGCGCATGGCCTGAACGTTGTCTTTCACGGAACCATAGATGAGGGTGTGCGGTCCGGCCGAATTGTTGGCGAGCATGCCCCCGAGTTTGCACATGTCGCCGCTGGAGGGATCGGGACCGAAGAGGAGATTGCGTCGCCCGAGCTGCTTGTTCAACTCCGCCAGGACGATCCCCGGCTGCACGCGGGCCCAGCGTCCTTCCTCATTCACTTCGAGAATCCGGTTCAGCTTGGAAATATCCAGAATAATGCCGGAGCCGATCGCAGAGCCGGTGAGATTGGTGCCGGCGGCGCGCGGCGTGAGGGGGATGCCTCGCTCCACCGCAAATCGCACGACGGTCTCGATGTCGCCTTCATGTTCCGCGAGCACGACGGCTTGTGGCTGCATCCGGTAAATGCTGGCATCGACGGCATAGGCGGTCAGTGTGGGCACGTCGTTCCAGACCTTCGCCTGTCCGAGGAGTTGCCGAAGGCCGCTGACGACGACGGATGAGGTGTTGGGAAGGATGAGGGTCATGCTTGTGATTACGTTGCGTTATTGTAGTCGCTCGGCAGAGAGCAGGACAAGTGAGTTGTTGCGTCGGGGGCGATTCGCTAAAATACGTGCCATTCCAACGAGGCGCCATGTCACGTCCCACGCTCTATATCTCCCGGCTGCTGCCCGATCCGGTCATGGCGGCCGCCCGCCAGCAGTTCCAGCTCTTGAACGAGCCACGCGACATCGCGCCGTCGTGGGAGGCCTTCAACGCAGGATTCCACGACGCGGACGCGGCCATCTGCACCCTGACCGATCGCATCGATGCGACCCTGCTGGCCGCCGCAACCAGACTGAAGATCCTCGCCAACTATGCCGTGGGGTACAACAACATCGACCTCGCCGCCGCGACAGCCAAGGGCATTGTAGTCACGAATACTCCGGACGTGTTGACCGACTCGACCGCCGATCTCACCTGGGCACTGATCCTGGCGGTGGCACGGCGCGTAGCGGAAGGCGACGCCTATGTGCGAGCGGGGGCCTGGCCCGGTTGGGCGCCGACTCAGATGCTGGGGACCGATGTGTCGGGCAAGATGCTGGGGATCGTCGGCATGGGGCGGATCGGGCAGGCGGTGGCACAGCGGGCCGCCGGCTTCAGCATGCGCGTCTGTTACAGCGCACGCACCCTGCATGGGCCGGGACAGGTGTCCTCTCACTGGGAACAGCGCGCCCTGCCTGACCTGCTGAGGGCCGCGGATTTTGTGAGCCTGCATGTGCCGCTCACCCCAGCAACTCACCACTTGATCGGTCCACGGCAGCTGGCACTCATGAAGCCCACAGCGTTTCTGATCAATACTTCACGAGGACCGGTGGTGGACGAAGGCGCATTGGTCGATGCGCTCCTGCAACGTCGGCTGGCCGGCGCAGGACTGGACGTCTTTGAACAGGAACCGGTCTTTCACCCCAGCCTGCGCGAACTCCGGCAGGTGGTGGTTCTCCCGCACCTCGGCTCCGCCACCCTTGCGACGCGTGTACGCATGGGGATGATCTGTCTGGAGAATATTGAAGCGGTGCTTGCCGGAAGGTCGGCGCCGAATCAGGTGAATCGCACAGAAGCTCCTCACGTGTAAGGCCGATGCAGGCGCACTGGCAGTCCGTCGAGGAGGCCGAACGAGGCAATCTTCGACTACCCGATCGGATCGGACAAGGAAGCAGATTTGGATGAAGAGTCCGGACTAGTGGCCGGCGAGTGGCAGATGATTGCTCTGACTAGGAACTGACACGTCCGGATAGGTGGCCCCGTTGGCGCCCAGCAGACGAAGCGCTTCCACTCGGCGGGACACGTCGTGGAACGAGGGAATGGATTGATACATGGCCAGCGCTCGCTCGCGGGCACCGGATTGTTCATAGAGCACCGCCAGTTCATACCGTACGAGTTGGGCATTGCCCCCCCGGCAACGCGAATCGGCGATGAGCTTCTCCAACAATTGAATGGCCTGGTCAGCCCGGCTCTGTTCCTTGAGACACAGTCCCATCATCAGGCAGGAATCGACAAAAAACCCTGAGTCCTTCATCGAGCAGACGAACTCTTCTTTGGCTTCCTCTAAGAGGCCCATATCTTTGTAGGCCATGCCCAACGCATAACTCGTTTCCGCATCCACCTGAACGGCAGCCGATGTGGCAGGAACGGGAGCGGGAGGCGGCGGCTCAGGCTCAGCCCGAGAGACAGGCGCAACCGGAGCCAGCTTAGGCGGAGGCGGTGTGCTGACCTGTGCTGCCACAGGAGCCGGTGCGGGGGGCGGCGTGGCGGGAGGCAGCGCAGCCGGCGCTGGCGCAGCGCCCTGCAAACGGAAGGGCATGTCTGCCGCAGGCGCGGCGACGACCGGAGCGGGAATCGGCGCCGGTTGTGGTTCTGCTTCGACCTGGATTGCGACAGGCTCTGCGGCAACCTCAGGTTCGACGACGGGCGATGCATTGGGATCGAACGCCGGCGCAAGCTTGCGAGCGATGGCACTCCCCGGGGCCAGCGCCTGAACCTTCTCGAACAGCTCCGCCGGAAGCGTGGGCATCCCCGGTTCGGGATGCTCCAGCAAAATCTCCACGGCCCGGCCGAAATGCTGCGCCGCTGCCGCGGCATCCCCTTTTTCCTGATAGAGCTCTCCCAGTAATTCCAACATCGGCACGGAGGCCGGTTCGACCTTGAGATAATCGTTAATCAGCGATTCGGCCATGCCATGGTCTTGCGCGCGCAGGGCGGCGCCGGCCAGGAAGCGATACTCCCCCAATGCCACCTGTAGATTCCCCTGCAATAAATGCAGCCGTGCGAGGAGCTGGCAGATTTCAGGGTTGCCGGGCTCGCGGCTCAAAAGCTGGGTCAGCATGGCTTCGGCGCCGGCATACTGTCCTTCTTCAATCCGACGCGTCGCTTCCGCCAGAAGATCGCTGCCTTCACCCGGCTTCGCGGCCGCCGCAGCCGATTTGGCCGCGCGGACCACATTCAAGGGCGCGCTGCCGCCCGCTTTGATCATGGTGATAATTTCTTTGGCTTCGGCGTTCTCCGGATCCAGGCGCAAGACCGCCGCATACATGGCATTGGCCTGATCATACTGCTGCGCGGCCGAGCGCTCCCGCCCGAGTTGCACATAGACCCGCACCGCTTCGTCGAGCAATTTTTCCTGTTCACAGAGTTCCGCGACGCGCAGCTGCGCATCAAGATTCGACGGATCCTGCACCACGATCTTGCGATAAATCTCCAGCGCTTCTTTATTGCGACCGTCTTTGAAGTAGTGTTTCGCCAGGGTCAAATAATCCTGGACGGCGCTGCTCAACAGCCCTCGTTCCGCGTTTAAATCGCCGAGGTGCCGGTAGATGTCGATTCGAGTGGGATCAACCTTGAGAATCTTTTTATACGCGGCAATGGCCTTGAGGACGGAGCCTTCTGAACGGAAGGCCCCGGCGGCCTGCAGAAAGGCGGTAACGGCGTCGGTGTTGGCGTTGCGTTTGAGCTGGAGGTCGCCGATGGTGTTGAGGACGGTCCCGTCGGCTGGGGTATCGATGCTGAGTTTTCGCCACTCAGCGATGGCCGCTTCGTACTGCCCTTTAGAAGCAAAGAGCTGCGCGTTTTGGAGAACTGTTCGGCGATCGACAGCCAAGAAGACTCCTCACCCGACGTTGAGAGTCAACGCTAACAGTCCGCCTTTTCTTTGTCAAACAAATGGATAAAAGAGCAACCGCGCGAATGCGGGGTCTAGAGCGGAGCAGCGCACGCGAGGAAAACCGGCGGCCCCTCCCCTACACGGAGGGGCCGCGGATGACAGAACCCCGGCCGTTAGGACGCCGGTGCGAGATCCTTCAACACGTTCGCCGCTTGCGGCCCCTTGGCTCCCTGGACGATGTCGAACTCGACGTTCTCCCCCTCTTTCAACGTCTTGAATCCATCGCCCTGCAGCGCGGAATAATGCACGAAGACATCGTCTCCGCCATCGAGCCGGATAAACCCGAACCCCTTCCGATCGTTGAACCACTTCACTGTTCCCTTGGTCTTCATACGGTCCTCCCTTCCTCAACGCACAGACATAATGAGCGCATCAGCTCGCCGGCTGAGTCGCATGGCATGGTAATGATGACGATATAAGGAGAAATAATAGCGACGAGCGAGAAAGCTCTTGCGGGGCGTTGAGACAATATACAAGCCGAACCATCGTGACCTGCTGAAAAGTGCGGAGCGATGTACCATGGGGTGAAAATCTTGTCAAGCGGATAGTTCTGGAAACGGACCTTCAATCTGTTTACAAGCTCCGCAGACTCTTCTATAGTGCGGCCATTCATGTCTCCGATGTAGGATTGTTACCGCCCTCGTGCTGCACACCATCCTCGATCGTTACATTTTCCGCGAGCTCCTCTCTCCGTTTTGCATCAGCTTGGCGGCGCTCTGTTTCGTGATGCTCACGAAAGAGTTGCTGCGACTGGTGGAACTGTTGGTGACGAAGGGGATCGGGTTTCTCTCCGTCCTCAAAGTATTCGCGCACTTACTGCCGTCGTTTCTGGTACTCACGCTGCCCATCGCGGGCATCATCGCCACCATCACGGCGTTCGGCCGCCTCTCGCTCGACAAAGAACTCGTGGCGATGCGCGCCGCCGGCTTCAGCCTCCTGCGGCTCTCCCAATCCGTCTTTATCTTTGCCGGGCTGGTCTGCGGCCTGACCTTGGTCATGGCCCAATACGGGCAGCCCTGGAGCAACGTCAATATGAAGAAGGTGGCGCTCAACCTGTTGCGCGACGAACTTGTGCTGGAACTCGATCGCGGCGTGTTTAATGAAGCCATTCCCAAGATGACGATCTACGTACCGGATGCCCAACAGGGGCAGGACAATCGAGGCATCTTCGTGGCCGATGAGCGAAACCCGGCCGATCCCCGCATCATCGTGGCGCAGCAGTACCGGGTGATGACCGATCCGGCGAGCAATCAGGTCGCACTGCGACTGATGAATGGGGTCATCCACAGTCGCCCCCAAAACCCGGAGGAGTATCAGAAGATTTCGTTTACCTCGTATGACCTGAAGATGAGCCTGGGCGCGAAACTCTATGGTGCCGAAGAACGCACCCCGATGGAGGTCATTCGCGCCAAGTTGGAGAGTACCGGCTGGACGGATACCAATGCCCTCCGGCGCTTGATGGAATATTATAAGGATCTGGCCTTCCCGGCGGCGTCACTGGTGTTTTGTATCCTGGGGGTGCCGGTCGGCATCGTCTCCAAACGTTCCGGCAGCATCGGCGGATTTGCAGTCGGCGTGCTGGTGGTCATCGCCTACTATGTCATCAATGTGGCCTGCGAGTTTTTGGTCACCACCCTCTGGATCTCGCCGTTCGCCGGCGCCTGGTTGCCCAACGTGATCTTCACCCTCGTCACGATTCTATGGTTCTATCGAGTGAGCCGGCAGTAACACGATGAACATCCTCTTCCGCTATATGCTGCGTGAATACGTGAAGATCTTCGGCATGTGCTTTGCCGGGTTGATGACCATTTATCTCGTCATCGACTTCTTCGAGAAGGTGCGCCGGTTCCTGCGATACGACGCCCATGCGCTCGATGTGCTGACGTACTTCGTCCTCAAGATGCCGGCCATTTCGTACCAGATCGCACCGCTGGCGGTGTTGATGGCGACCTTGCTCACGATCGGCCTGCTGTCGCGCAGCCATGAAATCACCGCGATGCGCAGCTGCGGGATCAGTCTCTATTGGATCACCTCTCCGTTCTTATTTCTGGGAACGGTCTTGGCCCTGGTGCTGTTTGCCTTCAGCTCGACCGTCATTCCCCTCGCCCTCGCCAAGGCCGAACAGATTAAAACAACCCGGATCGAAAAACGAGAGTTGCCGGTCTCGGTGAAAGCGGCACAGCCCTGGGTCAGCCTGGGCGGCCAAACATTGATGAACATCGACACCATCGACCCAGGCGGAGCCGTGTTGCGAAAGATCCGCCTCTATCGCTTGAGCCCGACGTTCGAGCTGGAACAGATCGCAGAAGCACAGCGGGCGGTCTATTCACCGCAGGGCTGGGTCCTGGAAGACGGCATTCGACGTTCGTTCCGGCAGGATGGCACGGTGTCGGTGAACAGCTTTCAGACGGAACCCTTGCCGCTCGCGCAAATTCCGGACGACTTTACCACCTGGCTGGAACTGGACTCGGAAACGATGACGTTGCAGGAGATTCGGGCTTATGTCGATCGGCTTAAATTAGGAGGCACCATCCTGCCGCGCCTGCTGACGGACTATTATGGTCGGATCGCCTTCCCCTGTGTGACGTTTATTATGGTGGTCGTCGGCATTGCCCTGAGCCTCCGCCGCACCGGGGTGCGCGGCAGCGGCATGGCCATGGGAATCGGGCAGGCCATGGCCGTGGGATTCTTCTACTGGTCGACCCACTCCGTGGCGATTGCGTTGGGCCGCGGCGGCGCCCTCTCGCCGATGCTGGCGGGCTGGATGGCCAATCTGGTATTTCTGACGTTCGGCTTTTATTTGCTCCTGAAAGTGCGTTACTAGGAGCTTGCTGGGTGGGCCATTTGAGCATCCTCTGAAGTGTGCCCCTCATGACCCAGGTGTCTAGGAATCGACTTCTTGCGTGCAAGCTTCAGGGATACTGAACACCTGACCGCCTCTAGCATTGACTGTGGCGCCACCGTACGGTAAGTAGACAGGCCGCACAAGGCATCACCGGCAAGTAGTGAAAGGGTTCTATGTCGACGAGAGTCGTCATCACAGGTCTGGGGGTCGTCTCCCCCATCGGTATCGGGGTGCCGCAGTTCTGGAAAGCGGCGCTGGAAGGTCGATCTGGAATCTCGGCCATTTCCTCCTTCGACCCGTTCCCGCTGGAAGGGTACCGGTCGCGCGTGGCTGGACGCATTCTCGGATTCTCCCCCGAGCAGTATCTCCCCGCAGGCCAAGGCGACCGGGTGGATCGTTATGCCCAGTTCGCCCTCGTGGCCGCCAAGGAAGCGCTGGCGGATGCCGACTTCCACATGGAGCGGGAGGAGCCGCACCGGGTCGGGGTCATCGTCGGCGCCGGCATGGGCGGCATGGTGATGGGCGAACGAGAAATTACCCAACTGTATGAACAGAAACGCCCGCACCGGGTGCATCCGAATTTTATTCCGGTCATTACACTGAATTCTGCTTCCGGCATCGTGGCCATGGCCTATGGCGCCAAAGGACCGAACCTGACAATTTCAACCGCCTGCTCATCGAGTGCCCATGCGCTTGGCCAGGCGATGCATGCCATTCGTGCCGGGACGGCAGATGCCGTGATCGTCGTCGGCGCCGATGCCAGTATCACGCCGCTGGTCTTTGCCGGATTTTGCTCGCTTCGCGCGCTTTCAACGAAGTATAACGATGCGCCGGAACGAGCCTCGCGCCCATTCGATCGCGGGCGAGACGGGTTCGTCATGGGTGAAGGCGCCGGCGCGCTGATTCTCGAATCACTGGCCCACGCGAAGAAACGCAAGGCCCGAATGTACGCGGAAGTGGCGGGCTACGCCGCCACCAGTGAAGCTCATCACATGGTGATTCCACGCGAAGACGGTGAAGAGGTGGCGATCACGATGCGCCTGGCGTTAAAGGATGCGGGCATCACGCCGGCACAGGTCGATTACATCAATGCCCATGCGACCTCAACGACAGTGGGTGATGCCGTCGAGGTGAAGGCCATTCGCCTGTTGTTCAAATCGCGGGCGGACAAGCTGGCCGTGAGCGCAACCAAGTCACTCGTGGGTCACACGCTAGGCGCGGCGGGATCGCTGGCCGGAATTGTCTCGGCTCTGACTCTCACCAGCGGGCAGATCCACCCGACGCTCAACCTTGACGATCCGGACCCGGCCTGCGCCCTCGCGGGACTGTCTGCGGAACCGCAAAGCCGCAAAACGAAGGTCGCCCTGATCAACGCGTTCGGATTCGGCAGCAACAATGCCGCCGTCGTCTTAAAATCTCTGTCGACCTGACCCGGGTCGGGTACCGACATTCATGCACGTGCGGTGTGCCGGCAAGGAACGAAGGAACCGGTTATGGCGAAGACTTCAGACGTTTCTGACAAGATCATTCAGGCGCTGGCGGACTACCTCAAGCGGGATGCGGCGTCGATTCAGACGACCCATCACCTGCGCGACGACCTGGGGTTGGATTCCATGGCGGTCATCGAAATGCTGTACCGCATCGAGGAGGTCTTTAATCTCCAGATCCCCGACCAGGATCTCGCTGGCCTGACCACCGTCGGCCAGGTGATTGGCTACGTGCAGGGCCGCGTGGCACCTCCGAAGGCTCTCGCGAAGGCGGCCGAGAAAACTCCGGCGAAAGCCGTATCGAAGAAGCCCGCAGCCAAACGAGCGACTAAAGGCAAGAAGGCGTAGCCGTATGACGACTGCACCGAGACGCACACCGCTCACGCTCCGCGAACTCCACAGTTATGTCGGAGGAGAACTGGTCGGTTCGCCGGATGCGACCGTCATCGGGGTGGCAAGCCTGGAAGAGGCCGGACCAGGCGATCTCGCGTTCCTCACCTCCGAACGCAACTTAAAATCCCCGCAGACCGCCGCCATCGGGGCCCTACTCGTAGGACGTCGCCTGCCGGAGTGTCCGTCACCGCAACTCGTGGTGGACAATCCCGCCTACGCCTTTGCGCGAGCCGCCCAACAGTTTTTCACACAACCGACCCGCGTGCGCGGCATTGCCCAGGGCATCACCCGTGGCGAGAACGTGACGATCGGCGCGGATGTGTCGATCTGGCCCGGCGTGACCCTCGGAGACCGCGTCTCCATCGGGGCGCGAGTGACCCTCTATCCGGGAGTCTTTGTCGGCGACGATAGCGTCATCGGTGAGGATGCCCTGCTCTACCCCAATGTGGTGGTCCGCGAAGGGTGCCGCCTGGGAGCCCGCGTGATCGTACACAGCGGCACCGTGATCGGCAGCGACGGATTCGGGTACGTCCCGTACCAGGGACGTCACCAGAAAATTCCGCAGCTAGGCGGCGTGCTCATCGAAGATGACGTGGAGTTAGGCTCTAATGTGAGCGTGGATCGCGCGACGTTCGGCAACACCGTTATCAAGCGCGGGACAAAGATCGATAATCTCGTACAAATCGCCCACAACGTGGTGGTCGGTGAGCACAACATCCTCGTCGCGCAAGTCGGTATTGCCGGGAGTACGACGCTGGGGAAGTATGTGATGGTGGGTGGACAGGCCGGCCTCGCCGACCATTTGCACATCGGCGATCAGGTGATGATTGCGGCCAAATCCGGCGTCACGCGAAGCTTGGAACCCAATCAAATCGTCTCCGGTGCGCCGGTGATGCCCCATGCCACATTTCTGAAGGCCCAGGCGGTGATTCCGCAGTTGCCGGAGTTACGGCAACGCGTCCGCGAGTTGGAAGAGCGACTGGCAAAACTGGAACAGGCCCATCAGACTCCCGCCAAACCCCGCACACCTCGTCGCAAATAGCCGGTGCCACCGGCTCGTTAGTTCGTCAACACCGACTTCCAGAAGAAGAGTTTGGCCCAGAAAAATCCTGCCCAAGGCAGGAAACAGGCCGCGATCGGATGGACCGCGCCATACAGCACGCTGAGCATTGATCCAGCGAGCAGGATTGCCAGGCCGACCATATACCCCCCTGGTGCCCATGGCGACCCGCTGGCTTGCGCCTGACTCGCCGCACTTTCTCGTTTGGGACGGCCGCTCTTATTCACCGCGGGCTGCCGCATCCGCGACGCAAACACCTCCGGACGGTTGCTCAGGATCCACCGGTGGTAAGTCGTCTGCACCCATCCAAGCACCCCGCCCAGCAGCAACAGCCCAGAACTTTGGAGAAAGGTGCTCCAGGTATAGGTGTCGGTGGCGATGAGCTGATACCCGAGCCCGCCGACCCCACCGATCATAGAGATCAAGCCGAGGATGCCGGCTGGAAATAACATGTAGGCTTTGATGTAGGCCGTCGCTTTTGCGTCGTGGCCTTCCTGCTGCTTGAGAGAGATAAGTTTTGCCATGGGCGTGATGGTCGTACAATCCCAACCCCAACCGCAAGAGAAAATGTGCCAGGACAGGACAATTTTCATTGGTCGAAGGAGGCAAGATTGTGCGTTGGCCCATGACTGTCTTCTCACTTGTCTGATTGCAAGCCAGGTCCGCGTGCATCGCCCTGTCTCACACCCGACACGCCACAATATCGATCTGAGAACTACTTTGAGCAGACGATCGAGCGGATCCTCCAGCATCGGCAAAGGAACGCAACGCACAGGCTGAACTGGCATCATTTCGCTCTGTCCACAAGAACTGTGGACGGGTTGTGCGCAACCATGTGGATAGAAGCTCGCGCCTTCGGCTGGGAAGGAACGCGCGCAATGTGCTCAAGAATTGGGCGATGCTACGCGAGGATTCTCAGCGGGATCGGAACGTGTTCAACTTTGTGCAGGTGAGAAAATCGTGGGAGTTATCCGACAGGAAAAAGTTCAACGGCCATTAGGCCATGGGCAGAATATCAAAGATTGCCGCCCGCTCTACTCGACCGACATCCACCCACTGCTGGGCCAGCGGAATCAGGGACGCCAATCGCTCTTCCACGACCGCCAGTCGTTCACGGATGACGGTCGGCTTATGCTGGGCTGTGACTCGTAGGAATGTGCGCAGGCCATGCAGGAAGAGACTGATGTTGGCGGCAGACACCCGTTCGGCGGCAGCGGAGAGCGCATCAATTTCTTCGAAGATGGGTTCCAGCGCCTGAGGCGAAAAGACACGCGCTTCACTGCTCTGCGCAACATGTGTGAGTGTGCCCATGACCGTCGGCACATGCGTTTGCATGTGCGCGAGAAACTGCTCGTCCAACTCATCCAGTTCCTGCAACATGCGCCCGATGGCACGGGCATCGACCATTCCGCCCTCTCGTTCCACCTCTCGTTCGGCGCGCTGAATCACGGTATCCAGCACATCCCGCAGCGGCTGCAGCGATCGCCCTCGAGCCAGATGTAACTGCCGCAGGGCCTCAAGTATCGAGGGGGTCGGCGGCGCGGTTGAAACACTCTCACCCAAAGACAGTGGTTCCTCAGGTACCGGCGGCTCCTGGACCATCAGCTCAGGCAAGTCAGTCACGGGTGGCTCGACCACATTGCCCCCTTCGAGATGATCGTGGGGCAGACGTTCGACCGCCTGAATGTCCTGCACCATTTTGCTGATCTCAAGCAGCCCCTCTCGCAGCGATGCAACATGATGCGCCGCCACCGCGCGCTCATGTTTTGCCGTAGCCTGGAGCAGCGGCAGCAACCGGGTCGCCATGTCTTCCACCGCCGTGAGACCAACGGTCGCGGCGGATCGCGCGAGGCTGTTGACGCTCTGCCATAAGATCGTAGAGAGTTTTGTGCGGCGCGTTTGTTCACTCGTCGTATCCAGCCGCTCCAAGGCCGTCTGGATCTGGTTCAGCCATTCACGAGCCTCCAACACAAACAGACCAACAATCTCCCGCCGAACGTGTGGCGTCTGATCCATAACCTCCGTCGTCGACGGAGATTGAATTGAGGGAGCGGAGGCCTTCGGCTGGGCGACAGCTGCCTGAATGACACCGGCAATCGCATCCAGACTCTCGAGAAGCGCCGCGAACTGATCCGAAGCGGTGGTTGTCGCTGCCGAAGACTCAGCAGGCGTCGGCGCCGAGGCGAAGGTGACGCGTTCCAAGGCCGGGGAATCGATGGTCTCCGCAACCGACACGTGCGGCAACACACTCAAATCCAGATACCGCGGCGACTCAGATCCGAACCTCTCCTGCGAATCCGTGACACGGAGAACCGGGCGCGATGGATACTGAGGGGTGATCCGCACCACCACACCTTCTTCCCCGCTGCTCAGGCGTACCGTGGTGCCCAAGGGATAGACGGAAAGTTGCTCCACGAGAGCCTTCATGATTTCACGAGGAAATGCCGTACGTTCTGTATTCAACAACTCGCGTATGGCTTCGTGCGGAAGGAGGCGTCGACGGTACGGACGTGGACTGACCAGCGCATCGAAGATATCGACGAGCCCGATAATCTGCGCCAACTCATGGATTTCCTGATCTTTCAGGCGATTCGGGTACCCTTGCCCTCTCCCGCGCTCATGCGCCTGCAACACCACTTCGGCCAGCCAGGCATACTCCGCACCGAGCTGCTCAATCACACGGCATCCCAAACGAGGATGTTGTTCAACCAGCGCCCGTTCATCGGCGGTCAGACGACCGGTCTTCGTGAGTAGTTGCTGCGGAACAGCGAAGATACCGATGTCGTGTAGAAGTCCGGCCAATGCGAGTCGCCGCAACTCCGCACCATAGTAGCCAAGACCGACACCGACTTTTGTGGCCAGAATACTGACATTGACGAGATTGGTGACCAGCGGAGGCCCCACAGGGCTGGACAACGCCTCGACGACCAATTGATCGTTCGCCTGGATTGATTCGACGATCTCGCCGGCAAGCTGGCTCAGCACCGTCACATTGACCGGCTCTTGCCGTTGTACCGCGGCGGCAATCTGCATGACCGCGTCCTCAGCCTGCCGATAGTGACTCACTTCTATTCCCTCTCATCCTCCAGCTACCGCACGTGCCCGCGCGATGACCGTCGGTTCTCACAAGAAGTCTGTGTACGCTCCACACGCCACATCCCAACGATACGGTCTGAAAGCAATTCCACCGCAGGATGGCTCCCCGGCTCGCTGACACGCCGAAAGAAGGTCTTCGTCTGGCTGGTCTTAAACAGACCGGAGGCTCCTCAGGCGACCAGCGGCAGCCGGCTCATCACATCCCGCTCCTGCTGTCCGACGCTGATCCACTCCTCGATCATCGTCGCCACGGCAAAAATGCGAGCCTCCACGGCTTGCACGCGCTGAGATGCAATCACAATGCGACGTTGACCGATCAAGGAGAGGAAGCTTTGAAGGCCGGTAAGAAAGGTGACGAGCGGGGTCGCATTCGCCTGCTTCGCAACCCCCTGAAGCTGTTCGACCTGTTGCATGCAGGTACTGAGCACCTGGCTGGACTGCGATGCCCCCTCGCCTTCTACACGAAACTGGTTCAGGCTTTGAGCGATATCGGGCAACGCCTGTCGTAACGAATCAAGGCACTGTGCATCCGCGCTCTGCAGTTCACACAACAGCTGCTGAAACACCGCCACTTGCATCTGGCTGACCCCTTGCTTCGCCTCGTGTTCCAGGCGATGCATGACCTGAGGAATGAGGCTGCGAGAAGGGCTCCCTGTGATGCTCTGTTCATCCTGAAGCCGACGTAGCGCGTTAAGCAGGGTCAGGAAGTCGACGGCCGGTTCCGGAGGCGCCGTTTGCGCCGGACCGAGATCCAGAGAAAGTCCGGTGGCTATCGTGACGGAAGTGACGACCAGACGAAATTGTTCACGGACGGTGCGGAAATCCTGACTGGTGACCGTCGTGCGATCTTTTACGGTATCGATGAAGGGAAGAAGCGCGAAGGTGGCGCGTTCGACATCGGGAAGATTTACCGTGGCGGCGGACCCCCCGAGACTGGTGATGCCACGCACCACAGCATCCACCAGTTGCCTGTGTCGGTCCGTATCCGGTTGGCCTTCGAGCTCGGCCAGGGCCGAATGGATCTGGCCCAGCCACTCTTGGGCCTCTTGTCCGAATAGATCGATCAGTTCTTTCTGAAAATCGTCTTCAGTTTGTTCTGGTTCGGTGGACACAGTGACATCCTGCCTATGACACGTCGGCTCATTTGAAACAGCGAACGAGCGACGGCCTTCCTAGCGTTTTCCATTCCCGAGTTGCGAGGCCAGCCCCGCGATTTCACCCAACTTTCTTGCCATATCTTCGAACCGGCGAGTGGACTGCTGAGCCATATGCTCTGCCTCCTCCGCACGTTTCGTCAGTTGCATCGAACGCTCTTGTTCTGCGGCCAGTGCGAGGTCCAATTCACGGGCCCGCTCGGCAGCCACTTCTAACTGTTTTACCTGCATCAATAGCGCCGAGGCAGCGTCTCTCTCAGCCGACAGGGCCGACTCCCCCTCAAGCAGTTCGGCACGAGCCTTTGCACAGGCCTCCTCTAGTGCCGGCACCATGCTCGCGATGGTCTCCAGCTCGGCACGTTCGTGGCGTTGGATCTGCGCGGTCTCACGCTCAGCCGCCAAGGTCGTTTCAAGTTCGTGCATACGCTGTTCGGCTTGCTCAAGGCTGGTGATTTGTTGCACCAATTGCGTCGCGGCTTCCCGTTCAGCCGCCAGATGCGCTTCCAGTTCCGCAATTCGAGCGGCTCGACGCGCCCCTTCAGCAACCTCTTGAGACAGCTGCTCCGCGCGCCCCTGCGCTTCAGCCAGGGCCGCTTCCATGTCTCCGATCCGGTGTACCTGCCTCGAGACTTCTTCCAGTTGCTCCGATAACGTGGCGCACTGTGCCCGTTCAGCCGCCAGGGTTTGATCCAGGACCTGCGCTTGTGACGAAAGGGCTGCAACTTGCTCGCGCTGCTCATCCAACAGACGTTGCATCTGTTCCTGATTCCGTCGACGTTCATCATCCAGCTGTGCTTCGAGGGCCAAGATTCGAGCATCACGCTCGGCCAGGATTGCCTGCTGTTGCTTGTGGGCCTGTGCGGACACATCCGGTTGAGTGGCGTGGACTGCAGGAGCTGGCCTCAATACCGCTTCGCTCGTCATCAGTATTGGCTCGGGCTCTTCCGCACGCACCGCGAGCGGCTCGGGGATCGGCTGATGTCTGCCGTCTTCGACCGAGGTCGGCTTCGTGTCCTTCGGCACAAGAACGATCGGTGCGGCAGCAACGGTCTCGGTGATCGACGGCTCGACTGCGGGTTGACGTTGTGGCTGTTCCAACTCAGGCACAGATTTCTTCGGGCGCTTACTGAGTAGGTCCAACACGCGATCCTTCAGGGACGATCCCTGAAACGGTTTCTTCAGGACACCATCCGCTTTACAGGATTCCGCTTGCCTCGCCACCTCATCGTTCACAATCCCGCTGATCAGCAACACCGGAAGATCGGCCAGATTGCTCTGTGCTCGAATATACGCACACACCTCATACCCACTCTTGTCCGGCATGATCACATCGGAGACAATCAAGTCCGGGCGATCCTTACTTAAGAGCGCAAGGGCTTCCGATCCATTCGCCGCAAGTGTGACACCCATCCCAGCCTCGGTCAGGAGTCGCTCGGCTACCTTACGCACTGCGATACTGTCATCGGCAATCAGAATCTTTGGCATGTTGTTCCTCTACCCGCTGCAAGGCTCATCACGCAGAACGGTTCGATGAGACCCCTAAGGTTGTCAGGTTGATGATCGGAAGTTCTTCATCTCCAGCGATACAGCTTCCGGCCATGTCTGGATCATTGCCGGCACGATACTGCACAGCCGACCGCGCAATTGTGTGTAAGGAAGGAACATGGGAATCGATGCAGATGGCGAGGGGACCGTCCACATGTTTGACCACCAAACACAGACAGTCGCGCTCCTCGACAAGACGATTCAACTTTGCCGCAAGGTCAAACACCGGCAGACAGCCTCTTTCTTGCCTGACCAGACCGACCACAAACGGCGTCTCGCTCGGGACAACTATCGTCCCGGGCCACGGCATGACCCCGCCGATCTCATCGGTTCTGGCGGCCAGACGTTGGCCTCCGACCGAGAAGACGACCATACTCTGCATCCGCGCCTCAGGGGCCCCCTTCGAGCCTGCAGGTATCTGTCTGTGTCGCTGCGCACGTAACATCGTTGATCCTCTGTGTCTACGTAGCCGATCCTGTTGAGACCGGGTGGAGGTCTTCCAAGACCGCCGAAGCCAGCTTGAGTCTGGAATCGAATTCGCCTGGCCGACCATTCGAGACCTGCAGGGCAAACACCTCCAGGATATTGTTCCGAGAGGGAAGCTCGAGCACCCAAAATGGATTCACAATGAGGGCGACATACGAGGCTTCGACGAAAAAGCCTAGCAATCGCTCCCGCTCCTTTCCTCGAAACTGCGCCGGAAGGGGCTGAATCAGATCTCGCTCAACGTCGATGAGACCGAGCACCTTCTCCACCGCAAAACATCGCGCGCATCCCTCGTTGGCATAGAGAACGAGCCTGGTCTCAGCCGTCAGACCCGTGGTTCGGATGGAGAACCGATCGGCAAGATCGGTACGATCGTACACCGCGTGGCCCCACGTGACCGCCCCTCCCCCGCTCGCCTCACCAGGTGTGACAATGCCGCGAACCCAATGGGAGGGAAAGGCCACATGCGTCGACCCGATCAGAGAGACAAGAAACCGGATCACCTGCCCGCGTGACTCCCTCAATGCGTTATGCCCTCGAAGCCCCATGGTTGCCCTTCATTCGCCCGCAATGGCGCACTTCGACCACACGCGGTTACTTCTTGACGGCGGATTCACGCCCTGCCCACTTACGGACTTCTTGAATCAAGGCCCGTTCCTCAACTGGTTTGGCAATGTATCCTGACGCGCCCACACTGGCAGCCATCTGACGATGTTTTTCTCCGGCTCGCGTGGTCATGACAAGGATCGGCGTCGCCTGGGTTTGAGGTCTGGCACGAAGAGCTTGAATCACTTCGAACCCGTTCAACTTCGGCATCTCGAGATCTGTGATAATGACCTGGTAGTTCTGGACTAAGGCTTTGCGACACCCTTCCTCACCATCGGTCGCGGTCTCGACGGTATACCCGGCGGATTCCAACATGCGGCCAACAAACTTTCTGATACTCAGCGAGTCGTCGATCAGCAACAGTGGGAGTTGCTTGTCCGAACTCTGCGTCGAGGACGTCTGAGCCGGCTCGTCGAGCATCGGCGAGGAGACAGGGCTCTGAAGAACCGCCAGGGACTCGTGATACTCCCGAGTGGTCAGACGGCTGACATCCAGCACCAGGACTACGCGTCCTTCCGGATCGATGGTCGCACCCCCGAATACGGATCGATCGTAGGGTTTGAGCGCCCCCAGGGATTTAATGACGATTTCCTGGCGACCCAACAATTCATCGACCGCGCAACCGAGCACACCAGTCGATGTCCGAACCACGACCACCGGAGTGGCTTCTTCAATCATGCCGGCCTCCCGGCGAATCAGGCTTCCGAGCGGATGCACCTCAATGGCTTCGTCGCCGATCTGCAAGACGGAACGGTCCCCCATACGCTGGATGGTCGTCGCCGTCGACATGGTCACCTCCCGCACACTCGGAAGAGGAATCGCATACCGTTCTTTTCCAACTCGGACGAGCAGGGCAGTCGCGATCAACAATGTGAGCGGCAAATGCATCGTAAACTTGGTGCCCTGCCCGTAGACTGACTCCACTTCAATGTGGCCGTTCATCGTCTCGATGACTCGCTTGACCACATCCATCCCGACACCACGGCCAGCTTGGCCTCCGACGGCTTCGGCAGTAGAGAATCCGGGCAGGAAGATAAACTTGATGACTTCACTTTCCGGCAAGGATGCAACAACATCCGCTCGTACGAGCCCCAACTTCACCGCCTTGGCTCTAATTTTTGCGATGTCGAGGCCTGCGCCATCGTCCTCGACTTCAATGAGCACCGAGTTCCCGCGATGAGCCGCATGGAGATAGATGGTGCCGACCGCCGGTTTCCCTTGGCTACGACGAATTCCCGCCGGTTCAATGCCGTGGTAGACCGCATTCCTCACCAGATGCACCAGCGGATCGACGAGCCGCTCGACGACACCGGTGTCGATTTCAGTATGCTCTCCGGACGTAACCAGATTGACTTCTTTCCCGGTGGCGCGAGCCATTTCTCGGGCCGCGCGCCGGAACCGCGTAAAGGGCGTCCCGATCGGGACCATCCGGGCGCGAGCGATTTCATCGCGCATGCCCAGCGTCAACTGCTGCAATGACCCCATATCATCCTGGGCACGATGGATCGACCCGCTCAGCTGCGCCATCGACTCGGTAATGTCGGCCGTGACCTCACTGATGCGCCGGGCCAAAATATTGAAGTCGTCATACTTATCGAACTCCAAACTTCCGAAATCACTCACCCCCGGGAAGCCTTGTGGCGGCACATCGCCGGGTGTCGTGGGAGACGGTTGAAAGGAAAAGGTATGCTTGTCCTCGAACGTCCGTACGGCTTCGATCAATCTTGATTTATTCGACAACACTTGCGTGGCCAATTGATCCAGCGTGCGTAGCCGCTGCTCGAGACGGCCGCGATCGATGACCAATTCACCGACGAGGTTCAGGAGACGTTCCAAACGTTCCCGGCTGACACGGATCACTTCCCGCTCTTCACCGGCTTTTCCGTCTGCGCCCTTGGCCGACTCCGTGCCATCGGACTCGCGCATCTCTTCGACTGGAAGACTTTCGGCGGCCGAGGACACGACCTGTTGCCCGTCATCGGCTGTCGCCTGGACTTGTCCCAGCAGCTGTAACTCTTGTAACGACGCTGCAAATCGTTGCCTGGTGCGCCCCACCATGCCGGCGTCGCGCCGCATGAGAGCCCGGACGACGTCGATCGCACGCAACAACACGTCCGTATGGCCGGGAAGCAGTTCGAGCGTCCCTTCGCGAACGGCGCCCATAAAGTCTTCAATATGGTGCGTCAGATCGCCGATGGATTGGAAACCCACCGTGTACGCGGAGCCCTTCAGCGTATGCGCCGTACGAAAGAGTTGATGGATCGTCTCAGGGTTCTCCGCGTCCTTATCCACCCGTAGCAAGTCGGCTTCGAGACTCTCCAGATATTCCTGCGCTTCCGGCGCAAAATAGGACATCACCTCAGCATCAAGGACCGGGATCAAATACTCTTCCGTGAGCTCCTGCGTGCGGGTCGGAATGATGGCTTGAGCCGATAGTTCTGGACTGGGCAAGGTAACGGGCACGGGATTCTCAACCGCTATTCCATCAATACGACTGTGCGGACCCACCGCCGCCTCAGCCTGACTGACACCTTGCTCCATTGCGTGAAGCTGCGTCACGATCGCAGGCACATCCTGGCGCAGGCGTGGCAACAACTGCGCATCACGCGCCATCAGATTTCGAATCACGTCCACCGCTTGGCGGAGAATGGCGATCCAATGCGGGGCGATCGTGACAGCCCTCTCGCGGACTGCACTCATGCACGTTTCAATCGGATGGGCCACATCGCCCACGACGTCAAATCCGACGGTGTAGGCCGAGCCTTTCAACGTATGCGCGACCCGATACAATTGATAAATCGTATCAGCATCGACCAAGTTGCCTTCCAGGCGCTGGAGGAGAGTCTGAATCGTGCTGAGATACTCCTCGGCTTCCGGCGAGAAGTACGACAAGACTTCACCATCAATGGCCGGAATGAGGTATTCATCCGCCGGCTCGACGGACAACTGTGCCGCCTCCGCCGACGACTCCATCGAGAGAACCGGCATCAGTTCGGAACATCGCCGCACAAATCCCTCCACCACAGAAGGATCTTCCCCACCTCCGCGCCCGATGTCCTCTACCTGAACTCGATAGGAGGCAGCGATCTCCCGCATCAATTGCAGGACTGCGGGCCATTGAGCAGAGGATATTTCCTGAACATGTTCGAGCGCATCTTCGAGCAACGCACCGAGTCGGCCAAGGGCAGGAAATCCGTACAACAGCGCCGCACCCTTCAGCTTGTGACCGACCGCATGGAAGTCGGCCACATCGCTCGGTTCAGGCTGCGCCTTCCCCTCGGGATGTAACGCGTTCCAAAAGCAACGCATATCGTCACCGGCCTCGGCAACGAATATGCCCAGCAACTGGTCGCGATCAAAATCTGCGCTCATTGACCCACTCAGCATCCGAGCGGAACCACATCACCGCTCTTCTAGACGTCCCCTACGCGAGCTTGAACTGGGCGACTGAGGAATTGAGGCCTTCGGCTAATTTCGCCATATCCTCGATCGTGAGACGCGTGGAATCCGTCTGCTTTTGCGTCGCCACGGCGCCACCGGTGAACTCCTTAATGGCACGACCGACTTTTTCCGTCGATGCGGTCTGTTCCGATGCCGCGCTTGCGATGTTCTCAGCCAGCTCGGAAGAGCGTTTGGCAATGCCTGAAATTTCGGCGAACACGTCACCGGTTCGAAGAGCGGAAGCGGATCCGGCTTCCACGGCCTGCGTTTCGTGTTCCATCGCCACAACCGCATCCTGTGTTTCTGTCTGAATGACTTTCACCAGATCAGCAATTTCACGGGTGGCCTGCGTCGAGCTTTCCGCCAACTTTCTGACCTGATCGGCAACCACTGCGAATCGTGCACCGGCCTCACCGGCGCCGGCCGCTTCGATCGCGGCGTTGAGCGCCAGCAAGTTTGTTTGATTCGCGATATCACGGATCGTCGACACGATCTGGGAAATTTCGAGAGACCGATCGCCAAGGCCCTTCACCTGCTTCGACATACGTTGCACCGCGGAACGAATGCTCTGCATATCGCGCACCGTCTCTTGCACCGCGACGTTCCCGCGCTCGGTGGCTGACAGCACCTGCTTCGCAGAATCGGACGACGCGCCGGCCGTGGTGGCCACCTGACGCATACCGGCCGCAAGCTGTTCAACCGCACCCAGTGTACGTACGGACTCTTCCGCCTGCGACTTGGCGGTTCCGGACATGTGACCGGCTGAATCACGCAAGGTACCGGCCGATTTATTGACTCGATCGGCCGCCTCACGCACCTGTTTCAACAATTGTCCGAATCGCGCGATCATGAGGTTGAAACCGTCCGCGAGGTTTCCGAACATATCGGCCGTCACCTCACCTCGTTTGGTCAAGTCTCCTTTACCGACTTCGGATACCAACACGAGGAATTGCATGAGGCGTTTCTGCATGAGGTCGCGTTCTTCCTCCGTCGACACCAAGGCCGTAATACGATCGAGCATGGAATTGAACGCCGTGGCCATCTGACCCAGCTCATCATGCGATTGGACTTTCGCGCGAGCCTGCAGATTACCGCCGGCGGCTTGTGTCGCGACACCGGCGATGTGCGTGATACCGCGCGACAGGAACGTTGCCAAGAGGTATCCGACGAAACTACCCAGCGCCACGGCGACCAGACCGCCGACGATCAGAATGACCGTTCCGTTACTGGCTAGGGATTGCGCGTCGTCGTTGAGATCCTTGGCCACCGCTTCAATCGAGGAAACCTGCTCATTGTGACGCTTGACCGCGTTTTCGAACGATGGTGTCAGGTTGACCGTCAACGCCAAGACGCCGAGGGCGCGCATCTGATCGGCCTGTCCGGACGAGAGCATCGTTTTATCGAAACTGTCCACCATCGCGCTGAGCGCACCGTCGGCGTCCTGGAAGTATTTTTTCAGCGCCGGCTCAAATAACGACAAATCCTTTGTTTCATCGCGTCCCGAGCGCGACAGGCGCAGGGTCGTGCTCTTGTAGTTCGAGACCGCTTTATCGACTTCGGCTTTCAAGGGAGCCAGCTTAGTCACTTCCTGGGCAAAGTCGGCCTGCTTGGTCGCCGTCGCAACGTCCAGGAGTACCTGGTGATGCTTGGTCAACGCGGTACCCATCTTGGCGAATTCGGCCAACGGCTGCGTGTAGTCCGTATACACCATCTGCGACTGACTACTGAGCTGGCGCAGGGTAAATACACCGACGCTGGCCATGACCAGGATAATGGCGCTGACAAGACCGAAACTGACCAGCAGCTTCGTCTTTGTTTTCATGTCCTGAAATTTGTTCTTGAAGCCTTGCCCGATCATGGTGCGCTCCTCCTTGTTCTGCTGTCCCTCAAAATCCGGTGGCCGGCCGCATACGTGTGCGGTGTCACAAGCCTACGTCGTGTCAAGTTCCTACGGGTTACGCGTTCGCAACTGCCGTGCTGCCTCCGTCAACCTGCGCAAAAAGCTGCGGGATCTCCAACACCCCTCCCAGCCGCTCGTCCAGGCGAAGCACGGCCGATACGCACGGGCGCGCCCCTGCCGGTCCGGCTTGCATCGCCGGCAACAGATGCTCGGGACTGATGGTGTGGATCTCAGGAACGTGATCGACGAGCACACCGATTTGACGACTACCCTGGCGAATGACCACCGCAAACGGCAGTGCGGTTTCCGTCACGGACAGGCCAAGACTTCCCCGTAAATCAATCAGCGTAATGACCGTACCTCGGAGATTGGTCACGCCGGTCAACAGGCTCGGCGCAGCAGGCACGACGGTCACAGATTCCACCTCAAACACTTCACTCACATGCCGGAGATCGACGGCAAACAGTTCGCCGCCTAGCGTCAAGACGCACATACGCAAGGGACCGTCGAGCTTCGCGGCAGAAGACCTCGATGAGCTGGAGGATCCGTGAGCCGGGGATGAAGCTGACGATTGAGGGTAGATCGTTGGAACGTTGTCCATAGATTAGTTCAGCGCCCGCTTGACGGCGGCGACCAAATCTTCGGCCTTGAACGGCTTCACCACATACCCGTTAGCGCCCTGTTGCTGGCCCCAAAACTTGTCGCTCTCCTGCCCCTTGGAGGTGCAGAGCACGATCGGAATCCCTTTGAAGCGGTCATCGCTTTTCAAGTCGCGGCAGGCTTGAAAGCCGTTCCGCCCCGGCATCACCACATCCAAGACGATCAGGTCCGGCTTATCGACCGCCAACTTGTCTTCGAGTTTGTCGGAATTCGGATACGACACGACCGTATGATTCGCCGCTTTGAGATAGCCTTCGATCAACTGCAGCTCGGCGTACGAATCATCGACAACAACGATCTTGCTCATGAGTACATCCCCCCTTCAAACCTGCTAAATGTGTGCGAATGACTTCCTGTTGATCCGACCACTCCGGTTACCGCATGGGAATCACGATGCTGATCGCACCGGCCAGATCGCCTTCATGCCACCCTTCCTTCTTGGCGCCGGTAATATCGCGTTCCCCTTTGGGATTGCCATGACACCCCAGGCACGTGCTTGCGGCATACTCCGGATCCATCATGCGGAGCACCGGCTTGCCGTCCAACATCGTAGCCTTGCTGTACGGCTGGCCCTTGGGGTGGCGCGTGTCGGAAAAAATCCTCAGCACTTCCGATTCGAAGTCATCCGGACGATTCCCGGGATAGCGATAGTCGATACCCGTCAACTTGATACGGATCCCGGTTTTTCGATAAAAGCGCTCACCGGACTTTCTGGCGAACACGGCAGGAATAATGCCTTTGAAACCAACGCCTTGCTTGTTGATCACCGGCTGGGCTTCATCGATGACCTCCTTCTCGGATTCCACCATGGCGAGAAAAAGCGGAGCTTGCGGCACGGTGCTGGGCCGACTCAGGTCGATCTTAGTGGCCTTGCGAAATCGCTCGACGACCTGGGCCGTCAAAAAGTCGCCGGTAAAGCCCTTGTCGCCCTTGCTGGCGTCATTGATCGTGGCTTGATGCTCGGAAATCACACCGCGCCCCACCTGCAATAACTTAATGAGCAACTCGGCTGTTTCCACCTCGGTATTGGCCGCTGCCGGAACAGCCACGCCCATGCAAGCCATGGTCAATGCCGCCGCAATTGTGTTGAAGAAATGAGTCGCCATGCCCCCTCCTCCCGCCGGTCGCAAATCGCCTAACCAAATCACACGCTTAAGTGAGTCTGTCTCTCACCAAAGATAGCGCAAAATTCTCCGTTGACAATTTCATGAATCGATGGAGTCGCGCGAAACCTATGCGCCCCCGGTGAGGTCAGTGCACGATTGGTGCCAAACAAAACAATTAGTTAGGATCTTCGCGGGAAGCTTGGCCGGATCAAGGAACTCGGCGATTTTGCGGATGAATATGTAAGGACGGGCAACTATATGCACTATGATCAGCGAGACTGACCTAGGCGACTAGTTGTTCAAGAATTTGGAGGGAGTGCCAAAGTTTCGTCGCTTTTCCTACGAAACGTCAAAGTCGCTTGGAAACGGTCGCAGGTACGATGCGCCCAGAGATCAGGCGGTTCTTCCGTGACGGAGGAGTTCCCAGATCGAGGTGAGATCAAGATGTTGTTGCACGTGGTCGGCCCATCGATCCAGCGCATCCACTCGTTGTTGATTCACCTGTTGGGAAGCAGCAAGGTCGGCAACGGGAAGACCCTTTCTCGTGCGTAATCGGTTCAGCCACGTGCGACGGCAGAGGGGCTCGTCGAACAGCCCATGAATATAGGTGCCCCACACCAACCCGTCGTCACTCACCGCGCCGTCGAAAGAAACAGGCTTCCGTTCGGTTGCCTCGGCGCGTCCGTCGAAACTATTCACTGTTCCCTGAACCTCAAAACACGGTCGATGTGCATGACGATCCGTCCGCCCCATGTGAATGAAATACCCGCGCACCGGTACCGTCGCTGATCCATCAAGATGTATCGCACGCCCCTCAACCTGCTCCGTAATTTTCTCCCGCATCAAGACCGTCGTGACCTGAAGAAAACCAAAGCCCTCGCCGATCCCGCCTGATTCGACCGCATCAGGATCGGCAATCTGTCGCCCGAGCATTTGATAACCGCCGCAGACCCCGACCAATTCTCCACCACGCTGAACATGCACACGCAGCAAGGCTTCAAATCCTTTGCTACGTAGATAGGCCAGATCCGCCAACGTGGTCTTGGAACCGGGGAGCACAATCACATCAGCGCCTACGGCAGCTTCTGGAGCAGATACGTATCGCAGCGACACATCCGGTTCGTCAGCCAACGCGTTGAAGTCGGTGAAGTTGCTCATGTGGGGCAGGAGCACGACCGCAATGTTGATACGATCCGGCTGAAACGCGACCTGCCGTTGGCGATCGACATCGAGACTGTCTTCCTGATCGAGTGCCAGGTCGCGGAGGAACGGCAAGACGCCCAGGACAGGAATGCCAGTCCGCTCCGTCAGAAAACGAACGCCGTCGGCAAACAGCGCCGCGTCTCCCCGGAACTTATTGATGACGATCCCGCAGACCCGGTCACGCTCCTCCGGCGTGATGAGATCAAGCGTACCGATGATCTGCGCGAACACACCGCCGCGATCGATATCCCCGACCAACAGCACCTTCGCATCGGCCATCTCGACGACCGGCCAGTTCACCAGATCACGATCCCGCAAATTTACCTCCGCGGCGCTGCCGGCTCCTTCGATGACCATGACCTCATACTGCGAGGCGAGGCGGTGATAACTGCGTTCCACCGCCTGAAACAATTCGGAATCCCGACCACGCGCAAAATAGGCCCTGGCCTCCCTCGTAGCAAATACTTTCCCCTGCACGATGATCTGAGACCGGGAATCGGATTCCGGCTTCAGCAGAATGGGATTCATATCCACATGGGGAGGAATCCCGCAGGCTTCGGCTTGCAGAGCCTGCGCGCGCCCGATCTCGCCGCCGGCCGGCGTGACAAAGGAGTTCAGCGACATATTCTGCGCCTTGAAGGGCGCGACACGGATACCCGCACGAGACAATAACCGGCAGAGCCCGGACGTGATCATGCTTTTCCCGACATCTGAGCCGGTACCCAAAATCGCAATGGCTGTGGCACGTGGAGATTGGGACATAAAACCTATCGACCGTTTAGCCGCGATGTGTCGCCGCCCACGCTGTCGCGCGCGCCAACCCTTGCGTAAGGCAGTCGGCGACGACCTTTCCGATCAAGGATCCGATCATGGTATGAGTTCCGGCATAATCCGACCGGGGGCCGTCCCCTCGCAAGGCACAGGCGACAACCACCGCATCCGTCCCCGTGCCGGTCGCACCGGGACGACCGGTCCAGCTGGGCACGGCATGGTCACGCAACACTCCGGTCTTACTCTCCGTCACTACCTGCACGGCACACACCATGGCCGACGCGGCGAGACAGGCATTCGTTGCCACCATGAGATTGATCGTCCCCGCTCGGTTGACTGTGCAGTCCCCCTCTTCCCGCACCGGCACCTCACCTGCCCGCACCGCGTTTGTCACACCAACCGTGGCAAAACACTCGACCCAGATTCCATCCTGTTCATCACGGCAGGTCACAACCTGCTTCATGGGAACCGCTGTCATCAGCCCGACACAATCCGGATCTACGCCCAGGCCTAACGCGATTCGTTTGAGGTACCGTGCAGGATGTTCCCACTTCGAATGAGATCCTTGCAGCGGAGGATTGGCCGGCACCTGATGATTCATAATGTAGCGCGTGGTTCGAAGCCCACCCCCTCTCGGAGCAGACGACAGCACCCGCCTACGAGTCCCGAGATCGACAATGAGCGTGTCTTGAGCAATTCGATAGTGCGTGGTGAAACCCTTCGGGCGCATCATCGTCATGCGCCACCCTTGCGAAGCAGAGCCGACAGGGCCCGCAGGAGGCGATCATTGTCGGCCCGCGAGCGAACCGCGACGCGCACCGAACGACCATTCAATCCAGGCACCTGCGAACAATCCCGAATCAGGAGTCCCTGCCGGCGAAGCGCAGATACCACCGCCACCGTTTTTCTCCCGACCGGCAATTCCATCAGCAGAAAATTGGCGGCGGAAGGAACGACCGTGCACCCGGGCAACTCGGACAATGCCTTCTGAAAACGGGCTCGCTCCCGTTCCATGAATCGAAGGCTTCTCTCGGTGTGACGCACATCCTGCAAGGCGGCGAGCGCGGTTCGCTGCGCCAACATGTTCACCGACCAGGGCGGCTGTTGCCCCGCCATGCGTGCAATCACGCGCGGCTTGGCCACCGCATATCCCACACGGAGTCCCGGCAATCCATAAAACTTGGTAAAGCTTCGCAACACGATGGTCCGTGCAGGAAGCGGCTCCGGCAAGATCGACGCATGATTCGCATATTCGGCGAAGGTTTCGTCCACGATACACCACAGCCCCTGGCGAGCAGCCAGACGTGCAAGCCTCCTGACAGCAGCAGCTTCGCAGGCCTGACCGGTGGGACTATTGGGATTACAGAGGAGCACCGCATCAATGGGATCGACACCGCCCGCAGGCAGCCGACGCGTCCGCAACGCCGTGAGAACCAGTTCCAGTGGAGGACGATACCCGTCGGCTCTCTCCGCCATCAGCATGGTGACCTGTCCCCCGGAACCTGTCATCGCCTCGGCATATTCGGAGAAGGTCGGGCCAATCAGCAACAGATGCCGGATCTCCAGCGCCCTAGGAAGGAGATGGATCAACTCGGTCGACCCGTTGCCGATCAGAAACTGCTCATCCGGACGATGCCAATATCCAGCAAGTCCTTGCCGTAGTTCCCAACAGGCCGGGTCTGGATAATGAGCGAGTAACGCTTCTGCTGCTCGCAGGATCCGCACTGCGGCGGGAGACGGCCCCAAGGGATTGATGCTGGCGCTAAAATCCAGCAGTCGATGGAGATCTCGCCGTAACTCACGGGCTGCCGCATACACATTCCCGCCATGACCGATGCGCGTCATGATACCCACAAGGAGAGCAGCGCAAAGAACAGACCGAGTCCGGCCGCGACCACCATGATGCGCGTAGCCTGGTCAACGTGAGCGATTGTCAGTGCCGTGGTGTCATCACCGATCAATTCGCCGTCGTGAGCCACGCCGTCATAGTAGTTCAGCCCGCCGAGTTGCACGCCCAAGGCGCCGGCCATGGCCGCTTCCGGTATGCCGCTGTTCGGACTGAGATGTTTGCCGCCGTCCCGATCCAGGATGGACCAACTGTCGTGAACACGATGCCACTCGGCGGTCGCCAAACCAGAAGCCAGTGCGATGAAACCGCCCGTCAATCTGGCCGGCACCCAATTCATCACATCGTCTAATCTGGCAGACGCCCAGCCAAAATGCTCATACCGCTCATCGTGATGTCCCACCATCGAGTCCAGCGTATTCACCGCCTTGTAGGCCAGGGCGAGCGGCGCGCCGCCGAGGGAGAGATACACCAGCGGCGCAATAATGCCATCGGCAGTGCTCTCGGCGATGGTCTCCACGGTGGCGCGGACGACTTCAGGTTCCGTCAACGTCGCGCTGTCCCGGCCGACAATCCTGGCCACGGCCTCGCGCGCTCCGGCCAGGTTTCCCTGCTGCAACTGACGGCTGACCGCCTGGACATGATCGAAGAGATCCCGACCCGCCAGTGTGGTATACGCCAAGCCGATACTGACCAGTTGTCCAAGTAGCGGTGACACCATGGCCGCCTGCGCAATCAGACACGTGGCCGCCGCATAGATCGCCACCGGTAACCCCAGTGCGAGACAGGCCCCGGCGATTTGCAAAGATTGATCACTGCGGCAGACGGTTCTGACCTGATTATCGAACCAGGAAATAACCACGCCCATGCCCCGCACAGGATGAGGCATCCAACGGGGATCTCCCGCGACGACATCCAATACCGCTGCCAGCACCAACTCACCACCGGTCATCGCGCCATCACCAGCAGCGGGATCATGACCAGGAACAGCAGTTCGACCAATTCATTCGTGGCGCCGAGCAAGTCTCCCGTCACTCCACCGAACCATACTCGACAACCCCGCCGCACAATCATCACCACGAGTGCTCCCATCCCCATCGTCGCAACCGCCGCCATCACCCCTAATCCAGCCGTCAGCGCGCAGACCAACACAAGACTCGAGAGCAAGACATGCTGCCAGGACAGATGAGTCAGAAACGCCGCGGCCAACCCCCCTTCGCTCCTGGCATAGGGAGAACCCCAGGCGACTGAGACCATTGCCCAACGCCCCAATGCCGGCATACAGAGCAACACGGGAAGGCGAACCGGTTGAGGTAGGGCAAGCAACCCGGCATAACGCAACAGCAGAGAGAGGAAAAGACCGGTCGCGCCCAATGCCCCGACGCTCGGATCACGCATGATGCGCAGCCGATCGGCCGCCGTGCGCCCGCCGGCCAACCCATCGATGGTGTCTGCCAGGCCGTCTTGATGCAGTCCGCGCGTCATGAGCACCAGCAGGACGATCAGCAGGACATTCACCACCTCAGCCGTCAGCAACAGGCTCAAGCCGAAGTCTGCTGTCGCGAGTAATCCGCCGATCAGAAGCCCGACCGTGGAGTACCAGGCCATCGACGTCGCCAACTCGGCAGACGACGGCTCATGGTGGCGCCGACTGATCGGAATCGCGGTGAGAAAATGCCAGGCAAAGACAAAGGGTCTCGTCATGGCGACAATCTCAGTCACGTTGCGACACCCCGGCTTCTTCGAACGTCGCCATCTCGGTGAGAATCTTAATTGAGGCCTGCACCAGGCTCATACCCAGGCAGGCGCCAGTCCCTTCGCCTAACCGCAGGTCGAGATCGAGCAACGGCTTCAGCCCCAGATGGTCAAGGATCGCCTGATGCCCTCGTTCCACCGAACGATGCGACGCAATCAGGTAGTCACGACAGAGCGGCTGCAACCCCATCGCAATCAACGCCGCAGCACCGGCAATAAACCCATCCAACACCACAGGCACCCGTGCGGCTGACGCCCCCAGGATCAGCCCGGCCAGGCCGGCTATTTCGAGGCCGCCCACCTTCGCGAGCACATCGATGGCATCGGCTCGGTTCGGACGATGCCGATCGAGCGCCTGCTCAATCACGGCGACTTTTCGGGCATGGCCCGCTGCGTCGATGCCGGTCCCTCGACCCGTCACCTCAGCAACCACCACGCCGGTCATCACCGAGGTAATCGCTGCGCTCGGCGTCGTGTTGCCGATGCCCATTTCGCCGGTCCCGATCAGGCCGACTCCTTCACGCCCGGATTCCATGGCCAACCCGATCCCGACCTCCACCGCTTGCACGGCCTGGTCACGACTCATGGCCGACTCTACCAGCAGATTGTTCGTACCCGGCATCACCTTCTTGTGAATGAGCCCCGGCACCGAACCGAAGTCATACGCCACGCCGATATCCACCACCCGCACCTCGACTCCGGCGTGACGCGCGAGCACATTCACCCCGGCGCCGCCACGCAGGAAGTTCAGCACCATTTGCGGCGTGACTTCACGCGGGTAGGCGCTCACACCTTCAGTCGCTACGCCGTGATCAGCCGCAAACGTAAATACGACCCCGCGCGGCACAGCCGGCTTCACCTCGCCGGTAATCGTGGCATACCGCACCGCGGTGTCTTCCAGCCGCCCCAGGCTACCCAAGGGTTTCGTCAACCGGTCGAGGCGGGATTGCGTCCGCGCGGCAATCGCCTGATCCACAGGTTGAATTCGTCCCAACACCTCCTGAAGCGTCATCGAGTTTTCTTCCCTCTCATTTAAGCCTAAGCGTCTGGCCGCTGATGACAAAGTAGACTTCGTCGGCCGCTGCCGCGATCTGTTGGTTGACCCGACCGGCGACATCGCGAAACGCCCGCGCACTGCGACTCGTGGGCACCAGCCCGAAGCCCAACTCGTTGCTCACCAGCACTACCCGCGCCTTCGTAGCACGGATGGCCTGAAGCAATTCCTCCACGCGTGGGACCATCTCCGCCCCGGCGATCCGACGCCCACACACATTACTTAACCAAAGTGTCAGACAATCCACCACGACGGTGCGATAGGCCTGTCCGTCCGCTCGAAACCAGGCAGCCAGGTCACGCGGCACCTCGGCGGTGATCCAGTCGGCAGGACGAGTCTCGCGATGCCGCGCAATACGCGCTTTCATTTCACCGTCCAGCGCCTGCCCTGTCGCAACAAAGGCTTTGGGCGCTCGGCGGCCCGCCCGATCGAGCGCCGCCTGACTTTTTCCCGACGCCGCTCCGCCCAGCACCAGAATAAGACGCGATGCGGTGGCCGAATACTTCTTCATCGGCTTACTCGGCGCTCGCGCCGGATTCACGTTGCCACAGGAACTCCGGCTCTCCCTGGGTCTTTGACACCCAGCGCGCGAGGACAAACAGCGCATCACTCAACCGGTTCAGGTACTTATTCAGCTCGACCGCCACCGGTTCCTCACGGCTCAACCGGATGCAGATGCGTTCCGCGCGGCGACAGATCGTTCGTGCCTGGTGGAGCGTCGCCGAGACCGTTCCGCCACCGGGCAGAATAAACTCCTTGAGCGGGGCCAACTCCTCCTGACATCGATCGATGATCTGCTCGAGTTTCGTCACATCCTTCGCCGTCACCTCCGGCATATTGGGAAACGTCTGGCCCGGCGCGGTGGCCAGAATGCTTCCGATATCGAAGAGCTTGTTCTGCACCCAGCGCAGATCCGACTCCAGTTGTGTCGCAGCGGCAGACTCGCTCCCGGCTTCGACGTTCATCGCCCGCACCAGCCCCACAGAGGCATTCAACTCATCGACCGTACCGTAGGCTTCGACCCGCAGGCAGTCCTTCCAAACCTGTTGGCCACCGGCTAATCTCGTTTGGCCCGCGTCGCCGGTTCTCGTATAGACTTTGGTGATCCGCATCTCCGGTTTCCCCCTTCTCGCCGCACTCTATTGCCCCATAACTCGTAGTGCACCAATTCCTGCACCGGAAGTCTGGCCCGCCAGCCCGCAGTTTCGAGGTCGGGCTTGGGCGCAAACTCTGATACGTAGCCGAGGCAAAGGTAGGCCAACACCTTGACCGGTCTCGGGATACCGAGCACCTGCTTTAATGCGGTATGACTCAAGATGCTCACCCATCCAACCCCAATGCCTTCAGCCCGTGCCGCCAACCACAGATTCTGAATGGCGCAACAGGTACTATACAGATCCGTATCCCGCACGGTCGATCGTCCGAGAACCTGAGGCCCGCCCCGTTGCCGACTGCACGTCACGCAGAGATTCACCGCTGACTCCTCGATCCCCTCGAGCTTCAGGGTTCGATACAAATCCGCGCGAGGTTTCTTATAACGCAGCGCCGCAGCCTCATTCGTCTTCACAAAGAGCTGCTTCACCGCCCGCTTCGTCTCAGGGGCCCGCACAATGACAAAATCCCAGGGCTGCATGAAGCCCACCGATCCGGCATGATGGGCCGCGTTCAACAAACGGGCGAGGACCGCATCGGGGATCGGCTTCGGCAGGAAATTCCGGCGAACGTCTCGGCGCTCAAAAATAGCCCGATACACCGCTTCACGCTCGGCGGGGGAAAAGGGCTCCTGCGACTCCAAGCCCACCGGAGCCACCACGCCTCGTGTATTAGTCGCCATGGGGCTCGTTCTGCGACGGTGTCGGCCCCAACACACCGCTCGCCACGTGCTGCAGGCAGGTGGGACACAGGCAATCCTTGAACCGGGCCGCGATCCAATCCATCTGCGCTTCAGTAATGCCGATCTTCCCGCACCAGCACTGATACCCGCCACATTCGAATGGCGTCCGGCAATGCTCACACGTTTTGGTGACCGGCCCCCTCAAAACTCCACCCCCGCCTGTGCCTTGACGCCTGTGCGGAACGGATGCTTGACCTGCTTCATCTCCGTCACCAAATCCGCCGCGTCGATCAATTCATCCGGAGCTCCTCTGCCGGTGATGACCACATGTTGCATCACCGGCCGCTCCTGCAGACGCGGCAGCACGTCAGCCACCGCCACATAACCATGCCGGAGCGCAATGTTGAACTCATCCAGAATCACCATCGCATAAGAGGGATCACGCATGAACTCGCAGGCCTTGGCCCAGGCCGCTTGCGCATGGCTCGTATCCCGCTCCCGATCCTGTGTCTCCCAGGTATAACCTTCGCCCATACGGAGGAACGTCACCCGCTCGCCGAACGATCTCAGGATGCGCTCCTCCGCCGTGTCGATTGCGCCCTTGATGAATTGCACGACGGCCACCTTCATCCCATGGCCAAGACAACGCAGCGCCATGCCGAGCGCGGCGGTCGTTTTTCCCTTTCCCGCGCCGGTGTACACGATCAGTAGCCCCTTCTCGTCCTGCGCGGCTTCGATCCGACGATCGACGGAGGCCTTCAAACGTTGCATCTTTGCTGTATGCTCGTCTTGTTCCGTCATTTTATCCTTTCGTTGCAGAGGCCTGCACTCCGCGCAGGCGGCGGGCAGTTCCCAGCAGATCGGCCACGACGGCCGGCTGACTGCCGAAGTGCAGGTGACTGTACAACGCAAGAGTATTCCCCATCGTCAAGCCGTCATGCCCGGCAGGTTTTCCCGCTGCATCCGACAGGATACAGGCATGATGGAGCTCCCCGGTTGGTTCGAGTCTCGAATAATGAAACTCATGCCCGCGCACCACGGTCCCGGCTCCACCCAGGATGCAGGATTGAGCGACCTCCACGGTTCGATAGCCTAGCGTCATCCCGTCTTTCCGCATGACTGCATCCGCCGGAAACAGCCCGACCATGGCATGTCGCCGACCTTCACCATCACGAATGGCCTCCGTCAAATACATCAGCCCGCCACATTCGGCGTACACCGCCCCGCCGCGCCGGGCAAAGGTCTGCACCGCCCCGCGCATGGAGACGTTGGCCGCCAAGGTCTCGCCGTACAGTTCGGGGTAACCGCCTCCAAAATACAGCAGATCAACGACCGGCAATTCGGCGTCGCGGAGCGGTGAAAACATGACGAGCTCCGCCCCTGCGGCTTCCAGCAAGTCCAAGTTATCCTGATAATAAAAACAAAAGGCGGCATCATACGCCACGCCGACTCGAACCGGTTGTTCCTTTGCTATCGGTCTCGTGATCGGGAGATCTTCTCCCGGCAATGCACCGGCGGAGCGAGCCAAAGCCTCCACCCGATCCAAGTCGATTGTGGCTACGGCAGATCGAGCCAGTCGGTCATACAAGTCACCCTGCCCTTGCTCAATGGCAGTTCTCAGGCCGAGATGGCGATCCTGAATCGTCACCGAGGCATCAGGCTGCAGATATCCCACAACGGTCAGGTCCGTTTCTGCCTCCACCGCCTCCCGCAGCAACCGATAGTGGCCCTCACTCCGCACGCGATTGAACAGGACTCCGCGAACCTGTACAGCCGGGTCGAATTTCGCGTACCCGGACACCATGGCTGCGGCCGATCTCGCCATCGCGCTCCCATCGATCACCAATAGGACCGGTGCGTTCAGCTGTTTCGCCAGTTCCGCCGTGCTGCCCTGTTCATGCACCGGGGAGCTGCCGTCGAACAGCCCCATCATGCCTTCAATGACCGACAGGTCCGCATCCGCAGAGGCACGCGCAAAGATGGCGCGGTTGGCGGCGTCCCCTAACATCCAGCCATCCAGATTTCGCGAAGGCCGCCCGGTCACCGCCTGGTGATGGCCGGGATCGATAAAGTCCGGGCCGCCTTTGAACGGCTGCACCACCAGCCCTCGAGCTTTTAATGCAGCCATGAGGGCCAGGCTGACCGTGGTTTTGCCGACACCACTCTGGGTGCCGGCAATGACCAGACGCGGACATGGCATCAGACGACTACCCACCGCTCGCCATCATGTTTTCCCGCCAAACGTGACCCGTACACCGCCGAAGATCGAGCGGATGGGCACACCGGCGCTGGCCACTTCTTCGTATTTCTCATTGAACAAGTTTTCAGCCCGAAGATACGCTTGTAGCTGCTTCGTCACATCATAGGTCACAGCCAACGACCAGACGTCGAACGCCGACAACGGCTGCCGATCGCCGGTGGTATTGAAGCGCGAGCCCACGTACCTGCCGATCAGCGTAATCCAGAGCGGATCGATGGGCTGATACGCGACGGATGCGCTCCACTGGTCGGTCGCCCAACGAGGAAGGCGGGCATGGCTAACCAAATCTCGGGTGAGGGTGTTGGTGTAGTTCGCCTGCACCACGACGCCCTTCAGGAATGGACGATCGCTGGAATAGGTATAGGAGACCCCGGCTTCCCACCCTTTCGTGGAGGCTTCACCGATCTGCTGCGGGCAGAACCCAAACGTACTGAACGGCGCGCAAAATGCCGGATCGAACGTGGTCGTGATCAAATTCCGATAGCGATTCCAGAAAAACCCTCCCGTAAACTTGAGCTGCTTGGAGAAGAAATATTGATCGATCCCCACGTCCATACTTTGGCTCTTTTCCGTTCCCAATCGGGAATTACCGAAATTGGGAAAATACAATTCATTCATCGTAGGAGCCCGGAACCCCGTGGAGTAGCTGCCTCGAATTTTCGTGTCGGTTTCTTTGTGGTAATACCCACCGGTCAGTCGATAGGTCGTCGCATCGCCGAAGACGTTGTAACTGTCATGGCGGAGGCCCGCGGTGGCGAATACACGGTCCCACAAATTGAATTGGGCTTGCGCGAATCCGGCATTGGAACTCAGAATCCGATTGGTGAGCCCTGTATCATTCTCGCCCTGTTGTTCGCGAAATTGATACCCCGCACTCAATAACAACAACTTCGTGATTTGGAAATTGTGCTGCCACTCCAACCGATTCGAGAGCACACGAATTTCGTTATTGGAGTTGAAGGGCGTACTGAATGCCCCTGTGATCAGACTGCGCTGCAACGTGCCTGATAAAAACTGCGAGGCCTCCTGCGCACGTGCAAGGGTGAGCTTCTGGGACCACCAGGTCGTGATCGGCTGCTCATAACTGCCGCTAAACACATATTCCTGGCTCCGATTTTTTGAGCCATAGACGTCGTTTGGAGAGGTCGCGGAGATATTGTCGAGCTGGACATCGGAGTTCATCCAGCGCATCGTGAAATCGAATCGCCCATCGTGCGGAAGATTCACCCCAATCCGGCCCGAGCCCTGCCAGTTGCGATATGAATCCCGCTCGGTGGCGCCACGCCGATAGTTGACGGCCGAGAAACTGGAGGTATCCCATCGGGACAGGGAGAGGCTGTAATCAATGATGCCCTGCTTCCCGGACACCGTGCCCCCTTCACGAAGGGAGGCGAAGGACCCGTATTCCATGAAGCCGGTGGCCGAGAGCGGCCCCTGGCCCTTCTTCGTGACGATGTTGATGACGCCGCCCATGGCGTCGGACCCCCACAACATACTTTGCGCGCCGCGGAGAATTTCCACGCGCTCGATATTATCGGTCGTCAGGTTGGCAAAATTGTAACTGCCGACCGTACCGCTGTTCACAATGGCACCATCGATCAACACCAGGGTTTGGTTTGCACTGCCGCCCCGGATTTTGGCCGTCACTTCGGTGCCGGGCCCGCCGCTTGAAAAGACCGCCACGCCTTGGGCTAACCGCAGAGCATCCACCACGCTCCGGATGTTTTGTTTTTTCATGTCCTCCGCCGTGATGACTTCCACCGCGCTGGTGACATGACTCACCGGGACCGGGGTTTTCGTTGCCGAGACGACGACTTCCTCGGCGAACACGATCGGCTCGGGCTCCACAGGCTCTTCAGCAGAGGCCACCGCCAGCCAAACAGGAGGGACACTCATGGCACAGCACAATATGAAATAGACAGACCAGTTCCTAACCATCACCGACATACTGACACTCCCTTTCGCTCGAAGGGCTCAGTCGTAACAGCCGTCCAGTTGGGTCTCCTGACTTGCGGATCACCGTTTCTCTGCGCCTTCCCAACCGGAGCGTCAATCGTCTCTCGTGAAACGTCTCTCGCACGCTCTCAGAGGCCTGCGAGTCACGCTTCACCAGCGACGCTTCACGAACCAAGTCAGTGGCTCAATACAGAGTCACTCCCCGCTTACAGTGGCGGCACCGTGATGGATTTGCACCATCTTCCCCGACGCTGACGGCGTCTTCCTGACACTCCGTTCTCCAATGATTACGCGCCCCATCTCGTCACACGGGTGGGCCGGGCGCGAACCCATCCCGCAACAACCGATCACACTCTCAGCGGCACAACCTGTCTCGGCAGCGTAATCCTCGGAAGACCCGATTCCGGATGCGGATCGATCAACACCTCACAGCCATAAACCGTCCGTAACGCATCCACCGACAACACGTCCGACGGCATTCCCATCGCATACACCGACCCTGCGCTCAACATCACGATCCGATCGCAATACTGGCTGGCCAGGTTCAAATCATGGGACACAATGACGACCGTCAGGCCCTGCTCGTCGGTAAGACGACGCAGCACCGAACAAATCTCGAGTTGATGCTGAAGATCGAGAAAGGCGGTCGGCTCATCGAGCAAGAGGACTCGCGGGGTTTGGGCCAAGGCGCACGCAATCATCACGCGTTGACGTTCGCCGCCCGACAAGTTGGTCACCGCGCGCGAAGCGAGATGACCGATGTCCATCGTCGCCATCGCCTGAGCGGCCGCCGCACAATCCTCCCGATCTTCCCAACCGAACCCGAGACTCCATCTGCTCTGTCTGCGATGGGGATACCGCCCCATCAACACCGTTTCCGCCACCGTAAAGGGAAAGGCCGGCGCACTCTCCTGCGGGACAAAGGCTACGGTCCGCGCCGTCTCCTCTCGCGAAAGATCGGCCAGATTTCGCCCGAAGAGCGAGAGGGTTCCCCGCTGAGGCATCGCGAGTTTGGCCAGGAGTTTCACAAGAGACGTTTTGCCCGACCCGTTGGGTCCGACGATGCCGAGAATTTCGCCTGACTCGACGTGCAGGCTCACATCGCTGAGGACCCATCGACCTTCCCGCCCAGGCGCCCTGCCATAACAGAACGAGGCCCCCTGCACATCGTAGGCATGGTGTTCGTCCGGGTAGGCACCCACCGCTGCATCAGCCTCACCCATCGGGTCGACAGGAATCCTCATGCGAGCCGATCCTTTCGCCACACCAGCAAGTAGACAAAAAACGGGCCGCCCGCGAGGGCCGTAATGATTCCGACCGGGACTTCCGACGGCACAAAGAGGGTCCGGGCCATGGTATCGGCCACCATCAAAAAGATGCCGCCCACGAGCGCCGAGGCCGGCAGGAGCAACCGATGATCGGCCCCGATCACCAGGCGCACCGCGTGAGGAATGACCATCCCGATAAATCCGATCATGCCGCTGACAGACACGACCGCGCCGGTCAACAGCGCCGACACGAGAAAGATGACTCGCTTCGCACGTTCGGTATCGATTCCCAAGGACCGTGCCGGCTCTTCACCTAACGCCAGAATGTTCAGCACCCGCACCTGCTTGAAGAGCAGAAAGAGACCGATCATCAGATACACCGACAGCGCAGCCAACGCAGGATAGGCCGGTGCCGTAAGCGATCCCATGAGCCAGGCCATCATGCCGAAGGAACGATTCGGTTCCATAATCGAGGTGATGAACATGATGAGTGCCGAGAAAATCGCATTCAGGATCACGCCGGCCAGCAGCACGGAGTGGATCGGGAGCCGGTCGTAGGTCGCCGCCATGCGATAGACCACCAGCAAGGCCACCAGTCCGCCCAAAAACCCACAGACCGGCAGGAGGGAGAAGGCAAGCACCGTCGTTCCAATTCCGAACAACACCGCGACGGCCACACCCAACGCGGCCCCGCTGGACACCCCGAGCACATAGGGATCGGCCAGGGGATTTCGCAGCAGGGCTTGCAGCGCCACCCCGACCGACGCCAAGCAGACTCCCACTAAAAATCCAAGAAAGACTCGCGGGAGGCGCACCTGCAGCAAAATAACACTGGTCGTCTTGAGCGCGTCGTTGTCCGTTGGGTGGTCGAACAACGCGGCCGATAACAGGCCGATGATTTTCCCGAATCCGATGTACTGTGTTCCGAGTTGTAGGCAAACCACCGCCAGAATCATTGCGACGACCGACAAACTACCCATGATCAGGAACCAGCGCGCCGGAGTCAGAATGGCCCCCTGGAACAGCCGTTCATGTCCGGTCGTGAGAGCGGAAGGGTGACGGTTCGCGGAAGACAACGGCGGCGAGACCACTGCGGACGCAGGTGACGTAGGGTGGCCGGTTGACGGTATCATGGCTGCACAGGCACGGCTTGGGAAGAGAACGCTTCGGGGTGAATCACCCTGACCAGTTCTTCCAGCCCATCCATGACGCGCGGGCCGGGTCGATTCAACGCATTGGCCGACACTTCGCGCAACCGGTTCTGCTGCACGGCCGTCAGAGTCGTCCAACGCCGCCATTCCTCCTGTTCGCGTCGTGGCACCGTTTCAACCGACCCCATCGGGAAGATCAGCACTTCGGGATCTTCCTTCAACACCGTTTCCATGGTCAGGCGTGGATAGGGTGCGGTCGCGCCGGATGCGATATTGATTCCCCCGGCCAGGCCGATCATCTGGTGGATGTAACTGCCGGGTCCGACCGTGATCAGGGGCCGGCTGTTGATCACATAGAGCACCCGGGTGCGCGGCAAGTGTTCGGTCCGACTGATGATCTCGGCCATCCGGCTTCGCATGGCCGCCGTCATCGCATGAGCTTCCGTCGAACGGTCGAAAATGCGTCCCAGCGTGTGAATGTGCGAGAAAATATTCTCCACGGAGTTGGCTTCGAGCAGGAGCACCGGAATCTTCAGTTCCTCCAGCTTGGCCAACACATTCGCGCGGTGAAATTCGCGCGGCGCAACGATCAATTCCGGCCGGAGGGCGACGAGGGATTCGAGATTCGGGTTGGTGTACCCGACTTTGGATTTGTCCTTGGCGGCCACCGGGAAATCGCAAAACTCCGTCACCCCGACAATCTGCTCGTCCAGCCCCAGCGCAAACAACATCTCCGTGATGCTCGGCGCCAACGACACCACTCGTGTGGGCGCCTTGGCCACATAGAGTTTTCGGCCCGCATCGTCGATGAACGTGCGCGGAGTGATATTGGCCATAAACGGCATGCCCGTCAGGATGCCCTGTTGGCGACGTTTCATCACGGTCTGATCTTCCTGAGAATGTCCAAGCGCAACGGCCACGCAGGCCAACAGCGCATACGCAACGAGTCCGACGAATGCGGCTACGATCCGGCTATGGAGGATGGTTCGACCGGCACGCAAATAAAAAAATCCCCAGGGCCAACGTGGAACCCTGAGGATTGCACCCGCAACATCATCCTCGCCTATTCCCCAGCCCACGAGGGAATAAAGGGTCTCCCTCGGGCAGGTCTTCTGGCTCATGGTTCATCCTACTCCCCGCGCCTTCCCAGCTAGCTCGTGACACGTACCCCGTGAATCGCATGTCGCGTCAAGAACCAGACGCATCATACTTCACGAACAACGCTTCACGGCCACGCGAGTGGCATCGGCGGGTTTCGTCCCCATTTACAGCGGCGGGACCGCGAGGGTTTCTCACCCTCTTCCCTTGACCCGAGGTGTCTTGAAAAGAGCCAAACTCTAGGAGCGCGTACCCAATCTTGTCAAGCTGAAACTTGACGGATCGGGATCTGGTGACCTATCCCGACGCGGGTACATGCGAGATCGTCCGCACCGGCACATTCGGAGACGCGTTATGAGCGATACCGGAGCTTCAAGATGAGGATCGCCAGGGTCAGCACCAGGGTCACCAGATTCGCCAGAATGATGGGCAAGGCACCCAGCATAATCCCATAGATCAACCAGAGAAATACCCCGGTCACGAAGGTGAGGAGCATCCCCAGTGACACATCCTGGGCTGAACGCGTACGCCAAGTCTGTTGCAGTTGAGGAATGAACGCAATGGTGGTAAGGGTACCTGCTAGCAATCCGATGAGCGTAACCTGATCCATATCGACGACCTCACTTGAGTGAACAGTATGAGCGGGCGAGGGCACCCTGGTAGGGAGAATTCACCTCAGCAGCTTGTCATGGCCGGTGACGCTATGGTAGCATCCCCTCCCATCTAAGGACTAGTCGTTGAAAGACGCCGCAACAAAGGAGTAGGGCCGTGGCATTTGCCTGTGATCTCTGTGGAAAGAAGCATCAAACCGGAAATAACGTCAGCCACGCAAACAACAAGACGAAGCGCGTCTTTAATCCCAACCTGCAGCGCGTGAAGGCACTCGTGAACGGGTCGGCCTTGCGCATTCGGGTATGCACGCGTTGCCTGCGGTCCGGCCTGGTCAAAAAAGCCGTCTGATTGCTCCGCTTTTCTCCCCTATCTCGTCAGTTCATCATCTGATCTCACACCCGAGCTTCGCCTCCTCTTCATCTTAGCCACATGGCTCTAGATACCCCTCGCCTCGAAACCGCAATAGGCTAGTACCCTATACGGCCGCAGGCCTTCTCAGAGAGAGCCCCGAGAGTTCGGACAGGGTGCTAAGTGGTCGCCTTGCTTCACCGAAGCCACCAGAGGTGGCGAACCAGAGGAGCACGGCGATGAAGAGATCCAGACGCAATCACGGCCCGGCATTCAAGGCTCAGGTGGCCTTGGCAGTGTGTAGGGGCGACAAGACGCTGGCGGAATTGGCGGAACATGGCGTCCATCCCACCCAGATCACCGAATGGAAGCGACACTTACTGGAGCGGGCAGGAGCTGTATTTGGCGGCACAACCCAAAAGCCAGACGTGCCGGATCTCAAGGTCCTCCATGCCAAGATTGGACAGCTGGAGGCGGTCCAGGAAGCCGTAACCACCTATGATGCACCGACTATCTTCAACACCGGCCAAGGATGCCAGTTCACGAGCCTCGAGTTCACGGGGATTCTGAACGCGCACGGCAGGCAGATCAGCATGGGCGGCAGAGGCTGCTGACATGACAACGTGTCCGTGGAACGACTCTGGAAGAGCATCACATACGAGGAGGTGTATCTGCACGCGTATGAGACCGTGAGTGCCGCACACCAGGGGCTAGCACGCTACCTGACGTTCTATAATCAGCACAGGGCGCTTGACGGCAAGACGTCAGACCACCGCGAGGCGCCACTTAAGGAATGGACCATGCTGTCCAACCAAACGGGGCCACCTCTTTCATCTATGGCCTCTCGTTTCGCTCAGCATCAAAGATGGTGGGCCTTCACATAGTCCTCAATGCGGCTGAATTCGTCATAGGTGATTTTTCTGCGACGCATGAGTCGCAGGGCTACGCGCCGGACTTTCTGCATATGCGGGAGCAAGCGGGTCTCCCCCTGCAGAGTCCCGAGCTGCTGAGATCGTTCCAGAATCAGGTCGAGGGCCATGAGGAGCCGATGGACCCGGTAGTGTCGCAGAAATTGCAACAGCATGACGGTGAAGGCAGAGACCACCGAGAAGTATGTCCCAACGCCGGCGAGCGTGCGCAGGTCCAAAAAGAATGGCGGGTCGTGAGTAAAGAAGCGATGGGCTCCGTCATGGACGGGGTAGAACAAATCCTTCTTCGGATCGTTATCGATCTCGCGCGCATAGCTGAGCGGAATATCCCGGAGAAGATTCTGGGCGTGGTCAGCGATTTTCTTCGTCGTGGCATACACCTCGGCCTCCCGAAGCCCGTCGGATGCCACTAGAACGGTATTGGTCCCGACGGTGTGGATCTCATGGGCAGTATTCGGATAGATCGCGGCTGGAATGGTCAGCGGTTCAAGATACGGGAAGAGCATCTTCAAACTGGCGGCCTGCTCAATCGGAAGCAACTGCATTTCAGGGTGGCGCAGCAAAAGGTCTGTGAGCACCTCGGCCTTGAGGCCCATCAGAAAAAACGCGACATCGAATTGTCCCTCCAGGAGACCTTTCGCGGCTTGATTGAAGTCGAGATTTCGACCGTGGCGCTCCACCTGCACGCCCAAGTGATCGAGGATGCGTTGGCTCACAAAGTTCGTCGCACTGCCATCCGGTCCAAGATAGACCTTCGTGCCGGGGGAAAGATCTTGGAGATCTTTGACCCCCAGCTTGGCACGCGCAACAATCTGTAGGGGAGACTTGTACAACAGTGTCACCACACGTATCTTCGCGTCTGTCCCAAGGGTAGGGCTCATCTCTTGAACGGTAGCCGGAGACAGCGCGCAATGGCTTGACGCCACTAATCCTTCTGGCAGACCGTCTTCTGCAAACCCAAGATGGGCGATGCCCGCGTTCAGCTGTGCGATAGAATCAAATGCACCACAGGACGGGCGTAACTCAAAATCCGGCACGATATTCAAGTGGAGGAACCGCTCGATCGGATCTGGCTCGTTGAGAATGGTCTGAAGCCGTGGGGCCAGTTGTGCCGTTGTACTGCCGGCTGGCCCCGTCAGCAGCACATACCGTGTGTGGGTGCATTGAATCAGAAAGAAGATGATGGCCAATGCCGGAATCACCAACAAGAACGTCAGCAAGATCCATTGGAACCCCATCATAGGTTGACGAGACGTCGCCGTGTGGCGCAGTTTGGTCAGCCACCGATCGAACCGTCTCACGTACCGATAGAGGGTGGAGGTTTCGTCAGGCAGGTCAAAACTCATGAGGCCTCTCTCGTGAACACGGACTCACTCGGTGCTTCATCAGCTACTATCCAAGCTGGGCCAGCGCAATACGGAACGGCGCACTCGAAACTTGCATCACCCCTTCAAGCGGATAATCCAGCTCTTCGATCAGAAAGATCGCGCCGGAGACCGAGAGCGCGCAGCCGAACAAGGTGGCCAAGACGAGGGCGTTGTTCGCAGTATGCAATCTAAACCCGACGAAGATGATCGCGAGCCAGAGCACCAAGACCACCAGAAATGGCGGGAGGATCGCCGCCTGCTCATACGCAATCACCAGCCACCGCATCTGCACCACGTCGTTACTCAGCTCCAGCGCACGGGACTAAAGCGCGTACTGGGCGTTGCTTTGTGGCGCGAGTTCACGGAGCGCGGTCTGAAATTGATCCATCTCTGCGAGCCTCTCGTCGACAGCTAATGTGGCCAGTCTAGCCCCTTCTTCAGCAAAGATCACGTCAATGGCGGAGGCCACGGCATGGTGGAGCAACTCGCGTGAGGTCTTGGACTCTGGCCCATAATTCGCGAGCACGCGATCAAGGAGCACCACCTTGGTGGCGATCTGAGTGCTCTCATGCCGTTCGATCGCGAGCCGGAGCGGTGCCTATACTAGAGGGCCACGAACATAGGATTGCCGCTGGCCGTTGAAGTGGCGGGTACTTCTTCTTGCATGACGTCCCAGTGTTCGGCAACCTTGCCATCCTCTACACGAAAAATGTCGACGGCAATCATAGGCTTGGGCCCCCATCCGGTATAGCGTCCGTGCACCATCACCAGATTGTCTTGGGCAAGCACCATCCCCATTTCGTAACGAAATTCTTCCGGCAGAGACGAAACCAGCAGAGGAATCGCTTCCGGGCCGTTGGGGATGAGTGGATTATGTTGCTTGTAGGATTTTGCAAAATGGGTCGAGACGATGCTGGTATCGCGATTGATGAATACAGCTCGCAGGATTGTGACGACAAGGTCCCGATTGCTCTCGGTAAGCGATTTATCCATGGTTGAGCGTCCCCCAATAGCGGCGTGATCGGTCGATGTATGTGCGGTACGCGGGGAATTCTACGTGCCAGTTCAACCTATTTCAAGGCGGTCAAACCATGCCGAGAAAGCGATGCGAGCTCGAGTGATGTTGCACGGGGCCGATTCAGCGAGAACGGCGGTGTGTCGAACGTTTCGTTCTTCAGCGTATCTGCCAAAGTGGTTCCGTTCACAAATACATCGGCTCCTGTGCGGCCGTAGACGTCCTGGCCGTGGGAGACGATAGACGACACCGAAGATTCCACGTAGAATAGCCCGGCGCGTTACGTCTCTCCACGCACGCCAACATTTTCCACCTGATCGATCGAGCCGCGCCGAGCAGCGATTCGTGAGCGGCCCAAGGAACCTACATGCAAAAGACTCGTATCATCTGCACGATCGGCCCCGCGACAGAATCCTACGAGATGCTGCACAAGCTCTACGAGGCCGGCATGAGTATCGCCCGACTCAACATGTCCCACGGCGACCACGAGTCTCACGCCAAGGTCATCCAGCACATCAAGTCACTCAACCGGAAACTGAAGTTTCCTATCCCCATCCTCCTGGACACGCAAGGTCCGGAAATCCGCACCGGTGATCTCTCCAACGAACTCGACCTGCGGCAGGGAGACATCGTGTCGGTCACGACACGCGGACCGATGAGCGTTGAGGAAAGCTCGATCCACATCAACTATGCCGACTTGCTTGAGGCGGTCAATGTCGGGGACCGGATCACCGTGGACAACGGGCTGATCAATTTCGAGGTGCTGGAGAAGCACGAACGCCACATGCGATGCCGCGTCTTGGACGGTGGGCTCTTGAAGAGCAAACGCCACGTGAACCTTCCCGGTGTCCGCGTCAATCTCCCGTCAATCACGCAAAAGGATGTCAAGGATATCCTGTTCGGTTTGGAGCGGGAGGTGGACTTCATCGCCCTGTCGTTCGTGCGCGAGGCCGGGGATATTCAGCAGCTCAAAGAGTTAATGGGCGATAAGGTCGGGAGGGTGAAGATCATTGCAAAGATCGAGGACCAGGAAGGGGTCCGGAACCTCGAAGCCATCATCAAGGAATCGGACGGCATTATGGTCGCGCGGGGAGATCTCGGCGTGGAGATCAACCTGGAAGACCTCCCGAATGTCCAGCGCACCATCGTGCGGCTGTGCGCCGAATATGGAAAACGCGTCATTGTGGCAACCCACCTTCTCGAATCGATGATCCACAATCCCTATCCCACCCGGGCCGAGGTCACGGATGTCGCCAATGCGATCTACGAAGAAGCCGATGCCGTCATGCTGTCCGGGGAAACCACGGTGGGCAAGTATCCGGTGAAATGCGTCGAATTCCTCCGCAGGATTGCGCTGAAATCGGAAACGATCCCCGGCTTGCAGTTCGCGAAACACCTGCGCAACGCGGAGAACAAACAACAACTCGCGGCGGCGGCCGTCCAGCTCGCCGAAGGCGTGAAAGCCAAAGGCATCGTCGTGATCACCAGACGAGGACTCATGGCCGATCTCGTCGCCAACTGCCGCCCGTTTGCCACCAACATCTACGCCTTTACCAACATGAGCCAGCCGCGACGGACCATGATGCTCAACCGCGGTGTCTTTCCCTTCAAGATCGATTTCAGTTCGGACCCCGAAAAGACTTTGCAAACCGCGTTCCGGATTCTGAAGGACCGCGAGGAATTCAAGGCCGGCGACAAGGTCGTGATCATCTCGGACGTCCTCGCCCAACAACGGGTCGATTCGATTCAGATTCGCGACGTTCCCTCCGACGACATTCCGCCCGAGATATCCGCCGTGAGTCATTGAGCGAACACCTCACCGGATAATTTCCTCCTTGCCAGTCCAACAGGATCGTGAGTTGGGACAGCGTGGCTCGTTCTGCGAGGACGCACAAAGCGGCGGGGTCTATGATGACGCTGACTGTTAACGACACTTCCCTCGTGGAGAAAGGGGAGTCTCGCTCCACTCCCTGGTGCAGAGCAATTCACGCGCGCGCATGCGAACGGCTTTAAGGCCCTACCCATGTGGCACAGGGTATCGCCATTCAGCGAAGCCTGATCCGGCGCATTGCCGGCTCACTCCTCCCCCATTTCCCTCAACCGGAGAGACCGTCGCTCCAAGATGCACGGTTTACTGAGGAAGCGGGAGGGTCAGTAGGATTCCTCCCATCACATCGTGCGATTTGAAATCTTTCTTCGGACTATTGGGGTGTGCATTGTGGCAACTCACACAGGTCTGGGACAAGGCCTTATCCGGATACAACGCCTGGAAAACGGGCTTGCCCCCCTCAGTCGTCACACCCATATGAGGACGATCGGGATTAAGCAGGATCTCGGTCAGACCGGCCCGCTCGAAGTCGGTGACCGGCCGATTCGTTTTGTTGATCGCCCAATTACTGATCAGCCTGAATCGAACGCCATTGTGTCGCTGGGCGACGAGCCGACCCGATTCAATCAGGAATTGAGCAGGAAGGGGAAGCCTCGAGGTCTCTCTCCAGTTTTCTGCGGCGAAGACAACACCTCGCATCTGCATCCGCTCCACGATGTCGGTGGTGTAGAACTCCCGATCGGCCTGGATCACGCTATGCACATAATCAGCAACCATGTCGGCCGGCAAACAGGGGACCGCCCTCGCCTCCTTGCTCGCAGCACTGACCACCCACTGACTCAACAGGATGGTTGCCAGGATGCCGACTACGAGGCCGGTGAAAAATCCTTTACCAGTCATGCTGCACCCACCTTTCTTGTCCCCACCCCTGTAGTTACCTCATTCTTCGAACACATCCAACTGCTCCCCGTCCAGAACCTGCGCGTCGCCGCACGAAAAAGCATACGCCGACACACCAGATAAATCGAGGCCGTGGACCGGCCTGCGTGTAAATCGCTACAATGTTCGTGACGATGGCATCTGAGCAACGTGACTCCACTCCGTCGGGAGCGGATTCAGCACTCGCTTCTTGGGGAGATGCAGGCCATGACGGGCAGACTTGATCCAGGATCCCATCAGTGGGCCAGGCATGAGCGTGTCATTGTATTCGACGGTGTGTGTAATTGGTGTAATGCCTGGGTGAACTTTGTGATCGCGCACGATCCCCATGGGAAGTTCAAATTCGGCACCCTTCAATCCGACCAGGGGCAGCAGATACTGAAGACGCTGCAGCTTTCAACCAAAGACTTTTCCACCTTCCTCCTACTGGAGCAGACTCGCGTCTACATCAAATCCACGGCCGCGCTGAGAATTGTCCGACACCTCTCAGGCTTCTGGCCCCTATTCTATCTCGGCCTCCTGATTCCACGCCCCCTGCGTGATGCCCTCTACGACTATGTTGCGCGTCATCGTTACGAATGGATGGGTAACACCGACGCATGCCGGCCCCCCTCCACCGATGAGCGCGGACGGTTCGTGTAAAGCCTGCAGTAGGGAATTCCGCCGCACGCAGCACACACCCGTAGCTTGAACCACTCACAGGAACCGTGTAGACTTTTCCTTGAGATGATCATATCGGCGAAGATACTTACCCCTACTCTCAGATTCCATACAAGGAACTACCCTATGAACCGCATGATTTCAGCATCCATATTCGTCGCAATCGCGACGGCCCTGTGCGTTCCATCTTCGGCGGTCGCGCAAACCTTTCCAGCGTCGGTGACAGACAAGATTCAAGCGGCACAGAAGCAGGTCAAAACGATCGGCATGGAGGAGTATCGAAAAGTCGTCGCGAATCCCGGTGAGGCATTAATCATCGATGTGCGCGAGCCGCAGGAATTCGCGGCGGGACATGTGCCAGGCGCGGTCAACATTCCCCGGGGACTGCTCGAATTCAAAATCTGGACACAGGTCGGGTTTCCAGACCACCTCGACACAAACAAACCTGTCTACCTGCAATGCCAAAGCGGCAATCGTGCCTCCCTCGCAGCCCAATCCCTTGCGGAGTTGGGATTCACGCATACCACAGCCGTCGTCATGGGCCTCGATGATTGGCAAAAGGCCGGCCATCCACTAGTGAAGTAAGCCGTCGGGTTGTTCACCAATGCCAGGCACATGCAGGTGCTCGAGCCCCTGGAAGTGCGCTCGTATGCTTTCTTGAGGGAAGCGTATCGGCACCTGCCACCTATTCCCTGTTCTAGGTCCACCGCCAGCCGGAAGCACCCTCTACCGGGGCATGCTCATTTCAAACCTTCGTTCTCGATTTTCGCACCTCTGCGGTATGCTCTCTCGTGAGAGACGGGACGCCATGGTTGGCATGGCCGCCCCACAGTCATCGATGAGAAAGGGACACAGGTTATGCGATTCGTGAAAGTGAAGGATGAAGAACGTACCGGTGAGGTGGCAATCAATCTCGATCTCGTCCGGGAAGCGCATTTCGGAGGAGGCTTACTGCATCTCTATTTCGAGCGCAGCTCCTCCGCGCAGGACGACATGACGTTTACAGGGGAAAATGCTCAGAAAATTTGGGCGGCCATGGGATAGCGCAAGTCACCTGACCGGTGTCGTCTCCCCGCTGCTGCAACTGTTGATGGCCGGGCCCTGCCAGCAATGCCCCCTCTTTGACAAGCTGCGCCACTGAATCCACGTGGCACAAGACTCACAATGCCCAGCGTGGGAGCTCGCCGCAGTTCTTTCCCTCCCACGACCCGTCCTGGAATTCCTTCAAGACGATTCCAGCCATCTGTTCCAACTGCCCCGGCGTTTGTCCATTCGTCGGATCCTGCTCATCCACAAAAAGTTCCTGGCCGGGATCCCATTTGTAGATTCTGGCTGGTTTCGCACGATCGTGCGGCTGAAAGGACACGACATCGCATCCGGAATCATACCGTATGTCGTGAGTCTTACCCAATCGCCCCTGAGACTCTTCCACGATGTGTTCCGGCGAGGGATCCACGGCTTCCGGCTTTGCGCTTGCCGCTCGACTCGCCGCCGGTACCGTTTCCCCCCTGACGCTGCCCTGGCCTTGCAGATCGAGAGTCTCCTCTTCTCCGCACATGTTCACCACAGTCATCAGCCTCGGAGTAATCTCCAGAATTCTCCATGGGCCGATCCAGAAGTCATGCTGCCGCTGGTCGCCGTACTCGCAATCGGGACGCCCTTCAATCAGATGATCGGCTCGAAAGACGCCGAGACGATTGGGATCGCTTCTCAGGCTGACCTGCGCAAAACAACAGGCGGGGCTTTGCGGATGGTAAATGGCATCGAGCCAAAACAGCTGCGCAAAAGGGATACGGCAATCCGGCGCGGGCAATCCGGCGGCAAGGTCACCGGACGGGTGGGATATCCCGCTCTGTGTCGACTCGGCAATTTTGACCTCGCCAAATCCCGCACGCTGTAAAATCGGGGCACCGGCCGAGGCGCCGCCGCCACGACTTTGTTGCACCACATGCGTCAATTCATGAGCCAGCAATCCTCGCCCTATCCTGGTCTCCGGCGAGAACTGCCCGTTGCCCATCACGACGTCCCGACCAACCGTATAGGCCCGCGCCTGAACCGCCGTAGCGGAAGCCGCCGCCTTCCCATCGTGATGCACACGCACCTTCCCAAAATCATGCCCGAAACGTGACTCCATCTGCGCACGTAGTCCGGCCTCCAGCGGCTCCCCCGGCAACGCGAGCACCTCGTCGACGACGGGTGGGATGGCGCCAGTCCAGCTGTGCGGGAACCTGTCTGTCACCTGTCTGGCTCGACAATCCTGACAGGTGTTGCCGCAGGAGCAGGATCGATCACCGCGCCGCCCGTCCGACAATACCGCACTTCTACTGGAGACACTCCCGGAAGGACGTGACTGAGTTTGCATCCTTCGTGTCATCCCGCACCTCCGATGTCACGGATCGAATCTGAACTGGCGCGCATACCAGCCGAGATAAAACTCGATCCCATTCTGTTCGATCATCAGATCGATCCGCGCGCGCTCCATCCCGGCTTCTTCCAGCTCCCAATACCTGAGAGCTGCATCTCGCGGCAGGTCTTCAGGAGTAATCTCATCGAAGAAGATCGGCTCTCCGCCCGTCGGCTGTACGTAGTATTGTTCGCGATCCAGATCCACCCCATATTCCACTTCTCGCCACGTGCCGTCCGGTGCCTGGGAATGAATCCATTTCTGGATTCTCGCCTTCGCCCGACCCCGGCCTCCGCGTGTGCTCAATTGCATGTCCTTACCCGATGGATTCACATAGCCAGGCTGAGCCGCTGCGCCAGGATGGCTGTGGGCCACCATGATCCACGGCTGGCTGGTATCCCCCGGATAGACGAACTCACCCCCCCCACCCACAACCACCACGTAGGTCCCTTCCGGATAATCCGATGTGCCTCTGCTCCGGAGCAACGCCACCTCGACATTGGCGCCCGCTCTGTTTTCCGCCCAACCGAAATAGACTTCGCGCAGGCTGCTCTTCCGAGACGCAAACGCCACCACCGTCCCAGGCGCCTGATGTCCCGGCTCTTGGATCAGGACGGTACAATTCGTCGGCTTATCCGAGAACCGGCACCAGGTGCCATTGGGCTGTTCTCTCCAGGTGTGGCCATTGCCCAAATCCACCTCATTGACATACTTTCCATCGCCCCCGCTGGTGGGCCGCTTCGTAGAACGTTTCACGACGGCCAGTTCCTGATCGGCCAAGTCCTGCGGGAGGGCATCGGGAAACTCAACCTGATTGCCGGTTCTGGCCAACAGCGCCTGTTCCTCGCGCGTGAGGTTGGGCAACCCCTGAGGGAGTCGTGCTGCGACCGAGGGACTTGAGTTGGTGGACGCATCCGGAACTGCAACATGGCCCGGTGCCTGATCGGGAAGCCGCGTCGCTGAAGGTGTGGATGTGTCGGGCAAATCAGGAAAGACCAGCGCGAAATCGCGGAGCATCCCAGCCACACGAGGAACCTGCCTCATCGCAGCCAACGACTTTTGCATTATTGCCATGGGACCGATTTCAATGCCGACCAACGCGAGCAGGAGCTCGATAATCGTGGGGCCAATCAACTTGCCGACCTCATAGGCGAAGATCGGCAGGCTCTGCTGCAGAAGTGTATCGAGGACATCCGCCTGGCTTCGCCCGAACTCCTCCCCCAACGAAGCGGCCAATTCCTCTCCGTCCGGATCGCTCAGCAGCAGAATCGTCTCGCGCGCCGCCGCTTCGATGGCCACCCACTGTTGGGGATTCAGCCATTGCACGAGCTCAAGCATTTCATCGACCAGTCCACGAACGGCCCCGATGGCAAACGGGGTCGGGAAAACCATATTGAGGGCGGCCATACGACGAAGCCGGGCCGCCAAGGCTGTAAAATTCGCCCTCTCCAGCCCCACAAGCATGCCGTTCACAAAGGCCGACGCGTTCTGAACCTTCGACACCAAGGGATCTTCAAATTCTCCGCCGGTGTGGGAGAAGAGTTTACCTGCGCCAGGCGGTGACAGAACCCCGCCGTCCTCCGTCACAAACGCTTCGACTTCCGTCCGGCCTTGCACGTTGGAGACGGAATAGTTGCCTCGCTCGTTCGTCCCCTCGTGAAATAGGGTCTCGGCGTTGGTGAATCGGGAATAGCGGCCGGAGAGCCCTTCCCATTCCAGCCGATACAGCCAGAGACGACCATATTCATGGAGAATGACAATCGGCTCGCGCCGCGCAATGGCCTCCACAATCGCGTGGCTACGTTGTGTGTCAGGCACACTCACCGCAAGCCGCTCGCGCGCGATCAAACTCGCCGGCCACGAATTTCCCCAGGTGCCCACCTCTTGGCCTGCAAAGAGCGGTGGACGATCCGCGAGAAACTCTTCGGAACCTGGTTCCTCGTCGGTGTAGAACATCGGCGCAATGGTCGAATGGGTCTGCACCTGAATAGAGGCGCCGGCCGCAAACAGGCTCGCGACACGACCGGCTTCGGCTTCCGCCGGATCGCGACGGGACGCCAGTCCTCGCCGCTCAGCGATAGGTGCTGGAGTCTGACGATATTGCAGGATATGCGCGACTTCGTGCGCCACCACACGCGGGGAAGGATTCGGTGAAACGAAGACCAGCGTTTCCGGCCAGGCAGCAGCTCGGGCACCGGAGTCTCTCAGGAGAGCGGAGGCGCCACAGTAGGCCCGTACACCGGACAGATCGGCGGAGAAGGCTCGCTCCATGCCGATCCGGTAGGGAACCGGGCCTGACGCCCCACGTGGATATATTCCGAATCGGCTCGGGTGGTACGTAAACCGAGGTGAGAGGGAACCGGACGCTCGTGTGCCTGCGTCAGAAGTCTCGTCGAACGCAGGAGAGGCCACCGGGGCATTCCGGCGCAGCGTCGCCCCGCCTTCCTGCTGCACGGACGCTGCTCGTGCCTGATTGACCCGCTCCATCGATGTCTCAGACGCGGACGGCCACAGCCGTTACTTACCACGCCCCTTCCCCCGTATCGGGCTCGGAGGCGTGGGGTGCTCGCCGAATCGCTTGTTATCTTCCGCAATGAGTTTTTCCAGGGCCGTGATTTCAGACTGATACCCGGCCACCTGTTGATCGATTTGCCTAGTGATGGTCGCCTTGGCCTCTGTCAGGTTGGCCACCCGCGACTTCAATTCCGCCACCGTGCTCTCCCGGGCAGCAATGGTCGCGGCCTGCGTCGGGGGCTTTTGGAACGCTGCCTCCAGCGAGGACTTGGCTTCGCCGATGAGTTTCGCCTGCTCCGCCAGCATCTGAGTTAAGGTCGCCATATGAGTTCTCCTTTACCCCACAGGTGTTATGGTCGATTAAAGCCTGAAATTGAGGATGGAACGCCGCCGAAATTCGCCGGGTTGGCTTGAGCCAGGTTGCCCATATAGACCGCGTCTTTTATCCCGTGAAAATCCACGGACGGAATCGGCACATTCGTCTTGATATGGTTGCCCATCACGATGGCGCTCCGTGCCGCGACGGACACCGTCGCCGTCCCCTGCGCGGCCACGCTGGCATGCCAACAGAAATTGTTGCTGAAGAACAGTCGTTCGAAACGGCGGAACACATTGTCGATTACGGCCAGTTGAGCGATTTCGACCAACGCCGACCGGCCCGGCCCAATAAACTTATTATCCAGAACCTGAGCGCTGAATCCGAAAATCACCTGCCCCGCGCCGAAGGTGATCACCTGCTCCCACCAGCCACGCATCCAGAGCGCGCGATGTTCCTGATTCGCATCCAACAGTGCCGCGTTGGCATAGGTGACCAGATTGCTCTGCACGCGTGCCTCCAGAATCAGGTCCGCAAAGATTCCCCAGGCCAGCGGGCTTACCGTCGCATTATCCGGCGACACCCCGGTGTCCATCACCTCGCACGATTCCACACACAATTCTCCGATCTGCAAGGACGCCCCGATGCCGATGGACGGCGTTTCCTGATACCCGCAATGAAGCACGCGATTTTCGGTCACGGCGCATTTGGCAAATCCGATCAGGCTGATGATGCCCCACTGCCGCATGTCTTCGATGCGATTCTGGCTGCAGGTCAGGGAGGTGTGAAAGAGCACCGTGATACCGCCGTCGCCGCGCACGAGACTGTTCTCGACGAGGACGTTCGCCGTGCCGCCGCTGGCCGCGATGGGCCATAACGTGTTGGTGACACGATTGCCATGCAGGCGGACACGACTCGAAAACGCCAGGAGAATACCGAACCGAACCTCCTGCCCGTCACTTTCCACCCGGTTGTCCAGCACCTCAGCCCCCTCGTTGCCGATCACCGTGATGCCGTCCTGCACGCCCAGGACCAGGTTTGCGGCAATTCGTCCGCCGACGGAGCCGAGGCTACCGTTCTCCCCGAGGCGAGCCAGCAGGAGCGCGATCGGCCGAACCGAGCCCGCCTCTTTCAAGAGGGAGCGAAGTTGGTTGCGCTCGACGACCGGGTTCCTCCCGCTGACAGCGATACCGCCATACTCAGGTGAGTTGTAGAGCAGAATATTATCGCTGATCACGCAGTCATCGGCGGCCACGTCGATCCCGAAGGCCTTCACGGTACCGGCTTTCGCTTGCGTACCGAATCGGACGATGGAGTTACCCGCAATCGTAGACCCCGCAGCGAGCGACACCGGCACGCCGGTGAACAGGCCGTCGTTCAGCGCGATGCCGAACACAAATCCCAGGACGCGATTCTGTTCGATTCTCGCCGGGAAGGACAGGTCCTGCAGCAACAACCCCACGATTCCACCGTCGTTCTTCTGCCTGTTCGTGGCATCGAAGCGGTTTCCCACGACCGTGAGGCCCGTCGTATCGACAGCCGTCCAGAGACCGTAGTGCACATTGTCGACCAGACAGTTCATCACGCTCACGTCGTTGCAGCGGGCGATGATAATTCCGGCGATCGGACTCAACACCTGCGCATGGAGGACGCAGCGTTCGACGGTCGTATTTCGGCAACGATTCATTTCCACCAGGGCCTGCACACCCTGCCCCTGACTCCCCTTCGTCTCCAGTTCGAAGGAAATACCGCTCACCGTGACATGGTCCAAGAACAGGGCGTCAGGATGGGCGATACGCAACACTTCCGGGCCGTTCGTTCGCACGACCCGCGCGCCCAATGTTTCACCATGCAAGGAGACGTGTGATCCTTCGATGCGGATCGGCACCTGGATCTCGTGATCTCCGACCTTGAGGCAGACACAGCCGCCTTCATCGGGCAGCGAATCGATGGCCGCCTGAATATCTTCACCGGGCCGCACCACCACCGTGCAACAGCCAGGTGCCAGCTCCGTGAGCGGCGGAAAGACCGTCCGGCAGTCATGGATCTCACCGTTCGGTTCAATGATGGCGAGGTGCGCGTGGTGATGATGAATGCCGAGCGGTGGTGCTTGATTCAGGCGCTCGATGTCGGCATCCGCCGTCCTGGCCACAAAGCACCAGTAGTCGCCGCTGTGGACCGTGCCGCCTGCGACGACCGACAGGGTAGCTTGCACGCCATGTTCCAACACAAAACTTGGATTCGTTGTGGACAGTTCGATCAACCCGTCGGTGGTGAGGTCCAGGTTGACCAGCTGCGACCCGTCAGGTTTCCGTACGATGCCGGACTGGTCCCACCGAATCACGCGCAGATGTTTGGCGGCATCGACGACACCTTGCGGGAAGTCGGCCGCCGGCAGCGCAGGACTGAAGGTCAGTGTCTGGTTGGCATCATCCACCGTCACCTTGCGCATCTCGCCGGGAAGACCGGCGAACTCACGCTGGTCGCTCGTCAATTCCACCCAATCTCCCGTCTTGATCCGCAGGACATCGTCGCGCCCGAGGCTCTCCACCCGCACGGTCGTGCGTCCGGCGAGAATCTCCAGTAGCGTGGTGGCTACATGGGCGTTTTCACGCGACCATTTGACCTTGGCGGTAGTCGTCGTCGCGCTGTGCACCTCCACACGGTAGAGATGGTTCTCCAGGCCTCGGTACCCGCCGGTCGGCGGCACAAGACAGGGATCCGGCTCCGTGGTCACAGCCACCGTCGTGGTGGTCAGCCTTGCCGACGAGGAACGGTTGCCGGCCGGCCAGCCCGGAATGTCGCTGAGCGGGGTTTCGCACGTGATGTCCGGCGGAATCTTGGCCAATAACCTCACTTGCCAGGCGGTCTGATGACGCGTCGTCGAATCGACGTTGACGGCCGGCTCGATCAGGTCCGGTGCCTGGAGGTGGGTCACTTCCCGCCGCCAGACATCCAGATAGACCAACGACCGTGTCTGAGGCGGCACCGTGACCGGCCCGCCATAGGGCTGATCCTTCACGGGCAACGCGGCGGTTCCATACCCTTCTTCGAGAGTCGGGTCGAATGTCGAGGCAGTTCCATGGTTCTCCGCCACATATCCGTCGACATACATGCGTCCCTGGCCGACCGTGAGTTCGCCGCTGCTCACCGCGATCTTGAAGCCGTCGGGCGTCTCAGCGGGCACACCGGAGCGGCCCACGACATCGATCGTTTCCGCTCGCCACCGGCGGTCCTGGAGATCGACGTACTCGTTCCAATCGGCATCGAGGTCGACCCGCCCCTGTTGCCGCAGCACGCCCTGGTAATGTTTCTCAGGGTTGAATCGTTTACGGCTGTAATCACCACTCATGTGTGCGCTCCTGCTCAATAATACGGTTTACGTCAATGGCTCAGGACCCGGTGGGAAGACTGGCCCCCCACCCCCTTGCACAACTTGCTTCGTCAAGTGGCGTGGAAGAGTCCCGCCTCCAGCCCGAACCTGAGATACTCCTGCAAGCGGATCGTGAGATTGTCTTCACGCTGAGGCCCGAACACATCGTGAAACACGCCCATCTCGGACTCGTCGTCCGCTCCACGACTGATTTCTTCGGGACAATGCCCGGCCAACTGACCATAGGCCGGTTGCCCGTATCGACGGACCGTGAAAGCCGGCCTCACGCGAGCCTGCGTCGCCACAGTAACCGCGAGTGTTTCCGGATCGGTGAGGCTGCCTTTGGGCTGATCGGCCTCCTGCAACACCGCATCCACGGCAAGATCCGGCTGACAGCGATACCGGCGCGGCACAATGGAATTCAACGGCACGAAGGAAAAACGGCAGCAGCCCTGCTGGTTTTGATCGGACAGCACTGGGTGGGCCCAGACATCGCTCGCAGCCAGCGCTGCGGCAAAGATCGTGTTGGAGGCAAGATCGAGACGCACCGTATGAACTTTCCCGATCACCGTGGTATTGACGATGGTTAACACCCCGCCGGCAGCCAGACCGTCAGGCGCCGCAAACGCCACGCTGGTCGGCTCTGTCGCATCAACCAACGTATTCGTGATGGAGACTTCCGTGCTGTCCACCGAGACCAGGCCTCCGGTCAGACAATGGTCGATCTCGACCTGTGTGCCGGCCCGCTCGACAACCAGGGAAGGTTCAGCGGGCGACACGGGTTCTCCCTCTCGCGTAAGGCCGAGTCCCGGGACGAGCGTGCAGTGGCGCAACCGCAGGATGCGCGTGCCGACGCCGCCGGCCGCAGTCACCCGCACCCGCCCCCCGGTAATGAGGAGCCCGTTCAGCGTCAATTCTGAACCGGGCGCCAGGCTGATCGACCAATCGCCCCCGAGAACGACGGTCGGCCGATGTTCATTGGCCGCGCGCACCTCCACCTTGGCAGCGGCTGAGACCGCCATCGTCAGAGTTTCCTGATAACGTCCACTGTCGTCGATTTCCACGATCCCACCGGCTTGAGCTGCCGTGAGTGCGACTTGCAAACTCTGCCCCTGTGTCACCACGGCAAACCCGCCGCCCAGCGCAAAGGTCTTGCTGCGTTCATATGACCCGCCGCCGGTCGGCATGCTGAAGCCATAGTGATAGGTCACCCGCAGGTTGACCGGCGCCGTGCCGGGAGGGAACGCGATCCGCCCGAGCACCGGATCGATCGACACCTTGCTCACCGGAAGATGCGCCCAACTCACACCGTCGTCGGACAGATTGCACACCTGTACATCGCCGACTGCCGTCGCCATGTTGTCCGCCTCGACGAACAGGCTCAACTGCGGCCCATAATACAGATCGAGATACCGGTCCAATACCCTGCGACTGATCGGCTCCGGCACATTGAGCGGTTCGGCAATGTGGGTAATGTCGGCCTCCGATTGAGGCCGCGTGAACAATTGGACGTTGCTCCCCAACGGACTGAACAGAAATCGTTCGTCATCGACACGAAAGGCCGGCGAACGACGGAGCGAAAAGGCGTCCAGGCGCCAGAGAAATAACCCGATGTTGGGAATGTTGTACCGTCCCTGTTGGGTGTCAATCCTCCGTACGTCCACGGAATGCGCTAGGCTGTTAAAGGCCGTGTCGCGCCGCTCCAAGGCCTCCCAGTGACGCAGATCGGGCGTGACAACATTGGTCGGCCGAACATGGTTCATATATTGGCTGGTCTCGAGCCACTGAAAAAATTCGACGACCCGAGCATTCCACCCCGTGACATCCCGCGCCAACTGTTCGAGCACCGTCGCCGTGCCCTTGCGACGCCGATAGGCGATCGTGTTTGCGACTTCCGCGCGGACGCTCCTGGTACGTGCGGTCACGCCATGCAGCGTCCGATAGCCGATCAGGTCGCCGATATACGGCGCCACCCAGTCGGCGCAGGTTTCGATGAACTGGTCGTCGTAGAGCCGGTCGAGATTCTCGCGGAGGACGGCGATATCTTCCGCCAGCACTGCGCACAAGGCGCGCAGGGGTCCGCCCTGTTCCGAGTCGCGAATACGATAAAGCGCCGGAAGCAGTTGGTACAATTTGTCGACTTCAGGATTCATTGGATCGCCTTCAGTTTTGTCAGTGACGCAGGATCGAGCAACAACAATTCCGCAGCCGGCACCAGACCATCTGCACCCATGGCAGGACGGTCCGCGATCAGGCGTGGTTGAATGGCAGGTGCCGACACGTCATTGCGAGTGAACGTATCGATGTCGACCGCGACCACTCCCGCGATGGACTGAATCGCCGCAATCGCCTCACTCAACGCCACCGGCTGGCCGAACGCTCTCGCTTCAAAGGCGTACCGTCGCTGCAAATCAGCCGACACCTCCGCCAACACGGTCTCGCTCACGTAGTCCGGATGCACCGTCACGGTCCCCGCGAGTTCGAACCAGGCCTGCCGGTAACTCTTGATCGTAAAGGGAACATAGGGGTCGCCATACGCACGGAGCGCATCCTGAAGCTTCGTGATGACAGACCCGTCTTCGGCGAGTACCTCTCCGCCAGGCCCGGCGACGGTCAGGAAAATACTGCGTTTCCGTCCATCCCACACCCACACGGCCTGCGCTTTGGCGACGCCCGAGAAGGTCCTGGCGAAGTCCTCATAGTCCTGCAGCGACACCGCACGCTCCAAGGTCAAGACGGTCAGTGGGGCATTCGTGCGCGCGTCGTCCCGCGACTCCGGGTCCTCGGCCCCTTGCGCCGCCTCCGGATTCACCACGCCCTTCAGCCCCAGCGGCCGGCTCATCAAGAGACTCAATTGGCCGGCCTGCACCAGCCCGCCCAACCCCGTACCTTTCCGATATTCCGCCCGCACATTGTTCTGACCGGTCGGCAGCCGCGCCCCGCTGAGTCCGTCACCAAAGCGGATCGTCGTGCGTCCCTCATCATCCTGCCTGGTGATATAGATGCGTTCCGTAGGACCATGGCCGTAGAAGAACGGCACCTCCTGCCACAGCACCTCGTTCACATAGACCTTGAGCGTCGAGGCCGAACCATCTGGCGTGTCGGCGCCGATATAGGTCACGGGTGGTTGTCGTAGCGTAAAGTGCTGATAGGGAACCGCTGCATCGCCACTGCCCAGCGGCTCCCTCACCGTCTCGCCATGCGTCGCGGCGGCCACGTTAGCATTGATGTGCACCGTCGTCCGCTCGTAGACATATGTCAGCGAGGTTGCCAGCTGGAGGGTCGTCCGGTCGCGATCATGGATGATGCTGGTCCCGATGGCGTCGTCGATGAAGACGATTTCTGAAACAGACTCGTCGTTCGCGTCAGCTGCGACCAGCTCGATGTCGCCCGCGCTGATATCGAGCAGACCCGTCAAGCCGTCACGATCCATCAAGGGCAGGCGCAACAGCGGCGGCACGCCGTCGATCAAGGCCGCGCCGAACTCCGCCGGTGTCATGGGCACAAATTCCAGCCCGATCCGCTGCGAAGGCCCGCCGAGCACATGCAGCACATCGCCGGGTGACAGCGTGACCGACCCGCCGTCATCCAACAGCAACATCGGAGGGAGCGGCGGCGTACCGATCGGTACCCTGGGTCCTCCAAACGGCACCGGACGGGGATGTCTGATTCGGATCGCCTGACGCTTCCCGCTCACGGCGAGCGGACGACCCGGCGCAAGTCCTTCGACGAGTTGCTCCAGCGACAGGGTCTCGCCATAGACCGGATAGGGCAGCGGCTTTTCCGCCAACGCGAGTTCCTCGCTCTGGGCCGTGACCGTCATGGTGCGCAATAGGTCCAACTTGGAGTCGACGCCTTTCGCCCAACCGGTACTGAGGTCGAGTCTGGTGCCGCTTCCGGCAAGGCCATAACGAGCCACCGACCGATGTGTGACCTCCGTCACCGTGCTGAACGTCCAGAGACGCGAGCCGTCATCCGGATTGTCCTGTTCGATCACGACGAAACTGTTCTTGAGAATCTTGTCGTTGCGGCTGCTGAGGGTAATGGCGCTCTGCACTTCGCCGCTATCCAGGGCCCACTCGCTGAACGTTCCCTGAAACACCCCGCTGCTGTACTGGGGCTGCAAGGGAGCATTGTGCCCGAAGGGCGAGGCCGCGCTCCGCATGACGTAGACGCCGGGCTTGCTTGCGGAGAGACTCCCCGCACTGGTCGAGATCGTGGCGAGTAAGACCCGTGTGCGGTCCGCCTCGCGAGTGGATTCCACGCCGGTCACCTTTCGGATCGACGCGTCATAACCGCCGCTATTCGAGGCGACGATCAGCAACAGATCGCCGACCGTCAGCGTCACGTTCGCGCCGGCAAGCCAGAGTTCCGTCATGTTCCAGACGAGTGTCTGTGCCTCAGTCAGCTGGGCACGGAATGCATTCCATGCCGGGCTCGCCTCGATGGCCTCGATCGTCTCAAAGGTTTGCGGCTGTTCATCGGGTCCCGGAATACTTTGCACCTTCGTTCCGATCGCCAGCGTCATCGGCTGAGCCGCTAACTCCGGCAAGCCCGGCGCCTCCTCCATGGTGAAGGCGAGATGCGTCGACGCGGCCAGTCCTGGTCCGAGCTGATACCCAAGCAACCGCGATTGTTCCAGGATCGACAGCCGTTCCGTTGCCGTGCGGAGATAGGACTCGTTGGCGATCCGCTCCTGATAGAAGGACACAATGTCGCCGGTCATTGCCCAGGCATCCAGCAGTGCTACCGTGAAATCGTCGTCATCGCGCGTCCGCAATCCACGCAGCACCGGCCAACGGCTGTCGGAAAGCCTGGCCTGGAGGCTCCGGCGAAACGTTTGATAGCTTCCGACACGATAGGCGATTGCTGAAAGACCCGGTCTGTTGATGAGCAGGGCGGGAGTTTCAGCGGCGATACCGGCACAGCAGCCGCATTCGTTCTGTGGCGATAGACTCATTTCCCGCCTCCCAGCATAATCGTCAGCCGACCGTGCTCCGCAAAATTGCGGTCGTTGTCCAGACGGGCGATTTCCAGCCGTCCGATGTCCAGACGGCCACTGTCCAACGCCGAACTTTCCGGCCGGCCCTGTCGTTGGAATGTGCGCACCTCCACCGACTCGACTCCTGCCACCTGATGAGCCGCCGCATACACCGAACTGAGATAGACCGGTTGCGCAAAGGTAAAGTTGTCGGGATGAAAGAGCCCGCGGCGGCCGTCTGGCAGGTCGTGATTACTGAGGACCTCGATCAGTTCGCGCTCCACGTCGCTGCGGAAATGTTCGGCCGCCACACAGACGTGCAGATCGAGCTCCAGCGAGACGAACTGGGGTCCATCGATTTCCACATCGTGACCAGCCATGCGATACCGCTCGATGTGTGTGCGGATGTCCGTCTTGAACGCGTCCGTCACGGCGGCACCGCCCCCGCGATCGGCCGTGACGAAGACCGTGTGCCAACTGCCGGTCCAGCGAAACGTGGCGGCAGCCCGTTGCACATCGGCGCGACGTTCGGTCACCTCGGCATAATCCGCCGGTGTCACCGCTCGCTCCTGGATGCGATACGCCACCGGCGCGCGCTGACGCACATCCTGCAAGGATTCCGGCTCCTGCCCGCCCAGGGCCGGCAAGGGATTCCGCACCTGTCTGATCTCCGGAATGCCGATCGCGACATGGACCAATGAGTCCGCCCCGATATGACCGGCGCGACCGTTGCCCACTCGATAGCGGGCGGTGAAGGCGGTCCCTGGCTCAGGCCGCCGGCCATGCACATCGTCGCCGAAGCGAATCACGCCGCTGCCGTCGTTCTCGATCTCAACCACATACTCGTCCGCCGCCGCATCACTATTCAGCAGGTCCCGCCGCGCCGTCCAGTTGGTGGTCTCCGACCCCTTGGTCCCGGTCAGGACGATCGCCGGTTGCGCCGCGCGTAAATCCCATTGCCTAGCGGACTGCGCCGACTGTGTATGGTCGTAGACAGGCCCTGCCTGCGTCAGGGGAACCTTGGTCAAACCTGGGCTGAAACGGGGTGGAATCATTTCCGGAGACAGAGACGCACAACGGTCGCCCTCCTTCGAACGCGGCATGGAGAGGAACGGCTCCGGGACCACCCCCAGTGCTTCTTCCGCCAGCGTTACGCCATGGTCGGCCAGCAGCAGATTCCCGCGCACTACGCTGACGCCGTCCCGGTATCCGGCGCTGGTCGCCGCTGAGAGACAGAAGGGAAACGGCAGCGCATCGCCGTCATGCCACGTAATCTCCGTGATGGGTTGGGCAGTGACAGGATCGGTCAGCGGCGTTCCACCGCTCGCCGTTGCGACAACACGATCGAGCCTCACCACATGACGCCGCGCGGGATTCGCATCGGCTGCCAACCCGGTTTCCGGGCCAAGCACTTCTTCGAACAACAGGATGGTTCCCGGCGTCAGATGAGGATAATGACCGGCCAGCGTGGCCGAGACTGCCCCTGCCGGCAGGCAACAACGTTGATCGCTCCAGGTATAAAACGCCAACTCATTGTGATCGGCATACAATGACTGGAGCGGCTCCATGGCTTCGAAAATCGTCTCGGCGCGTTCATAGATACGAGGATCGTCGGCGATGACCGTGAGTTGCCCGGGAATACGGGTGGTGAACCTGGTACCGACTGGAATCGCAGGATCGGCAGGATCGCCCCGAACCACATCTACCGACACCTGCAGCTGCAGCCAGGCCCTGGCGTTGCAGCCCTCACTCATGAAGTAATCCATGAGACGAGCGTGGCGGCGGACCGAGACACGTCGGCGGGCCGTCCCCAGATAGGCCTCGGTGGCGACCGCATCCTGCTGGTAACTCAGCTGGTCGGCGGTATAGGCCAACGCTTCCACCAACATCACGCCGACATCGGCCGGGTTACGCTCGGTCCATTGCGGCATGAGCGCAGCCATCCGATCGAGCATGACACGCCTGAAACTGGCATAGTCCTTCGCCAGGTAGTCGATGACCGGCAGGGGGCCGAGTTCTTCCGGACAACGATGCTGCGGTGCACAATCGAAGGGACTGGGACATTCGACCTTGAAGGAGAACTCGATGGCCGCCAGTTGCGGGTCGATCCCAGGAGGAACCGCGTCATTCAGCGTATCGGTCACCAGCCGCAGGGTGTAGCGGGAGAAATCGCCGGCTTGATCCACCTCGACGGTCAAGACGTCGGCGGAGGAGCCGCTCCCGGCGACCACCGTCAGAACCTGAATACCGACCACACGCTCCCCGCCGTCAATTCGAATGTTGGTTGCGGTCAGTGTCAACGCACCCAACGGTTTCACAAAATGCAGTTCGAGTTTCCGCTGTCGCTCAGCTTCCGTCGGCGCGGCACGGTCGATGACCTCGAGAAAATCGATCCCGTTCAGCGTCGGATGGTCACGGACGACCTGACGCCGCAATTCGTCACAACAGGAATACGTCACGCTACGCCTCCTTGCACGAAGGTCCCGGTGACGCGCGCGCCGGTGCGCCGGATGACGTATTGCACCGTGACCCGCAACGTCGACTCCACCGCCTCTACCCTCACGCCCTCCACCAGGATCACCTCACCCAGCCAGCGTTGCAAGGCGCTCTGCACCAACATCTGAGTCGTGGCGGCCAGGACGTCGCTATTGGGTGCGAACACCAGCTGGAGGAGGCCGCTTCCGAAGTCCGGCCGCATCACGCGTTCACCGGGGCTGGTGAACAGCACCTGCTCGATCAAATCGCGAATGTGATCGGCTTCGTCGGTACCGGCGGTGCGCCCTCGGGCATCGAACCGATAGGGAAAGTCCACCTGCATCATCCTCACACCCCCATAACCCTGGTTTGGGTGACTGATGCGAGCAGCGGCGTGCCGGACGGCGCACAAATCGCCTGACTGTCGATCAGGAGCAACGGCAAGCCGTTGCTGGTCACGCGTGTGGCCGCGGTAATGTACTGCGCGGTGACGCAGGGACCGTTCGCGGCGGGCGGCGGCGGCAACGTGCAGCCGGCCACGACATACAGGCTGTTCATCGGCACAGTCGGCTGCCCACTCACCAGCACACGCGGATTCGGCGCCACCGGTGTCGCCTGACCGGCATGGGCGCACATCACCGTCGCCCCGAGATGCAGCAAAAATCCTGGCATTGGCTCACCCTCCATCAATGGTTCGCAGGCTGCACACAACTATTTGCGCACACACGCCACAATGATTCGCTTCGGGCCGGAAGCGGCACATCCTTCCGCATGATGCTCAAAACGACTGTCCAGCAAGGCCGCAGTCAGTGAAGGCCCGAGGCGTACCCTTGCGGTACGTTGAGGGCCTGAACGCAACGAGAACGCCGCTGGCGGGCGTTTTCAGCATCATGCTAAATGATCGTGAGGGCGCCATTGTTGATGGTGACCGCAGGCCCCACCAAGGTGACCATCGCGCCCTTGCCGTTTTGAATGTAAATGCCGGTGTCGTTGACGATCAGCGTGGCGCCGGTCGCACTCTTGAGCATGATGCCGCCGGTCGGGCCTGGCACGTCGCTGATCACAATGGCGTTTTGAGCCGTCGTTTGAAGCACGATGTTCGGACTCGCGGGAATCCCGGCCAGCCCCAGCACCGGCACCTCGGCGGCGCTGCCGTACCAACAGCCGCTCCAGATGGGGTAATCCATGTTGCCCTGTTCGAACTCAACCCACACGCCTGCACCGATCTGCGGCAGCATGTACGCGCCCATTTGTTTGCCGCTGGCGGGAAAACAGGGCATGGCCCAGGAAGTCGGAATCAGTCCGGCGACGTCGGGCACCTGCACCAGCAATCGCCCCATCTGCATCGGATCGATGTTGTTCAACACCGTGCCACGATACTTGCCGTAATATTTCTGAGCATCACTCATACCGGCACCATCGGCGTAATGGAGACAAGCCCGTTGCGCGTGAGGCGAAAGCTCTGTTTACAGGCTCCGCGTTTGATCGTGGTGGTCACGCTGTCCACGTAATACAACCCGTCAAATGCCAATCCCGCGCCGCGTACACCGACCAGACCACGTGCCTTGAGGAGCCGGCCATACCTCGCGACATCCAGCGCCCCACTTCCCGTAACGGCCTCCATCGATTCACTCGATGCCTTCAACCCTTCGTTGAGCGCTGCGGGAGCGGAAAGTTTCCCCGTCGCCTTCAGCATCGATAATTTCGTCACCGGCGGCCCAACCAAACCCAGAGGCGGTTGCAGGGGATTGATGTCGGGGATCGGAATGGGAATAGGCACCTTCGTCAGCGCGTTATGAATCATCACGATCGGCAAGTCTTTCTTGGTCGAGTTGAATTGAAAGTTGAGCGACTCCACATTGCGATCGAAGTCCATATCGACGTTTAATGCCGGCTGGGGGATGCCCACCTTGAGCTGAGGCCCCCAATAGGCCGTGTTGGTGCCAGGAAGCGGGCCCGGATCAACGTAGAAGACATACCCTGCGTCTTCCGCCAGCTTGAGGATGTAATTGAGATCGGTGCCCTGCTGGGACGGAATCCGGATCGTGGGAATCGGAACATCGAAACCGATCGGTGGAATCGCCAGTGGGATCACGCCGAAGACCGCATATTTCGCGAGAATCGCCGTCACCCGCAGGTTGGCGGGCATGGCGGGAAAGGGCAACCCATCGAACGTTTGAAGGTCCATTATCTTGGTCAGATCTTCGCCGGTAATCGTCAGTGTCGATTCACCCGGTTGCTCGCCGGAGGTAATTTCCTGGTTTGTAATCACGCCGTCCATCAGCACGTGGGGGATCAAATTGATAGTCGCCACCAGAATCACGCGCATCAACGGCGTTCGCGTCGCGGCCACGAGAAAGGCCTGCTGCAGCGGCGACCGATTCCGAATCGTAAAGCGCAGCTGGAATCCGCCGGCCGTACCGGTCGCGCTGGTCACCTGTACTTCGGTCAGGGCGTCCAGTACCGGTTGGGGAACCGGAAACGGGATGACCGGCCCGGCCAGCAATGTCAGATGGACGCCTTTAAGCACCGGGAACTCCTGTCGCATCTTGCGGCAGCGCGATATCGATCACGCTGTCCAACCGTTCCATGAGCGCATCCGGACGCACCGCATCGTTGGCATCGCACAGCCGCCAGTATTGCTCAGGATCACCCAGATAGGTCGCAGCCAAGTGATCGATCCGCTCACCGGCCGCCACCCGGTGTTCCTGCACGACGGTGAACCGATCGCTCGCCGGCACAAAGCGTCGCCGCAAATAGACCTGCATCGTGCCGTCGGGAGCGAGTCGCGACGTGGTCGTGACATTGTAATAACGACTCGTCGGCGGAAAGGGATTCGGCTTCAGCGCACTGTCCAATAGAGCCTGTAATAGATCGCTCATTGTGACCTCCAAGTAACCGTCAGGTATCAGTTGTCAGGAATCAGCTTTTAGTTTTCAGCTTCGTCATGAACGAAGAAGCCATTTTCCTGACTTCGATGACGTGTCGTTCCAAGTCTGCACAGCTGACTTCATCAAGAATCCCAAGATCTCCCGCCAACAGTATCTGGTATTGCAATTCACTCGCCGAGCCTGCCGCGATAGACAGAAACCGAGCCATTTCCAGGTTGCTTTCTCTCCCGCAACCTTCAGCGATATTCGAGGCGATCGAGACACTGGCCCGTCTCATCTGACTGACGAGCCCGTAGGCTTCATCCTTCGAGAAAGATGCACAGTCTTTATAGACGTTCAGGGTCAATTGATGCGCCGTCTTCCATACAGTCAGCGTTTTGAAATCTCGCATGACATTAGGCTTCTAACGGTTAGAGTCTGAGTCCTCGTCATACCTGATGGCTGACCACTGAATCCTGATCGCTATCTTTACTGAATCCCCGTCAGGCCGAGCGCTCCCAGCGTGCCGCTCTGCGCTTTCGCGCGCAGGCCTTCCTTCTGTTGCAGATAACTCATGAATAAACTGCCCGCTTTGTGCGTGAACCCGACATCATCGATAGACAACACACGCATCCCCAGGCTGACTTTGGCACGAGTGGGATTCAGGTTGGGATCGAACGCTTCCTCGGTGACGCTGAAATCGGTCAACCGCACCGGGATGACCCGGTTCTGCCCAAAGACGAACAACGGCAAGGCGGTCTCCATCGGAAGAATTTCCAAGGTACCGAGACTGGACAGGGTGTGGTTCGTCGTCAATTGTCCCGAACTCGGATAAAGCAAGGTCTCCAATGCGGCCAATTGAGGGGCAATCCCCACCTCACCGACGACCGCCTCCCCCTGCTCCATTTCGTCCGTCGCATCGATTTCCGCCTCCAGCTTAATGGTCTCCACGGCCGGGCCTTTCAGCCGCAACGCCTCCGATCGATCGCCTCCCTCGCCGGCCCCCTGCACCTGCAGCGTGCGACTCAGCGAGTCCGGGTTGTATTGGAGCACGATGATCCGTTGCACCCGCGCCGTGGCGGGATCGATTAAGACGATGCCGCCTTTGAGGAGTTTGGGTGAGTTGGGAAAGGTCGTCATGTGATCGTTCCTCGGATTGAGCAGACTACGATGCAACTCAGCATCTACAGAGTAAACACTTTCGCGAACAAGACTTCGAATCCTTTGGCACCGACTTTCTCAATCAGATATGGCGCGTAGCCTCGCCCAACCACGTAGCTCCGCCAACTTTGATTGACGACGGTCTCTAAGGCCACTCGTGTCGAAGTCGCCCCTGCCGCACGAGCGGCAGCGATCGCCGCTTGTTCGAATCCGGCATGAACCAGTCGTCCTTGTCCCGCGACTGCTGATACGTTTTGTATGCCCAACCTCCGAACCAACAGCTCGCCGCCTTTGAGCGCCACTCTGACGTTGGTAAACGTGACGCCTTCGACCGTCATCGTTTCAACGGCTCCCGTTTCGAGCAAGCTGGCAAATTTGCTCGTCAGCTGTGCTTCGGCTGCGGCCACGACCGACGTACCTGCACGGCCGGCCGCACCGGCGGCTCCGCGTTTCCCCGCCTCCTTAGCCGTTCCGCTGAGCGCGCCGCCAGCAGTCAGAAAACTCGCCAGGGTTACGATGAGGCCCAACTTTTCCAACGTCTGAACGGCTCCCTCCGCCATGGCGTCAAAGGACTTCGTATATTGGGCTTCGGCTTCATTTAGAATCGTGCACAGGTTTGGGGCCGTAAGGGTATTCACTTCAGTGGGAACAATCTTGCCGCTCTTTCCTTCCACCCTGAACTGCACGGTCTGCGTCGTGAGATCCAAAACCTCCTTGAAGGTGGCGGTTGGCGGCACCACCGCCTGCCTGCCTCGTGGGATGAACTTGAAGGTGGCGGGGGTTTCGGTGGCTACAGGTAGATGCTCCTCAGGAGAGGTTCGATAATCCACGCCCTCGATTGGCTTTTCGATCCACTCCGGGATGAGGCCCAATCTGAGTGTACTCCCGTCCTGATAGTGAACAATGGCCAGTTCCGCCTGGTAAAAGTCGATGCTCTTCATGTTGTTGTCGATGTAACCCTGCTCGTTCATGATATCGGCGGCGGACATCTTGGCGAGCTCCTCCTCTTTTGGCGTCCGCTGAAGAAACGGCGAACCCACCTCCTGGATTTGAGACAAGCCTGATGTCGTTCCGACTGGGCGAATGGTCGATGCTTGTTGCAGGACATGGGTCAATTCATGCGCTAAGAGCCGCTGGCCGGCATGCGAACTTGGATCGAATTGCCCGGTGCGGAACACGACATGCGACCCAACCGTATAGGCTAAGGCATTGACGGCTTGCGCTGATTCAGAAGCCAACGCATCGGCATGGACACGGACATGGCCGAAATCGTGCCCGAAGCGCGACTCAAAGAAACTGCGGGTCGGGCGATCCAGCGGACGACCCGATGACGTCAACACGTCGTGCACGATCGGAGGTGCGGCGATCGGACCGGACGAACCCGAGGCCGCCCTTCGCTGCACAACTGCCGATGGGGCGCCCGGCGGGTGCGGTGCCGACGACTTCGCGCTCTTACACTCCCGCTTGGTGAGGACGAGGAATCCATCCGGACAGTGATAGTCATAAAAACACAATGGCGTCGCGGCCGGCGGCGTTTCCGTGGAGATTTGTCGCGGTCCCATGCCGACCACGATGTCGGTTGCCCGCACAATCACTCTGACCACCAAACCATCGCTGAAATACACGAAACATCCGTAGTTGCCATTGGAGACCGGCGGCTCACAGTCGATTTTTTCCACCCTCGCCTGCGAGGGCGGCGTGATGTCGTGTTGCACATAACTTTCGGCAGCCCGTTTGCTGATGCTCTCAGAATCGTTTCGCCAGCTCGGGCAGCGACTGCCGCCTTCGTCAGCCGCAGCGGCTTTCGGAGCAGCCCCGTCGGAGGCAGGCTGCTCGCTGACCGGTGTCAATTCCTCTCCCGTCGCCCGGCTGAGCATCGTGCCATCTCCGGCCAGGCGCCGTTGCACGATTGATGCGGCGGATCCGAAGCTGGAAGGTGTTCCGACACCCGGCATCCGCAGCACCTGGTCCGCGACCCGATCGGCTTCTTGCTCGTACTCATCGCCAGGCTCATTGATTCGCAGCTTGGTCTGCAGGGATTGCCCGAGCATCTTTTTCTTCTCACACTCCGAACAGCTGCCCGACAACCCACCGGATCCGCCACAGGCGCAGGTCCGCTGCAGAAAGCCTCGCGCCGAGGGAGCGCCCACGCTTGGAAGGGGCAGCACCTGTCCTTTGGACGATTTCATGGCTGCTGGCCCGCCTTGGGCCTGACGGCGATGTGGGACAACGGTCCTCCTGCCCTCTGATATAACCGGATGGTGTCCCCCATCTGCCCGCCCGCCATCTGATCGGCTCGCGCATGGAGGACAGGTTTCGACACATCACTCGGCTTGGACAGCCAGAATGAACCGCCAGGAAGTTTGAAGGCGATGTGGCTGGGGCCCTCGGAGGTATTGCGAAAACCGCTCCCATACAGCGCGAGATGAGCAGCCGACTCCGAATCGGTGGGTGTAGCCTCGAATTGCGCCTTCATGAAGAAGTCCCAGAGCGCCGGTGGAGGGAAACTACCCTGGGCTGCCTGTCGGCCATAGACCGTATCGGGATGTTCCCCTTCAGGGATGGCAACACCCAACGAGACCAGAAATGCCTCACGCCGGTCCCAAACGGCAGAAACCGGATCTCGGAAGGAAAAGGTTCCCATCGCCCAGCCGAGGCAATTCCCCAATGCTCTGCACATGACAAGAGAGTTGGGTTCCAAAATGAAAGCGTGTGCGCCGCTACTTAACGGAGGATACCGATCGAGTTGGTCGCGGATCTCGATGTAGAAAAAGTTGCTCTGCGCCTTGATGCGCGCAAGATCGGGATTAACTAAGAGGTCGTACGGCCTGCCGTCGATAACCACCTCATGGGTGCTCCCCAGTTCCCCTGTGAGTGCGAGCTCCTTTCCGCCTCCCGGTAATTCAGGATCAGTTCCGCTCGCACGTTGGAGGATTCCTTGCTTACCTCCTTGCCCCTGTTGAACGACATGAGTAAGCTCATGGGCCAGCAACCGCCTGCCGCTTGCAGTACCTGGGACGAACCCTCCGCCCCCGAACACCAGGTCGGTGCCGACCGTGTATGCCCTAGCCTGAACAACGCTGGCAGACTGAGCGGCATCCCGGTCAGCATGCACCCGCACGGCCCCGAAATCGTGGCCGAAGCGCGGCTCGAAGAAGGCACGCGTAGCGGAGTCGAGGGGTTGACCCTGTGAGTTTAAAACGTCATGGACCATCTGTGGCGCAAAGCCAATTCCGATGCTCGATTCCAAAGCGATGTGGCGCTGTACCACAGGTGATCGTGCTGGGTCGTTCCCCTTTCGTCCTCGTCTCGCTTCGGGCATGCTCATGACCTGCTCCGCCACCCGATCCGCCTCCTGCTCGTATTCATCGCCCGGCTCATTTATGCGCAGCTTCGTTTGCAGCGGTTGCCTGAGCAGGCTTGTCTTTTCACAATCTGAACAAGCACCGGTAGACCGGCTCGATCCGCCACAGGCACACTTGCGCCGGAACAGCCCACTGGTTGTTGGCGCGATCTTGGGCAGAGTAGTTGTCGCGGCTATTTTCGTCTTTTCACTCATGTCGTTTCAGAAACGAAACTCGATCAGCGGCCCACGCCGGCCGCCCGATCCCGTCGGCGGTGCCGGCGCGGGCACCGGTTGCAGCCACGGCTCTGGTGTTGGTTTAATAATCCGGTGCAATTCTTGATCAGTGAGGCGCAGGCGAAGTTTCGAAAAGTGAAGCTGTAGAAAAGGTGCGAGGACTGCTCGGTGCGTGTCGAGAAACTGGAAGCGGCGCAGTGAACGTTGGCGCAAGAGCCCTGGAGTGTTTACATATGCCGCCACCGCTTCGGGCAAATCTTCTGACGGATGCGTCGTCATATAGAGCGTCATCGGCTGCTCGACCCAAGTAGGCTCGTTCCAATTGGCCTCGGTGATTTTGTACTTCGCCGGCGGTGTCTGCCCGCCTTCCAACGCTGTCTGCACCTCCGCCGCACCGGCATCGAAAAGCTCTGGTTTCGCGCCGCTCGTCCAACCTGCGGCGAGTCGATAGTCCCTCATAAACTGCGGGTCTGGCGCTGGGTTTTTTCCCTGAGGCGTCAGCGCAGTTTCCACCAAGCCATGTCCCAGTTCATGGGTAATGGCCCCTGTGACTCCTTGTGCTTCCGTCGAAGGATTCAGCTGCGCCCGTACGCCGTCGGTGCTTCGGCCCGCCGGAATAAGAAAATTGCCCGCTTGGTCTACCGCTGTTCGATAGATCGCCATACGGCCACCGCCAAAATCCGCCGCCACATTACGCTTGGGAGCCAGAGTGCCATCGGCCGCGAGCTCATAGTCCACGGGGAAAAATCCGATTTCAGTGACCTTGGGAACACCGCCGAAAGTGCGCGCAAAGCCGCTAAACGCCGCGACGATCCAATCATAGACTGCAGAGTCATCGCCGGGACTCCAGGCCTTCCAGGCAGCCTTAGTGAGCAAATCTCCGGGTCTCGCTCCCGCGCCAAAATAGTTCAGCCGCTCGCGCTGCTGCTCAAAAGTTGCGGTGAATATCTTCCGCACGCCGAAAAGACGCATCTCGTTTTCGAAATGGTCGCGCGTCATAGGACTGCGATAAATTCCGATGGGCGCATGCGAGATCGTGACATGCTGGCCGGACTCTGCCTGACGCGCCGCTCGCTCAGCCGGATGATCTTGCGGCACGATGCCGGCATAGGTACCGAGCGCCGGATCTTGCGCAACCACATGCGAAAGTTCATGCATCAGCAAACCCCTTCGATCTGCCTGCAGGGCTCCAGGAGCCGCATAGATATGATGCCCCACGGTCACCGCGCGCGCCCCCAAGCCGAGTGCGACCATGCCGCCGTCGCGATCATCGTGCACCCGCACATGAGCAAACGAATGGTTGAACCTTTGCTCGGCTTCACGACGCGTAGAAAACGGCAAGTCGGTTCCAAGCAATTGCTGATCGACTGACTTGCCTACCCCTGAACCGCGAGCGAATGACCAGCCAAACTTATCTGCACCACGGTCGACGGAAAAAGCCGTGGGATCCAGTGTCAATCGGCCGCTCTTCATTTCAGTAGTCCCTCGCCGACAGCGTGCCCGGTAGCCACACCAACTTGCCGTAGTTGGGCGCCGGCCGCGACACGGACATTGCCAAGGCGCAAGTTGGGGACCGAGCCGAACTCGGCCACACGCGCCGCCGCATCCGGTATCGAGAGCGCGCGACTGATTTCCTCCTGCAGCCCCTGTGCGATCGCGTGCCGGTCCTCATAACGAAACCCCTTCAACACAAGGCTGTCGATATTGACGACGATACGCCTCATACCCACCCCCTGGTCTCGGCATCCGACAGGGGCCGGTCCCGCTTGCCCGCCTCGCTCTGCGCCGCCTGCAGCAGATGTCCCATGCGCAGGGGCTGCCTGGCCTGCGCCGCGAGAAAGGCAGCGTTGAGGGCGATGTTTCGGATACTCCCGCCGGCCATGTGCAGCCGCGCGAGCTTGGCGTAATCCAGTCCTTCGACCGGTGCCGACGCGGGAAACATGGTGCGCCAAATGGCTTCCCGCTGCGCGGCATCGGGAAAGGGAAAATGGACCACGAAACGTAACCGCCGATGAAAGGCCTGGTCGAGCGACGCCTTCATATTGGTGGTCAGGATGGCCAACCCCCGATAGGCCTCCATGCGCTGGAGCAAATAGCTCACTTCGATATTGGCATAGCGATCGTGGCTGTCCTTCACTTCGCTCCGTTTGCCGAACAGGGCATCGGCTTCATCGAACAGCAGAATCGCCCCGCTTTCATCCGCCGCATCGAACAGGCGCCGCAAATTCCGTTCCGTCTCGCCGATATATTTACTGACGACGGCCGAGAGGTCGATGCGGTAGAGATCGAGATTCAACTCGTTGGCCAGCACTTCGGACGCCAGAGTCTTTCCGGTTCCGCTTTCACCTGCGAAGAGAGCCGTGATGCCGAGGCCCCTGGTGCCGTGGCTGCCGAACCCCCAGTCCTGGTATACCGTCAGCCGATGCCGTACCTGAGCCACCATGGCACGCAGGGTCGTCTGTTGCTGAGTTGACACGATCAGCGCCTCCCAATCGGCGGCCGGTTCGATCCGTTGCGCGAGGTCATCGAGTTTGGATCGGCCCGCCGTTTGGCACGCCCGCCAGAGCAGCCCTTCCGGTCGTTCGTTCCCTGCCAATCGTTTGCGCACCTGCGCACCCGTGGTCGCGATCGTCCCGGCACTCAAGCGAAACTGCCAGGAGACGCCGTCGAGGGAGCCATTGACCAACGCGGCATCCTGGCCGAGTGCCTGCTCCCACAAGGCCCGTTGCTCCACCGCCTGCGGCCGGTTGACGACGTATGAAACCGCTTGCCGCACGAGCGGCGGCAAGTCCGAGCCGATCACGAACACCAGGCCGCTGAGTTGATCGACGAACCCTCCCACCTGCTTCGGCACCTCATGTTCCGTGCATTCGACGATCAACGCCGCATGGAGCAGAAACGCTTCCCGCTGCCATAACACCCCCAGCGCCTCGATCTCCGGCGCGCCGGTCGGCACGAGTGCCGCCGGAAGTACATACAATTGCAGTCCCAGTTCCGATGCCACGGAGGCCGCGATATCACCCTGCCCTTGCAGATCGTCCCCCGTCAGAAGAACGAGACCGGACGAGGACCAGCTGCCTCCAATCGCGGACAGAATCGTAGCGGCAGTCTCTCGATGAGCGGCGGCCAGCAACTCACCGGTGTGTCTGACATGGAGGAGGGGCCGTAGCCGCGGATCGAGATAATTGACGCCGGCCAGGTAGTGCAACACGCGCTCGTCGATACGGAGACGCGCATTCGCCACTCCCATGCTCTCATCGAGTTCTACCAGCCGCCAGCGACGCAACGGACTGACCGGGGTCAACGCGCTCCAATGCGGCTCTTCAAGTGCGGCCAGAGCCAGGCCGAAGGTAACGGAGGGTCGATGGCCGGGAGCCAGCGCCTCGCCGCAGATGCGCGCGACCTCGGCATTCATCTCGACTCCTGCGCACAGCAACAGCACATCGCGCTCGAATCGACTCAGGCCGAACAGATTGGTCAGGACATCAATGGCCGCCGGGGCCGATCCCGCCGCGTCGATCTCGTCGATATTGGACCCGACGGCCTCCGCTTGCCCCCCACCCGTGAGTCTGTCCTTCAGGCGGTCGAACTCGCGGACCAAACACCGTTGGTTGGCCTGAACCCACGTGTCATATGCGACGCGAGCGCTCATGTGATCGTCACCCGATAATTGAAAAATACCGGCGGTTCGGCCGCACGATCGATCAATGGACTGTCGATCCCATCCACGCGTAACCGCGCCAAATGATCGCCGACGGGCGCCTGGTCGAGGATAAACGTCAAGGAGTTCGCCGGGCTGATCCACGCTTCAGGCACGACTTCGCGGCTTCCGAGTAAGAGTGCCACCGATTGTCCTGCTCGAACGTCCGGCGCACAGGCCAACGTAACCGTCGCGCTCCCGCCTCCGTCCCTGGGCACCGTCATGGGAAGCGCAGTCGTGATACTGGGGCCGATGATGAGCGCTAGCTGATTGCTGATCCGGGGCTCCGTCTCCGTCGGACGAACGAGTCGCACCGCGACTTGGTACACACCGATGGCCAACGACGGCGGCACGACCACCTGCAGTTGCGAGGCCGACTCCCCGGCCAAGGCCGCCACCTCCTGAACGATGTCGAATCGAGCATTCGAAAACACCACCGTGCGGGCCGTGCCGTTGAGGTGATGTCCGGTCAGTTCGACGGTTGCCCCCACCGTCGCGGCCGGTTGTCCGTCTATTGCCTGCGCCGTCTGAATGGTTGGAAACGGCGGTAGGAGGTCGGCCTGGACCACCACGCCCCGCTCGAGTTTCGTCACTGGATCCACCGGCCCGCGAGTGAGCACCGGCAAAGTGGGCTTGGTTGGTTTCGACGATTCGATCAACACGACCGTCGCCACATAGGCGGCGGTGGGTCGGTAATGGGACTGCACGGCCGTCCAGAGTTTGGACATTTCTTCGGTGCTCAGGGGATCCGGAACCAGCTTGATCTGTTCCACCTGATCGGCTAACCCGCATTCGGCCAGGGCCCGCAAGGCCGGCGGTAAATTGTTATCCACCCCAGGGGAAGGGTTCAGCGCGGTCGTAATGGCCTTTCGATCCAGCACCGGCGTCTCGTGCAGCAACTGCATGGCATAGCCGAGCAGAATTTCACTCCCCAATTCTTCGGCGCTATAGGCGCTGACCAGGTAATGGAGATCCAGCGCTAGTGGCGGGGTACTCAGCCGTTGCGTGCCCGATCCGTCGCGGGACGGTAACGCATGATTCCGCCAACCCGTATTGAATGTGACCTGATGGAGAAACAGATTCAGCTGGGTGTTTTCCGTGCCATTCGCGGGGACCACGCGATCCGGCGGAACCGCACTCACGGTCACGGTGCTGCCGAGCAACCCGCTCACATTGTGGTTGATCAGGCCGTCGTTCAGCAGATCGCGCAACACCGCGGTGACTCCGGCAATGGCCAACGCTGTGCTCATACCCGCCCCCCGTGGCGCCGAGCCAGGTAATCTTCCAACGACATCGCTGGGGGACGCCCAGGAGATTTTCGCTTGGGCGCTGGCGGCTCAGGTAGCGCGGTGACCTCGATGCGACCGATTGTCACATGCACGGGAGGCTCGGAAGACGGCACCCCTGCAGCATCGCCGCGCTGCCCCTGCTGTCCCGTTGCCATCAACGAAGACGGTGCGATGCCACGTGGCGTTGATGCCGTGTGTTGCGACTCGACCAATCGCGGCGGAGGCGTGATCGCTCGTGCGTGCCCGGCCGGTGTCTGACTGCGGCGTTCCTGCAGCCTTGCACCGTCGCGCGGGGATACGTCCGTCGGATGCCCGTCCGATTTCACGCTCTGACTGCGCAGGGGCACCGGCGGCTCCTTCGCCATGCCAACGCTTGGAACGGCCATCGACTTGACGATGGGCGATTCACCCGGCGGCTCCGACTCTCTCAACCCTGTTCCAAGCGATGTTGCAGGCGAAGCATTCACAGGCTCTTCGACGCGGCGCTGTGTATCGAGGGAGGCCGGCAATGGACGCATCGAGGTGATCGACTCCCGCGGCACGTCAGGCGATTGATGCGTCTCTCCAGACGAGGTTGCTGGTTCGATTGCCAGAAGGTCAGGCGTCGGCGAGTCCGGCCGGTCTCCCGCGGGGGCAAACATGGAACGGGTGCGCGGTTGAATCGTGGCGAGCGTTCCGCTCTGTCGTTGGACGAGCCTGGTGAGGAAATCACTCATGAGAGTGCCATCCCCACATAGAGGCTTCGCCGTTGATCGGTCATGCCGAGGATCTCGCCCTCCGTCCAGCCATAGACGCGCGCCAACAGATCGACCTCCTGCAACAACCGCCGGCTTCGCAGGTGGATCTCGTTCCAGAAAAAGTTCGCGATATCGAAGACCGTCTGCCACGCGTGCCCGCAGGCCGCGCACCTCAGATCGATGAGGATCTCGGCCAACGGATCGAGCTCGCTCAGTCGTGCCGCCAGGGCTACCTGCAACTCGTCTGTCCAATCAGGTTCGTCCACCGCTGCCGTTCCATTGCGTACACAACGCGAAAGAATGACACGGCGCGCCCGATCTACGTCCGGGGCGGCGACGGCGGCGGCAAGATCACGGCTGTTCGGACCGCGCAGGTCCCACGAGTAACCCGCCTGCTCCACCTTGTGCCAGGTCGAGTCCGTCGTCGAGGCCAATCTCAGCAACCCCTCGCAGGACAGTTCGAATTCGAGACCGTTGCCACAGACCGGACAGGCTGCATACCCTTCGATACAGTCGCCGAAGGTGCTGCTGCGGGCCGCCAACAAGCGCGCATCGCGCTTCCCCACCGTCCACTCACACAGGGTTTCGAACAGTTCGTCGGGACAGGCGTGCCGCAGCAGCAACAACGCCTGGTCGAGGGGATGCCGACCCGCCCCCTGCTCCCAGATGTCGATCACTGCCGCTGCGGAGAGTCCGGCGTGGAAACTGTGCGCCATCATCACGGCTCCGTAAAGGTCGGCTCCGACGGTTCTGTCACTTCGTAGTCGCGTTCCCAGCCTTCGTTTTCGAGCTTGAGCGTCTGGATCGCGACGGCGTTGGCATTCGCATCGAGATCCGGCTGGGCCTGATACTCCGAGACCCAACAACGGAACACCTTGTAGGCGATGGCCAACTGTCCGGACTCGTTATACAGTTCAATGATGAGGTCCTTCCGGAAGTCTTTGAGCGAGACTTCCGCACCCAACCCGGAGCCGAAATTCCAGACCTTGTTGGCCCACTGTTCGAAGGCCGTATCGTGCGTGACGCCCCGTTCGAGCGTAATCGCTTCATACTTGGTGCGGCCCGGCGATTTGCGACTGGTGCTGGGGTCGCCACCTTCGCGATGTTCGACCACCTCGGTGGAACGCTTCAGGGACCCGACCTTGCTGACGCCGGCAACGTAGCGCCCGTCCCATTTGACGCGAAACTTGAAATTCTTATAGGGATCGAATCGATGCGTGTTCACGGTAAACTGCGCCATGTTGTCTCCTTCTGTTAGGTCGCAATCTGGCCGGCCATCTGCTGGAACTTGATGATGACGAACTCAGCAGGTTTGAGCGGGGCGAATCCGACGACGATGTTGACAATGCCAAGATTGATATCGTTTTGTGTGGTCGTTTCCTTGTCGCACTTCACGAAGTAGGCGTCCCGCGGCGTGCTGCCTTGAAAGGCCCCCTGCCGAAACAAGTTGTGCATGAACGCGCCCAGGTTCAGCCTGATTTGCGCCCAGAGGGGCTCGTCGTTCGGCTCGAACACCACCCACTGCGTGCCGCGATAGAGACTTTCTTCGAGGAACAGGGCCAGGCGCCGGACCGGCACGTATTTGTATTCATCCGCCGCGGCATCGGCACCGCGCATCGTCCGGGAACCCCATACCACGCGACCGTGGACCGGGAACGTCCGAAGACAGTTGATGCCCAGCGGATTCAAAAGACCGTTCTCTGCGTCGGTCATATCGAGCTGCAGCCCGGCGACGCCGCCCAACGAGGCATCGAGCCCAGCCGGCGCCTTCCACACCCCGCGTTGACTGTCCGTCCTCGCCATCACACCGGCTATCACTCCACAGGGCACGAATGTCTCCACTTGTCCCCCCAGTTGTGAATCCGCCTGCTTGATCCGTGGGAAATAGATCGCCGCATTCCGCGCCATGTCGCCGTTCAGATTCATGCCTGCCACCCCTGCTGCGATAGTGCTCACCGCCCAAGCCGCCTTAGGGTCGACAATCAACAGGGCACGACGCTTGACGCAGTATCCGAGCGCCTCCTGATACACGTCATCCGGCACGTCTCCTCCGCGCGCATCGGGCAGGATGCAGAGCAGGTTGAAGAGATCGATCTTTTCCAACTGATAGAGTCCGGTTTTGCCGGATTGGCTTCCTTTGTAGGCCGCCCCATCGAGCGCTGCGCTATCGACGGCAATGTCCGCCGGAGCCGCATTCTTCGCGGGCGTCGATTTCGTTGTGGAAGTCCAGACGTCGGCATCCGCCAGACTGCCTGCATGCGCGGATGGTGATGAATTCGACGGCAAGACGATCGTCACGCGAACGAGGCTCGACTCAGCCGCAAGCACGCGATCGGCACGACGTGCGCTTTCTTTGGTCGTGAGATTCAGAAACGTTTCCGTGATCCCGGTGCTCCCGTCGCGCACAATCAAGTCAAACAGGTCGGCAGGTGCCACTCCGAGCCGGGTGGCAACGGCGATCAGATTCGCATCGGTCACAACTTTCTTCTCAACTCGCGCGCGGACCTGCATGCCCCACGCGCCTTCGGATGCGGCCTGTAACGTCAGGTTCGGCACCTCATAGGTCGCCTTCGCGGCACTCCCCACGACTGCCTTGTACAGCCGCACGACCACAGCCTGCCCGCCACCGTTCAGAAAGAAGTCACGCACGGCGTAGCTCAGGGTCATCTCGCGATGTAGTCCGCCGAAGATCCGCTCGTAATCCGAGAAACTCGTGATCGTCACAGGTTGATCGGCCGGGCCGCGCACGGCCTTGCCTAGAAACCCTGTGATCGACGTGGCGACTCCGGTGATGGTGCGCACCCCACTCGGCAGTTCCTCGATGTACACACCCGGATAGGTCGGTTGCACTGGCATGCTCATCCTCCTCGGCTTAGGACGTTCACCTGTCGTTTCCGTCCTGTGTCAGAAATGTTCGTATCTCCTCCAGGCGCGCATGATTCAGGCTGTAGATCGGCTGGCTCGATGTCTCGCGTTTCAAGACCCAGCCTTGCGCAACCAGCTTGTTCAGCGCCTCGACCGCGAGGCGCTCCGCACCATCATCCAGGCACGGTGCGGCAATCCACCAATTCAGCACTCCTTCCTGCGTGTCCTTCGCACCAGGGTGACGAACCAGGTAGTCGAGAATGCTGCGTTTGAACTCTGCATCCTGCTCTTCCATCCGGCTTGATCCCCGGAGCCCCGTTTCATCACGGCACTCTTGGGGGAAGCAGCAAAAGCAGTGCCACTCGGATGCATGCTCGGCATAGCGTTTTAAAGGGAATCCCACTAGTGGAATTGCAGGTGCGGCATTCCAGCCGCAGCAACATGGCGGTGCGAAATTTAAAACGGCCTTCAATATCAGGACGATGGCGAGTGCGGCACAACTGCCGCGCCGATGAGGAACTTACGCGCGGCCGTCGAAGGGGGTCTGAAAGGACGGGGGACAATCATGCGATGGACCGGTCGGATCGTTCTGAAACGCTTCTCGTTCGATCCCGTATTTTCGAAGCAGTCGTTGAAAACTGCGCCGCTCCTTGCCTGCCGCTTTGGCCGCATGCGTGACATTTCCTCGAAACGTCACCAGCGTTCTGACAAGGTAGGCCCGTTCGACATCCATGGTCGCGGAGGTTTTGGCCGCGCGCAGCGACCCATCCAGACAGAGCGGCTTGGGCGTCTCCCCCGCGCACTCGATATCCTGCGCGTGAATCGTCTCGCCCGCGCACATGACGACGGCCCGCTGGAGCGTACTCTCCAACTCCCGCACATTCCCCGGCCAGGCATACGCGATCAATTTCTGGATGGCATCTTCGGACAGTCGTCGCGGGCCCTGCCCGTCCGCTCTCCGGAAACGCTGGAGAAACCGATTGGCCAACAACGGAATGTCTTCCACGCGCTCCCGCAAAGGCGGCACCACCAGCGACAACACATTGAGCCGATGAAAGAGATCTTCGCGAAACTGCCGGTCCGTCACGGCCTGCCGGAGATCATGATTCGATGCCGCAATAATCCGCACATTCGCCAACTTCGTGCGTGAACAGCCCAGCGGGCGATACTCCCGGTATTGAACGAAACGCAGCAGTTTCGCCTGCGCATATGGATTGAGCGCATCGACCTCGTCAAGAAACAGCGTTCCTCCCTCGGCCTCAAGGACCAGCCCGCCCTGCTCGCCGGCCGCGCTCGTGTACGCGCCCTTCACATGCCCGAACAATTCATTTTCAAACAACTGATCGGGGAGCGCCGCACAATTGATGGGAATGAACGCATGGTCCTTCCGGGCGCTGGAATAGTGCAGCGCACGGGCAAACACTTCCTTCCCGGTCCCGGTTTCACCTTGCAGCAGCACCGTCGCATCCACATCGGCGAAGAGGGGAATCTTCTCAACCTGTGCCTGAAACACCGCGCTCTCCCCCACCAGCGAATCAATCCTCACGCGGTGAGACCGATCGATACCACACGGTTTCGATCGCTGCCCGGCTGCGAGGACCCGCCCGATTCGCAGGGCCAATTCGTCTCCGTCGACGGGGCACAAGACAAAATCATGCAACTCCGCCGGAATGTCGTTCAAGAGTTGTGGCCATCGGCCATACTCCGCGGCGAACAATCCGAGTATCGGCACGTCCGGCCAGCGACCGACTACATCAACAAGGCACTGCGCCAATGAACGATCTGAAAGTGGTGGGTGAAACAGCACGACGTGCGGGGAATATGAAACGGTGGCCGAAGGATCCGACACCCGGTAGAACTCTACGTATCCTCCAGGCAAGAGGCGTTGCAGAACGTTGACAATGTGAGGCTCATCGAACCAGGTACGATACTCATCGTCCGAAGTGACCAAGAGGATTCTGATACAGTCCTTCATCCGACTCACCCTTATGCTGTGAGAAGCTTTTCTGCGCGCCTGCCTGGGAACAACCGACAGGAATAAACCGCCTTTCTCAGTAAATGTGCACCATTCGTACCATCCAAGATGCGCTGCGCCCACCCGCTAGATCAGAACGAGACACCATCGACAAACTCCGCGCACGATCCATATTCTGAATAGCCCAACGTTGCGAGGACGAGTGGCTTCACTCGCAGATGGCCACGCTGCCGGCACCCGCCTGTATGTGATTCGATACAGTCCCTAATGATATTGGATACAGTTCATTGCGTAGACCCGCAACGTAGGCTCTTATAACACAGGACGCCGAACCTGGCCATGCGCCATCGCCATCGGTGGGGCACATCCTGGTTACTCCGTCCCAATCCACTGTCTGGCTCTTGGGAAACATCGCGCTCTTCACCAGGCCTCTCCGACGTCGACCGCCTCACACAACCACACGCGAGTTGATCCGAGTGCATCCTTGCTCAACGACATCGGCGTTGGTTCCCTCTCTGGCTCCCTCTGCTGTCGGCCATTGCTTCTTCCCGCCCTTCCTTGACTGGGTCGGAAGCGGAGCGCGAACGTCGCGCCAAGGTCATCCATGCCGAAGGTGAATTCGAAGCCTCGCGGCGCCTGGCCGATGCCGCCGAGGTGATCAGCCGAAACCCGGCAGCCCTGCAACTCCGTTACTTGCAAACCCTGGTGGAAATCGCGGCCGAGAAAAACTCGACCACCATCTTCCCTATCCCTATCGATACGATCGCCCCGTTCTTGAAGCAGTGGGGCAAGACGATCGAGCCATAACCAGACGAGAACACCCTGGACGTCTCGTCGTATACCCAGGTTGCTCACGAGCGACAGCATCACCGTCGCCGTAATACGTGTATTCCCCTCTGCTCCTCAAGGAAGCGCTTGCCTGATTTGTGCGGTTATGGGATAAGCGCAACCAGGTCGAGACGGTCATGGTGCGAACTACCGTCTCTCGTCCCTCGTGAATCGTCGCTCGTTTCGGAATCGCGCCACGTGGCGCTTCACGAGGGACGCACGATGAACTACATGACCACATGAATCAATGACGCTCGGTCTGACGAGCACAGTGGGAGCACATCATGGCGCAAAAAAAATCCGGTGCGGTAAGCTGGTCGACGGCAGACGGCTGGGACGTTCGTGCGACGGCTCAGACTCGTGGAGGGAGAAGAGCAGCGGGCGAGGTACCCGATCCCTTTCTGGAAAATCTCACGGCGACGAAACGCTGGCAGGTCGAACAAAGCCTCACCGCCACCCCCAAAACCAGACGAGGCGAGGCGGCTCCGGCTCCCCTCACGCTGGATGTCGAAGGTGGTCCCGACGATGCCTATATCGTGATGACCCGATACGCGTCCGGAGCCATCCGTTTCCATATGCCGACGGAACCGGCCCGGCGCGGCACAGGCCGAGGAGCAAAAAGGATCTATCGGTTTTCGATTCCGGTGCCGGCCGCGCCCATCCCCGACGCAGGCGGCCGACGCGGATTCATCAGTGCGGCGATCAAAGCTGTGGTCTTAAAGGTCGCCGGGAAGATCGCCGACTTCGCCCTCTCGAAACTCGCGCTCCTCTGGGAAACGGCCACCTGGAAACTGAAAAAACAACGGGAAGGGTGGTTGTCCTTGACCGCTGAAAGTCTCGGCGGAGAGGCAAGCCTGCCGGCCGCAGACTTGAAGACGTTGAGCGCGTCGGAGCGGAATCTCCTGTTTATCCACGGCACCTTTTCCAGCACCAAAGCGGCCTTCCGCTCGCTGGCACAAACGCAAGGCCGTAACGGCAGGACCTTCTTTGACGAACTGCAGGCGCTGTACGGCAATCGCATGTATGGATTTGATCACTTTACCCTGAGTCGCACGCCGCAAGACAACGTGCAGATGTTGCTCGAAGCCCTGCCCAATCGCCCGACCACCTTCGACGTAATCACCCATTCGCGCGGAGGGTTGGTGTTACGGCATCTCGTGGAGCGCCGGGAGTTGTTCGGCTCGCTGGCCGATCGGTTTGTGATCGGCCGTGCCGTGCTCGTCGCCAGCCCGAATGAAGGCACTCCCCTGGCGTCACCGGACCATGTCACCCAATACACGAACTGGCTCTCCAACGTCCTGGAACTCTTTCCCGTCAATCCCTTCACCACCGGCGTCGAATTTGTCAGCGAAGCCCTCTCCTGGATCGCGCGCCGCCTCGTGGGCGGGTTACCTGGCCTAGCCTCAATGGACAACAAGGGCGGCATCATCCAGGCCTTACAGGCTGCGCCCAACCCGCCGAGTCAGGCCTATTCCGCGCTGGTGGCGAACTTCGAACCTGACGCCGGCACGTTGCAGCGACTCCTCGACGCGGGCGCGGATCTCTTCTTTCCAACGGCAAACGATCTCGTTGTTCCCACCGAAGGCGGCTGGCGGGTGGATGCCGGAAGCGGCGGAGGGGTCACGATACCAGGTGATCGCATCGGATGCTTCGGGTTGGGAGGAAACCTGCCGCAACAGAAGGCGGTGAACCATATGAACTTCTTCGACGATCCCGGCACGGTAGACTTCTTAGTCCGCGCCCTCCGTGGAGAAGCTCAGCCCGCCGCGCCTGTCGACATCGACCATGACCTGCCGTCCGGCAAGCGACGGGGCGCCGTTCGCGTCGAAGCGCGTCTCACCCTCGCAGCCGGTGCTGCGCATGAGCAACCGGCGACCGCCTCCCCGGCCATAACTGCGGCTCCCGCCTTACGGGCCGTCTCGCCTATGGGATCGCTGCCCCCGAACGCCGAGCCTGACGACGTGTTCCAACTCGCCCTCATCGATCCGGACCCGAACGATTCGATTGCCACGCTCATCGCCACCTTCCGCAACGCGCGAGTGATGGAAACCGTGCACATCGGGACGGGCAACCAGGCGAGTAACACCCGCACCAAGCCGGACCACGCATCGACGCAGTGGCAGGACATCGATGCCATGCAACAACACATCCACGGCTACATCGACGGCGATCCCCGTTACCCTCAACTGCCCGGAGAGAAAGACCTCCAGAAATTCGGCGGCGCCCTGTTCAACGCGCTTTTTCCGGACCAGATTCGACGTCTGTACGATGCGGCACGGTCTGAACAGGTCACGCAACGGCTGAACCTGATCTTTACCTCCGACAATCATTGGCTGGCCAGACAGGCATGGGAATTCATCCACGATCCGGATCGCAAGACCTTCCTGGCGCTTGAGGAAGTGAATTTCACACGCAACGTGCTCACATCCATTCCAGCCGAACGTATACCGGCTCGAAGCGGCCCCATGCGCATCCTGGTCGTTGTCGCACAGCCGCTGGGATTGGCTGCCTTGTCCGTCGAGGAAGAGACAGACGTCATCCGGAGCGGATTCCGCCGGCTCCTCGATGCGAAACTGGCGGACGTGGAACTCCTGCTCGATGCCACACCTGAACTGCTACATCGCGCACTCGAAAGCGCCCCCGCCCCGTTCGACATCTTGCACTTCATCGGACATGGCGACTATCGGGAGCAGGACGACTGCGGGTATCTCATCTTCCAAAATGCCGACGGCGGCGTGCAGGAACTGGATTCCACCACGCTCCGGCAGATCGTGTGCCGACGCGGCATTCGTCTGGTGTGCCTGAACGCCTGCGAAACCGGACAGGGCGGGCGCGAAGACTTCAACCGAGGCGTGGCGCAGGCGTTGATCGCCGGCGGCGTCCCTGCCGTCGTCGCCAATCAATACCCGGTACTGGACGTGTCGGCCACATCTTTTTCCCGCCATTTCTATTGGGCGCTGGCCATGGGGCAGTCCATCGGCGATGCCGCACGTGAAGCGCGTGTGGCGGTCAACTACGCGATTTCCGGAGAGGCCATCGATTGGGCCGTACCGGTCGTCTTTGCACGCAACCCAGCTCAGCGCATTTGTGTACCGAGACCGGCAGCCGAGTATGATCGCACCAGGACCGCCTCGGTGCGGCAGCGCAGACGCGCCATGCAGGACCGGATCAAAATCGGCATGTGGAATGCGCATCGCATGATCCCCCACTTGCCTGAAATTTGCGATCACCTCACAGACGTGCAGAATGTCTATTCGTTTGAAACCGTCTCGTTCCCGGCGCCGATCGGCACCTGGCGACGTGAACAGGATGAGAACCAGGCCTACGTGGTCGCCGAAACCCTCTATGAGCGGCTGAAAAACAAACCCAAAGAACTGGGCTTGGATCGACTGGTGTGCATGATCAACTTCCCGCTCAAGAGCGGGAACAAAAAACATCTCTACTATTGGCCGCTTGAACCGGGAAAGAGCGAACGCCTCTCCATTGTGTCCACGTTCGACCTCCTCGATCAGTTGACCGGTGGGGAATTTACGGTCGAACGGATGATGGCGCACCTGGCGGCTGCCGTGGTGGCGGACCTCATTCCCCATCTCCCCGACGTAGGGCCGGCCGATTGTCCGTTTTTCTATAACAAGAAGCGCGACATCAGCTCAATTGCCGGCCGCCTGCGATTCTGCGCGGCTTGTCGGCGACAGTGCAAGAAACCGGAGGACCAGGATCGCCTCAGGATCGCCGAACAGCTCCTGGCGGCTTATCCGTGAGTGTCGGGGTTATCGTGCTGGCAGGTTGAACTGACGCACCGCTTTCGCAAGATCTTCCGGCGTGCCGATGTCGATATAGGTATCATGGGGGAACATCACGCTCTGTACCAACAGCCCTGCCTGTAGGGCGGCCTGCAAGACCACCCCCATGGCTAAATCCCCGCCCGGATCATGGGCGGTATTCGCTAATTGCGCCAAATTGCGGTGCGTCTCCTCCGCGCGCAGAAAGCGGTGGAGAAATTCCGAGAAAGCCGGTGTCCAAACCGCGCAGCACCAGCCGTAGGTCAACGTCGTCGCCGCCGGTTTCATCACGATGTTCCGCACGAGGCCGTCGGGATCGCACTCCACCATATCCCAGACCCGATGGTCGTACACCCGATGCAGTCCCAAGACCACATCCGCTCCGGTTCGCTCTTGCGTCGCGATTAACTGCCGATAGGCATCGTCGGGGCCAAAGAGAATATCGGGAAAGCCGAAGGCCACACGCTTCTGCTCCAAAAATGGATACGCGCGATCGATGGTATCCGGCGGTCCCAACGACCCGGCGATCACAATGTAGGCAAGCGACACGTCGACAAACCCGCCGTCTCGAAAGTAGTTCGGGATGTCCCATTTGCCGTCTCGAATCACCAGATAGGCCTTCGTGATTCCGGCGGCACTGAACTTCTCCAACAGGTAGTGAGCCGCAACTTTCGGCCTTGGTTTCCCGGTCTGCCGATCCAGCACGAAACCGACCGGATAGACCTCCTTGCTACAAGGAAAGGGCTGCAAGCGTTTCGCCAACCCGGCCGCGGGCACCAGACCGACCACTTCCTGTACGGCCGATGACGACGCGTCCGGCCGGTCGATCGCAGGCGTCATCACAGGGACTCCTTCCCGCCGACAGGCTGTTCTCCGGTAATTTCCTGATAGTAGGTTTCCAGCACAGCAGCGCGGGCCGGCTCAATCACGACCAATTGACGCTGGTCGAAGCTGTTGGCGCAATAGAGATAGACGAACAGCCCTGCACGCCCCCACTCCACATGCAACTGCCGCCCGTCCGGCTCGGTGCGGGTGACCTGGCTGGTCACGTGTTTCGCCGGGAGCGAGAGCCACGCCTGCTCCGCCGAACTCTGATGGTTTTCATAGAGCGGTTGGTCGTCTTGTGCCTGCATCGATCCCATAGCCGCAAGATCGAGCGGGGGCATGCCATCGGCCTCCGGTAACTCATCCCACGGCAATGCCCGCTCCGAGGGCACGACTCCCACCACATACAACGGACCATCGTCCGCGACTTCCTCCACGGAACGATACCGCACCGGCTCCGGCGGTGCGAGTAATCGAAAGCCGCGAGCGGCAAGCGCGCGCTGGAATGGAATGCGGCGGGCGAGTTGTCTCGTTTTTTCGAAGACTACCATGCGGCCACCGAGAGCCAACCCGGCACGAAGCCGATCCAGCCTCACGCCCACGCCGGTCCGCTGTTCGAATTCTCGCTGCGCCTGCGCATCTCCTGAGCGCGCGAACGTGCTCCAGTCTCGACTGGGCAGACCCGGCTCCTGCTCCGCCTGCAGCAACGTATGGGTCGCGACGATCAGGTCGAAAGACCCGGCGAGATCCTGTCGATCCAGATCCCGGCATTCGAAGCGCACATTGGTCAAACCCAGCTCCTGCGCCCGCTGTCGAGCAAGATCGATGGACGCCGGCGAGCGATCGATCCCGACAATGGTCGATGCCGGACAACGTGTTGCATAGAAGGTCGTCAGGATACCGATGCCGCAGCCCACATCAAGTATCGTCGAAGCATCACGGAGCTGACCGGCCACCCGTGCGCCGACCTCCAGATAATATTCGTACCGTTGACTATAGAGCGCAGGAACGGAGCGGGGTTGAGCGGTTAGATCGTAGAACGCGATTTCAGCAGCAGACCCCTCGGTGGCCTGCCGTTTAGCTTCGATATGCTGATGGAGTGTGGCGAGTTCTTGAAGGGAAAATACGTCCCGTTGCCAGGCGAAATAAGCTGCGTCGGATTCGACGTGCCGGAGCCCCCACCAGGCTAAGTGATCGTGAAGCTCACGGCTCGATTGAATGTTCAAGGCTCAATGCTCGGTGTTCTAGCGTGCGCGACTGAGAATCGAACATGGACAATTGAACGTCTCACATCCATTCGTATCAATGTCCGCGCACCGTCCGCGCACCCTGGTTCCCGCGTTACGGCCTCTTGAGCATGATCGCGTCTTCGTAGGCCAGCGGCACCGGATGCGGATGCCGGAGTTGACCGCTGCCGAAGACGACATACTTTTCGCACGTGAGCTGCGTCAGGCCGATCGGCCCTCGCGCATGATGACGCGTGGAACTCAGTCCCACATCGGCGCCCAGGCCAAGACTGTCCCCGGCATTCAGGCGCGACGAGGCGTTGACCAGGACCGAACCCGCATCGACCTCTTTGCTGAACCGCATCGCAGACGCATACGATTTCGTCACGATGACACAGGTGTGACTGGGACCGTGCTGCGCAATGTGGGTCAACGCGTCATCGAAGCTGGGCACCATTTTGATCGCCATGGTCGGCCCTTGAAACTGCCGGTTCCAATCTCCGTCCTCGGCCGGCTTGACGGCCTTATGCCCGGTCATGTGCATCTGGCCCATGAGCGCCACGGTCTTCGGACAACCAAGAACATCGATTTTGAACTCGTCGAGCAAGCGCAGGATCAGCGCCGACAACAGCGGCCTGGCAATACCCTGGTGCACCAGCAGCGTGTCCAGCGAATTGGCCGCCGAAGGTAGCTGCACTTTGGAATTCACCACGATATTTTGAGCCAACGGGATGTCGGCGTCACCATCGATGTACACATGCGTGATGCCGCCGTCGTGGCAGAGAATCGGCATCTTGGCCTGTTCCTGCACCACCTTGCGAAGCCCCGCGCCGCCGCGTGGAATAATGGCATCCAATGCTTTGCCGGACTTGATCAATTCCAGCGCGGCTTCCTTTTCAGGACGCTCGATGATCGTACAGGCGCCGAGGGGAACCCCCGCATCGGCGGCAGCCTTCGAGAGACAAGCGGCAATGGTCTGCTGCGTCAGCGTCCAATCCGGTGACCCGCGAAACACACAGACGTTGCCGGATTTCAGACAGAGTGCCAGTGCATCGATCGTTTCGAGCGGGGCCAGTTCAGACACAATCCCGATCACCCCGATCGGCACGCGCATCCGACTGACCTGGAGCCCGTTGGATTCCTCATGACGTCCCAGCACCTCACCGAGTGGATCCGGCAGGTCGGCGATCCGGTGCAGTCGGTCCACCATGGCTTTGACGTCATCGGCCGTCATACGAACCCGCGCCACCGCGTCCCGCACCCGCTCCCGGTTCTCATACCCTGTCATGGATTTCCCGACGGCATCCACATCCTTCTCGTTGGCGGCAAGAATGTCTTCCTCCGCCTCCGCAATCGCTGCCGCCATCCCCCGCAAGGCCTTATCTCTGGCCGGACCCGTCATGAGGGAAAATGGCCGCACCGTCTCACGGGCTGATTTCAGGACCTTATCGAGATACAGCTTAACGGGAACTTCAACCATGGTGTTCCTATCTTTCGACGTATGCCCCGAGGATTCGATGATGTTCTAACAGGATGCGGAACATTCCGCCGGCGGCGTTCACTTACGTGACGCGCGTTCTTCCGCATGTGGTGAACCTCATCGGCTCACCGTACGGCACGAGAGATCACCTGTTCATTCGCTGTGGCCTTGAGGGACAGCCTTGTGTGCGCATCCTGCGGGTGATTCTGCTGCCGAGACGGCGCACGAGTGGATCATCACGCAATGGGCAACATTCAAGTATGTTCGCAACCTGCTCAGCAGGCAACCGGTCGCCGAATGAGCAGACCAGAAAACGGTCACTGCATCGCGCCGGACTATACCATGCGATTTTTTTGTGAGTCAAAGACCGAAGGGGCTCTCAGACACCGTCTCCCTCGACCGGAGTGCCGGGAGGAACCTGACCGGCGTCCAGCCGTGTACGCTGCTGCCGCGCCAGCCACCGGCCAAGCCAGGCCCAAAGAAACATAAGCGGAAGCAGAGCCCAGGAAATCTGCGCCGTCGTTACGCCGAGCGCCTTGATGCCCGATACCAGCCAGCCGGTGGACGCATCCCCGGCGCGCGAGATCGCCGTGTCGATGAAGTTCTTCGCTTTGTATTTTTCTTCGCGGCTCACCACCGTGAAGAGGACTTCGCGGGCGGGTTTGGAGAGGGCATATTCCCCTACTCGACGCAGCACGGAGAAACTCACATACACGACGAGCCCCGGCCACAGGGCAATGCCAAGAAACCCAATCAGGCTCACGACCGGCAGGAAGAGCAACGGGGCCACTAGGCCGAACCGGGCCACCACGCGATTCGTGATGAACAGCTGCGTCAGCCAGGTGAGCACATTCGTGGCGAAATCGAGCGTCGAGAACAGGCGCGTTCTGGCCTCCGGCGTATCGAAATGTTCCGCCACCAACCGGACTTGTTCGAAGTAGAGGAAGGTCGCCGTCATGGTCAGGAAGGTGAGGTAGCCGCAGATGCCCAGCAGATACGGCGAGGCCCATACCAGTCGAACACCGGCCAGGAAACCGCCGCCCAACGGCTCCCCGCTGTTTTCCCGGTGAGACAGGGTCCGGCCGCGACTCCATCTCTCCAGCTTGTAAATACACCCGATGCAGGCCAGGAGAAAGAGCGCCGAGACCAGCATCAACACCGGAACCGGAAAGAGATACGTCAGTCCCGTCGTCAACAGGGGACCGACCAGGGCTCCGGTGCTTCCTCCAGCCGCGATCATGCCGAACAGCCGCGCACCTTGGGCCGGTGTAAACAGATCGGCCATGAAACTCCAGAACACCGACACCACAAACAAATTGAAGACCGAGAGCCACACGAAAAACCCGCGGGCCACCCACTCGATGTACTGCCGGCCGGTCATCAGCAGGTACAGGCAGACGAGATTGGAGATGAAGAACAGATAGACCGCGAGCAGCACTCGATAGCGGGAAAAGCGGGCCGACAACCAGCCGAACAGCGGGGTCACGGCCAGTAACGTCAGAAAGGTCCCGGTCATCATCCAGGGCAGATTGTGCACGCCGCCTTGGATCGCCATTTCATCTCGCACGGGCCGAAGAATGTAGTAGCCGCAGAGGAGGCAGAAAAAATACCCGAACGACCAGGCCAGCGGCCATATCTCCTGCGGCTCCGCCTGAACGAACCGGGCAACTGAACGGCGCAATCTCTCCATACGTCTCCGGAGTGAGCGACTAGCTCGGACTATTCATGAATCCCTGCTCCGGCGTCCGATCCTCTCGCCCGGCGGGGCTGTTCTCGTTCGGCCTCCTCGACGGACTGCACGTACGCCTCCGTCAGCCTCACTTGCGCGAAGCCCCGGCGAGCGTCGGTCTCGAACACCTCGCGACGGCATTCATGAATAATCCGAGCCAGTGTAACAGGCCGACCATGCCCGGCAAGCAGAAAATTTGTTACAATGCCGCGCGCCGAACATCCGTCGAGAGCAAGCACATTCGTGGCAAGCACACCTCAACCCATCATCGATCTCAGGAGCGATACGGTCACAAAACCATCGCCCGCCATGCGCGACGCCATGGCCAGGGCCGAAGTGGGCGACGATGTATATGGGGAGGACCCGACGGTCAACCGTCTCCAGGAAGCCGGCGCTGCGTTAGTCGGCAAACGGGCCGCGCTTTTTGTTCCCTCGGGCACCGCAGGCAACCAACTCTGCCTTCGCGCCCAGACGGAGCCGGGACAGGAGGTGATTGTTGAAGGTCACTCGCACATCGTCCGCTACGAGCTGGGCGCGGCGGCGGCACTGGCCGGGGTGCAGCTCCATTGGGTCACCGGTTCGCGGGGACTCATGACGGCGGAGCAGGTCGAGGCCGCCATTCGCCCCAACGATACGTACAGTATTCAGAGCGGGCTCATCTGTCTCGAGCAAACTCACAATGCCGGAGGCGGCACGGTGTATCCCCTCGCGACGATCCAAGCCATCCGCGAGGTCGCGTCAGCCCACGGACTTCCGATGCACCTGGACGGGGCCCGGCTGTTGAATGCGGTCGTCGCCTCGGGAGTGTCGGCAGCCGAGTATGCGCAGCACTTTGAGACGGTCACCTTCTGCCTCTCGAAGGGGCTCGGCGCTCCGGCCGGCTCATTGATTGCCACCGACGATCGCGTGCTGCTCGAGCGAATCCGCCGATTCCGCCGTATGTATGGAGGCGCCATGCGACAAGCCGGTATCCTGGCTGCAGCGGGACTCTATGCGTTGGAACACAATATTCAGCGGCTCGCGGAGGACCATGCCCATGCGCGACGACTGGCCGCGCGATTACAACAGATTCCCGGGATCTCGATTGATCCCGCCACAGTCGACACCAACATTTTGTTCTTCGACGTGATCCGTGAGCAGGTGTCGGCGAAGGAATTCGTGGCGGCGCTCAAACAAGACGGCCTGTTGCTCAACGCCGTCGGCCCCGGCAGCTGTCGAGCTGTCACGCATCTCGACGTCTCGGCTGAAGCGATCGAGCAAGCCGCCGACAGAATCGCGCGTGTACTCGATCGCTAGCCCATCCTCACATTGACAGTCCGCCTCCCCCCTCATAAAATGCCTCGACCGTAAAAACTCCAAAGGGGGATGCGTGCCGCTCGAAGTCGTCTCGTTTCAACTGATCAGCCGGATTCTCGATGTGACGGACGGCTTGGGCCTCAATCGCGAGTGGGTGGAAATTCCTCTCTCACCGGAATCCCCCGGCCGGGTCCGTAAACTTCAGAACGGAAAACTTGAAATCATCGTCGATGCCGACCAGCCGTTCGAGGCCTGGCTCGGCACCCTCGAACAACAGATACAACGTGCGCAATCCAGCTGACACGTTGAAGGATAGACATGGAACCACAACTCGCGGCCTCCCCCGCTCAGTCGACCCCGGCGCTCCCTTCCTCAGAGGAGTTGCAGGCTGAGTTATTAGATGTTCCCGAACCGCCCGAAATGCCCCCGGCGGTGGCGCCACCCGGTTACGAGGATGCCCTCGTCGGCGCCGTGAAATATGTCCGCGCCAAACGTGGCGGCGACCTGGTCGGCATTATCCTCGTCGGATCCGGTGCCCGACGAGCGGTCACCGCGCATAGCGATATCGACCTGATCGCCCTGGTCAAAGGTCCGGCGGACGGACAGGAAATGATTCGCGTGGGCGATCGGCTGGTGGACATCCGCTACGGCGAACACAAGACCGTCGCCGAGAATCTGGCCTATTCTCCTCGCCTGGCGCCCTTGCTCCGCAAGGGACGGATCCTGTTCGACCACGAAGACGTCGCGGCCCAACTGATCGCCAAAGCCGCGCAGCGGTTCCGCCAGGGGCCCCCGACAGCCAGCATTCATGAACGCATCCGTCTCAAGGCGGAATGTCTGCATTCGCTCGGCAAAGTCGAGGACCTTCGCGACAAACCCAACACGGCGCAATATCTCCTGCAACTGTTCTTCGAAGACTGCGTCACGGCCTTCTTTCGAACCCGAGGCCTCTGGTTCACGGCACCGGTCGACACCCTCCGGTTCCTGGCCTCGCGCGACCCGGCACTCGGCGAGCTGGCAAGTCTGTTTCTGAGCGCCGCCACGCTGCATGACCGATTGACATTCGGCCGGCGTTTTGCCGACCTCCTGTTTCGCGACATTCCCCTTCCACCTCGCGTGGACTGAGCGGATCCGTCGCACGGTTCGAATGCGACCGTCGGCTTGCATCGGCGTCCGGGCGTGCGACCATCGGCAGTCCACCGGGCACATGTAGCAGTAGACCACTTGAGGACCGGTCCTCACCGACCGACGATCACCAGAGAGGATGACCTATGGAACTCGGATTTATCGGACTCGGCAAGATGGGAATGAACATGGTCACGCGCCTGCAGCAGGGACGGCATCGCATCGTGGCGTACGATCGTGCGCCTGAGATCGTGAAACAGGCGGAGGGGAAAGGTTGTGTCGGCGCCGCGTCACTCAGCGACCTCGTCTCGAAACTGTCCGCCCCTCGCGCCGTCTGGATTATGGTTCCGTCGGGGGCTCCCACCGAGGAAACGATTCAAGCCGTCGCCGCCCTGCTCCAACCGGGCGATACCATCATCGATGGAGGCAACACCCGTTTCCACGACGATACCCGGCGCGCCGCCGAGCTGAAAACGAAGGGCATCCACTATGTCGATGTCGGGACCAGCGGCGGAATTTGGGGGCTGACGGTCGGCTATTGCCTCATGATCGGAGGCGACAACGAGCCGGTTCAACGATTGACACCGATCTTCCAAACATTGGCGCCTGAACAGGGCTGGGCTCACATGGGAACACACGGTGCAGGCCACTACGTCAAAATGGTCCACAACGGGATCGAATACAGCATGATGCAGGGCTACGCCGAAGGCTTCGAACTGATGGCGAAAAGTGAGTACCGCCTCGACCTGGGCAAAATTGCCGACGTGTGGATGCACGGCAGCGTGGTACGATCCTGGCTGTTGGAACTGGCCGTCGGCGCCTTGAAACAGGATCCGAAGCTCGAAAAACTCAAAGGATACGTCCAGGATTCCGGTGAGGGGCGATGGATGATTCAGGATGCGATCGATAAGGATGTGCCGGTCCCGACCCTTACATCCGCGCTATTCACCAGGTTCCGGTCGCGACAGGACGAGTCCTTCGCGGAGAAAATGCTGGCGGCTTTGCGCAACGCCTTCGGCGGACACAGCGTCCGCCGTTGAAGCCTTAACCAACGGACCACCACACCATGTCTTCACCAACAACTCCCGTGGACATCAAGCCGCTCCCTGAAGCCATCACTCCCATTGAACCTTGCACCCTCGTGATTTTCGGCGGCTCCGGAGACCTGGCCCGACGACGGCTCATCCCGGCGGTCTACAATCTGCTCCTCGATGGTTTGCTGCCGGACAAATATGCGGTGATCGGACTGGGGCGCAAACCGATGAACGACGAGGAGTTTCGCAATTTGGTTCGGGAAGGCGTCATCGCCCATTCACGGCAAGCCCTGATCGAGGACCGGTGGCAAGAATTCGAGCGCCACCTGTTTTACATCCAGGGCGAAAACGAGGATGCACAGACCTACCACGCGCTCCGTGCCAAAGCCGAGCAAATCGAGCAAGCGATGCAATTACCCGGCAACCGAATTTTTTACTTGAGCATTCCCCCGAGTTCGTTTGCCTCGGTGTGCGAGGGCTTGGCACAGTCCGGTCTGGCGACCCAACCCGCCGGCGGGTCGCCGTACTCCCGCATCATCGTGGAGAAGCCCGTCGGTCGCGACCTCGCTTCCGCACAACAGATCAACGAAGTGACCGGCCGGGTCTTCGACGAGTCGCAGATTTTCCGCATCGACCATTATCTGGGCAAAGAGACCGTCCAGAATCTCATGGTGGTTCGGTTTGCCAACAGCATCTTCGAGCCGATCTGGAACCACCAATATATCGACCATGTCCAAATTACGGTCAGCGAAGCGGAAGGCGTCGGGACCAGGTCCAGTTATTATGAAGAGGCCGGCGCCCTGCGGGACATGATTCAAAACCATCTCCTGCAGCTGCTCTGCCTCGTGGCAATGGAGCCACCCTACTCGCTGGATCCCAACGTCGTGCGCAATGCCAAGATGGAAGTGCTGCGCTGCCTCAGGCCGATCACCGGCAAAGATGTGGAGCAGTACACCGTTCGAGCACAGTATGCAGCAGGAACGGCTCACAACCAGCCGGTGCCGGGCTACCGCCGAGAGAAGGGCGTGAATCCGAACTCCACCACCGAGACGTATGTGGCGGTCAAAGCGTTCGTGGAAAACTGGCGCTGGTCCGGCGTGCCGTTTTATCTGCGAACGGGAAAAGCCTTGCCGAAACGCGCCAGCGAAGTCGCCGTGCAATTCAAAGATATTCCACAAATTCTCTTCAACGCGAACCCTGCGAACCCTCAACCGGCGAATGTCCTGACCCTGCGCATCCAGCCGGATGAAGGCCTCTCCCTGCGCATCATCTCCCGCGTCCCCGGCACGCGCGCGCAGACGCATCCGGTAGAGATGGACTTCCAATACAGCGACGTGTTCGGATGCCCGTCTCCGGAAGCCTACGAGCGCCTCCTGCTCGATGTCATGGCCGGCGATGCCTCGCGATTCATGCGCCGCGATGCCGTGGAAGCCTCATGGGACTGGGTGACGAAAATTCTGGATGGGTGGACGCAGCAGAGATTGCGTTGGTTGCCCGAATACACAGCGGGAACGTGGGGACCCGTCGAGGCTGAACGGATGATCCAGAACGACGGACGCGCCTGGCGCATCCTTTAAGTCAGGCCAAGCTGTCTCTGGATCTCGTCTTTCCTGCCGATACCTCCGATAAACCGCACGAACTCGCCGCGTTCGAACAGCGCGAGTGCCGGCAATGAGCTGATCTCCAGCTCCGCGGGAATCTGATAATTCTCCTGCACATTCATCTTCACGATCTTCACCACCGAGGCCGTGTCCTCCTGCAACTGCTCCAACTGCTTCAGGAGGGCCAGACAGTGGCCGCAACCCGGCTGCCAAAACTCGACAAGCACCGGGAGCGATGCCTGTTCCACTTCGCGCGAAAAATCTCGATCGGTCACGTCACGGATCATGCGCCGGCCGGCCTGGCGGATGTCGAGGGGTAACCGGCTGCTGCAGGAGCAAACACCTGTTGGTAGAGGAGCCGGCCGAACAGTCGATAGCCGGCAGCCGTGAAATGCAGGCCGTCGTTTGAGTACGGTTCCGCGAGCATGAGGGAATCCGGTTCGGCCGTCGCGCTGAACAGATCGAAATAGGGCACGCGCTTACTTTCGGCATAGTCCGCGATCAACCTATTCAATTGCTGCCGCCGTTGAAGGTGTCCGGCCAGCCAGGACGCGCCATCGGGGTGATCCGTGCCCACCTCGACACGAATCGAGGGTACCGTCACCGGAACCGGAATGATAGAGGCCGCCCTCGCCAACTCATACATCTTGAGGAGGTTCCGCATAATCTCCGCCGGAGCGGCATTCCAGCCCAAATCATTCGTCCCTCCAAGAATAATCACCGTCTGAGGACGTCGCTCCAGCACCGCAGCACGAAATCGCAGCACCATCTCGCCCGTGACTTCGCCGCAGATCCCGCTGATCTCCACGTGTCCTTGCTCTCCAAGGTATTCCTGCAAGACATGCCCATAGGGGGTCTCCCCTGTCTGCGGGTCTGTCGGAGTAGGAATTCGATAGCCTGCCGTGAGGCTATCACCGAAGCAAAGAATACGCGGCGGTTGGTTCGAGGACATCAGGGACGGATTCTACTGTCCCGCACCCCACGACGCAATGCCGATGTCCCGTCATGAATCAGAGCGCCTCGACATGGCGGAGACCGGCAAGACGTTGCACAGACCGGCAATTTTCTTGACGAAGGAGGGACCTCACGGTACGACTGAACACATATGGAATCTCCAGCACCGCTCGAAGAGGGCGCTCCGCTTACGCCCTTGGTAAAGCCAGGGTCCGACCCGGCAGTGGCCACGGTCAAGCAGTTGCTCAAACTGCTCGATAAGGCTGCGAAATCGGCCCGCACCTACGGCACCAAGAACCCCGTGGCCCAGCGATTCTTCCAGCAGTTTTACGACGACCTCTCGAGGCATCTCACCCTTCACCCTCACCTCGCCCTCTTAGTCCAACGCAATCAATTGCTGTTCAGAAACGAAGTCGTCTATCAACCGGAGCGGGATGCGACCGGAGACAGCTTCGCCTTCAAGATGTACTCGGATGGGATACGAGAGTTGAGTTTCCATCAAGGGCTCCTACAGGACGATCTGGCTTTTTTCCTGGATGCGCTGTGGGGGACGCCCTCCGGTGAAGCCGGAGCAACCGAAGAGCCGGTCGACCTCGAAGAAGAAGACGACGACGACATCGTGACGCGCCTCTGGGCCAAGAATCTCGAGACCATCACTCTCGTCACCGCAGAGGAACTGGTTCGGTCCTCAGGATTCGGACTGGACGAGCTTGAACTGCAGACGCAGGGCTATATGAGCATGTCGGTGACGTCGCTGCGAGAGCTCCTCGACCGCGAGCGCGCGGCGGCGGCCGACAAAGACACCACGCCGGAGGCAGCCGGCCAGCGCACCGGCGGAGGCAGCAGCGGCGCAAACAGAAATCGTCGCCTCCAGGCCAACGTCGTCGGGTATGACGTCTCTCAGGAAGAACATGCCGTCTTGACCGAGGAGATCCAACGCGAAACCCAGCGCGATGCCACGGCGTATATTTGCGACATCCTCACGGCCGTGCTGGCATCTGAACCTTCTCCCGCGTTGCTGACGAAATTATTCCAGGTCTGGGATCATGTGCTCGACGTGTTGATTCGAAACGGACAATGGATACAGCTCGAAACCGTCTTGACCCTGTTGCAGGATGCCGAGTCGGTCCGCCCCGATCTTTCGGAGGCCCATCAACAACAGCTCGCAGGACTGCTCGATGGACTGAGCCGCCCCGAGCGACTGAAAACGATCGGCGTGTACCTCAATCGCACCTCACACGCAAACACAGAGGGGTTGCCCACCCTCCTGTTCATGATGAAACAGGATGCCATCCCCGGACTCTGTTCACTGCTTGCCGGCTTGGACAAGCCCTCGCATCAAGCCGTGGTGATGGACACCTTGCACACGCTCGCGCGTGACCATTCCGACACGATCGTACGCGGATTGACCGACAAGCGGCCAACCTACGTGAAAAATCTGTTGACGCTCATTTCCCGCTGGGGCGACGCCCACTTTGCCGACCCTATCGAAAGAACCCTTCGGCACCCCGAACCCACCGTCCGACGCGAAGCCCTTCGGGTCCTGGCCGCGATCCGGCCGTCCGGGAACGGCACGAAGTTGATCGGCCTCCTCAACGACAGCGACGAAACCGTTCGCCTGACGACCATGAAGGTGCTCTCCACCGGACAGTACAGTATCGGCTTCTCCGCCTGGGCCCCGTTCGTGACCGTCGATGAATTTCATGATCGGTCACCCGCCGAAAAACGCGCGTTCTTTGTCGCCATCAAACAGACCGCCGCCGATGAGGCCGTGCCCTATTGGCAGGGCCTGTTGACAGAATGGTCCTGGACCAACCGGAAGAAGAAGGAAGAACTCGCCATACTGGCGGCGGACATTCTCGGCAAGCTGGCGACGCCCGCAGCCTTGGCCGCACTCGAAATCGGAGAGAAGAAGGGCGGTACCGCCGTCCGCCAGGCCTGCAGCGCAGCGCTCTCCGCGGCCAACCGCCAGCAACGGCAATCGCTTCCTCCAGCCGCAAATTCCTGATTACGAGGAGCCGACCAGTGACCGATACACCCTCCCCAGCCAATCCGGTCCCGACCTCGAACGACGCCCATCCGATTCTCACCCATGAACGGTCCCTGGCGAATAAGATCGCGCAGGGATCCGAAGCCGGCGACATCCTCGCTCAGCAACTCGCCATGCTGGGGATTCAGCTCGTTACCCAGCTGAACGTCCTGATCAAGACCTCACGCATCCACGGACGCACGAACGCGGCTCTCGACAACCCCGTGGAGTCCATGATGACGCTGGTGAAAACCTTGGCCGCGGATCATCCGGTCGTCCTCCGACTACAAAACGACTTTTTGTTCGTCGGAGACAGCCACCTCAAGATGAGCTCCCAACAGATGGTGGTCTTTGCAAGCATTATTGAAGCCTTGAATAAGTGGAAAATCGGCGGGGTCTCGTTCGCATCGACGGCCGAGTCGAAAGATTTTCGTGAGTTTGCCTATCTGTTCGTCAGTCTGGACCCGGAGAAGCATGTCCTCACGGACCTTCAAGACGCCATGAAGACCGCAGGCATCCACGGCATTGAGCTGGAAGAACCCCGCTCTCTCCAACTGCAACATCTTAGTGACGCGACGTTGGCTACCGGCACCGACGGGGAAAGTCCCAATACCCTGCTGAATGGGCCGAAGGAGATGAAAGAGAAACGGAAAGCCCTGGCCAAATGTGGCTATGCCAAAGCGTCTGCCGCGCTCGGCGACCTCGTGAAGAATACGCGCGGCGGCGGCACGGTCAGCTTCAAGCAGGCGAAACGCGCCATTCAGAATATCATCGAGCTGATGATGCAGGATGAGTCGACGCTGCTCGGCCTGACCAACCTACGATGCCACGACCAATACACGCACAATCACTCAGTAAACGTCTCACTCCTCGCCATGGCACTCGGGAACCGAGCTGGGTATCCCAAAGTCGAACTGGCGGATCTTGGGTTGTCGGCCCTGTTCCACGATGTGGGGAAATGTGCCATCTCCCTCGACGTGCTGAACAAGCCCGGAGAATTTACACAAGAAGAGTGGGCCGTCATGCGGTCACACCCGATTGAAGGGGTCTTCACGCTGGTCAAGGCACGTGGCATTAACAATATTCCGGCCCGGATGGCGGCAGCCTCGTTCGAGCACCACATGAACTACGATTACTCGGGCTACCCCAAACTCAAGGTCCCCTGGACACAAACAGTCGGCAGTCGAATCATCACCATCGCCGATTGTTACGACGCCATGACGTCCTCGCGGGTGTACCGCCGGGAACCGATGTCACCCGCGAACGTGTTGAAATTCATGTTCGGGAAAAGCGGTCAGTCGTTTGATCCCGTGTTACTCAAGCTGTTTGTGAACTGTGTGGGCATCATTCCAATCGGCAGTCTCGTCAGACTCGACTCAGGCCCCCTCGCCGTCGTGATCAAACCGGCTCAGGACAAAATCAATGCGGAACGCCCGCTGGTCAAAGTCATTACGGATGAGACCGGCACGCCCGTTGAAGACGGCGCCGAAGTCGACCTGACGATTCAGGACGAGGCCGGAAATTACACGCACAGTATTCTTCAACTCGTCGACAATGCCGAACATCACTTCGACACCGCCCGGTACTTCGTGTAGCCCGGACTATCCATGAAAACCTGCTCCGGCACCCGATTCTCTCGCCCGGCGAGGCTGGTCTCGTTCGGCCTCCTCGACGGACTTCACGTACGCCTGCGTCGGCCTTGCGTGCGAGCAGCCTCGGCGGGCTTCCGTCTCGAACGCCTCGCGACGGCATTCATGAATAATCCTGGCTAGCGCCCCTGCCTCCTTGCCCCTCGCCGGTTCTCTGAATCGCTACCGCTTACTCTCGGACGGTGGCCAATCCATGACCATCTCTCTGCCACAATAAAAACAGACCACTCGATATTTGGCCTTGCGGCGCGGATTGGGCATCGAGATAAACACAACCGGCGTCTCGTCGAACGGACAGACCGGCTGCTGATGCATAAGATGGTTGTCGGCCATCAGTTCCAGGGTTGCGTTGTCCCAAGGTGGAGCAAGTTGCTCATGTCCCGCAACTGTATGGTGCCAATTGCACCGCTCACAGCGCAGGTCAAAGGTCTTTATTCGATCCCTCGTCTGGGACTGATCCGTGACTTCCACCGGTCCTGGGCATCCGTCGCGCCCACAGGCGATGGCCTCATGTTGCAGCGCGAGTACGAAAAGTCGATGGGCCGACTGTTGTTCCGAAGGGAGCATAGTATCCTTTCTCACCCGCTCGGCGGGAACACCGAGCGGGATGTCGAACGGTGGTAGGCGTTGTCAGGCTTATAGCCACCGGCCTCCCTCCTGTCAATTCGCCTGCGCCTTCGACGGCGCCCTCCTTGACACAACCACGACGGACGGCTATCCTCCCGAGGTTTGGAGCACGACATTTTTTCGGCGAAAGGAGTTCCGAAATGGGTGTGAAGTGGCAAGGAGCAGGCCGCCGCGCGGCAATAGTCGGAGTGCTCATCGCAGCAACTCTTGGCCTGTTCTCAACAAGTCCGGCGGCAGAATTTAAGATGGGGGTCATCGATCCCCAAGTCGTCCTGGAGAAAAGCAAGGCCGGCAAACGTGCGCTGGACGGGTTGCGGGAATATGTGGCGACACGCCAAAAGCTGCTGTCCCGGGACGAAGAAGAGCTACGCAATACGGAAAAGCAGATCAAGGAGCAGGCCTCCAAGTTGACCGAGACGGAGAAGAAAGACAAGGAAACCTCCTTCCGCGCCAAAATTCAGGACTACCAGAAGCGCGCCCAGGAGTTTAATCAGGAGCTGCAGGGCAAGCAAAAGGAACTGGTCGACGAGTATATGAAGAAAATCGCCGTGGCCACGCAGGCCGTCGCCGATAAGAACGGGTATCAGCTGGTGCTGGACAAGGGCAGCGAGCAGACCGTGAAGATCGTGATTTTCAACAAAGACACCATCGATTTGACCGAGCAGGTCATCAAAGAATTCGACCGCACGAACAAGTAGTCTCTACGAGCTGACCAGCTCCTGCCGAATATGCTCCACCAGCCGACTGAAGGCTGGTGGAGCCGGATCTACCGCCTCCGTGACCAACTCGATCTCCTGACCCGATCCGACACCCAATCCCAATGCCGCTGCACGTTTGATCTGTCGCTGATCCCCGATTCGCTTGCCTTGGAGCTTCGGCCAGGTACCGAAGGACCGCAACAACGCGATGGCCACCAGATCCACCGCCACCCGGTCACCGCTGCAAATCACGAGATCCGTCTTTGACGGCGTGCCCGACGTGGGGCCGCCTTCGATCATAGTCGTCGTCCCGTCGGCGATAGTCAGCGCCGGGTGCACGGCCAGATTTATTTCGGCAATTCGTTCGTGCCAATCTCCGCTCCAGAACGTGACGGATGGTCGATACCGCGGATGAACTGCCCCGACGAAATTCTTCAGGCTGCAGGAATATTCGGCAAACCGATGGGTTTTGATCACCGGCATGTTGATCACCAGGTCGGCCTCATAGACCGGTCGTGAGAAATAAAACTGCCGGAGGGCCTTGGCCTCAGGGGCCTCGATTTTCACCCAAGGTTCATCTTCCAACGCCAGGACGCGGGCTCCGGCCGCTTCCGCCGCAGCTCGCATCCCCGTGCTCGTGAGGTTGGCGGACGTCGGAAGTCGGATGATGCCCGAACCATCAGCCACCACCACATCGGCCGCCCCGTTCGCCCGGACTATCTCCGCCATGCTTGCAACTACGTGCGGGTTGGTCGTCGAAGGGGGCGGCTGGTCGTTCAACACATTAGGCTTCAACAACACACGTTTGCCGCGTATCCCCAAACCCTCAATGCCTCCGAGCAAATCGATGGCGCGCGGAAGCATACGGCGGGGATCCTTCCCGTAGACAATCGACACGACCGACCGGCCGTGACGCCGAAACGGATTCTCGGGAATGGGCTTGAGCGGAACGAGAGGGCCATCCGGATCGAACAGTAAGTGGCCGAGAATGGTCCTCGGCGAGCGTAGAAGGGCCGGAAGTAACAGCAAACCGAACCCTGCGTTATGAAACAATTCGCGCCTGGAAAACGACATGTGCTACAGACGCCGGCCCTTCTCAATGGGATACCCGGCTGCGCGCCAGGCTTTGATTCCCCCGTCCATCGAAATAACATTGGTGTAGCCCATGAGGCGAATGCTATCCGCAGCCAACACCGATCGGTACCCACCGCCGCAATACAACACGATCGGCTCCTGCTTGTTCGGTAGCACCGTTTCAATGTCTCGCTCGATGACACCCTTGCCGAGGTGGATCGCCCCTGCCGCATGGTCCTGTGCATATTCGTCATCCTCCCGGACATCGACGAAATGGAACCGTTCAGCACGATCCAGCCTGGCTTTGACGTCGGCAGCGGTACATTCACGCACCCGTCCCCTGGCTTCCTCGACGACTTTCAAAAAACCTGGGTTATGACTCACGACGACTCCTCCTCAGCGAACAATGATTGCTGCGCCTGCGGGCGACGAAAGGTTCTGGGAACCGGCCGGTCGTCCTTGGCGAAGCCCGCCCGACGGCAGCCCAGATCAAACAATTGTTCGAGACAACGCCAGTAGGTCCCCTCGCCATGGTGTCGGCTGAAGAACTCAGCCTCATTCAACTGGCCTCCTCGCACGTCTTGAATTCGATGGATGATCTTCGCCACACGGTCGGGAAACAGCACCCGCATGCGGTCAAGAAACACCGTTTCCACATTTCCTGGCAGCCGAAGCAGGCTCCATGTCGCAGACGTCGCACCCGCGGCCCGTGCCCGTGACAACAACGCGGGAATGGCGTCGTCGTTCAAGCCTGGAATGATCGGCGCCACGGATATCCCCGTGGGAATGCCGGCATCCGAGAGGATCTGCATCGCCTCAAACCGTTTGCTGATGGTCGGCGCTTGCGGTTCGACCAGACGAGCCGTCTCGTCATCGGCAAAGGCGATGCTAAAATACACACGGATCCAGGCGTGTTCCTGCAGCCGCCTGAACACATCGATATCACGAACCGGCAGCGCCCCCTTCGTAATGATCCCCACCGGGTTCCGGTAGGCAGCGCAGACTTCAAGACAGGCCCGCGTCAGACCGAGCCTGGACTCAATGGGTTGATAACAGTCGGTGTTGCCGGAAAATACAATCAGCTCACCGTTCCAGGATCGCTTCTCAAAGGATTGCCGAAGCAGGTCCGCCGCGCGTCGCTTCAGGACGATCTTTGACTCGAAGTCGGTGCCTGCGCCGAATCCCCAATATTCATGCGATGGCCTGGCATAGCAGTAGGCGCAGGCATGGAAACAACCGCGATAGGGATTGACGCTCCATCGAAACGGAAGGTCCGGGCTCTCGTTCCGGCTCAAAATCTCGTGGGTGTCGTCTTCAAACAACTGAATCTCAACAGGCGCCGACGGTTCAAGCGTCTCACGCTGCGTGGATTCAAAGCGATTGGGTGGATTGGAGACCAGTTTCACGGCCGCTATGGTGCCGCCCTGCCCACCCGTTGTCAATTGCCCTCCTCCGACGCACCCCGGCCTCACTCAGCGACCAGTTTCATTGACTACGCGGGCATCGAATGTTAGATTTCTCGCCGCTTCAGAGGGGAGAGTCTATGTACGACCTTCGTGTATTACGAGACAACCTGGACAGCCTCCGTGACCAATTGGGGGCACGCGGGAAGGATGTCGCGTGGGAAGATCTGAGAAAACTCACGGAAGATCGTCGAACCTGCACCATACGGGTCGAAGAGCTGAGGCACCAGCTGAAGAAGGGATCGGATGACGTCGCCCGGCTGAAACGCGAGAAACAGCCGGCCGATGAAGCCATGGCGGCAATGAAGGCCCTGGGAGAGACCATCAAGGGCCACGAGGAACAACTTCGGGCCGTGGAAGAACAGTTGGCCCATATCGCGATGCGCATTCCGAACCTCCCGCACGCCTCCGTGCCGCCAGGCCAGGATGAGACCGGCAATATTGAAGTGCGCCGATGGGGAACGCCGCCACAGCTCACGACGCCGGCACTGTCTCACTGGGATCTGGGTGAGGCCCTCGGCATTTTGGATTTCGACCGCGCGGTACGCATGGCCAAAGCCCGCTTCGCCGTGTTGACCGGGTTGGGAGCCCGCCTCGAACGAGCGCTCATCAATTACATGCTGGATCTGCACACAACACACCATGGCTACCGGGAGGTGCAACCCCCGCTGCTGGTGAATCGTGCGGCCATGACCGGAACGGGGCAATTGCCGAAGTTCGAAGAAGATCTGTTTCAACTACGCGACGAAGAGCTGTTCCTGATTCCGACGGCGGAAGTGCCGGTGACCAATCTGCACCGGGAAGAGATCCTGGCGGAAGAAGTGCTGCCGCTCCGGTATACCGCCTATACACCGTGCTTCAGACGGGAAGCAGGATCCTACGGCAAAGACACGCGTGGCCTCATTCGTCTCCATCAATTTAATAAGGTGGAACTGGTCGCCTTCGCGAAACCGGAGCAATCCTATGACGAGCTGGAACGATTAACTTCGCACGCTGAAGCCATTCTCCAGGGGTTGGGATTGCACTATCGAGTGATCACTCTGTGCCAAGGCGACATGGGATTTTCTGCAGCAAAAACCTATGACATTGAGGTATGGTTACCCTCCCAACAGACCTTTCGTGAAATTTCGTCCTGCAGCAATTTCGAAGCGTTCCAAGCGCGGCGGGCAAACATTCGTTCCAGGGCAAAGGCGGGAAAAAAAGAGAACAAGCCAGAATTCGTGCACACACTGAACGGATCCGGGCTGGCGGTGGGAAGGACCCTCGTCGCCATTCTTGAAAATTATCAGCAACCGGATGGGACGGTAGCCGTCCCGACCGTCCTACAGCCCTACATGGGCGGAATTCAGACAATCAAACGATCCTGACGCCGAGTGTTTCCGGCCTGGTGTGGAGGGGTGACGGAGTGGCCGAACGTGCCGGTCTTGAAAACCGGAGATGGGGTAACCTATCCGCGAGTTCAAATCTCGCCCCCTCCGCCAAATTGTTCCCAGCAAATTTGGCGTTTTGAGCCTGAATTGTGGCTGAACTGTGGCTAAAGTCAGGCTGAAGTTTCGCCAACTTTTTCACACCTTCCATGAGATCAGCCTCGCAGACGATCGCATAGCGGCGATAAACCGCCTCCGTCTTGTGCCCCGTTAATTTCATCGCCACGGAACGGGGCACCCCTGCTCTTTCAAAGTTCCTCACGGCGGTTCTGCGAAAGTCGTGGGGAATGCGCTGCGGAACGCCAGCCAAGGTGCATGCCGTTTGCCATCGCCGATAGAACGCCTTGATGTGAATTGGCTTGATGGTCCTGCGATCATTCCAGAAGAATACCCATGGCACGGCCTGTCCTGTTTCCAATTCCAAGGATACAGCGTGATCCCATTGTGACCGCAGTAGATGGGCTAGTTCTGGGAGGGCATTGAATGGGAGAGTCCGCCCCTCATCGTTCTTAGTGGTTCCCGGTTCCAGCCGAACCATTCCGGCCTGGAAATCTACCTGAGACCATCGCAGCGTCAGAACCTCACTCGGCACACGCCATCCGCTCAGGTATGCAAAGGTAGCAACCCCGCGATACGCTTCCGGCAAATGTGACCGAACGGATTCAAAATCGGATCGTTCGAAAAATCCCTTTCGGGCATTCTGAACCGAAATAAGCGGAAACGGAGGCACGATCGCTCTACCAGCACGTTCGGCTAGACGAAACATCTTGTGCAAGTACGTCATGTCGAGTTTCGCTGTTGCCGGAGCAATCCCTCGCGCCAAACGATCAGCCACATACCGGTTAAGCCGATCCAACGTAATGTCACATGCACGCAGGCGACCGAAAGCTGGTTCAAGTGCCCTAAGGCTCGTATTAAGTCGTTTGACTGATCGACGTTGATTGATCGCGTAATCATCACGGATCATTTGCACAAGGTCCGGGAAAGTCGTCTTCTCAACATCCGGGCCGTGTAAGCGCCCACTGCCGATTTCTGCCATGCGCCGCTGCAATAATTTTACGGCATCCGATCTGACTGAGGACCCCACCGACTCTCGATACCGCTGGCCGCGAAAATTATATTGAATCCACCAGATATTCCCACGTCGGAATACAAAACCTAAACCTCTGGTTTTCATTTTGAGTTTTCCTAACTTCGTTTCTGAAACCACAGGAGGAGTGGTTTTTCTGGGAATAATAAGACTTTGCGTGATGCTTGGCTATGGGGAAGTTGCTTTTTGTGGCGGTACAGCCATTTGGCAGAGACATGGAAGCGTTCGACCACTTCATCAACGGTGAGAAACCTCGCTTGGTGAGGCAAATCATCGACCGAACGTTGAGGTTTTTGAAGGACAATCCTCACTAAAATAGTGCCTTTGATTCTTTCCAACTCCCCTAAGATCATTGGGAGTTCGGATGTCTGTATCTCTGCCATGGCTTCTTCAAGTTGTGAACAAATCTCTTTGGCATCCATGGTTCTTACAGCCTTCAATATTTGTTTTAAGCCTAGGCCCAGCGTGTTCCCTTAGGAGCGCGGAAAAATCCTACGATATTCCCGCCTGCTACCTGCGCGCACATTCCCCCACCTAACTATAGAGACTGAGCCTATCAGCTGGTACGACCCGGGGCCGGGGAGCAGCGGAGCAGGCCTTCCCGGTCCCCTCCGTCCCGGTCTCCGCCCCTCCAGGCCTGCCCGCTGCGAGAGCCCCGTGCCGCCTCCTTCGTTACGCCCCACCCTTGGTTTGTGAAGGGTGGGGCTAGAACATAATTTCTGAAGGAGGCGGACATGTCCGTTGATAGCTCTCTCGGTTCCTCGAACGGTGGACGGCCACTGAGCCCGGTTCGGAAATACGGCATCCCTCGATATCGCGTCACGCTGGTCCGAGAGGGCCGTGTCCTTCCAGCGGCGGAATTGGTGCACACATCGGAAGGCGCGGCGGCGATCCTCCGGCCTTTGTTCGCCGGTCTGGACCGGGAGCAGTTCTTGATCTGTGGCCTGGACGCGAAGCATGGGCTCATCGGGATCAATGTCGTGTCCACCGGTTCGCTTAATCTGACCATTGTTCATCCTCGCGAGGTCTTCAAGCCGCTGATCCTGATGAATGCCGGTGCCTGGATCTGCGCCCACAATCATCCCTCTGGCGATATCACGCCGAGCCCCGAAGACCGCGCCCTGACCAAGAGGCTGCGCGAGGCTGGTGACCTCTTTGGGATTACGCTCCTCGATCATCTGATCCTTGCCGAAGAACGCTACTACAGCTTTGCTGACCAAGGCTGGCCCGGCGCTTAGCGCAGGAGCCGCAATACCCAGGCGGCCCCGGCAGCCACCAAGGCAAGCCCGATAGCGGCGGTGCCCCAGGCGACCAGGTCGGCAGCCAACGCATTGCCAATGGTTTGAATTTGTTGCGCCGTCATCCTCGAACTCCTTTGTCGTCACCCTGTTCCTGCTGTCATGTGATGCGAAAAAAGGAGGCAGGCTGCTGCCAGCCTGCCTCGATGGGCTTTCTCTCAGCCCACAATCGCGCGCACGCGCTTAAAGGCGTAGATCGCCAACGCCACGCCAATCAAGGCCGTGGCCCACAAGAGCAGATCGGCCCGCACCGTGGCCACATCCGCCGACACCGGAAACAACTGCGCCTGCGACAGCGCCGGGACACCCAAGGCGAATACGAACGCCATGAGCAGTCCCCCAAGCCCTTTCACCCAACCCCATCCCTTCATACGGCACCTCCTTCTGCTGGTGGTGGTCACGCCCACCCACGCCGCCGGAACCCTCGCCGACGGTCGAGTGCCTCAAGGCCTTTGAGGCAGAATTAACTCTGAGGCAAAATCAGTTTGATGATCAGGCCGACGGCAAAGCCGCCGAGCCAGAAAATCGCCGTGAAATAGGTCATGGTCTCAATCGCCGGCAGGTCCATAGAACACTCCTTCGCCAATTAGCCGCATCGAGCCTTCTTCATAGACTTCCGAGACCGACAGCCCATACCGACCAGTAATCTGCGCCGCCGTGAGGATCTCGCCGCTATCCAACAAGTAGCGCCAGCCTTGACGGTTCTTGCTCATTCCCGCGCCGCCGAGAATGCGGACGGTCCGCTTCGGTGGAGTCGGAGTGACTGGTGCCGACGGAGATATTCCCAATGGGTTGAGCAGACTGCCTGAGGCGGAGACTGGCGCTCCAACGGTCGTGCTTGGGACAGGAGTTGATCCAACTGCCGAGGCTGCCTTGCTCGCACTCAATGAAGACCAGGGCCGCCAGACCATGAGACCGATAGCAAACAGTCCTGCGGCAATGCCGATCGCCACCCGTGCCGACTTGAAGACCGTATGGCTCCGTTTTTCTTCCCGAATCGCCGCCGACGCGTAACTCGAATAGTACGCGTAGATCGCTGGCGAGTAAGTCCCGACGAAGGCGCGGATGAGCTCATTGTCTTCGGGGTTCCCTCGGACCTTGCCCTGATACTTTTTAGAGAGACCCACAAAGCTCAGCTTTCTGAACTTCACCGTCGCTTCAATCAGCCGAGTGACACCCTGCGACATCTGCCGGAAATCCTGGCTCATGAGCAGAATGTCCACGCCGTAATGCCGATGGGTTTCGAGCCACCGGAGCAAACCCGGCTCGACCTTCTGCATGGACCGAAAGACGGTCTGGGCTTCGTCGATGATGACGGCCGAACCAGGCTCGACATAGGGAAAGGCCTGGAGGACCTCGGCCGAGTCTTTCCAGAGCGTGATCTGTTGTTCAAGGACTGGAAGATCAATGCCCGTGAACAACGACAGTCGATCCAGATAAATGCCATTCACCGCAATATAGAGTCGTCGGCCTTGTTTCACCCAGGGCAAGAACTTCTCGCAGACCGCGTGATACGACTTTCCCGAGCCTGGCACGCCTTCATACAGTTCGATCATCGAAGACTCCTGAGATAGACCCAGAT